>Ga0207748_1000042_pt1 | contig 139157 bp, 91 predicted proteins | sample HigsolmetaGSP13D_FD_184841 | JGI IMG/M metagenome (GOLD analysis project Ga0207748, IMG submission 184841) | High solid enriched microbial communities from the Joint BioEnergy Institute, USA - SP1-3-D (SPAdes) | ecosystem: Engineered > Bioreactor > SSF (Solid state fermentation) > Aerobic >...
GGGGGGGGGGGGGGGGGGGGGGGGGGGGGGGGGGAGCATACTGTCGCTGCTCCCGCGGCTTGCTGTAGTGTGTCGCATGGCACATGATGAGAACTAGGGAGACTGCGATTGAGATGACTGCAAAGACGGCGCAGATAATGAGACCCAGGTGGTGGAAGGTGATGCCTCCATCCCAGAGGTCGACCTCCGTGACTGTTGCAACATCTCCGAGTCAGCGTGTCCATCCTCATCGTCGTCGTCGACGAGAAACTCAGAACAGAAGGGACAGCAGGGTCCATACTTATCTCATCTTCCAGAGTGGTATTACACACCGGCCAGCCCATCCTGGCTCGAGTGCGCAAGCTTGGGGATGAACAGTAGAGTCACGGTCCAGGAGGTGGCCGCAGACACAGTATCTTATCCGGACAGGCACGGAGCGCGCCAGCCTCACTAAGCGAAAGACGGCTGGTCACAGGTGCGACACGAGATCTCTGCAGTCCAGGCACGCGAGCAACGAACAGAAACGGCAGGTTCCTATATCCAGAACGCGATCTGTCAACCATCCACGGCGGCCAGCGGGGGGAGACAAAGGACACCGGGACTTGAGTGCGCTGAAGGGCCTCTGGGCTCCTCTGGGCTCCTCCCTACAGCAGCACTACCGGACGGGCACTGGGCCAAGCAGCTGTCGGTGCTTCACAGCCGCCTTGGCGACGACAGATCGGCGTGCAGTGCGCACAACCGCCCTGCCAGGTTTCACGTCCCTGGCCTCATTCCATGCATCGTGTGGCGGTGCACGGGGCAGCCCGCCGTCTCCGCCGCCATCTCATGATCGCAGCGTCGCTTTCTCCCCCTCCTGGCGGCGGCGGTCCCAGGCCCTCCCGACGGCCCGCCAGCGTGCAGCCTGCGTCTCTCCCGCTGCTCGCGGTGGTGATCCAGGCTGGACGTGCAGGACAAGCATCCCAAGCTCCCTTGGCACAGAGTCAAGAAAGCTTGCCCGTCTTGGGCGCCCGGATCGGCAGTGGTATTACTAAGGACTCGCACAGCCTCAGTCCTTGGCTCCAGATGGCAGTTTGTTCCGCAGTGGTATCCCTTTTCAATAATTTCCCATAATAGTACATGCGTTGGCACACAGTATGCTTTCTATGGATTCCGCTACAGCCTGCGCATGTCACATCAGGATAGCTGGGGACAAGAAGACATGATACATTACATCAAGCCACGGCTTTCGCCGGTCAGATAAAGTTCCTCGATGAATGCTCTCAAAAACCGCACTCTCTCGCGCCACAGTGGAGAGACCATTCTTAACAAGGAAGAACGGAACAAACAAAGACTCCAGGTCCAAGTCGCGACGGTAGCATACAATTGACCAGGTTCAGTATCCCCGACCCCTCCAGTGGTCCCTCCACGCTCCTCCGCCTCGACCCCTTCCCCGGCGGCCGCGGGGGCCTCCGTATTCGGGACCCTTGTCAACGAAGATATCCGTGTCTTCGAAGGTGATCCGTCTCATCTCATCGCCGCCCCGGCGCGGATATGGTCCACGTCGCGCCAGTTCTGCGAATCGCTCCAGGCGTCTCTCGGCCACTTCCCGGGGTACGGGAAGGTAGTAGAGCTTGGGCTTTGTAGCGGTGGACCTGAACAGTTCGTCAAGTGCCTTAAACCCTTGCCCCTGTCGCGAACGGGGATCGCCCGAAGCCTGGCTGTCTCTCGGACCTTCCCTGTCGGCGAAGCTCCCGCGCGGCCCAGGCGGCGCTCTGGGTGCGCCCGGTCCCATGTCTCGTCCGCGCCCGTTTGGAGGCCGAGCTTCCCGTAAAACGGCTTCGATGCCGTCCTCGGTCTCGTCATACACGACCTCCCAGCGGGGCCCGCCTCTGCCCCGGCTCTCGGACTCCCGTTCAATCTCGATCCACTCCCGGAGCTTCTCCTCTGGGACAAAGTCGGCCCACAACGGCTTGCGGTCGCGTTCGTTGGGCCAGACAGTACCATGCAGTGCTGATCGAACCCGCGATGCAGCAGAGATGTTGGAGAAATTAACGAAACAGTGGGTCTTGATGGAATCTATGAAGAAGTCCAGAATGATATCCGGGTCCGGTGATGCTCCGGGGGGAGAAGCAAGGGAGGCTAGGTAGTTTCTGAGGCTCGCAGGCTGAAGAGGCCTCATGAAGTCGCGGATATAAAGTGCGGAGGTCGCCGGATGGAGTGCGGGCTCAACGAAACGATCTTCATCTACATCAGGGGATCCTCGTCTTATTTGCTCCTGATTCGCTGGTTGGAAGAGATCCTTAAACCGCGCGTCCTGTCTGGATGGAGGTGGGGTGACTTCTCTGCCAGTGTCTTCTTCTGCCTGGGAAATAGATTCACGTCTCGCTTCCACGTCTTGTGACCTCTCCGCATCCATCCTCTCTTCTTGGCGACCAGAATCAGCCTCGTGTCTTGGGGAAAGCTCCCGAGGCTCGTCGAGATTTGCGATGTCGTCATTTTCACCAGCAGGGCGCTGGGGAAGATTCTCAGCACCAACGTCCTCCTTCAGTAGTACTCGCAGACTTCCATCTTCAGCTTTAGCCCTTTTTGCAATTGTTTCAGGGGAAGGCGGAGGACTCGGACTGCGGCGCTTTCGTTTCCGCGTGTCGTCAATGACTTCCTCTGCGGCGGAAGCTGTGGAGGGTTCGGGGTCGAGTGACGGTTTGGGAGGAGGCTCAGCGGATGCTGGTGCTTCTTCAGTGGATTCCTGCGGCTCTGAAGCACCTTGTGCCGGCTCTGTACGTTCTTCGGACACCCGCTCTTCAGGAACCTGCTCAGTGGGCTGCTCAGAAGGTTTCTCAGTGGGTAGTTCAGCAGGTTGTTCAGCTTGCTGTTCAGCAGCTTGGTTATTGGCTTCATTTCCAGCTTCGTTTTCGGAATGATTACTCTCAACTTCGTCGCCTAGGTTAGAGTTCTTTTGAGTCTCCTTTGGAGAGGAATTTCCCTCTACAGCTCCTGGCGTCTCCTCAGCAGCAGCGGATTGTTCCTCCTGTTGAGGGATAGGCTGCGGGTCGTCCGGGTCATCATTCGACTGCTGCGCGCCGCCCTCACTATTGTGTTCGACGAACGACGATTCTTCCGTCTGTCCATTCTGGTCAGGAGAACCTTCCACAGCAGCTGCGCCTTCAGACGCGCTGCTAACTTGCCTCTGTGCGTCGGACTCGAGGAGGCGATCGACGTAGTTCTGCTTAACCTTGAGGCCGGTCGACGAAATGCCACGCCGTTTCAGCTCGGCCTTGAGGTCAGCAACCTTCCATTTGCTATAATCGGTCATTGTGGTAATCTATCGTGGAGCGCACATGGGCTCCCGACGGTACTCGCCTGTCGAATTCAGCGATAGAGAGTGATGGGAGCCTAGAGTGCCATTGCATGTGCGGTCGAAGAGCCCGCGGGATGGACGCAACGCGGCCTGCGCCTGAAGAGCTGGAGAACGGCGGACCGGGGTCGCCGCATGATGTCGTGCGCTAGGCTGCATCGGGACTAGCGCAATTCCCGCATCCAGTTTAGCTCCCAGTCCTGCCCCAGTCGCTGCGGCGGGACCAGGATCCATCCATATATGCCTTATCCGGGCAACCTGAAATCAAGAGCCAAGTGTGATATCATTCTCAGATGATTCATTCTACATTACCAAAACTCAATCTAGGGCTTATTTTCAGGACTGGAAGAGACTCAAACTGCCACTCATACTACCTCGTGGCCTTTCGAATGTTGATCCACTGGTCCACGTGTATGAGTCAGTACTTCCGTAGCAGTATCACGAGACATGGAAGTGCTGCATTTCTGCATACACTGTATGTCGTAGTTTACACACTGCTTAGAGGCACTCTATTGCTATGCAGATGAATGGAGACGAAGGGCTCAAATAATGACATAAAGTCTGGTGGATAATCTGAATACACCTGGGTTGATGCTTACTCCCGTTTCTGACGCAAGGAAAGGACGCCCCAGGATAGCACCTTCCAAATAAATGGGGCATGAGCGAGCCAAACGGCGAGGCATGCCGCAGCGTCTTCAACATGTATCTCTTTGTCCATTGTTCCTTCTATCCCATTCTTCTTCACCAACGTCTAACCAGCATATTTCAATCGTCAGTTGCGTGCTTTTGTTCGTCATCAGATCATATTCGCTCGTTCACCCTACCATCTTTATCATCGTCACTCGTTTTTAATCTCACTCTCATTGCTGCTTAATCAGAATGTCTTTGCAGAATCTCCCCGTGGAGCTTATCCTCGATATTGCTGATTATCTCGGCCCCCACAGCCTGTGTTCCTGGATACGGACATGTCGACGGTATCGGTCCATCCTTGGAGGCGAGACGCTGTGCAGGCGGGCATCCCGACTCGATCTGGAGTATTATGGCTGGCCATGGTACCTTTCAAAGACTGTTTGGACAGGCAATATGTCGGCTTTCCTGGCGATCTTGAAGCGAACGACCGCAACCAACATCAACAGCCAGCGTGCTAAGTACGAACTCCTACTGTCAATGTTGTCACCTGTCTGGAGCAAGTAGGTAATAACCGACCAAATATACAGCAGACAGAGAACCATTCTCCATTTCGCATGCCTTCTCGGCCGCCAAGAGATGGTTCAGAAACTTCTCGACAAGGGCGCGGATGTCTCGCTGGTCGACGATTCCTCGTACACCGCTTTGCACATCGCGGCAATTGCGGGGCACACCGGTGTAGTGAAGCTCCTTCTTGACGCAGGCGCCAATCCCTCTGAAGTTGTTGGCACGTCGGGTCTGACGGCTTTGGATTTCGCAATCAGCGGGAACTATGTGGACGCGGTCAGACTTCTTCTCGACGCGGGCTGTGAGATCAGACGTCGCCCAGAGACTCTTCGGTACGCTGCAATTTCTTACTGCGAAACAAGCGATCCGCGGGTCCTGCAGTTGCTTATTGAGGCAGGTATAGATCCCTGTACTCTGAGGTCGCGCTCCGGACTCCTGGCGCTGTATGGGGCTACGCTGCACCGCCACGTGCAAATCGCGCATTATCTTCTCCAAGCTGGCGTAGCGCTTGACTTGAAAAGAAAAATCCACTTTGGAATTCCATCAGCTCTGCATCTAGCTGTCATGAAAAATGAAACCGAAATGCAAATGATCTTCGTCAAGTCTGGCGTTGTTGCTCTTGAGCCCCCCAAACGCTTCTCGTGAATATCATAGCCTACCTGTGGATGGGGCGATGTGGGGGCTCCATAGTTCCATGAGACATATATATTATTGTACGGATGGTTTCTTTATTTCTCTTTGATTGATCAATATCACTAACGTCAGGGGGGAAATGGGATTGTGCAGTCAAAAAGTGCTTTTCTCACTTTTATGAAACGGAACAGGAAGAACAAGTACCTAGATTAGTAGATACAATAATGTAGCTTTTCTGGAACTAATTGCTCTTATCTCCCACACCGAGCTGGCGGAGAAACCGTATGCACAAGCTACAGTACTTGGGGATTGTTTGTCCGTTGATGCTTTTATTTTATAGGTAATACAGGACAATGTGATTTTGAGAGCACCATGCAGAAAATCCAGTTCCTGCGCAAAATTCGAAGCTTTGTAGTAAATACCTGCAGGCGTTTTCCTATGGAATTTTTTCCCCTTGCAATCCCTGCCGGCAGGGAAAAAAACGAGTGGGTATATTACATACATGAGAGAACATCATAACAGAAAAATAGTTGGATCTGGATGATTCCGTTTTGATTTTTTTTTTTTCGGTTTTCCCCCTTCGTCGCCAGTGACCATTCACTCCCATCGATCTTAGCACTTCTCGCAGGTTTGATTGATCTGACCGCTAGGAAAATCGACATAAGGAGTCATTCAGGGTAGGAAAGAAAAGAGCTCATATGGTCATCGATTTTTTTTTTCTGTGCTATTATTCCGGTTAGAATATATATATATTCATTTTTTATAACGCGGATCCTTTTACTAACTTTTTGAGGAGTGGAAGTGGATGGAACTCGTTACCATGCTGTAGTACACCCTCTGAGAGGGTAAAAAAGAAAAGAAAGAGAAGGAGAAGAAGATCACAGCCTTCGACGATGTGGGAGTTGTGAATCTGCAGTGTGTTTTGTCTTGGAACGGGCTTCAAGGTCTAGAACTTTGATAATGAAGGCTGCAATTAGTTTTCGAATCTCTGGTTTCGTACTTGTGATAGGGGAGGGAGAGGGCGGGGAAGTTTCCCGTACTCACTTACAGAGACCTAAAAGCTTGCGCATTTCTTGACTCTCCTCTCCTTCTTCTTCTTCTCAGTAGTCTCATCGGGGTCATTTGGCTCAGATTTAGTTCCATCAGCCGTAGGATCGTCGTTGGCAACGCCCTGATCTCCGGTCAGGGTACCGTTGCCCTCGTCCTCAACTGCTTTCTCGAGTGATTCAAGGTTGTCATATCCGGAGGTTTCTAAGATCCTCTTGATGATCTTGTCGCACGTGGCGCAAGATACATGTCTCCGGGCCCTGATAATGGCTGCACGATCGCCGCCGGCGTGCACGTCGAACTGCCTGCGCATGCTTGAGCGTACACGGTGATGTGCCTGGAGCTCGGCCTCGAAGTTCCAAAACCAGTCCGGCATGTAGACGGGAGCCTGGCCGGTGCGGGACTCGATGTCGGCGCGGAGCTGGTCGTCGAGGTCCGCGTCGTTGGGGATGAGGGCCGGACGACGGTTTCCGTGGTTCTCCATTCTCGATGAGGGGATTTTTTGAGCCTGGAAAGTTGACACGGTGTTCTGTACGCAGGAACGCGTGTGAAGATTGCTTGGTAGTGTATATGGAGAAAGAAGACAGAGAGAAGCAGCAAGGAGCTGCGTCAACGACTCCTTCCCCCAACTTGTGGGCGGCGAATTCGGATCGAGATCAACCTGCGGATAGCTGGAATTGATGAAGAAGCCGGGAGATCTCTTTCCGGACGCAAATTTACTTCCCAAGGTTGGAGGCGTCAAGGAGAAGCATACGGTCACCAAGAAGTATTCACCATGGGTAGGGCACAACAATGACTCGTTGTAAGCACAGGACAAGGATGCTTGAGGGATGGACAAAAAGAAAGGAAACAAATGGCTTGTTTTTCTCCAAATGAGACGACATGAGAGACCTCCTGTGAATCCAGGCATCCGCAGCAAACGATTTATCATCAGTTACCCGATCTGGCGGAACGAGACCCGCATGAAGATGCGGTTGGATGCAACCTCAGTGAATCACCCATAACCTGATAGGAAACAAGAGTTTGAAAGAGCAAGGAATCATGGATATCATTAGAGAAACTGATGTCATTGGTCTCAACTGATGTTATTTGCTGCCGGGCGTTGGAAGTGGTTTCTGTCTGCAACTTCACAATATAGTAGCAGTAATGAGGACACAGGAATAACAAAATAAGCTATGTATGGGAAACCAATCTGACAGTAAAAGGGAAAGCATGTCTCCCCAGATAACCAGCATATGAATAGTAAAGTTGAAAGTTCCGAGAGCATTTGACTGGAAGTCCAGATAGCAACTTCCAATACCTGCAAGGTTCTGTATAGAGTACTGTAACTCTCATGTCATTCAAGTGCAACATCAAAGAAATAACATTGCCATGCAGTGCAGAATCAGATATCTTGTCCGTGAAGTAGCATAAGCTGTTCTGCATCATCTGTGACACCTGTGCACAGCGGTCTTGTTTCTGTTCTGCTGGTCAAACAAGGTGACATGCTTGGAAAGTGCAGCAAATATCATTAGATAGGACAAGAAAACATGTTATGATAGCTTCTTGCTGAGGATAAAATCAAATCTTTGTTCTCTCCATCCTTACAAGTTCTAGACGTCTAGGTACATGACCGGCGGAACCTCGGAAGACAGGGCGGTCAGCGGGGGGCCGAACCACATGCCGGGATCTCACGCCGCCTGCCACAATCAGCATCGCTCGAAAATTTTATTCTCCGCAAAGCAGGGACTCTGATTGGCTGCTTGTGACGTGCTGGATGGCTCTGTCGACCCCCGCTGGAGTCATACTTTTCTCTCCTCACCTCCACTCTTCGAGTCATTCCCCTCCAAGTTTATATCAATGATGAATCGGTAGTCTTCTCGAGAATTTCTATACCCATCTCCTTCTGTTGACGTGGTCAAAATGACCAACGACGCCAGCGGCAGTGCCGCTCCCACCCGGCGACTCAGTCAGTATTCCCCTCTCTTTTATATAAGCCCTCTCTAGTTATTTCCCCGCTTCCTTTCATTGAACGACGTTGCGAGGTGGACAGCTACTAAATCCCGTAGAGAGAGTCGAATCGCAACCTGAGAACCCGTTTTCGAAGCTCATCAGCGATCAAGAGATCGCTATCATACCGTCCTTCACCCTCGAGTCTGGGGTCACCTTGTACAATGTCCCAGTAGCCTACACCACGCGGGGCCAGCTCTCCCCCAATGGCGATAACGCGCTGGTTGTTTGCCACGCCTTGAGTGGAAGTGCAGATGTCGCAGACTGGTGGGGTCCCCTCCTGGGCGGTCCGGGTCGAGCTTTCGATGTGACGAGATTCTTCGTCGTGTGTTTGAATAGCCTGGGCAGTCCATACGGAAGTGCCAGCGCTGTGACGTACAAAGATGGTGACCCCGCGAAAGGGAGATACGGACCTGAGTTCCCTCTAACGACCATTCGTGATGATGTGAGGTAAGTGACTGTCATCTCTAATACTAACGTACAGAGGCTTATCTGCGAATAGAATCCACAAGATGGTCCTTGACGATCTAGGTGTCAAGCAGATTGCTGCTGTCGTGGGAGGATCCATGGGAGGAATGCTTACCTTGGAGTACGCCTACTTTGGCAAAGACTACGTGCGAGCAATCGTCCCCATTGCCACCTCTGCCCGTCACTCAGCATGGTGTATCAGCTGGGGCGAGGCACAAAGACAAAGCATCTACAGCGATCCCAAGTACCAGGATGGTTACTATTCATTCGACGACCCTCCCGCGACCGGCCTTGGCGCCGCCCGCATGTCTGCCCTTCTCACATACCGGAGTCGAAACTCCTTCGAGTCTCGATTTGGCAGAAACGTTCCAGACCCATCCAAGAGGCAAAATATGCACGGTTCAGTGAGGATGCCTCCTCTGAACGAACACTGGGCTATCCACAACGACGGACACAAAAGCACGCGCCTCTCGCAGCCTTCAAGTGCAGATAACTCTCCGACTGCGGATAACTCTTCGAACTCACAGTCGGAGGTTAAGTACACGGATCCTCAGTTCACCGGAGCCACGACCTTCACTGCTCCAGCCTCCACGAACGGTACGAATCCAAGCAGCGACTCGAAGCGGCCTAGCACCTACTTCTCTGCACAGTCGTATCTCCGCTACCAGGGCGAGAAATTCGTGAAGCGCTTTGACAGCAACTGCTACATCGCCATCACCCGTAAGCTCGACACGCACGATGTCTCCAGGAACCGCGCGGACCCCTCCTCCAAGACGCCCGTCAAGGACGCGCTGTCGCAGATTCAGCAGCCAGCTCTGGTCATCGGCATCGAGAGCGACGGCCTTTTCACCTTCGAAGAGCAGGAGGAGCTCGCAGCGGGCATTCCAAACGCCCGGCTCAGACGGATCGACAGCCCCGAAGGCCACGACGCCTTCCTGCTGCAGTTTGAGCAGGTGAACCGGCACATCCTCGAGTTTTTCAGGGAGGTGCTTCCGGATATCATGTTCAAGCCGGGTCTCGAGGGAGGCGACGCGGCCGACAACGTGGGGAAGCTAACGAAGAGCAGCACCTTTGGCGAAGCGGAAGTCGAGGACATCACCGCTTGGTAAACAAAACAGAACCTGGGGACCTCAAAGACACCGCATTCATTCTGTACCACACCCTCTCATACCATCGCGGAGCAGACGCAGTTGGCGCTTCTAGACAGAAAACAAACCACCCGATGGACAGACACGTCGAGTCCGTCATCACTCCCCAGATTTAAACCGGAAGAAGGGGGAGTTCGAGACCTTGCTCGCACAGGATGAGAAAAAGAATCAGATAGAAGGAAAGAGGAGGGAAAAAATTTTCTTAGGTACCTAGCTTCCAACAGCAACGAACCGGAGAGAAGAGCATCCAACTGCCTCTCTCACGCATGTGTGCGGTAATAATAGTTGCACACATGTTTCTAAAGCAGCATCCAACTGCTTGCGCTCCAACATATTTCCACGATACGATAGCGGCTATCCGTCTCGCGACTTCGCCTTCCTGCCTGGGGTACATGCATCTACCTGGATTGACCGCAAGGACACGACGGCCATCGATTACGGATAGGACTGCTTTTGCGTATTTTCGTTTTTATTCCCTTCTTGTTCATGAATTTAGATATCAGATTTTTTATGAAGAATCGAATACGATGATTCAAAATAGAATGACCTATCTACCGGTATGCGGCGTCACCTTTGTGGTAACAAACGGAGAAAAGCAAATGAAGCGAGATGATCAACGATACGTCTCAACCAACTAATTGGAAATTTGTTATTCCCCCCTTTTCTTCTATATATATCATTCCATTGATAATTAGACGGGTTATATATATATATATATATATATATATATATACATAACTAGTAAAAGCTCTGTGTGTGTGTGTGTGCCACGTGTTTTTATCATTCTATACTGTCATCATCCTCTGAAGAAGTAGGGCTGAAGTAGAGAGCCATTGATAAATAAAAATTACTCTGTCCTACCTTTTCACGGGGATTTCAACCTCCATGTGTGGAGGATGTTACTGCAAGGTGGTGTAGGGGCCGATCTCCGACAAGTTGCTGATGCGTCCGAGCAGGAACTCGAGCTGTCTGTAGGCAGCGCCGGGTGCGTACTGCGGGATTTCTACATGATAATAGTTAGCCTTCAACACCTTGGCAAAGGCGCAAAAGAAGTGAGAAGAAAGATAACTCACCATGCCCAGACAGATAGACAGACGTAAACGTCAACCCGCGCTCCGTGTGCGCCGTCCCCAGGTACCCCGCGCCGGCGTCCTGCGTGAACGGGGCCTGCGCGGTCCCCTGCCCCAGCTCCGCCAAGCCCGGGTGGTATGGGACGAAGAGCGGCTCGACGGGCAGCCGCTGGAACCCCTGGGCGCCGTTCCAGGTCATGTTCTGGATGGTGGCGAGGGTGCCGTTGGCGAAGAGGAGGAAGTCGAGCCAGCCGTGGCCGATGATGGTGTTGTTGGTGCGCTCGATGACGCCGGGGAGCGGGCCCAGCGCGCTGGGCGCGGACCGGTCCCCGTGCGGGAAGACGTCGTACTCGCCGCACACGGCGTAGTTCGTCGGCGGCGCGTGGAGGGCGGCCTGCACGTCGGAGCGGTTGAAGTAGTCGTTTGGCCCGCCGGCCAGCGAGGGGAAGCCCATCTCGTCCCAGAGGTAGGGGCAGTAGTCGGTCAGGTGGTAGATGTTGAAGCATGGGTTGACGTAGTACGCGGCGGAGATGATCGCGTCCCAGACGTCGCAGCCGGGGGTCTGAGAGCTGGGCGCCGGGGGCAGTTTGCCCTTGGGCGGGTAGGTGAGGGCGTTCTCCATGAATTCGATGTACCCGCACTGCGAGGCGCGTTTGTTGATCTCGGCCATGAATGTTTCGTTGAGTGGAATGACGTTCTTGAAGTGGTTCAGGGCCAGGACGGAGGGTGCTGTTGCAGTTAGCATATTATTATATTATATAACCACGTAAGGAAATGGAAAGTTACTAACCCTCGATCAACACATCATCGTCATTGATGGACGGGTCGTTGATCTGAACACCCTTGACGTTGAAATACGTGGTGTCTTCCTGGTCCAGCATGGCAGAGGCGATGTACGGGATGTACTGTCCAGCGTAACTCTCTCCCGTGATGTACACCTTGCGGCCATGCAGGTCGAAGGTGTCGACGAACCGTTTCCAAAAGTCCATGAATTGATTCGCGACATCGGTCTCGTCGTTGACCGTCGGCGGTCCCGGCGAGAAGCCCGTTCCGGCCGGCTGGTCCACCCAGACCATGTTGGTCAGGTTCACCCACGAGTATGGGTTCGGGATCGGGGCGTATGTCCCTGGCTGCCACAGGAAAGGCCCGTTCTCTTGCAGCAGGCCGACCAGTGAACTACATCCTGGTCCGCCGTTCAGCCAGATAGTGATCTATATAATTGCCTGTTTAGCGACGATACAACGCAAATGACAGATCGGGCATCATGCGGACGTACTTCGTCGGAAGCAGCAGGGTTCTTCGACGGGAAGAACCAGAAGAACAGGCTCGAATTCCCTGAGGGAGTGTTTGGGAGGGTCCCAGCGTAGGATTCGCCGATGTCGAAGTTGACGTCGGGGAGAGCGCTACCATTGACGGCGAACTCTATATAAACTTGATCAGCCTCTGAACACCGCGACCATCACTGATGGAGTATACACCCACGCTTTGTCTTGGAGTTCAGGTAGCTGTGATTGGAGTAACTGTGAGGAGCTTCCCTAGTTGTCAGACGAGGCTTGGTCTTCTGAACCGCTCGCACAGCCCTCTGGTGGGGGCTCTGAAGAGCGGCCACAGCCGTGCCCAGCAGCAGAGCAATTGAAGCGGAGAAACGCATTGTCAGATCAGACACGGGGATAGAGATGGCCACCGCTCCCCTCTGAGACGCCCCGGGGAGGGGGAGCTATGGGGGTTATATGTGCCAGGATGGACGGGTTCTTCTCCGTGTGCAACGTGCACCTCCATCATCCCCGCATCCTAGCGCAGGATACTGATTGGAACTGAACTCATCATGTTCTTTCACCTACTCCGTATGGGGTAGGTGAGATACAACCCAGGATGATGATAGGCAGCACGAGGATTGTGGAACTGCCAACGGTGGATCTAGCGGACGCCGTCTCTTCCGCCGGGATTCAAGGTGCCTATTAATGAAATGATGCTATCCGGGACCTGCATGATACCTATCGGCCGGGAATAAGCAATAATCAGCAATCCAATGGGCAACACTGAAAGAGGCTGGAAAGGACTCCAACTTGCAAGAAAAAAAAAACCCAGAGCAGGCATCAGAAGTGCAGCAATGCCTTCGTGACCTATGCCGCAACACGACTTTATCGAGGTTCTTTGTCCAGGGCAAATGTTTATTCTTGGGATGCGCCGACCCGCCCAGGATGCGGAGAAGCGGCGTGGCTCGGTTAGGCGTTGCCGTTATCACCAGCCAGCGCCGCACAAGCTTTTGATCCCCGGTGGCCAAGAAGCTTTGCAGCGTCGCATCGCACATTGGACCTGATGCGCAACTTGTCGATAACGACATCGGGCCATTCCTTTAATTGTGTACTCCTGCCGATGAGCAATTGCGTGAGCAGCCACGTCGTAGGACAACGCGCGGCCCTCGCAGATGTCTTTGGTAAGCTTACTTGTTCCGCATAATCTGCAAGCCCGTCTCTAGCCCAGGTCAGATATTGCTCTAGGATTGACGCAACTGACGCGATTTGATACTTATTATTTCCGTTTATTTCCGTATGCAGGTCTAAACAAAGATCCTCACGGTACGGAGTACATCCTGCCTATCTCCTAAACTGTCTATTAGAAATTAGAAATCAAAACTAGATCAAAATCTTTCCTTTTTTTTTTTTGGACAGATTCATTATTTCCATTCGGTACTAATAATGTCCGATAAGTCGTCGGGCGTTGTTCACTCGGCCTTCATAGACTGGAATTCCTTCTACCCATTTTCTGCCGAAGCCGTCACCATCCCGTTATCCTGCCCGAAATCCTCATTCGCCGTTAGGGGATACGAATCAAATTGGAGGAAGGCAGCAGTCGCAAATTCGACGCGATGCCCGAGAGGTCGAAGGGACGTGGTTAGATCACGTGATATACAGCAGATCAGCTTCAGTGTGTCAAATCCTGCTTGCGTCGCGCATGACTAACCACGCATTGGACGGGTAGGATTAAGGGCATCGCAGTTGAAGACAATAAGCACAATTAAACCTAAAGTTTATTTAAAAATCGGATCGGAATCTTTGTTTTCTTTTTTTTCTTCTTTGCCCGAGTTCGTCCTGGATTCAGGGGCTTTGTTGGGCACCTGGGCATTGTACAGTATGTTATCCGCACCCTCCTCCCAGCTCTAGCTCCGCCAGATCAGTTTGGTCTTTAAGACAGAATTTTCTAGAGATGGGTGATAGGTAGCTTGAACAATGTTTTGCAGCAGGGAGTTGTCAAACCGGGTTTGTCAAACTCGGAATGGATAGCTAGGATCAACCTGACCTGTATGACTAATCCGACCAGCTTGCAAGCACCCAACTGACAAATCATGGATGTGACCCCTTGACGCTAATCACATCTCTCTACCATACGGACCATTTTCGGCCGAACTTTGTCTCCAGTATGGCTTGGAGCCAGAATCTCCGAAGCCCTTGATGGAATCGATTTACTGATTTCAGGGTAGGCAGTCTTTAGTGGGCTTTGGTGTATTATTCAGTTCTCTGCCTGGATGACAAATGTACCTTCCGCTCTGCTTTTCTGAAGGTCTCAACCCTTCTTATTTAGGAGGAACTGCTCTGGCAGGGGAACTCCATTCTTAGTCCTTCCTTTCCCCAGCTATCAGTGTTTATTACCTGCGGGCCTGTCATCTGTGTAATAACAGCACAGGTCCGGGGAAATTTCGCAATCTGCCTTGTTGTACTGTACCAATTATTTCCTTCATTGGTTCAGTCTAGACCCATTCTCGTGATTTGTTGCTCTCTTTTTTATCATCCCATCGTGTCTCCCTAATTTTCTGGTTCCACCACCATGACCCGGCAGATCGTCGTCCTAGGCGCATCACTCGCCGGCCTGGGCGTCGCGCACAAGCTGCTCAAGCACACCTACCCACACACCAAGGACTTCAAAGTGACGCTGGTCTCTCCCTCCGACCATATCTACTGGAGCATCGCGTCTGTCCGCGGCGTCGTGCCCGGCCAGTTCAAGGACGAGGACCTCTTCCAGCCCTTCCTGCAGGGGTTCGACAGGTATCCCAGGGAGAGCTTCGAATTCATCCTGGGCACCGCGGAGAAGGTCGACCCGTCCAGCAACACGGTGGTCATCAGCAACGGGAGGGAGATCCGCTATGACCATCTCGTCGTGGCGACGGGGGCGTCGTACAAGGACGGCATGCCCTGGAAGCCGCTGAAGGACCACCAGACCACGCTCGACGCGCTGCACGACCTGCAGTCCAAGATCGCGGCCGCAAGGACCATCGTCATCGGCGGCGGAGGCGCGACGGGGGCAGAGATCGCCGGCGAGATCGCGTTCGAGTACCACCGGAAGGGCAAGGAGGTGACGATCGTGACGTCGGACCAGCGGCTGCTCGCCGCGCTGCCCGAGCATATCTCACGGACGGCGGAGAAGGAGCTGTCGCGACTCGACGTGAAGATCGTCCGCGGCACCCGGATCACGGGGGCCTCGCCGGCCGCGAACGGCAAGACGAAACTGTCCCTCTCCACGGGGGAGCCGGATCTCGTCGTCGACCTGTACCTCCCCACCGTCGGCGAGACGCCCAACACGTCCTTCCTCCCGCCGTCCGTCGTCAACGACAAGGGCGACGTGGTCGTCGACGAGTACCTGCGCGTCAAGTCCACCACCAACGTCTGGGCCGCCGGCGACGTGACCGGCATCGAGCCCAAGCAGGCCAAGTACGCTGAGGACCAGGCGGTCCACCTGGCGAAGAACCTGCACAATGTGCTCCGGGGACAGGAGCCGGTCCCGTACAGCGCGAGCGGTCTCCGCGTGATCGCGGTGACTCTGGGACGGAGCAAAGGGACGGGCGTGATGGCTGGGTGTAGGCTCCCGTCTATCTTGATCTGGTTTGCCAAGGGGCGGTACCTGGGGACGGACAAGTTCAAGTCGATCGCTAATGGGGAGAGGATGTTGATGAATGCTATTTAGGAGTTTGTCATGCTGTTCCCGGAGGTCTTATTGCATTTTCTTTTCGTATTTTTCCATATACCAATTCTAGAGCATGAGTGACGAACGTTTCTGTGTTTCTTCTACGAGAGATTTCCTCTAGACGATTAGGATGTACCTAGATGTATCTATATAGCAGTATAATCCGTGACATGAACCCAGAAAAGAAATTAATATTTAACTAAAAAATGCACATCAGCAACTACCATACTATGTATAAATCTTTCATTCTCACCCAACTGGAACTATCGCTAGATAGTACCGAACCTGATTTACTCTGAAAAAAAATAATAATAATAGGCATATAAGCAGGTAGTCTGGAGTAGCTTCCAAAAACCGAACCTATTAATCCACGACGCATGATTACTTAGGATGGGGTGGGTAGGCTCGAATACCATACATAGCACAGAGGCAAGCCCTATCTACCTAGACAGCAGCACATGTGACATATCTCCAGACCTCTTCCATGTGTACTGTATGTACTATACATACAGCACAGCGCCACCTCAAGTGCCGTGGCACGCCCTATCAGAAACCAGAAGAATCAGATGCAGGCAGACGTCCACAGGTTCAGAATGCAGGGAACCCTAGCTAGCGTGACAGGGTCACGATTAATATATCAGGTCCCCCTGTGCATGCATGCAGCCCGGACCGGGCCGGGCTGGACCTGGACCTGTGATGTGAGATGAAGAGACAAGAAGAGGCGAACCGATATACTGTGAGGGGTGTCGCGCAAGCGCTACGGCGTATATAACAATTTAAATAGGCAAGCAAGCAGTACTCTTTTTAATTCTTGTCACGGAGTCAATCGGATAATGATCGACCTAATATAATAAGTACGCAAACTTTTTTTTTTTCTCTGAACGATCTACGACAAGGCTTAAGCTGCCACAGCCCCTCTCTTCTGACAGACTTCTTTGATCTCCCCCTTTTCTTCATGGTTCAATTGGCAAAGTGATGTAGATTTTTGAGCATCGCATGTCCCCTGTACACGACAATCTCCCAACTACCCCTGTATCTTCACGAAGCTCTCGGTGGTAGAGTGCCCGTTACTTACTTAGTTGGCGGTGAAGGTCGAGTTGATGGGTCCGACCTTGATGTTGGAGTAGATAACATATGAATTGGGGTTCTGCGACTCAACGTCGGCCGGGACGCCGGAGGTCGTGGGGCAGGTACCGCGCGCGACGCCAGGGGTGTCCGGGTCCGCATCAGTCGGGTAGGTGCTGTCTAGCCAGAGCATGTTGGCGGCGTGATCGTCCCACAGGCTCATGACGAGGACCATGCCCTGGGCCAGAGCCTGACCGATCTTCTGAAGCCCGCCGTGCGTGAAGAAGCCGGTGTTGTCGCCGAAGGCGGCCTTCTGGGCCGTGCAATACTCGGTGGTGATTGAGTTGCCGGTGACGCCGCTGATCGTCGACTCCGACTGGGGGATCACCTTGCCGTTCTGGACGTAGAAGCGTTTGATCTCCGTCAGGGTGCCGGAGGGGGTCCCGTCGTCGGTGATGAACTGGGTGACGACGGTGAATTTGGAGCTAGTGTCGACGATCTTCCCGGGGCCGTAGAACGAGTGGTTGCCCTGGCGGTAAGGATTGAAGTCGCAGCCATCAGGGTCGCAGGTACCAGCATATCGAGTGGAGGAGTAGGTTCCACCACAGTCGTCTCCCTGGCACATGGTCTGGCCGGGGGTGTCGCATGGGTGAGGCGTCACCGCAGTAGAGATGCTGTTGGCTTCCCAGACATCCATCTCAGCGCAGCAGGAACCGTGGTTACCAACGCCGGCATTTGGGTCGTTGGCAGACGGCTGCCAGCCTTCAACGTTGGCCTGTATTTGACAGCGTTAGTTAATGATTCATGGGCTCTGCTGGCTAGTTATCACTTCTGACGTACCTGACCGTTGATGAACTTGAGATCCCGAGGGCACTGAGAGTCGCAGTAACCAGTGCCATACTTAGCGCCTGCCTTGTTGCCAGGGTATTTGGACAATCCGCCGTCGGCGTCCATGGCCACAAAGTAGAGGGCGCCGTTCAGCCCGCAAGGGAGATTGGAGACGTCGACATCGAAGGTAAACTCCTGACCCAGCAGCTTGAAGATCTGATAAGTGGTGTCGTCCTGCAGCAGGTACAGGCGCGAGCCAATGTTCTTCCCTGAGCTTTGGGTGACAAAGTTCAGTCTCAGGGCGTTGCCACTGGTCGTAACACCATAGGTGCCACTGTAATCCGCTCCATCCAAGGCACAATTCTGAGCGCAGGTCACGTCGTCGGGACAGATACTGGTGTCCCACGTATTGCCCGTGTAGCAGTTGGTGTATCCAGAGGTGGTATGGACCCAACGCCAGTTCGCATCGATAACGACTTTTCCATTCTGCGTGGTACAACTACCGCCGCTGGAGCATTGCTGCCAGGTCAGGGAAGGGTGATTCTCTGCGGTTACGGTACCGGCCTGCTGCGCGCGGGCGGCGGCGAGGAAGAAAGAGAAGAGAAGAGCGCGCTGATACATTGCGATTCGATTGATATTGTTATTGCTGTCGCTCGTTGCTTGATTTGGTGGTGGCGGATTGCTTCGTACTAGGACTCAATCCGACTTTATATCTGATCTGTTCATACCTGATGTGTTCAGCTCGTCTATGCCGCCAAGGCCGGTCAGGCACAAGCTCTATCAGGAACCCATGGTCATCGGCTTGACGGGCCGCCAACCGTTCAGATGAAGGCTTCACGAGAGATTCGAGATGGCTACCGGCCGAGAATTTAGCCTAGAACGCATCCTGCGACCCGGACCTCCTCAATCCCCAATGGGCAACAGTCTTCTGAAGTTAGGATAAGGTGTGTAGGAGGGGTCCGTTAAAGAGGTTCGGATCCGATTGGATAACAGAGCTACGTACCTATGTCAACATGTATTATGTGGGGCATTGGTGGCTAAGGGGATCATGGATGAAGGTGTTGGACGGCGAAAAGACCAGTATCCGACTGCAACTAATGGCCTTGGCCTTTTTTTTCTCTAGTCGAGTGGAACTTTTGGTTGATAAAAGGATTAGTATGCGGGCCGATCCGTCGATGTCTTAGAAATGCGGGGGGAACATCCATCAAATGATATTGCACCAGAGGGTTTCGGGCATCCCCCAGCTTTAGCCACTTGTGTTTTGTCGGGCCGTTGATCCTGCAGGTCCATTTTTGATGCCCGGACAATGATCTGCAATGTATCCTGAGTGATATGTAACTCTGCAGAGTCACAGTAGTATGCGAAATATGTCTTTCTCTGACTCCCTTGCGGAGAAATCGTGCTAAGCATGCATGTGGTGCAAAAACATCGTATGGGTTTAATTTCCCGCGGAAGATTCGATTCACCTCGGCAGCCCCGGGGATTGGTATTAAGTTCTTACTTGCAGATTCCTCCCCTGGGTTATTCCCAGGTAGAGTTCTGTGGAGACGGATCACTGACGCCACGTCGGAAACGAGCAGTGAATAATTCCGGAACATCCTGGTGTATGCAGAGAGCCCTCGGGGAGTTGTCTTTATGCAAGTAACTATCTGCTGCTGGAACCCTGCTATCCAGTTCAAGGTTGACTTCTGTGTTTATCCTCGTCATTATTCTTGGTTGAGTCTAACGTCGATACCGCTGGTATGCTCGACTGTCTCCCTATGAGGCCAACAGCTCGAAATAGCGCTCTTCCCTCTCTTTTTCCTTTTCATAAAGACTTGGACTGTGATGAGAAGATTAAGTCTGAACAGCGCAATCTTCACAGAGCCTGTGCTGTAGGCACGACTTAAAGTTTCACCATTGGCGGATTTCATCGTACCTAGCGTCCTGGTCCCAGGTTTTCATTTCCTTCTAAGCCCTCATTCGATGTCTCCTGCATCCATGCCCAATCATCTTTTGCCGTATGTTTTCGGATGTTTGCAGTGTGACAAGGATCATTCAAGAGGGTCGACGACGTTACCTACCTAGGTAGGTAGGTAGTCAACAGGGCGCCAAGGTCAAAAAGGGAAGTCTGGTCGGATGAAAGGATAAAGGTCTAGAATTCGATTCCCTGGAATGGAGTGCAGCGTCAATTTCCTGTAACTCATGGTTCAAAAGTACTGCGGAGATCAGGAGATGTTTACATATGCTCTGTCAGGTGTTCTGCACAGCACGGTAGCTTGCATTGGAGTCGGCTAAATTTGGTTCTCATGTCCGTTGCCACATTGAACAATGTGTCTAGTGGCTTGGTGGAAGCAAGTCCTCGTGTCTCCATCACAGGACTGTGATGCCCAATGCAGATGAAGCGTGTACGGAACTGTAAGCTCCTTTCTGTTTCTCGCACGAAGGGGGCGTGAAGTGAAAAGCTGTGGAGAGATCTTCCATCCAATGCGCTCGCTGCAGACGACCACTCTCAGAGGTTCGTGTGACCAGCTAACGGAATTTGCTTTGAACCTTCCGTTAAACTTCCCATTCATCCAAGATGTGGTTTTAACCGGTTCTCGAGTTTCACCTGGCGATGATGTCGATGCCTTGAAAAATATCCGAATTCACGATCAGGTAACCGTTGTCTGAGAGAAATTGCTGCTTCATCTTTGGAAACTTTTCGCAGAAGCAAGTTCAGGCTGATGTGCAATGGCTTGCATTCTAGTGGCTCGGCGCTGGAGGGGAAGCGCTGTTCACGTCTCTGTTTGATTTATCCAGCTACCGCTGAATGGAGCGCGCAAGCATCCCGAAGGGGATTGCGTTCTCGTAATCCAAATGACCTCGAGACAATTCAAGAGTCCCGAGGAAGAGATTGTTAGGCCCATGAGGAAAGCTGAAAGCTCACTTGACAAGCGGGTTGTTCCAATGTTGGAATATAAATATGGCTTGTCTAACTCAACCCCGTTACCTTTGCATTCTATGCTTCCAGGCTCCTTAACCATATAACTTCTCTCTATTCATTTTCTCGGACACCGTTTCTTGAAGTTGCTTTATATTATTAGCTTTGGTCCATCGCGATCGAATTGGCACATCCTATTTGAAAGATGTCCTTTTCCAAGATAATTGCTACTGCCGGCGTTCTTGCCTCTGCTTCTCTAGTGGCTGGCCATGGCTTCGTTCAGAACATCGTGATTGATGGTAAAAAGTATGTCATTGCAAGACGCACATAAGCGGCAACAGCTGACAATCGACAGTTATGGCGGGTATCTAGTGAACCAGTATCCATACATGTCCAATCCTCCAGAGGTCATCGCCTGGTCTACTACGGCAACTGATCTTGGATTTGTGGACGGTACTGGATACCAAACCCCAGATATCATCTGCCATAGGGGCGCCAAGCCTGGAGCCCTGACTGCTCCAGTCTCTCCAGGAGGAACTGTTGAGCTTCAATGGACTCCATGGCCTGATTCTCACCATGGCCCAGTTATCAACTACCTTGCTCCGTGCAATGGTGATTGTTCCACTGTGGATAAGACCCAATTAGAATTCTTCAAAATTGCCGAGAGCGGTCTCATCAATGATGACAATCCTCCTGGGATCTGGGCTTCAGACAATCTGATAGCAGCCAACAACAGCTGGACTGTCACCATTCCAACCACAATTGCACCTGGAAACTATGTTCTGAGGCATGAGATTATTGCTCTTCACTCAGCTCAGAACCAGGATGGTGCCCAGAACTATCCCCAGTGCATCAATCTGCAGGTCACTGGAGGTGGTTCTGATAACCCTGCTGGAACTCTTGGAACGGCACTCTACCACGATACCGATCCTGGAATTCTGATCAACATCTATCAGAAACTTTCCAGCTATATCATCCCTGGTCCTCCTCTGTATACTGGTTAGAGGAACGTCCGGCGGTCAGAATTGGTGCTGGTATCGTGAGAAGGGTCAGCGGTTGAGGTCTCGTTCGGAGGGTTGCAAAAACATGACGCTAGGTGGTTTTGTGCGATTCTTCCCATCTCGCCTCTTCCACTTCTGCTGCCAAATCCGGTTCTGCGATTGCTATTTCGCCGTGACCGGCTGTTACTTTCGAACCTGTCTCTACCAGGAACAACACCATTTCGTTCTCCATTCTGTGGTCCCCCAGGGCCTCTACTAGTCTACCGGGAATTTCTCAACAGCGTCCGTGAATTCCACGAGGCTAAATGAAAGCAACCCTGTGGCTCCTCAGGTTTGAACGAGGGAGGGGACATATCTTTTTGGAAACACATGTGTGACCTCCAACTTCTACGTTCTTTTCTACCTTGATTGTTTGTATCAAGTACTTTGACTTGACTGCCTTAGTGTGGATACAAATCGTTACATCAATCCATGTATTCTCATTGCGACAGAGACGCGTGCCACGCAGTTTCTCGTAGATCGAACCGCATATGGAGGTTTGAAACAAATAGTCCTGCGAGCGACACAGCACTGCCAAGCATGGATGCAGGCGGCGTCAGCTTGAACGACACAAGGTCCCCGACGGCGGAGTGCGCCGGAAGAGCCGATTCGTCCAGTCGCACCTCTGGCGGGGACCGAAAGAGACTCTGGAGAAAATTCGGAGAGTAGTAGGAGGCTGTGACAATACTGCATGATGGAGCTCAGATTTCCCCGTCTCAAATGGTGGCAGAAGTACAGAACCCCGGGCCACTACTGGATGAAGTTAGGCTGTTAGTACGGCACACTCCGGGTCTACTTAAGTGTAGGGGCATACCAAGCCGTCTAAGCTACTACTAGGATATTAGCTAGTGCCTAGTTAGCCCCAGCGCTCCACAGCCAGTTGCTTTACCTCAACCGGAAAGGCTGTTATGGGCGACGAGCTGGCTAACCATGTCAGCAGGACAGGGCTCGGTCTCTGGAGGAGAGGTGCGGGAGTGCTGCATCACGACGGGATCATGCATGTCCGCAGGATCCAAACAAGGACCTTGTTTCTTGCTCAAGGGCGTCGAGGGTCAGGGAGACTCAGCAAGGAGCGTGCTCGGGACGAGCCCGAGGGCTAAGATGCACGGTCGTCTCTGCTCTGATCCCAGCCTGACAGGCTCTTACACTACGGAGTACTCCGTCTAGCCTCGGCCGCTGCGCCCCAGAAACGCGCCTAGCCGCCCACGAGGCACGGCACGAGGAACACAAACCCCGGACGACCTCATGTTTTTGGCCTCGTCCGCGACCCCCCCCAAATGGCCCCCTCCGTTCTTTTCTCTCCTCTTCTCGCTCCCTCGGCCGGACACGACAGGATTACTCTCCTTTGGATCCCATCCGCTCTGCTTCCCTGTCTGCTCCGTGTTCTTCCCCGTCGACCTGCAGCCGCTGTCTGCTGCAGAGGTCTCTGAGCTCCTTGCCAACCCCTCTCTCCCCTCCATTTCTCCACATTCGTTTTACCTCATCGGATCGCCTAAGACGGCGTCAATGGTCTCCGCCAGAGCTGCAGCTCCTCATGCCTGAACAAGGCTGGCCAGCCGCGGGGTACAGCTGCTGTTGCATTGGATCCATTCCGGTATGGCTCGCGGCGGATGCCATAGCACTTGACCGGCCACTTTCCTTACGCATCGTCTGCCAGCCTTGGCCATTGATCGCGGACCGTCTCCCCGCGCGTCTCTGTCAGCTTAAGGAGACGAGTCACTGGGTTGTTCTACGGGAGTACAGGTTCATTCTCTACCTTACACCGCTTGCGCAGATTCTCCCTGTGGTTGTGTAACAGCTCCCTAGGCTATCAACCCGCCACCTTTGCCACCTGCACCATCACTCAGGCGTTGGATGATAATTGACCTTGTGTTGGTTCGCCGCTCGGGCGTGTATCGGGCTCTTGCTTGTCCCCACCACGGGCCAGGCAAGTGATCTGCACTCCATTTCCCCGGATTTCCCGCTGCATCCTGAACCTACACTCCAGCAGCTCACCATGGCGGGAGGAATCAAGATCAAGCGGCGCATGTTCAAGTTCTCCCTTGGCTCGAACGTACGTGATGGTCACTGCCCTTCTCATCGACCTCCAGGTTCACTATTCTAACTGTGTGCAGAAGCCAGCAACCAGCTTCCCGGCCGAGGACCGGAGCCGTTATTATGATTTCGTCGACACCCCGGTTCAGTACAGACCGGACTCGCCGTTGATCGAGCGCCGGCGGCTCTCTTTCGGCTCGGAGGCGCAGCTTCGATATGCGTGCATGACGCTCTTCCATAGCATCGAGACAGGGATGCCGTACCTGCCCGAGGAGACAACAACATCGAAGAGTAAATCGAGGAATTCCGGACAGACATCAAGCCAAGCCAAGGATGAGCATAGCTGCCTATCTGTGGCAGATAGAGAGAATGAGGTCACCAAGAAGAAAAAATACGATTCCGGAGTCGAACTTGAAGCTCCCCAGTCCGGGGCTGGGAAAGCGATGCAAGGGGCTGGTGAGAAAGACTCCGACACGCCCAAACGTCCCGCAGTGGACAGTGATGGGGTCGCAGTAGACGTTGAGATTAAGCAATTCTACTGTGAGGAAGATACGCCGCAGCCTCGAAAGGAGACTACCCTCGGCTTCCCCTTTCCAGTGGTCGACGGCGCGGCTGAGCCATCGGGAGATCACGTGACTCTACCGATCCTGGAGCACCTCATGAACCAGCAATTAGGCGGGGAGGAAGGTGAATCACAGCAGCAGGATAGGGGTACTATGAAAGAGATGTCTTTAGATTTCGATATGCTAAGCATAACTGCATCACACGACGATGTTGTCCGACCAACTGCCTCTCGTACGAAGTCAGAGACATCTGACCCCCAAGACATCAATGCATGGATGGATCACAATGTAGCAAATGCGCTCCTCAGAACTCCCAGCTTTGGCCGACCCAAAGCTGTTACACGTTCGTCTTCCAAACTGTTTGCAAAGGACGGTTGCCTTAGGCCACAAGAAAAGACCGATGAAAGCGACTCTATGGCTTATACTGATGCTCTGACCGATCAGCTGCAGCCCTCTCTTCGACGGGAAATCAGTTCTCAACATGGTGGATCACAAAGCCTTTGCCTGGAGGATGAACACAGAAATAATGATAGGGAGGGTGGTGCTGTCATCATCGACTCGGACGGTGTCAGACGCGTCATGACTGCTGAGGAGGAGAAGCAACGCCACCTTGATCTTCAGCGTGCTGTCATGGAGAAGATGTTTACTGGTACCATTGGAGCGAGTTCAAGTGACTTCCTCTGTACCGCTAATGTCAACCGTCCTCTGTCAAAGCATGGGAGTTCCGATTCAACTGTGGCACCGGACCCTCTTCCAGGGGCCAGCTCTGGAAAGGATTCCGTGTCTGCGCCTCAACATGAACATCCAATTGTCAGAGTCGAGAGGCATAGTCTGGCGGTGCCGTCAGCCACCAAGGAACAGCAGGGCACACAGAAGAAGAGACAAAGTCTCATTCGCAAGCTGTCTGTTCTTGGGCTCGGCAAGAAAAAGACCAATGGCCCTCCCGTTGGCGGGGGTGTAGTTGGCTGCAGTCGGATAGTGGAAGCTTCTTAGGTCCCACGCCATCCGCCGGCGTTTTTTTTGGCTGGGATATGTCGATAAAACTGTGGGATTTTTTTCGTCATTCATTCAGAGAGGTGTTCATCGGCACGGGGAAAAAAGAAAAGGGAAAAAGGGGTCTCGAAAATTCCCTTCGTTCAAGATGTCTAATTTCGGCGTCAAAATTCTTCTTCTCCCGCAGCACTTGCTACATATCGTACTGAGAGCGCGAGCAGGACAGATTCCGGGCTATGCATCCGGTGTCCGTATTGTATTAATATTAATGCGAGGGAGCGGAGAAGCCATCTTTTCCGTCTTCAATGCAGTGCAGGGACGAGTTGATGATTTTTTTTCCCCCTCCTTGATACCTATTTATCTCACTCGTTCATATTTCCCCCCTGTTTTCTCTTCTTAATCATTTCTTATGATCAATCGTTTTTCCCTTTACCCTTACCCTTAGGTACGGACACCACCTTTTTTCGTCTTTTTTTCTTTCCCCCTTTCTTTCTTTCGTGTATTACCTATTACCTATCATCTACCTACCGGACCTAAGGTCACGAAGTTTTTATTTTATACTCCCCACCTGGGCGTGCAGCTTGCGGTGAGTTGAGTTGAGAGTTTGTGGAGTGGAAGTGCCTTTTGTTTGAAAAACATGTACACTACATATTGTATGTATGTATGTAACTAATCTATATACATATGTATATCTGAATTAGGTCGAAGGGCTGAGGAGAAAAAAAAATATTATCCGGTCGGGTTTTTTGTTGCCAGATGTCCTTAGCTTGCTTCCTCTTTTCCATACTTTCTTCTCTGAGGCTTAAGGGTATTGATATGATATTGGTATTGATGACTATGTACAGTACTACACATCCATGTACGTGCAACGCATATGATAAGAATTCCCCCCCCCCCCTCCACAACACGCACACACAAAGTGATGTATGTATCAATCTATATCTATTATCCCCCTTGCCTTCGAGCCCGAACTGGGATGGGATGGGATGAGATGGACTCGCTACAGATACAATGTATGTTTGTACAGTATGTGAGTGGCACCGCTCTGAGTAAGTGACCAAGCACAGTTCAGGATTTTAATCAATCAATCAATGATCTGATCTGATCTCTTGATATCTATCTATCTATTGGGTGAGGTAGAGTATGGTAGGGTAGGGTAGGGTGGTAGGTGGCTAGTCCCAGAATTGGAATAACATAACAATCTTTTTTTCCTCTAAAACCATTTGGAGTTCAAATTGATCTGGATCGATTCAGTCCAATATCCATCATTTACTGTACTGTACAGTACATACGTTCAAAGTTGTGCTCGCGACTCAGCTCAGCTCAGCTCAGCTCAGCCAGCTAGGTAGCTACCAGATATGCCATTCCATTGGTTTGGTTCGTTCTGTCTGTCTGTCTGTCTTTTTCTTTCATAGAGAGAAAAAAACAAAAAAAGGAGAGGGAGAAAGAAAAAGGAATAAGAACAAGCCCAAGAGTTAAGACATGCAATTGGAAGGAAAGAAGATAGAGAGAACGAGAGGAACTGAGAGAAATGCATCATCGGAGTTATATCAATGAGTTAATGATTATACACTGAGGAATGCAACACACCATACGGAATCTTCAAAAGGATCTAGATAGAAACAACAGGAAATGCTCTCACACATGAGATTGAATGACATGATTGATAAAGACAGACAACGCCATAAACAGACTCCATTCATCAACCAACCAATCAAATAAACCAATCACAGCCCCCGCCTCGGCCTCTTGCTCTCGCTTCCGACCCTCATCCCGCCACGGCCACCGTCACCGTGTCCGCCATGGCCTTCATCGGCGCCGGGCCGACCCCGCTTCCGCGGCGGCAGCGCACCACCGTCGCGGTCACGGTCGCGGTCTCGGTCCCTGTCTCTGTCTCTGTCGCGAGTACTAGGGCGGTCCCTGTCCCTGTCCCGGTCCCGGTCCCGGTCCCGGTCACGGTTCTCTCCGCCGCGACCGCTACCCCATCTCCGGTCGTCCGCTGGGCCACCTGGAGGCGGGGGCGGAGGAGGAGGCGGTGGTGGAGGCGCTGCGCTTGGGCCAAGCGGAGAGGGTTTGAGGCGACCCTGGTCCGGACCGGCGCCGGAGGAAACCTCGTCGCGATCTCTTCTCGACTCCCTTCTGCTGCTTCTGGGCTCGTCGCGAACGCTACCACCAGGACCTCCCCGTCGAGAGGACTCTCTTGTGTCGTGGGGTTCCTCCCGGCTGGAGCTGAGACTGTTATCGCCTCTGCGACTGGTACGATCGCGATCGTAGTCCCTCGGGCGCTCCCGATGGTCGTCTCTTCTGCTGCTGCTTCTGACGGCGTCCTCTTCGACACCACGGCGATCGCGCTCTCGATCACGGTCTCGGTCACGGTCCCTGTCGCGGTCCCTGTCTCGGTCACGTTCACGGTCGGGAGTGTGGTTGAGGCTTGATGAGCGGCGGGTGGATCTCCGCAGCTCAGATGTTGCCTCTTCCACAATTTCACTCCTTCTGCCGCCTGGGGGCCGACTTGGAGGAGCATGTCCATCATCAGCAAGATGAGAAGGACCATTCGATCGACCAGGGAAGAGATCAGGCCGTCCTTGTGGCGAGGATGGACGGCTTTCTACTTCAGGACCATCGGTTGGACTTTGAGGCCGGGTGGGCTGCGGTGAGGGGGCATTCATCATGCCGGCTTGCCTAGCTCCTCTTCCGCGGATTGACGTGCCGCCGCGATCAGGAGGCCCGTTCGATTGCTGAAGCATGTTGTTGAGACCGGCGAAGCGCTTGTCTCCCCGACCGCGCTCGCCGAAGCCCGGTCCGGATGGCGGTCCCCGTGTAACCGGGGACGGTCCAGATGGACCGCTACGGGGCCCTGAAGGTGGAGCTATAGGCGCTGAGGAGGGACCTGGCTGAGACCGCCCGCCGTTGAAGGGCGGCTCCGCAGGTGCCTGCAGAACCTTGAGTCGATCGGGATGGATTCCTGTCGTGTCCAACCCTTCAGGTGCAGATGGAGGAGGACCGGCTGCGGGAGGAGCTTGATCGTGAGGAGCACCCCGCATACCAGGGCGGCCAGAAGGACCAGTTGGAGGTTGACGCTCAGATAGTGTGGCAGGAGCGCTGGGTGGAGTTGCTGGCGTGGAAGGCTGTGATGTCCGTCCACCACGTCCTGGAGCACCTCTTCCTCTTGGTCCAGATGGGATGTCAGGCTCCTGTTGGCGCTGGTACCTCGAATCCTGGTTCAGCCTTCCATGCATCATATCAGAGCCATGCCACGAGTCTCTCGATTCAGCCAAGTCTACAGGGCCCGGGCGGCCACGTTCACCGCGGGGCCCAGTTGGAAAGTCATCGTGCCGCGGTGGAGGATGGGTCTGAGAGTAACTCCCAGGTCTTCGATCGTCGGATGGGAACCGGTCCGAACGGAGTGGCGGACGAGACTCATCCGGCCTTGGCGGTGGTGATGATGCTCGTGATGAGTGCGATCTCCTGTCCTCATCCGACCTCAATGGCTCTCCGCGTCGGGGGCCCTCACCCTCTATCAATGGTCTCCTGTCGGGGTGTTCACGGATCAGCTCTGCGCGATCAGGATGCACTTGGGCCACAGACCGCACGGGACCAGGCGCATCTCTGGACAAACGATCGGGATCGGACCTGGCATGGTAGGTATCAGGCTGAGGTGGTCGCCCACGCCCAGGCCGATCAGGCCAATCAGGCTCTCGGGGTGGTCGACTATCACGATAGGAAGGACCCCGGAAGTGCTCATCTGGAGGCGGTCTCGTGGGGAAGTCCCTCTCTCGCGGAGGTTCTAGCCTGTCGCGATCAGATGGTCGATCGAGACGACCGTGGGCTCTAGGATCGGGGTGGTCAAACGACCGGTCACGGTCATGTTCACTAAATCTGCTGGGACGAGGGTAATCGGAATGCCTGCTGTCTCTGTGATCTCGTCGATCGTCAGGGAGATCCGGCGGTCGCATCGGCATTCGCGCATCGCCATGCCTATAGGGGCGATGGGGTTCTGGTCTGCTCGGCAAGCTCGGCTGCGGACGAACAGAAGAGCTGCTCGAGGGAGCTCTGTCGAGTTCTGGTCGTTTAGGTACATTCGCGGAACGAGAGGGCTCGGGGGCCCTGGAGCTTGGGCGGGATCGATCGGGAGAGGGCGACCGAGCACGCGTGGGCGGTTGAGGCTCTGCCTGCTTCTGTGGTGGCGGTGACGGCGGCCTTTCGGCGGTCTCTGGTGCGCTTGGCCTTGTCTCGTGGGGAACATTGGTGGTCTCCGGTCGAGATTCAGGTTCTTTGACTGCTGCAGCTGGAGGCTCAGCAGCAGGCTCTGGTGGCCGTGGCTGGGGTTCAGCCGGTTCGGCTGGTTTCTTTGGCGCTTGCTCCGCTTCTTCACTCGGCTTTGCGGGTGTATCGGTCATCTTCGCATCTTCGATTTCTCCATCTTCGACCTCCGATCTCCCAGCGGTTGGAGGTTTCGCAATGCCGTTAACACTAGGGGGGAATGATCAGAAAAGCCTGTTCAAAGTCGCCTGAGGGGGAATAAGATGAATCGACTCACTTCGTGGGAGCTGCCGGCTTGAATTCTGGAGCAGCTGCATTCAGCGGCTTTGGTGTCGTAGACTGCGGCCGAGAAGGAGGAGGAGGAGCCCTGGGTTTTCCAGCCTTGTCTGCGGGCACGGTTTCATTCTTCGGTGGATTAGCTCCACCCTGGACCTTGGTGCTGGTTGGCTGACTCACAATCATGAAGGCTTGAGGAAGCATCCATTTCTTCTCTCTCCTGTTCAGGTCTCCGATCAGGGATGCAGCCGGGGTCTTCACGTCGTCCCGCTCATCATGCTGACTCAGAGCGTTCACGCTTGCGAGCATATCACGTCCGATCCAGTTGACAGCGGGGAAGTAATTAACGATGGCCTTGAGAACGCTAATGGCGTTGCGAATATGCATATACTCGCCACCATTCAGGCAAGTCTTCAAAGCCGATGCCAGAAGGCGATGCCACTTGTACAGAAGGCGACGGAAGTCCTCGTAGTCCAGGAAAGTTGTCGGTTTACCTTCGGGGTCGACTGCCATGGCGAATCCAGGGAGGTCCCTCTTAGTTCCAAAGGCCTCTTTTTCGTACACCGCTTTGTCAGCATGCCACCGGCTCAGGTCTCGCAATATCTCGTTGAGGAAGCGACCGAAGTTATCAGCCTCCTTGGAGGTACACTGGAATATCAGTGCCGTAAGTCGTTGATCCCGGAACAGCTGATCCAGTAGACCGACGGTTCGGAAGTTTGGTGTCCCTGAATTGTGAAGATACTTGAGCATCTTGAAACAGTAAAATGCATCAATGGGGGAAAGAAGAAGACGGGGCAGAAAGCATTGTTCCAATAGCGCCACGTTGAGGGCGTCGTGCTTCCCTCTCATGCCAGCGAACCACCGATCCTTCTCCTTCTGTAACCTTGCCCTGGTTTGACCGTATGCCTTCAGATGGCGCTTGTTCTCCTCGAGTATGCGCTCCTGGAGCTCTGTAATCTGTTTCTTTTCGCGTTCCTTCCTCTGGGTACCAGCCATACTAACGTCCGAGCGATCATTGTTGATAGCAATGACCTTTTTCTTTTGTCGTTCGATTTCGTCCTCATACGCCTTTTGGGGGATGTGCACATCGTACAGAGAGAGCTGCCAGAAGGTGACGTAGAACGGAAGGCCAACAATTTCGTAGGTCTCCGGAGGCAGGACGGCCTTCACTTGATCCATGATCTCTTGTACGACTGGGTGCCAAGGAGTAGACTCCGCGTTTGCCGTAGCGGGGGCAGTGGAAGCGGGACGCTCAGTGGGAGGAGCGTGACCATTGGCTTCTGTTGCAGCAGCAGCCTGTGGTTCTTTATCAACGGGTTCCTTATCAACGTCCATGGCATTCTCTGCCATCGAACTTGCATCCTTCTCGGTAGCCTCTCCATCATCGGTCATCTCGACATCGCCGTCAGGACCCTTGGACGGAGACTCCGTTTCGCTTCTCTGCCTCTTCGCCGCAGCCTCTTCCTGCGCAGCTCGATCGGCATCCGCGATCTTCTGGCAGAGGCTTGGACGACAGATCCAGAAAGCGATTTCAGGCTGAATTCCGAATTCGCTGATAAGAGCAGGCAGGCTTGGGACCAAGGAGTCAAACTCGCTCACGGTGAAGTTGCTTCGGAGGAGGTCCAGATACTGCGTCAGGATGCGGTGGATCTCATCGAATATGTTTCCCAACAACTTGAGCTCCGAAGTGTCCTCCTTAAAGATGCACGTCAGGCGTTCCTGGGCTATGGCAATAAGCAGTTGCCCCGCCAGTCCGGAATCGGTCAAGGCTTTCATCAGTCGCTTCGCAGTCGTCTTGGACTCGTGCCTCTTGTCAAGGAGCTGCAGCATAGTCTGAGATTGGAGTATCTCGCCACCAGCCATGGCTTGGATCTGAGCCTCGTTGAAATTCGTGTCTGTGACAATCCCTGCCATGGAGCTTATTATTTGCTCCAGGACAATGAGGTCCGTTGAGTTATTCTGTCGAAGCTGCTCGAAGACATACTGCAGAACTGGAGTCGGGTTCATCACGGAGTAGCGCTTAAACGTCCTCCCGGCGAACGTGGCGAGCGCGCTCAACCACCGACTGGTCAAGAGACCGCTTTCCTGAACACGGCTTCTCCCCTTCTGACCAAGTGAATTAATCAAGGCCCAAGTCAAGACGTCGTATCCTAGGTCAGTGAAGTAGCGGGCGCACTCGACAACGACCTCGATAAGATTCTCGTAGGATTCAATCTGGCCGATGGCGACATTGATGACAATCCCAGGATTGGCGTAGGCTATCTTCGCCAAGGCACGAGCCATGGGCCGGATATTCGTCTTGCTTAGCCTCTTCAGTACATCCTTTGTCTCCGCCCTGGCTAGATCGAACGCTGACTTGATATCGGGATGCCGCGATGTTTGTCCAAAGTACCATTCAGCGTACATATTGTATCGCACTTCCCGGGGATAGATGCTGATGAGCTCGAAAACCTCGTTCACCACTCCCGGGTTCGCCTTGGTCAAGCTCAGTGAAGGCACCAAGAGACGTTTACAGAGATCTCTCCAACGTTCCTTGTTGCTGTCGGAGCTATCCTTGCTCAAGCTGTCTTTCCCAATTCTCGCCAGCTTCGTCAGCAAGCTAGGATCCTGCCCAATCTTGTACCCAGAGATGTTCAAGAATGTTGAGCACAGCGTGAAGACGTCGTCAACAGTCTGGCAAATGGGAATGTTGTCCGCCCAGTCATCCCAGTAGAAGCGGTAATCAGTCCCATCGTTCGTGTCCTCCTTGTCAAGCTGTGCCCACCGGAGCACCCGTCTAGGTGGAGCCTCAGTAAGCCGCACTTGCCCCTTGGGCACTCCGGTCTGATCAGGGCTTGGGATTTGTTTTTGCTCCCGCAGCTGGTCCGCAGAAGCCAATGGTCGGAGCGGAGCATAGACTTTGCTCAGACAATGATGGAGGATCCTGTGGATGAACTCAGGCAGCTCTGGATAGCCGTCCATCAACCAAGGGAATTTGCTAAGGATAAAGAGCGATTCCGGGAGGGCACCGATTGCCAACAGGCTCTTAAGCAAGAGCACCTTTTGATCTGGAGGTTCTGGAAGCGCCTCCTTCTCTTCAGCCTTGGCTGCAGCCTCCGCCTCTTCCTTCGAAGGGGTTGGTGCACGCGTTTCAGACTCCTTGCGCGGAGCAGGTAGAGTGTCGTCCGCGAGAGCGCCTGCCAGCATCAAAGCATTCACACCACCCCCGGGGCGGGCTGCCCTTTCCCTTTCCGCTTTCTCCTTCATTTTCTCCTCCTTCAATACATCCATAGCGTCGTCGGGCCGCCATAGATGCGGATATAGATCACGAAGAGAAATGAAGCCGATCTTTATGAGCAATGCTGCCAGGTAGATCAGATTATCGGGGAGGACATCGGACTCGTCACGGGCTGGGGAGGCATAGAATCGTAGTTTGAAACCCAGGAGCTGTGCAGCGACTCTGTTGCCCTTCGGTGGTAGAGTCCCGGTCTCTTCGATCCACTTCTTGGTTTCATTGTTTTCCTCCTCGGGCTGCCCAGTAGATTCGGACAGCACTTTCTTGCGCTCCTCCTCGGTCATCGGCTTTCGCCCAATTTCGAAGAAAGCGCGAATTCCAACCTCCCTCGCTCGGTCCCAGAACTGCCGGTCACGTTCTTCGTTCATCCGGCTAATCTCCGCTCGTTCCTCGTCCGTCGTCAGCCACCCGGCTGAACCGGGCTGAGCCCAGCTAGGCAGTCCGGAATAACGCTGGTTCCATTCTGCATTACCAAACCTATCCTCCTTGGGCCACCACGAACTGACTCGCAAGAACTTGACGAAGAAACGGTACTGCTTCACGAGCACCGCTGCGAATACATCCAACGTGACATCCAGGACGCGGCCAACATCCATGTCAAAAGCACCAATCATGGCCTTGACTCGCTCGAACGTATCTTCAACGACCTCGCTCGTCGGTGGTTCATTATTGCTCGTCGTAAAGAGCTCCGTAATCAGTTTCGAATACCCCTCGGATTCCTCGCGCAGCAGGTTGTAGTTGGACTGTCGGTAGAGCAGATTGGTCTGCTTCCGGATAGCCATACGAGCAAAGGTATCTCTAACGAGTCCCAACGATTGGAGCAAGGGCGTATCCAATTGCACACGCATCAGGGACGGAGGTATTCCTGTCGAAAACACAAGCGGCCGCAGGGCACTGTTCGATGTATCCGCATCGGTGAGAATGGACAGCGTGTCGAGAAAGAGGGAACGAGCATCGAAGCTGGAGCCTGCAGGCTCGACGCCCCCAACCATATCGACCTCATCAAGCACATCTTCCCCGATGATTTCTTTAACGGTAGCTCCCGCCTCCGTCGGTGCTAATCGCCCGTCGAATGCAGACCTGATAAGTTCCTGGAACAACGACGCCAACGTCAGCGAATCTTCCTCGGACCGCGCCGCGGCCCCCCGGTCTATCAGTGTCTGCTTCCCGGTGGACGTCCAATTGTCCAGTATATCCTGCGTGACGAACTCGTAGGCGTAAGGAGGCGGTGGCGGTTGTGCAGGAGCAGTATCCTGCGCAGGCACGGGAGAAGATGAAGGAGGATGGGAACTGTTTGCTGTCTGAGGCGCTCCGTTCGTCTGAATCGGATCGGTGACCTCTCTCACGGGGGTCATGGACGGCGGAGACATCGCGGTGTCCTTCGCGGGGCCCGAGCCCGAAGAGTTCTGTCCATCGCTGGGTCTCCGGCCGGGATTCATCCTGCCACCTCTGCTCGGTCGTCTGCCCCCTCTGCCGCGATTATTCTCTCCAAAGTCGCGGTTGTAATTAGAATGCTGGCCGTGGTTATTATTGTGTTGTGCTAGGTTGAGATTTCCCGGTCGATGCGGGGAGGGTCTCTGGCCATCGTTTCCAGAGTCGCCAGACCACGATCGATCACCTCTCTTCCTCTTACCTCCAGCACCTGGAGCCATGGCGGCTGTCGGTCGAACTCAGAATTCTCGAAGAGAGAACCGGTTAGCTCGTGATAGCTCGCGACTCATGAGTGAAGCTGGGTTTGAAAGGTCGGTCAGCCCTGGGAGTCCTGACGGTGGAGAGAAACGATGAGAGAAGGTCCGTACCTGCTCCAGAAGCTCCATCTCAAGGCAAACCGTCGATAGCCGAGAGAACAGAGATTGTTGATGCGAAGGACGCCGGAAGCTGACTTTGTTGGACCTGGATGCGCCAAGAGAGCGGACGAGCCTCGCGCTTCTGTCGCTTGTCGCTCCGCGCTACGGCGCTAAAGCTAAGCTTTTGACGCCACCCCGCCGAATTCGCTTGCGCACCTGTCGACCGCCGGATCGACACCTTGATTTTCAGTCACTTCACACCAAGTCGACCTGGTAAATCAGACTCCTTCTCAATATCTGAAGCTTTCCTATTGACTTCTACCTCATTGAGCGGTCACCTGGCACTCTCCGTCGTCGTCTAAGAAACAATGGATTCAGTTGACAGGACAATCGGCACTGCTATTACCTAATTCAACGACTGGAAAAATGCATCCTTAGAAGAACCTTTTGTCACGCCTCGATTGAAGGCTATTTATTTAGTAAAGAGTTTTGTTTACGATTTTCACTTCATTTCCCCCTCTTCAGAGGAAAACAGGACTAGTGGCTACCATTTACTAGTCTCAGCACTAGATACAAGCGTTTTCGCATACATCCGAGCTTTTGTAGCTCCATGAAGCACTGTACGTTTCTGAAAGGAAACTAGCGTCATTGCAGACATTCAATCATGACGGCATCACAGCCCTTCCAGTCATTCTTTTATTTAAATCAAACCCAGAACCTTAGCCTCAACGTCCAAAATATCCGGGATCAGCTCCAGCAGGCTAGGCTTCGTCGGGTTCCATCCAAGCAGCTTCCTCGCACGGATAGCGTGGCACCTGGAGTTGGTGCCCCAGACGTACAGGCCAAAGTCCAGTATCTTGGTAACCTCGTCGTCGCTCAGCGACTCGACCTCCGGCGACGGGATCAGCTTCTTCTCATAGGCCGCCTTGGCCACGGCCCTCTCGACGTCGCCCCAGACGAAGGATCCGTTCTCGGCGAAGTAGTAGCCCTCGCTGCCCCAGGTGGCGTTTCCGCCGCCTGCGGCCGCGGCCTCGCCCAGAGCAAGGTAGACGTTGCTGAGATCCTGCACGTGGACCTGGTGCCAGACGTTCTTGCCCTCGCCGACCAGGAAGCCCTTCTTCCTCTTGAGGACGGCCGACGAGAGGAGGTAGGCCTGGATGCTTCGGGTGTTGACGGGTCCACGGCCCGGGCCGTAGATCGTGGGAGGGCAGACGATGGCCGTCTTCACGCTGTCCGGGGAGCTCTGGCCGGCGGCGAGGATGATCTTGTCCACCGGGCGGTGTAGCGCGTCGTCAGGAAGGGAGGTGACTTCACCGATGCCGTCCCAGTCGTTGTACTCCTTGGGCCGCTCGATACCAAAGGTCTTGGCGCGCAGGTCCTCCCAGGTCAAGATGCCGGTTCCAGAGGTGTGGATCAGCCAGACTGGGTTCTCTTTGGTGTGGGCGCTGAGGCCCTTTGCGATGGCAGTTGCGGCAGGGACGTGGTCGCAATCCGCAAAGTCTGGTAACAGTCAATAGTAAATTGTGGGACTAGAACGGAGGGGTTTGGGAGATACTAACGGTACACGATGTCCGCCTTCTTGACCTCCTCTTCCAGTATGTCGGCCGAGTCGAGGTCCCCGAGCACAACCCTCACCTTGGGGAACTTGCTGGTAAGCTGCTCCGCCTTCTCCTTGCTCCTGACAAGTGCCGAGAGCTCCCAGTCAGGATGGGCCTGGGACACCGTGTAGAGGAAGTCTCCTCCGATGTATCCAGTGGTACCGGTCCTGGTAGCAAGACGATTAGTTTAACTAGAGCTTTTAGCGTTCGGGACAACACTATTCCAAACTTACAGGAAAACCTTCGGGGGAGCCATCTTTAATATTGTTCAGATACTGTTCAGTGATGGGTCAGAGCAGACAGAGGTCGGGAAACACAGGTAGATTAGATAGTAAAGGAGAGGCTAAGATGACGAGCTATGACCAGGGGAGCCAGCCGCCTTGATATACAGGCGGTAAGGTGTCATCGGAAATGTCGTTATTTGGCATCTGGGTCTTGCTTTGAAATCAGCCGCCAAAACGGACCGGGACCGGATCTTGGGGATGCTCGACGATCAATCAGAGACGAGAAGACCGGGACCAGCAGCCACGCCAAAGGTGGGGTTGGGTCGTCTTACAATTATTCTTGCAGGCACAGCATCAACGGAGGTGAAGAAGTGAGGACGCAGACGGAGCAACATGATGGCCGTCGGCATCCTCCATGATGATCTCCCGCCATCATCGGTTCCTGTATCGGGCCTCCTATGATATCGAGGGTTCAAGTCGCTATAGTGTATATACATACGGGGCGAGTTCTGCTCCCCATGCCGTAGAGAGACTGGAGATACATCTCCCATGACGTAGACGGGGCCGAGGCGGGGTGTCCGTACCCCGCGATCCTCTGGACCACTGAATCCCCCTCCAACTTTCACCATCATCGCCGGGGTCTAGACGTCTGCATCACACCTTCAAGCAAAAATCACCCAACCAAGCTGAATACAGCAAATACCTCCTTATGCATGCATATGCCTTACTACACACGCACACATACCCGTTACTAATGGCATCACCACCACCATCAAACCCAATCATCCTCACCGGCAGCTGCGCCTGCAAGCACGTCCAGTACACCAGCACCCGCCTCCCGGACTCCATCGTCAACTGCCACTGCACCCAGTGCAGGAAGCTCTCGGGAGGCCCGTACCAGAGCTTCGCCCACTTCCCTGCGGGCTCCGTCACCTGGACGGTGCCGCCCACCTTCCGGCGGTCCAGCGAGGTCGGCATCCGCAGCTTCTGCCCACGCTGCGGCTCGAGCATGAGCATGACATACGACTTTGAGCCGGAGCATCTGGGCATCGTGGCGGGGACGATCGATGATGGGGGTGTCGTCGGGGAAGAGATGCCAAGGCCCAAGGCTCACATGTTTCTCAGAGAGAAGGCGCCGTGGGTTGAGCTGCCGGATGATGCGGCCGAAAGGTGGGATGCGTATATTCCGGACGTGGAGGAGGCTTTGCGAGGGTTGAAAGCGAGGCGGGAGGAGAGAGCAAAGGAGGCTTCCTGATGGCGTAGTCATTTTTTGAACTCCTATAAGTGGAAATTGGGGCAAGACGAGACAGACGGTAAAAGATCGGGTCTACAAAATAAAGTTACATCATAGACAGTCAATATTTATGTTTAACACTTCGTTCAACTATGATAAGAACCCAAAAGTCAATCTGACAGCTAGTTCCCTTCTCAGTGGTGATATTGTTGGTAAGATTATCAATCAAGATTCATGCCATCTCAAATACTTAAATCACCAGCGGCCTGCCACCTGCACCACTTGCCATGACGTGAGAAATTAGCTTACGCCATCACCTTAGGAATGTAGTCCAGCTACAGGTAAGCTTGTTTTAAATTCAAAACTCTGCCTTGTTACGCTGGAAGAGAGTTTGATCTCTCCCTTTTGGAGATACGAGCCGCGGGAAAGAGAGAAATTGTAAGAGATTTTCTCAGAGTTCGTAAGGCTGACGGAATCATCTCGACCTTCTCAATCCGACCAGCGTAGACAATCTTAAGTGGGAATGAATTCGAACTCCATATGGGATTGACGGACACAAACAACGTTGACAATCGAATAGACATGATATGATATACTGAGAGGGAATCAAGGAACCAATGCAGACATGAAGCCCATACTCTACACTGTACTTAAAACGTGCTTTGAGCCAAGCGGCTCGCAGCATTCTTGGCATCAAGACGGTCATTATCATCCTCTTCCGGTATCGAACCCACGCCGCTGAGCGCGCGGGCCCGTCCCTTGACGAGTCCGTTTCCATTGACCTCGTCATCATCTGGGGGCAGGGTAGGCAAGAAACTGCCGCTAATGCTTCTGCTGATGCTGTCACTGCTACGGGGGATTCCACTCCAGGCGTCTCCCTTGGGGCCCTGGCTGGAGGCAAGGCTCGCCCTGCGAGCTGCCGGGTGCGACTCTCGGCCCAAACGGCTCAGGCCGCCGGATGAGTCGATGGCGCGGATGTCGGGCCGAACGCTCTCGAGCGTGCTCAGTGTCCGACGCTCCGCTTCGATCTGACGCAGTGTGTACTCGCGGATGCTCATCAAGAGGTCTCTGGTGGTGCGGTTGAACCAGCGCCGCTTCTCCTGCAATAGGTTTGCTGTAACCCGCTGAGTCTTCTTGGTTAGAAAGTTTTCGTGGCTGAGAGCCTCGTCAAGGGCGCTGATGGCCTCGTCGACCTTGTCTGGACGAACGGAGGTGCTGCCCTTCAGCCGGTCCGCCGCAGCACGCTTGCTCCTCGTAGCCTGCTGGGCTTGGATCAGCTCTCGAAGGAGGATATGACGGTTTGTCAGCGTCTCTTTAACGATGAAGGCATCGGACGAGTGGTAGTTCAATGGGTCTCCAAGAGTGGTGGCCTCTGCGGTGCCTTGAGCCGCATGATAATCTCCCACCGTCTGGATGATCTTCCCCAGCTTGCGGTAGGCATTCGCCAATCCTGCGTGTGTCTCTTGGACGTGCATCTGTCCAAGTTTCACGCCAATGTCGGATTCTGCAAGAGCAAGCGCTATCGTCCCAAGTTAGAAGCATTTCTTTTTCACGTGTTACTGTTCGGTATACCTTTTCGCGCCTTGACCACCTTGTCCACCTTCTGGCTAGCATCCATCGTCCCGAGATAAAACATCTTGACGATTGGCCTCGCATTCTGCAGTTCAGGGGTATCATCCGGCGGCGGGGCAAATTGCTTTAGAACCTTCCTTCGAACGCCAGTTGCCGGCTGCTTCATCCTCACGACCGGGCTATATCCGAAATCACTTTCCACAAACAATATCATTTCATCATCGTGCATCAGGACCTCGTTACTGCACACGTAGTTTAACCACCTCTGCATGGATGCCTTGACTCGCATCTCGTCTTCATCTGTTCCCGCGCCTGCTGGGGTCAACGGCGGAGGAACTGCTGGTACGATCGCTTCGGGGTTCGCTGACATCAGGTGTTCGGCAAACTTGACGAACTCAGAGTGGGTTCGGCGCACATCTCGATACTGAGTGGTTCGAAATCTTGGCATGTTGGTCTAGAGGCGAATCAGTTCGTTGAACAATTGAGTAGCTTCAGCTGCACCTTGCTTACGTGGACATCAAAACGCAAGATGGGGTCCTTCTTCCCAGTCCGCTCCAACCCCGTAATCTTCGCTTGTATCCTGTATGTGGGAGCAGCTGGTTTGGCATTTTGTCTCGCTCCTGTCTGATATCGAGCGGGGGTCTGAGTTCTCGTATGCTGAGCGTACTGAGGATGCTGCACAGCATACGGCGGCTGCTCGACGTAGTCCGGGTCACCTAGCTGCGCGCCCTGAAGTCGCTCAGACAGGTCCGGAGAATCGGGCTCTCCATCACCGCTGGCTGGTGCGGTCCTGGGAGTCTCGGGTTGATGAGCTTCATGGTTTCCGTCGTACGATTGCTGTTGTGGAGGTAAGGGGGCCGGAGGGATATCGTTCGTGCTCGTCGGGGAGAAGGTGTCCCGGTCCGCTCGTGGAGAGTCCCAAGGCGATGACCCGGTGGGATGGTCTGGGTCGTGCGATATAGCAGAGTAGTCCATCATTTGTCTTCTTCGGCTGCGATGGAGAGGGAGTTCACTAGCTGCGGCAGGTCTTATCGTTCATGGATCGTTCCGCCGCGGTCTTTGAAACTTGACCGTGCAATCCCAACGGCGACCGTTTCAAACGCGCGGCAGGAAAGCACCAAGGGAAAACGAAGGCTCTAGAGCACAGGCAACCTTCAGGCGCGATGACGGCTCCGGGATTATCTGGAGAAGCTGAAGTGAACAAGACACGCCGCCGCCGAGATCGCGGGCCAAGTTACGTCGTCTGGCTGGAGAGGACACGCTAACCCTGATTGGTCGATATCTGTCCATCGCCCTCCGCATCTCAGATTTTAGATTTCGTGACAGCGCCTGCTCATCTACCTGGGTACATATTTACCACCTTTTTCTTTATACTGCATGAGTCGCCCTTTTCTCAGGTTTGCGATGGGCGAACGACCGCTCCTTTCCATTGCAAACTCGTTGATTTGACCATTGCTCGAATCAACAATGCTTGCCGCTCATTTTACCACCATTTCCAGACCTGGGATGCGACCAATTGCTTCACTATCCAAACGGGTCACTCCAACATGTCCAATTAGCTTTGGTCGAATATCAGCAGGATCTGTTAAATTATTGCCAACATGTTTCCGCGGATTCTCCACAACAGCCTCTGTATTACAGACCGTGAACCTTGACAGGACGAGGAACATTGGCATTATTGCCCACATCGATGCGGGCAAGACAACGACCACAGAGCGCATGCTCTATTATAGTGGGTTTACCCGGAGGATAGGGGAGGTTGATGAAGGATCAACTGTCACCGACTTCCTCCCTGCAGAAAGAGCTCGAGGGATTACCATCCAGTCTGCGGCCATCACTTTCCACTGGCCACCTCGGACTGCTGGTGATGGGGATGTTCCTACCATAGAGGAACTACAGGCCAAGGGTCTTCCAAGGTCTGCAGTACCTCATACGATCAATTTGATCGACACCCCTGGGCATGCGGACTTCACTTTTGAAGTCCTACGTTCCTTACGTATCCTTGATGGGGCCGTATGTATTTTAGACGGTGTAGCTGGGGTAGAAGCGCAGACGGAGCAGGTCTGGCGCCAAGCCAGCACTTATCGCATCCCTCGGATTGTCTATGTCAATAAGCTGGACCGAGACGGGGCTGCCTTCGGGAGAACCGTGAGGGAAGTGGGTGCGAGGCTTGGAGGCTGGCCTGCGGTCTGCCAGATTCCCTGGTTTGAAGGCGGTGATGGCCGTTTTACAGGTGTTGGAGATGCTATCTCTTTGCAGGGTCTCCGGTGGGAAGAAGGGGGAGACGGAAAAGCCGTGAAGATGTTCGACCTCAAACGCTTGGAAGAAGTGGATGCCCAGCTCGTGGCGGAACTCAAGCGTGCTCGAACTGCGCTTGTCGAGCTTCTGAGTGAGCATGACGAGGTTATGGTGGAGAAATTCTTAGAGTGTGATGAAGATCACCTTGCGGTCAGTCCCACGGATATCCTGGATAGCTTGCGGAGATGCGTACTGGAGCAAGGGAATAAAATCATACCTGTATTTGCCGGGGCGAGCTTCCGCAATATTGGAGTACAGCCTCTTCTCGATGCTGTGGCAAACCTCCTTCCAAGCCCAATTGAGTGCCCTGATCCGGAAGTGAGCATTGGGAATGTCAAGGGTGGTCTGCAGCGTCTTCTCAGTGGCGACCTGATCGTCGAGGAAAGCAAAAACGCCCCTTCAAAAGGCAAGCAGAAGAAGAAAATTTCAAAGGCTGAGGCGCAGAATCCAATTGAGAAGCTTCAGGGCTGCGCGTTGGCCTTCAAAGTGGTGAACGACGCTAAACGGGGAGTTCTGGTTTATGTCCGCGTATATTCCGGATCATTAGATCGAAATTGCCTTCTCTTCAACACAAACCTTGGCGTTTCCGAGCGCGCACCTCGTCTGCTGAGGATGTATGCAAACGATGCTGTCGAGATTGACTCGATCCCAGCTGGTCACATCGGAGTCGTCGTCGGTCTCAAACACGCCCGTACAGGCGATACATTGATCTCCTACGCTGGAAACAAGGCAGCACCACCAGAACCGCTCAACACACTACAACTTCGTCCGATTGACGTGCCTCCTCCTGTTTTCTTCGCCAGCGTCGAGCCCCACAGTTTGAGCGAGGAGAAAAATGTCCAGGATGCTCTGGCAGTGCTTCTGCGGGAAGACCCGAGTCTCCATGTTAGTGTGGATGAAGACTCTGGCCAAACATTATTGAGTGGCATGGGCGAACTTCACCTTGAGATCGCTCGTGATCGACTTATCAATGACTTGAAGGCCAAGGCTTCTATGGGTCGTATTGAAATCGGGTACAGGGAGTGCCCTCTCAGTCAGTCTGGTCCAGTGACCAAGATCTTTGATAAAGAGATTGCAGGACGCAAGGGCAAAGCAGGCTGTACAGCAGTTATTGAGCCGTTTGACTCTGAGGCCGAGGGAGATGCTCCATCGTCAAGGGATGATGTAATTCTCGTCGAGACCCGCGATGGCAACCAAGTAGTCATCGTAGCCCCAGGCTTGGACATTTCAACGAATCGCAAAGGAGAGGAAGAGAGCCAGATTCTGCCTGCGAATCTGGACGTGAACTCTCTCCGCACAGCTCTGTATAACGGATGCCTTGCAGCTCTGGCCCGCGGTCCGCAGTTCTCGTTCCCCATGCACAATACCAAAGTTACCCTTACATTTAATCCTCTTGAGCACAGTTTCGGCAGTGACACGACGCCGTCGGCCCTGTCAGCAGCCGCTCGCCTCGCAACGCAATCTGCTATGAAGGATCTAATGTCGAGCCCTGCTGGAGGGACCGCTCTAATGGAGCCGGTAATGAACGTGATCATAAGCGTGGACGAGGCCAGTTTGGGGGCCGTCGTCCATGATATCTCTTCCTCCCGCGGTGGACACATCGTCTCGCTCGACGAGGACCTTCCGACTACATCGACAGACCAGCCCGCGGAAGACGCACCCACGATCGATGTGAGCAAGATCTACGCGCCTCCTGACCCATTTGGAACTGCATCCGTCTCCGCATCTGTTTCGACCTCAAAACAACCGCGCACGATCAAGGCCAAGGTGCCGTTGAAGGAGATGGTGGGTTACTTGAAGCATCTGCGCAGTTTGACAGGGGGAAGGGGGACATTCGTCATGAGCGTCGATCGGTTCGAGCGGATGAATGCGCAGCGCCAGAAGGCTGTTCTGGCGGAGTTGCGCGGAATCTACTAGCCATGTACTGTAGTTATCTCTACTCCATTCATTACGAGATATGCCTGTATGATTAAACATAGATGTGCTGTACAATATATTAGATGGAAGAGCCCCAGATTCCGGATATACCATAGAAGTTTTATTTTACTCTCGACTTTTTTTTTTGCTCCGTTCAGGTATATGCGCATCTAAACCTCACCGAGATAAAAAAAAAAGTGATATAGTTTCACCTAATAATACATCGAATCACTTAAAAAATCTACTCAGACTTCCAGCTCAGTTCGTATCTCAACCTCCTTCATTACATTAAATCTTCAAGCTTAAGACCACACAGACAACCAACGAGGATCTCACACATGGAACATATCGAGTATCTTGAGACCATCCTGTCTGGATATGACACCTGCAGCTGCACTATCTGCCATATAGCGACCACTCTTCCTGCCCTTTATATATCTCGCAATGCATCAGCCAACCATCCCTCCACAGAAGAAAGATGACCATAACCTACCAACCAACTAGTACGACAGTTCCTGTCAATACTGCGCCCGACACCTCCCATTCAACCCCCTCGAGCCCCGCGCAAAATGGGCCCTGTTCTCCTTCACGCCCCGACAATTTCTTCCCCAGAGACACGGCATCCTGACCACTCGCCGTGCCGCCTCCTCCGCCACCGCCGCCCTCTGGGAGGATTTCAAGTTGGATAGGGATCTAGACCTTCTTCTTCTTCTCCTCGCCGCGCTTCTGCGCCTCCGAAGGGCATTGAATTGAACGCAGTAAATATTGTCGTCATCATCACCGTTGCCGCCGGGACTATTTTCGATCTGGGCTGTTGGTGTGGGTGTTTCTGTTGCTGTCGGAAGAGATACGCTGCTCTGTTCTGTCCCCGTACCACTGGACAATGTCACGATCCGCTTGCTGCCTCTGTCTGCGTTGACTTTGTGCATGTAAGTTGTCTCGTAAGAGGCTGCACCGGGCTGGAGGTTTGAAAGTTTGTAGTAATATTCCAGATGCCGCTGCTCCCGATGCTGCTGATGCAGTTTGTTGCTCAGCTGGTAAATAGCGGGCTCGGATTCGCATTTGTCGAGGAGACCAGTACCATTATCCTGGTCTCGAGGAACAGAGTTCCTGTAAGTACACGCCTCATGGGCTGATGCATAGACGACGACGTGAGTGGCAAGGATATAGTAGACGATGATGACGAAGAGGAGGAACATGTCGTTCGGAGAAAGAATAAGGATAGTGATAATAATAATAATTAACAATCCTTCCAGAGGTCAATTTATTTTTATTATTCTAAAGAATGTCTATCCCCCCAGGACAAGACACAGTAGACAATTGGAATTGGAACGAGTGACTATTTTCAAGCAAGAGACCGACACGCTGGCAGGCAAGGTAGGTCGCCTTCAAAGGACTGATTGCCAAGTATATATCCACCGATGACCTGCCTACAATCCATGGAGGGGAAAATAGGGCGTCATTGAGGAGATCATGGGATATCTTCAGTACTACCCTAGGTTGCTACCTATGTACCCATGTACAGTCTGTGACCAGCAAGTAGAATCTAGGCCTGATGAATTTTGAGGTCTTTAGGCACAGTCTCCGTACCAGGTCCATGTACCTAGCATACCTACCTAGCCCATATCCTGCGGTCCAGGGTGAAGTAGAGGGAATCCCAGTATTAACCAAAAATACCGCTCGACTACAAATAGAAGCCAAGGCCGCTGGTTGCCGCATGAACTGGTATTTTGGCGTCCGACACCTACTAGTAAGAGGCTCAAACTTCCTAATTAGGCAACGAGTACTATTAGCCCCGACAGGAACATGTAGTACACGTATACGCGGACATACATGCCTACCCATGGACATACATACTTCTCATAACGCGTTGGTACCTACTACCCTACTTGTAGGTACCTAACTGTCAACCAGAAAATCCCAGTTCTGATTTCAATGAACTGTCATGGCCTCCTTTTAGTAGTAGAGCGGGATTTTCGTTCGACGCTAACCGAGGCATATAACCTTGCATATGACAGTCAAGGCTTCTACGCCCAGATCATGCTGTATGCATGATGAAGTAAGTTAGCAGATAACCCCAATGAGCGGGTTCTATCACGCAGGTCACAACCTTTAAATCAACTTTCTTGCTCTGTTGGGATGGTTCCCTAAGCCTGCGATCAGGGAATATTGCTGATTTGTAATAATGTACAGTACTATATCATAGGGACCGACAGCTATGGCGATGGGATCTAGAATCTGAAGATCCGCCTCATTTTTTGGTTCCTCTTTGCCTTTTTTTTGCCTTTTTTTCTTTTTTCCCCTCTGTGTGGAGTACTCAGTCCAGTATCCTATACTAGTCCATAGGTACCTTACATACATCCATGACAGAAAACAGTGCATTAGCGGCTCTGCGGTTCCTTGCATGAAACATGAAACATGTCATGTTTCAGGTTCTTTTGTCTTTTTCGTTTGCCTTCCCCAACCCCCCTCCCCCGTCTGCATCCACATCTGCATCTGTATATATGGTGCCGCCGGACTGGGTTGGAGTTGTGGGGATATTAGGTGACATTTCTGTCAGTTAAGCGCTGGCCCCCTGCGGCATTTCAGGACGATCGCTGCAGGCACCCATCGATCTTATCCAGGTACATGTCCCTACCTACATACCCTGCAGGAAAAGGTCAGAGCCGCAACTCAACGTCCTCTGTCTGTAAGGTACAGAAAATACTGTTACAGCGCAGAGGTCCATCCATGTCCCCGACAGTCTGTGATCAGGGGCTATAAGTTGGAAGTCAGCTATGGTTGAAGATGTCCAACATACATACCACCTAGGTACTGTACTGTACGTACGCACCTATCTCCCAAGTTCAGTGCGGCAGGTACTATCAGTATGGATGGTTGCCTCGGGAGAGATCCGAGTCCTGGACACCGGGCGGAACAGCAATGACATGATCTGCCTAGCATATGCAAATGCAAACTGCAGCCGCATCATCCATGATCATCCTGTACAAACAAGATGAAACGGAAACAAGGCAACTTCGGTGTACAATCCGATTCGCCGGACCCTGACAGCTTTCCAGCTTTCAGAATAAGAGAGATAGATAGAGGAGACACATATGATATTGAATCTTAACATGGGTAAGCTAGGTAGGCGCTGTTAGGAAAACGCTTTCACTTCCGGATTCAAGGTCAGATTTGGCAGTCATCGACTCAATTCATCTGGTTGAAGCCATTCGATTAGATTACTCAATTCACTATTTCATGCTCAATACAGAACATGGGAAGAAGGAAAAGAGGAAAGAGAGAAAGGAGAAGGGTGAGATGAGAAATATGTATGAACCAGTCAGACCTATTTGTCCAAACCTGCCGAAGAAAGTTATTCGGACAGGAACCCTCCTCCATGATAAATTTAGCAAGAATCCCAACATGTAATCCGCGAGTCCCTAGAATAGAGTACCTAGGTAATGAATATCTCAGATAATTCACAGATATTTGTCAAGTGTTACTAATTCGATCCATGCAATTACGCTCTCTGGTCAAAACTGTTGTTTAAAGCTGACGTACGCTTTGGCAACTCGCTGCTGTTCAATCATTATAAGTGACTAGGAGGGTTTTTCTTTACCAGCATGGATGTTTCTCTGTCAGGATTATATAATTTCTCCAAAGCACCACTGTCTTTGGAGACAGCTCAGATAGCTTTGGCAAGAGAGTGTATAGAAGACCGCGAGCGGGCTCCTATATTAGCAGGGATATTATATTTTTAGATTCTTGACAGTTAGGTGACTATCTACTTACGTTCCACGTATCCTGAGTAAAAGTTAAGATTTGCAGGTACCTTTCGTTTCCAAATCGTAAATCCAAGCATAGCTAGGGTCAATGGAGGCAAGGTAAGACAGCCTCTCGCACATCCCCTCTTCTGCAAGCTCCCTCGGATCCCTCCCCAAGTCCTGCATCGCCGAACAGTTATCCGCATCCTCGCAAAACACCGCTCCCAACCTCTGCAATGCCATGCAACGCTCTTCCATCGTGAGAGCATTATGCAGACCCGCCATCCCTTCTGGATATTTATCAAATCCATCCGAGGTATCGAGGACCCATACTCCTCCTTCCTGCGGGACGCAGATCAGACGATGAATCAGGAGCATTGGCCTAATGTGGTCAAGGTCATTCGGGCACAACCCATCCAGCGGCGATCTATCCCACGGATCCAATCCATCCCACCAGTCTGCACCGAATTTGCGCAGTTCGACAGAACGCATCCTCCGCTGCTTGGTCCGAGGATCGTTCCGTCCGGTCCAATCGACTAATATTCAGGTACTGCAGATCGACAGGGCTTAGGGTGCCCATCCAGGCGCCTCCCGTGGAAGGGTAGCAGACTACCTTGTCAAAGTCGACATCGTAGCGGACGTTTGAGAGCGGACAGGTAGTCTTGTTATGGTAATATGGGAACATCTGATGACAGGTAAGGTATGTGCGTTGGCCTCGGGCAGGACTGGAGCCGGGGAAAGTGAATGTCCAGGTAGGTGCAGTGGTAGAACTGATTGACTACTACCTAACTCACCTCCTTGATCTAAATACTCTCACTGGCAAGGCTCTGCTGCCTGGTGCTGAACTGAATCATCGACGGAACAAAAGGCTACATGTCTGAATTGCTATGGATCGTTTTGCCACTCATCGGCTGGCTCAAAGTCTAAAACCGGTGGTTGTGATTCGATCAAAAGCACCCTTCCTGGGCTTATTCAGAGGATCCCAGCTACCATCCTGAACCAAGATCAATGAAAACAGACCAAAACTGGGCTCACACTTTACATATATTACGAATAATTGGGTCACACAATGCAGGTCCCAGCTTTAAATCAACTTCGTAACCCAGGGGTATGTGCTACTGCTTGCTCAGTATGTTGGCATACAAGGTTAGAAACTTGCAAAGACCAACAGGTAGTGTTGCCTTTTAGCCCAAGCCCATTATAATATCTATTATCACGGGGCCGGCGTCTAGGAAGATTGTATGATCTTCAGAGGGCTCTACCTACCTCGTCTGTTGGCCTCTTCTCTTGATCTTATATACCGGACAGTTGGAGCAGTAGTTTACATTACTATCTGAACTCTACCAGTTCAGTTCCTTCAGGATCCTGCAAGTTTGAGACATGAAACATTAGAATTATATTCCATAGGTATCTTTTTTTGCCTCATTTTGCAGCTTCTGTCTGCCCCCTTCCTCTCCCCCAAAGCTCCATATGCATCTGCATATATCCACATTGGGCTGGGGCTATCATAGTATGGAAAAAATATCGGATAGGCCCCGTACATACCTAGGGAGATCTGTGGAGAATTAGGTGGTCTTAGATCATTCACCTACTGCATCCTGCGTAGCTCCACTGCAGGGTTCTTTCTATATATGACCTGAATCTCTAAGGTCTCTACCCATTCTGTCAAAGCAATATAGTGAGGATCTCCAGAATAGTCATGCGCAGGTCAAAGAATGAGGAATTCAATGTACTGTAAATACTGCCCCTGGAGACTTCTCTCGGGAGCTTGTTTATCACTCTTCATTGCTTTGCTATATAGGTAGGAAGCTAGATCGTGATAAATTAATTTGTTCACGAGATGAATTCATACTGTTTATTCGATTGATGTTCTTCATTTTGTCAGTTGAGCCCTGGCGCACACATCACTGCGGGTACATGTACATACATGCCTTGTGCGACAAGGTTACCTACCAAGTAAACAATGTACCTAGGTACTCAAGGTGCAGTTTACCCTGCAGGAAGGGAAAGCCCCAAATCTCCAGCTCAATCAACATCTAGGATCTAGGTACTAGGTACCTACCCAATCTCTTTATCTATCTATCCGCCTATCTATCCGCTACGCACCACCACGTAAGAGATGACCTGATTGCTGTAGCGGCGAAGAAGGAAGTTAGTAAGTAAGTAGCCTACATCTCGTCTCGTCCTGTTTTGCCGCACTGTTAGTTTACTAATCGATTCGGAAGTGGGACTACAGTATTAGGTAAATACCTTCCTTTCCTAACGAACGAGTCAACTGAGAGATGGGAGCGGTATGGGTGCTTTCCTAGGGTTGTATGAATGAATGTACGGTACGATGAACCTGCATAATAAGAGTTGCTGTACTACTTAATAATTAACCCCCCAGCTACGGTAATCAAGGAAGGTTGTATGTAGATGCGAATCCGATCGAAGGAATTATTGATACAAATAGATAATAATGGGAAAAAAAACTTCGTTATATGCCTAGGTCTATACCCTAAGTCTTATATGTATGAACAATGTGTCTGGTGGTAAGCTTCTAGGAGTATCTGAATCGAATATTCGGAGCGCTGGAGTCTAATGCATTGAATTGTTGAACTTCGTGGTATCCGCGACGCGTTGCAACATTTATAAACAGCAAGATGAGGAAGAGAAGAACGTGTTGCCAATAATCCACGGAACCAAACAAAAATGGGAAGATGGTTCGATCAAAGTCTACAGGCAACCAAAAACCAACAGTGCCAGTGCCGGTGACTGTGACAGGCAAAAGATCCGAGTACAAAATCCAAAATCCAAAACATCCGTTATGAGATCATTCATCACATAACAAAATCCCTTACCAGTCATCAGTCCACTCGTCCTTTGCGGATGAGGAAGGGGTGGTGTTGTTCGCCGTCGATACTCCACCACCACTACCGAAGCTCCCCGAACCAGAACCGGACGAGTGTCCCTTCTTCATCGCAGTGGTCCCGATAGCGCCAGGCGTACTCCTCCGGCTCTCTTGCGCTGCGATGGCAGCAAGGTTGTCCCAGAAGTCCTTGCGTTCGGGCTCGAACCGCCGCCGAGCGGCGCTGCCTCCCCCTTCGTCCGGGCCTTCGACGAAGCGGGTGAAGGTCTCTGCGGCGCCGCGGGCGCCGGACTGCAGGGTCTGACCGACCTGGGCGGCGTGGATGCGTGCCTGCGCCGCGAGTTCGGATTCTGCTATCTGAATCAAGGTGTCAGTCCCCCCTTAGCTGGGATTCAGCTCAGATGAAAGGGGCAAGACATCCAACGTACCGACTTGGCCGTGGGCTGGATGTACGTCTCGTTGACCGTCTTCGCGCCCCTGCCAACGGCCGAAGTGAACCATCCGAATCCCTTGGACAGCGCGCCCATGGGGTCTCTCTGGAACTCGTCTATGCTCGGGATGCCGCTCTCCTGACTACTGCTCCGAGGCGACGTCGGCATCCCGCCCCCGAACCCACTGTACTTGCCGCCCTGCGATGGAGGAAGGTTGTCCGGCCGCATCGCGTTCTCAGCACCCAGTTTCGCAAAGTACGCCTCGTTGCGCTCCTTCCTGCTCGCCGGATCATCCAGAGTGGTCGGAGGTGACACCGTCCGTCTGTGCCCAGACAGCGGGGTGCTGGACCTTAAGCTCGTCGCGGCCTTATTATTATGATCACTATTCCCATTGCTCTTCTGCCCGGGAACGTACTCCCTCCCCTCGACCTTGGCCGTCAACCTCTCCTTGTACTCCTCACCGACCTCCCCCTCGTAGCGCTCCTTGATCGTGGAGTCCTCGAACGTGCGCCCCTCGGAGAGCGTGATGGGATGCGAGTCGAAGAAAGCCTTCCAGGGTTCGTTGCCACCGTGTTCCATGCGCTCGATCTCCGAGCTCTTGAAGGCGTCCATGGTGATGGAGCGGACGAAGGAGATGTGTACGCCCAGGCCGCGGTGGGTGCCGGCGCAGTTGAGGCAGATGAAGATACCGAATTTGGGGGAGGCCTGGAGCGAAACCGCAACAAAATCTGGTTATCAGGATCCTCCATAGATCTCGTATGTAAAGGGGTTAGATAAGGAGAGCGCATGACGAACCCACTGAGGCGAAGGCGCACCGCAGTCGCAACATCGGTCATTCCCGTTCGTCTTGGAGATCTGGAGGAGCTGTATATACCAGTAGCGGAGACGATGCGTTAGCTAGCCAATCCATATCGAAGTCAGGGCGAACGGAACGGTACCTTCGTCCTCGTCTCCGGATCTACCTCCCACGTCTTGGACATGTTCGCAGACGGGGGTTCACGTCGAGGTTCACACAGGGATAAGGACTCAATTGAAGAGGACCACTGCGGCAAGAGTCGCTCTGGGGTCGCGAACACAGCGCCTCGAGAGATTTTATCTGCAGAGACACCCGTGCGTCTTGGAATCCACAGGTCTCAAGGGGATTAGTCCCTCCGTGCTCCTGCTGATCCGCGGCCCCAGAAGAATACCGGCACGATAGGCAGAGAGACGGGGACCGGTGGCTCGAGAGACGGATAACCTGGTCATATAATAACGATAACGATAATCAAGGGGGGCAAGGGCCTCGAGAAGCGTGTCGGGTCGGCACGGCAGCGTTCTGGATAGACTCACGCCCCGGCGCGGCGACATGCAGACCCTGGCCTGGCGCCAAGGCTCCGCGCACGACAGTGTGGAGCCCGTCGCACCAGAGGCCCATGGCTCGACCGGGGATGATATGCTTGTTACAGTAGTGTCGATCACGACGATGATCGCCGTGGACTAGTTCCCTACAGGTACGGTTCTACACATAAAGGTGGAGTGCGCCTGGAGACACCTCGACAAGGCCGGCCTTGAGGCAAATCGTTAAGTTAAATGGTCGCTAAGATACAGCCGCAATAGAAGGCAAGAATCGTAAAAGGTGGTTCCCGTCAATCAGTCGTCTGTTCCCCGGATTAATGTCTCCATTAACCGGTGAACACATCACGTTTCATCATCCCCTATGACCATATCGAAGAATAAAGATATCCACAGCTTAAAACCGCATCTTTCGATGCTCACTATGAAAATATCTATCCGATGGTCATGTCCCGCCACATCCCCTGTTCTCACGAGTGCATCATCGTTCTGGGCTGGAACGATCTTGTCATTTAGGCGGCAGCAGCAGCCGGGGTTGCGTTCTCTGCGGCCGGGGCGGCAGCCTCCTCGGCAGGCTTCTGCTCCGCCGCAGCGGGGGCCGGAGCTGGAGCACTGTCCTCCTTGCCGGGGCTGTCGATGGCCACCTTGACGGCGATCTCACGTCCCTCGATGACCTTCCCGTTCATCTCCTTGACGGCCTTCTCCTGGAGTGCCTCAGAGCCGAGGGTCACGAAGCCGAATCCACGGCCCTTGCGGGGCTCGTTACGAGCCTGCAGCTTCTTGACCATGAAACGAGGGATGGGGCGCAGGGCGATCTTGGCCGAGACCGGCTCGTACGCGGCGAAGAGCTCCTTCAGCTGGGGGAAAGTTAGCACGCACCCGTCACAGACAGGGGGAAAGGCTGGTCCGCGCGACATACCTTCTCCTCACTCAGATCGTAGGGCAGGTTGGCAACCATGACCTTGGTCTTGGAGGGGATACCATTCTCTGGAGGACCACGCTGCTTCTGAGGACGGCCGCGAGGCTTGGTGGTGGGCGCCTTGGGGGTCTCAGTGGCAGCGGCGGTGTTGTTCTCGTTGGTGACTTCGGTCAGAGGCGCGGTCTGAGTGGCAGCAGCCCCGGCAGCTGCACCGTTCTGAGCCTGTCGTTGAGCCTGGACGAAGGGGTCAGCAAGACGGTCGACTCTTCCAAATTTCCCGACTTGGAAGGAGAGGACAAGAGTTTGACGGAGAGGGCTCTACTTACAGCGCCAGCGCGGCCTCCACCTCTGAAGCGGCCTCCACGGCCCCGGCCACGGCCACGTCCGCGGCCAGAACCCCTCTTGCGGCCCTCGGTGCCGGTAGTACCCTCAGCACCACTCACAGCACCCTCCGCCTTGGCTTCAGCGGGCTCAGGCTTGCGGGCAAGCTGGACGGAGACCTTGCGGTCGAGGATCTCCTTGCCAGACAGCTCCGCAATCGCGCGCTGAGCCTCCTGGGCGGTGGCAAGGTCGACAAACGCATAGCCAACCGGGCGGTTGGTGCGTGGGTTGACAGGGATGGAGGTGCTTTCACTGTTGTCGCTGGATGTTAGCATGCAATTCCTCAAACCCCTCCGGTGGTGCACTATGTCCCAGAGCGGTGAAGGACCGCAGTATGTGCTGCCCGGCGGCTAGCCAGCGCATGCCATGTGGGCACACCGGCGCCACGCAGCCAGCCGTTGCACAACTGCACTTGACGCCCTTCCCCTGCCCGCGGATGACGCCAAAGTGTGCGCAAAGTGAGGTGACGGGAGGCACTCACATGGTGTAGTTCTTGAAGAACTCCTTGAGTTCCCCCTCAGTGGTCGCGTACGCGAGGTTCCCAATGTACAGCCGACGTCCCTCATCGGCACTGGCGGCCGCAGCGTCTGCCTGAGCAGGGGCCGGGGCGGTGCCGTTGGCGGGCTCCTGGATGGTGGTGGAAGCGAGGTTGTCGGCGAGGTTGTCGACGGCAGTGGACATGTTGAAGGCTGAGGACACGAGGTCGGGTTGACGTTGACGAAGTGAGCTGACCGTGTGGAAAGTGACTCAGGAAGCTGAAGGCTGCCTTTTTGCGGGAGAAACTTGATGAGGGGGGAAAAGGGTAGCTTGGTGCCCTAGATACTTGAAGGGTGGGAGGAGAGCGATGAACGGGAAGCGCTGATGCCTTTGGGAAGGTTGAGGTCTGGCTGGGGATGGAGAAGGGGAGAAGGAGAGAAAAAAGGGCAGGCGAGGCACAGGGCCGCGCTAAACCGAGACGGGGTGGCGGGCACCAGCCTCGCAGCGCCAGCTGTCAGCGGGGCTGGGCGGCGGCGCGGGCAGCGAGAGGGGCCTCGGGGTCGCGGGCGTCGGGCTAAGCGAGCGCCACACCCCCCGCCAGCCACGGGCGCTTCTAGCGGTGTTCGGTGCGTTCCCTCGCGCCCACGGCTCTGCTGACCTGCACCTCTCCATCCTTCCTCGTCCCTCCACACATCCCACCCGCCACCACTGCTGGAGAACCAGGTCAACGGACTGGCCAGGTGCATACACTTTTCTCTGCACGGAGCACGAATGGGATGTGTGGTTGGTGTGTGTTTCTTCCATATTCCACACAGTGAGCACACGGTCCGGCATCATCGGTTTCAGCACAGTGATTGGATACATAATGCCTCTGCAGATCGTCGCCGTGGCTCCAAGAACCTCACCAGCCCCCTGGCCTGCATGTCCAGCACATACCTGCTGGTACCTACAGGAGTCGACGAGGAACAACCGTTTCTGCCGTCTCTCGCATCCACGCCACTCCCAGAGCGCCACTTGCCACATGGTCGAGCGTCCATGAGGCTTGCCCCAGGGCGTTGCTGTCGACGCTTCCAAGGTTGGTCGTCTGTTTACCGAGTCTGGGAAGGGCGCTCCGCATCTTGTTCCTGCATCCGCTCGAGTCGACGTGCCTGCGTCTGCTTTGTCAGCCCCGAGACGGAGAGTTTCCCGTCTCTGCAACAAGCTCGGGCAGCCGTCGACCCTTAGACATCCGGGTGCTCCTCCCTCTGTCCCACTTATGTATCAGACCATAGCAAGTGATCCGGATCTCAGTTCTGCTATGCCTTCAGTACCATGCGAGACGCTCGTGACCCCTTATCCAGCTGCTGCCAGCGTTTCTATCTCGTGGATGGCCTATCTTATGGGCCAATAACACTACAATAAGAATATCCAGCTGGCCATAACTAAGTCTGAGTAGGACGACTTCGAGACAAGACATCCTTGCGTTTGAGTCCCATGTCATGTCAATGTAAGTGGGTGATACGCTGTACATGTCGTCAGGGATGACAGGATGCTCCCGAGAGTGGTTCCATAGAACGCTGTGGGCGAGGGAAAGCTTATGCGCTCACAGTTACTATTTGACATGCAAATAGGGACTGTCAGACATCATCATGAGGATTAAAATAATTGCACGGAGCACTTTGTCCAGGGCACCTCGTCTTGATTCAAATCATGAGGACTCGTGTACTATTCCGTACAGGTTTCCAGATAAGTCCATCGGGAAGCTGATGATTTTGCAACTGCGAAGTAGACGTTAACTTCAAGGCAATTGAAGTCTGCTACAGAATCGACTGCTGTTTCAAATTACCTACTAACTACATTTCTCTTGGCCCGTTACCTGCATCAGCTTCAACAGAGTTGTTTTCTCTCACGGCTCCCTCTGAGATTAGCCTCCCTGACTCGTCTCACGGCTTTCGACGCTGTCCAAGTCCAGAGACGAAAAGCCGGCTATCATGCTTTCAGCTGCGGTATGCTCTGGGGTCGTATCGCTGCCTCTGTCTTCCCCTGACACATTCCTCTCCGTGGCGCTTTGTACTCCGCCAGACGAGATCTCTCTTGACTGTGCCTCAGCCTCCAGATTTACTCTGGCTTCATAGCTGTCGTTGGCGTAGGTGCTGTTCGGCGCGAAGTTGCTGCGTAACCGAGGAAGCTGCAACCTAGGAGCGTTCGGTCTAGGCGGTATTCTCACCGTTATCAGGGGCCCCGAGTCGGGGGGAGAAATATCGACATAAGTACCGAAACAGTCCTTCTTCACCCAACGCCTTGCTGGCCCCGAGCTTTGTGGTCCCGCTGTTTGGAAAGGTGTATGCCGCGATGTATCCACTTGGAGTGGATGTGCAAGCGACAGACCAGTTCGTATGCCACGGAGCGGCGCTTGCCTCAAAGTGTGTGGCTCTGCAGTAGGTAGACTAGGAGAACCAGTATTAAACACATTCGCCATTCCAACACTCGAGAAGATCCCCGTTAGACGCCGAGGAGGTTTCGTATCCTCGCTTTCTATTGTGCTGTCTTCCTGAGCTGCTGATGATTTATCTTCAGAAGCCCCCTTCTTCGGATCTCTTTCGGTCTCCTTTTCATCGCAAGCTCCGTCAAGACCATTGTTGCTTGTACGTATCATGTCCATGTACCGCTTTTCCCACTTGTTGATCATGTTCCGGCCGTTTTCCGCGAAACAGTTCCGGCAACGGTCTTGAAGCATTTCCAGATCTGGGTTCATGAGCGGACTGACCACCACAGCACTTATGGCGCGGGAGACTTCTCTGGTCGTGCAGTTGTGATCTCGAGCAAATTCCTTAAAAGGGAAGAGATTGGCAATCGTGTCTACCATGTCAATGAAGAATTTAGCTGTGTAAGGGCCATCCACATCCCCAGAGGACGTGGGTACTTTGTTGTCCCTCGTTAGATGATCTTCCTGATCGAAAGACTGGTCTTTTTGAGGATCATCCTGATGCGAACAGTTCTGGGTCGATAATCGCTGGTTCTTGCGGACCGAGTCGGGTGACTGTGATCGTTTCCGTTTCACGATGACAGATGTTTGCGGTCTTGTCTGAAGCTCCTTCTCGATTGGTGTCCCTATGTTCTTCACAGGTATGACTGACAGCTCGGGACTGCTGACGGTATCTCTGTTGGCTCTGGTGTTTTCATTTCGATATGGAACGAGTTCTCGGTCTCTCCGCGTCTGCTCGGGACCCTTGAGGTCAGGGGCACCTTCTCCATCTAATCAGAACGTGAATATCATTTTAGGCTACTCTGATTAGGAACTTCGGGAGTGTCTTCGAGACAAATCCCTGGCATGAAAAGGAGAAAAGACATACTGGATAGGGACAAGGACTGCCTACAGCCTCCCAGATTCTCCTTGTCTCTGACCGCTTTGGTGCCATCTTCCTGTTGATGTTTGCGGTGTTGTACCTGCCGAACCTCTGTTATCTGGACATCATCATCTTCGTCGTCATCCAAGATGATGACGGGAACCGCAGGATTCATCGTGACAGTGTCTATATGAAAAAGGAGACAATGACTTTTCTAGAGGATGCAAGTCTGTATGGGAATGGAGATGTGAGGTGGACGCCAGGGAGATAAGAACTCCTGCGTTCCAACAGACTGTTACCTCCTGCAGATGGTTAGAGACGCGGGTCCCATTAACTGGCAGCCTGGACGACGACAATGAAAGCTGGTAACAGGTTTCAAGTGAAAATACAGACATGGAGGCCAGGGATCTCATGTCTGGAAACTGGATGTTTCAGCTACACTTGAACATTCTTCCTGTAATATACAGATGATAGTGCGGACATTTAGTTGCCGGAGGCAAATGTGTGCACAGACTGCCTTGGTCCACAAGCTTCTTTATCTGCAAGCAGGCATGGGAACATCTTTCATAGCCAACTCCCCAAAGAACCTGAAGAATGTTCCCCAAACTGATCGCCTGAGGACGGAGAATAGTTCAATTGTGTGAGCTACCAAACCAGGTATGTATCTACGGTTCATAGCAATCCTACCCGACACCACCTTTAAAGAGACTTCTCCGTCCTTCTTCCGTTCCTTTATTCCATTTCCGACCCTCCCTTCCGTCCGGTTATAACACTGCATGCAGCGGACAGGCACATGAAGACGATCTCTTGGCCCCGCCGTCTTATCATATCGACAAGCTTTCTCTTTGGCTCCGCGGCTGCTTAGTCATGCTCGGTACCGCCGCCCTCCTCCACGAGACTGCCCTTATACCGAACTTCCCCTCCCTCCGGTTCTCCCCTCCAGGTCGGAGCCCTGCACCTTCATCAGCCCCATGGATCACATTGAGAAGACCGAGGGTGCCAATGATGATGCCACAAATACCCATCTGCTGCCGGGGGACCCTTCGACGTCCAGAGCGACGTCATCATACCTCCAAATCCCGGCCGGCTCCCAACCCTCGCGGCAGCCGAGTATACGGATACGGCGGTTGCCCTCAACGTCCTCTGTGAGCAATCGCCCGCAGATCCAGGTCAACGGACAGGACCTTCCCAGTTCATCCCGAGCGGAGAAAGAGAACTGGCCGTCGTCGACGCGCCGTCGCAGCACCTCAGAACCCAGACCTGGGCGGTGGTCTGCGCCTCCCGAGATCGTTCTCTCCAGGCTGGAGACAGGAGAGTCGCAGTTGCAGACGATTCCTTTAACGGAAGAAGCATCCAATTTGAGTTCCGGCGCATATCCTTTCCCCCGCGCTTCTGAACATCTGGCTCCGCCGCCTCCGACGGCGGGCCCTGGCGGCAGGAGCGTGCTGCGTCGAGCTAGCATAGCAGCTCTTGCGGGGAGGTTTCACTGGAACCGCGTATCTACCGCTGGCGGCGAGGCTGCCGCGCCGACTCAAGGGGATGGCGAGTATCCAAGGGCAAACGAGTATGATCCGCGCATTGTTGATTTTCTGGACGTCGTCGGTGCGTAATACCTCGGACCGGGAAGGTCTCAACCCAGAGCTGACCCAAGAGCAGACCCGGAGATTTCGACCCTGTCCACCCTTACCAATGTTCAGAACTCGCTTTTCGTCCCCGACCTGGGCAGGTTTGTGAACCGCATGCCGACGTATACCCTCACGCGGCATGAGTCCGAAACCTCGAAGGCCGAGACGGCGACGAGCGAGGAGTATGAGCTTGAACCGGCAGATCAGCCATCGGACAAGGATCACCCTCCAACGGAGCATTTGCGTAGGCTCAGTACTATTTCGTCCGTACTCAGTGAGTCAAAATTTGCGGTCTTGCCAGAGGGAAGCTCTCTCGAGGGCTGGACTGTGGAAGATGTACGGGAGTTGAACGACCACGTGAGGCATATGCTGCATTCTCGCCGGTCAAAGTTCAAGCGCGCGATGCGAGGATTTTGGCAATACGTCACGAAGCGTAAGCCGTGTTACCGTGTCACAGTATTGCCGTTGACAGCACGCTGACGTTCGGCCTAGCGCTTGGATTCCTTGTCACTTTATATGCGACGCTCATCACCCTCTTCGGTCTCGCCTGGGTGCTCTTCCTTATCGGTACGTTCAAAGTCGAATTAATCGGGAGTGACTGGAGCTAATCACGATTCTGCGACAGGCTGGATCAACGTCGGAGGGCGTCAATTGTATATCATCAATGTCATTGATAACGTTCTCGTCGCTCTCTTTGCTATCATGGGCGATGGCCTGGCACCGTTTCGCGCTATCGATACCTATCATATGATCTATATTGCCTATTACCATCACCTCACCTGGAAGCTACGAAAGAAGCGGGCGCTTCCCAAACTGCAGAACGAAAACGATCTACCAACGCGGCGTGAACAGGACATCGATATCGAGTACACGGGTGGAGACAAGCAGCAGCCGCCGGAATTTAGCGTGCTGACCCCACTCCAGCAGAGAAAGCTTGAGCACCACCAGAACAAGTTTGCCAAGTCTCACACCTTCTACAAGCCCCACGAGACGACGACGCACTACGCGTTCCCTCTCCGCTTCCTCATCGCCATCGTCATCCTGCTCGACTTCCACTCGATATTCCAAATCACGCTCGGCGCCTGCACATGGGGGATCAACTACCACGTGCGGCCTTTCGCGCTGACGACGGTGATCCTGTGCTGCTCGATCACGTGCAACGTCACAGCAGGCCTGCTGATCATTATCGGGGACCGGATGACGCGCAAGAAGGACGTCGTGGAGCGGCTGTTCCGGCAACAGCTGACGCAGGAGGCGATGCGCAAGATGGAGAAGAGGCGGAAGAAAGAAGAGCGGCGGAACGCGGCCTTGGAGCGTCCTCAGCCGTATCCCGGCACCTGAACGGGTCGATTCGAATAAACAGCCAAACCTCACGACTGATGACGATGAATCTTCTGCCATGTACATTTACAATGCGATATGACGTACGATACGACATGACGGTCTAACATACGACATGCTTGGGTCAAGGATAAACCAGGAATAGGGCTATATATCGGTATACATGGGAACCATTATTCTTCTCTTAGGACATTGTACATTTACTCCAATTGAACGACACGGATACGGAGTTCAGGATATGGACTGTTCATGAACCTAGAGGAAGGCGTGGGTGTCTGATCAATTTTTGCACAGCCTTTTTGGGTGGTCGGTCTACAGGTACATATATGGGTAGAGGGCTGGCTGGGTATTATTTTTCTCTCTCTCTCTCTCTTACATATACAGATTTTTAATTCCCACAGGAACGGTGGATTGATTCGATTCGATTCTCAAATGTACTCGTGTCTCATACAACAATAGATACCCCAGCGCACTATGTACCTGTCTACTCCGTACTTTTTTTCCCCTGCATCGTTCATGATCATCGTAACAATTGCCAGACCGGGAATGCAATACGCAGGCGGCAGTTTATAAATACTCTGTATATACTGCGTACTGCAGCCTAGAGACCCATATATATAGAGAGAGAAAAGGGACCAACTGTTACTTTCTCGCCCACAACCCAGGCTCACTTAAAGCCGTGGTTTTTAGGTGGTTTGGCTTCAACTTCCGGGAGCGCTGGTATCCGCGGGGTTCAGAGTTATTCAGTGGCATCCATGAAGATGCATGCAGATTTCTGGTTTTTCCTTCCAATTCCTCCTGCCGATTGCTCCTGCACACCTACCCATGTACATAGGAAGGAACTAGTGTCACGTTACTTAGGTAGTAGGTACTGTACAGTACTGTACCTGACCTGTTTGCTGATACTAGTACTAGTAGATACCTAATATATCCTTGTAGCAGATCTTGATCGGACAACTCCTCTCTCTCAGTCAGAGTTCAAATTAAATGTAGAGCCAGTCAGTTTTGATCGAGTTGAATGGATCAGGATCAGGTCAGGTCAGATCAGGAGCCATGTTCGCTCGCTGCAATCCACTCAAGGCAAGACAAGGCATGACCAGCAAGCAAGCCAGTTCAGTCCCGTTCAGGTCAGCTGGGCTTCGTGGATACTTGTTTACTTACACTTTTTTTTTCTGCATTTTAATTTAGTACAGGAAAAAGGAATATCAGACGAGTATAAAACCAATATGTATCAAACAGCGAAATAAATAAAAAAGATGAAATTCTGTTCAAGGCCCTACTACTAGGTATCAGTTGTCACTTTCTATACAGTACACACACACACACACACACACACACACACACGAACGAAAACAAACGTACACAGCAGCAGAACAGAACAACAACAAAAATGCAACATGGTAGTGGTAGTAACCCCCGCTGCACAAGCAGAGATGAAATAAAGCGAAATGAGAACGCAATGCAGCAAAAACAACTCTCCAGTCCAGTCCGGAAAACAGACGAGACTACTCAAAAAAGGAGTAAAATGGGAGATAAAGACAACAGGGGAAAAAAGACTCAACAGTCAACACATAGGTGTAGTTAATGCCCCATATCGCTCGCTCCGCTGGTATAGTAATAAAACAAAGGGAGAAATAAAACGAGAAAAAAGGTCAAAGTGATAGACACTGTTGGGGTAATATGTAACGAACATATGAGAAACTCTCTCCCAAAGGCAGGTAGGGTATAGGTCTGTTTCCGTGGGTACTGTTATGATCATCATCCGATGCCACATTTGCGTTGTTGATTCGACATTTTTATGCTTTCAACTCAGAATGGGCCATCTCATCCTCGTCCTGTTGCCGTTGCAACTTCCGTTTCCTCATCACCTCTTCCAGGACCTCGAGCCGTTCGCGCACTACGCGGATCGCATGGTCCATCTCCCGCTCGGACATCCGCTCCTCGTTCATCCTGGCCGCCAGGTCTCTCCCCGCGCGGAGTCTCCGGCGCTGCTCTCTCTGACGCGCTAGCGACTCATGGCTTGTTGTATCGACGACCGGGAAGTTCAGCCCGTCCAAGCCCACCCTTTCTTCCAGCCAGTTCCACAGCTCACTCTCCTCCCTGCGCCACATCTCCTCGTAGGCGGCGAGACGCTGCGGAATGGTCAATCCGGGATAGGCCACTCCATGTGATACTGGAGGCGGGCTCGAAGAGCCTCGAATGAAGATCATAAATAAGAGAAAGGCAATAACCCCAACAGCAACGTTCCCGTTCCAGAGGGGCTTCAGGAGGGGCTTCACGACGCTGACAACAGGAGCAAGTGGCGCACGAAGCGGCTCGAACATCCCCCAGTTTTCCGCTTCCTGCTTGCTAGCTTCGGGCGCTGCACTCTCAGCAGCAGCAGCAGCAGCCTCAGCCGGAGCGGCAGTATCTCCCTTCTTACGCTTGCCCTTGCCTCCCTTTCCTTTACTCTTGGGTGCACCATTGGGCTGAGCGGGGGTACCAACGGCGGCCTTCAAAGCTCTTACAAGGTCGTTGCCAAAACTAACCTGACCTTCATTCGCGCCTTTTTCAATAGGACCTACGATATTGTTAGCAGGTTCCCTTTCGCCTGAGAATATAGGATGAGCTTACCTTTGATCCAGCTCTTTCCAGACCACTCAATCGTGCAAGACATGAAAAATCGTGTCGCGTTGCCCGGTGCCCACGTGAAGAGATATTTGGTCTTTACGCAAAACACATTTCCACTCGGAACATCGGGCGTCTGCGTCGACAGCGTCACAAGGACGGCCTTTTCCAGGTCAAAGAAATCCAAGGTCTCGGTACTGATACACTTGGTTTGTTTTGGCCCGATTGACCCATTGAGGGGCTTGATGTACGAATATTGTCTGGTCTTGTTCTCATTCGTCAAACCCTTCTTGTCATCTTCAAACTGCAGCTCAGTCGCTTTCTGGTCCTCAACGAGGAACTTGCTCATGAAAGCGCCAGAGGCAGGTCCAAAGACCAGCGAGTATATCTTGCCAAGAGGAGCAGGGATGACTTCGTCTTTGACGACTTTCTCGTAGCGCCCGGAGGGGTCGTTAAACTCGGTTGGTGGGTGAGTGGCTGGACCTGGGAAGTCCGCAGCTGCATCCGCGCCAGCAGCCCCAGCTGTATCGCCGCCCTTTGTGTCTGCTGCAAGGTTGGTAGATGACGATGATGGACCATTTCCGTTATTCACGAGGCCCGATGCCTTGCGACTGAGCGGCTTTATCGACTCAGCCTTCTCGCTTCCAGCGCTTCCGTCGCCCGCCTCCATATAACTGTCTGCAGCATCGCCTTCCTCATCCTCATCGTAGACTTCGTCTTCTTCATCTGACTCATCACTGCCTGCACTATCGTCCGCCTTCTCAGTCTTATCGCCGGTACCCTGATCGATCCGCGTTCCGTTGACAGAACTCTTCAGCGATGGATGATTGATCTTCCATATATTGACCATCAAATCATACGTAGACTCTCGACTAAGCAGGCTTCGGAACGTATGTCGTGCATGAAGGGTCTGGATTGCAATAGCATTGGGAAACACCATAGCAGTCGTCTCCTTCTCTATCGCCACGATCTCGTCGAAACTGATGACAAGAGTGGTTACCCAGCCAAGGATATTGCTGGAGAAACAGATGTGGCCTTCTGATATGTAGATCCGGCCAGCGAGGATGATCTCTCGCTGCAACGCGCAGCTGTAATCCTCGATCAGATAATCATCTTCAGGGACACTGCGGAACAGTTGGTGGAAATCCCTGTTCCGCTTCTTGCTGGCTACAGCAAACCCCGTTAGGCGTGGTGCACTCGTGTTAGCACCTGAAATACCCACGGCCGTTGCACTGGCGCCAGTGGCACCGGCAGAAGACCCAGTCGCCCCGGAAGAGCCTCTCGGACGGCGTTTTGACGGACGATCGCGACCACTCTCGCTCCGTTTCGATCCAGCGCCGGTTTCGCCTTCGAAGATGCTGCCATTTGCAGACGCCTGGTCTCCGCTGCCATCTCTTGCTATTGCAGCACTGGGACGAACTTCAAGACCATCTCCGGGCGCCAGGGGCGGTGTAGCTGATGTGACTTCGGCCGGCTTCTCATATGCCATGGAAATGGCTTGAGCGACTCGCATGTCCTCAATCCTCGCAGCCAGCTCATCTCGCTGCAACGCAGTCATGTTCTTGCGGCTCTCAATAGCCGCATCCGGCCTCGTGATGACGATACCGTCCTTCGTTGTGACGACGCCGCCGGGGGCCGCATCTGTCTCAAAGTGGCTCAGATTCAGATCCCCCATCCCCAGGGTATCGACAGCCAGTTCCTTTTTCACCTCGGATGAATTCCGACCGCCTGACTGCGCATCCTCATCCGCTGTGCCGTCTACTGTGAGCTTCTCTGTGTGAGCAGGTGCAGGTTGCGTCGCACTGCGGATCCTGGCCTGCGCATTTAGACTATTACTTATCGCATTCTGGGCAGCAGAAAACATGGATGAAAAGAATCCGGTTTGCAGAGCAGAAGGCGTCTTCGGAGCCGATGCTTTTGCCTCCTCGACAGCAGCGTCTAGGCTTACAGGGTTTGACAGCTTACTGGGCTGATTAGCTGCGGAGGCGGAACGGGCGCGTCGGTGAGACGTCGTGTTTCCAGAAGGACTAACAACGATATCAGGTGGCAGATTCTCCGGACTCTGCACTGCCTCCGGAGAAGCCGTAACCTCCGAAGTTACCACTTGGGAGACCTCTGTCGGCGTAGGCGGGGTAACAGTTGTAGCAGGCGCCGGCCCGCTCTCTGCGGGAGGCGTCCTCGGGCCAGCGTCTGTCGCAGGCGCCTTGGTAGGCGTTACATTGTCTATACGAATTGGCTTTGGTACAGGGGGTGTTGGACTTTCGGCCGCCTTGGCAGCTCGCTTTGCCGGAAGGCTGTTTTTCCTGCCGCGATTCCCAAAGAGACTCCGTCCTTCTTTGCCTCCTGTCGACTTTGCAGATGTGCGTTCCGGACTGCTAGTGACGCTTTTCTGGTCTTGAGAGGGCGTGAAGGCATCCTTTAGCCTTCTCCCAGGAGAGACGCCTCTTCTTTTGGCGTTGTCTACCGGAGCATCGAGCATCGAGTCATGTGTAAAAGTTTTCAGGCTCAAGTCAGGTGTCGATTCAGATGCATGGAGATTGGGAGTGATCATTGCGGCTTTCGGGTTAGCAGGTGCTGCGTCGGGGTCATCGTCGTCGACGTGGGTCGTAGTGATTAGGGGTGAGGTTGAAGTATAAAAACCGGTATCAGAGTTGTGGGAGGCGAGAGGGGGCGTGCTGAAGGCATCGATGTTAGTGAACGTGATCAGACATTTCGATTGAGAAGACAGGCCAATGGAATTTCTCCGAAGAGCTTCAAAGACTTAGGAGTGGTAGATCAGGACAGCCGTTTATCAAGAGACATCAGGGGCAAACAGAGGTCCCGAGAGAACAGAGGAAACTTACGCCTCAGGGTCAGAATCATCGGACAGCAGGTTGTCAGCCGCCTCGTTGTCGGCTGGGCCATTGACCGACGAAGCGGCGGAGACGGAAGCCTCGTCGAGAGACTTGGCCCTCGACCGCTGCATCCCGCTGTCATCGTCCACCGTCAGCAGCACGGAGGACTCCGTGCCCTGTCTCTTTCGTCGTCTCCGTCGAGCGCCTGGCAGCAGCTTCGATATCCCCTTGGCGGAGTCGTCCGCGCCCCCGCTGGTTTGCGGCCTTGGTTGGTCTCCGTTGGAATCGACCGACGACGGCCGGACGCTGGCGCTCCGGCCGGAGCTGCTCATGCTCTCGAAGTCGTTTGTCGTCCAATTGCGGCTGGGCCTGCTGAAGACCTTCTTCAGGCCCGCGGGCGAGGGGGCGGGAGAGCCGTCCTGCGAAGCGTTGTCCATGGATCTCCGCCTGTCCTCCTTCTCCGATGGATCTGGATCGGTGACGAAGAGGATCCCAAGCAACCGAACCGTTCGTCTCTAATAAAGGAATAAGGGCGCCTGCGCAGGGGGAGAGACACTCGGGGGCTCGCAGAGGAGGGTTCAGAGGTCCAGAGACATGGCCATCAACGGGACAGCAGCGGAGAGCATCGAGCAATCATCGACGGGGTGCCGTAGGTCGGGACGGAGGAGATCCACGCTGGAGACAGCAGCAGACAAGAGCAATGCAGCAGCATCGCCCGTCCAGCCTGCGAGGGAGCTGGGAGACGAGACGGGGGGAGCAGGGACGGCGGCGAGGAGAAGACTGGGGGTCGGCGCCGGCGGCTTCAGCCTGCTCTCCTGAAGCCCCCGAAGGGCGCTGCGGGGGGTCTGGGCGGCGGCTGGGAGTGACCTGGCGGGAACCTCGCGGCGCGCGGAGGCGGCGCCGGCCGCGCAAGTACCACCGATGTACCCGCCGGCGCGCCCTAGACCGCTCCGCCGCACGTGACCCGCCTGCCGCATCCAGACGCAAGCAGCGGTATGGCGTCACAAGCGTCTCGCGCTCTCTCACGCTCGCGCTCCCGGGCTGCCCTCTCCAGCATCTCCTCCCAACGGCCGTGCTGCTCCTGAGAGGCTCCAAAAGCAATGGAGACCGCTCCCCTGACCTTGGTATGCCTTTCCGTGCCCTGTCTCCGCGCACGGATGCTGATCCTCGCCGCCGCAGGCCCATACCCATGCACGGAACGCCCTCTTCGAGACTCGCAAGTCGAACCCCCTGGCAGCCAGCGAGGAGCATGATCTCGCCGCAGGAGAGTTTGCGATCGCGAGCCAGGGCACCTCGGATCTAGAGGTATGGTCTCTCACGTCCGTTCGATATGAGAATGCGATCCTAACCCGTCGATGCGGCAGGCTCTCCGGACGCTCCAGCTGCTTGAGCAACACCACAAGAAACTTGCCCAGATCCTCCGCTTCCAGCATGAACACCCTGCAAGCACTGCGGGCACAGAGCCTTCAGCTCCTGCGCAGGCTCAGGCCGTTTCCCAGGCCCAGACGCCCGACCCTACAGCAGCCCCCAAGACTCCGACCGCCGCCCCCGATACCCAACAGCAACCACCAAGATTAACCGGACATGGCCGGTCTCTACAGAGAGAGGCATCGTCGCTCGCGAGTAATCTAGCATCAGCACGGGGAATACCCTCCCATCCGCGTCGCGGGACCCCCGCATCGCCTACGCTTTCCTCCCAGCATGCCGGGGCCAAGATGGCCGAGGCGCAGAGGACAAGGACGGGAGACGCAAGACTGCGAGACGCACACTCCCAGGGTGGAGGCAGGGAACGTTCGGGCCGCGTGTCTGCTCCCAAGCAGCCCTGGTCCCCGCCCCAGATCAGTCCTACGGAGATCACGTCGCAGCAGATTGTCCCGCCCGACGCAGGTGAAGAACCCCCGCGACAGAGAGGGAGACTGCCGACAGATGACCCATTCCAGCGTTTCTACTCCACATTTGAAGGCCTCATCTCCAAGCTGTCCGCTCCTCTGGCGTTTGCAGGCCTTCCCCTGGGCTCGGATGTGTCCACGCAGCCGGACCCTGGTCGACAGAAATCTGCCGCAGACACGAAAGTGGACCGATATAACGCAGTCCCAGACCGCTCCAGCATATCCACCGAACCAGACGTCAACAAAATCTTCTCGCGCGCCGCTCTGAAAGCCATCCGCGACACGAACGGCGGCGGCACGCCCGGGAGCACCGCGGAGTCGTTCTACGTCGTCCCCACGACCGGCGGCACAGTTTCCTACGCGGGGATCCTCTCGCGAGCGGAGAGGGAAGCCCGGAGAAACAGCAGCGTCGAGGACGGGGACGAAGATTTCGTCGACGCCCGGGAGACCCCGTCGTCCCCGGAGATGCTACACACCTTCAGCTCCGGAGCCAAGGGCAACAACAAGGCGGGCCGCGGCGCCGCCGCCAAGACGATGGAGGAGTTGCAGATGGAGAACGAAGCCCTGAGACACCTCTCCGACAACCTCTCCAAACGCCTGCACATGTGGGAGGTCAACGCGCAGTCCTCCTCCATGGCCCTGCAGCAATCTCTGAAAGCGATGCAACACCAGAACGCCGCCGCCTCACCGCGTCAGCACTCCCCGGCCGCGTCTACTTCTCCGGCATCCCCGGCACCCGCAAACGCAGAGCAGCGGATCAAGGAGCTGGAGGAGCTGGTCCGACAGAGCCAGAAAGAGCTCGAGAGAGTCGGCCGCGAGAACGAGAAGCTGAAGACGGTACTGGGCCGGTACCGCGAGCGGTGGGAGAAGCTCAAAGAAGGCGCCAAAACGAGACGGAGCGGTGAAGCTTCTTCTTCTTCTTCTTCGAACCCGGCAGCGAACGGCGGCGCTGGTGCGGCGGCGGCGGCGACTCTTACTGCTGCTGCTGCCGCCACTGCTACTGCGAAGAAGCCCGACGGTATATCAGCTTCGCCTGTTCCTGCTCCCGCTCCCACCCCTTCTCCTGCACCTACCTCTGCCCCTGCCTCGACGTCTGAGTCTGCGTCTGCGGCCGCGAAAGATGAGGGCGAGACCAAGGGCGAGCGTGATGGCGGAGATTAGGTCGCCGGATAGGGTGGATGGTAAGGGCGGGGCAGTGTCCTGTATTTTTATTCTCTTTTTTTTTTTTTTTTTTTTTTTTTTTTTTTTTTTTTTTTTTTTTTTTTTTTTTTTTTTTTTTTTTTTTTTTTTTTTTTTTTTTTTTTTTTTTTTTCAGATGCGGCAGAGAGACAGATAAAACTGTTCTCTGCGCTCTTCTTATTACTGTAGTTTACTTACTATGGAACGTCTGTCCCTCCGATGTCAACGGCAAAAAAGTCCACGTATCGCACGTGTTCATGTATGTACATACGAACGTATGCATGTCATGGATATTTAGAGAACGGTTCAATTGAATGAGCTGGGTCAAGTATGTACGGTATATTAGGTAGGTAGGTAGCTATAGATAGAGGATAAAAATTGGATTTATTGATCTATTAATTAGAACTCGAGAAATTGTGTCTTCTTTTAACTTCGGGGGAGGGGAAAGAAAAGGAGATGAATAGATGTAAATAACCATTGTTTGTTACTTTCCCGTCTTTCTGCCTAATGAAGGGAAATTTATATCAGGAAATGAGGTATACAGTAGCAGAAGGCGTCATGTATAATTTTTTTCCATATTTATCCTGCTGTGAACTATCTGTACTCGCTCACTCCTTATTTTTGCCCCCGTGCTTCGTATCGTATCCCACACGAATGATTCCAGGCCCCTTCCGAGCCGCAATACGTAGTATATACCAAAAATAAATCATAAACAAAAATACGAGCCAAGACAAAAAAACTAGTATGTACTGTACCTACCCAACAACCTCAAACGACGCCCTCCCCCTGATATCCACCGCGCTCCTCCCCACCAGCACCGCGTACCGCCCCGGCGCAACCACATACCGCATCCGCTCGTCCCACAGCCCCAGTGCGTCCACCCGTAGCGGAATCTCCACCGTCACCGTCGCGCCCGCGGGGATCGTGACCTTCTCGAACCCCTTGAGCTGCCGGTTCGGCGCGACCACTACCCCGGGGGAGGACGACGATGAGGATGCTGGTTCGTCGGGGGCGACGTACACCTGCACGACCTCGGCGCCGGCGCGGCCGTCGGGGGAGGTGTTGCGCACGTCGACGGTCACCGTCACCGTGTCGCCGACGCTTGCGGCCGTCCGGTCCAGCCTGACGGCCCCGTACTCGAAGGTCGCGTAGCTCAGGCCGTGGCCGAACGCGTACCACGGCTGCGGCGAGCCAAGGACGTACTGGTGGCCGAACCTGAGCGTTCCATTCTCGTAGATGGATCCCGAATCCGTGATGGCCCGGCCCGAGTTGAGGTAGTCGTAGAAGACGGGCAGCGAGCCCACGTCCCGGGGAAAGCTGACGGAGAGCCGGCCCGAGGGGTCGTAGTCGCCGAAGAGGACGTCGGCGAGGGCGTGTCCGCCCTGTTCGGAGGGGTAGAACTGCTGCAGCAGGGCGGCGGTGGAGTTGGCGATCCAGGGCTCGGAGATGGGCTTGCCGGAGGAGAAGACGACGACGGTTGGGACGCCCGTGGCGGCGATGGCTTTGACGAGGGGTCCCTGGGCGCCGACGAGGTTGAGGGTGTCGACGTCGACGTGTTCGCCGGTTCTAGCGGTATATATAACCTTTAGTCAGGAATTCTTTTTGGTAGTTTGGTGTTTATGGACCGATCCGAGAAACTGGGTTGATACATACGTCGCGTTGTATCCCTCCCACAGCTCCTTCTGGTCTCTGGACCATGTCCCAACCACAACGATGGCAACGTCCGACTTCTTCGCTGCTTCGACTGCCTCAGCAAAGCCCGATTGCTCGTTACTCCAGCGCTTGCACCCCTGGGCATAGTTCACCGTGGCCTTGTCGCCCACGGCGGCCTTGATCCCGTCGAGGGGGGTGACGCCGCGACACTGGCTCTCGAAGACGACGTAGTCGCCGTACTAGATAGATAGTTCCGAGTGAGCGAGTCTAGCATTCAAACCGGAGATGAGGATTCCCTCACATTCATGAACCCATGCGCCATCGGCCCTATGACCGCGATGCTGCCGCTCTTCTTCAGGGGCAGAGTACCGTTGTGGTTCTCCAGCAGGACGATAGATTCCCGATCCAGCTCCCTCGCGACCTGCAGTGCCTCGGGGGTGTGGATGAGACTGGACCACTCGCTCTTCGGTGCAGCTGGGTACGGGTTCTCAAAGAGGCCCATCTCGAACTTTGCCCTCAGGAGCCTCGAGACCGCCGTGTCGACCGTCTTCATGTCGAGCTTTCCGTCCTTGACAAGCTTCGGGATGGTCTTGAAGTTGCTACCACAGAGTCAGTGATCACTTTATCAATGGCTGTTCCTCATATTTAATAAATAGCTCACAATGACCCGCCACCCATCTCGACGTCATTTCCGGCCGGCAGAGCCTTCAGCGTGACTGCTTCCGAGTCGATCGGTGTGCTCCGGCAGAGCTTGAACGCCGTGCAGAGCCTGTCTGTCCCTCCCGCGTCGCTGGTGACCCAGTACTTGTAACCCCATTCGTCTCTCAATATGTCCGTGAGGGTGTGGCGGTCTGCGACTGCGGGAATGCCGTCGTAACTAGGTAGAAAGAATCAATAGTCAGGGTCAACTGTAATTTATAAAAAGTCGAGACTTTCTTACGCATGATAAGCGCTCATTACGCTCCACGCGCCGCCGTCGATGATGGCTCGTTTGAATGAAGGCATCCATCTGTATATCAGAACTTCATCAGTCTACAGGAAGAGCACAGGAGGAGCTAAAACAGATGACTGACGTTGTGCGAAGCTCCCTCTCCCCTCCATGCACCGGTCCAGTATTGAGCCCCTGCTCCGGCATGCTAAAGCCAACGAAATGCTTGACCGTTGCGGAAACGTTTGTACTCTGCAGCCCCTTCACATAACTGTACGTGATCTCTCCTGCTAGATAGGGGTCCTCAGATGTTGTCTCTTCGACCTGTGTGGGAATAGAGTCAGACAGGCGCTTCTACACACGAGCTTGACAGGTAGATCGTGACTGGATATGCATGTTCTTACCCTACCGAACCGCAATTCCCGAGCAAGGTCGGCAACGGGGGCGAAAAGTTGGTTGACACCGAGAGCGCGGGCTTCCTGGCCGATTATCTTGGCCATCGTTTCGACCAGCTGTGGTACACCTGTTACTTTTATTCTTTCTTTTTCCGATGGGATTCATGTCCGGAACTTGCCTTTATGTTCCACGAGCACCCATATCCGATGGGTGAGTTGAAGATTGTCGCGTTTCCAATTAAGAAGCCGTGGATACCTAGAATTCCAGTCAGATTTTATCCATACTGTGTAATATGCTCACGAGGGCCAGGCACCTTCCGTCTGAATAAGCGCAGGAATTCCCAGAGTAGTGTTCTCGAGAAGATAATCCTGTGCCCGTTTCACGTTCGTTGCGATCCAGTCCCAGGGAACGGGGTATCCAACTGGATAAATAAAATCGCAGCTAGTCAGTCTATATTTCCTTCATAACCAGCACAAGCGTGGCAGTCTTATGACACATACCGTAAAACATCCCCGCTTTCGTCTCCATGTTCTCCACGAGCCCGGTATAGTTGAACGCTCCGGATGTCGGGTCCATCCAGTTGGTGATGTCTCCTGTTGACGCATGATCAGACAGTTTGTTCAAAAAGCTTTCAAGTCGAAAACTGATAGATAGAGCTAGAAGCTTATAAACAGTGCTGCATCCTTCATCCATCCAGACAAGTGGGTGTATGCCTACCCTGCATCAACTGAGCCATCTTATCCTCGATCGTCATCCGCGCCAGGAGGTCCGCGACCCGCTCGTCCACGGAGAGATTGGGATCCTTGTAGGGAGGTCTCTGTCCTCCTTTGCCTTTATCATGTCCATCGCTGGAACGGGCAGCATTCGCGCTTACTGCAGAAACGGCAAAGAGATGCAGGAGTAATAGTAGTAACGAGTGGGGAAGCATGCTGGGTACCACCGTTTCCTTGAAAACAGGTACCTAGCATCAAGGGGGAAACGAGCCGCAGTCTTTCTCTTCAATGGAGAGACTGATTAATTGTCTATCATCAGAGAGCCACGGGGAAAAGATGAAACTAAGAACTCAGAGACCGGGCAGGCCCCTGTTTAATGAGGATTTTGGAGGTACAAAAAAAAGGCCGACATCGTCCATCCGAGCACGAGTGGACAGGTTAGACCAAGGCCGTCTACTAGTTACCTTGATTAGGTACTATGCATTTAAGTTAGAGAGCTAGGTAACAGGGGATAATGAACGCGGAGAAAACAACGAAAAAGGACCCAGATAAAACCTACCTATTGGAGGAGATCCTGACCTGACAACCCCGCATACTATGCTAGTTAGCAGCGAGCGGTTAGGTGGGATAAAGACAACGAGCAGCATATGATATGTACAGTAACAGTAGGCATGCATCTGCGACCTTTTTCCACCTATCGATTCAACCACAGAGAGCGGGCTCGAGAGGCTGCAATTGGCCGGGGTGAATGCATGCATTAGCTGAGGTCTAGTCTCAATGACTTTAATTGACTCAACGTTAGATGCATCAAAGTCCCGGATGATTGAAGTGAGGGGAGATAGAGACGAGCGGGAAATCTTTCCGGAATCCGATTTGGGAAGAAAGAAAAGAAAGCTCGAGGCCGGATCTACTCCATATATACATACATACATCGACCTTAGTTAGGTCACAGTCCCTGTCCTCTGTTGTATGTAGCCCATGCACAGTTTCCAGAAGTTATTATTGCAAACTTTGGATGTATCCATCTGCCCTGTACATAAATTAGGTACTGCCTACGAGGCTAATTGCCCATCACGGTAGGAAACATGATATCTTATCAAGCCTTCTCGGCACTTCCCTGGTCAAATTTCTCCGTCATCGAACTCATAATAGCCAAGATCAGTACAGTACAGACACAACGTAATACACAAATAAGAATAAGGAGTTATATGTCATATAATATAATAATATAATATACCCTGACATTAAGACCATATACACAATCACGACCTCAACCAGCTCAGCTATACTACTTATACCTAGCCGATGCATACAATCACAGAGATGAGACAATCAAAAACATCGACAAATGCAGCCATACCTGATTACAAGGGGAAAAAAAAGGAAAAAAAGGTGAGAATAAATAGATATATCTACGAACCCGGAGAACCGCCACATTTCTCATCATTCACCTCGCTTGCTGGCTCTGCCTCTGTCACTCCACTACTTACCCCTATCCTCTTCAAGCAGTTCATTTCTTGTGAGAGATAGGTTGCCCCATCTTCGTCTGTTGTTCGATCTGCGAAAGGTCTCGCCCAGCCAGGCCAGGCCGCCGCCCCACGAGTCGCTGAGGCTACGGAGCCGGGTGACTTTGTTGTCGTTGCCGTTGTTGCTGTTGTTATTGTCGTTGCCGGCATCCTGGTTTCTTCCGGGATTATTATTATTATTATTATTATCGGTGCGGCTGGTGTCAACTCTCGGGACGTTGACCGTCGAATTGAGTCTCGTCGACGCCGGTGTAGACTGGACGGCCGCGGAATGACGGCCCTGCTCGTTGTCGACGCTCACTTCGGTTTCGTACTCGGTCTCTCCAACCTCACTGTCCCTGTATCTGTCTCTGTCTGGAGGGGTGTCGCCAGGAGCAGCCGCGTTGGAGTGTACGATCTTCCTGCTGGCTTTTCGCCTGTGACCCCGATTCCTACCTGGACTGCCCTCGCCACGGCGCAGTGATTCCGCCACGACGGCGCTCAGGCTGTTTGAGAGGGGAGGGAGCAGCGGGCCGGGCGCGAAGTGCAATGATAGGCGATGCCGCGAGGCGGGCGGCGGCGGTGTGTGCGGTGCTGCGGATTGTCGTGGTGCAGCCACGCGAACGGCTTCGTCTCGTGGGGGAGACGGAGCGCGCGGTGGCGTGCTTGGAGGTTGCTCGTTTTGTGCAGCGGACTCGTTGATACCAGGAGCGGATGGGAAGCGTAAGAGCAGCGCTGGAGGTTGAGGCAAATCCTCGGAAGGTTCAGGGGGAGTGGAAGGAGGGATCTGGGATTCCGCCGCGGGGGTATCGATCAGGCGTTCCTGAGAAGCGGTGGCCCAAGGATTGGTGACAAGAGACAGAGGATGTGGCGGAGAAGAGGCGAACTCCTGGGAGAGAGACTCGGCCGTCAGAGACCCAGCTTGGGAAGCCCGAGACGGTGAAAGGGCACCCCTGGGCGTGTGTAGATCGTCATCATCATCATCCTCGATGCTGAGCAATGACGCACGCGGGGACTGCGGTCTCTCTTGCTCTAGAAGGGCTGTCTGCGCCGGCTTCTGCATCCTCCGATCGACGTCAGGAGGAGGCAAATCGACACTGTCGCGATACCTTTCTCCATCCAACAAGCCGATGGCTTCTTCCTCGTCAATCGAAATTGATTCATCATCGTCTGCACGAACGCGACCGCTGGTGATCAGGTAAACGCCGAGGAAGGTCATTCCACATCCGCCGACGAACTTCCCTGCCTGAGCAGCGGTGGTGGATTCGAAGTCACGGTAGAGGATGGCGCTACCGATTATCACAGAAAGCGTGAACAGAACGAACTGAGTGGGAATGACCTGTGTAGAGTCGAAACGCTGAAGAGCACGATTGATATATCGAATCTGCATCACTGCGCTGAAAACAAGTATAGCGACGAGGAGGTAGGTGACGGGGAACGTAATGACGTGCCACAAAGTGAACGACAACAGAGAGGCAACACCCTTGGTTGAGAGAGCCGTGTACCCGCCTATCGATCCAAGGATTAGTTTCAGAAGATAGTTTCCAGGCTTCCAGCGTTCACGTACCATATAACCCGACGAGGCCGACATCAATCAGAATTGTCCGGGAACCATATTTCCCGCTAGCCCACATTAGAGCAACAATCAAACCGGCCGTGAGGCCCAGATACAGCTCGAACTCCCATCTCGTGATCATGACCCAGATATCATGCGGTCCGATCTTGTGCTCCTTTCCCTTGGCGCTCAGAATCACAACGACCGTTCCAGCAATCGCAACCACCACGCCCAAGAAATCCTGCTTGCGGAACTTCTCTTTCAACATGATCGGCGCAATAACGCAGTTCGACACCAGCGCAACGACGCCCAGGGGAGAGACTATCGACGCGGGCGCAAAACCGTAGGCTAAGAAGTTTCCCGCCTCGCCCAGAGTCATCAGCACGATACCGGCCCACCAGTACGGTGAGCGAAGGTAGGACTTGCGGTGTCCATTGGCCAGGGCCTTCTCCTCGGGTCTCAGTGTCTGATCGGAGAGAAACGATTGCTGTAACCGGTCATGCCGACCAGGCTCTAAATCATCATCATCATCATCGCCATCGATGCTCTCGCTGTCTCGGTACCGATATCCTCCTATCCCCCTCCTGCTTCCGATCTCCATGTCATCATCCTCGAAACTCGACAAGGTCCCATAGCTCGACGACATCCGGCCCTGTGCATTCCGCCTCCAACTCGCCCCTCTCCTCAGACCCAGCCGCACCCTCTGACTCTCATACTCCCGCTCGATCCGGACATGCGCGTAGCGCTGGACGTTGAGCGCAAAGGAGATGAGCACGTTCCCGATGAGGGCCGTGATGATGCCGATCAGCGGGGACCACGCTCTTCCCCCGGCGTCGCCGTTCCCGCCATGATCACCGCCAGGGGTCTGTTCGTAATCGGATGATCGATTGAAGGGGCTCTGGTACGGAGAGGAGAGGACGTAAGGCGTGGACGTCGGTCCCGGGACGGCGGACGAGACGAGAGCGGTGAGCAGACCAGCTGCTGAAACTCCCCGTGTGACATCCATTCAGTCGAGCCGGATGCCAGATAAGAGTGGACGGTTGCTCGAGAGGAAGAAGAAGAGGGATGTGTGCGACGGATGGTTTGTTTTTCCCTTTGGACCGGAATATATACAGGCCACATGCACACTACCGCAACGGTAGAATACGCGTGGAGATCGGCGCGGAGGCGTAGCTGGGTCCGACAGAGGACTTCTTCCCCTCCGTTCTCTTCTCTCCGGTGGTATACAGCCGTCCTCTCTCTACCTGTCTGATGTTAGACCTGGACGCTTCAATCCCTAGCTGGTCGTAGCGGCATCATGGTCCCGATTCTCTCCTCGCGTGTTCGGTTTCGTCGTCCGACTGAGCTGCCAGTCCCCGGTCCGGGGCAGCTCGAGCACCTAGCTTCTCGATTCTCGTGCAAGCGTGGGCGTCCCAGCGAAGACACGGTCAAGCGCCCGGTTGCAAAGGGGACGGGAGGAGCAGCAGGAAGCAGAAAGCTCGGTGCGCGGCCGGAGGGGAACGGGGAGAAGGGCAGCGGCGCAGCAGCACAGCAGCAGCGATAGCACGGTCGCTCCGCAACGGTGGTTGGACTCGGGCTCGGGACAGAGCAGCGCCGCAGCGCCGGGCATTGGCCGGCCGGGGGCGGCGGGCCCGCGGCGATCAGCGCCGGCCCCGAGCCAATCACGTCATCGTGCGGGAGCTCAGAGCTCTACGAGATGCGGAGTCCTGCTCCAGACGCTCCAGTTCGACGTGCATCTATTCGGGGTATCTATCGATTCTGCACCGTGGCCATTGGGATCCTTGAATTATATATACACGAGACACCGCAACGCCATTTCCACCCAGCCAAATAAACACAAAAACAAGACAATATGCGACATGGACCCTGAGATCTATCAAAAGGAAAGAGATAAAAGATGCTAGCAACAGACATCACCGCTTCGCCTTCTTCTTCTCCGGACCCTGGTCCTCCTCGTCACTGATCTCCGCAAAGATGGGTTTGGGCTGCGTTTTCTGCCACGCCCGGGTGAAGATGGGCTCCTTCTCCGCCTTCTCCGCATACTTGAGCAGCGCCTCACGCGGGTCCTCGTCCCGCATCGAGCTGAGCGGGATGTGCTCGCGGATGTGCTTCTCATCGGGCTGCGACTTGGCAAACGGCGTCTGCGCCGGCAGATGTGGCCGACGCGGGTCGCGCGAGCGGCCAGACGCCGTGAGCCCGATCGTCGGGTGCCGTGCTGACCAGGTGGCCGCAGCGGACTGCGGCTTTCCGTTGGGGCCGATGATGATCGCGTCGCCCGACATGCCCTCCGACAGGTCCATCGTGAGGTTCGGGTCGTCGTCGACGTGCCGCCGCTTGGGAGCCTTGGACATGACCATGACGGCACCTTTCGTGGACTTATTCGGGTTGTAGAGGACGTGAGTCTCCGCGTTGGCGGAGCCGGTCAGGATCTGGTTGAGCTTCTCATGCCACATGACCGTAATGAGCGGAGAGCCGGGCGTGACAGGGGTGACGAGCTCCGGTTTCAGCGTTGCTGGGTTCAGGATGTGGAGATGGCCCGTTTCAGAGCCTGTGAGGATGTTTGCCGACGTCGGCGAGAACTTGATATTCGACGTTGGATAGCGCTCCGACGTGGAAGGATGCGACACTGTCGTGATGGGCTGCTTGAACTTCCTCGTGTCCCAGAGCTTGATGGTATTGTCGCCGCCTCTCGTGACGACGAGTCTGCCATCCGAGCTGATATCCAACCCGCTCGTCCAAGTATCCCTCGCGTGCGCATCCCTGACCTCAGCGCTCGGCCTCGTAAACGGACCATTACCGCTCCACATCAGCAGGCTCCCATCAAGCGCAGCGGCGACGAGCACATTAGGTCCTCCCTGCAGGGGAGAACCCCAGGCGATGGCGGTCATCTTCGTCCTCCCAGCCGACCCTGCAATCCGCGACTTGTGCACTATCACCTCCTTCTGCGACCTGCCCACATTAACATCCCATATCCGCACCGTGCTATCCGTGCCCGCGGTGACGCATATGTCGTAGTCGGTGGGACTCCAGGCGCCGCACGTAACCTCCGAGATATGGCCCTTGGTGTTGTGCAGATCCCGCAGATACATATCGCCCTTGACAAACTCCGTAAGCACGTCGCCGTCGCGGCTGAGGATCCTCGGCTGCGGCGTCGCCGCGACAACCAGGACCTGGCTCGGCGAGATCGGATTGAACTCGACGTGGTGGACGGGGTGTGTCTCCGTGGCTGCGGACTGCTTCTTCGCCGTCGGATCGACCGACTTGAACGCGCGCAGCGTGGTCGGCGTCATGGACGCAAAGTCGTGCAACTTGAGTGTGCAGTCCAGGGAACCTGTAATCAAACGTGACCCGGACGAGTCGACCGTGATGGACGTCACGGCGCGCTCGTGCGTTTTGAGCACGAGCTCGTGCGAGACGGGGAATTCATCTTCATCATCCTCATCGTCATCATCATCGTCGTTGTCGTCGTCGTCATCCCTGTCTGGATCTTTATCATTATCAGCAACAGACAGCTTCTCCTTCTCTTCCTTCTCCTCCTCCTCATCCTCCTCCTTCTTGACGCGCGCGTCATCTTCGCCACCAGCAGGTTCCTGGGATGGCGACGGCCGCCGCGGCTTCACGGCCGCATCGGCCCGCTTGGTGCGCTCGATCTGGGCTTGGACATCGGTGCCCTTGGTCTGCTTCCCGAAGCTCGTCGGGAAGAACTTCTTGAAGGCCTCTTCGTCGAAGCCGTTGTCGTCCATGGCCGAGATTTTAGCTGTTGTTGTGGTCCAGACAGCTAGCTCTGGAGGAATGCGAAGTAGCAATGATATCGAAGAGATGCGGTTGTGTTTGCAAGGTTTGCATCGGTGGCTCGGCCTCCCCGAGTTCCGATGGGTCCTACTGTAAGGGGCAACAGGTCTTGGCAAACGCCGCTGCACACTGACAGATAATAGTGTTATTTCTTTTTAACCACTATGTGGTATAATTATGAAATATGTGATTGAAAGCTTACGATATTTTCGTTTGAAATCTAAGAAATAATTTTTTGATCGTAAGCGGCCTCTTTGGCAGTCCGTCTTGTACCGGGATAGTCTTGAAAGGACCCTGTATATAGAGCGTCATGCGACCCACTACGATGGTGTTCTTTGAACCTAAATTCAGCACAGCAATATCGCTGTATATAAAAAAGTAGCGATATTCGTGAATATCCGGCACTGTATCTGGGCTTCTACACTGAGATTAGAGCTAGAGCTTCCTCCAAATTAAACGGCTGGTAGTCTTTGATGGCAGTCCATCTATTGGAATACAAGACTTGAAGGTTCTATTGCGTAACAGGTCCAGACCCTAGCTATGCAGTCCCATGGCAGGCTTACAAGTACAGTCCTTCCGGTTCGTTCTCCAGTTTCGTCTTCATCACCCGTTCTCTGGCAGCCCTGAAGTCTGCCATCTGCACCTTCATTCGCCGCTCGCGGAGCGCCATCAGACCGGCCTCTGTGCAGATAGCCTTGATATCCGCTCCCGAGAGGTCGTCCTTCTGGCTAATGAACTCGTCCAAATCCACATCGTCGCTAAGAGACATCTTCCCTGTGTGGAGCGCGAAGATCTTCTTCTTGGTATTTTCTAGGGGATTGTCAGCCTTCACCAATCCTTATACTGGGTATCTATACTTACGGTCCGGGTTCTCAAAGAGAATCTTGCGGTCGATACGACCAGGTCGGATCAGGGCGGGGTCGAGACTTTCAATCTTGTTGGTAGCCATGATGACCTTGACATCACCACGGTCATCAAATCCATCAAGCTGGTTCAAGAGTTCAAGCATAGTCCGCTGGATCTCACGCTCACCGCCAGAGGTCGAATCATACCGCTTGGTACCGATGGCATCGATCTCGTCGATGAAGACAATCGAAGGAGCGTGCTCAGCGGCGACTTGGAAGATCTGCCGCACTAGACGGGGGCCATCTCCCAGATACTTCTGAATCAGCTCACTACCGACAATACGGAGGAAAGTGGCGCTCGTCTGGTTGGCAACAGCCTTGGCGAGCAGTGTCTTTCCTGTCCCTGGCGCACCGTACAGAATGACGCCTTTTGGAGGTTTTATACCCATCTCCTCATACAGCTCTGGGTGAAGCAGGGGGAGCTCGACAGCCTCCCTAACTTCCTGGATCTGCGACTCCAACCCACCGATATCTGCATAGGACTCGGTAGGTGCTTTTTCGAGCTTCATCACGGAGACCAGTGGGTCCGTGTCGTCCGTCAGGACGCCGACAACTGACACGGACTTGTGATGCAGCAGGACACTGGCACCAGGTTCCAGCAGGTCCTTGTCGACAAAGGACATGATGGAAACGTAGTACTCAGGCCCAGTTGCGCTTGAAACGATGGCATGGTCGTCATCGATCATCTCCTCCAGGGTGCCCACGCCCATGGGGCTGCCTCTCATGTCGTCCACGCGGCTTCTCTCATCCGCATTTCTGTCCAGAGACTCCAAGTCACCAGCGGAAGGTGGCGCAGTCGCCTGGGCCTTGGCCTTGCGAATACGCTCCTGGTTCTCGACGTACTCTTCCTCTAGCAGCAGGTGATCGTGGATTCGCTGCATTCGTAGGTATCGTAATTTACATCTCGATGTCGGGAAGACGGGAGGCATCTTTGAGGCGGCATTGGGACCCGCAACCTTACGCTTCTTGCGTCCGACGCGGGTCGTCGGGGGTGCTTCGTACTTGGGTCTCTTCTCCTAAACCGCAAGCCGTGTTAGATGGAACTCTGGAAGGGCAGGGGCGCTCGACTAGCTGCATACCTTCTTGTCCTTCTCATCCTTCTCTCCACCTGGACCCCCTTGGATATTAGATTGTTGATTACCCTATTGCCAGACATGGTGAGCATGTTGATTGCTAAGCAGCCGGAGGACGGAAACGTACCATCGTGAAGAGCTGGGACTCTAGAAGCAACAAAAACGGTGCAGAAAACAGAAAATAATAGTCCCAGGAGCGCAAGTGGCTGTCTCTGGGACGACAGAGAACGGCGTCGAGGTGGTTGTGTAGAGCGGGCGGAAGGTGTCTAGTCGGCGGCTCCAGGTGAAGTTGTCGCCTCCGACAGGCAGGGCGGTCATGTGACCAGGCGCCGTCTCCTCTCGGCGGACTCCACGTCAAGCTCGGGCGCGACGAGGCTGCGTCACTCTGCTTATCCGCAGCCCGTCGACTCCAACGCCCGCTATCACCGCCGTCGCCTCGCCAGCTCACGTTTGGCTGCCAAGCGCCGGCAACTTTTTATGCCTGTGCCCCTCCCCACCACTACATCTCTTGTGATGCTCATGCTTCACTGTTTCAGTCACTAATTCTACCTCCTCCGCTCCTCCGTCGCAGTCAGACTATATAGTCTGTGACTCAGAAGAGCTCTCGAGGGTATAGCGCTTACCCCTGTCCCACCACAGCTTCATAAAGAATTGGCTTCCCGGCCGAATCTCTATTATTCTGGTAGCCTCCACTGCAGCGCTCTTGCTTCCCAATTCCAATACTAAATTATATCCACATTTGATGGTCCAAGCCTATTGCTATTATCCCCCGCACTAACCATAGAGCTCGACATTTAGTCTGAAGCTCCGAGGTCGCAGGCTCCAGCCTCAGCCCCGGCGCTTAGCGTTTCTGCCTTCTAGAGCCTCACCCGTTCCCTCAACAACGTCAATATATTGATACAATCTGCTGTTCCACTCTCTTCTGACAGTGTCCTCCCTGGACGTCGATTGCGACTCCAACCACCTTATCTCCTGCGACTCGATCAAGCTCATTTGTCACCATGGCTTCTAACCGTGCGCGCCGTATTGCAAAGGAGATCGCAGATATCCATGCGGATACCCACTCGCAGATTACAGCTGAACCTGTGGGAGGTGGGGACGACCTCACCCACTTGCGGGGAACCTTCCGAGGACCCCCAGGTACTCCCTACGAGGGTGGAACCTATAAAGTTGACATCAAAATACCCCCTGAATACCCGTTCCGGCCGCCAATCATGAAGTTCGAGACCAAAGTCTGGCACCCCAATGTCAGCAGTCAAACGGTAAGCAGACCCTGGCCCAGTGCCCCGGGTGCCGCAGCAGATGCGGGGGGGAAATGATTGCTGATTGTATGACAGGGTGCTATATGCCTGGATACCCTCTCGACCGCCTGGTCGCCTGTTCTGACCATCAAGTCTGCACTGCTATCTCTTCAATCTCTGCTCAGCACGCCTGAACCAAAGGACCCGCAGGATGCGGAAGTCGCCAACATGCTTCTCCGGAACCCCAAGGAGTTCGACCGTGTCGCGAGAGAGTGGGCTATCATCTATGCAGGGGCTCCCAGAAGGCAGTCCGGAGAAAGCAGCGGTGGAGTTACGGCTGAGTCGATGCGGCAACAGGAGCTCAAGGCCAAAGAGGAGGCGGAGCGTGATGAACTTGCCGCGTATGACACCACTAAACCTCCCGGGGTCTCTGGGAATGGTTCCTTGCTAACGCTGATCCTGCAGGTATGAGGGATACAACAAGGACCTTGTCGACCGATTCTGCAGCATGGGTTTTGATGTCGATCGTGTAGTGGCTGCCTTCAAATACGTCGGAATAGATCGGATGGGCGGAGAGGACTACGAGCTGGAGGAGGCTTACATGGGCGACATTACTGCACGCCTTCTGGGCGAGGCATGATGGACGCGGTTATGTAATTGCATGGGAATGCTTTGTGACTTCTGTGAACGGATTTATGGGAACTGGCTAAGCATCGGGTGCTCGGCGAACAATAATATTGTCTATTGAGGCGTTTTTCGAGCGATGTCTCTCATTTCCTGTCGCTTATCTGTTTTTCTTTTGACTTTTCCTCCTTTTTAGCCTGCTATGTGGTTTAACGACTTGATACTGGAAGTATGATATTTAGTTGCTACGAATAATCGAGAGAGTCCTGTGGTTGATTTTCCATGATTGCCAGTAGGCGACATGCAGGTGGGGGCTGGGCAACGGAGCTCCCTTAGCTCCAAGTTCCGGCCTGTATCGATAAGCGCGCGTGTCGGTGGATCTTCTGCCGCCCGGGCCTTAGCCTCCGCCTTCACAACGGAGACACTTTGGATCCACAGCATCACTCACAAAGACGAGAGAATGGAACGATGAGCTGTAGCCGTTACTCGTCTTTCGAGTAACAGAACAACGGCCACTCTGGAGCACATATTTGCTGACAGACAACCATAGCAAGATTTGAAGAGCAGGCGGAGGACTTCAACCGCCCCGAATGCACCATGATCGAAGACGACATCTATCGCTCCTCCACCCAGTACCGTCTCTGGTCATTTACCAGGGAATCCCTAAATTCTATACGTGCAAGCACCAACGCGATCGCCAGTGATCGTGTCCGAGCTGCGCACCGGCGGGCAAGGGCCGCCGCCCAGTCCAACACACCCTCCGCGACAGGCACTCCGACGCCCAATCCTAGCGATGCAGAAGTGAAGCCAGAACCAAGCCCGGAAAAAGAGATTGAGTGTCTGACACCAGAGGAGGAGCTCGAACTTGTGAGGTATTATTGCGAACAGACTCTGGAGCTTGGGGGGTCGTATAAAGAGCCATTGCCGACGGCAGTAAGGGTACGTCTATCGTGATTTTGGGAGCATATTCCCTCTGCAATGACCTGTTAGAGGGATACTAGATGTTAATTGTCCATAACAGGCAACAGCAATCCAGTACCTCCGTCGTTTCTACCTCACTAATTCGGTCATGACATATCCTCCGAAGTCGATAATGCCCTGCGCACTGTTCCTCGCGACCAAGACGGAGAATTACTACATGTCGCTACAGAAATTCGCGGCCGGAGTCCCCGGTGAGCCGGACCCCGATGAAGTCATCGCTCCAGAGTTCACGCTCACCCAGGGCCTCCGGTTCACGTTCGATGTGCGCCACCCCTTCCGCGGCCTGGAGGGTGGAGTCATGGAACTGCAAGCCATCGCGCAGGGGGATGGAAAGCCGGGGCCTCACCATCCGGGACAGACGCCGGAAAGTTTGAAGCGCGCATTATATTCGATAGCACCAGCCCCATCCGCTGCAGCGGGTCAACAGCTTTCCTCGATCATGGATCGCATCGCCAAGGCGCACCACAGCACCCGCGAGATCCTCAAGCACGCCGCACAGATGACAGACGCTTACTTCCTCTACACTCCCTCTCAAATCTGGCTCTCCGCCTTACTCCTAGCTGACCGGCCTCTCGCCGAATTCTACATCGGCGTCAAGGTCGGTCCCGTCTCCGAGGCCACCAACGTGGATTCGACCAACCCGCTCTCACTGCTGCGCACGAAGCTGCTGACCACGCTGGAGGATTGCGCCAAGATGCTCGAGTCCTACAAACCGATGTCCTCGGATCCGGAGAAGATGAAGGAGCTCCGGCGGATCGCCAAAAAGCTCCGCCAGTGCCAGGACCCGGAGAAGAGCAACGCCTTCGGGAAGGGGCGTACGCAGAAACGGGATCCTGGAAACGCGGCTGCCGCTGCGCCGGGTGCTGCAGCTGCAGGCGAGGGTGTATCCGAGAGCGAGCTGGAACGTGCGGCGAAGAAGCGCAAGTTGGAGCGGGAGCAGAGAGAGAGGGAGGCCAGGGAGCTCTTTGGCGGCGACTTGGTTGCACAGCGGGCGAAGGAGGGGACCAGCGGTGAAAAACCTCCACAGGGGTAGGCCAAGCATGATCTGCTTTTCTTTTCTTCTCTGATTTCTTTATTTTCTGGTTTGTGATAGGATAGACATGGCTACTTCTGCTGCATGGCATGACCATGAATGGGGAAAGAGAAAGCTATCTGGGGAACAGGGACACCTCTGAAAGCTGAAAAAGGAAAAAAGGGGACGATCAAAGAATCTCTCCATGTCTGTTTCCTATCTGTACTGTACCATATATACATTCTCCTACGGACGTTGTGGGATTATTTGGTTGAATTAATCTAATACAAGACTCAGCTAGATATGGCACCCCATCCCCTCAGGTAGTAATGCTGTACGGACCTGATATTCACCTAAATCCTCGAAAACAACGACTCGGTATCTGCATGCTTCTGGGCGTAGTTGCATCCTCTTGTCGAAGCCGGGGCTGTGATTGGTGGCGCAGTACCCCGGATTGGCGGTTAGCTCACGGCCGTGGAGAGTTAGTAAACGTCCCAGGCGATGTCACCACCTGGTAGACGCCTTTGGCATCACATACAGTCCTCAGACATGAATAGGCTGACTCTATAATATGTGTGCAGGGACCGCACTACGTGGGACAGTCGTGTATACCCCATCCTCGACCGTGGGAACCTGATATCGCCATGCGCCCGGGATGCCGCGAGCTTGAAGATCGACGCGTGGCCGAATAAGCGCCGGGCGCTAAACCTGATGTGGAGTTTCTGTTACCAAACACCAAGCGCGCTGAGTGGCCGCTGTCGCGACGCCGCTGTGGAGGATCTGCGGGCGCCGTACCTGGGCATGTCGAGAGACGCTGCAAAACACGCTCGGTCCGCGGAGATATCTGGCGATGAGGTGGATGAGATGCCGTGGTGGCCGGCCTGTGCGAGAGGAGGTGCCGGTGCTCTCTCCGCTTTGCGTCCAGATATCCTGAGGTTGTCTCTTCTTTCTCTCTCTGATCCATCTGCTGTTCAAACGTAAGGGACGCTCTGGACTCTCTTGCAGACTTTCCCCTGGTGAAGTCTGCGTGTTTCCTTTTCTTCGACGGCTCTATTTTAGATACCATCTCCACTCACGCGTCATGCCTCGAAAGATGCCCTCTTTCGCTGGCCGTTGACCCCGTCTTCTTATATTTCTTCACACTCCCTTCTAACGCCCTCCCATGCCCCTCTCCGATCCTCTCTCCTGGAACATCGATATTGATCGCTTCCTGAACCCCTTTCTCCCGCCCCCGCCCTGGAGATGGATCCCCCGTCCCATCTCCCACTGGTTTGGATACCGGGAGACGCCTCCCAAGCCCCTGGGCAACGTCCTTGTGACCTTCTGGTCGGTCGTGGGCATCTTCTGCGGGGTGTCCCTGATCGAAGGCGTGTCGAGTCATGTCCCGTCCTTCCGGGACCATGGGGCGCCCCTGATCGTGGCTAGTTTTGTGAGGCCCCTTGATATGCTTGATTTGATGCCCCTGCATCCCCTTGTTACCTTGGTGTGGGCCTGACGGGGTTTCTCTGCTCTGGACATTTACTCATGGCATGTTCAACAGGGAGCTGCGGCCGTGTTGGAATTCTGCGCGATCGAGTCCCCTTTGGCGCAGCCGCGGTGCGCCGTCCTCAGCCAGCTCTTCGCATCCGTCATCGGGGTGGGCATCGCGAAGCTGTTCGCGCTGAACCCGCGGGCTGAGGAGCTACACTGGCTATCGGGCGCCCTGGCCTGCGCGGCGGCCACGGCCGTCATGATCCTGACCAAGACGGTGCATCCGCCCGCGGGCGCCACGGCCCTCCTGGCGGCGGTCGACAAGACCGCCCTGGCGCTGGGGTGGTGGCTCGTCCCCGTCATGCTGCTGGGCGCCGCGCTCATGCTTGTCGCCGCACTGATCATCAACAACATCCAGCGGCGGTTTCCGGTCTACTGGTGGACGGCGGAGGACCTGACACGGACGAGGCAAAAACCCCCGGACGTGGAGAGAGCGGGGAGCAGTGCAGGGGAACCCGGGGCCAAGACGTTTGCGCCGTCGCTGGAGGGCCGGAGTCTGTCGGAGGGCGAGCCGCAGCTGGTGGTTCGGCGGGGGCAGGTGGTGGTGCCGGAGGCCATGTATCTGACTAGCGAGGAGAAGCAGGTTTTGGAGCGTCTCAGCAATCGCATCTGACGTATACCCTGGTCGGTGGATTCATAGCGCTGCGAACCACCTCTACGAGACTTGTTATATACATCAGGTAATAGACACTTGGCTATAAACACTTGGCTATAAACACTTGGCTATAGCAGTTAATACTTAATAGAGAATACTTAATATAAAATCTTTTCAGAGATATGAGACCGTTCGACAGCCGTAGATCTCCTCTGTCTGTCTGTTGATACCTCGCCAACCGGACGCTGCCAGCTCGCCACCTCACGTGCGCGGCGGTGACGTCTCGCGGCCAGTCAGCGGGCGCGGCGCGGCCCACCGCCCACCGCTGCGAATTTTGAACGAGGCTCTTGTCGCCGCCTCCATCGCAACCCTCCGTCCTCTCTCCACTCCCCACAACACACTCTTCTTCCTGTCTTCATCTCCCCGGCTCAGACAGGCATCGGAAGGCTCTCGGGCGGCTCCTGAGTCTGCGTTCCGCCCTATTTATATCCCCTGGGTGTCTCTGTTGTCTTCCTTCCGCCCTTCTTTCTCTTTCCTCCCGTTTAGGGCTGTCTCTGCCGTTTTTTCTATCGATAAGGCTTCAAAGAACCCCACTCGACATTTTCAGCCCCCTTCCGTTTTTCCTCCTTTCACCCCGCCATCCAGGCTTTTGTTTTTATCCTACCCTAGACCTTTCGCACTTCTTTTTTCTCCTCGACCTCTCCTGCACATAGACATCGCCCAAGATGGTATCCGCGTCCAAGGCTGCCCGCCAGGCCAAGCGCGCCGCCGAAGGCGCCGATAAGACCAAGAAGGCCGCCTCCAAGCTGGCGGAGAAGAAGAAGGCAAAGGAGGCGGCAAAGGAGGCCCAGGCGGAGGCCCAGCCCCCCGCCGAGGGGGAGGCTCCCCCCGCGCTCGAGGCCGACGGCAACCCTCTCCCCGAGGAGGACCAGCCCGCGACCACGGCCGAGAAGATGAAGCAGGTCGACAAGCTGGCAGAGCAGATGGACAAGTTCGGCCTGTCGGACCGTGTCACCACCGGTGTCCTCGCCTCCATGGCCTCGTCCCGCGACATCAAGATCACGTCGGCCTCGCTCGTCTTCCACGGCAAGGTGCTGTTCAGCGACAGCACCATCGAGCTCAACTACGGCCGCCGCTATGGTCTGCTGGGTGAGAACGGCTGTGGCAAGTCCACTCTGCTCAAGGCCATCGCCAAGCGCGAGTTCCCCATCCCCGAGCACATCGACATCTACCTGCTCAACGAGCCTGCCCCGCCGACCGATTTGGGTGCTTTGGATTGGGTCGTCAAGGAGGCCGAGAATGAGATGGAGCGTCTGGAGAAGCTGGCGGAGGAGATCCTGGAGAAGGAGGGCCCTGAAAGCCCTCTCCTTGAGGACCTTTATGAGGTAGGCTATGAACCCCTCCAATTTGAAGTGAATCCTCTTTGCAGAGCTGACCATCTCTCCAGCACATGGAAAGCATGGACCCGTCGACCTTCCACACCCGTGCTGCTCTGATCCTGACTGGTCTGGGTTTCAACAAGCAAACCATGTCCAAGAAGACCAAGGACATGTCTGGTGGTTGGCGTATGCGTGTGGCGCTGGGCAGGGCGCTCTTCGTCAAGCCGTCGCTGCTGCTGCTCGACGACCCCACCGCTCACCTGGACCTCCAGGCCTGTGTGTGGCTCGAGGAGTACCTCAAGAAGTGGGACCGTACCCTCGTCCTGGTCTCCCACTCCATCGACTTCCTGAACGGTGTCTGCACCAACATGATCGATATGCGTCTGAAGAAGCTTAACTACTACGGTGGTAACTACGACTCGTACCGCAAGACCCGCACGGAGAACGAGACGAACCAGATGAAGGCGTACCACAAGCAGCAGGAGGAAATCGCCCACATCAAGAAGTTCATCGCCTCTGCCGGTACCTACGCCAACCTGGTCAGGCAGGCCAAGTCCCGCCAGAAGATCCTGGACAAGATGGAGGCCGAAGGCTTCATCCAGCCTGTTATCCCAGACAAGGTCTTCACCTTCCGCTTCCCCGAGGTGGAGAAGCTGCCGCCGCCTGTGCTGTCGTTCGACGACGTCACGTTCTCGTACTCGGGCAAGTGGGAGGACGCCCTGTACGAGCACCTCGATTTCGGTGTCGACATGGACTCCCGAACCGCGCTCGTCGGCCCCAACGGTGTCGGCAAGTCGACCCTGCTCCGCCTGATGACCGGCAAGCTGAACCCGATCGCGGGCCGCATCACCCGCCACACCCACCTGAAGCTGGGCATGTACAGCCAGCACTCGGCTGAGCAGCTCGACCTGACCAAGTCGGCACTCGAGTTTGTCCGCGACAAGTTCGCCCACAAGAGCCAGGACTACCAGTACTGGCGCCAGCAGCTCGGCCGCTACGGCTTGACTGGTGATGCTCAGACGGCACTGATGGGAACCCTGTCCGAGGGCCAGAAGAGCCGTATCGTCTTCGCCCTGCTGGCCATCGAGGCTCCCAACATGCTCCTGCTGGACGAGCCCACCAACGGTCTGGATGTCGCAACCATCGACAGTTTGGCGGATGCCATCAACGCCTACACCGGCGGTGTTGTTGTCGTGTCGCACGACTTCAGGTATGTTTTTGAGATATCCCCGCAGACGTGGAACTCGTACTGACCTGTCTTTAGACTGCTCGACAAGATCGCCAAGGATATCATGGTCTGTGAGAACAAGACCATCCGCCGGTGGGACGGCACCATCGCAGAGTACAAGGAGTACCTGCGGAAGAAGATGATTTCGGAGGGTCAGGTCTGAGACGCCTGACGAAACAAGAATAGAAGACGAGACAGAAGGCCGCTGTCGCCTTCAGCACATCTACATACATGCTCCATATGATTATTCATATTGACTTGGGAGCTCGGCTTTAGATCATGTGGCTCCTATACATGGGTGGCCAGTCACCTAGAATAAAGGCGGACTAGGAGGGTTTATCATTTTCATTTTTCACTTGTCGGGTTTTTGTTGTTTCTTTGATTCCACATTATAGACTTTCTCTTTCTTTCTTCTTTCTTCAGCTGGATCTGTTTCATTTGCTTCTGTCGCACACTGGATGGAATAGGGAATGGAATGGGATGAACATTCCCAGAAAATGATTATTATCCAGATTACCTACTCTTACGAATGAAGGACAGGATGAACTTTGGACCACGGCGGGAAGGGAAGGGGAAGAAGGGACCCCGGTTCCACTCTCCTGCGTGGAAAGTATAGTTTTTTTTGGTAGGATAGTTTTGGTCCGTCCTGTGCGGGACAAGCTGGCCTGACCTGACCTGATGGAATTTGATTGATTGATAGACGGGTCTCTTTTTGATCATTCTCATTATCATGTCATTGTCATTGTCATTGTCATTGTCACAGTCCCAGTCCCAGTTTCAGTTGCATAGGCTGGCTGGTTTTCGTTTTTAGATGTAATGTCTGTGAGTGAAGTCCGAAAACAGAAAACAGTTGAACAAATATAGGTGTTTTGAAAATTGTTGACAGCAGCTAGCTGTCGAACTGAAGCTTGAGATCTGGACACGTGATTGGATCTGAGCCCTAAAAAGAAGCTACTAGTACAGGGTACTTTCACTCGTCGTTGGAACTAGAGTCCTGAATTTAGTAGTTAGCAGTAGTGTCTCATATATGTATGTGTACATACATTAGGTATAGTATGTACATGATAATGTAATGTAAATAGATCTTCAAGTTAAGATCCAGTCCGAGCCTGTCTAATAATCCGCATCATTTCCATCCCTATTTTATTTAATGTCATCTCATCCTATGTCACTGGAGAACCAACCACAGCCTTGGATATGACGTTCCCCTCGTTCCTCCTCTCGTCGTCTGTATGTCTGACGATGCACTCGATGAATTGTGCAAAGGAAGCGGCCATTTCATCCTCGTCTCTATCTCTATCCACCTTCTTCTCATTCCCGTCTGCTTTATTCTCTTCTTCATCTTCTTTATATTTCTCATCGTAATTATTACCGCTGGCCATGTTGATAGCCGTATCGGCATCGGTATCAGAATTAGAAACCCGTCGTCGTCGCTCCCGCTTTCCCTCCCTGTCCTTGCCTCTGTCCCTGTTCTTGGTCCGGTTTCTGCTCCGGTAGGCGATCACGCCCGGCATCAGACAGATCAGGACCACCTTCTTCTTCTTTCCTAATCCTGTATCGGTACCGGTACCGGTGGTACTACTGCTCGAAGGTTCGATCTCCATCCGGACAGGATCGTAAGTAGCCCCGCGCGGCGGAACATAGAGTTCGAAGAAGAACCGGCCGCTCAGGGTGCGAAGGGGCATGCGGGCCCTGAGCTTGAGGGAGGCGGCGAAGAGGGATGTGAGGAGCGGGGTGTATTTCCTTTTGATTATCGTGTCGGCCGTGTCTGTGTCTGTTTCTGTGGTTGTGTTTGTGGCTGTGTCTAGGGTTGGGGGTTGGTTTTTGTTTTGGGATAGGGTCGGGAATGGCGAGTCCTTGTTGGTAGGGTTGGTGTCTACGGAGGGTGCCGTCGTGCACAGGGTTTCGGGATGGGGATCAGGATGTTTCTTTTTCCGGTCACGTTTCCGTTTCCTGTTCTTTCTGTTGATGACGTCTTGTTCGTCGGTTTCATTGATGCCGGTAGGATTATGATGGATGGGATTCTGGTTCTGCTTCTGGTGGGAGGAGGAGGAGAAGGGAGGAAGTGGTTTTGGGGCTAAGATTGGGTCTGGGAGGAGAAGAGAGATCAGGACCCGTAGAGCGCACTGCGTGAGGTGTTTTGCCTGCTCCGTGATCAGGGCTTGGAATTCCGAGGATGTCTCGTCCGTGAGGTGCGACCAAGTCGCGAGGTGGAGGTTGTGGGTGGCTTGGGGGCCATCTGTTGTTACGATATCTCAGCAGTTATAACCTCATTGTGGGCAGGTATGAAAGTATGTGTGTATATTTAGGGAAAGATGGTCATGTCGCTGTAGTCGTATGGATGTACAGCACATACATAACGGGTATATACGCATGAAAGAACATGGCACTTGAGTAAATAGGTACTGGACATGTAAGAAGTAAAACGATTGAACTCACCTCTAATATAAACACACCACGTCTGCGCCCGATACGCCCGGGGAGTCGGTCCCGAACATCTTGGCCAGGACGTCTGAATAAAACACCCAGTCCCGGACCGCCATGGCCAGCACCGCCCTCAACACGTGCGCGGGAGTGACCGAGGATATTGACAGGCGCGACAGAAGACGGAAGGTATCAGGATCGAGATCATCATGGGATGATAACAGGTCCGGGATACGTGTTCTGCGAAAAGTGACTGCCACCTGGCCGATCTGGTGCTTGATGTGGGACGTGGTGTTTTTGATCTCGGAGTCGTCGGGGCCGAGAATGAGGTCTTCTTCTTCTTCTTCCTTCTTTTTATTCATCGCAAGCTCGTCTTCGGATTCGTCTGATTCGTCTGATTGTTGTTTATGTTCTTGCTGCATGCCGAACGTGGTGAACTTGCCCATGAATTTGATCTGTTCCAGGGCTGCTTTGAGCCTCTTGATTTGGCGCTGTTGATTTCGTTGGAGGATTCGAGAACGGATATTCGTCTGTCTTTTTCTTTTAGAAGTTCTGACAGGGAAGGGTTTGGGAATGATGGACGTCCATCGTGGTTGGGCTGTCTCTCCAGAGCTTTCTGATGTGCAGCATGTATTCAGTCAGGGCATATGATGGAATGAACGACAGGCAATAATCGAAAAAAAATAAATAGGCGGATAGATAATTGCGTAGATAGATGAACAGCAGCTTGCTTACCATCTTAGACGTCTCGATCCCGCTCTCCTTGCAGTTCTTGCAGAGATGCTTCTTGGGAATTTCGCCGTCGTCGTAGTAGTCGTAGGAGCAGTAGGCTTGCTGCCACGTTCTGCACCACTCGCATTCGACGTCAGTTCCTCCATCCCCTTCATTATAGGGCCAGAGACATTGATATGTGCCTCCGGGATCGAGGACATGAGTGCGGAGCCTGCGCGTACCATTACTGGAAAGAAGAGCTTCTGATCGTGTCGGAGTAATGGAACTGCTGGGGGATTGTCTGAAGCAATATGATGATGAGGAGAGCGGTTCTTAGCTCAGATGGGCTTTTCAAACGACAGGTTATATACATATATAGCTGGCACCTACGCTCTCAACAATGCAGCTTCCGCTGCAACATCATCATGCAAGTCTTCGTTGAGTCCGAGCAGTGTGCGGTAGCGCACGCCGTGGGTGTAAACGTCGTCCAGAGACTTCGACTTGGGGTGCCCGTTGCTCGTCCACAGCAGTCGCATTTTCGTATCGGTCTGGCCGACATTTTAATCCTCCGAATTTCTTCGCGAGGAAGTCCACGGCGTTGCCAGTCCGGCCCTGCGACCGCTCCTGAAGAGGTCGATGTGAGAGTTGAGAAAGGCAAGCAGGGCGACAGTATGGCTTCGTGGCCACTCCCTGCCGTTGGGCCGGCTCGATATCTCAACGGCCAGTGTGGGAGACATGTGTTCCTTTTCCCCTCTCGATGCCTTTGAGGTATGATCTGGGCTCGCGATACTCGTGCGGGGGCCTCTGACTTTTCAACTGAAAAGTGGAATAGGTGACGCTCCCGTTTTAATGCAGCGGGGCAGGAAATATGATATGACTTGAGAGCCAAAGGAGCTTCATCGCATCCTTGCAAGGGCCGTGGGGAGAAGTGTGCAGTGTCGCGCTCTACTGGTGCAATGCGACTGGGGTGAGAAGCATCGGCGATTGCCGAGAGCGATTCATTCACTCCTCCTGCATCCATCCGACTCAATTCACTGTTGCAGTCGGTGAATGCATTTATCTTGACCAAGCTCCCTGGGGGAAGTCTGCTCAAACTCGACATTAATGTCGTATTCGGCACCAACTGAAGTCCAGGCATTCAGCCCATCGCCAACACAAGTACAGGTCTCCCCAGAGCTGACAGAGCTTGTGGCAGTGAGAACCATAGTACGCAATAGTTGCTTTCTTACTCGTGCAGACTGCGGTGCAACGGCGAACCGCGCGACTGGAAACGGTGTGTCTCTCCCCTGCTGAATTCAAGTCTGCACAGCCAAAGCCTATGCATTAGATTATTGACAAGAGAACATCTAGATGTCAAGGTCTGTCCATCACCTGTTTGGGAAGCCCAAACGGTTTACCATCAGCGTCGACTTTGGCACGACATATTCCGCTGTAGCCTTCTGCATTTCACCATTTCCTACTGATATCTTTGCGATCGACCAATATCCTCGGGAACCATCTAGAAACAGCAGATCCAGAGCGGAGGTCCCTACAGAACTGTGGTACCACGGGTCAACCATCGAATGAGGCTACGAGGTCCACGAGAAGAAGCACATCCTTCGTTCTTTGCCAGGTCACTGGCTAACCAGATTCAAGCTCCTCCTGGACCAGTTAGCGCATACGTCGGGCTATCGCCAGGAGGCAGAACAGGTCTTGCGGGAACTGGGGAAATCCGCGGAGGACGTTATCACAGATTTCCTGGCGCGGCTGCTTGCACATACGAGAGCACGCCTGGTCAAAAATATGACTACCAGGAAAGTGACTGGGTCGATCTTGTCGTCACGGTACCCGCGATCTGGGACACCAGGGCTAGGAGGATCATGGAACGAGCTATCAGACGCGCCGCCTCGGTTAGCAATCTCGGCCATGGCTCAGATGTCTTTCTGGTATCCGAGCCTGAGGCCGCAGCTGCTTTCATCTCGGAGATCCATGCATCCACATTTGAATTTGATCTACAGGCAAGCCGCTCGGATGGAAGGTTGAAGTATGCGGTTCTCCTTCTGACTGCATAAAACAGGAAAAATGAACGTTCACCGTCTGTGATGTCGGCGGTGGCACAGTCGTAAGAGCTACAGCTCACCGTTAATTTCGAAGAAAAGTGTCTAATAATCTTGCAGGATTTGATCACATATACTGTCAATGATCCAGACTCCTTTCAACTGTCAGAGGCTGTGAGAGGCGAGGGTAAGTTGGCGGCCCCCCGCACCTTATCTATATGCTAGAGACTCAACTCACACTCTGAGAAGGAGGCTTGTGTGGATCAAGCTATCTGAATGAAAATTTCATCAGGATGATGCACAAAAGAACGACCAAAGCAAGCTATTTGCAGCAACTTGAGGGCGGGATGCCCGTTTTGAAGCTTGTAGACATTGCCACCCTGGACTTCGAGCACAACATAAAACGAAATTTCAGCGCTGAGGACGCGGTCGAGGACTACATCGAGATCAACGGGCTACATGAAGATGTCGAAAATGGCTTCGACAATGGCTACATGATATTGACAAGGTGTGTTGTTCCTCCTATCTACCAGGCAGTGTCAGAAGCACTGATTATTAGGGGCAAAGTGACCAGCTGAGGTCGATGTTCCTTCCTGTCCTGGAGCCAATTCTGCAGCTGATCAGGGGACAGATCGAGGAGGCAGCAAACAATTAGATTCAAGTGAAAGTAAGATAACCATAGCGAAAAAAAGCCGCAGCCATATCAGGACGTCTTCTAACAGACCGGTTGGCAGAAAGTTCTCCTCGTTGGCGGATTCGCTGCGTCTCCTTACCTTGAGAGCTTCCTGCGGGAAAAATTGCCATCTTGCGAGATCATTGTTCCAACTGCACCGTAAGTTTTCAGGCCACGCTGTCAAGCGGGACGACAAAAACCCGTCCTAATATCCAAGCAAAGTGATACCGCGATCGCCCGCGGCGGAGTGATCAGATTCTGGAATCGGCGTAACGCACCGTCGGAGATCATGAAAACGAGTTATGCCTTCAACCAACATGAGCAGTACGAGCCGCTTAAGTACAGAGGACATCGGGAATCCATACCCAGCAAGGATGATGTGGACGAGAAATTCTACGTGAGGGACTGCCTGTGTCTCTTGATAAGAGCGGTAAGAGATCGGGGGCGCGAAATGTAATAATTGAAAATTGAGCGCCAAGAAGTGGCTGGAACAGGGAGAGAGACTCCCTCCGACGGGGAAGAAGTTCGAGTTCCAAACTCCATTGGTGCGCACCGTTCCGTCATTGAGCGAAGATGTCGTGATCTGGCTTGAGCTCTTCGCCAGCGACTCGAAGACAGTCATGGAGGATCATTTCCCGAAGGATCATCCCCAGAATCAAAGTAAGTTGCAAATACCATCAGAGACAGAAATCTTTTTTCGGAGAAACTATATAGCCAGAGTTCCAAAAAGAAGTGCGTACAGAAACTGATATTGTCTTCTCCAACCCACAGGCTGAAAATCCCAAGGCAGCATCCGCTTCGTCATCACCAGCGAGGAGCTGCAAAGGCTGGGACTCAAACCTCAACGGTCCAGCCACAGGAAGAACGCCCGGAAGTATTACACCATCGAATACTACCCCGTCATCACAATCGAGGGCCGGAATATCAAGTACGAGCTGTGGTTTCAAGGGAACATGAGAGTCGACGGCCAGCTGGAGATCGCATGGTAAAAAAATCTCTTGTTGACTGCTTCGTGAGAGCCGTGTTTAGTACACTAGCATCCGCTCAACGCAAATATCAGACACCCGGGTATACACATATATCTACCTCGTAGTATGGGATCGTGATCTCTTAAAAAAACCTCTCACTGTAAGCGTTCAATGTTCATTTTTTCGCTTATCAGCCCGCCCCTGTGGGGGAATCCCGAGACATAAATCAATGATAATGACAATAATCATAATAAAAATATAGAGAGAAGCAAATCCGCAAAGCCCACCTGGGGCGCGACACGCGCATTCCTATGTATCACGAGTCCGTAGCACGAGTGAATCATGCTTGCGCTCCGCTCCGCTATCTGACAGATCCAATCCTAGCAACGGGCTTCATCATCTTTCATTTCCCCAACTGTATGGTTCTCCCCATCTCGATCGTCCGTATGGACATACACCTCCGTCGTCCGCACGATCGCCGAAACTGGCGGCTCCAGCTCCGTGCTCTTCCGCGGCGAGGACAGGAGGAGGATGCTGTCCCTCTCATCGCCGTCTCTAGAATTGGACATCCTCGTCGCGCTCACTTCGACGTTGTATTTCTTCGAGTTGCTCCCAAGCCCGAAGTCCGGGCGTCTGTTGCCGCCGCCCTGCTCTCCGGGCTTTAGCAATCCCATGGGGATGGAGGAGTTGCGGGGGGTGGAGTAGCTGTCGCGCCGATTATGTGGTCCGCTGCGGGGGCCGCTGGTGATGGATCGGGTCGTTTCGATGATGGATTTCAGGAGCGGTTTGATGGTTGGGAGGGAGCCAGCGAGGATGCCCACGTTGAGTTCGACGCTGGAAAGAAAACGGGTGCCAGTGTCAGTGTGGCTGAAATACGATATAGTCAAAAGTTGTGATGACAGGAGAGTACATGTATGACGAATCAATCCTACTGAGAATGGCGGACCAACCAATTCCATGTTATGAAGGTGCTGTCACTGCAGTAAGGTGTCTATCCATCAGCCCATATCCATGGAACCGGATTATTGACTAAAACAACGCACCGATATGGGTCCTGTAACTTGAAGACTTGCGATTGAGATACCATCTTGACAATGGCCGCTGTACAAGCCCTGCAGATCGTGATATCAGCTGCGGCCGCATACACCGCCTCGAGGCAGTACACACAGGTAACCCAGACTCAGAATAGCCATCAAAGAGGCTTTCGTTCGTTTGCTGACTTTTACGTTGTAGAACATTGGGATTGGAAGAGTGGCAAAGATCACATCTGTAGCGACATTGACCGCTGTAGCAATGCAAATCAGTCATAGAAAACTTTCCGGTAAACTAGAAAAAGGACAGTCCTCACAGCTGTTGAACAACCCGATGGACATAAACATATGCATCGAGAAGCACTTGGCAGATAATCTCTCTGCAAGATCCCAGGCCGCGGAAACGGGTATACATTGGAAAATGAGCGTTCCAGCACAGGCAGATGTGAATAGGATTAAAAATACTGAGTAGAAGTCAGCTAATAATAGAGTTCAAACTGATTTCTTGGTCACCACACTGGATGAGACTCACTGAGCATTCCAATGATGAACTTTCTGAACCTGGTCTGCCCCGCGACACGAAGCAAGAAGAAGCCGACTGAAATCTTGACAGCGCTGATCCCAATCATTACGACGAGAGAGTGGTAGAATGTGTACTTTCTCAAGATCTCTTGGTCGTTTTGAGTGATATACTGTCAGATAAAGTGTGAGCTCCTGCAGTCTCAGACCAAGTCCGCAAAACTCATAACCTGTCGGCAGATTGTCGAAGAAAGTGTGTGCACTAACTTGACTATACCTTCCAAGACCGTGCCTCGATTCGCCTATAAAGCAACCAAGGACCCCAAAGGAGCATGCCTGTGATTAACTGTCAACTATCACAATAGTCACTTCGTATATCGGGTGCATCTGAAAAAAATCCCCTGATACGTACCATGGCGATGAGCATGATGTAGTCATCGGGACCGAAGAGCTTCAAGACCCATACACGAACATAACTCCGCAGACCCACGATGACGGCAGCGATTCCTGTCAAAAAACCCACAGATGAGAGGATGCGGGGTGCCTTTGTAGTATTTGGAAGCGATGGGTCCACGGGCGGCATTGCTTGTCGGGAGACAAGCTCCCCTGTGGATTCTATCAGCGTCATTGCGGAGGGGAGGCAATTCACATAGAGATTTCGATGGCAACTATAGCTCGAGAGGAAGACAGGACTAATAGGTACTTAAGAGTACATGCTATAGTACCAGCAATCAATTAAACCAGAAGCACAATGGAGTGGAAGCATTTAAAACACGTGAATTGTACAATAGTCGCGAGTTCCATTGGAAATGGAATCTGAAGCGATTCAAAGAGGACGAGGTCGGTTGGGAATAGGGATACGGGGCAAAAAAAGAAATGAAAACTCCTATGGCCGGGATTTCGACATTTGGACTGCATTTTCAGAGAGAGCGTGCTTTAAGGAGATTTTGTGTGGTTGATTTCGTGAGAAATTCGCATATCGACTGCGATGGACACGCAGGGTTGATCCCTTCCACGACGCTCATTGGCGACGAGGCGGATCGGCAGTGCAGCAGAAATTCCGGTAGACATGGTTCCCTTGATGGCTTAGCCATGCTCGACAAATGATCTGGTGCAACTTCTGACTTGCTTTAAAGGACTGGGCGGGTCCTGTTAGCTGTTGCTAGAATAACTTGCAGAGATTGCTGCAGTGACGCGAGCTTCGCACAATAGCGGTCTGTTTAACGATATATGCCCCAGAGAACCCTGGTGAGATTTACGCAATCTCAAATTCAATGTTGGACCTGCTGTAAGCATTTTCACACGCAACCATTCGGGATCACAGCAATCATCAATAGCAGACAAGTCCACTGTGACATTTTCTCACTGTCCTCTTCTCGCCCTTGAGAGCTGGTCTTGACGCAGTATTAGTATTGAGGACGGAAAGTAATTTGGGACATTTCTCCTCTTGCATCGGGTGTATCTCATAATGCCGACAATGCGGATATCCTCTTCGAATTTAACAATGAGAAGCTGGTAAAAGGGTGGATACTTGTGTGCTGTCCTCATATCCGAATTTTGAACTGAAAAATGTTGCATTGTAAGTACGCGGTCCCAGACTAGATCCCGAACTCTGGTGTCTGTCATGAGTTAGCAGAAATGCCCTGGACGTTCGATGGCGTCAGATGAAAATGCAAATCAGTCTGCTCCGCCGCCCGCAGAGTAGTGGTGAAGAAGACCAGCGCTCCTTTCTGCCGCAGCCACTGGGACGCAGGACAGACTAATACCATACCCATGCGGGCGCTTCTGAGATTGCGTGGACCATTGTAGGACAGCAGAAGGTTCTCTTGAGACGTCCAGACGGCTCAATCGGTATCCACCCATGAGCTCTTTGGAGGCGTTGCAGAGGATGGTACCAGTGACATTGTGCTGTACAGTACCTATGCATGGTGTAGTAGGTATCTTGCTGGAACGGCTAGGAGTTGCATCCAGCATGAAGTGCCAACAAGGGCGTTGAAGGCTCTGGCTGTGGTTTCCCGAGAAGGCCCTTTTTAGGGTTTGCGCTCCGCTTACCGACCTAAGCCCTTATCCAGGAGACTCGACACGTTCCCTTGTGTAGGAAGAGCCCAATAGTAACCACTTTCAGATAATAAGCAAGGCGAGTAATCCACACTCGACAGACTAGCTCGTTCAAGGAAGAGCGGGCTTTGTTGACCATGTACGACAGGGACAAGGGTGTCTTGCGAGTTGGCACCGCAGCCATTGGCCTTCTTCGCTCAATGGGCGGTGTCGCCCTTTGTTCGGTCTATCTTCCTAAACCATTTGTCTAAAGATCTTGACCTTCTGACACGGCGTGACTCCTCCAGTTTTACCAGCCCATCGTCTGAGCGTCGACCTGCGGTTGCGTATTGACGATAATGCAGATCGCTCTAGCAGAGGGACAAGGACGATCCTCCTGTGGAATGTCCACATGATCGACTTCGCAGATTGCTCCGTCGATCCGACGACAGGAGACCTTGGGAAAAGGGCAACGCTACTCCGTCGAGCTACAGGAATTCAGCGCAAGAAGCTTTAATCACCGGTGCAGTACGTATTTATTTTGTCTTCGACCGCAGAGACGAAAAGCTTGGCTGATGAACCATGGTAACCAGAGCTACCATATCCGTATCTGCTAGCCTTTTGTTTCCTTGCAAGGCTGACTGGCCATACTGCAATACTTGGGTAGCTATGGACCGTTTCAGGCGAAATACTCGTCGCAAGTCAGCATAGGTTCTCCAGCACAGTAATCTCAGAAAATAGCTCTGACTCCTTACGCTAAATTTCTTATAACAGCCAATGCCCGTATCTCATTATCTTGTCACTTGGTCCATTTCTGGGAATCCTTCTTTTGCTTGCCGAGTGTCATGCAACCATCATTACATATCAATGTAACGACGGGTGCCAGCGTCGAGACGTCCAAATCCAAGCTCCTGGGCCTGGCCAAGTGCCGCCATTCAGGCTATCAAAATTCGTGCTACCTGTCAACCCGGGGGGGGGGGGGTCCGTGGGGAGGAATAGAGCAAGGATGGAGGGCGAATGGCCAATGGCATCCCTACCTCTTCTTTCATTTCTCTGTTTCCGCCTGTTTTTCCATGACTTGCCTCCGTTGAAGCATCTAATCACAGATGCCAGAAAGCTCCGCTCTTTATCCAGTCTGCAGATACCTGAGTGGAGTACATAATCTCGTGGCACACGTGTCTACGGGTCATTTCAAGTGATCTTGGGGACATCATCTCAGGATACTTTTTGATTATTTGTGTTTCTTATTATCTAGGAGTGTACAAAAGATCTTCTTGCAAGGTTTCCCCAAATTTATTTTCGCGGAGCACCTTACGTGCTAGACCCCTTTCTCGGGGAGCGCCACTGTCAACATGCACGTCTCCTTAATGTGCACTGCGCTTCTAGCATTGCTGCTGCTGATTCCAGCAGCCAGATGTCTACCTACTATGGATGAAGTGGATGTTCTTGCAGCAGTAGGTCTCACAAATCGTCTTGTCTACAATGTGAGAAATAAGAGTTTTGGCAACAAGAAATGCAATATCTTTAATGCAGCCATTCGAAGGGAATGGTAAGTTTTTTTAGCTATTGTTTCGCGAACTTGCTGCCCAGAAGCATTCATCATGCCTGTTTTTTCAGGGGCTCGTTGTCCAAGCACGAGCGCAGGAAATACATCGATGCCGTGCTCTGTATGTTGCAGAAGCCATCCCTTTCAGATCCGACTGAGGTCCCAGGTGCGAGGAATCGATTCGATGATTTCCTTGCTGTCCACATAAATCAGACTCTGACCATTCACGGCACCGTAAGCACTTTATTGATGCATGAAGGATCACACTACCTCGTCCAAACTGACTATGCGTATCTAGGGCAACTTCCTCACTTGGCACCGCTACTTCACATGGGCGTACGAACAGGCTCTCCGCAATGAGTGCGGATACGATGGATATCAGCCATATTGGGCCTGGAACAAGTATGCCTCTGACCCGATCAATTCGCCCATTTTCGACGGATCCGAGTACAGCATGTCAGGCAACGGGGAGTATGTTAAGCATAACGGGACTCCGGCCACACCTTATACTACTCTACCACCGGGCCCAGGCGGCGGGTGCGTCGTGACCGGTCCGTTCAAGAAGTATGTATCGCCTGTGAACTACTAAGGTGACCGTCTAATCCTACATCTATATCTATAGCATGACCGTGAACCTTGGTCCCGTCGCCCCGACACTCGATGGGGTCGTGCCTCAGCAGGGCAACGGACTGAACTACAACCCTCGCTGTTTACGCCGTGACATATCCGTCGATGCCTCACAAGGATGGACCAAGACCAGCGACGTCACATCGCTCATCAGAGATAATAGTGATATATACTGGTTCCAGACCATCATGCAGGGCCAGTTTGAGAAGGGCTTCCTAGGTGTGCACACCGGCGGCCACTTCACCATCGGCGGAGACCCAGGCGGAGTACGTCAACCTTCCTATTCCCCTAGAATACAAGACGCAGTAGCGTATACATATTGATCGCCAAGCTAATATCAATATCACCGCCTAGGACCTCTACTCCTCCCCCGGCGACCCAGCCTTCTACCTGCACCACGCCCAGATCGACCGCGTCTTCTGGATCTGGCAGAACCAGGACCCAAGGAACCGTCTGGACGTCGTCTCCGGCACCATCACCATCAACAACATGCCTCCCTCCCGGAACGCGACCCTCGATGACGAAGTTAACCTCGGTATTCTCGCCCCCGCTATGCCGCTCCGCGATCTGCTGGACACGATGGGCGGTCCGTTTTGCTATATTTACATCTAGAAATCACATATGGTGAAAAAAAGGAAAGGTGAACTCTTCGGGATGCATACACTAATAGTAACTTTTGCATTAGGCACTTCTACTTGGGGAATATGATGTAGGTATTAAATAATTTTCCGATTCATAATCAATGGTTCAGGGAGCTGACTCCTTCCGCCGGTCAGGCCTCAAGGACAGGTATCTGCTAGATAGCACATATCTACGTCCCTCCAGGGTATGTATCTGTGTCTGATGACATATATAGTCACGTTTGAGTCTCCAGAGGCCTCTAGATATATTTGCATCGCCTAAGTGGAAAGTTTAATTGTTAGATATGGTGGTAGACTAGTAAGAGAATTCTGAATTGATGAACAATGTGCTGTACATGTCAGAAGCCCTCCTATTAAAAGACTCTCCTGGGACCATTCTTTCCAACCATTCACCTATATACATCCGCAATTGTCTCAGGAACTAGGTAGTCCTCGCAAGTTTCCCAAATACACTACTGTCAACAAGGGGGAAGTTCTAAGGGTCTTCAGGACTTCGGTTGCATAAGGTGTTGAAAAGGAGTCCTGGATCTTTAGTAACATAGAGATCTAATCAAGAGTGATATTGTTAATGATTTAGCAATTCAACTTTCAGAAAAATCAAGTCCCATTGTAAAGAAAGGTACAATTTCATAGTGAGATGCAGATGAAAACCTTCATCTATCGAGAACTCTTCCGCTAGACCCATTAGGTCTATGTGACTAGAGTCTTCTCTAGAGTTATGCGGCTGAAGCCCTGAGGGATCCACGCTCGACTCAGCTCGTTGCACCCTCTTGATGTCCAAATGGGGAGTGATCTGAGTGGCTAAAGCGGGCCTCGAATATGGTTAAGGAACTTAAGGCACCATATAGGCAACCAGTAACTCTGCCATCCAGCCACCAATACGACATGACAACCAATAGCTACCACTCAATGTCTCTTAACTCTTCCCCGCCAAAATTAAAAGATGCCCGTTTGGGCAGCAAGTGCATACAGTTGCTGAATTAATCCGAATCCGACTCCCCCGCTTCAGAGCGTTGAAGTGGCAAAGGCAGCCTTGCATTGATTGATATCTTCGTGTACATATAATAAGATGAAAAAAAGAAAGGAATTAACTGCAACCCAACTACGCCGTTGCTCCGCGATAAATACATACATATGCCTACCAGTGTTGATCAGTCGCTTCTCGAAGCGATCCATGAGTTCCAGAGCGTCCTAACCCCTCATCAGAACAGGGAGCTTCAGGCCATCAAGTCCATCCCCGATGCATCTGCAAGCATCACCTTTACTGCTCAACTTGACCGTGCAAATCCGAACAGGAAAGGCCGCAGTATCGCCAGCCGTTTGTACTCCATACTCAAGTCCATCCAAGAGTTTTCATCTATCGTCGACACCTGTGTCTCGTCGCACCAGGAAATAGCTGCACTGGTCTGGAGAAGTGTGAAGCTCACTATGACTGCTAGTCTTTGAATTCTTTTCTTCTCTTCTACACGTATCATCGGAGGCCATAGGCCCTAGATTCCTGGTGCTACACTGAGGAGATTCTCTTGTTGTAACCGACTAATTCAAGTAACATTGGGCTCAGACCGCCGCAAACTTCACCTCCTACTCTGAGAAACTCTCGACCTTGTTCATGGGCTTCAACAAGCTCTGCTCGCTATTTGCGGAATATCAGAACCTATATCCCATTTAACTCGACTGAAGGGCACGCTTTGTGATTTCTATGCATCAATCATTCGCTGCTGCAATCAGGCTTGTGCAGGTGATTAAACGACCATGCAAGTCCACACCCATCTACCTACCTACCTTCCTAAAAAAGCACCCAGTATCGCAATTAAATGTTGTAAGAACAGAATGCTCATGATATGTGAATAAAAGTGGCAAACGCAAATACTTAATGCCTTGCTTCATTCGTTCGAAGCAGAGTTTGAGCCCTTCCAGGCTGAAATTCGGCAACGCAGCGAAGAAGTAGAGAGAGAAATAGGCCTCGCCAAGGCACAGGCTGACGAGCAAGAGCGGAGAGACGCAGCCAAGCACAGGCAAAATGCAGTCTCTCCATTCGCGGGTCAGCAAGGAGATTGAGAATAATGAAGAACGGCGGATCCAGAGGGACGAGTGGGGGATCCAGTAAGTATCTATCCGTTATCGCGAGCAATCGTATATGACTTGGAAAGATTTATGAGGATCCCCTTAGGAGAACGGAAACGGAAACTCTTGACGTCTCTCTCCAACTATGAACATGATTCCGCGTTTAAGGAGGTCCGCAAGAAACGACACCAAGGGACAGCAGAATGGTTGCTTCAAACAGCTAAATTTGAGAAATAGAACAGTGACACTGGATCTTCTGTGTTCTAGTGTTCTGGCAAATATGAGGGGTAATGATTTCTTTGCCAGGTTGTATTGTGCTGACGGCTAGGTACTAATACTCTCTAGTTGGATTTGGAAAGACAGTACTCACGTGTGGCCCCAACAAGAATACAGCTGAAACAGTTTAACTCACTGCATTACAGAGCAAGCGTCATTGAGCATCTCATGCTGAACCAATGCGGCAAAATATCGATATACGTATTACATATTTCTTTGCTCATTTTGGTGATACCAGATCCCTGAAGGCGGAGACAATTCAGCGATCAATTATCCGACGGTCTTTCGAGGCTTCGGGAACCTCCAACCTCCCCAAAGTCATCGAGAATCTCCTGGCGAAGATTACGCAGAGTTCTTTGGTCGACATCAATGATCTGAAAACCCTGCTACAAGCGCAAACTGCCAGGACTACCGGGCCCTTCTACACTGTTATATTTATGAACGGCATCAATGCGAAAAGAGTAAACGTGACGATGTCCTCGATGCTCTCTCGTCGGTCATTGCATCTCCCCGGTCAAACATAAAGGTGTTCCTTGCGAGCCGTGAAAGCCTAGCTGAAGAGCTAAAGCAATGGTTTCTATTCCACAATGTATCTATGGCTTGCCCCGAGGTCAATTCAGACCTCATGGGATATACCGAAGAGGTGGTAAATGGAAGGTTGAGCAACGGAGGGCTTGTTGTCGGAGATGAAGGGATAGTAGTGGAGATTCAAATGCGCTTGCGCAAGGCACACAAGGAATGTAAGTGCGGGAAACTTGTGCAAAATGCCTTCTTCTTCCAGTCTTCTTAGCGTGCTTACTTATCCTGCTAGGTTTCTCTGGGTGGCTTTTCTGCTCGGCGACGTATGCGCGCAATACTGTGACGATATCCGCGACGTGCTTAGGAGCCTCCCTAGGAATTTAGACGAGACATTCAACCGTGCATTAAATCGGATCCTTCGCCGCGGACATGAGATGATCGCTCAAAATATATTCCGATGGGTGGCAGCCGCGAAACGACCATCGTCTCTCGAAGAGCTTCGAGAAGCCATTGCCATCGAACACGGGCAACCTCATTCCAAGCCGGAGCGGCTTGCAAACGGTATGAATTGCATTAGCGCGTGGCGCGAGAATCTGATCCAGATCGACGAAGAGACGGACCTCGTTCAGTTTGCACACCATACGATCAAGAAGTTTGTTCTCTCGGAGTCCTCCGAGAGACAGCTCAACGGATTCCACTTTTGAGTTATCGGACGCGGACAATGAAGTGGGAGAAATCTGCGTCACATATCTCAACTTCAACGATTTCAAGACCCAGCTGATTCGAAAACTCAAGTCTCAGTCGTCAATCAACCCCATGTCAATTGCCCGAACGGCTCTGGAACATCAGCCGAATTTAAAAGCCGCCGCATCCTTGGCCGGCTCAGTTATCGCAAGACTTCCCGAAAGGAGAACAGGTTCGATCTAACGTGGTCATTATTGGTCAGCCGCAGTGAGGGTGATAATAATCCTGCACGAAAGCTGCAGCTCACATACCCGTTTCTCAAGTACGCATCAGAACACTGGCTCGCACATAGCCGAACTTCGAGAACGGGAATCCGACAATCTTGAACCTGTGGAAACAGCTACTCCTCGACGAGCGTAGTCTTCGGGCAAACCCCATGGACTCAAGCGCAATTCGACGATCGCGATCGCACCGTCGGAGACTGGATCTGCCGCGAACGCCATGCCACGCTGCTGCGCTTCATCGAGGGGCAGTGACAAGATGTTTCCAGAGGAAGACAGAGACGAACTGCTGAAATCCACTGTGAGAAACGGCGACGTGGCTCTGCTTGAAATCTTTCCTTGACGCCGGTCGTTTCTCAACAGTCAGCATCATTCTGGCGCTTCAAGCAGCAGGGAGACGGGGGCATCAAGAAGCAATCGACAGACTGCTGCAGCAATTAATGAAGCCTCGCCCGAGTAGTGGGGAGGACGGACAGCACTCCAAGCAGCAGCCGAAGAAGGTGATCTAAAAAAAAATGGGTTGACAGACTGCTGGCAGCAAAAGATGTTAAAAGGCTGTTGGCAGATACGGATGTACCGCACTGCAGATGGCGGCTGGTGAAGATCATCTGGAAGTTCGTTGAACAGGTCAAATACCAGTTTGATCCCCAAGGTAACAGAAAATCAAGCAAGTACCGGGAAAGTCCAGACTTCATCGTTGCTGGTTATAGGGAGGAAAGGCAGGATTTCTACCTACTGTACTGCACATGCCGTGTCAGGTACAGACATACCTACTGTGCTGTTGTTATGCTATATACTATGATACATACATAAAGGCCAGTAGATCTGAGAGATCTATCTAGATGCAGTACATGTACCTATCAAGCCACCCACAGTACATACATGCAAGATACCGATACCAGTCAAGGAGAATGGAATAGATTACTCGCCAAGACAAGAAGATCACAACTTACTCACCTACCTACCTACCTATCCTAGACTAGACTACATACCTGAGTAGATAGCTCTCCCACATAGCAGAGAGACCCTATATATATGTATATATATCATCTCTACCTGCCATACATATCCACCTACAAGCCTGCCCTCTGGAAAAAGCAGACAGACAGTCAGTCATGACAACCCATCATCAATAAACTATCACAAAAGGACTATTCTACCAATGAATCATCAAAACAAAGCAGTACACTGCATACAAACTCAATATACATACCCTAACCCGAGTGATCCTCACTCATCCCCACACAGAAAACAGAAACAGAAACAAAAAACACAGATAACACAAGCAAGCAGGCAAGCAAGCAGCAAGTTTCGAGAACCCTAACTGCCTTAGCCTAACATACATTTCTTAGCCCTAACATACCTAACATACACATACATACCATACATAGTCCCAGATAAACAGACAGACAGACAGAAAGGCAGACAGGCAGGCAGACACTGCCAGGAAACTCAACATCTTATTTCATTTCCTTTCATTTCATAACAGCAACAGGTAACAGTCACAGAGCATCAGCGCCAACTGCCAAAAGAGAAGAAACCGAGACATGAAATCAAAGCAAAAAAACATCCAGCATGCCTCCCTCGAAAAAAAGATATGTTGGTATTTCATTTCATTTCATTCCATCTCGCTTAATTCCTCCCATCTGACTCGTCCCATTATTTAGGTATTTTATCTGTAACATACAGCCGTCACCTGTCATCCAGGGAGAGAAAGAAACACAAGCTGAGATGATAAGGGGCAGTAAAGCAAAATACGCCCGACTGATGCACCCATGAAGGATCATGTCACTCCATAAGCAAAACACGCATGTGGAGAGGCGACCAAAAATGATGAGTGAAAACTCTTTTTGGAAAGAGAAACAAAGCGTCCTGTAAATCGTCGCTTCATGGTCATTTCGCAGAAGAAGACATGGAAATGCTATCACACCGGACAGTAGTAGCGGCAGTATAGCATCAATCAAGAACCTACAATGCCCGAGAAACTAAATCAACGCCCGTACCCGCTGATGCTGGAACCGCCGTACTCCGACGGCTGGGCGTAGTGCTGGCCGTATGCACCGCCGTAGGCAGTGTCATAGTTATCGTAGTTATGCAGGACCCGCCCCGGCGCGTTGGCCGTGGGGTCGTAGACGCCGTGCGAGCGGCCCATGTCGTCCGCCTCGCTCTGCTGCAGCAGGGCGTAGTCCTCATCGCGGTCCATGCGGGCGGAAGATGCCGCGTCGTTGACACGACCAGAGCGGAACTCGTCCTCGTCGTCGAAGTCGTGCACGGGGTTGGATGAGAAGGCGGCCTTGGTCTGTGCGGCGAAGGTCGGGTCGGAGATGGCGTCGGGCAACGTCCCCGTGCGGCGGAATTCGACCACGTTGCGGATGGAGAAGCTGCTGGTTGCGATAAAGAGGAGGCTGGATGCGAAGGACGTATGTCAGAACGATGGACCACACTGGAAAGATCGGCCATTGAATGTCTTCAAGGACCGTCAAGTAGAGGCAAACTCACAAGATAATAACACCCAGAACCACCGTGCCCGTACTCAATTTGCACTTGCCGGGACTGCCATACGCGAACGCATCGCAGCCTGTCTTTGTCTCCTTGTTCTTCTTGGCCTCCGCTTCTCCCTTGCTCTTGCCCGCAGCGACGTACGACGCAACAGCCACCCATGCACTGAACCACAGCACGACAAAAAGACAGTCGAGCGTCGCGAAGGCGTAGACGTTGCCGAACCGTCGGGCCCGAGGCCACATGGGGACCGCGACGAGATAGATCAGGGCGGGGATGGAGATCCAGCACTGTGGCAGCAGAGAGAAATTAATTAGGAATTTCCTTTTTTTTCCTACCCCGTCATATTATTCAGACAAGGGGTTATCAAAGTCGTGAACATACCATGGCGAAATACCACGCTGTCCGGCCGTCTGTCCCGCCGTCTCTTGTGAAAACGGCGATTGTAAATGCCCACGCCAGAAAGATGACGAAGCCCTGGAGGCCATGGAGGAGGTTCTTTATCCGCGCGGGATTGGTAGATGGTAGCCTCATCTTCTTCGGTCGCGGCTCAGCGCGGAGCTGATTGCGGAGGAGGGGGAAGGGAAGAAAAGCAAACAAGGCGATATCACGCGACGGAGACCGGCAGGCGGACAGACACAGAGGAGAAAAACAAGATATCTCGGATATTTCGGAGATGAAAATTCCTTCTCTCAGCGATGGTTTGGTAAAACTTCCGCTTCGAAGACTCGTCAGTTGCTGGGGAAGCGCGGAGGAAAACACGCTTGTTTACACACCGGAAGGCAGTGTGAGTGGATGGGGAGGGGCCTGGACAGCTGCGGGTCGTAACCGGGTAACAAAGAGAACAAAAAATCCGTTTCGTTCCTTTCGTTCTTGCAGGGTCGACAGAGAAAAAATAAGGCCCCACGGAGGTGTGCTATATGAATAATGCAGAGGGGGAGGCAGCGAGTCAAAGAGGCCGGGAGCAGCGACGTCAGCAGGACAGAGCGTCAGGCCCAAGTTCAGCTTGCTGGAGGCTTGGCTCGCGCTCGGGGCGCATCCGGCCGCGTCCCGCCAAAGCCACACTGGAATGCGTATGTGTACAGATACACACATTTATTATTTCGATTGACGGTTTAACTGTTCCAGGTAGGTCCGCAGCGGTGGAGATCGGTCTTCTGCAGGATCTACACTATGTAATGTAAAGCATAACATGGAAATGGCACAAACAGACAAGGTCCTCAATAAGTTATCATCTACATCTCAGCGACACTGTACTTGTACATATCCTGCTCTTCATGCCCAACGTCGCGAGTGGCGCACCAATCCTGGAACATCAGAGAGGCCGGTGGGTTCTTCACCGCGGAGACCGCGCACTATTTATGGAACCTCCAGCCACGGGCCCGGAGATGCATGTCCTCAGCCCTACGTTGACTCCTGCGATCCCCAGACGCAAAATCCACAGTACGAACATGTCATTCTATATGAGAAACTATCCCACAGGTACCTACGACAAGAGGAGATCCATCGTACGTATGAAACACGGACCTGCATCCATAGATAAATAACAGAACGAAAATCACTGCGGTGCAGCCCACAAAAGCAGTCATCTCCAGACTGAGCCCAAACGCCACGCTCGATGTGCCCGCTTCGTATCGAAGAAGAAAATCCGTACCGAAAAAAAATCAATGGAATATCCAAGATCAAGGAAAATAAAGTGGAAAAGGAAACACAAGAAACATCAGCCTTGTCTCAAAGTCCCGTCGAGTCAGACCCAGCAAGCCGCCTCCTTCAGAGCCTCCTCGCGTCTCCGGATGAAAGCCTGGACGAGATCCTTCAGCGGCCGGAAGACGTGAACCTCCCACCACCACGGAAGGGGATCCAGCCGCGAGAACCACGGGTTCTTCCAGATCAGGAGATGCTCTGCTTGCTCCACCAGGGCATCGAACGCTTTCGAAGCCCGACGCAGCGGCTTGAGCTTTGCGAGGCAGGCATCCAGCGCTTTCGCGAGGAAAGCCTTCTTGCGCCGGGAACCCAGCAGGCCTTTCGCCGCCTGGGTCGTCTCGATGCTGTTGTAATCCGGGGACAGTGCTGTCAGGTATGCCGGCACGACATCGCTCGACGAGTCCTCCAGGAGACTGCTCACAGCCTCTGTACCCTGCGTGCAGTCGACAATGTAGACGACGTTCCGCACGGAGTTCGTGCCGATCTCCTCATCCACCATCACCTTGACGGACAGATGGCCCGTCATCCGGGTCCCGCCTTTTTCCGCCAGGCTCTGCATAAGGTTATGCACCGCCACACACAGCCCCTCGTCAAGCCGAGATTCTCCCAACTTCGCTCCTCCGTTTGCGGGACGAAGCTTGAACGCCTTGATCTGCCCCCGAATCAGGATCATATCCGCGTAGTACTCGCCTAGACGGGCTTGCTGCTGCAGGATCCAAGGCTCGTTGGCCGAGATCTTGATCTCGCTCACATCCGAATATGTCTGGCTGAGCGTCCTCTTCGGCAGAACCATCACGTCGTTCGCGGGGCCTTTCGCCTTCCGCATGTGATACAACTTCGTGGGCGAGCGGTTCAGGATCTTGTGTATCGAATCGCGGGACCGCACATCGTGCTTCTCTGCCACGGGCAGCCCCTTCTCGGTGAGAAACTGGGCAAATGTTTCTGCCTGGCTGAAGAGCGTCGTGAAATCGGAATCGAAGTGGATGCATTTACAGTTGGTTCTGCTCTCGATGACCTCCTTGGCCACGGCATCCTCCATGGCGGAGGGCACGTCTGAGCAGGGAATCCAGAGATCCACCTTCTCGCGTTTTACCACGTCGAGGAGAGTGGAAACGTACTGCGTTTTCGGGATGCGGTAGAATGCACTCAGGGTCTTGGACATGCTGCTACCAGACCAGACGGGGAGGGGGCCGACATCTCCGCCAATCACCCGGTGGCCGGCGTAGTACAACTTCCGTGCGAGGGCGAGTCCGCGGGGCGTCTCTATCCCCGTGATAAGGATGGTCCTCTGCTGGAAGAGAGCATCCCGGAGAGCCTTGCGGCGCCTCTTAGCCTCCTTGCTCGAGAAAGGGAGGTATGCCAGACCGAACGAGGTGACCAGGATTGCGGTGTCGAGCGGAAGCAGAGCGAGGGATACCGCCATCAGGACGACATGGCGGGCGAGGTCTGTCGCGGCATCCTCGGAGACGAGAGCTGACCGCTTGGACAAGTCGCGGAACAGGTCCTGGGGGAACATGCGGGCGGCCATGGCGGAAGCAAGGGTAAAGCTTAGCTTTCTGGTAGCTTGGAGCAAGAGGTAGGTCGCAATGACCATAGCGATCAGGGCCTCGTAGAGGTCTGCCCACGGAGCCTGCCGGGCATATTTATACGCCTTGCGGTCCATGAGGGGCGAGGAGGGGGAGGTACCCTATGGGTACTTGAAGTCTGGTGGGTGCCGAGATGATGGACGGACCGGCGTAGAGGAAGCATTGACGTGTCCGCCGCTTGCAGCAGCGACCAACGAACTTGGGACGTCATCGCTACCGTGAACGCTACATGGCGCCCTGCTTTTCCCCTCTAGTCTGGTCAGGCCTTGACACATCATGAAACATGGTCAAACCGAAGCCGATAGGCCTTGTACCGCTCGTCCGTTGGAGTTATGGCCCATCGCGACACTGCCTGCGCGTGGAATCATGGAATTGGGGTACGCTGTCCAAGCCAGAGGATCGGCGGGATCGTCGTAGTCGACTTTTCACCAGCCACAGCATTTTGAGAGATCAAAGATAACAGAAAAATCGTTCCTTCTGGCCCCAATCCGACTCGATCCTGAGGGGGCTGGGGAGCGCGCAGGGGAGAGCGGCGAGCCAAGCCGCGCGGCGCCGCCCTCCAAACACGGCAAAATTGCGGGATGCTTACCTAATCCAGCACCTGACTCACATGATCAGCCACCGGATTTCGAGGTCGAGGCCGAGGTCGAGGCCCAGCACGAGGCTGGGAGAGATGCTAAGGATAGTAGCAGTTCATGCAGCAGCTAGGCCACCGTCGGTGATGCTGATGAACCCTGGCTCTGTCTTTATCTTGCTGCCTTGCCAGAGTGTCCGTCGACGTCGACCGCTTGACCTGGGGGCGAGGGCGGTGGCCTCGGAGGGCCGCGTCGCGGCTTTTGATGAATCATGGCCGCACCTCGGGACCGTTGGCGCCGACGGCAGCCGGCCGTCGGATCATCGGAGTTTTTTGCCCAAAAGGCTTGAGCAGACGCCTTTCCCCCGCCCTGCCGTGGTGCATCACCATGCGGGATTCCATGCCTCAGATCCAATGACAGCCTCGAGGGCAAGGAAGGACGTGGATTCGCGATACACTCGTGCGGCCAATGATGCTGGTTGACCGCTCTGCCAGCGCCCTATCCCCGAGCCGTTTTGTTTACTCCGAGGACGTGTTCCAATGATATGTAGGAGCGGAGAGCAGTTCAGAATCGCGTGATTCTAGTGCGATGTTGACCATTCGTTGACCTCATAGCAATTTGGGCTTCTCCGCATAGAACTTGACTAGCTCCTGCGCCTGTGCTCAGAATGGCTTCCACCGACGATAGTCCTGCATTCGACAAAAGTTCTGCCTACCTCCCCCATGATCCAGAGGGGCAACCTTGGGTAAGTCCTTATCGATAACAAACAACCAATCTACATCTCCTTCTTGCTGACTTCTGCAGTTTGACGATGGCCGCGAGATTGAGCTGCTGCACTATGTCTACAACCATCCTTCCATCGACGAGATCCGGGGCAACCCGCAGAAGGTCCTGGATGTCATCGACGAATTCGCCAGGACCAAACGCTTCCTGATGAACGTCGGACGCCTCAAGGGCAAGATCGTCACCGACCTTATCGCGGAGGTCAAGCCCGAGACCATGGTCGAGCTGGGCGGCTACGTCGGATACTCCGCCATTCTGTTTGGAGATGCCCTGCGCCGGGCTGGCGGGAAACGGTACCTGAGTCTCGAAAGGAACCCCGAGTTCGCAGCTGTCTCGAACATGCTGGTCGACCTGGCTGGGCTGCGGGACATCGTCCGCATCATCGTCGGACGGAGCGACCTGTCCCTGCACAAGCTCTACACCAGCGGCGAGCTCAAGCACATTGAGCTGATGTTCCTGGACCACTACAAGCCCGCCTACACCACGGACCTCAAGCTGTGCGAGCACTACGGCATGGTGTCCCCGGGCACCGTTCTGGCCGCGGACAACGTCATCTACCCCGGGAACCCGCCGTACCTCGAGTACGTCCGCAGCAGCGTCGAGCAGAAGCGGAAAGCGGCCAATGAGGGCGCGGGCAAGGGCTACAACTTCGAGGGCATCAAGGAGCGGACCAAGAACCAGTACCGCAACAAGGAAGGAGACGAGAAGCCGGCCCTGGACTTTGTCGGCAACCCGAACCTGGTGTACGAGAGCAAGCTCGTGAACAGCTTCGAGCCGACCGGTCAGCCTGTGAGTTTTTCCATCTTCCGGTATGATGACCTGGTTGCTGACTCAGGCAGGACGGTATCGAGATCACGAGATGCGTCGGCGTGGAACCGGAACCCTGATTCCGATGCTCCGTCTGGAGCTCTCGATCTCGTAGAATTAGAATTAGTTAGTAACCTTGACTCTTGAGTGGTTTCCGAGTTTCTGTTTTTCAGGGACAGGGATTTTGTACCGAGTAACCCCGCGATGAGCTGCAAAACCCATGGCATAGAGAGCAGAGACCGCCTGCAACACCACGAGTGAGCCGTCACATACCGTATATGGAAGTACTACGGTCCCCAGGGGCCCCTCCGTCTAGTTACAGTTTCGGAATAGAAAATACACTCAAGTTACACATCATTTCTGTTCCTTTCTCTTTCACCAATTCATTCCATGCTGCACAATGCTGTAAAGAGATAAGAAGGTGAATTTTAGTATGATCCCACGTCAGTTATGTAGCTGCCTAACTCACTGCCCAGCACTGAAAGGACTTGAAAGTTTCTTGGGGAGCTAAGCATGCCACTAGATGGTTGACCCTGGTCCGTTGCGAGAACCCCTCTAATTCTCCAGTAATGTGAAAGGGATGCCTTACACACCCTCTCACACAGTGCGTGCATCGGACACCCGACCTAACCTGTCTGTTGCCTTTTTCGCCTTTGACATGCCCCCTCGCACCGTCCGGCATCGGCCAGGTGGCATCCCTCCCCAGGTCCGCCGCCATCCCGATGGAGATCTGACGGACGAGATGATCAACGAAGAGGCCAAAGGATGGCTCCTATTTGTCGCCGTAAATGACTCTGTCTGATTTTTTTGATATTTACCTAACGGAGACAAGCATCCTTCTAACATTATCATCATCATCATCTACTTACTTCACACATGGAGGAATGGGTGCCTCGTGAAGCGGCTGGCGTCGGAGAAGATGCCGACGAAGAGTACGAACTCCGGCAGCGTCGCGCACTGGTGGAAAGATGGGCCTCGGCTGATCAGAGCTTTCGTGATGTAAGCAATAATGAGGATACATTCCAAGGGAGGAAAATGTGCAGGTTCTGCTAAACAAAACTAAATAAGCAGTCATATCATCATCGCGCACCTAGCGGAAAGAAGGCTCGCGACTATCCGCAGGCAGCTCTGAGCCGTATACGAGAGACCCGGCAGTCTTTCACACACCTCATATGCCTTGCTCCAGTTGACGGGGAGAAGCATAGAACTGTGCGCGCTGGGTCAAATTCAACATACGGCTCTATCTTCTGGACGGAAGTCGATCGCTGTCTCGGGGGAAATCATGAGCCCAGTATTGCGGTGCCAAACCCGGCCACAACTCCGGTGCCGGGATCATTTTCAATCACAGATCTGCTGTCCTGGGCTTTCCTTGAAACTGCTGATTTCCAGTTTATGTCAATAACCCGCAGTGGAGTTCTCTTCCATGGATGGCTTCATGACTGGTATGCTGTGGACCAGGGGTGCCTTGAGACCGGACGATTGGCCGTTGTGGAGTTCAAGGTCAATGAGGAGATCACGAACTCGATTCTACGGCGTCCATATAATAAGTTTCCGATTTATCTGTGGTATGACGTCCTAGGAAAAGATATTGCAGCATTACAAGAACACAATATCGGAGGGTTTGAGCGATACCAGAATAAACCGTGAGTACTCCGTACACCGGCATTAGTAATTATGAGATCTGTGAGTTATGTATGTATAGGGTGTTCTCCTCTTCCTGCTAACAGAACACTTCATCCTACAGAATGAACATGGAACTGCCTGTCATTGATATTCTGGAACAGGTAAAGCAGGCCAACGAGTTCCTATTTCAGTTCGATGCAGATCGGGATGTCTGGGCGGCCGATATCGAACTCTACGCTCCGGGATACCCGGCAATCGAGGCTGAAGGCAGGGCAGCGGACTACGACCTGACGAGGCTCAGGGATCCGGATGAGGCGTACAATATTGGTCAAAGAGCTATTCGAGAGGAAAAGGCAGCAATAATCTAGGTTGTTTGACCGGGGACCCATGGTAAAGCAGTGTACATGCCGCAGGTACCAGGTAGGTAGGGCAGGACGACCCGAGCAAATCCCCGGCAGAATGCAGACCGCCTCGCGTGTTTGGAGGGCGTGCCGATTAGATCAGCCCTGACCGCCTTGTGCAGGGCGCTTTGGCGTGCGCCGACGGACCAATCAACGCATTTTTTGGATTGTGGCAGGGCATGCCTGATCCTCACGAGGGGCGGGGTCGGATGGAAGATTCTAGGCCGGATCCGGCATGTGTGCTCGTTCGGGCCGAGTCGTGTTCCTGTTAACCTGTCTACTCCACTGCTGGAGGTCCCTCCTCTCCTCTCCATGGCTGACCTATCATGATGGAACTAGCCGGTAAAGAACAGCAGGAAGAAGTTAAGAAGCGCCAGGGCAGCCGGATCGCCCAAGGGTGACAGCGGGCGTGGTGCAATCGGAGCACCGGGCCCCGCGCCGGTGCCCCGCCCCGAAGGTTAAAGGCGCGTTGACCTGCCCCGCGCCGCAGATTTCCAGCCGTGGTTCATCAAAGAACATTCTCCGATACACGAATAGCTTCGTAGTCCCGAGATCAGTCCTTGCTCTATTTAAGCAGCCTTCCTCTTCCTTCACGGGCAGAGAGAAGAAGGGCGACAGAGAGGAAGAAAACCAAGGCGTAGTCCTCCCAATCGCAGAAAGTCACCCCAAAGAAACCCCGCGCACCGTCACCATGGCCTCCAAGACGTGGAACGTCGGCGTCGTAGGCTACGGCTTCAGCGCCAAGATCTTCCAGATCCCCTTCATCAACGATGTCCCCGAGTTCAGGCTGTACGCCGTCGTGCAGCGCCACCCCAAGGCGGGCGACGACGCCGCAATGGACTTCCCGGGCGTCAGGTCCTACCGCAGCACCGAGGAGATGGTCCAGGATCCGGGCGTCGATGTCGTCGTGATCACGACCGCGCCCGACTCGCACTACGAGCTGACCAGGCTGGCTCTGGAGGCTGGGAAGCATGGTATCTCCCTTGTCTTTTTTTTGATGGGTTTGAGGGTCTGATTTGCTGACGGGATCCTCGTGCAGTTGTTTGCGAGAAGCCCTTCGTGCCCACGCAGAAGGAGGCCGACGAGCTCATCGCCCTGGCCAAGAAGCAGAACAAGCTGCTTTCCGTCTATCAGAGTGCGTCCTGCCCGTTCTCCTTATCGTCTCATAGCTATATATGTCGCTGACAAGATTGCGTCGCCATCCAGACCGCCGCTGGGACGCCGACTTCGTGACCCTCTCCAAGCTCGTCAAGAACGGCTCCCTGGGCCGCATTGTCGAGTATGAAACCCACTTTGACCGCCACCGCCCCGAGGCGCCGCACGAGTCGTGGAAGACCAAGGTCATGCCCGGCGGCGGCGCCATCTACGACCTGGGTACGCACCTGATCGACCAGGCGGTGCATCTGCTGGGCAAGCCGGACCGGGTGACGGGCTTTGTTGGCTCTCAGCGCGCCCACAATCCCACCGGCTTCGACGACTCGTTCACTGTCCTGCTGCACTACAACAGTGGGCTGCTGGTCACGGCCAAGTGTGCCGTCGTGAGCCCGGAGGAGAACCAGCTCCGATTCTGGGTCAGGGGTGACAAGGGCAGCTTCAAGAAGGTGAGTTGCCCAGATATAAATGTATCTGTAGGTCAATCGCTAACTCCGTCCGAACAGTACCACCTCGACATCCAAGAGGACCAGCTCAAGGCCGGCCTCCGTCCCGGCGACCACGGCTACGCCCAGGAGCCGAGCGACAGATACGGCACCCTCACCACCATCAAGGACGGCAAGCCCGTCGCCGAAGTCGTCCCCACCGTCGAGCCACCCACCTACTCCGAGTACTACCGCAAGCTGGCGCGCGCGCTGGCGGGCGAGGGCCCCGTCCCCGTCGACCCGGCTGACGCCAGCTTCGTCCTCCGGATCATCGAGCTGGCCAAGGAGAGCTCGCGGTTGGGCAAGACGCTGGATATTTAAAGAGCATCAAATACTTGAAATATACCCTGTGTTTAATCAAGCGTGCATTTCTTTCTCCGTGAATATATTTCATCGCGTTCGGGAGTGCCCCTGTAGAGCAAAAATTGGCGTACATACCTTCGTACAGTATGTACATGATGCAAGACAACTCTAGGTAGTTAGAGCCTACGGTATAAAAAATAAATACAGACAGAGAGACCTGACTGACAAGAATATCTTCCTGAAACCAGAACCCGCACCTCCAACCTTCTGGGGATGGGAGGCTTGCTTAGAGACACAAAGTTAATAGTATGAATATTTGGTTATGATTTGGTATTAACACCTGGAGGGCTCCTTGGTGGTCTTTGAGAGGGGAATTAATTAAACCTACCATAACATAAGACTTGGGAATCTTTTTAACGAAACTGATCTACAAGAGATCCAATCCGGACCTGAAGCGAACAGTACTTTATACCCGTGTATATCATCACCGTGAACAAAAATGAACTACCATTAGATACAGAATCACCTCTTTGACTTGCGAAAGTTCCTCACATCTACCTCAGCCGTATACCTCATACCCAACCTACCTAGGTAGGTACATTAACTCATCTACTTCAAATGCCTCCTCAACATCTCCTCCGCCACCGGGATCATCCTGTGAAACGCCTCCTGCCGCACCCTCTCGACCCCCTCCAGCGTCGCCTTCGCGTGCCCGACCCCGATCTGCTCCTCCCCCTCCAGCAACCCCGCATACACCGCCTCCGTGAACTCCGTTAGCGGCATCCCGATGCTCCCGCCGTCCCGCAGATCCGGCTGGTGCCGCTCGTCGTGCAGCTCCGTCTGCACCGCGGGCGGGAAGATCTCGATGACCTTGACGTTGCCATTCTTATCCTTATTGTTGGTGTTATTGTTGTTATTATTGTTCCCTCTTTTCAGCTGCTCCCTCAGCACCAAGATCCAATTATGCAGCGCCCCTTTACTCGCGTTGTAATTCCCCGTCCGGAGCGAGAACGGCACGATGCCCAGCGTCGTGCCGACGTAGATCAGATGCGTCTGCCTCGGCTGCTTCTGCAGGATCGGAAGCAGCGCCATCGTCAGATGCACCTGGCTCGTGTAGTTCGTCGTGATCTCCTCGTTCAGGATAGACAGATCGACCGTCTCCGGCCTCGAGAAGTCGAAGGAGCGCTGGATCCCTGCGTTCAGGACTATACAATCCAGATCAGGGTGCTCCTGCGCGATGCAGGCCGCGAAGCGCGGGATCTCGTCTAGGCGGGTGATGTCGAGTTGGACGGCGACGGCCTTGTCGCTGCCGCTGCTGTGGGTGGAGACGAAGTGGTCGAGGCGGTCCTGGCGGCGGCCGACGACGATGACCTTGGTCCCCTGCGAGAGGAGCTTGGAGGCGAGGGACAAGCCGATGCCGGATGTGGCGCCGATGATAAGGGCTTTGGTGTAGAGGGGGGAGGACATTTTGATATATGTATGTATATATGTACTCCTGGAGCGGGGTTCTTGCCAGGATGTGGTAGATGAGGAGGTAGAAGTAGTAGACGGGTAGGATGATTGAGTGATCGAGGAGGGTCTCCGTTCTATATAAATACCTGATCAATATCCTGACTTCCTATGAATATCTACCGAGAATCAGATTAACCATCCTTCTTTTTCGTTTCGTAGTAGTCCTATATAGTCCAACCGTCAGAACCGTAAAATCCGCCCGACTCGATCAAAGTCGTCCGCCAATGCAACGAATCAACTACACCAAACTCCGCCCCGTTACGAATAATCAATATCGAGGTTGACTCTAATACAGAAAACAAATCCATCGACAAATCTCGCGGGATCCTTCAGCAGTTGAGATGAATCATGGAGTCCCGGAGTTCGCAAGATCCTTCCGAAAGCAGTTTAGCCTCAGGGCACGGCCGGAGTTAAGCCCTAGAAATCTCCGACATGCCCGCGTTCCAAGGTTCCTGCATCTGGATTCTGGACTCCCATCTTGCGGCTTTCGCTGCATATTCGCATCATGGTTCTCTATTGAGTGAATTTTTTTATGTTGAGTGCTTAATCTCCGAGAATGCATCTGAATTCAAGAAAGTTGTTGACGCCACATACAGCGCTTCGTACACCATTAGATCAGGCCTGATTACGGATCTAGACCGCGAGATGGTTGGCGTTCCGGGGAGATCGAAGGGATGTCACACATGTCGCAGACGCAAGATACGGGTCAGTCAGCATTTGACATGCTCCATACGTACAAACTATTCGCCGTGTGCTTACATTTGGCACTTAGTGCGACCTCGCGAGGCCAAAGTGCGGCCAGTGTGACAGAGCTTCCCGGGTCTGCGGAGGGTACGATAGGCCCAAGATATTCATCAATCGCTTTGTCAGATACTATGAGCGAGTAGAGACTCCGGGCAGGTGGGCCCAGAATATCGATGACAGCAATCCTGGTCAGGTTCCCGAGCGGCCTCCCGGTCCGAGCTCCGGAGGAACTGGTTCTCTTGTAGTCGAACACCATGTGGCTGATCATCAGAATTCCACTGCATCGACCGCTACAAGCGTGGTATTATTGCCGAAACAGATCGATGTTCAGTCCTTCCAGCATGACCAGGCACTTGCTACCTTCCTCAGCTACTGCCTCCCAGACAAAGCTTCGGAAGAAGTGCCTCTCTCGTGGCTGTATTCAGTTGCCGCAATGACGAAGGAGACGGAGGCGATTCGCCTAGCGGCCTCAGCACTTAGCTACGGGTGGATCGGCCATGTCGAGGAAAGATCGGAGATTGTCAGCGACGGTCTGAGGTTTTACAGCGGTGCCCTGCAGCGGTTGCGGAGAATAGTCGGACATGATGATCCGATATCACAAAGGTCAGAGACCCTTGCTACAATGGAGTTGTTGACACTGTATGAGGTAAGTTGATGCAGATGAACCGGAGAAATTACGTACTGTCCCCATTTGATACGACATATGGGATAAGGCTGATGTCGGATTCAACGTAGATGTTTGAGTTCGGAACAGAGTCGGCTGCTGGCTGGCTTGCTCATTCGTCAGGGATAGAGACGATTCTCCGACTTAGGGGACCTCAGATGCATATAGCTGGCTTCGATTGGCAGATGTTCTCGTTCTATCGGACGGTTGGGGTAAGATGCTGGATCCCTCCCAGACACCGCTTACGTTGAAACTATACTAATCCACTTGAAATGATACCAAGATCCTCAAAGCTTTGGTAACCCGCAAGGCGACTTTTCTGTCCCAGAAGGACTGGATACACATACCCTGGACACTCCAACCAAAGAATACTTTCCATCAATTCTTAGACCTTGCGGCGGAGGTCCCAGCGCTTCTCGAGCGGGCCGACTCTTTGCCTGCATCGATAGATACAGCATTGGTGTCTTCAGAGATCCTAGATCTTCTGCACCAGTCCGCAGATTTGATCCGTCGTCTAAAAGTCTGGGAACGAAGTTCTGGAATCAGACTTCCTTTCGGACCGCCACAACATCTACCTCCAGCTTCATATAATCAAGCTCGACTTGAACCTCTCAAGCACGCTACCCCAGCAAGTCGCCTCAAACACTAGGCACCCCATTTGATCCCCTTCAATGTACCCGCCTCATGCTTTTCTACTGGGCCATCACGCTTACACTTTACACGACGATCTTTGAAAATCCCGTGCTCTCCAGGTACCTACCTACGCTTCCCCATTACCACTCCAGGAGCGGGCCCCGCTTCGGGAACGAGAACATGGCCTTCAATTTCCATTCCGTGAACGAAGATCCACTTCTACATGTCTTTACCAGAGCTGATGCCACTCAGCTAGCAGACAAGATCAGTCTTTGGGTGGACTTTTGCTCTCGGAATGCTTGGCAGAGCTTCGGTCCAGCGATCGCGATCTTCAGTTTGAAGGTGGCGATACGGTGGTATCGGTACGATCAGAGCATCAATTTAGCGTCTTGCCCTCGTAAGAAAAGGGGCTATCGTCATCAACCGCAGTTGGACAGGTGTCTTGAACTTCTGGAGAGGTTGACATTTAATGGCGGGGTGACATGAAGGAGTGAAAAAAAAAAAAAGAAATGAATAAACCAGGGCACGAATCGTATAAATCATTAATTTTGCAGAGTTCTTAGTGATAGACATGTACAAACAGTATTTCATAAGGTACCTATGATAGTTATATTGACTGGCACAGAACGGTAAAGGCGATTGTTACTTAGCGGTAATTCCGGATAACACTAGAAGTTTACACGTCCCTTGATGATATATTTCAATATCTACTTCTGTATCCAGTGCGCATCTAAATATACCAAGGAAGATACCTACATCATTGAGAACTACATCATCGTCCCCCCACCTTCGGCACGTCAGATCTGCTACCACGCGCGGATACTACATCCATCGGCACCGTCGGTTCGTTCCGACCTTCGTTGGCCATCACCCCCTTTCCTTATCTTTATCTCTGCAGTGCCACCCCTGCCGCTGCGATGATAGCTCCTGCAGCGATAAGTGCCTTTAAATAAGTCGGAATAAGTTACGTAGTGGTATCTGAAATAGAAATTGGATGTCAATTTATCGATCTTTCTCAGATTGAGCATTTATATATACAGTGCATACAGTATGGTTAGCTGTGTCCAGCGCAGGTAGGATAGTATTTTTTTCATATGCCTCTACTCCAGTTCAACAGCCTGGTTGGTCTTTATCACCTCTTATTTCTGATCTACGGAGTACTAGCTAGCTAGCTAGCTACCTACCTACCTACCTAAGGTACCCAGGTCACTTTAGACGTTTAAAACGACAATGTCCTCCTCTACTGCCCCCTCCATCCAACGCATCCCCTACTCGGCTCCGCGGGAGGACTTCATCCGCGCCATCGAAAGGGACGGCTGCGTCATCATCCAGGATTTCACGACGCCGGAGGTGCTCGCGCAGGCGCAGAAGGAGGTGCAGCCGTACCTGGATGCCAACGAGGAGATGAGTACAGTGGGCGGTAGGCATTCATCCTTGAGGTCCCCGGTATGGACGGACAAGCTCACACGGTGCAGCGCTGAATGGCGGCACGAGGACATGTACGAGGCTCACCGGGCGGAGTAAGACTGTGAGGGAGAAGTTCTTCGAGGATCCGTTATTTCAGGTGAGGTGATCTTCGACATACTATGTATGCATCTTCAGGGAAAGTATTGTTACTTCGATAGATCAGTGGTTTTCTGAACCGCGATGCATGAGGTCTATACTGAGACACAGGAATATCTGACCAGGACCTCGCCGAACACTTCCTCGCCCTCACGACCACCAACTACTACGACACCACCTCTCCACCAACACCACGCACCCGCTCCTCTCCATCTCCCATCACGATGGGAATCCGCCCGGGAGCCGCCGCGCAGCGCCTCCACCGCGACGACAAGAACCATCACGCGCGGCACACCCCCACCAAGTCCTACCACTACGAACCCCGCCGCGACATGCTGTTCGTCCCTGGGTGCGACACGACGCGCGAGATCGGCGCCACGCGGGTGGTGCCCGGCTCGCACCTCTAGGGGGACGAGGAGCCGGATTTCGGGCCCGACGGGTACAAGGGCGTCATGGACGCGGAGATGAAGGCTGGCGAAGCGTTCGTGATGCTGGGAGCGTGTACCATGGCGGGGGCAGGTATGAGAAGGAGAGTGGGAGCCGGACGGTGCATATCATGTTCATGTGCTCGGGGGTGTATAGGCAGGAGGTGAGTTATTCCTGATGTAATATCTACAAGGGACACGAAATTCCTTTCGATTTGTCTTTGGAGGAGTTTAGCATCTGTATATGTTCACGTTCAGAACATACAGTGCTGTACTTGAATTCTAGCCATCACTATGACAGGAAATACCCTGGCTCTCTTACCCGATCGAGGAGGTCAAGACGTACTCGAAGCTGACCCAGCAACGGCTCGGATGGAAGCAGTCGGAGCCGAACCTGGGGTGGGTGGATCTGAAGTCGCCCGAGTTTATGCTTGAATGATTATGATGCCTGCTGTTGGATCAACCAATCTGGGAATATTATCTCTATGATGTGCTGTCATGTTCAATTTTCTTGTGTCCCGTAATATATTTGTCCCCCAAAGATAAAGCTATATATGTTTGAGAATAAGCTTGAGACTGGGAAACGCGTGTCGCATGATAGCTGACCTTAGAGAACTAACGACTTCTAACGTCAATTGCTATGCTGGTAGAGAATGTGGGAATATTGTCACCCTTTTATTAACTCTAGCCGGACCTCGTTCCTCAATCGCGGTTAACGCTGGGTTCGGCTTCAGGGTCTCATAGCCTCTCGTGGCAACCATATCTCGGTTGACATCAACATCTCCTATCACAAGTGATCTAACTTTGCCTACTGAGCAATGATATTAGTCCCAAGTAACTTGTAAACATTCCCACGAGTCAAACAAGTGATCTACATCTTCAACCCAGAGCAAACCTCCCTCCTCCTCATCCTCAACCTTGGCGCAGGCTCCGACGATATACCCCACGTCGTCCGACTTGGCGAGCGAGAGCTGCCTTGCCGGACCAAGCTGCCGACCATTGGCCCCGAAGGTCACTTTCCCTTCCTCCACCTGTAGTGATCCGTAACGATAGGCCGCTCAGATGGCATCAACGTTCGCGAGGTGCCGCTTGTCCACGGACGGACGGATTTGCTTAAGATCGTGAATTCGTTGATACACTGGATCTGACAATCCTGCTGGCTCGCCTTCCGCAAGGTTGCTATCAAAAAAAAATCCAAGTCAATAATTATTAGGTTTTATATACATACATATATATATATATATATCATTGGTAGTTCAAATATGGCTAGCTCACGGTCTTTTTGCCTTTTCCTCCAGTAGCTTCTGAAGCCACCGTTCGTTGAGGTCGACATCAACCCCGGCAGCTATCTCTCGACAACACACCTTGATGAGTGCATCGAGGTGACTGTTTGACACAATAATTAGCCCTGCGGGATGCTCGGTGATCAACAGCCAGTTCAACCTACACAGGGTACAGTTTGTCCCTGACGTCCGATGAAGGCACCTCTGGGGACGTTGCATTCTGAGGACGGGGACGGACAGAGACTTCTGTCTCTGTTCCAATTGACGGCGGGGCGTCTGAGGGCGTTGCGTTGCGATGAGGACGGATAGGGATTTCTATCTCTCTCGTCATTGTCGGCGGGTTCTAGATTCTCAATAAAAAAGAATTGAAGAGAACTTCGTTGCTATCCTTGCTGCGGTCGTGAACGTTGACTCGGAGGAAAGAGAGGTGAAGTTGGGATAGAGAACCTAAGTTGTGCAACCATTACGCGACGTTCACCCAGCAGCCGGCTCATCCGCTGCTCGAGCCAGCTCAGGGCGGCATTGCTCACGCACCGTGCGTTGCTGAGTTAAAACAAGGCAGCTGTAGATGATTCTTTCTCGGTATGTCTGCAGGGAAAACCGCACGGCTTCGGGCGCTTCTTTGGATTATCAACGGTTGTAGGGGCCGCCGTGATCATATGAAACAGGAAGCCAGTCGTGACAGCAGCTATCCCAAGGACAACTGCGCAAACCAGATCGTAAACATGATGAGTCGGCGGCCCCCCGTTGCTACTTTCCACAGCCCTGTGGAATGGGACAATTTCATATTCCCAACATGTCAGCACAAGTGTTCGAGAAGATGCAACCGCAGCCCGAAATTCCAAGATGAAAGAACCTTCCCCGCAATTCATTCCTTTCCATTTTCATTATTCTCATTCCTCGTTTTATGCCATTGAACGCTATCGAAATGGGCTCTGGGGATCCAAGACAATCTTCCACGCCAGACAGTCAGCGCTTCCCTGCCTATGAGTTTGACAGTGCTGACGCCGTTGGAATCCCCCAATGTCGCATGGGACGACTTCCGTGGAAAACTCGACGAGTGTGTGTGTCTCCAGACGTTTCTACGCTGTTCGCCCTTAAAAAAAGTAAGTCTTCTGCGTCTGACGGTTGAAACAATTTCGATGATGCATTAGAGCGGCCGCACTGCCCCCGTTGCCGCTCCCTCCAGCATCCGGGTGTGTGTCGCTCCCCTTGCGGGGGTTGTGGGCAAAAGGCATGCCGGTGCATGCAATTTCTTCTGCGCCCGTTGCAAAACCAAGGGCCATTCTCGCGCCCGTTGTGCCCTCAGGGGACAACCCCAAGTAGTGGCCTCGGCCCTGCTGGCCCCTCCTACCACCTGCATGGGCCGATCTTCCTTTTCGCTGCCGGGAGCACCGTCAATCTCCCGGCGGGCATCTTGGGGGTTGCTGCTGCGTCCCTGCCTCCGCTGCCTGGCACCCAGCACCTCCCTCCTCCCGACGAGGAAGTCCCTTTGGCCTCCCCGGACGATATGGATGCCATGGTTTAGGTATGCAAAAGAGCTCTTTAGATACTTATTCTGACGTCTGTACTAGTGAGTCAGCACTGACAGAGGTAGCTTTATCAGATTTTCAATTCACAAACGAGACGTATATTATCGACGCCTATGCCAAGGTTGAGGAGGAGGGAGGTTGACTCTGGATTGAAGATGTAGTCATTGATTGACCTGTGGGTGTATGTACAGTACTTTGTACAAGTCGCTTGGGACTAATATCATTGCTCGCTAGGCGACGCGCTATCAATGTTTTTGAGGTTGATGATTGGGGCACAGATGGTGACGTGGACAGAGTCGTGGTGGCCGTGAGAGGTTATGATATACCCTGAAGCTGAACCCAGTGCTAACCAAAATTGCGAAATGAAGTTTAACAGGCTGAATTGGAATTGGTGGAAATTTGGCTTTAATATTAGCTACTTTGGCAAAAGAATTATCAATCCAACATATATATCTCTAATAGGAATTATTTTTGTTAAGATAAAATCTCCCTAGAATCCACAGGAGGAGGTACAGCCAGAAATTTGTGGCAAAGGGGACTCCAGGCTGCGATTCATTCAGGTAGATTGACTGATAGGGCAAGATGACACTATCTTATGTATTAAGGACACACAATGGCTTGAGACAAGAAACCCGGCATCGCTTGAATGAATAAATGTGCGTGTTATATCACCTCTTTTTACTCAGATATCCGTTCACAAAATTCATTACTAGTACTGGATGACCTCACCGCTGTACTGTACAATGTCAACAGAAGACACTTAAAACCGGGCCTTCTCCGCAGTGAACTGCACAAGACTGCTCCCAGACTTTCTAAAGCAGAGGCTCACTGTATGTAAAGTCATGAGATTCCAGCTTCCCAGTCTCAAAATTGATAATACAGGATAGCAGTCATAACGCCCCTGCGTGCATGTTATGGTGCGAAGATACCATGATGATATAAAATTACAGTGCTTATAGTTGGAGGAAGATCATCACACTTGACTAGTAGCCATTGTCGTCATTTGAGTAGCTGTAGTCATCACCGACATCATCCCTGAGCCACTCGTCCTCAGAATCGGAAATCTCCACATACTCACGTCGCCAAACTGTCTTTCCAAGTCCACCGTGCGGCCCATCGCTCCACTGAAACAGGAAATGTATCAGCCGATGATTGTGATACATATCGTCTCGCGGGTCCACATAGTTAAAACCGCACATCTTATCCCGGACCAGGCGGCGAACTTAACTCAACCCGAATCTGGTGTAAGGAGATCCTTCAATAAATCTCTGCAGCTGCGGGAGTCCCCGATGCTGAACGCGATCCTCGTTCTGACCTGGGCCCCCCAGTGCTTCTTCTTTATATTCGATCTCGTGGCCCACGGAAATGACCAGCGCCGCATGGATGCATTGGCACTCCCGCATTTCGGGTTCGTCGTACCGGCTCCAGAAAAGCTTTATTTCCGGGAGTCGCGTTTCCCAGCCGGAGTCACTGTCGGATGGGTCGCTCGGCTGGTGGAAGAGCTCGGCGTACAGTTGGATCCGCAACAGGGCGCGGCGCATGCGGAATTGCGTCGGTGGCTGGGGGTTGTAACTGGGACCAGGGCTCGGTCTGCAAAAGACGAGAGCACAGTTCCATACGCGGATAGAGTACACGAGGTAGAATTTCACGGCGTCGAGTACGCTGATCAGGTACTCGAGTGACGCCTGGTTTCGGGGTACGCTTGCTGGCAGGGGGTGATGATCTCGGTATTCTCCAAGGTAACAGTCTAGAAAGGATTCCAATTGCTTCTGGTCTTAAGGGCCGAGGGAACGAGCGGCAAAGATGGCGTATAGGTATTTGCAAAGCTCCGTGTGCTGCAAGGACCGTTTCAAGATTGCCATTGTTATAGCACTGAAGGAGGCGGAGAACGGGATTGTCGTTCAAGGAAAGGCTATCAGAAGGTGTCGCAATGTTGCCAGATCGTCGAGATGGGCCGTTATCATTGCGTGTATTTCGGGCAGAAGCTCAAGGAACCCAGCATGGCTGGAGGAATGTACCTCGCTGCGGGACAAGGGCATGCTAGCAGTCTTGCAAACAAGCATGGAAAGTAGATTGCATCTCGCAGAGGTATGGATCATAAGCTCAAGTACCCTCGGAGACGAGAACCCACGCAGGAGATCTTCTAGACGCAGAGAGTACTACTTGATCTCCGGGGCCGGAGAGAGCCCATTCCATCCACGGATGGCATCCCGAAAGGACTCGTCCATTACCATTTGCAGTGCTTGGGTACTAGTCCCGACGTGGGCACATGATGATGAGTCGCAGACCACCGAAGCGAAAAAGTACCAAATAGATACCGCTTTGCTCCCCTACCATTCTTTATTTTCTTTCTCTTCTTCACACCTCTCAGAAGGCCCTAGCTAGGATACTAAAAAGATGTTCTGACAACAACAAAAATCATCGATTACTTTTTGGAACTCGTGGTAGGGACGTAATGCGCTTGCGTCTGCTGTCCCTATCATCACACTGTGACCTCGACCCTTACACTGCCGTCGAGAGGCGCGAAGATTAGGTACTTATCCAATCTTTTGTCCCCAGCGACGAGCTCGCACCTCAACGCGGCGCTGGGGTCTGGTAGTCCTTTCCCTTTTGACACTTGATCCGCCCTCAAGTGAATCTCTTTACCGCACGGCCTGTAAGAGTTGTTGATAATAACACCTTACTATTAGAGAACAGAACGATCCCAATCACTAATATTTCCGCATTGGTCAGTATGCTAGCCGGTGTCTTTAGCGAGACGGCAGACGGAGAAAGCGTCCCCCCGGTCCTCGTGTCCCTTAAGGTTGTTTTGCCTATTACCCAGCTACATGTTAGGTGCCTACCTAATAACATAGGACTCATATTTCGAATCGCGACCTGGCATAACAGACTATCCTGGCAGACAGCCAAGGTAAACCCATTTCAATCTGGACGGAGTTAAAGATCCCTGAGACAGAGGACCTTGAGGACAACAAATGGATGGCGATCTTCGGGTCTCTGGCCGAAGCGCCAGGCCATGCGGGTTCTGCCTGGGGAAGGATTCTCGAGCGTCCAGAATATGTCCTTCTTGTTAATGGTATGCAATTCCCCCTTCCCTCTTCCCCATTGTAGTGTGAAGGAAAAAACGATTTTTCTTTCTGATATCTATTGGCTTTCAAATCTCCCTAACTCATATTGCCATGAACGTGTACATCTTGAAGTTTGGAGCTCCCATTCCGCGTTAGAAGATTTCAAGGCGTCTCCTGAGTACAGCACCTACTCGGGTGGCTTATTCGCAGTCTCACAGCCAGTACGCTCTCGGGAGGTCGACGCCGGCGCAAATACCTGGTGGATTGATGATCTAAAACCGGGCCTCGCGCTTGTAACTGTGTACTTCTCCGCCCCCGTCTGCCAGGAGCAGCGCGAACGCATCTGTAAACTCCGTGGTCTCCGCCCCTCGTGGGCTCGACGAGAGCCGGGGCAGCAACCGCTCTGGGGGCTCCCGATCCAGCTGTGGGCTGTTGGGACGGGGGAGAGGAAGGGTCGGGAGATGCAAGCTTTTCTGTGGCTGCACTTCTGGAAGAGTGCGGAGAGAGAGCGGGAGTACAAGGAGAAAGAACAGAGATGGGAAATGAGAGGCAATGTTGCTTATAGGAAGATAGGTGTGATGGAATATCTTGCACAGCAGCTGGAGACGGTGGGCGCGGAGGAATGGGTGGAGGAGCATGTTGATTTTCGGCCTGTTCCTGAGTGGGTTGAATGCGGCTTTGAGGACCAAAGGGGAAGTCGAAAGAGGTGAATAAATCCTGATAATGAGAGATGATTTGTGAGCTCGAACTCATCCCAATCTTCCACTATATTGCTATGCCTGCCTCCTTCTGGTCCTCCCTTTAATCTGCGGCCTCTACCTGCTTAACGTACAGCACAACCTACGTATACTCCCCGTGCATACACGCGCCAGAAAACAGCCAGCTCTCTCGCCGGTGTTTTCTTCTAGGAAGACTCGACATTAATAGGCGTCGCCAGGCCATTTTGAAACCCCTACCTAATGTTCCCATTACTCTTGTCTTTGTAGTTCAGGTAGTACCAATACCCGACGCAAAACCACACATAACTTTCCGGGTTTCCGCGGATGAGGTTGATGTTCTTCCTCCTGCTCGTATTGGGCTTTTGTCTGTCTGGATCATCCCCGTCCCAATTCAGGGTTCGCGGAATGGCATTGGGGTTCATCACAGCATTCTGATGTTTTGTGAGGTCGTCTGTGGAGTTTGTCAGTATGGTGCGGCGCGGTTTGGCCTGAGAAAGGGGGATTGAAACTGGCTGGGCTGACAGGTTACGTCGTTTGTAAATTCAGTCCGCAGTACCAAATGGAAACTCTCATGGAAGAATGTTGCGCTTCGAGGGAGAAGGTCAGAGACAGATTTGCCCTCGGGGGGAGGAATCGCCCTGGTATTCCTGAAAGCGAGTTGCAAAGCTGGGGTCGTGATCACTGGGTAAGACGTGAATAGCCCTAACAGCCGTAAGTGGCTGTTCAAGTTTTGTTTCTGCCTTCCTGCGTTATAGAGTCTGCCTGATGCGCTGGCTGTACTTCCATTATTTCACAATACCGCGTTGACCTTACAAAGGCAAAGAAACATCATTTGGAAGCTTTCTGGAGATATCAGAGACTAACACTCGCTGTCAACTTTGTTTAGCGAGTCATCCTGATGGGGCATCCTCTGGTGCTGCCACGCTATAACAAAGGATACGCCTTTGATTTTACCAAGATATGTCAGTATGACAGCTCAAGATATGCGCTTAATTGCACCAGTAGACCCATATTGCACTAAAATTTACACCGGGAGACCCCTGTAGAGTTTAGTGGTAATCTTTGTTTCAATTTGCGGCCTTTTGTATAGTAAGTTGAAATCTAATGAAAGCTCTCTACTCTGGTCATGTTGATTATTCTACCTAAAAGAGAGAGGAAAAAAAGGAAAATGAAGCCATATCTTAATCATATCTTCAACGAAAAATCCAACTTAGATATATCCACATCAACATTTCTAGCCAGCCATATCAGTCATCTTCAGATTGCTGACAGCAGAGAGATTGTATACTGCTACATGCTAATGATCCATGATAGCTTCAGACAGTTCGAAGGTGACTAGATTCTTAAGAAATTGAAATTCCCTCCTTGCACAGATCACTGCTGATGGTGAAACTTTCTGCCTGTCACGGCCTGGCACCTAGGGTGCATTCTAAGAGCTAAACCGCTGCGCTAAGGGCAAAAAGACCAAGATTCTAGGACAGAGTCCTAGAATTGCACTCACTATATAAGGAGCACTGTGCCGTCACACTGCCAAGAATTAGGGTTTTGATGCAAACTAGATGAAGATTCTAAAAGACTGCGAAAACTCCACAAGGTACCTCAGTGCAAAATCTAGTGTAGAAGGGTCTGCTGGTGCGATTAGGCGCCCACGTTGCAAACCACCTGCTGTGTGGCTGAAGTCCAGTAGTAGTGCTGTAAAAACCACAAATGATAAAAAAAGAATCGATAAAAACCGATAAAGACCTACAACAGACGGGATTCGCTGGTGGTCACCCACCCAACTACTAACCGCCCGGCGTGTGGCTTAAGTACGGCTGAGCGGACGGGAAGCCCTGCTTTCCACACCCTATGGTCGTAGGTGGCAGGAAGTACTTAAAACTATCTTTTATGGAGCAGAATTCTACCTAACTGTGTAGGACAGGGAAGGAGGCCATATAATCTAGAAACTCCTACAGATGCAGCCCGAAGTAGGTACTCAAAGAGCTCACTTGTTCCAGCCTTAGGAAAAATTATTGTAATTTTATCCCCTCAACGGGGATCAATTTTCGCAGATCCACGATCACGATGTCGGCACTCCCGCTCAACACACTAGCACTGTAACAGTTTAGTGCCGATCTCAGGGCGGGTTTCTGCCAAGTGCCACCGCCCTCACCGACGCATCAGGTCCTCCGCCTTCTGGACAGCTAAGCTGGCCGGAGCTTCACGCCGATCGACGATACCCCAGGCCAGGCTGCTTGCCTTTGACTCCACAACCAGACATTCAACCTCGTTTTGAGTTGGCGAGGAGTATTTGGAAATAGAAAGCCTGCTTGTGGGAAGATAAGAGGGAACACTGGTTTTATATCAGTGAGTACTCGTGCAGGTCATACGCATGGCTTCATGCAGATACTAACGTCCAATTTCCAGTTCTAAGCCTCTATCCACCATTTTCAAACTGAGAGAACGCGAGAGAGAAACAGCAGACAGCATAAAAAAAGGCCCGACCCAAAGCAAAAAACAAATAAAAAATGGCGGCCCCCAGCCCCATCGACATCTTCACCCAATACCCCCTCCACCTCGACCCAGCCAGCAAAGCCATCTCCCTCCCCGACTCGACGACGGCATCCCTCCTGCCCTCCCAAGCCGCCGCCCTCGACGCCGAACTTGCCGCCCTCAACAACCTGCACCGCTCCCTCCTCTCCCTCGAGACCCCCGGGAACATTCCCCCACCGCCCCTCCCCATCAACCCCAAGCGCAGCGCGCAGATCAGCAAGCTCCGCGACACCGCCAACGCCGCGTACCGCAAGTCTAACTACGCCGAGGCCATCCGGCTGTACACGTACGCGATCGAGATGGCGCTGGGCCGGCCCGGCTGGGAGCCCGTGACGCTGGTGCGGGACGAGCTGTCGGGTCTGTACGCGAACCGGGCGCAGGCGCACATGGCGCAGCAGGAGTGGCCCGAGGGGTACGTCGACAGCAAGTGCAGCGTCGAGTGCAAGCCCGTGGGCAACGCGAAGGCGTGGTGGCGCGGCGGCAGGTGTCTGGCGGAGATGGGCCGGTGGGAGGAGGCACGCGCGTGGGTGGAGAGGGCGCTGGAGCTCGAGGGCAAGGCCGGTGAGGCCGGGAAGGAGTTGATGGCGCTGATGGCGGAGGTGGAGGAGAAGGCGAGGCAGCAGGAGGAGAAGACGGCGTAGGTGGTAGAGCTCAATGAAGGAGGATCTAGGGGGGGAGAAGGTCTATTAAATATTATTCCCATCTGACACGGGATGTCATACGTCGGACTACGATCCATCCATCGCGGCTCCGCTTGCACACCTACCTACCGACCCAGCTTCCGGACAGCGGGCCTGCCTTACCTTGCTCATCGCCGATAGTCCTCACAAAATCCGAACTCGAAGAGACGAACCCAGCTGGGCGAAAGAGGAGACGAATAAATGGCAATCAGTCCTCCATTGGTCCTGGACCTTTTTTTCATTTTGTTATGTTCTGTTCCATTCTATTATCTCATTGCAGGCGTTAGACGGGTCATTGGATATCATTCTATACTGTACTATACAAGTTAAGGGATGAATAATGCTACTTACTTAGCTCTTCTACAAAATATCTACACAAGACAACCAGGCAACACCAGACCGGACAAAAATACAAAAAGGACATGCGAGGCCCAGAAAAAGAAGCTCTCGCATCATCATCATCAGGGAGGATGAAGGAAAAAAAAATTCCCCCCGAAGTTTCTCTTCGGCCTGCTTGCTACTCCGATAGGGGGAATCGAACCCCCGGCTACCGTGTGAGAGACGGTGATGTTAGCCACTACACCATATCGGATTTGCTTGCTGCTAAACTTGTGCGCCTTCGAGTTTATAAAAAAATTCCATCCATGGATGATGGTGGATCCGCTGATATCTCTACATGATCGGGCGATCTTAGTGGCGAACCGCCGAACCGGATTGGTTAGTGGTTGCGGGTCTGTGGGGGGCTTAGTCAGCTGGTATCCTTGGCTTGGCGCCAGGCGGTCTCTACAGAGTAACTTCGTACTCCCTTATTTCGATTTGAATATTTCTTACTGCAGGTCCAAGGAGAAAGGTGATAAAAATAGAGAGTCGATTATGTACAAGAAAACCAGCTCTCGTCCGCATGAGCTCTCTGCAGTGGCAACACGCAGCCTGTTTCCACAGAGAACGCCATGGCGAGGTGCCGCTAAAATATAAATGCAATAATGCATCAGAAGGCCATCAACCTAGGAATCATAAAATTATACATCAACCAGAACCAAGACTCGAGACGTGCTCCGCTGAAATCACACCTGAACACTAGTCCCATCACCTTTCTTGCAGGAACACTCTGTCAAACCAGCTGCGACCTGGGAGGGCGACCGGGCGTAGCTTGGCGGAACATCCAAGGCCGGGTTGCGGTCAAAGAAGTTCCTTGGTCGGAGCAGCAGCGTCATCGGTTCTGCAGGCATAATGGGGAAGTCCTCCGGGGACGGGAAGTGGGTGATTCCGAAGGTATGCCAGAGGACAATATCGGTGTTTTCGATGGAGCAGTCGGGACCAGCCTCCTCGATCCAAGCTGGCAGGCCTTGAGAGGGCTCCCCAGAGGTCTGTGGAACGTGACGGCCAGCGGGATAGATCTGGTCATCAGAATCTGAATTTATTATCAGCCAGACGCCTCAAGAAGAGGATCAGTCGGTTGTATGAGACAGAGAAACTTACACCTTGTTACGTGGAGGGCATGCCTGGCGAATCCCGCTCGCTTCCACACCAGGCTACCCTCCTTTGGCAGCAGTCGGGGAACTTCACGGCTCACCAGCTTGTAGGCGACGGGCTTCTTGCTGTGCGGGTTGAGTTTATTCGTGTTGGCAATCTCCCAGGTTCGTCCGGTATCACCGTTATAGTCGGCCATCGCCTCCCTGGGAGTCGTGTACTTGGTCCTCTTTGCGTAGAAGGCGTTTCCATACCTGTTCTCAGCACTGCCAACCTCTCCTGGACCGGGGACCGCATCCACCTGGAACACGGTATTGTTGGGCCCATCGATGTTGGCATCCACGCGCAGACAGAAGAGATGCTGGTGGTTGTGCGCATTGACACCGGTGTAGACCTCGGTTCCCCAGCCGTGGGTGTCTTCACCGGGGTTCATCGCGTAGGTGTTCAGGATACCAGTCAGCTTGATGTCGAGCTGAATGGTGCCGTCCTGGTGGAAGATCCAGTACACACAATACTCGTAATTGGCGGCGGTGAAAATGTGTGAGATGACCAGTTTCCGTGCGCGAGTGACGATCACCGACTCATCACGGAAGTCAGTGTGCTTGAATAGGATGCCGGCATCCTCTTCGTGGATACAAATGGCATTTTTGACGATCGTGCTAGCACCGGCACGGTTGACGAAAGCGGCATCCATGTAGTGGATGGCGCCCTTGCAATCGCACCCGAGAGAGAGGCTGTTCGTCATGTAGCCACCGCCGTACTCACCCAGATCAAAAGCATGCTTTCGCTGGTGAGGATGCTCCGGGTTTCCATAGGGGACGACCATCTCAGCGAGAGAGAGTCGGTAGAAAATAGGGCGGATCGTGCCCTTGTCGTTGAAGGTGATGTTGTGCAGAACAATGCCCTCCCGGTAGTTGAACCCAACGTGAACACTCCACCTCTGCCATTCAATGATGCGCCCGTTGACCTTGAACGAGACACCCTCTGGCTGAGTGATGTGGATGGGCTTGAGGTCGGTCCGGTATCCGCCTTCCTTCTCGATCGCCGCTGGGTGATAGTTGTTTGGAGGAGCTCTGCTAATGGGTCGTCTGACCGGGGGCACATCGATGTGGATGACCTTCTTCGCCTCCGAATCGTAGATCGGACAGAAGTCAAGCGGGAAAGTGTACTGCGAATCGTCGACGTTGGGCCGGTAGTACATCAGCGCTTGCTGCAGACGGACCTTGTTCCCGAAGCGCTCGTCGTATCCGATCGTCCAAGCTGACGAAGTTAGCACGGATACCACGAGGTCACTGAGCCCCCATACGGACTACTTACGATCACAGTACACTTTGTGCATCTCCTCCCTGGGGATTCCGATGATCTCGCACTGCTCAATGACCCTGGGGTCCTGGCGGACAATGTGCTCGACCTCTTGCAGGTCCTCCATTGTGATGAGGGGCTGCACACCCTCCGTGTGCTTCCACTGCACGATCTTCTTCTCATCCAGGTCGACCACGCCGTCGTAGACCTTGCCGCCGGGCGCGATGGCGACCACGTCCGCTGCACGGTGCGGACGGGGCGCCTTTTCGGGGTCCGCGAGCCATGCCATCATCTCCGCCTTGCGCGGCTCGTACAGGGTGACAGCGTTGAAGTTGAGCGGGCCATGTTCGGCACGGACGATGGCCACTGCGGTATCGATCTCAGCGGCGGAGAGGGGGTCGAAGGGGTGAGGCGGGGGAGAGGAGGCATTGACGTGCATGGTCAACTGCTGGAGGCGGTCGAGGACCATTGTGTGGACGGCTTGACCGGTCAATGCTAGGCTGGGGCGTTCCGTCCAGGGGACCGATCGATGCAGCAATTCTGTCAATTCTCCGCAAAACTATCAGTGGTGCAACACTTGGGAAGTCGCAGACAGGGCGTGGGTGCCAGGCTGCGAAGCTGGACCACGCTTCAAGACCAGCGACGGGAATAGATAACGACGATGGGGAAGGTCGCAGACGGGCCAGGGTATTTAAGATACTGGCCCGGCATTCACCTGCAGGCCGGTGATGGAGGCCTGGTCGGCCTCGAGCATCCTGATAAGGACGATAAGCAGGATGCGATAAGCGCTCGGGATTCTGTCCCTTATCTGGGGTTAGCGCGGTGTGGCCCCGCCGGTCGCGTCCCCCTTCGCAAACGGGCAGGCCAACCCGTGCGGGGTCCTGCACGGTCGCATCGCGCTGCCTGGTCAGTATAGTTCTTGTATCGGTGTCCCTGGATAATCGAATGATGTACCGAGTATGCAGTGGTAATAATATCGATAACGTCAACTGAAGCTTCTCACGAACGGCACGTGAGCTTACGAGGAGCTCTATCTATCTTCTAATGCTAAGCTTATCGTCAGAACTGACAAGTCCTGCCTTTGATTTCCACTGTAAACATTATTATCTGAAACTCAACCAAATATTCGTTATGGGATATGGGAGGGTTCCGTCGTGGCGTGCCATCTTCCCTTTCCCCTTCCCGGTGGCGGGAGAGGAACCTTCAAGGTGTTTAAAGGTCGACGGAATGACATCAGGATTCATCCGAGCTTGGAAATAGAACAAGACCACGTAAAAAAGGAACTCTCAGAATTCTACATTTGCCAAAAAAAAAAGAAACAAAAAGATAAGAAAGTAAATATCTACAGAATAACGGAACGGTTTGCTGGGCAGCAGGCCCAGAAAGAAAAAGAGGAGCTGCGGCTTGCCTGGATCGAACAGGCGACCTTTAGATCTCGGGACTGAAGTCAATCCTCGATAAGCTTCAGTCTAACGTTCTCCCACTGAACTAAAGCCGCAACTGTCGATCATGTGATCTGGGCATCGTCCTATCAGCGACCGCTCTCCACCCCCGCCTGGGCAGTGATCGGCATGCTGAGCCCCACTTGATACAGCACCATGCAGTAGCTAGAGGAAGCCCTAAATCTATATTTCCTCGATTGCGAAGCCATAGACATACTGAAAGAATTATTTTCTTTAGCTGACAGGACAGTCTTCTTCCCTTTTCAACCTTGCAGTAATAGACCGCAATCGGAACAGACGTCGAGGAATAATACAGGAAAGTATGATTGCCATCTCCATCGGAGTTTACTCGTCGTTTCCATAATTTTGTTTTTGATGGGAAAGGATGGACGTGGCTATCTATTACTGGTAGGACTTGGAATGGAAATTGAGGTATCGATTGATGAACGTCTACGATTCTCAGATTAGGTACTAGGTACATAGGAAGCAAGCTCGAGTTTCACCCGGAATAGCACGAAAGGAATACATATTTTTATCAGTAGAGTTTTGCGTTCCGGTCGACAAAATGCGCTCTGATGATCCTCCAAGACTGAGATATTTAGACAGCGAACCATGCTATTTCGGGGCCTTCAAAGTAGGGGTCGACAAAGATTCGGTTTCCCTGCGTGGCGTGTTCATAAGGTACTGAAGGAAAAGGTCGATCGGGGCCTTTTCCTTGATTTTGAAGTCGTACAGCTCCGATTTGTAGATGACGAGTTCGCTTCCGTCGAAATGTGCCTGGAGGATTCTGCCGTGTTGCGGGCCCATGAACGAAAACACCATGACCTGAACATTAAAGCATAATCATTTAGAATTTCGGCATAGGGAAATGGGAGGAAAGAATTGTGTGTTGGGGGGGG
>Ga0207748_1000046_pt1 | contig 137355 bp, 87 predicted proteins | sample HigsolmetaGSP13D_FD_184841 | JGI IMG/M metagenome (GOLD analysis project Ga0207748, IMG submission 184841) | High solid enriched microbial communities from the Joint BioEnergy Institute, USA - SP1-3-D (SPAdes) | ecosystem: Engineered > Bioreactor > SSF (Solid state fermentation) > Aerobic >...
CAATATATAGGTTTTGCTAGTAACACAGGTCTATTCTCACTTCTATATTGCTCACCCCCTTGTTTTCTGTCCTCAAGATAAACCAACGGCCCTTTTAGGTCTAGTTATCTAGGCCTGTCGTTACACTTCGACCACCTTTCTTGCAGGAAGCAAGGCGTGTTGTGGGCATCTAAGAGATTGCAAACATGGAGGGGCATATCTCCACCCAGGAACTGGCCCAAGCGGTAAGGGCCCTACAGGAGCAGATTCAGCAGTTACAGGAACAGCTACAGGGACAGGTCAATGAGAATATGCGGCTGCGAGAACAGATGGGATACCTTGGGCACCAAACTCATCTGAATGAGGGCAACACAAGACAGACAATCGAAGCAAGCCCTAACCAGGATTCGACACAGCGGACTAAGGTGGCTAAACCGGACCTCTTTTACGGAGAAAGGAAGAAACTCCAGATGTTCATTTCCCAGTTGGAACTCTACTTCTTTTTTAACGCGCCAGATTTCCCGGACGAAGACAGAAAGGTCATGTTCGCAGCAACTTATCTTCGAGGCACGGCAGCTCAATGGTTTGAACCCTATCTTCGAGACCGAATGCAAAGGGCACCTGAAGAACGTCGACCAGAGACCAATGAGGTATTCAATGGATTCCCTACTTTTGTGGCTAAGATGAAACAGAACTTTGGAGACCTCAATGAAGTTCGGAAGGCCACCCATACTGTCATGACAATCCGACAAAAGACCTCTGTTGCCGCTTACACTACGGAATTCCAGCAAGCTGCAGCATACCTGGGTGACTGGTCAGACAAATCACTCATGGAGCACTACCGACGAGGATTGAAGGATGAAATCAAGAATGGACTAATGATCCATGAGGACCCCAAGGACCTGAATGCGCTCATCAACCTGGCCATCAAGATTGACAACCGCCTCTTTGAATGCCGATACCAAGCCAATACCCCGCGGCAGACCAATCAGCGACATACTGGAAACGGGGGAGATGCCATGGAGTTGGACAGCACCAACCGGAAGAACTCGCCTAGGACACTTTGAGTACACGGTCATGCCATTCGGACTTACCAACGCGCCCGCCACATTCCAGAGCCTAGTCAACAACACATTGCGCAACTATCTAGACATCTTCTGCATGGCCTACCTTGATGACATCCTCATCTATTCGGAAACCCTGGAAGAGCATAAAGAACATGTGAAGAAGGTTCTAAGAGCTCTACAGGATAGGAAGCTCTCTGTGGCCCCAGAAAAATGTGAATGGCACACCCAGAAAGTGGAGTTTCTAGGATTTGTGATCACCCCAGGACACGTGGAGATGGATGAAAGGAAACTGGCCGCCATCAGGGAATGGCCTACTCCTACTTCGGTCAAAGAAGTGCAATCCTTTCTTGGATTTGCCAACTTTTACCGGAAATTCATCTGGAACTACTCCAAGATTGCGGAACCCCTGATACGGCTCACCAGGAAGAAACAGAGCTTTGAATGGGGGGAAGAACAGCAAGCAGCATTTGAAAAGTTAAAGCAGAAGTTCTGCGAAGAACCTGTTTTGAAGATCTATGACCCAGAAAAACCGGCTATATTGGAAACAGACGCCTCAGACTATGCTATCGGAGCATGCCTCAACCAGCCAGATGAGGAAGGCAGGCTACATCCTGTCGCCTACTACTCCAGGAAGATGACGCCCCCAGAGCTGAACTACGATATTCATGACAAGGAATTACTGGCCATTGTTGCAGCCCTAAAGGAATGGAGGCATTACCTAGAAGGAGCCAAGCATCAGACTTTGATATATTGCGATCACAAGAACTTGGTTCACTTTACTACCACCAAGGAGCTGACTCGAAGGCAAGCCAGATGGGCTGAAGAACTGGCACGGTATGATATCCAGATTACCTACAGGAAGGGAAGGGAGAATGCCCGAGCCGATGCCCTTAGCCGAAGACCAGACTATGAGACAGGAAAGCCTGGAATTCAGCCAGCAATTTTCAGAACCAAGGCAGACGGCGCACTTGTTCTAGCCAGACAGCTAGCGCCGGTTTTCCGAGTCACTGGCTCATGGGAGGAAGAAATCAAGAAGGCTTATAAAAATGACCCTATGGCCCAGGAACTGATGAAGATTCTAGAAAAGTCTGAAACACAGGAACCTGAGGAAAGGGACCCCAACATAACCATGGGGGAAGGAGGCATCATCCTATACCGAGGATTGGTCTATGTGCCTGCCAAACTCCGAGAACAGTTGGTCAAAGACATCCATGAAGCCCCAGCGCATGGCCACCAAGGAATGGACAAGACCATTGAACAAATCACTAGAAATTTCTATTTCCCAGGACTCAGGAGGACGGTACAGAAAGTGGTCTCCCAGTGCGACCTTTGCATAAGGAGCAAGGCTGCAAGACACGCCCCATATGGATACTTACAACCCCTGGAAGCGCCTAAAAGACCTTGGCAGTCTATATCCTTGGACTTCATCACCGACTTACCAGAATCGCAGGAACCCCTGACCAAGGTGAAATATGACTCAATCCTGGTCATTGTGGACAGACTGACCAAATATGCCTACTTCCTACCCTACCGGAAAACAGCCAATACAGATGATTTGGTATATACCTTCTTACGGGTAATTGTGGGAAACCATGGCCTACCAGATGAGATTGTGTCAGACAGAGATAAGCTGGTCACATCCAAGTTTTGGCAATCCTTGACTCGGCAACTGGGTTCTAAGCACAAATTGTCTACGACAGCACACCCACAGACAGATGGGCAGACTGAGCGGACTAATCAAACCCTGGAACAATACCTTCGCTGCTACATCAACTACCAACAGAATAACTGGGTTGAGTTGCTACCTTTAGCCCAGTTTGCATACAACAGCGCGAAGACCGAAGCCACCCAGGAATCACCATTCTATGCCAACTATGGGTTTGAGCCTACAGCATATCAGGAGCCCATCCCTGGCAAAGTCTTGGCCCAAAAAGGAATCCTCAAGGCAGACCAATTGAAGGAGCTACATCAACAGCTGAGCCTGGATGTTCAATTCATTGCTTACCGAGCGGCCATGTACTACAACCAGCGGCACCAGGAGGCGCCTGAGTTTAAGAAGGGGGATAAGGTCTACCTCCTCAGAAAGAACATCAAGACACAGAGGCCTAGCAACAAATTGGATTTCAAAAAGATTGGACCTTTTGAAATTGAAGAACGGATAGGGAAAGTGAACTATAAACTCAGATTGCCAGAAAATATGCAGATACATCCTGTTTTTCATGTCTCTTTGTTGGAACCAGCACCGACCCATGCGACAGTCATTACTGAAACCGAAGAAATGCTGCCTGAAAACCCAGAAGCAGATCAAGAATATGAAGTGGAGAAGATACTGGACAGTGGATATGTGAATGGTCAGTTCAGATATCTGATCAAGTGGGCAGGATATGACGATTCAGAAAATACCTGGGAACCTCCGGAGAATTGTGAAGGATGCAAGGACCTCATTAAGGAGTTCCACCTCCGGAATCCAGACCGCCCGAAGCCAGAGGATCCACCACCTCGGAGGAAAAGAGGTCGGCCAAGGAAGAATCCCAAAAAGGAAGGCGGGAGAGATCCACAGGCGAATTAACCCCACCTGCCAGATCAGAGGCATTGACCGAACCAGCACTAATAGCCGAATTGGAAGCCACTGCCTGAACGTTTGAAGAAGAAGGATCGGCATCTGAACCCTCATGACGTGGCCTCTTAGAACGAGAACCCTCAGAACCCCCGGTTTCAGCCTCCAGGCGCTCTAGCTCTTCCAAATCCTCAACAGCTTGAGCCTTCTTCAGCAACATGAGAGCTCCACGCTTCTCTAACAACTCAGCCTGCCTCTCGACACGTTCTAGACGAGCCATGGAAGCACGAAGGGCTTGACGAGCAGCCTCACGGTCGGCACGAACCTTATCCAGAGCCCTTTTTAACCGGATAACTAGGAAAAGGGTTAGGAAAAGAAGGAAAGGAAGAAGGAAAGGGACAAACAGTCGGAATCCTCCACCCCAGAAGCATCACAATTGGCATGACCCCTGCGGCAGCACTCTCCGCAGCGGGAGTAATTCAAGGAGACCTTGCATTCCACCTTCTCACCCTTCTCTTGGAGTAAAAGACAACGGGTACATGGGACAGGCATGACTTCGCCGAGAAGGTCAATCTTGGCACCTAGGGAAAGGCGCTCAGAATCTTGGTCTGCACGGCGACGTTTAGGAGGCATGGCCACATTATAGGACTTGTGGAGGAAGACTCACAGGAAGCAGAAAGGCCTAAGATATAGGCAGAAGCGAAGAGGATCTTCGGGCCGAAGATCCTTAAGAGGGGAGGTAGTGTTATAGCCGGAGTTGGTATAAAGGAGGGGTATGCCACGTGGAGGTCACGTGATATGGATCAAGGAGGCTCATTTTGATCCATCTACCATTCTGATCCATTTACCATCTTGATCCATTTACCATCTTGATCCATCTACTGTTTTGATCCATCGAAGACTATGATCCAGGAAGACAGCATGTATATAAGGACTCTCCTTTCAGATAGATTTCGACCCCCGTGGTCGACTCACGCAACAACCCAATATATAGGTTTTGCTAGTAACACAGGTCTATTCTCACTTCTATATTGCTCACCCCCTTGTTTTCTGTCCTCAAGATAAACCAACGGCCCTTTTAGGTCTAGTTATCTAGGCCTGTCGTTACACTAGAGGAGGACTAATATTACAAGACAGTGCCAGAGTCATAATGAATGACAGAACTACTTTATTCTGAGAAGACTGAATATCATGTGACCAGATCATTGTGATCAAACCCTCAGTGTACTGAGCCAACTGATCTGGAGATCAGAGGATCAGTCCAGAACTCCCACTGATCCACTGATCCAAGGCAAACAGGCATGTATATAATGACACTTTTTTCAGACAGATTTCAACTCTTGTCGTTGACTCACATAGCAATCGGACGTCCTACATTGCTAGTAACCCAAGGCCTATTAATCATATCTTTGCTCACCCCCTTGTTTTCTGTCTTCAAGATAAACCCAACAACCCTTTGGTCTAGCCGCATAGGCCTGTCATTACACAAAGCCCATTGATATCGAATCTTTGCCTGTTCGGGTGTTAAATGTGGGCGTTTTTTTTTGCAAGCCAATTAGTTTCGTTGTGCCTGCAAAGGATTTGATAATAGGTGTCATGAGAAGCTCCTCCTCAAGCTGTTGGTATGTGATCTTGGGATTCATGTGTATAATTCTGAGGATTTGTTGTTCATCTCTAGAAGAAGCTTCTGTGGGCGAGAAAGCTTCTGTGGGCGGCCCAGTCGATGAAGTTATTTGGATTCATTGCGAATTGAATCCTTAAGAAGGGTGTCGCGTACTGTTTCACGCGGGATTTGAAGATCCTTGGCAATTTGGGTTGATTTTTGGCCTGGATGGGTCCTGCCAAAAATAACTGACCGAAGATAGGGACTTAGATCCTTTTTAGGAACCCTATTTGCAGATATAGGGGTTAATGGAGCTCATTGTGGCATTGAAATCGAGGTTTGAATGTTGTTGGGTTGAAAACGAAGGACGCGTCGGAACCCGATTTTTTGGTGGGGTGGCGGATTATTTTGCGTTAGTACTGTATCTAATTAAGTCTCGCCATTACGGTCTACGTTTTTTGAGATGCCTGATCGAGCCCTGAGACTGGCAGTCCTTGCTACAAGACAGAAAGACTGCAAAGGAAAGGGGATACGCCTTTTTAGGCGGAGCCAACAGACCATGCAATACCAGGTGTCTTGCTAGAAAGGTTGGTGACGGAGAACCTTCTGCCCCTTTTGCATCATCAAGACTTTCTAAATCACTGCTCATTGACCAGATTTGACCGCGGTGATCAAAACATGAAATTAACGAGATTGCTGGCAAGCAAGAGATATTCCTCTTCTCAATTCTAGCTCGCATTGTATATTATTAGCGAATCAACGAAGCACCTAGCCAAAGATCTACAAACAAGATTCGGGAATAGAGCAGGTCTCTCTAGATACGGCAACATGCAGGAATTCCTCCAAAGTTTTGTGAACATCCTTGCAGCACCCCGGTGAATGAAATGAACTTTCCTAGTCTGTCTAACGAGTCGTGTGGCAATTGCGTTAAGTTCCGCATCCGATGAGCATCGCTTGTCCCTACGCTTGACTCCTCCCCCCGCAGCACAAAAATAAGCCGAAGAGATCGCGAATGAGGCCATTGGAGAAACGACGAAGCTATGCTAACCATGCATCATCGGCAGCTGCCGCATTCAGGCCCACGAATGTCATCCACCCTCCCAATTCTCGGTCCACGACCACTGCGGCTTGGACCACCGCCGGAACCACCGCCTCCTCCACCTGCGTTGTAGCTACTTCTACCCCATCGGGATCTGGAATCGTGTGTGTTCCTCGACCGGCTGATGTTGAACTTCGAATTCTGCGCTGCGGCATACGGGTCAAGCTGAAACAGAAGTTAGAGTTTGCCTTTCTAGTCAATCTAGACAGCAGAAGACAGTACGACAGCAGACATTCAACATGTGTGTCACAATCCCGGATACGGGCAAAGCAACGAGCAAGTGGCGGATGGAAGATGTACCGGTTACATACCGAGAACAGACTCACGAAGTACAGGCCCAGAAAGAAATACACATTATCGAGGAAGCGAATGACGCGAGCAGAAAGAGGAGGGCTATACCAATGATGCCAAAAGAGCATCTTTTTGTCAGCTGCGTTGTGTGGATGACGGCCCAGCCAGATAGATGATCTGACCCGGCTGTGGTTTTCGGTGAGGACCGTGACTTTACCTTTGAAGAACCTCTCCGTTTGATACGTATGGTGTATTAGGTGCAGACATGGTAGGATATCGCTGCCACTCTTTCAGGAAGCCAAAGAGCACGTCGGACGGTCTGGAGGATAGAGATAGGGGGTATTAGGTGGTCTGAGTGAAGGTAGTACTTCAGATGACTCTTATGATTGTGACGGAGACGGAACTTCGGACTCGAGCCCCGGCGTATTGAAACGTGGCTGGACCGGTAAAATTACCACTTGGGCAGGTCTACAAAGAATGTAAAATTATGTTACAGGTTCCAGGGTTCTTCGTCCCCGGCCTCGGGCAGGGGCCGAGAAAGACTAAAAGAGGAATGAATATACGTACAGTAGGTGAACAGCGGCCCTTGGACCTAGCAAGCCAACTATGAGGTATATACAAATGCCCCGTTTTATCTACATCCGGCAGCCTGCAACATCTGGTATCTATCGTATTCGTAATTATTGCAGATGTGCCGTCCAGCTTAAAATGCCCTCAGAAGTGCGATATCCCCCTCACCGTGCTTTGTAGTCCGGCGTTTCTGGCTCGTCGATAACGGTCGTATCGACTTCAGCGCGCAGCTCATCGAGACCTCTGAACCCTTCCTCAACCACCCATTTCCGACCGCTGGGTTTATGCAGCACATGGCAGCTGGCGCCGACGACTAGCAGGCCAGGTGGCCTTGATCCCTCTTCTTCAACAGCCAGACACACATATTCTAGGGTAGAACGGATGACCCTCTGGTCCGGACACGATGCCCGTTCAAGGACAGCACAAGGTGTATCCCTTGGCCAGACAATCCTTGATGTCTCCTCATCAGCTGGGCGTGTTGTTAAAGATTCGACCAGCGATGATAGCCTGTGCAGAGCCATAAGAAAGACAACCGTCCGCGTCGGGACATAACTTGGAGGCTCCGGAGCCACCCCATTTCTGCCAGTTCCGGTACAGATGAGCACTTGATCAGCTATGCTTCGGTGAGTGGGAGGGATACCAGCAAACAATGGCGCACTGAGGGCACTGGTTATCCCGGGAAGAACCACAGGAGTGTATCCCGCCTTTTGAAAGAAGTCGTACTCCTCCGCACCGCGGCCGTAAAGATAGGGATCACCTTGCTTCAACCTCAGCACCTGCCTCCCTCTTCGTAGAGCATCCAGGCCCATACGGAGGAATTCCTCTTGCGCTTGGTCCGCGTTCCCGGGGAATTTCCGCGCAATATGAACTTCTGTCCTCCGAGGAATGAGATCCAAGACTGATGCCGGGACAAGCTTGTCCGCCAAGACGATGTCCGCATGCTTAATGGCATAATACGTTGCTCGCGTGAGAAGGTCCGGATGCCCAGGACCTGAGCCAGCGAGGATTATCTTTCCCTTGACCCTATTGGCATCGGCTTCATTGTCACTTAGTGCTGACACGGGATTTCGAGACGAAAAAGCGGCAAGGAGCGCGTCAACATCAGACTCCTGAATAGCCGCCAATCTGCGAAGCGGCCAATATTCGCAAATCTGGGAAAGCCAACGCATCCGCCTATTTTTGGCTGCAGCGGCATCTTCGCTCCTCACCAATGCATTAAACGTATGCTTCTGAGCTGTCGAGTCATCCTCCTCCACTTCAAACATCGACTCGGTTAGGCCTGCTGCCTGATCTTCCTCCCAGATCCGCTTCCTCACTGAGCCTAATCTGTCAACTGCCGACCCAAAGTTAGGAGGAAGAAATGAAGCTATCTCTCTCCTGAGCCGTGATGCAAGCTTGCAACCTCGTCCAGATGTTGTGATTCCAATATGAAGCGGGCCATCTGAGTGCGTTGAGAGCAACGTAAAAGTACAAAGGTCAGGGGCATCAGAGACATTTACCGGTATCCTTAGACGTCGGCAGAGCTTTGATATGTGCGAGCCTTTGAAAACGGGTTAGCAAATCGATAGCTGGACCGACGGCATGACCTCAGTGATTATGGTCGCATACTCAATGGGTTGTTGCCGCCTAGAGTAACAAATACCATATCAACAACGCGGTCAACATCTTCGCGTCCCAAAGTCTCCAGATCCTCATCTTTGAAATCCCGCCGTATCCACTGCACCGAGCCATCCTCAATGCGTTGAGCTAGTGTATAATGCATGTCTCCGCTGTCCGGTGCGATCACAATGGGCTTGGCTCCGATCTCGAGGCATTTTGCGCACCTGGTTGCTGCAAGGGGATTTGAACCAACAATCAAATGCACCTGTGATGTTGCATCCACGGCTGCAAGCAATGGTGCTGAGGAGACTTCGCCTTGCGCAAAGCATCTCATTGTGTCGTGTGGCAGATATCGCCACAGGCGACTTTCGACGCCCACCACACTTTTGGCAGGTTTGATAACAGCTCAAAGCTTCGAAAAAAATTAAATGGCAGGAAGCACAAATAGCAAAGAAAAGATAGTGGTTATATCTTTACTTTTTTTTTTTTCTTTACTGCGGATACGCCAGATTGCAGCCGAGTAAAGTCATTTAATAGTCTTTGAGCTGTTAGATGATTTCCGCGGAAAATGCCATGCAGTTCTAACAAGCGAAAAGTGCGCCAGGAACTGGGGTAACCTCCAAAGGGGTCAGTGGCAACCAAAGATAGGCGATCCCAGACTCTCAAAATCTGATTGTGGCAAATCGGAAGCACAATGACAGTGAAATAGGTTCAGCAGTATCAAGCTTACCAGCAGCATATGGACGCATGCAGCCAAGCGGCCCATTTTCTTTCCTCGCGGGGCTGTCAATAATAATAATAAAGGAGATTGCGTGATTCGGCTCTACGCTGGTTGGTGACGGCGATAAGTGCGCTTAGATAAGCTGTACCAGATCGGGTTTACCTTCACAGCAGAACGGTGTCAAGCACAGAATCCATCTGTCTGCACAATCGTGTGAAATAATGGTAGTTGACCCTGGCAGTGCTGCAGGGCACTCGAGGACACATGGGATGTTGATATAGCCACGGGAAAGCGTTAGGGTTATATATTGACCTAGTGTGCGAAGGCAAGTAAAAAAAAGGATTTAAGTATACGTATAAGAAGAACTCTGTTCGCTTTTTGCTCCTAGGCTTCCCACTGCAAGTCAATCTCCAAAAGTGGCCAGTCCACCCAAGTCCGCCCAGTGCCAACAGTGTGTAAATGATGAGGACATACTTCCTTAAGACTTCGGCCCTCTTTTTAGCGAACCATACTCCTGATGTGTTGAAAACACCCTGCTGTGTATGTGTACCGAATATTATGAGTACGTATTCACATACATCTGATACCTCAAGTGCCTTAGGCAACTTACATTGTATGTGTTGCTGTCTGTAGTGGGTTAGGTGTAATTGTAGAAGTCAAAGAGGTTGAGGCAAACTGTGGGGAAGATACATGGGATCGTTCAAGATTTCACAACTACTCCAATTTGTGGAGGTTAAGAACAAGCACTTTTGGGATTTAGGCACCGGCCTTGTTGCAGCTTTCATCATCAGGCCAAAACTTGGCAAAGACCAGTCCAGAAGGGAGATTAGGTACCTAATAAATAATAATAATAATAATACCAAAATGTCTGGAGAGTATCAGGTCCTGCCCAGTGCCGAGCAGCCCAGATCACGTGCAGCCGAGCGTAACACCTAACAGGTCCAGCTCGGGAGCTCCCCAGGTGACAACCAGCTCTTTCGTAGCTCCGAAGGGCATTCACTACAGTACAGTCACGATCCGACGGGACAAGGGAACTGCGTCTGGATCAGACTATCAGCATTGAAATTTTTTGTATCCATACTAGCTGCCCGCCCTTCGGCTGTCTGTCGCTGGTCACGGTGAAACGAGGATCTGCACTCATCATGTCTGAAGGCGCGCTCTTCAAGCCCGAGAAGGACTTCACCAAGGATGCAGATAAACTGATACCCGAGGCGCATGAGCTTGCCAAGGTTTGAGGCACTGACCTATCCAAGAGCTACAGTGCTGACGACGTCTCCCGGCAGGTCAATGTCGAAGCCGCAATCGACAAGCTTTTAGGATTGGAAAAGCAGGCGAGACAGGTGCGAAAGCCATTGCTCCTCATGAGTTAATGAATGCTTATTGGTGTACAATGTATAGGCTTCCGACCTTTCCACCACCTCCAGAGTTCTTGTTGCCATCGTCACAATTAGCAAAGACAGCGGGGACTGGAGCCTCCTGAATGACCAGGTTCTCCTTCTTTCAAAAAAACATGGCCAGCTCAAACAGGCCATAACAAAGATGGTGCAGGTTGTCATGGGCTTCCTGGATGAGACACCCAACATGGATGTGAAGATGTCCGTGATTGAAACCTTACGAACAGTCACGGAAGGAAAGGTCGGGCTTGTCCATACCCAGATGAGCCATGTCCTTTGTTGCAACAACTAACTAAGTGTGCAGATATTTGTGGAAGTCGAGAGAGCTCGAGTTACTCGTATCCTATCGGACATCAAAAAATCCCAGGGTGACCTGAACGCCGCCGCGGACATCCTTTGCGAATTGCAAGTAGAGACCTTTGGGTCCATGTCCAGAAGGGAGAAGACAGAGTTTATCCTGGAACAAGTTGCTCTCTGCATAGAGCGGGGCGATTGGACGCAGGCCGGCATTTTGAGTCGCAAGATCAACAAGAAATATTTTGCACGCAAACCCAAGAAGACGACTGAGCAGATCGAGAAGGAGAAGAAGGAAGCTGAGGAAAGGGAGAAAACCCGTAACTCTGATGAACCGCCGCCAGAGATAGAAGATGATGTGACGGATCTGAAGCTGCGCTACTATGAACAGCAAATCATTCTTGCCAATCACGAACACAAGTATCTCGAGGTCTGCAAACATTATCGGGAGGTCCTGGACACAGAGTCCGTGGAACAGAATCCAGATCAGTTACGCGCAGTATGTATTTTCTTGTCTTTTCCTTGGCAACTGCTGACAGCGGGAAAGGTTCTTGCGAGGATCGTTTACTACATTGTATTATCTCCTTATGACAATGAACAGTCTGATCTACTGCACCGCATCCAACAGGATACCCGACTTTCGATGGTCCCAGTTGAAGCTCGGCTGCTGAGGCTATTCACCATACATGAGCTGATGCGCTGGCCCATGGTTGCTGAGCAGTTTGGCCCCCACCTTTGCAGTACTGATGTCTTTGACGCTCAACAAAATGAATCTGCGGACCCCCAGGCGTACACGAGGTGGCAGGACCTACGGAAACGTGTCATTGAACACAATGTGCGTGTAGTTGCAAAGTACTACACTCGTATCCAGATGAGCCGTCTGACAGAGCTCCTGGATCTAACCGAGGAAGAGACGGAGAAGTACATCAGTGAGCTGGTGACGTCGAAGACCATATATGCCAAGATTGACCGTCCCGCACGGGTGGTCAACTTTGCTAGACCCCGCGATGCCGATGACGTGCTGAACGAATGGAGCAGCAACATGAAGAGTCTTTTGGGTCTTTTGGAGCGCATCGATCACCTGATCACCAAGGAGGAGATGATGGCTAGGATCCTTCCATCCAAAAGCGAGAAGCCAAGAGTTCACTAGGCATTTCCTGGACGGGTTGGAAAGTGGACAACAAAGGAATGATATGGAGAATTTGCGTGATGTGTCAAGTAATCCTGCGGTAGAACGGGCTGCAAGCTAGTAATCGTATCTACCGAGTCGGATGCGTAGTGATCACTGCGTGAGAGTACTACTCATTCGGTTCCAATTTCAGCAAACTAATTGGTCTCCCCGTACATCTGCGAGCCTGGAGTCGATGTTTCTTCTAATAGTCATCGAGCTCTACATGAGAATTAGAATCTCACAGACAATCCCAACCACCCTAGGTCGAGTGATGAGGACATCAACGTCGGTCTCTCACCTCTCGCCTAAAATGGCAGATCCATGTCCTCAACATTCTGATCCGCTTCTCCGCGCTTGCTACCATTCTCGCCTTCCAAACATCGTCGAATGAACAGAACCGCGGCATCCAGGTATGTCCTTTGGCCAGGCAGGAAGTGCCCACCAGGGTGCCAAACCACCTTCCCCTCTTTCTCTGGGTTTCCTGCGCACGCATCGACCAGCGCCCTGCTCCGGCTCTCGTCCACGACTGCATCAAGTGAGCCCAGGACGTGCAGCACGGGGGTTTGGATCGGCGGACGCTCATAGAACGCGCGATATCGGGGCCCTGGGGCCCGAAAGCCGCTATAGCAGAGGACAAACTTGAACGGCGGGTGGGAGAGGCTGGACGGATCAAAGGAGGGAGGGAAGGGGATCCCCGAAACAGGGCCGGCCGGGAGTTCGAAGCCTTCGGATGCGGTCTGTGCGTCCGAGAAATGCGTGAAGGAATCCATGCGGTTCGGTTCAAGAAGGCTCGCGACCATTGCGGCCAAAGCTGCGCCCTGCGAGAAACCTATAGCCCCGTCAAAGGGGCCCTCGCGGCGGAGGACATCGGCGACACAGCTCAGCCCGTCCTCGAGACCGGTGTATTCCGGAGGCTCAGAAGTGCTTGAGCGGCGCCACCACCCATAAGCCTCAGTCTCGCGTTGCTCCCCGTGTTCGGCCTCGTTTGAGGGAGTATATCCCGGGATGTCGGCGGGGTTGAGACGCAGCGGGCCGGTGGGATAGCTGAGCGAGACCTCGTGCAACGGGAACGACTTCTGGAGATGTTTTGCGAGAGCGCGAGTTTTCGCATGGAAGACGGGGCCCGACTGCGTGTAGCCATGGAGCATGAGGATCTTCAGAGGCGGCCTGTTTCCCGCGGGACGAGGAGCCATGGCGGTCGAAGTGGTGAGCACAGAAGAAAACGCGAGACGGTCGACGCCGCCGGATCCCCGGCCGACGCATCGAGCAGACGCTCGCGAGACATCGCGGGGTTGGAGTCGCTCGTCGACGCGGTGGCCCCGTGAGCCGGAGCGCAGAGCCGCCCTCGTCATCTCCCCGCGCCAAACATCGTCGCCAGCTGTCCGTTCTCCCCCCTTCTTCCAACCACCCACCCGCCTCTGCCCAAGATGTCGGACGAACTGCTCGAGTTCAACTACGACCGCGTGGACGGGAAACTGGCGGATCTGCTGGAGTACGTCGGGCTGTCTTTCTCCTGCCCATGTCGCGGGGTCTCTGAGTGGAGCTGATTATGCTGTACTGACGACTGGCTGTCTTCTTCAGTTCCTTCGAAGCGCACCCGCTCATGCAGCCTCCAAACACCCACCCGACGGTCTTCTTCCTGTTCGATTTCATCAGGAATACACACAGAACGCTCAAAAGTATTGATGCAGAGAAGCTTCGCGCAGGTGACCGTGAATCCAAACAGAAGGCCTCTGATGTCATCAGCCGCAGTCACTTCATCAATGTCCTGGTCAACGACACCACGGGCAAGTTTGCTCTCATGACCGGCGGCGATCCTCGGAGCCCGGTGGACTTTGATACTGATATTAAGGCCAAGGCGCAGGCGTTGTTGGAGGTCTGATTGAGCTCCCACCGAGAGCGACCTTTGCGCGGCTTATAAACGGGGGATCTGGAAGTGACACTGGGAAGCTTGCGGGCAGACGGACTTTATATAGCCTCGATATCTGTTCTGACGGATTGTGCACGTCTCGGTAGATTTCAAGGATCACATTCTCCCGTGTCTTGTGACTGAATAACCAGAGGCGCATTCTGACACATGCCGTCCTTTTTGCTGACTAGCAGACCCCCAGATATACAAAAGATCCCCGTGAAACACGGCTACCGACAGTCCTTTTTGATGCCTAGTCCAGATGAATGAACCAGCCATGCTCTCTTCAATGCAGGCTCATTGCGCTCTTCAAGACCATTCCGGGATTTCCTACTTCGGATCTTGCTATCAAAATGGATACTGGAAGTGTAAACTAATTTCTAGAAGGGTCTGGCGAGTTTCTTCAGGTCTGTAATTCATTGACTGTCACCCTGTCAGGGTTCTCAACAGCAAAGTATCCTTATATCTACTTGGAGCGCAAAAGATCATTCATAATATAATGACAATCCAATGCTGCTTTTTGATTCCTTACTGTCTGCATGTAGAGCATGCCTCAGCTACTCTTACCTAGGCCGAGTTCGCTAGCTACTTGTCGAGCATGCTCTCGTAAGTGATCCATACTGCTTCTAGAATGCCGAGGCTGTGCCCGGGGAGCTTATAACTATGTGACCGCACGGATTGGCAATGATCGTCTCGGCACAAGTAGCTAGCAAGAAAACCTGGCCATATAAGAATTGCATCGGGAATGAGCAAGTAGTCACGGTAATCATACGTGGCTCCGGAGCTTGCCTGCAGACAGATCGCGACGAGGACTGGCTACTGCTTAGTTCAGTCTTGACAGCTAGCATACAGCGTAAAAGAGCAATACTGCAGTAAGTTCAATACCCAAAGGGACCATCCACCTTTCTAGCACGTTGCCAGCCCGTCTGCCGTTGATTTTGTACATAAGGTTTCCCTGCATTATCTAGCAAAGCAAAGCCATATGGATGTCACGACTTTTCCCGCTCGTGAGAAAAAGGTTTTTCAAGGTTTTCATTTGTTTGAGCAATCTAGTACAAGTAGAGGGCAAACACAAGAAAAAAAAAGTTAAATTGACATGATAGGCGGTGGTCTGCCAGATAACCGGAACTCCCATCCACGTAAATGTTTTTTCTTTTAACGTTTTGAATTTTTGTGACATGTACTTTGGTCTCTCGCGAGCGGCGACAGCTTGGTCTTCTATCTGTGCTCGCTGAGAAATTCGAGGAGAGATAAATCAGTCATCGAGAGAATTAGAAGGCCATATTTTTTTTCATCATTCAGTCTGATCGGTAGCAGTCTACTTCCTCCGGAATGAACAACCCTCAGTCAGCCTGGCTTTGCCGCCTGTGGGTTGGCACAGGACGGTGGAGCAACCGGCGCAGATGACGACAGTCTGAGCGTGGGAGAAGACAGTTGTGATGGTGAAGCAACCAGGACACTTGACATCCATGAAAAAGGAGCGCGGAGCAGGCACAAGAGTCTGGAAATAGGAGCTCAGGTCAGTTGCTGAGCTGTGTCAAGACGACAACTGACGCGGGGAGTTGGGTCGCACCTTGAGCTTGTGCTTGCGGGCCTCAGCCTGCGGCGTGGGGTTGAGGAGATCGACCGCGAGAACCTAAGACAGAACGAAAACCAGTCAGCTACAATCTCCTTTTTTTCAGTGGGAATGCAACGGCCTTGAGCTTCACAAAACTACTATAGATAGGGTCGCAGGATTGTCGACTGTCGATCGCCCTCCGCTACTGTGAAAGCAAAGGTTAACTCACCATCTTGACAGATCGAGACTGCTATCAGCGAGGTAGATTTATTTGTGTTGAGCGCTGATGGGGAGATGATCTGAAGAGCGTAGAGCACGGAAGAGATGGCCTCGTGGTGATGGAGATGGAGCGACTGGTGTGGGTTGGAGCGATCAAAATCAAACTTGAATGTCGGTGGAGCCGCCCAGCGCGGACAAGTCAGAGGAGGGTAGGGTTTGTGCCCTCGCTTAGCTAACCATTTCCAGCATCCCGCTTCGCCCTTCGCTGCGGTCCAGCCCAGTACAGCGTACTGCGGGCATACGGAGTACACTGTACAGCATGGTGTACTGAAGGTAGATAAAACGGAGGGCGGTGGATGCGAAGCAATGTGTATCTTGCACAGGCAGGATGGCCAGTAAGTATGAAAGTAAGGTTCCGCCGAACCTTTTAGAAGGTCGAATTTGGAGACGTGAGAATATCATGATGCCCCTGTTGTTCTACATCACGAAATATGGTAATTGTGCCGTCTCGATTACTGCTCTGTCCGCTTGATAAGTGTTTGCAGTCGTGAATTATCACATCCTGGTTTGTAATGCATGCCATCTTTACAGCGGGATATCCGACTGTGAAAACCTCCAAGACCCTTCCTGTTGAATTTGCAGCTCTGCCCTCGCTGGAAATACTATTAAGAAGGATGAAAGCAAATTCAATCAATTGCGAACTCCTTTTTCTCTCCTAGCATTGGGCGCTTGAATCACAACAGATTGCGAAGACAGCAAAGGGCCCTCGAAATGGTCGTCAGATGTCCTAATATCAATATTGACCCAGCATAATCTCTTCCAGGCATCCAGGGGACAACGTGAAACTGCACTAAGCCGGTTGCGCAGCAACTCTTGCAGACAGAAGCCGGTGTACTGTGCAGATTACAACAGGGTACGAAGGCTGATAATGTGGGGTTTCAAGTGGCGAAACAAGCGCACAACGGGTCTGCATTTACGGTGCTCTCGGGACAGTAAAACGAATTTCCCAGCAGGAGGTATTAATGCCAGTGACAAAGTCCTGGGGTGCAGTCCCATAGCAATAGACGGAGCAGAGCGAAAAAGTTGAACGACATGATCTGTTCCATGGTTCCTGCAATAATTTCATGATAGAAATATCGACAGAGATATGTCAAGCCTCGCTCTAACATCACCAGATTCTCATCGGGGCGGTATTCTGGCGTGATAAGGATGCGGCATAAATGGGGGAATGTCTGATAGATGCCGCCCAGGTCTTCTCCCGACAAGGAATCTCACAGGCAAGACTCTTCCATGGCCTTTCTTGCTAATAGGCTCCCCCGAGATCTATCGTCATTCGAATGCTCGATGCTGTACTATATAAAGGAAGGAGGTCTCTTGCTCATTTCATTTTCTTTGAGACTCTCTTGGTATTGTCGTTTTGCTGTTCCTCGTCGACGTATGGATGCTTGATTGAGAGGCACCAGATGTCAAGATAGTCGCATATGGTAGTGATGACGTCGTACTGTAGATGAGTCAGTATTTGCGAATGACATCTGCGTGTTCTGGTTGTTCCATACCACGAAACCTCCGTAGACCCCCACCGCTATTCCTAGACACATAAATACAAACGCAACCTGATAGACTCCATCGCCGAGGACGCTAGACCAGAGACGAAGATACGATCCAAGACTGTCGATGACGCCGACCAGGAGGGGAAACAGGAGAACATTGCAGTAGGGAAAGTCATCCTTTACAAGGTGTGCGACAATCATCTGACCAACCGAATATGCATTGACGAGTCCGACGTACAGGGCGAACGGGACAAGGTGGTTTTCCAGGATTTCCGGATGCAGGAACAAATAGGCTGGAATCAGAATCCACATGGCAACAAGGGGGAGGAGGCCGAGCAGTGCCTTGTACGGATCCTGGCCCCGTTGCCGGCGGACGCTCAAGACATGCAAGATGCTGGAGCCTGTTGCGAAAAAGAGCATAAAAGCGCCGTATATCATATACCACTGCGTGAAGGGCATGTTGTAGATATTTTCTGGGATCCAAGTTGACTTTGGGATACCAACTGTCTCGAACATTGAGCGATGCCAAAAGCTGGCACCACCTTTATAGGCTGTGATTGCAAACACGATGCAAAGAGTCAGGACGCCTTCAACTGGGCCAGAGATGATCCCCAGTGTTAGAACTTGAGTGTGGTACTCATCCCAGGTCTGAACATAAAAGGTCATAGTGGCTAGTGGCATCAGTATATCACCATGAAGCCAGTTCTTGACAGGATCCCGAACATACATCCAAACAAAGTCAGAACTGTGGCCCAGGTCTGGCCAAGATTCATTGCCGCAGCAAAGATCAAAACACCTAGCGCAGTATTGCAGGCATCAACACCTAAGACCATTAGTCTCGGCCCTTTTCCTAGATCACACCAAGCAATCGCAACCTACCATGGTCGAAGAGCTCTCCTAATGGACCACTTTGCCTTGTTCTCCGCCTGCACGCTGGGCATCAGCAAGTCTACACACCAAAAAAAGAATTGTCTCTATGGTAACATACGCTTGCATCCCATCCACTGCGTCAAATGTCTGATACAGGAACAGTCCGAGGGCCCAACTGGCATAGACCCAGGACGGACAATCCTGGTCCAGTGTGGGATTATACCACAGCATTGTGAGGAAGTTCACAACTACAAATAGGAAGCCAGTAAGAGTAACCTAGAAGCGACCGGTGCAGGTTACTACCATGTCGACTGGATCGGGTCGTTGCGCTTGAGAGGACGATTGCGGTGGGGTGTACGGAGAGACTTACGGCGTTGGGCCTATGCAAAGAATCCACGACCTCGTCAGCTTCAACTCATTCAATCTACATACATCTTTGTTCCCACTATGGGAAGTGACAGGCCGAGAGCAGAAAGGAGTAAAAGAAGGGAAACCACTTACGCCATCCCCATCGGGAACCACCTAATCACATATTTTGTGTAGAACGGCTTGAGAATATACCGACTGACCAGAGAGTGGTCGACTCCAGAATAGCGGTATTCCCCAAGTCCTGGAAGGTTCCGCTGACGGATGTAGACCATCTTGACCCTTGCCCCAAATGTCACTCTGGTTTAAGGCCGTCAAGGCCCTTTGCAGGGTGCTTCGATGTGTTTGGGGTTGAATTTGATGATAGCAGAGAACGTGGAAGAATACGAATGGTGGCAGAAGAGAGAGGGAAGACACCGTATCTGGCTCGGATCCCCTGCGGAGCGATTGTTGTCCGTCCGGTCGAGACAATATTATTATTATCTGAGGATAGAAAAAGACGACACGCGATCCTTGCCGGCTCTCTTTTTCTGCCGGCGGGAGCAAGTGCCAAGACAGGGAAGCCGCGGGACCCCGACCTGTCCGTCGGTTGCGGGTCGGGTCGGGTCGGCGTTGAATGCGCGCGCACGGGCATACTTGCTGCTTGATCAAAGTGCCAAGGCGGTTCGGCCACGACGCGAGCTTCATCCTTTATAGCAGGAAGTTGAACGTTGCAATTGACGCGTGTACACCTATCTGATGCTGGCTATACTGTGCTCACCTACGACTACAGGAAGTCCAAGACATCGCCCCTCCCAAGCCGTACCTCCAGACCAGATGTTTCCTAAGCGACGATAAGTGCCGACGTCGGTGTCGGCTATATTCTGTCGACTTACATATTGCCGATCCTGTCGCATGGACTCGGACGTGACTTCAACAGGTCTCTCTGATTAAACGATGCCAGCATTACGCTAGCCAGGGGGAGGAGGAACTAGCTTAGTTCCTCCGTCGGAGACGGTCTATCCCACCGGGCTCCATGGCATCGGGATGAGAATTCTGCTCTTCATCGACTGGATGAGCGGGACTGTCTTGTGCACTGTCTCCGCCCAGCCCTCGATGTTCCATGACTGCTCGCGGCGTATTTTGCGCTCTTCCAGGTTCGCAAACTGCCAGAGGTGATGCACTGTGTTTAGATCACCGATCTGAACGAACCAGGCCCCGACACCCTCCATGACCTCCCGGCGCGCCTTGAGGCCGCGGCGCCAATGGGTTTCCCACTCCAGAAGATTGCCCGGGTGGAGGGTATATGACCGGAGCTCGAAGAGTCCTCCCAGGCGCCGTGGAGGCGTCGTCGGCCAGAAGGAGAACTCCTGCATGAGCGATGTGCTCTTGCTCTTGATCAGAGATTTGAGCCTCCTGTCGAATTCGGGGAACTCGGGATGGCGGGAGATGGCGTGTAGGGAGGCGTGGTAGCCTGTGTAGCGCTGGTACTCCCAGATGTGGACTGCTCAAGATAGTTAGCTCTGAAACGGGTGGCAGCACGCGGGGAAGGCCTATGTCGCATCCAGTACCGAAGGTGTCGTTATCTCCCACTTCCGTTCGCCAGCTTCCCACCAGGTTGACCTTGTTCTCTTCTATGGCGGCCATGCGAGGATACCATTGGCCGACAAGGTCTACATACTCGTCCACTTTGTCGGGCTTGACCTCATGGAAGACGATCGAATGGACGTACTTGCCGCGGGCAAGGACCTGCGAGAAGGAGCGCTCGATATCCCTGTCGAGCTGCTGGCCTTCCTTGGTACCGTAGATGAGGGAAGAGAGGGGGCCACGCTTGGGAGGTTGGCTGGCGGCTTCGGCCTGCTGTTCTTCTCCTACAATGCGGTGGGTGGAAAGTGAGCCCAAAGTTGCTCGAGGGTCGCAGCGGCGTCAATGACAGAGCGGGTGGTCGCCGCTCGCATTGCTCACGGGCGGAGCAGTGGGAGCGGCGGTAAACTCGCGGAGACGCCACGGGGGTAGACAGGGGCAGATGAAGAGGCAGAATCAGAAGCAGAAGCAGCGGCGGACTGACTTTCTTGCTGTTCCTTTCTCTTGCGGGCCGCCTCGAGCTTCTCACGAAACTCCTTCTGGCGGGCATTGAACTGGGCAGCGGAGTCGGGGGTGATATCCCTGATCGAGGGGACACGGTTACGGGCGGCAGAGGAGCAGAGGGGCCTGAGAAGAGGGGAGGCGCGGCGGAAGCGGATAACACGCGGTGCGAGCATGACGGGCAGGACGACCAGGACGCTGCAAAAGCGACGTCGATTACGTAGGAGAGACGGGCCCGATAGAGAGAGGAGGGAGAGTGCTGATCCGATGTCAACAGAGGAGGCGATCGAGACGGTTGAGGGAGAGATGACGCTTGGGAAGAGGGTCACAGGCAATGGTAGAAAGAGAGGGAGAGGGGGAGGAGCAGAAGCACGGCGGTGGGCTGATCGAGGGACCAGGGTATCGAGACGCGACAGGAAACCGCAGACAGGGAATCGGCCGAGCAGGGAGGCGGAGGTAGAGGCCTGCCGTACTGCATGTCGACGGCTGGGACGCATGCGGACGCAAGCAAAAGCTGGGGACGCGTCTCGATGTCTGCCCCGCATGACGTCGTCTTAGTCAGCCTCCCGCATCGGGGAATCCCGCACGGGCCACCGGACCCCGGTCCCCGCCGGCGCCTCCCCCGCGTTAAGAGCACCGAGGCGCCGCGCCCCTCATCCTCCCAGCGTCTCGCTCTGCTCCATCAAGCCCAGCCTGTCGCACAGCATCATGGCGGACGGCCACAACCCCCCGCTCACATACGAGCCCTCCGCCACGACCACCCATCCGCACATTGCCACCACTCTCCCCCCAGAGGTTGTCTCCTGCCTCAAGAACTCGCGCTTCGTATGTCCTCCGTCCCCATTCTGCTTGTCTCTCGCCCTGGCCTGACCCGCACCCCCTTGCGGACTGTGACTGACCCCTCGACTCTCCCCAGCTGCATCTCGCCACCTGCGACGGCCAGACTCCCCACGTATCCCTCATGTCCTACACCTACCTCCCCTCGACCCCCTTCTGTCCGCACCCGACCATCATCATGACGACCAATCCCGCCTCCCGCAAGACCCTCAACCTTCTTGCTAACCCGCGAGTTTCTCTCCTGGTCCATGACTGGGTGTCGCACCGCCCGCCCACCCGTGCTCCTAACCCCGGCGGCGCCCGCGACGGCTCCCCGCCTCCCGCTGCCACTCGCTCCTCCCTTGCCAGCCTGCTGCTGAACATCAATACGAGCGCTCTGTCCAGCATCTCTACCACCATCACCGGCACGGCGCGCTTCCTGGATCCCGGTTCCGAGGAGGAGCGTTGGTGCAAGGAGCGGCATCTCGAGAATAACACGTTCGTGTCCGGCGAGGAAATGGGCCTGTTTGGACGGCGCCGGAACGGTGGGGAGACCGACACGGGCGCTCTCATGGATGACGCTGTCCGGGTCGTCACAGTAAGAGTGCAACAGGGACGCATCGCGGACTGGAAAGGGGGCGTCAGGGATTGGATGGTCGTCTCGGAGGACGAGGAGCGCGCGGCCCGAGAGAGGGCCGGTCTGGTCAATGGGGTTGAGCCATTGCCGGTATCCTGACCTTGGTCCGGACGCTCAGCGCACGTGGGATGAACAAACAGTCTGTTCATCCAACCAGGCTGTAGTCAGCCTGCGGTCGGAGATGTGTTTAGCTGTTGAGCGCTGCCCTTTACTCGCTACACTACACCCAACCCACCCTTGGAAAGCAGTATCAAGCTGTTTTGTAGGAGACACGCACGAAAAGGAGAAGAGCCCCCCCATTTTGCTTCATGAGTTGATGGCAGAGAATGGATGATCGGAAGTTGAGTTTTAGAAGAAGACAGTTTTTCCAGGACACGCTGCAGTAGATATTTCCTTCATGGATCTGCAGCTACGTTGACATTGTAGCCTACCTAGGTAATTAATGGGCCGGCGCCCACCTCATCACATGACCGCGGGCTTAAACCCGAGTAGAGTGGGTCTTCTCAATTTCAGGAATGAAATTTAAATTTGTGAAAGAAAAATCCTTGAAATTCTAGAGTCATGTGACATGGATGGAGGCCTTGTACCCGTATATCTTATAATGCAAATATTGTCATTGTTCATGGTCACTTGCTTATACAGTACTACATATCTGAGTGGTTATCGTAGGTTATTAATATGAACCCACAATAGATCATGTGATTTGAGACTTGAAAAAAACCCTTAGAATTCACATTTCATGAAATATTGAAATTCATCCACTCTAAACCTGAGTATCTCCGCGCATACAGTACGAAGCTGTCCAAAAAGCATCAACTTTGCAAGTGCCAAGGTCGCCTTGATCATCTGCATCATTTTTGACACAATGGATCACTGCTCGGTTCTCTGTTCCATCGTGACAAGTTGACTCGGGAAAACTTCTCGCGTCGCCTCCGTTTTGTGTATGGTCTGTAGCCGCTTCCGGCTTGCCCAGGTGTATACTCTTCTAATCCTTCTCTCTGCGGCCCACGCCGTCGTCACTATGAGACTCGCACATCTTCATCTCCCAAACATCACGCCTTTCGCCCATGTTTCGGGTATTCAACAGACTCTTGCTACCCGTCTCCTTGCGCACAAGAAGGCCGCAGCCCTTGCTTCCTCCCATCAATCTTCGTCCGCCCCGCCAGACCCGGCTATTATTACCTTTACTCCTAATCCAGTCTACACGACAGGACGTCGGGATCTGCCGCCGTCAAATACTTCTCCGCCGCAGTCTCGATCCTCCTCTGTTCTCTCTCTGCCGCCATCCCTTGAACCCGTCCGCTCCCTCCTCACCTCTACTAATGGCTCTCCCAGAGCAGAATACCATCCCACCTTGCGCGGCGGGCAGACAACCTACCACGGTCCCGGTCAGCTGGTCGCGTACACAATACTCGATCTCCACCGTTTGGGTCTGACGCCCCGCAACCATATCCGACTGCTCGAGAACAGCGTCATTGATGTCCTTGATAGCTTTGGGATCAAGGGTTTTGTGACCGAGGCGCCCGGTGTGTGGGTCTCCGACTCCAAATCTTCACAGAGTGAGCCAAAAAAGATTGCAGCCGTAGGCGTTCACCTTCGCCGAAATATCAGCAGCTACGGGGTCGGCTTTAACATTACTGAGGAACCAATGTGGTTCTTCCGGCAGATTGTCGCCTGCGGGCTGGAAGGGCGGGAGGCGACCAGCCTGGAAGGTCAAGGCGTGCAAGGGATAACCATGGAGGATGTTGCAGAGAAGTTTGTGAATTCCTTCGTCAAGAGACTGAATGTAGATTTCTATCGCCCGGGAGCGAAAGGGGAGAGAATCGAATCTGTGTACCGAGTTGAGGAGGAGGATATTCTCAGACGATAAAAAGGAGGAGATGCGACTTTTCCATTCTCGTCACGCAGAATATGCGACTGCTCTTCAAAGATCCTCCTTACGGGCTATTGTGACCAACCGGATACCTCTTTAAGGCGTTATAGATACGTTGTGTCCAATTGAGACTTAGTTGCTCTCATCTCTCTGGGTAAGGGGTAGAGGGTAGATATAGAAGAATATTATCGCTAAGAGTCTGAATAGACGTTCATATTGCTATCAAGAGCTGTGCTTCCAGTACGAATCATTGCTCTCCCAAGTGTGACCGTTTGCCATACATCAATAAGGTGACCGGACAATCATTGCCAATGGTAAATGACAATTTAGATGTCTGCGGAATCTCCAAGAATATAACTTAACGCTAAGGTCCGAACACTGCGGATGCGGTTAAGCTGATTAGAAAGGTATATAGAATGAAGTCGTTCCCTGAAGTTCCCGCCGCCATGGTCCGGATATCATAACAAGTTATAGCAACGCCGACATGCAAACAAGCTCCTAATGCGGAAAGAAACACCCATGTGGAAATTGTTTTGGCCCAGGTCAGGGCACGTGGGATGAAGCCATCAGCATCCAACAGATCGCGACATTTACGATCCCACGCTTCTCCGTTGAAATATAGCGGTAGCTGCGGCCTCAAGGAATTGGTAACGCAGAAAAGAAGACAGAAAATCGCGCAGATGCGAAAAATGGGAGTAGGTATAGGACGGAAACGGTCTAAAGGATGATACATCGGGCTTTGCCACCTTTTGATCCCGAAGGCTTCACTTCAAGCGCAACCTTAGCCGCTTCATAAAAGGTTTCCCTGATCCCACGATTTTGAATAGCTGAGCATTCTACATGAGCGACCAGAGTTAGCCATCTCCAGGTTATATGTATTTACGGTGTTACGATGCACGGAGCATACCGAGATATTTGACGGCACCGATTTCTTTTGCCTTGTTCAGCCCCTGTTCGAATGTGATTGCGTTGGGATTATCGTTCATGTCCTCATCTTTTCTCAAATCACATTTGAGAGCAGTAAGAACCACTTTGACCCCGGGGCAGTTCTCTGCAATTTCTGCGACCCATTTAGACGATACATTTTCGAATGAATCCCGACTGTCAACCTGCGTTATCACCAATCATCAGCTACCATGCATTATATACGGCTATCTGAATATGTCCTTACACTGAAGCAAAGCATTATGACATGGGTGTCCTCATATGAGAGCGCGCGCAAACGATCAAACTCTTCTTGGCCGGCTGTATCCCAGAGCGACAACTCCATGTGTACGTTATCAACAAAGATATCTTTGAGGGTGTAAGTCGGCATTCGAAGGAGACAAATCTAAGGGCAGCAGAGCTGTGTTTACCATGGACATAGTTTTCTGGGAGAACAAAAAGGTCAGCGCGCAGCTCACAGACCAGTTCTGGGAATGACTTCGCACCGAAAACAGTAGGCTCACTGTCGAGAGGGGGAACGGAGGAGGAGCCAGTTAATACTTCCATGTGCAATCAATGCCAGGCGGAACGGATCTTACTAGACAGTTGGAAAGAACCTGGAAAAAAAAATTAGCGGTTTCGTGAGAGAAAGAAGTAGTACCACTGCTGACCCTCTGGTAAACACATTCAGGGCAGATGTCTTGCCGCAAGCACCGTCTCCTCTGCGTCTCCCGTCAGAATTCCACGGATCAAATGGAATTACATATGTCAGACTGACAAGAGCACCATCTTGCGCTGGACAATTTTCTGGCGCCCGCACAGGGCCATTGCGGACGATACTGCAGGGGTCTTTGGAGAGATGCCGAGGGAAAAAAAGTGTGGCTTCTTGGATCGTGTTGAGACGATGACATCGAAACCCTGCAAACATCAGCAAATAGGCAAGCTCTAGCTAGCGGGGGTTCCAACCTACACGGAGCTTGGCCGGCTGAAGAGCCTAGACAACAATCATGCAGGCTCTGCAAGAAACAGTCTGGGACAGGAATGGTGACAGTGATAGTAACAATAGCGGGTGCAGTGTCACTGCTGGATGATAATAATATCCAAGCCACAGTGGCCCCCCCTGAGGAAAGGCGGAGGCAAGTTACAGCCGTGTCGGAGACTCCACCGCGGCCGCTGAGGCTGGGTCCGGCGCTTCGCACGATCAGTCATGCTGAGCCGCGTAGTGGGCCTACCGCCCCTGCACGCCAGCTTTTCGTCGCCATCTCTCGACCATCATGCAATGATGCAAGAGTATTTCTGCCTGCAAACCTCCGTGATGACACGGTACTACTCCACTGGTCGACATTCCGCTCCCTCTTGATATTCCTTCTGCCCCTGAATCGTCTCTTGCACAGGTGCGGGTCTCCTGCTCAGCCGACAAGGTAGGTCACTAGTAAAAGTCTCCCTACCTCCAATTTATCAGACTCGAACCTGAGCTGTTCACCTCTCCTTTCCGGTTTGTCCCAAGCATCAGCAGCCTCCAACTTCTCCGCATGCATTCAATCCGGACCATCTGTTTTCTGTTACATAACTGCTAGCTTGGCCGCACTGTCATTGTCTGTTGGTGGTCTCCTATCTCTCCAGATGGCATTATGTGACTACCGAGAGCAGTGCAGCCATGGCTAATATGCAGTGACATGTCTCTCCGGGGTACAGAACCCTTCTTCGCCGAAGTTGTGGCGAGTAAACCTGTACTTGATGATAGGGAGATCGACTCATCGAGACCATGAGGATCCGTGCCTGTGCGGAGAAGGGGGGCCATGCGATCGCTGCCAATTAGAAGAATGGGACCTGGCTTGGTGCGCATTGATAGACAGAGATCTCGATCTCAAAGCTTGAAGCAGCTGAAGCCGGTGGTGTTGTGTCGTCCTGTTCTCCTCATCAACATTATGTTTGCTTTGGCATTCGCAAATGCCCTTGCTCATCATCTCTCTGATAATTTCTTCGATGATATTATTTCCTTATCAGACCTCTTCTGCGGCCCCTACAGCCTTGAGAAACCATCTCCTTCCCACTGGATTATTGAACATCGCTTTGTAGCCTGCCAAGTCTCGCTTCTTCATAGCAACTATCGGATCTCCTCGGGCCATAGAGCAGCTGCATTCCTCGTCATGCTCGCATTCGGCACGCCATGAAGGACTCTTAGTTCCGCATCTCTTTAACTTCTAGCCTTTCCCTGCCTTTGACCGGTGAGACAAAGCCATCAATCCTCTTCGTAGCGCCCAGCTGTCCACTCGCCAGCCCGAGTACATCCCGTTGACGTCTTTTCGCCACCGGCAGCCTCAATGCATCTCCTTGTAGCTCCTGTATTGACGAGCCTTGTCGATGTCATCATCCGGTCTATGTGCTTGCGCTCCCCGAGCGCTTCCTCTTCTGCTCCTGGTTCTTTACAAAGTGTCCTAAAATGGGACTGATTAGGTAGTATGTACATAGTAGGCGCCATTGATCCTGACTGGATCCCTCTACAAGGATAGAGTCCTCCGGCTCAAACTAAGACTTAGCTCTCATTGGACTAATCAATATTCCGAGCTAGGCGAGAGGCTTCCGGAGGAGGTTGAACCGTTGAAGGCGGGAAGTGAATGCTGTCTTGAGCCACCTGTAGCGGAAGACCTGGACCGGGCGCTAGTCGGCTTCTAGCGCCGGAAGCGCTTAACCTGGAATTACCTAAGTCCCCCCAGGGTTCGCCGATAGACGCGGGGGCTCAGCTGGGATCCCCGCCACATACAACGCTCAACTTCCTAACGGCCAGCTTCGACTTGAGACGTGGTCGGACCCGCGGACGCTGGAGTTATCTTCGACTCATACAGAACGGAAACCGTCCTGGAAGAGCCTCTTATTCGTTTCTCACAGCGACAAAATGTCGGACGACGACGATTTCATGCAAGACTCGGGAGATGAAGAGTACGTCCTTGCATCTGCACCCCACGAGGCCTAGGCTTACGCTAACTGACGGGGTGGCAGCTACGACTTTGAGTACGAGGATGCCGACGATGATGAGTCCGGAGATGTCGGAATCGAGAATAAATACTACAACGCCAAGCAGATAAAGGCGGACAGTCCGGAGGAGGCTATTGACGAGTTTCTGGGAATACCGGCCATGGAAGAAGAGAAAGGCGAATGGTGAGTGTTCTGCGTCGATTGGGAGTAATGCTTTCTGACACGCCTTTTAAGGGGATTCAAAGCACTAAAACAAGCTATAAAACTCGAATTCAAGCTTGGCAGATATAGAGATGCAAGTCCTTCCCACTTTCGCTTGCTGTCTATGCGTCTAACCCTTCTCCTCAGGCTATTGAACACTATCGCGAACTTCTCACGTATGTTAAGTCTGCTGTCACACGCAACTACTCCGAAAAGTCGATTAACAACATGCTCGACTTCATCGAGAAAGGATCGGATGACGAAAAGGCCTACCAGTGCATGGAGGAGTTCTATTCACAGACCCTCAACTCCTTCCAAAGCACCAACAACGAGCGGTTATGGCTCAAAACAAACATTAAGCTTGCGCGTCTTTGGCTGGATCGGAAGGAATATGGTCGGCTGAGCAAGAAAGTACGGGAGCTGCACCGTGCATGCCAGAGAGAGGACGGATCGGACGATCCCAGCAAGGGGACTTATTCACTCGAGGTGTATGCGCTGGAAATTCAAATGTACGCGGAGACGAAGAACAACAAGCGTTTAAAGGCTCTGTATCAACGAGCTTTGCGGGTGCGTTCCGCTGTGCCACACCCTAAGATCATGGGAATTATTCGTGAATGCGGAGGCAAAATGCACATGAGCGAGGAGAATTGGGAGGAGGCCCAGAGCGACTTCTTCGAGTCCTTTCGCAACTACGACGAGGCCGGCTCGATGCAACGTATTCAGGTTCTCAAGTACCTCGTATTGACGACGATGCTTATGAAGTCGGACATCAACCCATTCGACTCTCAAGAGACGAAACCCTACAAAAACGATCCTCGTATTTCAGCTATGACTGACCTTGTCGATGCGTTCCAGAAGGATGATATTCATGCGTATGAGGCGATTCTAAGCAAAAATCAAGATGTTCTAGCCGACCCGTTCATCGCCGAGAATATCGACGAGGTGAGCCGCAACATGCGCACCAAGGCTGTTCTCAAACTCATTGCGCCGTACACACGGTTCAACCTGAGCTTTATATCGAAGCAGATAAACATCTCAGTGTCTGAAGTCCAAGATATCTTGAGCTTCCTGATTATGGACAAAAAACTCAATGCAAAAATTGACCAGGAGAACGGAACTGTGGTAGTGGAGAGCGCCAGTGATTCGGATCGGCTTCGATCTCTCCAAGAGTGGTCTTCTTCCCTCAGGACGCTCTGGCGCACTGTCCTAGATGACGGCGAAGGATTCAAGGTAGATGATGCCTCTCAGCTCGGTTCAGCAACCAGCGCAGCGTTCCAGTCAGGTTTTGGCGATGAAGGGCCGGGAGGTTTCCGTGCGGCTAATACAAGGCTGCGCGGTGGATGGAAAGCGAAACCAGGGCCGGGGAAAGCTTTTACTGGGGCCTTCTAGGACGAAAATCATCTGAGGCAGACATGTTCAGGGTCTTGGGTCCGGCATAACCCGGCGTACCTGCGTTTACGAGTTAAGCAACCGTCATACAACAGCCAGGATAACTGACCGTGGGAATCTGTTTACCTTCTCTAGCTTTCCCTGTCTCTTTCCTGCCCTCTCGGTAGCTGGAAGTGCAACGGCTCGTAGTTGTATTATTATTGTTATTCGATGTGTACTCGGTGTCTTTTATTTTAACATCCTCTGTTTTGGGACCCGAGTTTCCGATATACGAGCGACAAGCATACGGGTGCAATTGGCTAACAGCCAGCGCTGTCTGTCCTGTCCTGATGCAACACCCTCACTGTGTCGCGCAACGGGAGAGAGCGTATGACAGATCAACAGTCGCCGGAGCTCGGGATAGGACAGTGCTCCTTCAGGCTCTTCATTATTGAAATCGTATCCGTTCACCGGTGCGGCAGTTCGCGACAAATCCCTAGCTCGTGCGGTAGTTGGCATCTCGAACATGTTCTTTCGCGCCCTCCCCAGTCGAGTCGTAGCGTCCTGCACGTGCATTGGCACTCGTCTGTATGTATTTCCAGGTGTTGCTTCGTCCGATAGTCGGTATGATAGCCTCCAGCAGGTATATGAGCATCCGACCATTGCTCCCTGGACTGCATGGTGACTCTCGGAAACGGTGTGGCTGTTGGGTTTCTGGGATCACCGTGACATCGCCGAACGAACAAACTCATCGACCGACGATGACAGAGACTGCACCGGCGAACCTGCGCGCTCCGGAAGGTCCACCGTGCGGAGTAGGATGGCAGGAGACAGGTACGCTACAGATGTGGACAGGGCTACGGGATGAGATCGAGACCGCTTGCAACCCCGCTCCGCGATTAGAACCAGAATAATATCAATCGCAGTGGTAACGCCAGGCCGTGACACTAAGCAGGGCATACGCGAGCGGAAAACAAAGGGCCAAGGGACAGTCGACCGTCGGTCTATCACACGTCGTTCGCCGGAGGAGAGGCGTGCGGTGTGAATTCTCGACGCGACGGACGGGATGCTGCAGAGACGCCTGGCTCCAGTAGCGCTCTTGTTGGGCCATGTGGCCTCGACTGCGTGGAAGGGCGACGGATGGTGTCGAGACGGTGCATCTCGTCGTTCAGCCCTCTCTGGACGCCCTCGACGCTGCTGCGACGCCAAACCAATGATGGGCGAAGAGGCTGGTCTCGCGTTCGAAAGCGGACGAGGCCCGCGTATGCCTACAGCACTGCTCTCATCCTGACGTCCGCCCCGTTGTGGTTCAAGGCTAAGCGCCCGACCCTGGTCCCCCGGTCGATCACCGAGCGCAAACTTCTCTTTTCGAGAGAGGAGCTGCCTTTCTCCGGGACCCTCGACAGCCAGGCCGTTCTTACAGACAGGCGTTGTTATCGTCGTTTCTCCCGTCAGAGCAACCCCGCACTCCTCCCAGACCCAAGACGCCTCTCAGCAACCCCGTCTCGCCTCGCCGGGTCAATCCGAGACAGGGGAACTCCTCTCTGTCACTCCCTGTGCTGGAGCGGATCCTCACAAAATATGAGCTGTATGACTCTCTGATGGAAAAATCGGTTTCCGCGTCCTCGTTTCTGCCATCCGACTGAAGGCCTTGCTGATCCATCTTCTCTGCGCTTCGTTGTTTGCGCTTTCATGTCCTCACTTGTGACCTTTAGTTGTTCCATCCCGTCGTATCAGGCAGTCCAAGCTGATTTCTTGCAATGACCTAGAATATCCCTTATTTGCCTTGGGCCATTGGAAGTGTCAAAGAAAGGCGCTTTCGCTCTGGCAGGAGCCTTTGGAGCATCGTTTCGTCACGGCCAAGCCGTCCAGGCTTTGGAAGAAGAAGAGGAGAAAAGCATATATCTCTGGCGATCAGGATTGCAATCGTCAACTCGACTGAGGGACTGAACCTTTGAAGAAGTAGGAAACACAGCTGTCTGGTATCCTGTGGCCCAATTTGACTACAGGCCGGGTGCCGTGCCGTGGCCATGATAGTTTCTCTGCCTAGGTGAAGAGACAGGTAATACTATGCGCATCGGCGGACTGCTTGCACTCTGAGTACTTGCCATCTTAATCACGGCAGAGTTTTTTTCTCCTATTCTACGTGCTAGAGACTATCTTCGACGCTCAATTGACGTGCGTGCTCAGCATATTTGGTCATCTCCACCTGGCTCATTGGTTCCACTTTTCAGTTCAAGGTACCATGCTAACATGCTTTCTCCCCCAGTGATTCAAACTAAGTGAATCGCCTGCTGCCCCAGCCTAGATTCCGGCGAAGATATTTATGCGATCGATAAACCTGTCGGATATTCCCTGGAATCAACTCGGTTCTTACGGCCACTTTGCTCACAGAGAATATTCACAGAGAATATTCTACCTCTAGATTCTATCAGTATACCGGCTCTCCTGCTGCCTCACGTGCACCACGACTTCTTCAATTTTCAAGTTATTTTTTTTTCGCACACAGATCCCAGGTTTGCAGGCATGGAGCCATTATCACCAGACGAGATGGAATGGTTCCAGAAGCTGTCAAATGAATATGAACCGGATATCCAAGTGAGCAGTCAAAATTCCAAATTTAGATTGAGAATTGGCTGACTTTCGATTACAGGGCCCTCTTGTTTCAGAGAAACTACCGAGCTATGCAATTTCCGTGGAATATGCTAATGCAGATCCTACCCTTGCGACCAAGACCAGCGTCTGTTGAATCATTGAGATCTTATATTACCAGTCCTGACATCCTTCTAGGCACTTGCCGTCACACACCCCTTCTTTCGCATCATGAAAGGGGATGGAAACTGTGGCTGGAGAGGTATGATCTAGGAAGAACAACCGGAGGCTTTGTTTATTGAATTGCTTACTCAGCCTAGCTGTTGCTTTCGGCTATTTTGAGAATCTCTTTACTCTCCGCGATGCCGTCAGAGTCCAACAAGAACTCGTTCGGATCAAGTCATTGAATAGACTGCTTGATCAAGTGGGTCAACAGGAGCACCTGTATGAGATCTTCGTGGAGGCCACTGAGGGACTCCTTGTTCAGCTGTCAGAGGCAATCCAAAAAGGAGTCCAGGAAGATTCGTTCCTCCTGGATGCTTTCAACTCTGAATATAATTCAAATGCTATTATTACCCATTTTAGGGTTAGTAGTTCCATAAGGGGAAAAAAAAGATACACTCTCAGCTTTCTTGTATACAGTTACCGTGTGTTCTCTTTGACATGGCTGACCTGTTTCTCCTATTCATAGCTTCTGACAAGTGCGTGGATGAAGCTGAACCCGCACCGGTATCAATGTTTCCTTTCCATGCCTCTCGATCAATATTGTGCAACAAGGGTGGAAACGGTCAAAACAGAGATCGATGAAGTTGGCCTCCAGGCGTTGGTGGATGGAATCATCGAAGGCTCCGGATTAGCCGTTGAGATATTATATCTCGATCGAAGCCAGGGCGATGCTGTTACACCGCACTTACTTTCACCAAACAGACCGAGCCCTGCGACGATTAGGTTATTGTACCGTCCGTGAGTCCGCCGGGCCATCAAAAATTGAAAGAAAACCGAGCTAATTGTGCCCAGCGGACACTATGATCTTCTTTATCGGGCCGAACCTCCTGTCAACGTGGCGCCAGTGGTCAACTACCAATACGCAATGACATCTAATTACTCCCCTTGGGATCAAGGTGCATTACCGTTCGATGCAGATCCACACTTAATGTCGGTTCCAAATCTCATGGTTGATCCTTCTTTTCCACTCGGTGCAGCACCTATGCCGCCAGCTATCCAAGATCCTTACGCAGGATCTGTCAGCGATAATTTCTATGCCTCAACCATGAACACTCAGTCTCATCCTGCCGTTGCCTCCCCCGTGGAGCCCGCAAACTTACCCCTGAGGACTGTATCGAATAAGTTGTCTGAAGGGCCGCAAATCAGATTGAATCCCCTGGCGATGAGGCCCAATTTGAGCCATTCTCTTCCCGTCACGGCCCCATTCAAGAAGTGAGTTAACTCCGAGAGCAGGTTTATGTAGCTCGCTTACTTATTAGATTCAGCTCGCCGTACAACCAAGCTCACTTCCTCAACCAGGACTTTGAGCCTATTCATTGGGAACCAAATGAAATTCGCAAATAGACAGCTGAGAGGTGCACGGAATCACTCGTACGGAAAAGAAAGGTGTCTTGTCAATTATCAGTGAATGGCTACGCCTCGAAACCTTACCCCTTTATGTAATTCAGATTTTGCTGAGTCTGCAAGTTCTAACAAAGATGCTACAAAAATATTGCGTTGGACTCAACAATTACTCGTCTGTCACCTCGCATCTTTCACTGCCAATTTATACTTCGATGCCCCTCCATGGATTCCCTGGCTTTCTGTAGGTCCTCACTGGGTCCTTTTTTTGGCCACCATCTTCTCTCTTTGTATATTCTGTCTTCAGCTTGCTGTGCACTGAACTTGCATATTTTAATCGGAGCCTCGGCCTAGGAAACGGTTCCGAAATGGACTGCACGCTGTCTAACCATGTGCAGAGAGACTTACCTTAGCGTCAGTTCTATCTAGCATAGCTGTAAGCAACATGTTGGGTGACGTGATGCACAGCAAGAGCCAAAGAACAAAATCGTATGTCAATGAGTGCTCGCTTAATTTAAGCATGCTACACATTTATTAAATGCGTTCGGTTTGATGAGCACCATCCCCTGTAGTCAAATAGATGCCTTGACTCCTCGAGGCTTCCTGGCCGCGAGGACAGCGATCTTGTGCGAGTCTATCACCCAGCGAAACATCAACCATGGAGCGCGATTTGAGCATCTTTGGACACGGAGCTGAAAAAACCAGAGTCCCAAACACAAAATGTGGCTGTAGCCGTTTCTCCAACCGGCTCTTCCGCAGGTCGATCACCACCCAAAACCATCGCCTGCGCTTTTATTGTGCGGATCCTAGCTACATATGGAGGTACCGAATTGCCACATAGGCTCGCGCTTGCTGTGGCCGTGGCTCTTCGACGTACTAGCCTTACATATAGACGGTGTCTTGCTGGTCGAGCGTATATTCAAGAACAATCCGTCGTACATAGAAAGCTCTAACGAATTGAAGTGACCTGGAACGGTCTCGGAGAGGCTAAGATGCCGGCGGCCCTGCTGAAGCTTACATGTATGTCCATAGGGAGTACCTTGCATTGCGCAGTACATACTACTCCACACAGAATAGTAAAGAACAACTGGACAACTGGACCTCGATAACGGTTGCGACCGCTGTACGACCGCCTTCGCGCAGGAATCGGGCCATTGTCCACACCCCGCAGACGATCGACCTACCGAAAGACAAGCTGGGCACTGAGAGAGCCGCTTAGCTTAGCTTAGGACGATGGCATGGAGTACAGTAGCAAGTAATAATCCGTCAGGACTCATGCTGCGACGACGTACCAGGTCCAGGCCGGCTTCGTCCGCGCAACAAAAGTCCGGACCTGCACCCCCTGCACGCCCATCGCACAACCCTTGACAGGTCGCATCGCGCATGCTTCTGGGAAGAGATTCTCCATGACGGCGCCCCTTACCTCCCTATTATTAGGAGTACGATGCTTAGCCGGCAGCAATTCCCGAGCTGGCTGCTGGGCACACGGAGCGCTCAAAGACGAACAGAAGAACGACGCGGTCGACGCTAGGCTAGGCGTTTACCATCTGTAACGACAGGCCTAAAGTAGACCTAGGGGTCGTTGGGTTTATCTTGGAAACAAGAGACAAGGGTGTTGGGTAAGGACAAGTTTGAAGTAGGCCGTAGTTACCAACAATAGAATGCTATTGCTATCTTGAGTTGACCACAAGGGTCCAAATCTGCCTGAGAGGAGCATTGCTATATACATGACAGGAAGCTAGGTGATCAATGGATCATGCTCACGAGCGGCTGTTCTGATCAGGGCGATCAATATGATCAACATTCATGTGTTCTTAGTGATCATGCCACGTGCTCCTTTTGGGGTCTAGATATCTCCGCTACCGGTCTGCAATGACTCGGCGATGCTTGTAACACCATCTTTCCGACACGTCTCCAGGAGATCAGCCCTCTGGATGGCATCTTGCAGACCTTTCACAGTATTAATGCATCCCATGAGTCTATTGCTATGCCCCTATTATTAGACTTTAGTTGTCTATCGAATATATGTTTTGACAGCATTGGAAATGAACAATAATATGCAACCCTCAACTTAATTCCCGTTCTTAACAGGTGTACGAACCTGTAAGTCGATAATGGTTTCTTAAGTTTCCTCTCTGCAATACCAAAATAGGTTTAATCCCGTTGAGATGAATTACGAGTGGAAAGAAGCTTTTTGTTGCCGTTGGATTAGGCTTACTAGGACTGCATCAACGGGCAGGGCTGACTGGCGAAGAGACGTTTCCGGGGATAGCACCGCCCTGATGCACATGTGCCCTAGGATTTTTTTTGTTACACTTACATCGCTGTCTAGCAGCTTGGTAGATTGCTCTTTTATTTCATGTGATTTTTGAAGCTCTCTGAAAGACAATCAAGCATTATTAGATAACAGAACTGAAGCAAACAAAGTGAAGTCAGCCCAGATTATGATTTACTAATAGCAGCAAGCTACATGGCTGAGACAGAGATGTAGATGTAACCAAAATTTTGGCAATCTACTGTACTGTAGCTCACTGCAATTAGTAAATCATAATCTGGGCTGACTTCACTTTGTTAACTTAGGCTCTGTTATCTATTATGGTGCTTGTTATCTATTATAATGCTTGATTACTTCTTAGAGAGCTTCAAAATTATGTGGGTATAAGAAAACAGTCTACCAAGCTGCTAGGCAGGCATGTAGGTGTAACAAAAATTTTGGTAACCTATTGTATCTGCTATAGTTTGAGCATGAACTAGACAGTGACTTTCAGCACTTCCTATTCACCAATTGAGGATAGCCTGTTCAGATATATGTAAGCACGCAGCGCCGAGACCTACCAGCTATATAGTTTACCAGTAGGCTGCTTCTTCAGCACATAAACTCCTGTTTATATTAAAGCTAGCGAGTCCTTCGTCCTAACAGCACTGAATGTTGTGAAAAAATTACCGGCGATAACCTGAAGATGAGATAAGTTATCTCTCTTTTGCTTTAACACTTCATCTCTTATTGCGTCTACTTTATGTATCTACTTATGTATTTTATATCCGGAGAATCGGCATCGCGGACCACAAGCAAAGGAACGGAAACAAGTTCTAATATACTACCCATCAGTAGCTGTCTATCAGGTACTCCGTACGGCGAATTGACTTGACATGAATCGACCACCCAAGTAAGGAAGAGGCGATGGATGACATGAACCTCAATATCAGACAACAACCTAAAGAATACAAGGAAAAAAGGCAGCTCGCTGGTCAGTTAAAGATGCGACACCTCTACAGTAGTATCGAACTTTTGTTCCTGACGACAAAATTCCTTCTCGGAAAGTTTCAACTCTAGACACAACGCCACGCCATACCTTCGCTAATATTGATTTTCCCCTATAATCTATTTCCTGCGATTCATGGTTTTCTTGCACATTTCGATGAGGCATGCCTTGGCCTCACTGTCAGGGAAAACATCGATGGCAGCGGCGGCCTTATCTGCGTAATCTTGAGCCAAAGCACGGGTCTGCTCGAGACCGTCGCTTCGAGCAACGAGTTCACGGGCCTGCAGAGGTAACACCATTCAGATTTTGTCCCTGCCAGAACACATGTGTCTCCTGGAATACATCAATGGGGAACTTACTCTCTGTACATCACCCTCACGGCCGAATTTCCTGCCAACGAGGGCACCCAGTTCCGGATACTGCTTCCACGCGAACAAGAGCGGCGCCGTTGCGAGACCCAACTCCAGATCCGCGCCGGCGGGCTTTCCCAGCTCCGTCGCACTGACGGTATAGTCAAGCATGTCATCAACGAGCTGAAACGCGAGCCCCAGGTTGCGTCCGTATGAATATGCGGCCTCGACGATCTCCGGGGCGCTGTTACCCAGCAGCGCAGCCGCACGGCACGACTTACTGATCAAACTGGCCGATTTCAGATACGTCTTGTGCAGGTAATACGAGATGGTGTCCTCTGTGAATACCGGATTGGGTTCGTCCAGCGCGGTGTTCTTCAATTGCATGAACTCCCCCTCGACCAGGTTTGCGATCGCCGTCGCCATGAGCTCTGTCACCTCGAAATCCCTCAGTCGTGCGAGGGCGACCGAGGCGCGCCCCAGGAGGAAGTCGCCGGCCAGGACTGCCATCTTGTTTCCGAATTGGACATTTGCGGAGGCGGAGGAGCGACGGGTGACGGCGTTATCGATGACATCGTCGTGGAGAAGGGAGGCAGTGTGGATGAGTTCGGTGATCTCTGCAAGCCGCCTCTGGGCGGGCAAGATGTTGGAGTCCTCGGACAAGTCGTACCTGGCGTCCATGGACGTCGCGGTGAGGGGACCCATGTCCGGGTTCGCATCCGAGAGCGCCAGCGGCGGGCTGATGGGCTCGCTGATCCTAGACGCGCTTTGCGCCGTCGAGCCAGGCTTCCTGGGGGCCGATGCCGTGGCCTGGGATATGAGCAGGACGAGCAGCGGACGCACGTACTTGCCCTCGCTCCGGGTGTAGTACTTGGCGACCTTATCCAGCATTGGATGTCCCGATCCGAGGAGTTTGCGGATATTCTTGGTCAGAGACTTGAGTTCCTTGCCCACGATGCGCAACGGGTCCACCGAGAGGGCGGGCGGAGGGTCCGGCAGGCCCTTGGAGATGATGTTCTGGGCCGCGGAGACGGCGGCCCCAAGCGGGGAGACGTCTTTCCGCCGGGTCGGGTGATAACTGCGGGCATTGTCTCGTGGGCTGGGAAGGAGGCCATCGCGGAGACACTGCGAGCAGACCGCGGTCGAAGGCGCGGCTCGAGAAGCAAAGATCAGCCCGGACGCCCGGACGGGGCGAGCTCTCATGCTGGGCGGCTCGAACGAGTCAAACAGTGGGCGTACGAGAGCCGCACAGATGCTGGGGACGGCGGAGAGCGGCGGAGCGCGGTGGATGGAGATCTGTCGCGAGGCCTGGCGGAGCGCACGACACCCGAATTTCCGCAGCCCGCCTCGGCGCGGAACAACCCTGGCCGACGCGCCTACAGTACAGCGAGACACACGCCTACAGGACAACTACAGTGTACACACACGGTGGACAGAGGACAACGTTGCAACCATGGCTGTACATACACCCAAAAGCAACACACGCCTAAACACACCCCGCTAGATCCCGTCAAAGTCGCCGCCCGCGTCGTCGTCGTCGATGTCTCCCTCCTGGATCTCCTTGGCCAGCTCCCTTTCCCTCTCCCGTGCCTCCTGCGCGTTCTTCAGTTCCAGGCGGTGCTGGTTCATCGGGAATCGCATGGCCTAAGCGCAGTCAGCGTCTGTGTCCGGAGGCATGGCCTGCAGCCGGGTGGTCACACATACCTTCACGCTCTCGTCGTGCAGACTCAGGCACGCTCGGATGCGCTCATGGAACACCTCGCCAGGCTCCCGGGTGGCGTAGATGTCCCCGACGTCCTTGCTCTTCATGAACCCCTGCTCATGGTCCAGGGTCGCCTCGATGACACCGTCCCGGATCGCCTTGGCGACAATGTACTCGGCTGATTCCTCGCTGTCCAGGCCCAGACGCACGCAGATGTCGCGCAGGGAGATGCGGGAATAGGACAGCGACATCATCCGAATGCCCGTCTTGATCACGTTCTGCCTCAAACGCAGGATGAGTGTGTATGTTCCATCCTTCCGGAAGGTGGTGCCGTGGGTGCGCACGATGTTCAGAAACCCATCCAGGTCGCCGACGCTCACACTCTGCACGAGCAACAGGTAGGGATGCATGGCGCGCTCCAGGGCTGGCTGGCGGAAGATTGAACGATCCGGGATGTCGCCCATCAGAAGCTCAACAACGACAAGCAGCTTGGTGGAGGCCTGGTAGAAGCCTCCAGCACTGTGGCTGGAGGGCGACTTCCGCGTGGCGCCAATAAGATGCCCATGCGCCTCCGTGTATCGCAGCTGAATGGCGCGGATGCGGCCCAGGTAGTAGAGATACCGTGCAATCTGATTATTGGATGCAGAGGGAGGGAAGCGGTTGTGCGAGATGAGCAGGTCTGCCTGCGAGATGTGGGAAGTCGACAGGTAATTACGCAGCAGAAGCGTGGTCACCGTGGCCTGAGTGTCAACGTCCTTCCGAAGGACTGCCGTCCTGAGGGCCGCAAGCAGAGGCTGGCGGATCGAGACGACGGCGGCGGCCGGAGATGGAGGAAGAGGAGCCAGCTGTTCAAAGAACAGAGAATAGTAGAAATACACGCGAGCAGCGAGGGAGTCGAGCGTCCTGCGGTTTAGGGTTCGCAGTCGCTCGACAAGCTTGCTGGAGAACCTGGCGCCATTCTCAATGTCCCGTTTGTCGTAGAGGTAGATCTGGACGAGGATGGACATGTACGTATCTATCTCCGGGAGGATCTCCCTGGACGCCAGTTTGGATTTCTCCGAATCCACCTCCATCCTCGAGCTGGACGGGGCACCTCCAAGCTCGCCCGCCTTACCTATAGCCTCCAGCAGGAAGGAAGCCGTGGAGCTCGAGCTCGGGTATGTTTCCACTATGACTTCGGCCAGCACATCCGATGTGAGGTGCTTGCGCATGGAAGATATCGAGCGCAGGACGCGGAGGGTAAATCTGGGGTCGAAGTGGGCCACGGCTCGCTCGAGAAGGGAGAAGTTGTTCCTGATGTCTGCGTCGAGGTCAGCAAGGGACATCGGGACGGCACTGCCGTTGGAGAAGAGCTCTGCGACGCGTACCTTGCACGGCCTTGGCCTTGGGATCGACGTCGGACTCACTCTTGCTGGAATCGGCGTCCTCCATGCCTTCCATGGCGACATCTTCCTTGTCCTGACCCGGTTCTCCGGATAACCTGGAACCCTTGGAGGGAGGCACTACAACAGTCATCTTCTCGTCACCATCCCGATCCCTGTTGGTTTTGATTGACGATGTAGGCCCACCTGCCGTATCCTCTTGCATATCAACATCCTCGGAACCGTTGACGCCATTCTCCACCAGATCCGAGCCGTCGGCGTGCGGCTTGTCGTGGCCGCCCATGCTGGAATTGGCGGCGCTCTTGCCAGAGCCGTCTTTCTTGGGCGCCGCGGATTTGGCCTTGTTAGCGGCGGCGCGGGCGGACGCTGGCTTGTCCTTGTTGGAACCGGAGCTCTGCGAGTTGGAGCGTGCCTTGTCGCCGTTGGCAGAGGACGAGGCGTCCGACTTGCTGTTGGACCTCAGGGAACGCCTCTCGGCCGGCATCTTTCCAGGGTGGAGCTCAGCTCAGACAGAGCGCAAGCACCAGCGAGGAAGGGAGGGGGGAGGGGAGACGAGAGAAGGGTCCAGGAGCAGGGGCAAGCGACGGTGGCAGGTCTTGCAAGAAGCAGAGAGAGGGCGGAAGCGATGGAAGGAGTCGAGGGCGATGGAGGAGGTTTGATGACGGGGTGATGTCAGGAAGGCCAGGCGGGCGATGGAGCAGAGAGCAGAGGCTGCTGACTCAGCCTGGCAGACACCAGCGCATCCGCATCCAGATGTATATACACTACAACGACACACTCAGCACCACCGGCCATGGCGCTGCTCAGCAGCCACCTGGAGCAGATCGCGCTCTCTGCCAGCGCTATCCACGACCTCCCGTGCGTGTCCCCCGTCCGCGCCGTCGCCGGCCGCGTACTGACTGTGCCCGCCAGCTTCCCCCCGCCCAAGATCTTCACAAACGCCCTGCTGCGTTCCCACGATATCACCGCCCTGATCCGGGACACCGAGTCGCATGAACGCGCTCTGTTCTCCATCGATCCCTCCGCGAAGCCCCTCAAGTCCTCCCAGAGGCGGGCGACGCGACGAGGCACGGTATATCCCGCCGAGGGCGACGCCGAGTCCCTGGCCAGCCGAATCTACGCTGCGAGAAGCAACAGGAGCCAGTCGGCCGTGGCGAGGGTGTTGGGCGCTGGCATGATGGAAGAGATCAGAAGATCCGGCGGTACGTCCGCAAGGCCGCCTCGCGGCGAGATCAACGTCGAGGTGCTTCTTCGAGGCGCGGAGATTCTATGCAACGCATAGTCCGTGGCCCCCCATCCCGCTTTCCCCTGATAACAAGTTGTGTGGCGCATCTCGGCGCACTGCTTCTGACCGTCCGTATAGTCCCATTGCTGGTGCCTCCGAAAAGATCTCCGCTCTTCGATACCGCCATCAGCGCGTCTCCGAGTCTATTGACCAGCTCGAAGGCCGAGTGGCCAGGAACGCCGCAAGACTGGAGCAGATGAGCCACTCGTATGGAGACGATGATGAATACTATGAGCCATCCCAGCCAGAGACGGCTGGCGTCACGGATGAGGATCTCGAGCGCGAGCTCGAAGAGATCCGGGAGCTGGAACGGAGGAAACGCACTTTGGAGGCCCGTGTGACCGGGATGGAGAGAGATCTCGGTGGTCTCAGGGGATGAGGGCTCTTCAGGATCATGTTCTTGATCTACCTAACTGTTCCGTGGCGCGTTGCCCTTTTACCTGTCGACAAGACCACTAGAATGGCAGAATGGTCCTGTCCTCTGTCGACGTCGAGGCAACTGCGACGGAACGGAACGAAAAGGGGTTCAACAGCCTGTCTGGCGTGCAAGAAATAGTCCAGCTTCCAGCAAGACCGTAGCAGAGTCGACCGTAGAGATGCGTATGTATATGTATGTATGTATATGTCTATGTACATGCGCCGGCGCGGCGGGAGCACGGGACCCGCGCGGCTCCGCCCTCGCCCAACGCCCTCCGCCATCCGTCGCGCTCGCCCGCCCTTCCATCCTCATCGCTCCCCCGACCTCCAGCGCTGTTTCTTTGTCTCCTCCCCTCGTCCGCCGTCCCTGTTCGACCCTTTCGCACAAAGACCCGTCCCAACGCCGGCCTCTCCTCGGCCTGCACAGCCGTCCGCATCATGGACGGCTCTGGGGTTGCTGCCAACCAGCCCGTCGTCCCTCCTCAGCAACAGCCATCGTTGATCCGGACAGACCAGGTCCAGAAGCTGCCCCATCTGAACGACCAGCAGAAGGCCCAGCACACACAGCTCGTCCGCAACCTCTGGGAGATTCTCAACAGCCGTGACCCCCAGAGCCCGGAATATCAGAATGCCCATGTGAAGCTTACCCAGCTGTCCCAGAACCTGATGAAGGGCATGCGACTCTTTCAGCAGAACCGCCAACAGCAGGCGCTTCAGCATCAGCAGGCCCAGGCTGCTGCCGCTTCCCCCCAGGGCCAGCAGGTCCAGCGGCCCCAAGCTGCCAATCCGCAGTCGTTTGCCCAGCTTCTTCCCCAGATCCAGCAGAGGGTCAACAGTTTGCAGTTCTTCCTGCCCCCGACCATCAGCAAGGAGCAGGCGCAGACGTGGCTGCCGGAGGCCAGGCTGCGCTACGGAATCGCCCTCCAGAAGCAGGAGATCGGAAAGGCACGCATGAATGAGCTGCGGCAGCAGTTTGCCCAGCGCCAGAGTACAGGCACCTTGACGCAAGAGGAGATGCAGGAGCTCAAGAATCGGCAGCTCATGGCGGAAAAGCTGTATCGCGAAGGTAGCGACTTTCTCAACAAGTTCAAGGAGCAGCAGGAGAGCTTCAAGGCGCAGCAACAGAACCAGCAGCTCAGCAGATCGACGGCGCCGAATGTGCCAGGTCAGGCACAGCCCTCCCAGGTAAGCGGCGACCAGACTGCTGTTACCGCTGCGGGTGGTGAGGGTCGTCCAGCGAACGCTCCAGCTCAGATACATCCAGGGCAGGCTCAGGCACCTGCTCCTCACACAATCAACTCGGCTGTGAGTGCTGCGCGACACCAGGCAGGGCAGGCGGCGATGTCGCCTTCGACTTCGCAACCGGGCCAGACGCCCACCTCGCAGGCCCAGGCTTCGACGTCGACTCCGCAGCATGGAACACCAGGGCCTCAGGTTCCGTTCGGCCAGGTGACAGGTCCGCAAGCAGACGGTTCCTCCGCACCGGGCAATGCCCCTCAGCCTCCGAATCCGCAGGGCCCTCCACGTCCCTTGTCGCACCAAGCCGCCATGGCGCAAGCCGCACAGAATTACTCCAACGTTAACCAGCAGAACATGGCACAGGCCGCCGCAAATCCGCATGCACACCCTCAGGGCTACATAGGAAACCGCTCCGCAGAGAATACAACACGCAATGTCAACATGGCGATCCCCAAGAACCTGAACGTCCCTCCTCCCGAGCCGGTCGCGATGGGTCCTGCGAGACCTACTCTCTCTGGCGGACCCAGCCACGGTGCCATGGGTATGATGGGCCAGCCTGCCATCCAAAAACACCCTGGCTACGTGCTAGAGGGCGAGGGGCAGCGGGTTTTGAGCAAGAAAATGCTCGATATCTTGGTGCGCCAGGTTACGGGAGGAGGAGAGGGCGAAGGGCTCACTCCGGATGCTGAAGAGGTAAGATACTGGACACCTTATATTCCCCATCAACAGCTTGTCATCTACCTGTTCCAGCGTCTCCAGTCGGGATACGATCTTCTATTGTCCTATAGATAGTGAATTTCTAACGTTCCATGACTAACTGACTACAGTTTATCCTTCAAATGGCCGACGACTTTGTCGATGACGTTATCACCGCGGCCTGCCGGCTTGCCAAACTTCGCCCGTCTTCGACACTCGAGATTCGCGACATCCAGCTCGTACTGGAGCGTAACTACAACATGCGCATTTCTGGGTTTTCCACCGATGACCTCCGCACCGTCAGGAAACCGCAGCCTGCACAGGGCTGGACTCAGAAAATGTCCGCTGTCCAGGCCGCCAAGGTGACTCAGGGCAAGGCTGAGTGATTTCTCGCTTGTTTTCAAGATTCGGTTCTCGTTCTGCTTCCGCATGGCTGCAGATTCCGCGAGTGTTTTTGGTTCGCAGACGTGTGTAGCCTGTATCTGCGTGATTTCGATGTTAAGAGAATCGTTGAAACTATGTATTTGAAATGGCGTTGAGTTTTGGGGTATCCGGCGTGCATTGATCGGAGTTATCGGGTTTTGGGGTGCTGGAAACCAGGATGGCCAGAAAAAAAAGGAAAAGAAGACCGAATCAGATGTAATCTAATTTCATGGTTCTCTCAGAAAGAACAGTCTCTCTCAGCTTGTGAAATTGATAACGGCAGAGAGCGTCAAGTAATCAAGTAATGAGGAAAGCGAATACATACAGATTTACCTCTCCCTCTCCTAGCTCCTTTGAACACCAAGAACGATAGTCGGTCAAGCAATCGAACAAACAACCGACGACATATCCAAAGGAGAACAAAGAGAATCTCGGTAACGACTACGGATCTAGTAACTCGAATTACTCAGCCAATGGTGTCAACAGCGGACGTCCGTGACACGATGTGATTTCTGATGCTTTCTCTGCTGTTATTCTATTTCTCAACAGCAATCTCCCCTTCAGAGACATTGACGTTCTTCTCCCCTCTATGCATGCTCTAGAGGACATATTCAAAAAGAAAAGAAAAGAAAAAGAGCTGTGACAATACGGCATTGTGAAATCGAAGTTGATGAAACGAGGAATGAAAATGAAATTGAGCAGGTGACTCCACAAATGTAATATGCAGACAGGTGTGTGATACAGGATAAAAAAATGTGAGAAATAAAAGACAGGAGGGGGATGAAACCAGTCTATCCAGGCAATTTAAACGTTCCACATGAGAATAAAACAGCGATTTTCGACATAGAACAAAGCGAGAGGAATTTTAGAGAGGGTAAAGAAATCAGGGCTCAAGTAAGCATTATCATGTGTTTTCGAATGTACGGTTTCGAGAAGATCAAAAATGGCCTCACTGTCCTTAGCTAAGCTCTGTTAAGAAGAGAATGACAAGGTTAAGAAAGACAAAGTTAGTTGCACCAATAGAGCCAGAAGGCAGCGAGAAAAGAAGCGCGTGGATCGTGACATCAACACCGATACCTTAGAGGTGCTGACCATTTTGGAAACCCAAAGGAAATGTGTAGCTGAAAGCAAAACAAAGGGAATACAAAGATACGGAGCGCCCAGATACGACATTAAAGGAAACCGACCATAATCCACTGCGTGGAAATAGAAAAGCATTGCTGCAGCGTCGGGCAGAGAAAAGACCTTATTATTGTTACTGGAGGACGCGCGGAGATGCGAGGGGGCGACGAGGATTCATCGCCTGAACTGAAAAAGTCGTCTTCCGCGCTCCCGTACGTGTTCCTTCTCTTTCCCCTTACCTTTCGGGGATGCAGGACGCTGGGAATTTTTTCCCGAGCAAGAGGCGTCGGCTATGCCCTGACCATTGCCGCTCGTCACGGCGTCTCCATCTTTCTCCAAGGGAGGAGGTTCGTGATTTGTCAGGCTGCGCCGACTTTGTCCCTCTGTACTGCCAGCCTCTCCGACCTCTTCTACGACCGGTAGGGTGGAGGCTCCACCCGGACTAGAAGTGTCTGTTGGGTCCTGCATCGTGGATAAGGTCCCTACTTGTGGTTCTGGTCCACCCTTAGTCGCCTGCTTTTCCGCCGCTTGCATCGTCCTTTCGGCGGACAAATCTTGCAAACCTTGGCTAGATTTCGTCGTATCGGCAGACGCTGCGCCCATTGAACGAGACTGTTGCTGCCGCTCTGCCTCTTCTTTAGACATGGTTATTTCAGTAATAAAATTCAGGAAGCGTTCACCATAGCTGTCTGGAGGAATCGGAGAAATTTGCGATCGGTTATGCGAAAGGCCCTTCCAGAAATGCTCTGCCTTCTTCAGGAAACCGTACTGGCCGGGTCAGTTTCAAGAAAGGAAGAACTGAGTTTAATAACTTACGTAAGTGAGACAGTCGATGATCCCCAGATAATATATTTCCTCTCCTGGCTGACCATTCTCATGTGTGGCCCTGAATCCACCATCGTCAGAATAGAAGACAAGGTTCTTCCTCTCATCAAGAATCTCGTCTGGCATTTTCGCTGTCGTTTGTTCCAGCGGTACGGGTCTTTCCCGTTTGATAATCATCCGCAATTCTCGGGCCTTGCGTGCATTTTCCAGCTTCGAAGGGGTCCTGATAAGCATGTTCGGGTTGGGATCCTCATCGCGATCTCCTCCAGGTTGAAACACTTGCAATGTCTTGTCACGAAGCTTCTCTTCGTTGCCCTTTGACAAATCGTGGATACCTACCAACAGCGAATAATCCATGATCTTAAGTCTTTGTAGCAACTGGACATCCCTCTTCAGCTGCGCGATGAAAACTTCCTTTTTCATCGGTCCACACTCGAGATGCCGATTTCTTCGAATCCAGTTTAGGTCCTTCAGAGTAGCCCTTGGATTCTTTTCAAGGTCCTCCTCCCGCAGGTCACGACCAATCGTTGATCCCTTCAGATCAAACATAAGATGGATATCCCGGTGGGGCGGGAACAGGTTGTTCATGACGACAAAATGTATCTTTCGACCATATGCCATCTTGACTCGATGAAGCCCATAGAACTGCGAAATTAACGTATTTGGATTGTTCTCGATGTGTTCGTAGTACTGAGGAAGGATCTTGCGCAGCAGTTTGTGCTCGGCGTGATGGATCGTCTTGATGATGTACTTGTAATCTCTCGAGAAGTAAAAAAAGCTTCCACTTTTCCCCGGCGAACCCAGTTCGGATAGTATATACTTGCTCGTAAGGGACATCAGGTAGTCCGCAGGGTCGAGCTTGAATTTAGCGCGCAATCGTCTGAACACCCAGGGTGCATAATCTTTGAACTTGAAGTCGTATTTGGCGGAGGGCGTCAATTCATTGCCAGTTCTGCTCTGGTCAGACTGAGACAAGACACCGCGAACGAGGAAAACTCTTACTTACATATCAAATGAAAATTTGTGCTTGGCTTCAAAATCTGCAGGGGTGAGCTCCCTGTCCATCTTCGCGTTGATTCTCGACACGGTGAACCGGATCCCCGTTAACATGTTATAAGCAGTCACCCAGTTCACGTGATTCTGATCAACCTTCGTCCCGACAATGACCCTATCATCATCCTCTTCCTCGCGACGTTTTTTCCATGCCCTCTTTTGCTTGATCGCCTCCGCCCAACGTGCTGCATCTTCGTCGGGAGGGGCTTCATCGGGGTGGGTGTCCGAATGGACCGATTTCGTAGCCCGCCTGGGCAGGCTGATAGACGTCCTCCGCAGGCCAGGTGCCGTTGGAGATAATCGACCACTGCTGGTCGCATTCTCATCAAGGTCACGGCTGTTTTTACGACCGGTCGTGGCTCGTGGGACTTGCAGCGTATGTCGATGTGGGAGTTTGGAGCTGGTCTGGGAAGCTACGGCCTGGTTACCATCCACATCAGACGTGGCGGCGGGAGATGAATATCGATGAGGAGAGGGTTTTTGCCCGGGAACAATTTTATCACGCTCTGGAACGAGTCCATCAGTATTTTCAGGCAGAGGCTGAGTTGCTAGAGGGATGGCAGTGGTCGTGGCGTTCTCCTCGGAGGAGCCGGAGTTATCCGTCGACGTTCGACAATCGCCGTTGATAGCTGGTTTCGAGCTAGGCAAAATAGGACTCGAGTTCCCATTGACCAGCGGGACCGCGGTCGAAGTCGTAGCCGAATCGGTGGCGGGAGTAGCATCCGTCGACTGATTCATCACGGGCTTGTCCAATGTCGTCTGCTCCCTTTCGCCTTCCCTGTTACCCCGGCCTGATCCGCTGCCCAGGGAATGAGTGCTCCCATCTTTCGAATAGGGCAGCTCCCGATTGTAGGAGCTGATACTCGACCGGCCGCCGTTCAGAGAGTATGCGCTGCCATTCTTCAGGTCGGTGACGAGCTGTTGATCGGGCTGGTGGGCCTCGAGGTGGTCGGTGTCACCATCAGGGCTGGCGGTCCAAAGGAAGGTGTTTCCCACCGGAGTCTTGTCGTGCGATTTCCTCTGCGGCTGGTCATGTGAAGGAGAGGGGTTTGCCGTGGCCGTCTGAGAATGGCCATCGTTGGAGAAGGACGGCATGGTCGTCGACTCGGAGAGCAAGCGGCGTGTGGTATACGTGGACCGTCAACCTGCGCAATCGCAAGATGTCTGCCGGGCGTGCGAGGCCGTGAGACACTGGAAGGCTCCTGAGACGGCACAGAGATCAGTGAAGATGGCGTCCACGGAGACAAGGGCGGCAGCCCAGGATCGAGCCGGATCACCCAGCCGGGAGGGCCTGGAAGACTATTCAGCGGCCGATAAGCATGTTAGGATGAAGAGATTGGCTGTCGAAGCAGCATGGACGTGACCGTGAGCGAGGTGGAGACCCCTTGGAGGACGGGTCTGAATGACGGCTCTGGGCGACTTGGGGAGGGGTCTGGCGCAGGGAGGAGGCGTTGGGCTGTCGTTGGGGTTCTGCTGTCGAGCGTCCAGGAGAGCTGGAGCACGGAGAAGTACAGTTATGGAGTAGGTGCCTAGGGGATCCAGGGACAGACGGTACGTACGGAGGACTTGAAGGATCCAGGATGGGGATCTGGCGCTTGGGGCGTGAGCCGCAATCACCTCGCCGCCGGGCTCGCAGCGCCAAGCCCAGCGCCGTCGACCGCCCCAGGCTCCCAGGGCCAACACCCAGGTACGGACGACAGAAGCAGAGACTCCATAAGCCCGGTAGCAACCTGCCATTCATGTCTCTATGTTTTTTCCTGCAAGCCCTGCAATCGTGGTTGGAGAGCGGGCGGGCCTCGTCAATCGATTCTGTATTGCGTAGGTTGATTTCGCCACTCGGCTAGATCGAGTTCAGGACTCAGCAGAGGTCCACCCTCGTTCGGGATCTACGCAGCTGCTCGGATCATGCGAGGGGATATTAATATTACGAAAGCATGGTATGTTCATATTCCCCCGGAGATCACTTAGCATCGCCGACAACTGGGGCCACGCCGCCCCTGCACGCACATTTACCGATATATACGAACATTATCAAGACCTATGTAAAGAAAGCAATGTTCCTAATTCACTTATAGTCCTGGCCTCGTGACAAAGTCCCGAGCTGAGAAACCTTGGAACATGATGGACATTTCCCTTTAAAGCATACCGCATGACGCCGCCTATACCGACTTTGGAGAACACAATTGCACTCAAACATATATCCCAGGAGCACCCCCAGCGTAAAGGACGAAGGAAAAAAAAAGTACAACCCAAAAATGGAAGCGCGCGCGTTACAGAAAAGAAAGCGAAACATGAACAGAAGTGACAGCGATATATATATATATATATCTAGGTCTCTGTCTTCTTGGGTGTCGCCGACTTCTTTTCGGATGCCTTCTTTTTCGGGACACCCTTCTTGGCCGAGGATTTGACAGGAGTCTTCGTTACGCGACCAGACTTGGTCTTACCGAGGACCTTGGGTTGATCAACGACAGCAGGAGCCTCCTCAGGGGTCAGTCAAGTCTTACAGCATGGGGTATGAGGACAACGTACAGTAGAGGCTGAAGCTTTGCGAGGCTTGGCAGTGTTCGCCTTAGGTTTAGCAGCAGTCTTTTTGGGGGCAGCAGTTTTCTTAGTTGCAGTCTTGGTTGTAGGCTTCTCGGCCTTCTTAGCTTGCGCCTTCTTGGCGGAAGGTTTGGCAGTCGTCTTCGCGCATCAGTCAGCCAAGTCCTTGACGGCTACAGGAACACGGAACAACAAGTACCTTGACAGTAGGCTTCGTCGGCTCCTTTTTGGCCAACTTCACGGGTCCGGAAGGCCCTGGAAAGCAAATGCGTCAGCGAAACAGAGAAGGGGGAAAGTTGCAAGGGAAGACATGACTCCGCGTGGAAATCATGCTCGTGGATCAGGGGAGCGAATACGTGGAATGAATAAAATCTCGAAGGCAGACTCCCGTTATACATACCTTTTGGCTGGATGAACTCGCCCTTCTCAACCCCGACTTTGATTGCTTTGTTGAACTGGGCATCGAATGCGTTCTGAGATGCGACGGAGATTTTGTTGTTGGCCATAACGTATTTCTTGATAGACTGGCGGCTGTTGAAGGACAACACAGGCCACAAGATCAGCCTTGGGTATACATGGAAAAGAAAACGCACGAGGAGCACGGGCTGGGGGTTTAGACCAGTCTAGATCGAGCGCCAGAATGAGCGAAGACGATGACCTACCTGCTGCCATTGCGTTCTTTGAGCTAAGGGGGACGTCAGTACCATCTTGCGATGAAGAGACGCGAGCCCAAGGCCCGTTGGGATAAGCTCTGGTGCAAGGCACGTCCCGGTCGGGAGTCGAGCCAGCGCCCATCACCAACCGCAGGGTCGTTCCGGCGCGAAGGTGATCAACTCACGCTGAGGATGGCATCCTTGATCATATCTGCATGGCATGAATCAGCGACGACTCGCGATCACGACGGCACCCAAATCGCCACGACGCGACGCGGGCGTGGTGAGAGATCAGCAGGAGCATACCTCTGTAGGAGGCGTGGGAGGCGGAGCCACCCGCCTTCTTCGGGGCGCCGGTGGAAGCTTTCTTGGGAGGCATTGTGGACTGTGGGAGATGGGGATGTCAGACAGAAGCAGATGCTTCGAGGGGCTCGATGGACTGTCGCGACCGTGGGAGGAGGCGCGGGAGGGAATAATGGAGAGGAAGGTCGGTCGGACGAGGAAGGGGGGCGACAGACCGCGGGGCAGCGCGATTATTTATAGGGCCGCGGGTGTTGACACAGGATCACCACCCGTCGCTCACGCGCCGCAGCAGATGCAAGCATGCAGAGCATCGCACTCCCCGCCCGGCCTCATCTCCTCTCTGCTACGATGTATGTGCTTGGATGTACGCCCATTCCACCTCTCCTCCCGGTCATCGCCTGTGGACATACTGCCAAGGTCAGTGCTTGTTCCTCCCGTCAGGGCCAGGACATTCCCAACCTCTCCCTCTGGACCCGTCCGCCCATGGGCTTCGATCCAGCTCCCGCTTGCAGCCTCTGAAGCAACGCTCCCGTCTCCTTTGCCCTCTCCAAGATGGACGGGCAGGCCACGAGCCTAGGTTCCGGATGACGCGTGGCGACTCCTCTCGTGAGTTACCCGTCCGAGCTACGACATCACCCCCCATCCTCTCGCTCTACCCCCCCGGATCGAAGATCGGGCTCTGCCCTGGCAGTCTTGATCTCGGCTTCTTCTATGTGATATCATACACCGGGCCCCTGTGCTCCGTCGATCAGTCGGAGACTCGTCCGAAGAGAGAGAGCAGAGGTCGGGAGCTAAATACTCCGCACGCGGCGCGCTTTGCGCGGCCAATTGGAATGCCCTGGCTTGGCCCAGGCCCGCGGAGCAAGCAACTGCCCGGGGGCCCAGCCACAGCCAGGGTTAGGTGTGATGATAGTCGTAGTGCTATGCTCCGCACTACTCCGTGGCTACATCAAAAAAGGTGCTTGTTGACAGATGGAATCCCTGATCCTTGATCCCGTCCGGATCCCGAGCCCTCTCGTGTTGTTGACTCCCTAGGACACTTGCTGCCTCGAATCGACGCTGTAAACATCTATCCGTGAACCCTTTACTGTGAGCGCCGCATCAAGATCAGTGTCGTTCTACATAGAAGATTAAAAGTAGTAGACCTGAGAGAGCACTGCATCCCCGACGTTCCATCTTGGAACCGTCGGGGGCGGCCAGGACAACTGTATCATAGACGGTAAAGGTTTGCGAGGCAGAGACGAGAAAGGTTTTACATTGCATTTTATCCCTTGGGATCGGAGATCACCATGTTGCTGTTGCTGTTGCCGACGTCCCAAGGTCATATTTACTGTTGCATCTGATCCCACCAGCCCATTGGGTCCAAGAGCGCTCCGAATCCGTATAAAGGGCCTTTATGCGAGTAATATCCATGGAGCTCCCTCACCTATCCACTACGGGAAAGAAATATGGGCTTCTCCGAGTCCGCACGTTGCTGTCACACGCCCTCGGGGTCGAATGTACAGGGACACAGCCGAAATAACCCCTATCCCACAGAACACCACCAGTTCCAAACCGCCATGCGCAAATCTACTGATGCGAAGTACGGCCGCCTAAAGTTTATCTCCGCCTCCGCGCCCTGGGTCTCGAGGGATTTACAGCTTCTGCGCAAGAGAGGCTCAAGCGGCACCGCGGGGCTTTGCTTTGGCTTCCTTCTTGGCTTTGGCTTCTTCCTTCTTGCGTCTTTTCTGTTGTTCGAGTCTCTCCTCGTGCTTCCGCTTGAGGGCGGCTTTCTCTTCATCCGTCCTAGCGACTGGTTTGAAGAAACCCTCTAGGCGTGATTGCTGGGCGGTTTTGAGGTTCTTCTGCAGCCTGGCCGCAGCGTTGCGGACTCTGTCCTCGCTGAAGCCTTTCTCCTTTACCAAGAAATCCACCAGACCCTCCACATCCGGGCTTTCCCACTTGAAGTCGCACTCAGGATCGTTGGCGTCACGGACCTCTGGATGGAGAAATAGCTCCCGTGCCTCCTTGTACGGCCAGTGCTCCGGAATAGTGTACCTTTTCTTCGGGTCGTTCTCAATATACTCAACCACCTTCTCCAGAGTCCCATGCTCGCGGATCATCTTCAAGGCAGTATTTGGGCCAATCTTGGGGATTGGCTCCAGATAGTCACAGCCAAGTAGTATGCAAAGATCAATGAACTAGGTGCGCGGGCTAAGCGTGGTTCAAACTAATCAGTATATGGCTTCGGTACTTACCTGCTTCTGATCCATATTCAGTCCGTCGAGGGCGCGAGCCAGGTGGATCTCCTGGATAGGCTCCTTTCTCTGTTCGCTGAATGTGAGGTGTCGTAGGAGGATAGGCGCCTCGAAGCACAATGTATCCATATCTTCAGAGGCGGCAGCATAGACCTTTCCGGCCCGAGCCAAAGCAGCACACTGCGCCTCTGCCTCCGTAGGAGCCTCAATGTACGGGACACCCATGAGCTTCAAGAGCTTCTTACACTCCGCATTGTGCACCTCCGTAACACGAACTGTACGTCTTGAGAACTTTTCTACATCTTCGGCGGTACCCGTTTCCTTCGCCTCCTCGTGGGCTTCAGCAGCCTCTGCTTTCCGAGCGGTACGCTTAGCCAGCTCTCCGGACTTGAGCTTCGGAGGTGCACCGTCGAAAACGTAAACGGGCTTGATGCCATTGTCAACCATGCGAAGCGTGCGGTAGAACATGCCCATTAGATGCGAAGTCGTCTCGCCAGCATCGCTCATGAGCTGCTGACCGTCCGAGCGGACGGCGATCAGGAAACTATAAATGCTCATTGACCTGCGCCGTCTTAGCATATGGACACCCACGGATGTTGACAGCCATGTTGTGGTAAGGGGCATACGCATCCTGCAGATCATTCATAAGTCAGTCACCGGTCAGGCGAAGGACTGACGGAAGGTACCACATACGATTGCGACCTTGCGGCCGAAGTGGTTCTTAATCTCCCCGGACTTGACGGCATCGGGCGCGTTTTCCGCGATGACTTGGTAGAGATCTGCTCTTAGGTCAGGTCTGAGCTGCGGCTGCGAGCAGCTGCTCCAGAGAATGAGGAGTCTTACGTTTGATACCCATCTTGACAGCACCACCCGGGAGCAGGCTTGCACGATGATGACTGTCTCAGCCCGACCGGGGATGGAGGAAAAGAACACTGCTAAGCTAACAGTCGCTTGTCGATCTCGACCACGACGCGCGCGCGCGCCGCAATTAGACCCCGTGAGGGTTAGCGTCACCGGCGCGACGCAGGGGCACGGGTCATGTGACCCTCTCCGCGCCCTCGGCATGGTCGGTGGCGTCCTCCACCATGAAGCGGCATCGAGTCCAGTTCGAGCTCAATAATGACGGTCCTTCGTCCGCCTCTCCCACCGGCGCTCCAGCGCCTGCTCCACCGGACAATGACTTGCAGCATGCTCCCAGGTACATCCCCGAGATATCGCGCAAGATGAAGATCCGCCAGCAAGTGCCACAAAAGTCCGATGTGACATGGAAACTGACGTTTCGGTCTGCCAGAAGTGTTGGCGCATGCGCCTAGAATGTATCATCTATAGAAGTCTCCAGACGTTGCTGGAGATGAATCTGAGTACATACTATCCTTTGTCCACCGCCGAACCTGGCACTCGTGCGACTGCTGGACCGGATGTCGCTGGCGGCCCGTGTGTCTATTGCAGATGGAAGACCATGATTGAGTTTGTGGTCACAGACATCCTGAGGAAAGTGCAGCTCCCGGGATTATCTTACTACCAAGCCGGTGGGAGATCATCCGAGATCCCCTTGGAGCAGAAGGGTTGTAAATGTTCAACAGTATCTCTGGACGACGCGGCAGTCCCGTCTTATAATGATGGGCGAACAGATTCGTCGACACTAGTGTCGGGCGGTTGCGCTACTCTCCTGATAGAGAAGATGCGGGAACTTCATCCCTTGTAACCGCACCAATGGGAAGTCTCTATGAAGTGACGCAGTTGAGTCATTCTAGGGAAGACTCCCCTGGGCGTCAGTATGCTCCTGACCAGTCCCTCATTACTGATTCAATATCGCGAGGTGTTGTAGATGAGGCGGAAGCGGAAGAGTTGTTCTGTTACTTTGACAGTTTGTTGAATCATTATCTATGGGATGGTATAAGGCTAGTTCATGAGGATCTTACATCTGCGTGGAGATCATCATTGCACTCTGTTGCCATACCCACTATCACGGCTTTTCATATACCACATAAAGAATGCACTCCCGACACTTGCTACACCGAATTTGCAGGGCTTGCATCGGACTCGATGCCGAACTGGCAGCATACCTTCGACTACCTTTATGCGTTGTGTATCGGGGCGTTTTGGCTGGCCGATGTTAGCTGGAAGCTGTCGGGCTACACCGTGCGGATTGCCACGGAGCATAAGGCGGTGCAAGGATCCCCAGAGCACAGAGTGCAAGCCCGGCTCTAGTATCTACTCTATGTTTGCACTCTCTCTTGATCTGGATATGTGAACACATCACTAAGTTTGGATAGGTCGTGGAGCATCACTTGTCGATCTCATACGGACGACCGCCAATCATCCATGAAGATTCGACAATTACAGATCACTACACCTTCACCCTTTCGCCGACCGTGACATAATCTGACCTTCCCATGCGCAGTCAAGTTACACTGTTTATTATACTCACCCGGATATATCATGGTTTTGGTCCTGATGTCGAGTTGGAGGTGGCGGAAGGTGATCTGCTGCAGATTCACATAATTTGATGCAGACCGGAGAGTTGGCAGATAACCTGCTTACCGCGTTTACGTAAGTACTTTAGGGGAGACCCTCACTCCCTCGACAGCAGGTGAGAGCCCGTACGTCGGTACGTCCCCTTATAAGGTCGTCTATTTGCACTACCATTTCTCCCAACTTCAATCGAACTGTCTCGCTTTGCGAACTTATCACTCCTCAACTTCCACGCGGGCCATGTCTCCTAAACGCAAGAAGCATGCGAATATTGCTATCAATTTCGCGATTTCCACTTCAATGTTGTTCTGGATGAGTCGACATGCAAAGGGCTTGTAGGAGTCCCATTCTATTTGCACAGCATGATCCCTTTCGCTGCTGTATTCCTGCTCAAGATCACTGTTAAAGGACTCTCAAGTGGTGTTCCTGGATGTTGTAGTCGACAAATCTCTATTGCGTCAGCTGGTCTCTCCATCGACGTGCCCTACATCCGGAACTTGGTCGAACGAATTGTTGAGCTGATGGTGTCCTGCAGCAAATGTGCAAGCGAACGTCATCTTAGTCATCACATCGCCCGCGGACTGGAGAAAATGCTGGCTGGGTGCCAGGAGGAGAAACTCTAATAACCACCACCAGCAGCAGAGTTGGCAACAGGAGGCATCCGCAGTTTACAAATCCTCTCTACCCAGTTCGCAAATGCTGGGCGAACGGGATATGATACTCCATGCACCACCTCCTCTGCTGGGGGGTGCTCCTCTCTCCGCTGAGCAGAGTAATGAATTCCCTCCCATCACAGCGCAGGTAAAGCAACAAACAGATCTCTTGAAGGGCTTCCTTGACCCTATGATGGCTGATCTGTGGGATTTGACGAGGAGTATTTCCTCACTGTTGTCTTCGACTTTCTAGAGTTGCAGATTCCCGCTTAGAGTTGCGAATTAAATAAGACATTGTCTGATTAAAAAGTGAAAATCAGATCGTGATCCTCTGAGAACACTCTTACAGCAGAGCTTAAGATAGAGTCCTTGGATGAGACAGATTCTGTGGCATGCAGAAAGTATGCCCACGTAATGTCATTTCGATAGGTGTGGAAGAACCCACAGGACTCAAGAGTCTGGTGTACAGAATGACTAGCAGATCATCAATCCCCTTTATGATTAGCTCCCAGAACATAGCTGCATCTCCTTCGGAACTCGATTGTCAAGTACAGGGCTTTCCGAATATCTTGACATGTTGGAACCTTCACCACTCGAACAGTGAATCAGACGGCAACCTGCACGCAGGATTCCTTCAAGCCGAATACACTCGCACAGTGCCAACCTAAGACGTCGCTTGGGTGATGGTTGAGCTCGCATACGTCATAATGCTTCAAACAGGACTCGAAATCGCGGCATTTCCCCCTTCTGATTATGCCGATGTGGCAGCTATACGTATAATGCTCCTGTCAATAGAATTAGGCTGAGCGATAATTACAGTCCGGATTGTTAGCTTCAACGCAGGTTTCTAGTCCCTGTCTCATTGTTTGGGACCGATGATGACGGCAGACTTAATTGTTTAATATCTGCATGAAGTAATTTTCGGACTTCTGATAGGAAAATTGATTCTTCCAAACATGAGTGAAAGTTTTCAATTAAGACACAATTGCGAAGAAGCCAGCCGTTTTAGTCACGGCATAGCTCAGATGCGTGTATGAAACAGCTGATATACCAAGTGACTTCAGACTAATGAATAAACCACCAAGGTGCCAGTGGTCCAGGCTGATATATACCGCGCAATGTTAGATATCTGAAAGAGAGAGACTGTTCAACATTTCATCGATTTAAAGGAACAAAGTCATTATTGATTACTTTGAATTTCCTCTAAAGTAGTTAATGCTGCACGCATTAGGTGCGTATATGGATATATTAGTGTCACTTACGAAGAATATGTCAAATCTAGCAGGCACGATAATTATATCTGGGCCAGACAGTTCAATCTCATGTACTCCGTAGTCAAATGCGTCTTTGCGGACCAAAATGGGACATCTTGTATCGACGAACTACGCGGCTGTCAGCGTTCTAACAGTTTGGCCGAGTCTAGTCAGGAAGCTCCTTGATCCCTATCTACGATCTGGTTACGATTGCCCTCAAAACTGGGAGCTCTTACAAGCGATAGTACATACTGTACGCATCGGATCTTTGACGCCAAAGTGAAGTAACACCCCTTAATATGGGCTAGAGGGTCCCCACAGGCCCTTGTCCTGCATCAGGTCAAATTCCAAATAGACAACTAAAGACTAGGCTGAATTACATACCTCATTCCATGTAAATGTAATAAAATCTGTTCACGTTATTCAATGGCAGGCTATAAATAGTGAATAAGATGCGAGCAAGTACAGATTTGATATAGTTAAGTATGATTAGGCCCTATAGAAGAATCAATGACAACTTTTCCATGATATATGCAACTACAGACATGTCTTTAGCGCAAATTATATTACTTGATTACTGCTATTTGTGGATTCCTAGGCTGTCAAACATTAATATGCATACAGATTTAAACACTGAATGGGGTTATCATAGAGATTACCAAAGTCATTATGATTGATATGGCTATTAAAGACTTCAGACTCAGGGGAAATTACTACTGTACTGAGGCGTTGCGTCAGGATAGTTCCGGCCCCATTTGGGAGGCGGGCCCTTGGTGAATACCCTCTCTTATTAGGCAAACCTATTCCTTCTATAAGATTAACCTTTTGTGTGTGCGTATGCCATTATGTGTGATGTGTTCATTTTTTTTTTGTTGTTGAGGATACTTTAGGAGGATTTTTTGCTGGGTATATGGCAGACCTAGCTGTCCTCTGGATCATTTCTTTCTCTTGTTTCTTAATAACTAGCTGATAAGAAAGGATTTCCTAAATTCGTTTCCTTATTCCTCATCTCAAGGGTTGATCTATAGCCGATCTTCCAGTCTTGTTTCCCTTCTACCTATCAGCTTGCCTCCTACAACGAGGTTTACAGATTACAGCAGTTCACTACCTACTCCGTACTCCATATATACAAGCTGAAATTGTTTCACACAAGCCTGAATACATATCCTCTTAGGGGCAGGGGTCAATGGTGCATTGCATGCTTGACTGGAGAGGCAGGCCAGCACTAAGGATTCGCCACTAATTTCCTCTAAACAAATCTCATATTTCCAGAGTATAAGATATTTATCTCTGTACTAAGTTTGATTACCAAGGGGATAATTTGTAAGACCACAGGTCTCTTTGACTTGCACAATGTCGAACTATCCAATGGCAATCTTGGTAAACTGCCTTTCCAGGATTACTGATGTGCGGCAGGAGCTGATCACCTGAATTTAGGACTGCGTAAATTGCGTTATCTAAAAACCCTGTGGACAACTACAACATGAAGGTGCAAACATCTGTATAACTGCAGCCCTCAGCTTATAAGCTCATACTTGTTTAACAGTAGATTCTAGCAGATACAACAATCCAATTAAAATCCAACAGGCGCTGCACAGGGATGCATTTATTTACCCATTATTATATAGTGCGTGAGTACTTGTCTGACACTGTAAGTGGCAATTTTTCATTCACAGTTTGTTGAGGATAATAGAAATATGTAGAGCCAAGTGAGAGGTGAAAACTATAAAAAGCCTTAAATGTTAATTCTGGAGCAGGAATTTTCATACATGATCAGTCGGCAGAATGTGTGACTGAATATTCACACATGAATGTTACCCTCTAATCCAGGGGCTTTAAGCCATGTGTAAGCATCACTGCAGAAACAAATAATTGCAGTACATGATCTAACAGTAGAATTAGGCTATTGCGAGAATACAGGAGAAAGCCTCACTCTGTTAATTCTGGATGTGACATCATAATGTGTTTGACATTTGCAGAATCTGACTGTAAACAGCTGGCTCCAGTATTAGCGCGGAACCCCTTAAGTTCTGCAGGAGATCAGAAGTTCACGAAACAAAATTGCTCCATATATGGGACCCCTAAGTCCCTCTATACCTGATATCGCTGTGGTCTTAGGCGACACTGTTTTGTCAAGTCTTACGAGCATTGTAACAAGTTGCGAGGGGATGCTGTCGAACCCCCTGTTTGGTTCTGAGGCACTGGCGAGACACGATGATGCTCAGCGTCGGCCGGCTCCGCAACGCCCCCGTCTGCATTCAGGAGTTCACGTCGCGCCCATGTCGATGGTCTGACAACCAAGGTGTGTCTGTACAGAATGCAGAGTGGGTATTCATATCTCATTCGCTTGCTTGGGCAACCCCTTGCTCACTGGTGGAAGCGCCATAAGGGTGTGTGTTGAGGATCATGCTGAACTCCGTATGGAGTACGGAGTACACCATAGTATACTTGTAACTCCATGAAACACCATCTTGCGCCATCTATCTACTGAGTATGGACTACTCCTGTTTGCCTCCTACCTGGAACCACTATTTCCCACCAAGAGCTTTTGATTCGCAAGGTTTTAATCCCAAAGTTCTTTCTGCCTTTGTTATATCTTTGCTTCAAGACTTTTCTTTCCATTTACTACTTGATTTTCTTTTGTCATCGCTACTTTAAGGCCAAGTCTACGGCCTCTTTTTTTTCTCAATTGGTTTTTGTCTAGGCACCAGGCGGTATGTAATGCTATGATCCAGCTTCTGTTCTGAAACATTGCAAAGCTGACTGGATCGGCTGGCAGACGCGTCCTGTCGAGTGTGCGCTCGTCTCCGCGAAATTCTTAATTGCCTCCCACCTGCCTAGGTACCTACTTGCCGAGGCTCAAGCTGGCTTTGAGACTCTGGATTCGATTTTCTTCCACGGTGTGACCGCTATCTGCAGACGGATTTTGGGACCGAACTTTACTATCGCTGTATACCTGCATTAGTTTATTGGAGGGCAGATCGGAATCATGGAGAAATCCCTCATCCTCGAGAGCAGCTCGATGCCTGGAAAATCAGAGCGGTCCCGGTGGCCTCCATTGACTAGAATGTTGATGTCAGGGGAAATGAGTGGTGAACCCCCAAGGGATCTGACATTGAAGGAGAGGTTTGATCGATGGTACTCACTGCAACATCTTGTAATACCAGTTACTTTAAGGCTGACGAAGTGCAGGATGATCAATGAAGGCTGGAGAAGACTGTATTGACCCGTGAAGTCGAAACCTGGCTCTCTAACGTTGCTTACAAGTATCTAGATTCGTTGGAGTTTTTATGCTCGTCCACGCAATGGTGTTCACATTTGCATTCATGAACTACTCTCTTAAGGTGCCTTTTTTTCTCTTTCCTGAAGAGCTCATCACTGACGGATGAACAGGATAATCTCCAGAATGCACGCAGAACCTTCTCATTTACGTACATGATCGCAAGGTCTGCCGCACTGGTCCTGCACTTCGATGTGGCGCTTATTTTGTTTCGTATGTATTCTGTCTGTTTTGTGAGATATTTCTCGCTAATACCAAACAGCTGTGTGCCGTACTCTCATTTCTTTGGCCAGACAAACGCCCCTGAATGGCATTATCCAGTTTGGTGGGTCGCATTTGCCCAGTTTATATAGCTGCAACTAACCTATGAATACAGACAAAAATATTACATTTCATAAGCGTATGTTGCACCAGTCGTCGGGTCTGTTGAGACTATGTCACTAACTTTCGCAGTTACTGCTTGGTCTATTGTCTTCTTTTCATGGGTTCATACTATTGCTCATATCAACAATGTGGCCCAATTTTCCGCTGTCAACAAACAGGGTTTCATTGGTTTTCTCAAGGCTGGCTTTATTACAGGTCCAACCTGGACCGGTTGGATCATGCTGATTGCACTAATGGCGATGGTTTTTACATCAATTGAGAAGCCGAGGCGGGCAAATTATGAGCGCTTCTGGTATACGCACCACCTCTTCATAATATTTTTCTTTTTCTGGTCATTCCACGGCGCGTTTTGCATGATCAAGACAGATACACCACCATTTTGTTCTGGGATTGGCGTCTTTTGGCTTTACTGGATGTACGGAGGCTTTATCTACCTTCTAGAGCGGATTATGAGGGAGGTTCGAGGACGCCATAAGACTTTCATTTCAAAGGTCATCCAGCATCCAAGCAACGTCGTCGAAATACAGATCAAGAAAGAAAAGACGAAGACCAGAGCCGGGCAGGTAAGTGAATGAAAGTCGAGTTTCTGTTTGTGCGTTTGTTTGGTTCAGATACCGAAATACTGACCACTTTGCTGTAGTATATCTTCCTTTGCTGTCCAGAAGTGTCCATTTGGCAATACCATCCATTCACGCTTACCAGCGCTCCGGAAGAGGATTACATATCTGTTCATATCCGTTGTGTTGGAGACTTTACGAAAGCTCTTGCAAAAGCTCTTGGCTGCAACTTCGAATCCGGCAAGGGCGAGAAAAATGATGGGTCGACTGTTATTGGAGTCAATAAACAAGCGAGCGATGACGACGTCGACCCGACAATTCGCAGAATTCTGCCACGGGTATATATCGATGGCCCTTTTGGGAGCGCCTCCGAGGATGTCTTCAAATATGAGATTGCAATCCTCGTGGGTGCTGGTATTGGCGTGACACCGTTTGCATCCATCCTCAAGAGTATCTGGTATCGCATGAACTACCCACAGAAGAGAACCAGACTTCGAAAGGTGTATTTCTTCTGGATCTGCCGTGACTTCGGTTCATTCGAGTGGTTCCGCTCCCTTCTTCTTGCTATTGAAGCGCAGGACCTAGAGAATCGTATCGAAATTCACACAGTAAGTTGTTTTCCAAGGCTGCAAATCGTATGGCATATGGCAAAGCTAACAACTGCAACAGTACTTGACCGCTAAGATCAAAGCTGATGACGCGACTAATATCATGATCAATGATGCAAACGCCGAGCAAGATGCGATTACTGGACTACGCTCCCCGACGAATTTTGGCCGTCCAAATTGGGATATGATATTCCGATCTATCCGCAAAATTCACGCCCCGGCAGAGGCAGGAGTGTTTTTCTGTGGCCCCAAAGGTTTGGGGAGCCAACTGCACATCAAGTGTAATATGTATTCAGAACCGGGATTCAGTTTTGTCTGGGGCAAAGAGAACTTCTAGATCAGCAGGGGAAGAAGGGAGGAGTCGAAGCTAGTTTTGTGCTTTGCATGCCTGGAACAGCGACGGTATGCTTTCCATTTGTCTGTTGACGGATATGTCAGTCTGTGACCTCTGCTTCTGAGAGTTATCATCTTCTGTGGTCCCTAAATTCCCAGTCCATGTGTTCGCATGAGAATAATAGTAGTAAATGGGGACTAATACGATCTATACCTGAGCGTCCACGTGCTATATGCATATCGCGTCCAACATCCACTTAGGTATGTACTATACATATATCTTATGGAGGTGTATACCTAGGTACTACTGTTACTGTATGTGACTGCCCGGCTGCGGTTCCGCAAGTTATCGTGCCGGCGCCGACTTGTGCGGCCCGAGGTCTCCCCGAGGTTGTCTTCTCGAGATACCTTCTCTTTGGAACGCCGACACGCCTGCGTTCTTTGGGAGCTTTTTACCTCTTCCCCGCGACGGCCGCAGAGGAAGCTTGGATCCAGCCCGAAATCCTGAGTCAAAGACTCAATTGCCGCCGGGCAAGCTGTCTAACGGCCTCCTCCGTACCGTCTACCGCCTCCGCTTAACCTGTTCCGAAGCGCCCATCCCCGCATCCTCCCTGCTCTGGGATAAGTCCGATAAGGACGAACAAGTGGACAGAGGTCTCACTACCGCACCCGATTGACTCTGCCCGCCTCCTGTATATTCCCTTGGCGATCCTTTTTCTTCCTTGCTCTCCTCACTTCCCAACGGACCATGAATCGATCAGTCTTCCGCGCCGTCTCACGCCACATTCTGTCCGTGGACCGCGCTCGTACTGCAGCTATCGCTTCAAGGAATGTCCGCGGCTGTCGGTATGCCTCTTCGAGGGCGTTCAATTGGGAGGATCCACTCGCGGCCGCAGAGCTGTACACCGAGGAGGAGCTGGCGATCCAAGATACGGCCAGGCAGTACTGCCAAGAGCGGTTGCTGCCCAGGGTGCTAGGTACGTCTTGTAGGAGGCGACTCTTGCTTCTGACGGACGTTCTATGAACTCAAGATGAAGAACAGGGAGAAGCTGACCATACACCGCCCACTAGATGCCTACAGGAATGAAGACTACGATCGAAAGATTCTCGAAGAGATGGGCGAGCTGGGCCTCCTCGGTGCTACAATCGATGGCTACGGCTGCGCAGGGGTGAGTACTGTCGCATCGGGCTTGATCACCAAGGAAGTTGAACGGGTAGATTCCGGATACAGGTCGGGCATGTCGGTGCAGAGCTCCCTCGTGATGACGGGCATTCACGAGTTTGGGACCCAGGAGCAGAAAGACAAGTTTCTCCCGCTACTGGCAAAGGGGAAGATGGTAGGCTGCTTTGGTCTTACGGAGCCAAATCACGGCTCGGATCCCGGATCCATGGAGGCGGTGGCCAGGGAGCACCCTTCGAGAAAGGGATATTACTTGCTTTCTGGAACAAAAACTTGGATCACCAACTCCCCTATCGCGGATCTTTTGCTGGTGTGGGCAAGGTTGGAGAGCACGGGGAAAATTCGCGGGTTCCTGATCGAGCGCAGTCAATGCCCTCCCGGCACTCTAGAGACTCCTGCGATTAAAAATAAGAGCGCGCTGCGAGCCTCCATCACCGGCATGATCCGGATGGATGACTGTCCCGTCCCAGAGGCGAACATGTTCCCAAACATCGAGGGTCTCTCGGGACCCTTCACCTGTCTCAACAGTGCAAGGCTCGGTATCGCATTTGGAACGATGGGAGCGCTGGAGGACTGCATCGACCGTGCACGGACATACGCATTGGAGAGGAGGCAGTTCAAGGGTAACCCACTGGCCAGGTATCAGCTGGTGCAGAAGAAGCTCGCAGATGCGGTTACCGACGCTGCGTACGGAACTTTGGCCGCGACGCAGGTTGCAAGGCTAAAGGACGCCGGGAAGATGACACCGGAGATGATCTCGATGGTCAAGCGGCAGAACTGCGATCGGGCGCTCGTGAATGCAAGGGTGTATGCATGTCAAACTCAGTTACCAATTCCATGGATGGGTCGCTGATTTGTGTGGAATAGGCTGCAGGAGATCTTTGGCGGCAACGCCGTGAGTGACGAGTACCATATCGGACGGCATGTAGCCAACCTCTTTGTCACGCAGACGTACGAGGGCCAGAGTGATATTCATAGTGAGTGTCCCTCAAGCGCACAGCCCTTCCTTGACAACCTGCCATTCTCGCGACGAATGCTGACCCCTTGGCAGCTCTGATCCTCGGACGCGCGATCACAGGTGTTCAGGCATTTGTCTGAGATTGCCGTTGGCAGCAGGATTATTTTTTTTCTCGGGATATATTGGGTTGTGTATACCTAGGCATATACCATTGAGAACAATACCCAATGTAGAGTAGAATCCTCGAGTTCCAGAAACCTGGACTTGACGGAACCGTCACCGCAGAGCCACCTCCCATGACCCACGACTGGTATCATGAATAGGGCGATGGCACAGTCCTGCGTACTCCTGCGGACGGATCACAGGGTAGACCGCGCTGTCAGGGGATCGGCTAGAGCTCTCGCTGGGAACGCGCCACCGCCATCGACCGGTTGGGCAGGCTAGGTCATTACCCGCCCCGAGTCGAGGCGGCGCCTGGAAGTGGCGAGGCCGCATCGGTTACGGGAGACCTCTCTGCACTACTTTCGCTAAGGAGAAGCAGTCATGCCCACGGCTGTTGTCTTCGGTGCAGCGCCCGGAGGACACCGCAGCATGCGCTGCTGGAGATGCCATGGACCCCACGGCTGGTGATGACGATGATGACGACGAAGCAGGAGGCAGGCTGAACGATTAAATAATCCGATAGTCACCGAGTCAGCCGACGCTCTGCGCTGCCCCAGGCATCATCAGGCCCCGAGATCCTACGTAAGGTCGTACGGTATGTACATACCGTACGGAGCGCTCCGTACATACGTGACGGTAAATTACCTGGATGGCGCGAATCACTCGATACCGCGGGCCGTGCGGCAGCCGGAGACCGGCAGACGGGCGTATGGACGAGACCGACCCGCAGCCGTATCGTAAGTAACGCAACGACCCCTTTACCGCGACCCCCGTCAGGCGGGACGCTCTTTGCACCTCTTCATCTTCTTCCTCTCCGTCTCCCTCAGTCCAGCTCTGCTCACTGTCTCTCTGCATCGTCACACCCCCAATACTGCCTGCAATCCGTGTCGTCCACTGAAGCCATCTTACCTGTGAGTCTTGCTGCATCTCTCCTCCCCGTTCATCGGCCCCGTACCCAGAGAACTGACTCGGGAACTCTGGCCCTTTGGGCAGTGCCACCACTTACTCCAGCGCAACTGAGCCCGCGATCACATCACATCCAGCAGAACAGGCGTGCCCACCACTACCACCGCCCCTCTCGCCCACATCACTCCCTTTCGACATGGCTCTCAAGAGAATCAACAAGGAACTCGCAGACTTGGGGCGGTAAGTGATCCTCGAACCCCTTCCATCTCCTGCCTGATCGCTTCCCGTGTTCCCGCCTCTGGGGAGGCAGCCCCCCACCGTGCCGCGGGATGTCCAACCCGGGGTTGGTAACCGGACGCTTCTCTGGAGTGACCGTCCACGGCCTTCTCGTCAAGACTGGTGCTGATATCTCTGGCAGTGACCCCCCTTCCTCCTGCTCTGCTGGTCCCGTCGGAGATGACCTGGTATGCTCTTTCCCCACCGAGTTGTCACCGCTTTGTGTACTCGTCGGCGTGGCGGGGTCGAGTCACGCGAGACAAAGAATGCGACGGATAGAATGACGATGCTAACATGGAGACAACTACAGTTTCACTGGCAAGCAACGATCATGGGTCCCGTAAGTGCTCTGTTCCCGTCCTTCCCAGTGCCGCCGGCGATAGGAATAGGATTCTACGACACCGACCACCTCGTTCCATCTCCTCGTCCAAGGGACCATCACACGCGTTATTGAAGGGCAGCGAACCGGGTATCTAACGGTGTTTTTATATAATAGGGTGACTCGCCATACTCGGGTGGTGTTTTCTTCCTAGCGATCCACTTCCCTACCGACTATCCGTTTAAGCCCCCGAAGGTCAACTTCACCACCCGCATCTACCACCCCAACATCAACTCCAATGGCAGCATCTGTCTTGACATCTTGAGGGACCAGTGGAGCCCTGCCCTCACAATCTCGAAAGGTCAGTGTGCGCCCGGTAGTGTTCTGTTCTGTATGCTGATTCATTCTTGCTTGCAGTGCTTCTCTCTATCTGCTCCATGCTCACAGATCCCAACCCGGACGATCCTCTTGTTCCGGAAATCGCCCACGTTTACAAGACTGACCGCCCTCGGTACGAGGCTACTGCCCGCGAATGGACTCGCAAATACGCCATCTGATCACGGCTGCACATCCCGCACGGCTGCCTCGGTCTCCTCCATGGTCTCCGTGTCCCTCTTGCTTCATTAGATCGATTTGAAGCCTGGCGTCGTGTGGTTGTGGATCCTTTTCTCATTTTACCGTGTGAACCTTATTTGCGGCTTTTAACTCATTGACGGGAAATTTCGTATCCTCAATCATCATGACCAATTCTCATTCGTCATACATGCATGGGTATCTACCTGACAATACAATCGGACTGGCAAGCTGCTGAAATGAACCCCAAGTTTCTCGGATTGGCGGAGAGGGTGAGGATGTTGCCGGTGCTTGGATGGTCGTGAATGCATGTTCATCGTGGATTTGATAGGGACAAGGGGGATAAGGAGTGAAGAAGAGAAGTGGCCTTTATTATCCCAGATAGCGAAACGAAGACCAAGGCATATTGATCAGGTCAAAAGCACTAATTGCATCCGGCTCGCTCTTCTCTCATTGCTCGTTTCAAAGTTGGTTGGATGTTGGTCGGCCCCGGTATGTGCCAGCGGCTAGACATGTCCACGATTGCTGTCTACCTCCTTTTGGTACTACTGTGTTTCGTTAACTGTGTCGGCACTCGCTTGATCATTTAACATGTCCGCACATATTTCCTGATAGTCCTGACCAATGTACTAGGTGGTTCCAACACCGGCTGGGAACGGACTGCACTTTCCAGATGTTGAACGCCGAGAGGGAAATCGCCGAAAGCTTTGTTACGGGCCACGTATTCCGTACTTATCACGATAGTAGTCTAGTAAAGTGAACCCGAACCAGGGTCTTGTAGGTTGTACTGTACTGTAAATACCTCGGAGTACTCCGTAGACCACCGTAGATCTCTCCACCTTGCCTTGATCGCTACCACATCCTAAGTAGAGTAACGTCTATCGCCTTGACGATATCTTGACCATAGACATCTGCCGGGGATCTCATGCTGCCACGCTTACAACTTGTACTGTACTTAGGAGTCGTCAAGGTACACTAGGTAGGTATTTTTGCAGCTCATCTTCTAAATTAAACACCTACCTGCATACCGGGATAGCCAAGCAGGCCATGGCCAGCCCTCTCCTAGCATGCGGTTTAGCACTGGCTCTATAGAGGTCAGCGCAAGCATTGTGTAATGTGCCCACTCAAGTTAGTATGTACAAGAAACTGATAAAGCATCGGCTACCGTCGATGAAGACTTAAGTCAGCAGAGCTAAGGGATGTCTTTGGAGCACGACCTGCTTGCAGTGGCAATGGCATCTTCTCCATGAATAAGTGCCGGCGGGGCCAAAACCTACATCAGAATTGGTGTGGAAAAAATTCCTAGAGGTGCACCAGTTGCAACGTGTTCGTGCTCTATTGTAGAGCTCTGGCACATTTCGCTTACTTCCCCTCCTAACCCAATAGAAACAAGTGATGGCACCCATTATGATTATATATTTGTGGAGAGAGGTGGAGGAGAGAAAGCCAAGCCAGACCGCAAAAGAATGAGCAGCTTCACAAAACACACACAGACATATATATATATATATATATATGTAGGGGGAGAGAGAGATAGAGAGAAAGAGACCGCCATAGCCAGGCTTAATCAGAAGAACAGATTAACGATCGATTAGGAAAAGCAGGACCCTAACATTCACCAATCTATCTGATGGGACGTGTCTTGTCAGTTCGACTTTGCTGCTAAATCATAAACGACATCCCATGAAATGGAATTTCTATCATCTCAATCTTCACTTCTTAGAGCTGGCTTTTGAACCGATCCTCGAACGCCCAGCCGTGCTTCTATTTGCCTTCATTATCCGCTGCAGTGACGACGACATATTCGTCGAGACTTGTCTGATACCGTCACCCAGTTTGACTGGCTCATCGAACTTGCTCGGTCGCCTCGGCACGCGAGAGATTAACTTGGAGTGATGGGAGTAATGAGAAGCTGAGGACCTCCTTTGGTTCTCTTAGTTGATTGACCGAGTTGTGAGGCGTGACATTTGCCGCTGGAAGCCCTACGGAAGCAAGCATAAGTGATCGGTATCGACCGCTTGAACAGGACCGGAAGGGGGCACCGAATATGGACGGCGTAGGAAAAGCAACATGTGCTATGTTCGTCTGCTGCCGTGAAACACGCATGATGAGCCAAGGAGTACATCCCGAGGCTTCGTCGAGGCTGTGAAGCGGCGCGATCCGCCAGGGCCCATGGCTTCAGGTCGCAAGAGTTACATGATGCCTACGAGGACACACTACGACTACCGTCCACCGTTTTCTTCCTTCAAAGCTCCTTCCACATTGCTTCAACACGTACTCCAGACGTTATCTAAACAAACGAGGCTTTGCGGGTCCCGTTGACCAGCTGTGCAATTCAGCATACATGCCAGAGCAATCACTCGCCCGCATCTCGATCTCCTCTCTTTCCGCTATCCCTATTTCCTTTGCAAGCGTGGAGCAAGTTGAAGTGCTTCCACAGTGAGCTAGCGCGGGAGCAACTATGGACGATAGTAGAATTTGAACCCGCCTTGAGGCTGTTGAACCTGCACGTTTTGGTTGCAAAAACTGAACCAGATCCAAACAGAACCCTCAATGCATAGCCGTCACCCTTGTCCGGGCACGTTCTGCACACGGTCCACACCCGAGGGGCCTTGATGTTGTGATCGCGGCCGTCGGGTATGCACTCTCTTCAGTGATTTTCCAAGGCCGTCGGTGACTTGGAAAAAGAGTCGAATAAGAAGAAAGAAAGAGGAACCAAGGATGAAAGAGCAATAGGCAAAGACTATGTACAGAATGTGCCTTTTTTCTTGTTTGAAAGCGCTGTCGTCATCAGTGAAATAGCCAGATAGGGATTCGTTACCTCGTCAAGCCTGCTTGAGGCAGACACAGCCGGATCATCGTCAAACAATGTCCCATGCTTCCTCTGCTGCGTGGCAGAACTTGCTGCATGCCACACTGGCACTGAGACTGTAGTTGCTGATACTGATCGTATCGTCCTTGAATTCGTCTGCGAAGTCGTCGCGCCCCTTTGCCATTGCTCCAACGAAGACGCAGATGCTCTCGTTCGGGCCAAGCGACTCGATGTAATCCTTGACACGCACCACCGGTGCATCGAAACTCAGAGTGACCTTCCGGCAGTTGGGCGGCAGGTGATCAGTGATCGGGTTTTTGATGACCTTCAACAGCTTCTCCTGGGAATTCGTGGAGCGAATGGAGAGTCGATGGAGCAATTGAACCATAAGGCCGGCGAACCGCTTAAACGTTCGGGGAATGCGGACTGTTGGGCTGACCTCAATCAGAACGCCTTTGGCAGTCTGAATGTAAATCTGGAGCTTTCCGGCCTTGTTGATGGGAGAGTCGAGAAGCGTGAGGAGGCACTGAGGACTCAGACTGATAAGCAACCCGAATAGAAACACGATCAGACGGCAACAGATGCGTAAGAAGTCCAAACCTGATGCGTGATGTCCGGTCGAGCCTCACTAATGTCTCGGTTCATCTTGCGCATGACGCCAATATGCTCATCGCTGTTGAGCAGCGAGTATTTCCCGTCCCGCCCGCTAGCACGGTAGGTTTCCAGGCACGCGTTTGAGAGGACGACGATGAGGCGCTTTGTATCCTTGTCATGGGACGCAATCGGGACATGCTGTTCCGCTACGAGTTGGGGAAGCTCTGGAGGAGGGCAGGACTGAGTCCCTGAGAGTAGAATCTGGTCAGCCATCCTTGTTTCAAAGAGCCTCGCAAGCCCCTGCTGAGCCAGAGGTAATATTTCAATTTGGGAATGGAGTTGGACAGTCTCTTTGGAGAGTGATGTGTCACCCAGGGACGACAAGCGGGAGAAGATGGCGAACCTGACAGGTAGTCAGGGAATGCGCATGTGCGGCGTATGCCGGTGAGTGGATTTTTCACGCCTTCGATGAGAAGAACCGCGGGGAAAAACGGCGGATGTCAAATCGACACTTACTTGGCCTCTTCCTCTTGCCGGCAATCTGAGTATTATTCGACATGATGCGCGATAGGGCACCAATGACGAGGTCCGACGTGCGAGTTGGGTTGTTTGCGGCTACAACTGAGTCACCAAAGCTTAGCCTTAGTTGGCAGGGCTCTTGAGGAACGTGAAATCGGCTTTTTTGGCGCTCTGTGTGAAGGACGCCAGGGCGGTCCGACGCTCCTAGGAAACGCTGACTTGGAGACGACAGGTGTCAGGCGACGAGGGAAACGTGCAGCTGAATTGGAGGGTTAGAGAAGGATTTTGCAAAGTGGACGCTGAGATGCCAAGAAGAGCCTTCTCAGGTAGCGAGCATGTCCTAAGCCTATTATTATTAGTGAGATCTCCGCCGCCTCGAGCGGCCTGCGAAGAAAAAAAAAAGCAGCGCAAGTTACGGCAGTCAATATTATTATTGCGATAATAAAAATAACGATAATAGAGCTCTACTCCCTACCTGCTACAATAGCTGGGAACAATGCGGCCCTCCAGCGTCTGCGGTCTCGCCCATGTCTTGAGAGGACCATTCGAGGTGCGGCATCACGAGCAGCACGGTGCGACGGAGGTGCTGTCCGCCATCCAAGCGAACCTCCAACGGTCAGTCTGGCTCTTGTTATTATTATAATACGATTACTTTGTCTTGGGAGTCGATATGTTCTTCTGCAGGGGTATACAAGCGTCACCCTTGACTTGGTCGGTGTGCTGTATTTTTCATCTGTATTCTCTCGCTGCGAGAACTCCATCGCGCTCCGGGTCTATGAAGACGACACCAGAGAAGTCATCCCTCGCTGCGGTATGTCCATACCCTAAGGGATATATGCTAGCGATTTGACAATTCAGTCCGTAATGCACTGTTCAAGTCTCAGAGCTCAGGTTCATGGGGGCTTGTAGACGTAGAAATCAACCGTGCTGCTGTTATCTATATATACATATTCTAAAGGGCAATTTTCGAGAACTGATGGCTCCTAAAAGTAGTGACATATCGGTGAGATCTATACCTGGTACGACCCCAGGTTAAGCTCCACGGGTGGACAGCTGGCACGTCAAGAAGCCTTGCATAGCTGTGCCAGCAGCTGGAGACCACATGAAGGGACAGAACCTCTGATGATGCTAGGGTTATGATATGGATCCCCCAGAAAAGAAAAAAAAATCCTGAGGAAAAGGTGGAGTCTGTTCGTTGTCAAACTAGGTGCATCCTGTCCAGCTTTGCGCTGCAGACCAGTCCCCTCGAACCACGCTGCCTGACGCACAAATAGAATACATGCAATGGGTTTCTACAGGTAGGATAACCTTCGAAGTCAAGAGAACGCTGTGCGGAAGCACTACTACTTTTCGTCACTCACGCGTGGCTTGATACCGTGTCACCGCAGTGCGTTAAGAGCTCCTTCGATGGACCTAGCTGGAATGTTGGCAGTCCACTCGCAGAGAGTGTCTCGCTGTACTGCGTAAACCAGGAGGAAGGAAACCGCCAAGACCGCAACCCACACCAGGCAGATTTCGGAATCCAGCCAAAGGGACGATCACAGCCTTGACCTGACTGTCTCGAGCTGCTGGTATGCTGATGCAGGAGAGCCTGGCAGGGGGGATGAGGCGTCCAAAGCCCCGGTGTCGCCGGTGCCGCTCGAGTCCCACGTACTGTAACGGTGAGTGCGCAGGCTTCTGCATTAAAAGTCCTGAACGCCGACGGAGCCTGAGAAGATAAAAGAGCTGCTTCCGGTGCCGGGCTCTCCTGGTTTTTATACGCAGCAACATTCAAGGCTCGAATAGGCTGCCTCTCTGTCTTGGTGACTGCTTTGCCACCCCTCGGGGTGACTTGTGAGCAACCGACTTGCCGTGACTCGCTCTATTATTGCCCTGGCACGAGAGTCAATAATAACACCGCGCCACGCGAAGAGGTCAGAACTGACTAGCTGCCCGCGATGGGCGGTTAGTGACAGCACTGACAGCTTTGTCCTGGGGAGCAGCAGTAATATGACCGAATGGGGCCTAGCCTTCCGGCGCGTTCCCGTCGCTGCTCAGCTTATCCAGCAATTCCGCCCGTGTTACAGAAGTAAACATTCCTCCCTTCCCAGACACCTTGCGGTCGACACTCCATGCCCTCTTAGGACGCTACTCCTCGGATCTTAGGGAGATGCCTTGGACTGTGACCAATTCATTCAAACGGTACAATCTACGTGATGCCTGCAATCTTACAGCACCACCACTGACAGTCTCTAGTGGCCTCATGAGAACCTACGGGAGACCTGTACGGCGCGTCTTTGATGACGATTTGCGCCCAGCAGCTAAGAAGCGACGCGTGCAGCCCGCAGACGATTCAGATGAAGCAGAGACAAACCTCCAACACGCCATACGGGAGTCCTCCGCTGCGATCCTTTCGAGTCCCTCGCGTCACAACTCCGCCATTTTCTCTGAGGGGACACATGATGATGATCTCTCAACGCCACCCTCTTCTCCGCCGCCGCGACCCACGCCCCCTCCGGTCACCGCGCGAAAGCCGACCTTCTCATTTCTCAAGCGCAAGCGGCCATCAACCAAAGAGTCTGGTAATGGATCGCCATTGACCGAGGTAAACTCTAACAGCGTGCGAACCTCGGTGGACCCACCGAAGAAGAAGAAGCCTCAACAGCAGCCTATTCTCAGACAGACGCAGATAGATCTTGGGGGCGAGGTCAGAAAGACATGTTCTTCCTGCGGCATGGAATACACACCCTCCAATACGGAAGACGTCGCGCTGCATAGAAAATTTCACGACTTGAACTCAACAGGAGTTGAGCTCGGGAAAGCTTTTGTGAAGGCGAATGCATCTCGTTGGGTGTACGAGGCAGCACGATTCGACGAAGGTTATATAGTTATTGTGGACCGAAAGAGTTCGCCCGCGGCAAAGAACCAAGCGAAGAAGGTGCTTGAGGTGGTCAACAAGGAACTGTCATCTCCTGAGATTGATGACGCGGTCCTGTGGAGTCAGACGGAGCCCCCGAAGCATCTCAGAAAGAATGGAAAAAAGGAAGAAACGGACCGGTATAAAGTCTTCCTCCACATGAAGGACAGTAAGTGCGTTGGACTGTGTCTTACGGAACGCATATGGGAATCGCGACCGGTAAAGCGCGTACCTGCGAACGGATCTGGAAGCGACGGGTCGAGCAGCTCGTCCATCGCCGTGGGGGATGAGGTTCATCCGGCCGTCGTAGGAATCTCCCGCATCTGGACGTCAGGATCCTCCCGGCGAAAGGGTATCGCAATGGATCTCCTCGATTGTGTGGTTAGCAATTTCATTTACGGGATGGACATACCCAAGGATCAAATTGCCTTCAGCCAACCCACAGAGAGCGGGTGTCGATTAGCAGAAGCTTTCTTCGGGCCTGGCCAGCAGTGGCATGTGTATAGCGAGAGCTGAGCTGCTGAGCATAGGAGCTGCAGTTATATTGTAGCAAAACCTGCGTAATAATGCAGTTTTAGGGTGGATAAATATTAATTGTGGATCCCGGGTTGATACCTTTTGATCGTGGAGCTTCGAATGGGAAAACAAGGAGTTCGCGGGTTTTCATTGTTCGCATCAAGTTTGCCTTTGCACAGAGAAGAGCTTGGTCCAAGTTCTGTTTTCAAATTGCCACACATTCTCTCTTGCCGCTCTAAGATAGCCAATCCAGGTAATTCTAGGTCGGAAAGGAAGAATCACAATAGCAGGATGGAGATGGTGATACGCGGATGTTGAGCCGTGGTTAGGAGTTGCCAAAAGCAGTTCATGGCAGCTTCACCCGGGTGGTGGTCCTTTGACTTTGGCAGCTTACTTCGTGACATGCGGCATTTACTCTGTATTTCCTTTCCCACAAGCCCACCGGGCCATTTCCTGCTCTCATGCTTGGACGAGCGTATCTTCGCGATACCCGGCTCAAGTCCTTTCCACCACAAAAAGTCAGAAGACGAGATCTTCCCAAACGTCCTGAAGAGCAACGTGATAACCGATGCATCGTCTGTAAGTCCAACGGCGGAGATTCAAGGTGGGTATTTGTACTCCTTGAGTAAATGCACTCCCTTTGAATTGAAATTTGTATCGACCGTTATGGATTTTTGCAGCTCCATTATTGCCCGTACCAAAAAAAAGTGTGCGTTGCCTCCCCTGGGCCTATTTCGGCAGCGGTCCCGATACCTGGCTTGACTTGATGACAATATCTTTCGTCCGTTTGGAACTCATTTCAGTTCAGCCCCAGTAGGGCAGTATGTTCCTGCGTTCAGATGACAAATCTCTATCAAAACCATCTCTCTGGAATCATCCGCGAGTGACAATGATGAGCTAGAAGATGACGACGGTAAAAGTTACTACGGATGTAGACAGTATTTCACCAAGCAGACAACACGTCGAGTTGGACATCCCAGTCACCTTCGAGTACCGTCCATATCATCTCTAAGAACGAGTTTGGAGACTTCCGCGTGATTGCATCGAATCCGGACTTGCCACCACCTCCACTGCCTCCAAGACGCATCAGGGCCTTGAGGAGCAATACGGACAGTACAGAGAGCACTGTGCTACAATTTATCAATTAGACAAGAAGAATAGAACGAACGACGAATTGCTTCCCCATCAATTCGATACCAATAACTCCTTGCTGATCTGTTACGCTTGCAGAAGGTGTATGATTTGAGGTGATAATTTGAGAGCCACAAGTCTTCATAGCCACTAGCTGAGACAGGTATGGAACGCTGATCTCTTCTGAGCTCTTCGACACCCGGGTTACTACAAGTTGAATCTGACCCTGATATGAAGCTTCTTAAGTACATGAAGTATTACTATCCATTGATGCTTAAATCATGAGCATTTTCTGTTTCAGAAATAGAAGGCTCGCTTAGATACATTTAGCAGCAATTTTTACTTATGATTTGCCAATTTGGTTGCATCATCCGAAGGAGCTATTCTGGCCTTAAAGGAAAAGGGCAGTCTTAAGCAAACCTGACAGAAGTTGCTAGGTAATCAACTACCCGATTTCAAGTAAATGCTACTGCACACTGACGATTGCATGATCAACATAAGGTATCATAATGTTCTGTTGGTCCAGTTGTAGTTGTGATATCCTCATCTGGATAAACAGTACAGTTTATTCCTTGCTACTTCAACGCTGCAAGAGCATCTACCTCACGTGTTACTTGAGTAATGACTGTATCTGAGCAGGTAGGTACCTACCGAGGTACACCCCTACGTAAGTACTGTACCTAGGTACGCAATAATATTTGAAACATCCCACACACTAAAGAGCCCGCCTGAGTCTGGTAAGAAGCTAAGCTGGCGCTCCGGCACGAGGAATAGAGGCGAGGCGACCAGTAATAGTGCATACAGTAGTACTGAGGTGAGGGTGAGACCTCGGCCAAGACCCGCCCGCCGTCGGGAAGCTCCATTGGCTGCCGTCCCCGGGGTAAGTGACGTCTTCGGTCCGCCTCGCCCACCAGACAGATGTACACAGCACTCCGTACAGCAGCAGTAATAGGCACTCGGTGGGACGTAGCTAGGTAAGTATAGGCAGTAATCAACGTGACCGAGTCCAGATATCGACCAGATACCCGGCAGTGCGACTTTGAAAACTTGCAGCAGGGGCACGAAGGCTTCTCTGTCCGTCATTCCATCTTTGATCTCCTTGATCTTCTGCAGTCTGCCCATCATCTTCCAAAAATCATCAAGTCATTTATCGGTGAATGAGCTCCGACAGCTGAAGCTCAGACCGCACATTCACATCTGTCGACCTACATATTTCATCATTTCATTATCTTTAGACGAACCGCTGCACTCGTGCGAAGACTGGGTGGGCATACATATCTCCTAATTGGATCCGGTACAGCTTCGCTGCTTGACAGAAAAGCTCCTTGAGTTTCCCTTGATCAGTTCAGCTGCATGAGAGAACTTGAATGTTGTATTCGGCACCCCTGAGATACTAATCTTGAGCAGATCAATATTCTCCGTTGCTTCCATCTTTCTTCCCTGGACCTCTTCTCATAGCATGCCTGGATAAATGATATCCCGGAACATATCCACGCCTAGTCTCATCAACTTGCCCTCTTCTCCGTCCGACCCTGTTACACCTCCAGACATGGGCCCGTAAGATCTCCACTTGTCCTTCTTTATCCAAGCGCCTGGTCTCTGCGTCCTACAATCCCTTGGATTGTGCTGTGGCTGTACTAACAGAGACATATATTGTACATCCCAGAGGTACCCCAAACTCTGCCACCACTTCACTGTCTGCTCTGTCAACGACAGCGATCAAGGACGGCCATCAGGGCCGTAGCCAATCACATAATCGCCATGGCCGTCGCTCTTCTTCCGCATCCGCATCCTCGACCACGACTCTCGATGCCGAACGAGCCGATCGAATATCCCGTCTTGCGGGACTGGAGCGTGTGACTACTGCCCGAGCCGGGGGCACACAGAATACTGCACAGGCAGCTACCGCCGCCGCTCAAGCGCACCCCCCGGGTTATTTCGACAGCTACGTCCAGATTAAGGAGAGGAGCACGGTTGGCAGCGCCAGCGCCACTAGCAGCATTGGCGGATGCACCACCTGGGCTAGCAGCAGCGATGCGTTTGAGGCGGATAAGAAGAGCGAGGAGCTAGACGATGGTGTTTCCAGTCTCGACGGGCTCAGCGACGAAGGCAATAGCATAGTTGGCTTCGGGGAAGGCGCCAGCAGTACAGCCAGTGGCCCAGTCTCGGACGGTGCCTTGAGCAGGATATCTTCCGCTGGAGGACGCCCGGGCTTGCTGGGCAGCCCGACGACGAGCAGAACCAGCGCGGCACCCTTTTACATGCAGCATCCAACCGGGGACTCTACGAGTGGACGGGATTGTGAAAGAAGCGACTGCTAGGACCCTTTTGACTTAGGTAGTAGGCATTCTACGCAGCAGAACAGGTACAAGGGCCACAGTGCCGGAGCTTCCTGAACGTACTTAGTCCTCGAAGGATTTCCCGGGATCGGGATTCTAGCAAACGAGGGATGATAGGCACCTAAAACTCTTAGAGACCCGAGGGAAGTGAGCATAGAAATCGAATCGGCGACATGACCGTTTGTATAGTCTCCGCGCTGGATCGTATCCTCCTGGGGGCTTGGCCCGCCCGTCACCGCCCGCCGCGCGGCTGCGGTACGCCTTCGAGGGACGCTCCGCGGCCACCGAAATTTTCCTCCCGCCTCTCCCACCGCTCACCCTCTCCCTTCTCGTCCAGACAGTCTTCCCGTCCACCTCTCACTGCTGGCATTGACTTGTCAAGCACGGGGAACCGCAGGACCGAAGACCCTCCAGCTTTCCCGGGCAAGGCCCAGCAGCCATCCACCGGTCCCTTTGTGTGCGCGCTGCTTGCCTGCGTCAGACAGCTGACAACAGCTACGGTGGCAAGGACGAATCTTGCGTGACAACGCAGAGTCGACGCATCGTCTGGTCCCTCGACGATAACAGACACGTGCCCGGATCCTTCCAAGGTCTTCTGGTGTCTTGGAGCACACGGGAAGTCGCCTTCGTGCGGTTCTAGCCTCGCGATATCTTGGAGATCCGACGCGCCTTGCTGTGGCTTTGGATAGTCATGGCGGCTCCTACACAGTTTGCTTGTGGGTTTCCCTTTCCTTGCGGCCCGACTGCGTAAGGCGGTCTTTCCATACCTGTCTTTCTAGGCTTGCATGTTGACTCGCCACAGTCCGAACGTCGAAGGGAATCGGCATCGTGGATGCTGCTCCTGTCTATGAGCCTTTGTCGGGGTTTGTGAGGTATGCTCGTCTAGCCCTGTGCTCTCTGAGATCTATTCCGACGTTGATTTGGTCAACGAGAGTGCTGATGTGTAGGGCTTCGTACTCTCCAGGCCTGAGGGGAATCTCCGCTGCTGTGCTTATTCCCCATGTGGCCGATACTTTGCGTGGGCGTCTCCGGAGCGGTGCGTTCACCGGTACATATTGATAGCTCGGTCTCTGATATACTAACATCCTCTCAGGGTCACCATTATCGATCCATCCGTGGGCCACATTATCGCCACCCTTCCTGCCGACAACGTCTACGAGCTGGGTTTCTCGCCGCTCGGGACGTACATTATAACCTGGCAGCGTCCGTCCAAGGATGAGAATGGCAACGCTGTCAAGAACCTCAAGGTGTGGCGTGTTGTGGAGAACTCCCAGGGCGGTGGTGAGGTCGACGAGCACGCAATGGTGGGATGCTTCGTCCAGAAGTCGCAGACGGGCTGGAACCTGCAATATACGCAAGACGAACGGTTGTGTGCTCGTATCGTCACCAACGAGGTTCAGTTCTATCACAGCAACGACCTCTCAAAGGTCTGGAGTAAGCTGCGGGTGGAGGGTGTGGCCGATTTCGCGCTTTCACCTGGGAAGAACCATTCGATCGCGGTGTTTGTACCTGAAAGAAAGGTTTGCTTCCCATTTCAACAGTTTGTCTGCGCTATGGCTCATATCCCAACTATAGGGTCAACCTGCAGCGGTCAAGGTGTTCAGCGTGCCTCACTTTGGGGTGCCGGTCTCGCAGAAGACCTTCTTCAAGGGTGATAAGGTTCAGCTGAAATGGAATAACTCCGGGACGACATTGGTTGTGCTCGCCCAAACCGACGTTGACAAGACCGGTAAGAGTTACTATGGAGAGACAACGTTGTATCTGCTGAGTGCTACTGGTGGCTTCGACTCGAGGATCGAGCTTGGTAAGTTTTTGCTATTTTCTATTACTTTGGACGTTATTACTTATGGATATGTTTGTAGATAAAGAGGGCCCCATTCATGACGTGACATGGTCTCCCAACTCCAAGGAGTTTGGAGTGGTGTACGGTTACATGCCCGCCAAGACGACAATTTTTAATATGCGCGGAGTGCCAATGCATAGCTTTTCTCTGGCACCTCGGAATACCATTCTGTTTTCTCCTCACGGTAGATTTGTGCTCGTGGCAGGTTTTGGCAACCTTGCTGGCCAGATGGATATTTACGATTTGGACAAGGATTACAAAAAGGTCGCAACCATCGAAGCTTCGAATGCCAGCGTTTGCGAATGGTCTCCCGATGGAAAGCACATATTGACTGCAACGACTAGTCCGCGGCTCAGAGTCGATAACGGTGTTCGAATTTGGCATGTTAGTGGTGGTTTGATGTACAACGAAGATATGAACGAACTCTATTATGTCTGCTGGCGGCCTCAATCTACCGTGCAGCATCCACTTGGAGATCCTTTCCACCCTATGCCTACCCCTCACGCGTCAGCTCTGGCCTATCTCGGAAGGATGAAAGCTCCTTCGAAGCCTGCAGGTGCCTATCGGCCACCAGGGGCTCGTGGTCAGACCACTCCTCTGGCCTTCAAACGGGAGGATGAAGGCGGTGTAGCTTTCGTCAGGGATGGCACGTCTTCCTTCGGTGCGAGCACCATGAACGGATTTGGCAAGCCGAGGAGGCGTGAAGTACCTGGAGCAGAACCTGCCGGGGAATATTTGCCTCCCGGAGCTGCCCCTGGTGGTGGTGTGACTTTACCTCCCGGTGCTGAGGCCGAGGAGAAACTTTCCAAGTCAGCTGCGAAGAATAAGAAGAAAAGGGAGGCCAGGAAGGCGAAGGAGAACGCGGAGAAGAATGCAGCACTCGAAGGCTCTGCGGGCCCGCCTAGCGGCCAGCAGCCGTCTCGGAGTCCGGACCGTCGAGGCGAAAAGGCCCACGAGCGAAGCAACTCCAAGAGCAACAATCTGGACCCGAACCAGCGGAGGAATCACGATCGCAACGACAGCAATGCGGGCCGACCCAACGGTACGCCGTCACTTCCTGCGGATTCTAGCAGGCTGAACACCAAGGCGAGTGGTCCTGTTGCACAGCCTCCTGCTCCCGCTGTTGCATCTCCAGAAACACCTGGTAGCAGCAGCACTCCGCAGGATAAGAGGATCCGGAGCTTGTTGAAAAAGATTCGTGCAATTGAGGAGCTGAAGATGCGTCTGGCTGCAGGAGAAAAGTTGGAGGATACGCAGTTGAAAAAGATACGGACAGAGGAGGCAGTGCGAAAGGAACTAGAGAGTCTTGGGTATAACGGATAACAAAGTCCAGCAAGGCCAGGTCGACTTGGGAGAGACTTGGTAGAGGAAGTGGCTGGCCCGTATATTGAGAGAGCAATCTGAATGTGAACACAGGTCAACATCTACAGTCCGAATGAGATCGTGGCCGCTGTTCACCGATCGTCTGTCTATTTTGGCTGGTTTTGCTCTCGTATATAGATGAATTGATGAGAATATTCTGCTAGAGGAGATCCGGATAGGTTAATTTGAAAGCAATGAGATTTACACTAGATGTGTAAGTGACGGACATAGCCCATCGCTGAGCAGAGGGTTTTAAAACAGAAAGAATGGACGTTTCAGTTTAATGTGTAATGTCGGGCTATATACATGTGATCAGTTCTGTGCAATCTGAATGCACGATACCAAGTAGATTTCTACGGAGGTTTTGTTGGAGAATCTCATGATGTGATAGATTAATCAAATCTTTATTAAGCCTACTCACAGAATATGAGGTGGATTTTTCTTACCAAAACTGACGTGCCTAATGCCATCCTTCAATCAACAGCTAGAAGGTAGTATGCGCGCGCTGGCCTCGGGCGCTTTATAAAAACTGCCTCCAGCAGTTTCACCACTTCACGTATGACGCCATATTCGTAGCACAGCCAAACAGAGCATGATTCATGAGACCACAATACATCATCTCGTGTTGATTATTAACTTTAGCTTGCGCAAAACCCGTAGATTCTGTACGAATAATCCATATTAGGGAGCGTCCTCGCTACTCAGACCCTCCATGAGGCCCAAGATATGCACATACAACTCCATCTCTAAGCACAAACCTCAAACTAAAAAAGGCAATAGTGAAGCTATACAGGATCCGGGGTCGGATCCTCTGAGAGGGGGGGTGGGAAGGGGGCAAGTGTCAGGACTGGCTCAGGAACAAGGGCTTAGGGCTAGGTCTTCTTGTGTGTGACTCACTGCGAAGTCATCGTGACTCGCATACCCACGCACCATGACTTGCATGTATGTATTATATATGACCTTGGCCTCTTGGTAGTTCAGGAGGACAAGGATCAGTCTTATACACAACCTTACTACCCACTATTGCAACGCTCTAGCCACTATCCTTATAGACTTCCTTGTCTAGAGACCCCCTCTCCAGCTCCTGACATTGCTATCTTACGATGTCCCATTCCACAATGTCCCCTTCATGTGGCATACCTGTGGCCCCACTACTCCTCGCTATAGTCACAAGCACAAAAGCGTTAATATGTATAGTAACCAATTACAAACTTCAGCACGAGCTAAAGGATCTTAAATACGATACTATGTTGGCAACTTTAGCAAGGAGTACCAAAGGGAATCAGGTAACCCAGACAGAGAGATATGGAGTCAAGCCACCGTGGAGTTGCCTTGTGAATGGGTGTAAGTCGGACTGTTTGATGTATCGCGTCGAATACAGAGCTTATCCCTCTTATTTACCATCTCCTAGAGAAGAGATAAGAGGAATTTCAAGGCATGGACCTCGCCTTGCGCTCCACCTTGCGTCGCGAATAAGAACTGCACAAACAGTGTCACAAACTCAAAGCTCATATCGCTCCTCACTCAAGACTTTCTGGCCAAAAAGGATGCTTCAATACACACTAGCTTTGTAAACTTGTAGAACTTCACTGCGCTAGAGAATCACCCAGAGTACTGAGATATAAATAGAAAGTTGGAATATTGGGTATCTCTGGTCCATTTCGACATCGTCACCCCGCCCAAGACAGAAGAAAAAGAAAGGCAGACTCACGCATCCCCTACCTGATCGAGACCTCCTGCAGACCAACTCCTAAGAAAATATGCGGGTCCTTCCGAGTGGACTTCTGACGGTATCATGTGGTCGATATGGACTAACCATCTCATTCAATACTCTATCCACGCCATCAACATCAAGTTCTCCTTTCATGAGCATAAGTTGATCAGTTTCTACAGAAGACCTTTTGGATATCTGTTGCGCTATTGTCGGGTTGGTGTGTTCTTGCTCCGGTTCCACGGGCCTTGGGGTCAGAATAATGAGTCGATGTTCCGTAGTGATCAGAATATCGAACTCTCGACATCCTATTTCTTTTGTCTTGCGAGGGGCGACAGGCAAGTGGCCAATTCCAGTCATTCTTTCTCCTAGAATGTCCATATTCCCGAGACAAGACACTCTGCAGCGATTTAAGGAGTCAAATGTTCCTGTGGCCTTTACTGCATTTCGCCATAGTGACAGGAGACTCGGAATAACGACGCTCTGACTTCCATGTCGGATCAGGATCGACTCTTCAGGAGCTGCATCTCTCAATGAGTTAGTTTGTATGACAGATATTTCACCGCACACAGAGGGCTGAGAGGAACTATGAGAGCCCTTGAACAGTGTATCTTCCCGCATCCGCTTGGTAGAAGGAGTCAAAGGAACAAATCTGGCTCGTTGTTCAGGCAATGAATCGGCCGTTTGAGAGCCTTTTGCCTGTGGCGTCCCAATGATTCGGCCATTCACAGCAAATCGCGTAAGAGAACCGCCGGTGACTCCATGCACACTCGACTTGTGGTGCAGGGGGCCTTCACTTCCTGGACCTATCCCTTCAATATCCCAAACACCCCACTGCCCATCGGCCAAGAGGACTATTACAGCTCGTCCACCAAGGACCCATTCAGCATCGACAATAGTCCTTCGACATGCAACTTCCGTCGAACACTGCTCAAATCCGGGGTACAAGGTGACTAGCCATCTCCCTCGAGACTCGGCGGCATCGGCGTCACCATTCAGGTCCCGCTGACTGCGTGAGACTTTGCACTGTCTAGGAGCGAGGCAAGAGTAGACCTTAACGTAACCACTGGAGAATGACACCAACAAATTGGAGTGGCGTGATGAGGGGTAGGGGGATGGATTGAAGGAAATACTTCTGGCAGGAGCCGGCAAATGATGTTTCTGAAAGGGATGAATGTGAGATTGAGGGAGGAAGTATTTAGCCTCGACTTGACTCGACTGTTCAAGAATAGGAATACGGTATACCAGAAGAGTACCAGACGCCTCTGCTGAATGCGTGGCCACCAAGAGATCCCATCGCCCTTCCGTTTGGGTTCTAGAGGAGTTGTCTTTGCAAAGCTCTCCTTGGATCTGGACTCTGCTCTGACCTTCTTCATCACCCCGGAATGTAAATGTCATCGACACTCCTTTAGGAATTTCTTGGTGAGACCCGCTGCCACTGATTGAAAGTGTCTGGACTCCCTGGGATGCATCTGCGTTCGTATCCTGAGGAGGAGCAAGGGGAAGGGCGACGACTCGCGTAGAAAAGTCTGCACAAATAGCTGATATGACAATCATCTGAGACAAAACTGGAGGGAAAACACCGAGCGATGAACGTGCCATGTCGGGGATGCAACGAGGTACTGCTAAATCGAGAATTTTTGTCCCTAGTGGTACATCGACATAGCCAATGATATCGTCGAAAGGTCGTTCTGCCTTTCCATTTGCGAATTGAACTTTGGGGTACTCATAATTTGGTAGTTCCGGAGTTGCTTCCGTATCTGAATCGATGACCATGACTGCATCATCGTTGCCGAGGCCATCAGGCTTCTCCTTCGCTCTTCCCTCTGTCGAAACAGGGTCCTGCAGAAGGTTAGGGTCACGACCCCCTCTCCAGATCACCTTCAGGCCGGTCTCGGAGCCATATATGATAATCGACGAGCCGTTGGGGGAGAGAACAGGGTAGGCTTTCGCGCAGTAGACACGGTGAGGGAGATGATAGCTAGAGACGGGACCGCAGTCAGCCAGCGAGAAAGCATTGAATTGTAGCGACTGAGAGAGCGCATACCTCAGCTGCAGGACATCGTCCCTTGGTTGTACCAATGGTCTTGTGGAAAGAATAGACATGATGGTGGATATTCGCGGTGTATCGAAGTTGAGGTACGCGGCGATGGGAGGAGGTTGTAGTCAGATTCGGCCACTACTAAAGTACATGGCCAATGGTCTGCAGCGATTAACTTTTCGATCGACGATTATAGGGTCTCGGAGAGACAGTTATGGTCGTGGTACGGAGTACGGAGTAGTGTGGTGGCAGAAACAGCAGTTAGTAGTGGCGGCTACGAGACCATGTTTTTTGGTTCACTGACGGAAAAGCGAGCAGTGGCGCGCCGCGCCGCGCATGCCGGAGCAAGGACAGCACCACTCCTCGGAGTTACGAAGCGCTTGAACAACTCGCGCTACCAATGCCTTACGAGTCCCGAGAATGGACGTGATCGGATGACTGCTGCCTCCAGCCGGACTGCCAGAGGCCCCGTTCAAGAACTGTGTCGACAATGGCGTCGGTGCGGTCACTTGGCTTGCACCAACCCTCTGCAATCCCTTTCCTAGTCGCTGAATCTCTGCTTCCCCCCGACCCCTCCGAAGAGGAGTATACATGGCAAACAGGCATCGACGATGATGGGCCCGAAGGACCAGCGGATGAAGAGATTGTATACACAAGAACTTGCGTGGTCTGGTCTCGAGGCGGTATCGTGAAGAAGGTCTACAGGTTTGACCTCGAAAAGGAGGAAATCCGCCATGTTCTTTTTACGTATTTTCCGGCGGGAACGACCAAGACGAGAAGTGGCCACGCGCCCCGGAGCTTTACTGGAGAACCATCCCAGGAACGTAGCAGCGTCCATCTAGGTCGTGGAGGGCCAATCAAACCGAAGGGAAAGGAATCGCAATCCGAGATATGCCGGATCATCTCAAATATCAATGGGGACAGAAGAGCAGAAAGGGGTTACAAAGCTCTCAATGGGCTCTCCAGAGCTTTGGTTGTGGTTCTCAAGTCTCAAGCACACATCTTTTTTTTGGCTGGCAACAGCCATGTCATCCCTTTACCCTTCGAGGTCGATATGGTTTTCCCTACTCCACGAGGACTTTTGTTTCAGCGAAAAGTCCATGAGGGAACTTCTAAAACCGTTCCAATAGCACCTCCAAACTCTTTTGTGCCTTCAAAACTGTCGCAAGTGGATTCTTGTTCTTCCCAGACCTTAAGAATATCGACAGGGAAAGGAACAGGTCCCTCTTCGACTGTCCCCGCTGCTCAGTCCTCAGGACGGGCCTCAAAGTCTAATAAAAATGAGGATCTTCCCAGAGTATTTTGTCTTACTGACCCCCATTCTGAGATGGGTTTAGTTGTGTCCAGGAACTCATCTCGTCCACTATCTGAGAGTTACAAGACCGACCCTTTCGATGCTTTAGACCCGGCCGATGAGATATTATATGTGTCTCATAAAGATGAGTTCCCAAGTACGAACAATGCGCACTCTGACTATCCCTTGGTGCTCGTCGTGACCGTCAATGCAAATACCGGCTTCTACACACTTTGGACGGCTCGATACGCTGAAGAGACGAAAAGCTGTCTAAAATTGAGAAGGAAAAAGGAATCTGGAACAAGTGATACTCGCTTTAAAAGAAGAAGCTCACATTTCAGTATGGCGACAGGTGTATCAACCCCTGCTGCTAGACCGTCTACTGTAAGAGAGAGCTTTGGTATTATAGGCCACGGACGTGACACTTCTGGAACCTCTTATTCTTTTTCGCAGAATCTTCAAACTGAGGAAAGAGCTGATGAAGCAGATGATATTGCCTCTCAGCTTGGCCGCGAATTTGGAGACATTGGAGCTCCATTAAAAACATCAAGGCGGGTGAGCTCGTTGCTTGCGCGGGCTGACCTTGCAACTAGTCAGGATAGGGCGACTTTCTCAGATCTTGCTACTGGAAATCAGGCAGGTTCTGCGCTATATGGCGGGACAAGACAGTCCACGGGGACCTACAGTAATCGCGGAAGCTTTGGGTTCAATCCTAGAGGTTCTTTACCGCCTGCGAATAGTTCTATTTACAGCAATAACAGCAGCATTCTTGATGCTCCCGTTGACAAGGTTCTTGAAGAACTCAAGGATGGTGGTGATCCTGAGTGCCTAGAGAGTATGGGCCTTAAAGAATCAATGTCAGGTCTGCCAAAGGAAATGATACTTACGAAGGTGGAGAGTTTCCCTTCGAACCTTACCGGTGGCTCTAATGCACTTCCCACATCAATGAGGTCCCCGAGATATAGAATATTTACTTTGCGTTCCTATGAGACAGAAAGTCTGCGACACGGAGATTGTACTGCGATAGCCGTCTGCATTCTGGATTATTCCTCGAAATCTCTAGTCGTGGTCAGTCTGAAGGTCGAGAGAGTCACACATCGTCAAAAAGAGACCGGGTCTCTAGATTCGACGAAAGAACAAATCCCGGAACAACGCTCTCTAATCGTCCAGGCAACTGGAATACGGCATGGCTCTAATATAGTGGATGCTTGTAGGATAGTTGACGGAGAGGTTTCTCGAATTCTAACATTGAGCACGACGGTGAACGGGCGAAACGAGTTAACATTACAATCACCATGGAGTACGCCGGTCACAGTTGAACTGCCTTTCAACCTGATGTTGCACGAGCCAGGAATATCACATTCCGAACCTCCAAATCGCTCATGGGATGGTACAATGGAAAGAGCCATGAGTGGTGCGTCCTTCAGTTTGATCGGACTATCTCATCCATCTACTCAGGGCAAGGTTGATGTAGTCGATTCCCAGAGAAGGAGACATAGGATCCAAATTAAGATGGAACCGAGGAATGTTCTGGTTAGGAAGATCCTCAAGGTCTGCACGTTTGTCCTGAGACACTCGGCACTCGCTGGTGACAGCATACTTATCGGATGGTGGGAAGTCTTGAAATGGCTACAATCCAGAGAAGTGAGCGAGAAGGATCTGGAGTGGACAGCAATGGTAGTTGTTTTGTTTACAATGGCCGTTAATTTCATTGAGATCAACCACACAAGAACACCAGTGGAGTTGAACCGGAAAAAGACACGGCTCATGAGATCAAACAGTGGAAGCCACATTGACTTACAAAGTTGGGAAAATATGCTGGAGCAAGAGGCCGGCTCACCCGGAGCCCTCCCATCGTGGATGATGAGCAGTTCATGGAGCTGGATTGTGGAACAAGATGCGCGTGATATTGATGACTCATCTCGTCAAGGACAAGGATCAAAGATGGAACAACGAAACGTCATCGAATTACTACGACCTCGGACGGCTTATCGACAAAACTCGTACTTGATACGATGCGCAGCTTTGGCCCGGGATTTCCTTCAAAGCCCCCAGGGCGAAGCCGCCTCTGGCTCCGAAGGATATCTTCCCACTGCCATTTCCCAAAGCGAAAATACACGGCGGACTGTGCTGTGCACCATCCTTGTTGGTATACATCTTTTGCGCGAAGAGTTGAAGCTTTCCATATATGAAGCCGAGTCCCCCTGCAAGGAGATAGGCATCTTAGCTCCCATTCTAGCTCAGATTGGTGGATGGTTGGGGTGGAACTCTTGGACGTGGAAGGACGATGCTTACTATGGGCTCGAAATGGCCAACATGGATAACTGGTTGTACGATGAGGCTCAGATTTCGAGTCTTGATGTTCCTCCAGAGCCTTTTGCACCCCCATCGATATTCTCTTTTCTGGAGAATTTTTGGCGCCAGCCCTCGTCGTCTTTTCTCACTCTACTCGATATTGTTTCCGCGCCACAACGTATCTCTGGAAGGGAAAGACTGTGGCAAGAGGCTTTGACCATTACTCCGAGGACTCTCGCACTGAATGGTTTCCTTTCTGGAGTCCGCGATTTGCGGACAGCTTCTGAGAAGGTGGAGCTTTTATTCCGCTGGGGACTGACTGAAAATGTTATCGACACCCTGCCGGACGGTGTTAGTGCCCCACTCTATGAAACAATTTTCAGCTGCCAGATAAATCCTCCGACGTCCTGGGGTTCGGAACTTCTGAGGTTGATCGACCGAGACGACATCTATATGTCAATGAACGATAACTGCTGTTGTCCTCCTGTCCTGCGGCCTCAGCCTACCTTGGTACATGATGCCATGCGTGACTTTCACCACGTTAGCAATTCGGCGCTGGAAATTGACACGATCAACGCCTTCGAGGCTTCTGCAGAGGCTGATAGATTCTCTATCATGAAATTGATCTTCCGTGAAGACAGACGATTCGTGGAAGCAGCGAGGCTTTTGAACCAATCAAAGGCCCCTGTGGCAGAATGCATTCCAGAACCCGAGTGGTCAGAGTCAGATTTATTAGAAGCACAGAAGGAGCTCGTTCAGCTTGTAACTCTGAGGACCCTCTCAGTCCCAACTGGCCGTGCCATGTTCATGTTCAATGGACGGCTACCGCTATTGACTGAAAAACTCCCAATTCCATCATTTTCATTGCAGTGTGTCATGAAACCTTCTAACGTGACTATTAGCGCTGATAGAGCTTCATTCAGTGAGGAGAAAGTCTGTTGGGCTTTTTTCCATAACGGTGTCGCAACGGGCCTTGCAATATCAAGGGCTTGTAAAGGCATCGATACCTCTTGGATACTTTTCAACAAGCCTCAGGAACTGACGAACAGACATGCTGGGTTCTTGCTTGCCCTTGGTCTGAACGGTCACCTCAAGTCCTTGGCCAAGTGGGTTGCTTTCAAGTACTTGACTCCGAAACATACGATGACATCGATCGGTCTTTTGCTAGGCTTGTCAGCCTCCTACTTAGGCACCATGGACAGTCTTATAACGCGCCTTCTTTCAGTACATGTCACTAGGATGCTTCCCCCCGGTGCTGCTGAATTGAACGTGTCTCAACTGACGCAAACAGCTGGGTTAATGGGAATCGGACTGCTTTACTGCAATTCCCAGCACAGACGAATGAGTGAGATTATGCTTTCGGAGATTGAAAACCTGGAACATGAAGAGAGCACAGCTTCTCAAGAGGACCTGCGTGGTGAAGGTTACCGTCTGGCTGCCGGATTTGCTCTTGGACTCATCAACCTCGGAAAGGGCAAGGACTTGAGAGGACTACGAGATATGCATATAGTTGAAAGACTACTGGTACTAGCCGCCGGAACGAAGAACGCTGACCTTGTTCATGTCCTCGATAAAGCCACTGCAGGTGCCACCGTTGCTCTCATGATTATCTTTATGAAAACCAACGATTCGGCTCTCGCCGAGAAGATCGACATCCCGGATACAACCGTGCAGTTTGACTACATTCGACCAGATATCTTCCTGCTTCGGACATTGGCTAGGCATCTCATAATGTGGGACAGTGTCCGTGCGAGTCACGAGTGGCTCCGTCAAAGCCTTCCCAGTAAATATCGACGGAGATATCGGCTCACTTGCATTCACCGGCTAAGCAGCGATGACATGCCTTTTTTTAATATCGTCGCCGGGCTTTGTTTCGCTATTGGTCTGCGCTATGCTGGCTCAGCTTCGTTACAAGCAAGGGACCTTGTCCTCTCATATCTTGATCAGTTTATGAGAATCTGTCGACTTCCGGCTCTCAATTATGATGGGAAGCTAACACGGAATTCTGTCCGTAACTGCCAAGATGTTGTTGCGCTCTCCGCAGCGGCAATCATGGCTGGAACAGGGGATCTTGCGCTATTTCGGCGTCTGCGTTCCCTTCATGGTCGCGTTGATGCCGATACGCCTTATGGAAGCCACATGGCGGCTCATATGGCAATTGGAATGCTCTTCTTGGGGGGAGGAAGCCATACTCTTGGCACTTCAGACCTTGCCATAGCGTCGCTGCTGTGTGCTTTCTACCCGGTCTTCCCTACGACTATGCTTGATAACAAATGCCACCTCCAGGCGTTCCGCCATATGTGGGTTCTAGCAGCCGAGCCGCGTTGTCTCGTTCCGAGGGATGTTGATACCCGTCGTCCCGTCTCAATCCCCATCTCACTGACAATGAAGAACGGTGTCACAAAGAAGGCAACGGCACCTTGTCTCCTCCCTGACTTGAATGACATAGCGACGGTCAAGGTACTGAGCCCCGAATATTGGCCACTCGTTCTCGACTTCGGCGGCAATGATCGACTCCGTAGGAAGTTTCTCCACGGTGACCAGTTCATATATCTGAAAAGAAGGGCGACATCCAATCCATCTGAATTTTCTGGGTTTGCTTCCACATTGTTGGGACTCAGCGAAGCGCAAGATGTACTGCCATCATCTTCCACCTCGGTGGCTGCTCCCAAAGGGCCGTCAGCGCAATTGTCCAATGCCCCCGCCGTTCTTTCCCAGGGACGCAATTCGAGCGAAATCCAGTCACCATCTTACGGTATGTGGGATTGGGTTTTCTTCCTTCCTTCTCTACAGGGCTTGGATCTCCGGGAAAAGTCTCTAGTTATGACTCCGTTTCCATTTAAAACCTGTTCACTCTACGCTCTCGACGGGAACAACACTTCTGCTCCTCCTCCTTGGTTACGCCCCTCCGCGGCCGACACGAGACTTATCATCGACGCTACGGTCCACAACGCCATCGAGGCTGCCTCATCCCGTCGCGGCAGTGGCCTAGGTCAGATCAGTAGAGATGATTTTTGGCAATTGAGACTCCTTTTCGACTGGATCGATAACGGTGTCGATCGGGAGGATAATCAAGATGTTCGGGGAAAACAGGATGGGGACGCAAATTCCAGGACCGGTTGGAACAACAATCGACTCTTCTGGCTACGGAGGGATATCATCGAAGAGGCGAAATGGAAGATCTGGAGCATTAGATTCCGTAACGACGGCGTCTGGGGAGACTGAGAAATTGAAAGGAGACTGGTAGTCGAGGTGTTGCGAGTTCTCGGAAAGAGTGCTCGTGATTTCGAATCTGTTGTGGGCATTATTGCTAGGCGCTAGCAATGTGTATGTGCAAATGGCGGTCTCCGGAAAAAAAAAAGGCACCGGAACTTGAGAAATGCATGGATCAAGTGATAAATATGCGTGCCTTGTCGATGCATGGGAGAGAGATGGCGCCACGAGTGGTCATAGCTAGACAACCTACATAGGTTAAGAGCACACCAAATTAGCCTGTTCAAGGCTTCACTTTTTTTTCTTTCTATCATTGTTTGAGGGAAACATCAACTGCAACTCCGTGGTTCGAGTTTTCATTATGGGAAGACTTTTTTTTATATAGAGAGAGAGAGAGAGAGAGAGAATAGAGAGTCTAATCGACATCATGCTACTGCGACGGGACGACACCGCCGTCGCGCGGCAGGCCTCTGTCGCCGCCGCCGCCCATGCGCCAGAGCCAGACGCCTTCCAGGGCCCACGCCCTGGCGCTCGCGTGGCGGCCGATGCCGCCCCTGCCCCCGGCGCCGGCCCTGCCGTCCTTGCCGCTGTCGTCGCCGGCCTCGGCCAGCATGCCGGCGACGACGCGCTCGCGCTCGATGACGTCCCAGAGGCCCTCGACGAGGGGGGAGCCGCGCTCGCCGAACTCGCCCTTGCCCAGGCGGAACAGGATGCGGCCGAGGACCTGCCAGGCGATGCAGCGCTGGGCGGGGAAGGTGGAGCGGCCGAGGATGGCGAGCTCGGGGATGGTGTAGCCGGCGGCGAGGGGGTCGGCGGCGTGGTGGTGCAGGCCCAGGGTCGGGGGCAGCGAGAGGGCGGTGGACGGGGAGAGGAGGGTGCCGCGGAAGGAGAAGCGGAGGGCGGAGGGGGCCACGGCGGTCGCGGTGCTGGCGGGGTGGTAGGCGGAGCGGACGGCCTCGGGGTCGTCGGGGTCGGCGGAGGGCGGCTGGAGCCAGGAGAGGGCGGAGGGGTCGTGCGGGGTGTCGGGGAAGTAGTGCGACTGCAGGTCCTCGAGGAAGGACGGCGACGACGGGTCCAGGTTGGGCATGGGGCCCTGGCGCGGCGGCGGGGTGGGAAAGTGGATGGGCGGAGGGACCTCCGAGGCCGGGCGGAGGTCCTCCGGCGGACGGGGCGGGGGGAGGTCGTCGATGGACGCTGCCGTCGTCGCGGGCTGTGAGGTCGGGGCGGGGGAGGGTTCGTCCGAGGTGGACGTCCTCTGCCCGGCCGTCTTCCTGGGATGCGGCTCGGTGGTCTGGTCCGGGTCGTCGATGGTGGCCCTGCGGAGCAGACGCTCGACCAGCGAAGGCGACAGGCCGGCCATCAGCTCCCTGCGTTCCTTCTCGATCTGCGCGGGCGACATGGCGGCGATGCGCCGCCGGTTCTCCTCGTCGATGGCGCGCTTCTCCTCCGCGAGCGACGGGGGGCGGTCCGTCGGCGCGGACGACGGCTGCGACGAGGCAGCGCGACGCTGCCTGAAGGCCGACTGCCCGACGCGCCTCCTGTGAGCAGGAAAGCCGGTAGCCGCGGAGGGGGGCCTGGGGGCGGGGGGCGCGGCGGCGGCGGGGGCGCGCTCCTTGATGTCGCCGATCAGGCCGAGCGAGAGGGAGGGGGGGGCATGGCGCTCGTGGTCGTCGTCGTCGTCGTCGAGGTCGAGGACGAAGCGCTCGCCGCGGAAGGCCATGGCTGCGGTTCTGGGACGGAGATGTCGATGAAGACGGCGAGACGGAGCGACGATGCGGCTCAAGGGCGTGCAGGGCGCTATGCCGCGTCGGGCTAGCCTCGTGGAGCCGGATCGCTGCGATCGATCAGGGAGACCGGAGGATCTGGGATCGGAGGATCTGGGGATGCAGCTGTAGAGGAGGAGAGGAGAGGAGGGACGACGACGGCGAGAGGGAGGAGGGTGGCGAGACGAGATGCCGCCGGGCGAGGGATCTGCCGGGGAGCCCAGGTGGCCGGCTGGATGGCCGCGAGTGGCCGTCTCTGATCTGTCAAGCCGTGTAGCTGGCAGACCGGTGTCTGCTTCGTGTATCTGTTCCGTACGATGACGGCCAGGAGAGGATCGAGAGGATCGAGAGGCTGAGCAGCGTGGTGGATGAACAGGAGAGGCCGGACAAGACGGTCGCTGGATCTGGAACGAGGATCCGGGAGAGAGAACAGCTGTCAGAGGGGTATCCGACCAGGCAGGAAAAAAAAAAAAAAAAAAAAAAAAAAAAAAAAAAAAAAAAAAAAAGAGAGAGAGAGAGACAGAGAGAGAGAGAGAAAAGGAAAAAGGGGGGAAAAAGAAAGAAAAAAGAGAAAAAGCAGAGCAACGCCGTCGGGATGTGTGGGATGTGTGCAGAGACACCTGTCCGTGGCCCCTTGGCTGCTTGCCTGCTCCCTGCCTTTCTCTTTTTCTGTTTTCCCTCGCGTTTTCTTCGTTTTCCTCGTTTCGTCCTCGCTCTCCACCGCCTCCACGTCACCGTCTGATCTTCTGCTCCTCCTCTCCACGCGTCCGGCCTCCGCGTCCGGCCCTGCTCCTGGGACCTTTTCCATCGCTCTCCTGGCTGTCTTCCTCCGTCTGACCCTCGTTTCTTCCCTTGCACTCCCCCCCTGCCTCTCCGTCCGCCTCCCTCGACGCCGCCCGGTGCCGTCGACCCCATCCAGCCTCCAGACCCCCCGCTGATGCGGTAGAGTCCATGTCGACCGATCAGGACGAGTCGTCGCTGTCGTCGGCCGACTCGGACGTGTCGCCCAGGCCCGACGCCAGAGACACCCGCGCCCGGCGCGTCTCCGCCCCCAGCGGCCGCGCGCGCAGGAAGGACATCGAGGACCGGGACCGGGACAGGGACAAGGAGAAGAAGACACGGCGCCCCCGCGACAAGTCGGCCGCCACGCCCGCCGCGCGCAAGCGCCCCAGGCTGGAGCAGGCCTCGCCCCAGCCCGCCGTCGCCGATCTGGTCGCCCCGCCCGACGCCCGCCCGTCGCCGGCCGCCTCCCCGAACGCCATTCCTCCTCCTGCGGCCGCTCCTCCGGCTCCTCCTGCTCCTCCTCCTCCTCCTCCTCCTCCTCCGCCCGCCAGCGCCGCCCCCCCGTCCTTCCCCCTGCCGCAGTCGCAGTCGCAGTCGCAGTCGCAGTCGCTCCCGCCGCTCATGTCGCAGCCGCCGCCGCAGTCCTCCCCCCAGCGCTCCAGCGGCCAGAACTACGACCCCATCCGCTCCGCCTTCGACACCTCTTCCTCCTCGCCCGCGTCTCATGCTCCTCCTCCTCCTCCTCATCATCATGCTCCTCCCGCTTCCTCAGCCCCCGTTTCCGCCGCTCACCCGCCGGGGCCGACGGCCGGTCCCTCCCCCGGCATGACCGCGCACCATCCCTTCAGCCCGTCGTCCAACAACAACAACATCAACAACACGACCACCACCACCACCACCATCTCCCCGCGCACCTCCTTCCGGGCCAGCGCGTCGCCCGCCATCTCCAGCATCATCGATCCCCCGGAGCCGTCCCTGCCCTACTCCCGCGCCCCTGCGGCCGACCGCCCTGTGCCCGCGCCGTCGCCCATCCACGCGTCTCCGCACACCACTCAGCCGCCGTCACAGCCGCAGCCGCAGCCGCAGCAGCAGCCGGCGCCCATGGAGATCGACACAGACAAGACCGTGAAGCCGTCAAGGGAGAAGAAGGGGACGGGAACGTCGACCGGCCCGCCGTCCAACGCGCCGTCGCCCAAGCCGGCCCGCACCACCACCACCACCACCACCACCACCACCAAGGAGGCACCGCCCCCGCTGCCGCAGGGCTCCGGCCTCATCTCCGGCGCCCTCTTCGGCGTCGACGGCGCCGCGGGCGCGTCGGGGGCCAAGTCCGCGCCCAACATCATCCTGCACATCCCGCTCAAGGGCGTCAGCAACAAGATCATCAACTTCGCCCGCATGGCCGAGGAGCAGTACGGCTTCGCCGCGCTCCACCCCCGCCTGGCCGCGCAGCGCGAACGGCTGGCCCGCGTGGCCGCCGCCAGCGCCGCCCTGGAGAAGAACGCCAGGGGCGGCGGCGAGAGCGCCGAGGAGGACCTCAGCGTCGACGTCGACCGCGACAGCGACCTGGACGGCGACGTCGCCATGGGGGGCATGGGCACCACCACCGCCGCCACCAACGGCGCCGTCAGCGACACGGGCCTGGGCACGACCGCGGAAAACGGCAAGAAGAAGCGCACGCGCAAGAAGAAGATCGAGGACTACGACCGGGACGACCCCTTTGTCGACGACAGCGAGCTGGCCTGGCAGGAGCACGCCGCCGCCAGCAAGGACGGGTTCTTCGTCTACAGCGGACCGCTCGTGCCCGAGGGCGAGAAGGTCCAAGTCGAGAGGTTCGTTCTCTTCTTCCCTTCATTCTGTCGTATCCGCCATGGCTAACGGACTCCCCCAAGGGCCGACGGGACCATCAAGCGAGGCCGCGGCCGTGGCCGCGGATCCGGACGCGGTCGCGGCTCTACCCACAACCACCAGCAGCCCATCGCATCCGCCGCCCCCGTCCCGCCGGAGAGCGGCCTGCCGGCGCGCGGGCCCGGCTCGCGCGGCGGCTCGACGACGCGCAAACCCCGCATCAGCAAGGCCGCGCGCACGCAGTCGGAGCAGCCGGACAGGCCGGCCGTGTCGCAGGAGGCACGCGGAGGAGCATCGTCCGGACGCGGCGGACACGGCCGGGGCGGCGGCGGGCCGGGGAGTCGCGGCGGACGCGGCGGTGCGTCTGCCACCTCCGCTCCGTCGGCTTCGAATCCGACTTCGACCGCGACGTCGACGCCGACCCCGACGACGACGACGACGACGACGACGATGGCGGGCCTGCTGGGGATTATGCCTGCGCCGGGGCCGGGTCCGATGCCGGGCCAGCATCCGTAACGGCATGAGATGAGATGTGAGAGAGAGAGAGAGAGAGAGAGAGAGAGAGAGAGAGAGGCTTGCTATGTTTCTTCTTTTGTTTCTTTATCTGTTTTATTTCCATATTTTTCTTTTCTTTTTCCCCGGAAATACGTCTCTTCTCGTCTGGCTGTGTCTGTGTCTCTGTGTGTGTGTGTGTCTGTGTTTTACGTCTGTGCTACACTTGCAGTCGGGTCTGGCGTCGAGAAAGGGCGGGTGCGGAGAGGTATGGATCAGTAACCGTTGAGAATCGAGATTCTGTCCAGTGGATTGCAGCTCATACCACACCGTATCGTATCATATCATACATACATATCTTGCGGTGTGATGTCGATGTTTCCCCTGTTCTGTCTAGATGTGCCGTGTTTTGTTATTTTATGATCTATCTATGTTGCTAGGTGAGCTGCGCACTCGGCGTCTATACCGCCGTGTCGCTGCCTGTCTGCCTGCGCACCGAGTCGAGTCTTTACTGTATGTACAGATACGTACTGTATGCTAGGCTAGTCTAGGCTATTGCTTTTTCTTTTTTGCACTATTAGCTCCGGTGTGGTCTGCTTTGGTCTGGTCCGGTGATGTTATGGCGGTTGATAAATCAGCCAGTTAGTCAGTCGATCGGATATCCTATCCGAGTCCATCTGGTCCTTTGGGAACTGTGCTGCGGTTGCTGGCTTGCCTGCCTTGCTGACTTGCTTCGGTGTCGAGAGCTTGCCTTGTCCCACCTGCTATCGCTGCCCATATCCTGTCGTCAGTGCTCATCTTTTTTTTGGTTTGGATGAATCGACTCTCATGCTCTCTGAGAAAGAGAAGAGCAGAACTCCCAGCAGGAACACCGGCTCCTGACTACTGCTCTAGCGCACCTTGGACATCTCTTGTCTGATTCCTTCACCTCTTTGCCATGACCGTGTCTCCTTCATGCTTCTTGCCATCTACCCTTCACTGTCGCCTCATCTACCGTCGACTGTCAACTTATCTCCCCTCGATTGTTGCCTCATCTGCCTGCTCGCTGCTGTCTCTAGACTGCAGTAGAGACTGTGAATCGGCTCTTCAGCAAGCACAGGGACCACCTCATTCTGAGCTACTAGTCGCCGGCTCAGAGCAGTTCGATAGTGCCCTCTGGACTTCGGGACCCTGCTCTTACCGTCATCCAACAATGCTCTACCGACGGTTCATACTGGCGTCATAGACATTCGAGTATTTCTGCCAATGACAGGCCCGCGCCGCTCTCGCCGCCCTGAGAGGCCTTCCAGCCTCTCCGGTTCCCCCAAGTCTTCCCCGCGTTCGTCGATTCCGATCCCGTCGTCCTGGTTCTCCAGAGGTGGAGGAAAGAAAGAAAATGGACTCCAGTTCAGAAGACCGAAGCGAGGAGAGAGTGGTCCCACGGGACACAAGCGACATGGACTACACACGTTTTGAGCCAGTGTGGATCAGGGAACAAGGGTATCCGGGAGAAATCCCGGCCGGGGTCCAGGAGTTTTTAGACGATTCTGGTCAGTAACAGTATACGGACCACTTGCATATTATTGATGCTGGACCTAGAAACGCGGAGAAGGCTAACAGTCTTACGCATATGTGTATATATATATATATATATATCTAGATGCATATCAGATGGTGGGACCAACCAGAAGCATCTTCCACATGTGTGGGTTCCACGATGCCGTGCAGATCATCGACGGGCGTACGTACTGGAGGACGAGATCGTCGGTATCCCGTTCGGCTGTTCTCCGGCCTCGTGTCTTCTCGACCGTTACTCCTGGGAAGGCAAAATCCCCAGGAGTACGGTCCTCCGCGAGACGGGACGCATGGATCTCGGGATCGGAGTTTCTGCCGCGCCTTCAATCCCTTCCCCAGTCACGACGACGGTCGCGACACATCGAATTACAGATCTCTACCCCCTCTGTCGGCCCGTATCGGACACTGAATCGGTCAGGTGTCTGAGACTGAAGAATACCAAGACCGCAGCAAAATTCGTAAAAGAGGCCATGAAGCACTTTGACGACGACGACGACCTGGACCTCCAGAGTGACGCGCCGGTCTTCCGCGGTCTCTCCCTATCGAGCCTGGAGCTATGCCTAACCTTCTTCGTCCCCATCCTTCATTCCAACCCCGCCGACAACGAGTTCGGCCCCGGGATCTACGCCACGAGCAACTTGGAAGAAGCAAAGAAGTACACCCAGGGGCAACGGGGCGATCATGGCCTTCCGGAAGCCCGACGAGCGCGGTCTGGCGGTGTGGGAGCCGAATCTCGACGAGTGGAACAGGCTGACGGCCAACTGGATCAAGATCCCGCTGCAGGACATCACCATGCCTCCCCGGCACCGGACGGCGGATATCATCGTCGGGCCCATGTCGGAGGACTAGCATCTGGCCCGGAAGCAGAAGCGGTTTCCGAAGCAAAGTGGTGAGATGCAGATGGCCTTTGTTTCGTACCGTGCCTGTGAGAGGCTGCGAGAGTCTCTCGTTGCCATCATCTATGTCGACACCTGAGCTGAGAAGGTCCGCTGTTTTTTTTTTTTTTTTTTTTTTTTTTTTTTTTTTTTTTTTTTTTTTTTTTTTTTTTTTTTGACTTGATTTGTTTTGAGCCGTTGTGTGTACTGTATATTCTTTCACATTGCCGCTGCTGTCACATAAGTATCTTCTAGCTCTACTTCAGTGTTTTAGGAAGAATCGGCCTTGTAATTGCTAATAATAATGATACTTGCTCTGTACTGCACTTGCTGACCTCAAGGCTTTAACTACTGTACCAGTTCTCAGGGTGTAACTACTTAGACGCAGTCGCGTCGCCAGTAAACTTTCAGCAACGGATTGTGCACGAGAACTCCAAAGGCGCTGCTCGACATGATGATGATCGTCGAGTCGAGGCTCTCTGAATATGCGCGCGCGAAATGTTCCAGTTCTGAGGACCATGGCAGGCAAAAGGGAAAGTAGGAGACAAAACTGCTCGGAGCCGGATTCTTGGTTTAATACATGTAACACGTTGTGAAGGGAGTAGAAGTCGTGATGGGTTATATATCCCTTTGGTGAGAAAATGTGAGGTGGACGGCCTAGCCAGATGTAAGATGTAATAATTCAGGCAGTAGTAGTTGCTTATCTTGCTGCTGAACCGGGTATATGGGTGCTTAAGAGCCATGTACGTACCCATGGATCGAATCTCCTCGTCATCGTTACTCCGACAGTTCCTCGTTTCCGTTTCGTGTATACTAGCATGTACTGTACATACCTCTGGCAAAGTCAAAATGTTATCTGCCAGCTTTGACTCCAGATCTCAGAGCAATCGTAATAATAACAACGGCACAGGCTCCGCAAACAACACCCGGTACCACTGCTCTCAGACCTAATGATGATACGCGACTATGGCATCCCGCCTCTGGCGCAACACGCCTCTGCAGGCAGGCTTCGACAGCCTCAGTGCCTTCCTCGAAGAGCGATCCGCGCAACACCTCGCGCACCAGGGCCCTCAATATGTTGCAGTTCTGAATCTGGAGCGATGGCAACGGCAACACGCTATGCCATCAGCACCTGGAGGGGACCTTGCAGGAGAGTCCAGGAAGTTTCGTACGACCATACCGCTAGACAGGTTACGGCCGCGCCGTTGGTCATGCCGCTCGACCTCCTCCTGCTCGGTGTTGTGCCGGCCGATATCGTTGATATTGATGTACCGCCTGGGGCGGTTTCTGTCGGCCAGCAGAGACTGGAGAAATTTGGTAACTGGATCTTCAAGGGGCTTACCCAGTGATTAGTAGTGGGGGAATTTTTTTTTAAGTTTGGCGTTTATGGAGATATTATGTTATGTTGGAATATAAGGTCGGAAATTTGCAATGACAAAAAGGGAAGCGTTGCCTTTTTTTTGTCCAATATGTTATCTCAGTTGGAGATGTGTATTTAATTTCACTACCACATACAATTACTAATTTACCACGCAAGTCAGTAGATAAGTAAGATTATTTTGGCCTGGTCTTGATTGAAGATGCAAGCAGGCGTTATTGATTGCTTCATGCCGGTGACTGCTCCCAGCTTGCTGAACATATTTACAGTGAGAATGATCCAATAGAAACACTTCGTAGTCTCTCCGCAACTGAACCATTCCTCCAGAGTAAGGTAGACTCTGTTTCCTCATTAAAAAAAAATCAAGCTCCTACAGATCCCCAAAATACCATGCGTATACTGGCATTCTGTGGCATGTCCCGGGAAGGTTCTTCATTCCATCAACGATTGGCGTCTCGTTTGTACGAGGATCGCCACGTGCACCGTGCACCTCGATTTTACATCATCCTACTGCGTACATCCCTACCCGTGCTACCACCCCAACCCATGTCGACAAGGCAATCCCCACGAACAACCTTCGGGAACGGCTGTTGTTGACTTGGACGGTGCACCATTGATCGACCTTTCCCCACAACTCTAGAGTTGGCCTCGCTCTAGCAGCTTGCCGTCACCGTCATACACGGTGTAGGCTCACCATACAGAAATCGATTTGGCGGTGAGGAGACCGAGTTTGCTTGATTACATTGACCACATATTACCAATCCCCAAACAGTCAGCACATCGATCATCGAGCTTCGGCCTTTCGCATCGATTGATCATCTCTCTCCTCGTGCCGGTGGTGCACTCCGCTGAATAGAGCGGTTTTCCTACAGCTGTGATGAATGAAGTTTCGTTACACTTGACAAGGCAGCAACTACGGGGTGCTCCGTATTGGAGCTACCAGAATTCAGGAAGTGGAGAGGCCATGCCGGGCCAAGCACAGCTAATCCAAGAGAAAACACATCGAAGAAACTCCAGAGGAGACCGCAAGATCGTGGGAACCAGCAACAGCTAGCTCAACATCGTCTGCTTAGCCGCTCACGTTAGGACACGAAGCTTTTTTCATTGTCGAATCATCATCTGTCCAAACCCAGCCAGCCCGAATCATCGATCTGACACGTTTCTGAGATTGTCTGGATCCTTGTCTCTCGTTCTGGGGTTTCAACTGACCGCTAACAAGATGGAGCTGTGGAGGGAGATGGGAATCGGTTAAAGATGACTGCGACTACAATTTCAAGGAGCAACCGCCTCCAAGCTCCACTCTGCCTCGATCCCGGTATCCGGAGCCAAGGGAACACCGAATCGGACCCCAAATATCTGAACGGTGCCGAAAATCTGGGCGCCTCCGCTTGATAGTGGGGAGAACTTTGGCCTGAATGTGGACCAGGTTCCTAGAGATCCTGCTCAAAAGGATATGGACCCCTGTTCGAAATGGGTAAAGAGCGGGAGACCACTCCGTCGACTGCGTGAGGATCATGATTCATGCGGTGTACTCTATCATCTCGATGGTCCTTTCGCAGGCATGGTCATTGACTTTTGGATGCTGAAGTCGAACCGTACACCGTACTCTGTACAGAAAGTACGGAGTACTCAGGTTACCTTGTCAAGAGATGCATCCAACGGGCCCGCTATTCGAATGGACCACGGAGACTCCGAAGCCCTAGAGATGGATGGCGCTCAATCATGCCACATATCTACACATACCTCGCTGTCGGCCCGTGACGGTCGGAATTAGAAACGACGCCCCGACGAGTACCTAGGCAGAGTGAGGGTCAAATCCGCAACGAAGCCCTGTGAGTGATGATGTGATCCTGGTCTAGCAGCCCCTGATGCAGATCCTGGTGGCAGCAAGCGCTCGAATGGGAACTGTTGAGGACTCGAAGCGCAACAAGCTTCCATGCGAGCAACAGTTGGACATGCGTTAGTCAAGCGTTTGAACTTTGACAGGCGCCCTCGTGCGCCGTCCGCCGGTCGAAAGGGTTGCCAAGCCGGTCGGGTTAACATTCCGACACTTGGCAGAGGATGTGGATTATTTTCTCCGCGGCAGCGGTCAACAAAGGCCTGAGTTCTGGAAGCGCGATTGTTCGTCGACAACTCAGCCCTTTAGGGCTATTATGCGCGCCAACCATGTTACTATGAAGGCCCGGGCTGCCCGCCAAATCAGCTGGCACGGTTGTGGTGGGCTGTTATTGGCCAACTGACACGGTCTTCGTTTTCTAGAGCAGCTGTGTTGGCTCGGGCTGCGTCGACCAAGTGGGGGGCGTTAAATTGATAACTTATCGGTTCAATTGTGAGCGGGGTCTTTCGGACGGTTCTGTCCACTAGGAATCCTGGTTGCTGATCATGGCAGATCTAGGGCGTTCAGGCATAAGGAGTATGTCTCCGAGTTTCATGACGTGATCGCATTCAAATTGACCCCTCGTTAGGCAAAAGTAGCCACTCAGAATAATGAGTTTTGGATATCCTGCTTTTATATACATGCATACATTTCAAAGACTCTGGCATGTTACAAAGGTTCTGATTCTAACTTCCTCCTTCAGAGTGTTTACCGAGTCGTCGTCTTATCTTGCTGCCTACACGGAGTACTGACTATGGATTAAGTACTCCCGCGCACGTACTAATGGTTTCAGCTCCCCAGCTACTTACGTAGCCTTCCCCATATGGTCCACGTTTACACCATATGTAGTATCTGCACATCCGCTCCAAACCCACAATGCCATCATAGGGCCAGCGAATACCTGCCTAACCTCTCCACTTGGAGCCCCTCTAGCCTCCCACTAATTGTGAGGGGAAATGCAAACTCATCGATCTGGAAAGCCAAGGACGGCTTCTCTTCACGTGGAGTGGAGGGGCACCTCGCTGTCAAGCGGCCATTGAAGTTTACTCTTTCCTCGGGTCGATTCGGCGCGATCCGAAGTTGCAGATGCTTCCTAGAATAGGCACGGAGTATGCCTCTATGAATCCCCGGTGTTCTTGTTCACACCAATTGGTGTCTGTCACTTGCCCCATTCCTACGTCCTGTATGGATGTTAGATTCTAGTTTCTATCTTGGACCTAACCTAACGGCCGTAAAAGAGCAGCTCTTACCTAATTTTGATCCATTGCCTACTAACTGAACCGGTGCTGTGGACTACGGAGTAGACTGACATCGCTCGTTGCCAAGCTAGCCTTGGAGACAGACATACATCCCGAGGTGGGAACTCCCCCATCAATCAGACCGCCAGTATTCCGCGGGGACTTAGGCTTGAAAGGAGGGGCACTCTAGAGATTCAGGGTATAAATAAGGACCCTTGAGGATCTTCAACTCTCCTCTAGAATTCAATTCTCTACGACCGAGTCACCTCTTAGGGTACTTGAACCTTCTCGCCTCTCTACAATTTAGCAGTTTACAACAACAACTCCTACCACCTACCACCAACAAAATGTCCTTCCACGTCACCTCGCTCGACGTCCGCATTGAGGTCGAGCCCGGCAACGCCACCTACCTGTGCTGCGCCTCTAAGGATACCAATGGGAACTGGGTTCCCAACCGTATGAGACTTGACGACTTCATCGGGAACAGCGATGGTGAGTCTAGACGGCCTTTCCCTGTCCCCTGCCTTGGAAACGAGTTCAATGGGTACTGAACGGCTGTGACCTGCTCAGGCTGGTTCATTTGGGACGGACACGACTTCACCAAGAGCGCTCATAACATCCGCCTCGAGCAGGGCGAGAGGGGCCCGAAGCTCACCGCCGACCTGCCCAAGCGGGACGGTGGCTACCGGGAGCGCCAGGGTATCGAGCTGGCGGACCGGATTGAGAATCAGAACGGTCGTCTCGTTTACCTGGTGAGTTAAAACCTACCCTCTGAGAACACTACTATCAAAAGTCGAGCTGATCGTTGAGCGATGCGGGACAGAACTGACGGTCTTCCTTACAGCGGAGATAAAGGATTCCTCAAGCAGCCGCTGAGCCCTTGGGCGGCCAGCGGAGCGAACTCGAATACAGCAAGGAATACGCCAGAGAGGGTATGAGGTATTATGAGATGTGGGAGTTACTCTATGGATTGAGTATGGATATCGATCGCAATGGGTGGGATAGACTAGAACTGGTATCTATTACGGGACGGTTCACTACTGGTCCCTCTTTGTCTCATGGCAGATAAAGAGACCGGTTGGGAAGTTCTACGTGTACATACCAACACCTTAGATCTATCTCGGGCTGGATCCTTTCAAATAAAATCCTGTTGCGACTTTTGACCTCCGGGGCTCCTTAGCTGTGATATGTAGAGTGTATAAGTCCGTAGATACATATATCTGATGCGTCATTGCCTCTTCCCAGCTGGCTGTCGCGTATGGATTCGGTTAATAATGCACCCGGCGCATTGTGGGAGAACTTGTCCTGCTGTACGGAGTACGGAGGGTGAGATTATTCGGCTGAAAAAAAAGGCAGCCGTGAGGCTGTAGAGGTGAAATAGGCACTGTACGAGCAAGAGAGAGCAGTCGAGTGGACCACCGGAGAAAATATATATCAGAATCGCAGACTGATATTTTCAGACACGAGCATCATCAGATAAGAAAGATAATCTCTTATCTTTATCCTTCTTTTTTCCTTTTCCCAAAAAGGGAAAAAAAGAACCGTAGGAGGTTCTCCAGTAAGTACCGCATTACTGTAGTGTACTCCACGGTGTAGTTTCATCGGAAAAATGCAACGTTGTCCACAAGTCGTAGTAGTTAGTGAATGGTGGTGTCGGCCAATTTCAAAAGACACGTTCGGCGCCCGAGTAAACAGGGACACAGGCCCTCGTGGCGAAATGGTTATCGCGTCTGACTTCTATCACCACTTCCTCCCATCGGAGCTTAGAAGATAGGTAATCAGAAGATTCCGGGTTCGAGTCCCGGCGGGGGTGAACACGAACACGGTTCGACCGTGTGTCCCTTTTTTGTTGTTACCCTGAACGTCTTTTTTAATACGTTCTGTCGTCTCATAGAAATACAGTGTTTTATTATCGGGGATTTTTGTAGCGACGTTGTTGAATAAGTTCTATTTTTCTTTTGCTCTTTATACCTGTTGCGTTGGGGTTGGGTTTTTTGTGGGATTTATTTGGTGGCGGCCGCTGTATGAACAAAAGCGGAAAAACGAGAAACTCCGAGGCTAAGTAAGACTCATCATCAGAAGCCAGCGACAAGGATTCTTCTGCGCGGTACATTTCAACTACTAAATAATGGATAAAAAATGTAAATTCCATTTCTACGTTTTTGACATTGGTTTATTTGTTTATTTATTTATTTACTCTTGCGGCGGGAAACGATGGGAAAAAGGACTTGGTGCTTGAAGAAAGGAACGGTTATATATTGCTTCTGCGGCGACAGTGCTAAATCCGTGCGCATCGGCGGCCTTCCGGATGCAGTATGATCTCGGTACCTCTAAAGTAATTTACCATGGCATATACAAGATATACTCGGAATGCAACATGATCGTGGATGTATCGAAACCGACAGAAACCTGCCCAAAGGAGTCGTCGTCGTGTCCTGTCCTGTTCTCGTAACTGTATACCGACTCCGCTAGGAGCAGTTAGTTGTACCGGCTGTACCGGATGTTCCGACTGCGCGGAACGCATTGCGTAAACAGTGACGGCAGGCAGATAGGGCGAGTGGCTCGAAGAATGATCCATATACTTGATCCTTGCGAGCGTGTGAGTCGTATCTCGTTTCAAGTGTCTCGCCCTACGCACTACACGGCCACTAACACCACGAGTGAACAACGTGCGACTGTCGCACCGGCCTGTGGGGTGGGCGGGCTATCAGCCATTCAGCGAAGTGAGTTTAAATGATATAAAGTCGTAGAACATAGACCAACCCACAACCCGACCGGTACGTGTCCGGCGCATCATTATCAATCAATCAATTAGTAAGTGCGGTACCTACTAACTTAATGGAAATCTGAGCTCTGGGTCCGGTGATGATCTACAGTACAGTACTGTACAGTATGTCTTATGCATGTACTCCGTAGCTGAAAGTTACTTCCTATTTGGATACCTGGACTCTGAAGGACATAACATGTCCGAGTTAGTAGTAGTAGTAGTAGTAGTAGTAGTAGTAGTAGCAGCAGCACTACTGCAGGCCCAGGCTTTCGGTACCTAACCTAGTTGCCTGGGTAGGTACATGTACCTGGCTGTCTCCTACTCTCACGTGACAGTGATAGTGCCCTAAATGTTGAGATGTGGAAGGATAGATACTGATTAATTAATTAGGTAATTTATTAATATGCATTCGTTATATCTAGATACCCTTCGTATATTGTTTTCAGTTTTTCGGTATTTGTGGTCTTGTACGTCTTGAGAATGTATACGTCTTTCCAGAGAAGCAGCTACTTATATAGAGCAGAACAGACGCAATCTCTTAACCCATCGATAAAGGACTTCCATTGCTCACGGTGACTGCAACTTCAAACAAGCAAACTAAACAAACTAAATACAAACATCCAAACAATTACAGACATATTTTTCTTTCTGTATATAACACCAAACACATGATAAACGATAGTAAAAAAACACAATCAAACACCCGAGTTCTCCGTCACGGCATCGATGCTCGTCTCCGAGGTGAACGCGTCCCAGTTGGTGCAGGTCTGGTTCAGCGTGTCGTAGTCGATCATGCTCCGGAACTCGTCCATGCGCTCGACGATCTGCAGCGAGAACCCTTCCTCGGTGTGCCAGCCGATGTGGCAGTGCATCAGCCACGCGCCCGGGTTGTCGGCCTTGAAGGCGAGCACGAGGTAGCCGTTGGCGGGCAGCAGGGCGACGTCGCGGCGGGGCGGGTTGGAGAGGTTGAGGGAGGACAGGGAGGTGGAGGTGTCGAAAGTTCCGGAGCCGGAAGCGAGGACGTTGAAGTCGTGGCCTACATTTGATGTTAGCAATCAGGTATAACTTCAATGAGCCTATTTGCGACGGGTACTAACCGTGCAGATGGATCGGGTGCGCAGCACCAGCCGAGCTCTGGATAATGATATACGCCCACTCATCCGCAGTAGTCAGCTCGTACACCGCTTCGCTGTCTTCCCAGTCTGTCTCGTTCAGATAGATCTGCTTGAGGGTTGGGCTGGTCCAGTTGACAGCCATCGTGGTGTCATTGAGGTACCACTTGAACGGGGTTCCCTTGACGGTTGCCGTAAGGGATGCCAGCCAGTCCTCTTCAGCAGCATCCAGAGACAGGTACGGGACAAGGTTGGAGGAGTCTTCATCCTCGCAATCCGAGACCTCCTGGTCCCACGCCGTGCTGGTCGGGTCATCCGTGCTGCTGGCATCGTAGCGGATGATTCCGCGGATGTTGTCGCCGTTGGCGTTGTCGCTGCAGGATTGGGGGATCGCGCGCATCCAGTAGTTGCCGGGGGTAGCGGTTGCGTTGACGATGATGTCGTATCTTTGGCCTGTAGAGTATTGGTTCAGTAAGATATGCCTTCCGGAGGGTATATAATAATATGATCAAAGGCCAAGAAACACATCTATTAAGTAGTCAGGACCGTCCGGTAGAAACTCACCTATGCCAATGTTGAGGACGTTCGTCTCATACGGGACGATAGGCACCAGATCGTTCGCAATGACGGTCATGGTGTGGTTGTCGATGCTGAACTTGAAATGCGAGTCGTTCGCCCCGTTGATCAGCCGCAGCCGATAGCTTTTACCCGACTCGAAGGTCGTCTGGAAGCGCGACCCAACAATGGTACCGCTGTTGTTGTAGATATTCGTGCCGTTGATCAGACCATTGTCCATTGTCGGGGGGCCGGAATACTCCGCTTGCGTGAACAGGGCGCAAGTGGTCTCATGCGTCCAGTCTGACAGGAAGAGGGGGCCGAGATCTTCGTCATAGTTTGCCGATGCTGGGCCGTTGATGACAATGCCACCTGCTCACTGGTCAGCTATATGCGCTCGACGGCCGTGACATTGATGAAAGTGAAGCACACCGAAGACGCCCTCCCACGCCTGCAGACTGAAGTGGGAGTGATACCAAGTGGTTCCGTATTGGGTGGCTTTCCAGGTGTATGTTATCGAGTCTCCGGGCTAAGAAGCGTTGGAATTAGCTTTGAAACACACAGCTCGTTGACGATCTAAGAACCTACAGCGACTGGACACTGCGTTATAGACGGGACACCGTCCATTTGATTGGTGTAGTTCTGTCTGATGCCGTGGAAGTGAATGCCGGTGCCATTGGCACTTAAACTGTTCGTAACATGGACGACTTCGGTGCTATCAGCAGTGTGGCCATACAATTAAAGGACTACAAGGGGAACTCACCAACAGTGTCACCCCAGTCAGCGTAGAGGGTCGGGCCTGGTACAGTTCCATTGACTGTCAAGACAATCCGTTCTATTCCATCCGGAGCGGCGGTCGTGTTCGTAATATCAAGCCAGTACTGTGAGAATTGTCAGCAGAAGAATCTTGCAACGAAGACGTATTTTTTTTTCCAGTCTGGGAGATGTATGTACATACCTCTCTAGTAACACCCGTGTCGGGGGACACCTCGTAGTAATTCGTTGACAGGTCGAAGTCTCCCCAACAGCTGCGGTCAGTAGCACTGTTGGTGCACCGTTTGGAGAGGTGCCCCGGGTGTGGAATGGAATACACAGCAGGAGCTAAGACATTGAAGAGAAGGAATAGTGAGTTAACGAAAGACATCTTGGATGTTAGGGAGCGAATGAATATGAATACTATCAAGATAGAAAGAGCGACGATGTCGATCGGTGGATTGCAGAGAGGTTAGCAGCCATGATGTACACTTATATATCCTTCAGGTATCTTATCAGATACAGGCCATATCTCTCAGGTGTCTCATATTGAGACGGACAAAAGGAAGCTGCACGTAGCGCATTGCAATCACACGAATGCAGGAGTCGGAGGAGGTCTCAGAAAGGAGGTGTGTTCTCGAAGCAAAGCAGAGCTAGCGATACACCGTGCTGGCCACGCGTCAGGCCTATAATTTTCCTATAACAGATACCGTGGGTTTGTGATCGTGGCGCATCTGTCTCAACCTTGCTGCTCCAGTACTCCGCAGTTGTCGATGTGGGCGGGGGAAGAGAAGTTGGCAAATAGTAACAGAGATAGAAGCCACAACAGAGACAGAAGAGGATAAGACGAAAAAGAAAGGAACCAATTATTGGGGGAGTCGACCCTGTCATTAATTCTTGAACTACTAAAAGAAACAAACAGTGGAGAACGTTTGTGGCTCTTCTCTTGCGGCATTGATCCGACGTCTCCACGCAATCCACCTGTGAAGAGCTTGGGTATAGCTTGACGAAAGCTCGAACGGGGCGGTGACGCTTGCAAATTTAGAAAATACCCCGTACTTCAAGTATACTTCGAGTTCTTCGGCTAAGGTCAACCGAAATGAACCCAGCCACACAAGCCTTGAAGAATAGGAATAGGCGAAAGCCCGCTTAACGCATGTTCGACACACGTAGGCCGAAATGTCCATATCATGCAACGATAAAAAGAAAACACTGCTGACGACGTTGACGCGTGTGTCGGCAGGGGCGCTCGAAAAGTCTCGATCAAAATTCACTTCTGCATTTTCCCCCTGGCTTGAGAGAAGGGGCAACATGGCACATGACCATGTAAATCCATTATTGTCCTGCATCCACGCGAAGCAAACCGTCTGGGATGAACTCGTCATTGTCGAAGCATGAAGCATCAGGGAGCGGTATGCCAGGAACTGGCTTGCCAGGATAAGGTTGTCGATAGCGATAGCGATCTAACCGCAGACGTAGGGCCGAACCAGACGCCAGGGACGAGCTTAAACACGCATGATAATCGCATGAAAGATCGCGGCTAGGGTATACGTTAGTATATACGGAGTAGGCCGATAACTTTAGATGTCTGATGTCGCATCTCGCATGTGGGCCTCGTTAGCATGCTTCCGGGCCAGGAACGCGCGCTGGAGCATGGACGGCGATTGGCGAGAGGTGCCCGGACTAGGAGTAAGCTTGAAGGGGAGATGGGTGCTGGATCGCACCCTAACCCGAACAAAAGGTGGAGAAGCAAGCCCTGAGACTGACGGCTGCAGCCAGGCCAATTCGTCATGCCCGTTGCGAGATGCTAAGCTGCGCCTCCTCCAGCGTTTCACGTGTTGGATGGACCTTGCAGCGCATCGAGCATCGGGATCTGCCCGAGCCCTCGACACGGACGGAGTGGCCGTCAAATCCCCTCCATCCGGTGGATGTTTCTTGTCATGCTGTTCCAGCTCCAGGCAGAGCTAGGACGGAGCATACACCTGCCTTTTCTCCAGGGGATCTCTATCAACCCCGGGCAGGCGGGGGCCACGACAGCGCTGTCGTATGCGCGCGGAGGAGAAGTGCTTTTTTTTGGGCTGTTCGGCACAAGACACGCGGTTTTACACCGCCATCAACACCGTTATCGGCCTTGGCGTGGACGGAGATGGCAGGGACAAACCGCTGAGATGTGATGGCGATGTCTCCTCTGCGGCAAAAAGGGTGATGGAGGGGACGGAGGCAACGAAGAGTCGAGACACGTCCATGCAAAGGGAGACGAGACACATGACGACGAACCTCGGCCGCTGACGAAGTCTCGAGCATACTATTATCTCCAAGGGCTTATAACATGGCGGTCCTTTCTCATTTTACTCTATGATATTATCCCGCTCTTCCCCTCCTGCTGGAAATCCAATCCGTTCGTCTGCCTTCTGCGCGCAGCATCACATTCGCTTCTTTACTACATTGTCCAGTTGCCATAAGTACAGCCAGTACCTCTGCCACTACATTATTACTTCTTACTGACTTCTGGAACAGCGCTCCTTTGATCAAACCACGCCCCAAACAACACACGCTCTCTCTCTGTTGAAAGCCATGCACTCGTTACCGTCCATCATGTTTTCAACCTGGGTCTGGGCCCTTGGCCTCTTCTCCTTGTCTGCCCCTGCTGCCGGTGCAGCAGTTGCAGCGCACAGGTTCAAGACCATGCCGGCCGGTTCAACTCTCTACGCCTTCGGTCCCAACATCAGCGCGCTGCCGGTGTTCTACGCGGATGGTGAGTGTCAGATTCATATTACTTCCCTTACTCTAGAGCAGAGATAGGTACTGCGTACGAAGCTACGTACTGTACCTACAACCACCTATGCTTTTTCCTCCCCAGAGATAGGTAGAGCTATATGATATATCAATGACTGATGGCTAACATATGATTCTCCTCTCCACAGGCAAGGCATACATCGGCAACGTCGCTCCGGAGGGTGCCTCGACCGTCATGAACGTGACTTGTACGTCCCTTACTCACCGCGCTCCCTATATGTTTTCTCTCTCTATATATCTATCTTACTAACATATTACCCGAAAAACACAGTCACCCTGAACAACACCATCCTCTACGCCACCCCATCCGCCACTACTACTACAAACACCACAAGCACAAACACCACCAAACTCCTCACGGCCCTCAACCCCACCACGAACGCCAACGACCCGGTCGAATTCGTCTCCTCCACTTCTGACACAACCCTCTCCACCTCGGGTTTCATGTTCTACGGCAACCAGCTCTCCTGGCGCGACTCCGACGGCACCATCGTGCAGAATTTCTGGGCAGCGCCGGTCACTGCTGACACCTCATCTGCTGCAGCAACGACGGATGACGAGGCGGTCGTGTACAGCCTGACGTGGAACGCGAACAACACTGCCGTGGAGGGGTCGGTGCCTGTGTTGATCGAGTATAATACGGGGAGCACTATCGCTGATGGGACGGGGCCGAATCGTCTGTTGTTGAAGTGAGGTGGATTGGAAGATGGAAGATGAGGTACGATGAGATGGGTAGGGTAGGATATGGTATGCTAGACTAGGTAGATAGGTAGCAAGTAAGATCGGATCGGATCGGATCAGATCAGATCGGGAACAAGAGACAATATATCTACCTATCTACCTAATCTACCTACCTATCTAGTCTACGGAGTAGGAGCGATGTAGGGTACGGTACCTAGGTAACCTTATGGATGTATCTGTATGTGCTACACTGTATGTGCTGTACCTCTTTGGTACATTCATTCATTTTGGAACTGGGATTGGATTGGATGTGGCTTATGTAACTGCCCACCTACTAAGTATCTAAGGTTTGGTGCTGTACCTAGGTACCTGATACCTAGGTACATGTAGGTACGTAGGCTTCACAGCAAGAATAGACGGTCACTGGATATTTTCATACCTAAGTAGATACCTGCCTACCTAACTTTACCTACATAGGCACCCATTCTCTCGCAAGCCGAAAATGACACCACTTCATAGCAGCGCAACTCATCTATCTGCAGTCTTCTGAGCCTGAGTCCGAAACATTATTCTTCGTCTTCCGCTCCTCCCACCGGCGATACATCGCCTCGATCTCCTCCGCATAGCACCTCTCCACCTCCTTCCGGATGACAGTCATCTTCAGCGTGCGCGGGAACGGCCTTGCGGGATCCGCCAGCACGACCGTCTCCCGCGGGATGCGGATCTCGCCGACGTCGCGCGCGTTCACCTCGGCTATTGCCTGGTCGTAGATCTCGTCGAGGAGGGCGATCTGCTCTGCGGCCAATAGACCATTCCGATGATCTTTTTCCTTGTCGTTATCGTGGTGGTGTAATTCGATAATGACAAAGGGCACCTCGCGGCCCTCGCCGCCCGTGTAGACGGACCGCACGCGCGGATGCCGCGCGATGGCGTCCTCGATGTCCGCGGCGCGGAACTTGGCCAGCCAGGACAGCTTGACGAGGTCGTCGGTGCGGCTGCGGAAGACCCAGCGTGTGGTGTTGTGCTTGTTGTTGATGTTGCTGTTGTTGTCCGCGCGGAAGACTCGCGGGGAATAGAGCTCGCGGGTCGCGATCGTGTCCTGCTCCCGGAAGACGGTGAAGGCGCCCTGGAAGCGCTCACTACCGGGCCGGCGGTCGAGGTGCAGCTCGTACAGGTCGTCGGAGACGGGCTCGAAACGGGCCCCGACCTCGGGGACGAAGTCGAAGCTGTTCCAGGCGGAGACGTCTGCCGATTCGAAGGACGGCTGGGGGCCTGTCTCGGTGGAGCCGATCAGGGGGGACAGCTTGGTGTATTGGCTGAGGACATCGCCTACGGCCTTGTCCAGCTGGGCGCCGGCGTAGATGACGAAGTCGAGGCTCTTGAGGACCGCAAAGGCCGTTTCGTCGCGGGAGAAATCCTCGATCAGGGATGGAGGCGTGGCGAGACCAGTGGCACGGTTCGTTTGGATGATCTTTACGATCTTGTGGACATTGAGGGGGAAGGTCATGTCCGTGGGGAGCGTGACGATAACGGTGTCTATATAAGTTGCTAAGAAGAGGGATGCAAGACCGGCAGCCCACTGCGCTGGGCAGGTGGTCAACATGCAGGCACCAAACATGTTCTGAAATGTGATTCTCCTCGGCTTGTACTTCTGGGCAAGATAATGCCAACCCTGGTATGTACAGATGTACGCGTTTGTCAGGTAGATGGGCTTCGCATGGCCTAATGGTGTATGCGGTCAGTAACTCATGACAGCATCGAGCTTCAACGGAGCGGCGCTAGCCGTACCTGTCGTTCCAGATGTGTGGATAATGAAGACTATCTCGTCTTTCGCTTCGGCCCATGTTTTGGCATATGGATAGTGGGGCGTGCTTTCGTTGTCTAGAAAGTGCTCCAACGACGGGATTGTAAATATCGTTAGTCCTGGTCGTGCGGCAGCAAACTCTTTCGCCTTCTCTCTTTGTTCGCTTGTAGTGATCCAAACGTTACACTGCGTTTGATCGAGAAGACTCCAGGTGCCCTCAACTGTGACTCGACCATCTGGGATCAGGAGCTTCAGACAAAGGTCAGCATGGTTCGTTCAGCATGCTAGCAGGAAAGTAGGTGTGTGATGGAGGACTTCACAGTCGTCGAGCCATTTACGTAAAGCCGGCAACTCACCCGTCGTCCCGTCTTAATAGCCCCTACGAGAAGAAAGAAATATCGAGCATCGTTGGGGCCCAGATACGCCACAGTCTGAGAACGTCCGGTCTGTCCTGGAAGTTCATCTAACAAGTAAGCCGCCTTGTTAACGGCTCCAGCGAGCTGCTTCCATGTTATGCTCCTGTATCCTGCCGTCTCCCAATCCGGACCCGCATACCGCAGGAAGGTGGTTTCGGGAGTCCGTTTCGCCTTCTCGTCAATTACACTAGCCAGCAATTTGCTTTCAGGCTGAGCGTCCAATTCCATATTGAGCAGACTTGGAGAGTCCGGACACTCAGGCGTGCGCTTTCCGGAGTTGAGGTTCAGAGACCCAGGTTGTTTCCTGGGACTGTGGTCAGCCTAGCCTCTTTATATCACAGGGATCAGGTCAGAGTTGCATGTCGATAAGCAGGATATTACTATCATTTCGCGCAAGGTTTCATTATATAGTAGCGTCATTTCCAGGGAAAGTCTCATTTTAGAGCAACGCAATCAAGCGTCGCGAGGCCTACTTACCTCGGATTAACTCCGTCCATTAGGTCAGTTGTCCGCGCAGCGCAGTATTTTGCAGGAAAATCTTACGTCAAATGAAGAGACACCACAGTACTGAGATGAGGTAGGAAAGAGACCTGGATCCGCGAGAGAGGAATCATGGCAACTGAGGGGTTGTGTAACGGCGTCGGCAATCTTGAATCCATTTGCTGCAGTGACAGCGCATTGGCATGCGTCTAAATCCACGGCAAAAAAAGCTGCCGTAACTATGTAATTGTATATATTTCCAGATGGAGAATCCATACTGATTGATCGCCAAGCCTCATTTGCGGCTGACATCATGGCTGATAGGACTGTGGCTGTTATTAAATTTCCTAGATAGGTAGGTAATATTGGCCGCGATGTCCGGAGTATACATGCAGACGTCTCACGTCAGACTCGAATTCCGACCTCGGGCGTCTAACGGTTCACCTTTCGGCCGACTCGATCTCGGCCAAAGTCGGGGATATTCGGCACCGTATTGACTTCTGAAAGTTGCGTCAGTCCCCCGTCTCCTTCAACTATCTGGCTAAGTAGTAGATTCTGTACGTAGCCATATACAGCACCTGGGCCTTGGCTTCAACTAGCAGCGCAGCTACAAGATCGGCAAAGTCACCAACTCTCGTCCGTGGAACACAATGCAGTTGACTTTGTCCATTCCTGTAGAACCATAGGGGGTGGGAGCACACGGCTCACGTGTGCTGTTGAGTACCTTTTGGAGATCACTCCAAGCTGAGGATCTCCAGCTTCATCTGATCCAAAAGGGACATGGGGGTTTTTTTCATCAAATACATCCTTCCCGCGGTACCAGGTTGAAGGAGTGATGGCAGCATAGCTGAACGTCTTCCAAGACCTGTCTAGGTACCAACCTACTCCACTTAGGGAGTAGGTGTCTATCGTATGCCCTTCTCAGCTGGAAGACTCCGACTTCTTTGCGTGCCTACCAGAGAAGGGAACGCCTCGAGATGGCTTAGCATTGGCATCCTTGGCAGATAGGGAATTGGTGAAGATGCGAGGAACGTGGATGGCGCGAACCCGCGGGATGGGAGCCATGCAGATCGTGTCCATTGGGTTTCTTGCAGATTGACTCTGCTGCTCATGTTGATCCAGAATCGTCCTGAGGGTGACATGGCTGCATCTCCCTGAACCTCTTGGTTGATGGCGACGCCTGGCGCTCTAAGACGCGATCACGTGGAGATAAGCGGCGCAGCGATAGGGGAAAAGTTGATCGTCTCACCGCTCACTTATCGCCATCTTCACGTCTGTCGCATCTCATCCAGACTCTCGTGCGCCGCCTGATGGAACACTCGACCCGTCATCTCTGTCCCAAGTCTGTCGATCAAGCCTCTGTTCCCATAGGATAGCATCCCGCTGCCGGCACACCCCGGTCCGACGTGCTTTGTGACAGCGCAGAAACACAACCGCACTCCACGTTCCTCCCCTCCCTCTTGCGGGGATCCGGGGAGATCCTCCTATATCTATTCTCCCTTCATCTTTTCCCATAGTCGCCTTCCTGAGCGCAATCGTCAGCATGCACGACCTGCGTCGCCAGGCCCTCGAGAGCGGCAAGACCATCTCGCGCAAGGCCCAGTCCCGCGAGGCCTCGCGCGCAACCTCCCGCGCCAGCTCCGCCCACAACTCGCGCCCCTCCTCTCGCACTGCCAGCAGGCATCCCTCCGATGACGATGAGATCGCAAGCCAGAGCGACGCTTGGAGGTGAGCTCTTCTTTTTTTCGTCTCTTTTTTTGCGTTTTTCCATGTTTGGATACCCGTTCCCGCAAACTCTTCGGGGTGATGTCACTGCTGCCAAGAAGGAAAAGCGAAACAAATGAATAACATACTGACCGTCTCACCCTCCAGCGCCGCTTCCATGGATGATCTGGCGGATAATCCAGAGCAGGATAACGAGGAGTGGGCGCAGGAACTAGGAGACCGCATCCAGGACCTCCTGGACCGCAAACGCAGCAGCGTCCAGGGCCGCGAGGAGTCGCTGTCCGCCTTCTGTCGCCTCGCGAAATACCACTATGTCGAGGAGGAGATCCGAAGTAAGATTCCAGACCTGCTGGGTGCCTTCACCCGGAGCATCAAGTACGAGTCCAGCGTGCGCGAGACGACGCTCGCCCTGCGGGCGCTCGAGCTCCTCGCCATCACCGCCTCCGACAACACCATCTACGAGAACGTCGAGCCGCTGCTCACGCGGACCATCCGCGACTCGACCTCGAACATCGTCAAGGCCGCCGCCATCCACTGCCTCGGCGCCTGCACCTTCTTCGGCGGTGCCACAGAGGACGCCTTCTTCGACCAGATGAACTTCTTCCTCGACATTGTCGCGTCCGACGGCCATTCCATCGACGCGGGCGACGACGCGGGCAGCGTCACCGCGGCCCTGCAGGAATGGGGCTTCCTCGCGACCGAGATCGACGATCTCGAGAACGAAAGCGAAGACGCGGTCGGCATCTTCATCGACCAGCTCGACAGCTCCGAGCCCAGCGTGCAGATCGCCGCGGGCGAGAACATTGCCCTGCTCTACGAGAAGAGCTACACGCCGCAGGAGGACGACGAAGACGCCGACGACGTTGAAGATCACTCCGAAGACGACTCCTCCGTAGTATCCTCCGTTGAGAACGGCGACGGCCCCCGCCTCATCAAGCGCTACAACGCCTACCACAACACCCCGGAGCTCATCCAGCAGCTGCAATCCCTCGCCACCGTCTCGGGCAAGCGCATCAACAAGCGCGACAAGAAGTCGCTGCACGCCAACTTCGCCTCCATCCTCACGACGGTCGAGAACCCCCGCCGGGGCCCCATGTACAGCACCGCCATCGACCGCGACACCAACCGCCACTACGGCAGCAAGTGCGCGGTCAAGATCGGCCGCGAGGGCGTCATGCGCATCGACCGCTGGTGGAAGTGGATCCGGCTCGCCGCGCTGCGGCGCATCCTGCAGGGCGGCTTCGCCGAGCACTACTACCAGGGGAACCGCGCCGTGCTGGACAGCCTGCCGGTCATGATGCGCGAGTCGCCGTCGGCGTCGTCGCAGCAGCTTGATCGGCTGGCGGCCCGAAAGGCCGCGCGAGCGAGGAACAGCGCGCGCCGGTGGGAGACTGAGTACGACGAAGAGGAATAGACCGGGAGCTAGACCGGACCAGACACTTGGACCGATCCATCGATCTATCTTCAAACACTCTCCGGAGGACGGAGGACATTCATTGACTTGAACTTGGACTTGGACGATCCAACGAGATAAACGATAAACGATGAACGATACACGATACACCATATACCGTATACCACACCGATAAAGCGATAAAAGCCGATAGACCGACTTTTCAACAAGAACAAGAACAAGAACAATACGACCTTTATGATTCACAGCACGAATGGACGACTGAATACAGGAATCGATCGGATTAGATCGGGGGGTCTCGAATACAATATACGCACACACCCTGGGGTTGATAATACACTACATACAGTACAAGCACAACATTGTGAATTTGGTGGAATTCAGTATTTTATGTTTATGGCTTTCATCTGATCTGTCTGCACCGTTTGGTTTGTTTTTAGAAACATTAGTTGGGTGACTGGCCTCTTTTTTTTGTTGTTATATATGATGGATACAGTGTTCTGTGCGATAGATAAACAAATGGACTGGACAAACGGTGGAACCTCGTCGTTGTCCTCACCCATCCATGTATATACTGTACATACACTGTATCCGGGCATGCCAGTTAGCTGTCCACTTATCAGACTTGATCACAGTCCAAATCAAATCCATTCAAATCAAACCAAATCCACCGTACCATCACATGAGATATCACAGGATAAAAAGAAGAAAAAGAAAGATCCAGATCTCCTCGGATTCGGATTTGGATTTGGACCTGGACCTGGAAATGAATATGCAGTGCAGTTATAATACATGTATCACAGATCCCGCCCCCCATGAAAAGAAAAAAAGCGTAAACACAACCTCCCCCAATGGCAGCAATAGAGCCAAGTAAGATATTTTAGAAATTTGGAGGCAGAAATGAGGGAAAGAAAAAAAAAGAAAAACCAGTACTTGCCATCAATCTCTCCTCCTCCTCCTGGTCCTGCCTTGTGACTGTCACAGGCCTGTGTTTGTCTGTTCTGTTTTTCATGGCCTTACTTGTATCCTCCCTGGTCTTCGACACCTGTTTACTTAGTTATATATATATATATATATATTATATATATTTTTCCCCTACTGTATCAAGTAAGAAGATGAAAAAAAGCAGACATGTGATGTAACTATGTATATTGTCAGTATTTATACTTATTTCTGTACTATCTTCTAGATTAGATATAGGTATCTATATAGGTGTACCAGATAGCTAATCAATCTGTCTATTGCTTTCTTTCTTTCTTTCTTTCTTTATTCATCTATACTATGGCATGGACAGTCTAACATGTTTTATTTGTGAGGTATCTATCTATCTAGACCTACATCTAGATACCATAGGTAGGTACCTATGTAGGAAGGTTCAGTAGGCAAATGCAGCACTGTACAGTACAGTACATACAGAGGTATCTTAACCAGGGTTTGGTTAGGTATCTATCTAGATCTAGGCAGGTATGGTATGCGATGCACTGCAACACAACGCAGGCAATCAAGGCCGAGTTAGGGCAGGAAAACGACGGATAGACAGACAAACAAGGACGCCAAGGCTATACAGTGTGGTATGCAATATCATACTCTGGAGGTTGATCTCCGATCACGAACATGTGCAACATATACAGGACATGCGATACAACGCAACGCAACGCAACGCAACGCAATGCAATGCAACGCAAAAAAAGATGCATGATATACGAGCGCATGCATATATGTATGTATGTATGGACGCCTATATACAGAGAGAAAGAGAGACAGACTTCCAGCAAAGAGACTAAAAGGCGCTAGCAAATCAAAAGCCAGGCCGGAGCACTTCGTCTGTGTTATCGCCGTGCAGGGCAGGTAGCCTCGACTTCCTCCCGACCTTTGATTTGATTCGATCCGACAAAACCAAATAGATATCGATGGATAAATAGAGAGAGAAGATAGAGAGAACTGCGACCGACTCAAGTCTTGAACACATTCACCACCCCGGTCCACTCCCCCCGAGCGCGCTCCTCCCAGTACCCGTCCTTGCCCGTCTTCAGCCGCCAGACGACCTCGTTGCCGCCGTCGGCGCCGCCGCTGTTCTCGACGCGCGCGAACCACCGCGGCTTCCACGACTCGCCGCGCTCCTCCATCTCGCGGCGGCGCGCGCGCTGCTTCTCCTCGAGCTGGACCTTCAGCTGCTCGGCGCGGTCGAGGTCGCCGTCCTCGAGGGCGCGCTGGTCCGGGCGGAGGCGCGAGTCCGTCGGCGGCAGCTTGCCCTGCTCGATGGGGGTGATCTCGTTCAGGGAGGCGGCGAAGGTGGTGAGGCCGTAGTGCTTCGGGGCCTGGTCGACCAGGGGCCCCGCGGACCAGATGGTCTTGTTGGTGACGGAGCCGTGCTCGGTGAGCTGGAGACAGGCGGTCCAGGTGCCGCTGAGGCCGAGCGGCAGCTCGTCGCCGTGCGGGTCGTAGGCCTTGACGCTGACCTCCTCGCTGCGGCCGGAGAACATGCCGCCCGTCTTGAAGGTCGACACGGTCTTCTGGCCCGTCGTCTCGTTCAGCACCGACATCTCGCCCACGGGCTCGACGTACTTCTCGCCCGCGATGATGTTCCGCAGGAACGACGTCGCCGTGCTCCAGCTGAAGCGCTCGCCGCTCGAGTGCAGCGTCAGCCGGATCTTGCCCTCGGTGATGATCTCCGCCGACTTGCCCCAGAACTTCTGCGTCGGCATGGGCGACTGCGTGATGCTCCAGTCCTTGCTGTCCGCCTGGTACGCCAGCTGCACGGGGCGGTGCGACACCTTCTCCGCGATGAACCGGAACCCGCGGTCCTCGCGCACCAGCTCGAACGTCTCGCCCAGCATCGGGTTGAACGGCTTGCGGATCGCGCGCTCCTTGACGCGGCTGTTCGACAGCGGCGACAGCGCAAACGCCGTGACGTAGATCAGGCGCTCCAGGCTGTCGGTCGCGCTGGCCGCCTTGTCCAGCAGCGTCGAGTATTCCAGCGTCTCGGCCGCCCGCTGCAGCAGCGACAGCGGCTCGTTGGACGACACCGGCATCGAGATCTGCGACAGATCCTTGCCGACGTTCTTCCGCAGGAAACCGATCAGGCTGGGCGGCATGACCGTCGGCGGCGGTATGGTCGTCCGGCGCTTCACGGCGGGCAGGGGCAGCGGTGCCAGGGACCGGGGTTTGGCAGCGAACAGCGACGAGGAGTTGTCGAGTCGCAAGCCGTTGCGGGCGAAATTGTCGTTGTCGTCCACCTCGCTCCCAGAATGCGAATCGTCGTCCACGACCTCCTCCTCGCCCTTCCGGGCCTCGTCGCCGCTGTCGTGCTGGATGGTCAGCAGCGGCGACTCTTGGCCGCCGTCCGTAGCATCAAAGAACTCCTGCGACACGTCCGACTCCATGCTCATCCGCGACTGAACCGACAGCCGGGCTGCCTTCGTGCTCCGCCTCTGCTTGCTCTCTGCGATCAGCGCCGTAAACTCCGCGACCACATTGTCCAGGTCGCGGAGCACGGCCATCAGGTGCTCGTGGATCTCGTTTTCATGGTCTGGGTGGCTCTCCACGCTTCGGGGCTTCTTCTCGCTCATGATCGACGCGGTGTCGCCGCCGGCCGTGCGCGGAGGGGCCAGCTGACCGACGGCAGGGCGCTGTGCGAGCGGGTTGGCGTTGGCGTTGGCGCTGGCATTGGCGTTGGCAGCGGCGGCGGTGGTGGTGTTGGGCTTCCACTTCCAGAACGAGCGCTTCTGGTTGTTGTCAAAGTAGTCCTCGCCGCCGTTGGCCTCGCCGGGACTGGGGCGCGGACTGGGCGAGCGGCCACGACGCTCCCCCGGCGTCACGGCAGCCGTGCTGCTGCTGGTGAAGTACTTGGGATCGGTGTCCCTGGCCAGCCGGCGCACCGCATCCCGGGTGCCGGACACCTTGCCCACCAGGGCCTCGATCTGGGCCCATTCGCGGTCGTCCGGCCCCCCCGCGCTGACCACCTTCTGCGGCGACGACTGCGTCTCGACGCGGAGCATGTCGTCGGACTGCTGGTCGTCCGTGGCGGCCGTCTGCGTGGTAGACGCCTTCTCGAGCGCGCGCTTCCACGCCTGGAAGTCCTGGTCGTTGTTTGCCCGCAGGTGCCAGACCTCCGCGCCGGAGTCGATGGAGATCTCGCGCGTCTCCGCGTTGCAGGCCACCGCGGCCAGGGAGAGCGGGATGGCACCGCGCAGCGCGGACGAGTTGCGGTCATGGTAGTAGGACAGCGTCGACGACGTGAAGTCGAGCGAGAAGAACCGCCTCGCATAGCCCTGGCCCTTCTTCCGCCGCCGCTTCTGCAGCACTCCGGTATGAACGGTGGCCGGGGCGCTGTTGCCGGTCGACCCTGAGCTCCCGGGGGGTCCGGTCTTCGTGTTGGACCGTCCGCGCGTAGGCTGCTTGCTGAGGGACTCCATCGACTCTGCAGGGACGCCCGCTGCCGCAGCTCCTGCGCCGGGGGCCGCCCCCGCGGCGGCCTGCGAGTGATGGACGACCTGGTGGGCCGAGTGCGGCGGCATGCCGGTCGGGTAGGTCAGCAGCACAAAGGTCGCCGTCTTGGCGGTCTGCTTGGAGAAGGTATTATCGAAGACGAGGGCGTAGTTGCCGCCCTCGTGCGGCGGGACGTCGTAGGTGCCCTGGGAGATCTTGTCGGCCTCGCACTTGCCGATCCACTGGATGGGCTTGAGCCCGATGGCCCTGAGCTTCTCGATGACCGTCGACGCATTCTGGCGCGGGTTTGCTAGGTTGTTGGCAGTGCTGGCGTTGGCGGTGGCATTGTGATTCTCCCCCGAGTCGGCGGTGCTGTGGGCGTCGGCGGGCAGGGGCGTCTGGCCGGGATGCTTGAAGATGCCAAAGTTGATGGAGCGCTTGTGCGGCTGGATGCTCCAGGAGATGGTGTGCTCGCCCTTGACGTTGACCCAGCGCACGAGATAGGACTGTCAGAGGATTTCATGTCAGCTTGCTGGCTCTCTTGTTACGTGACATGTCTCCCTGGGCACCGCGGACGTACTTTGCTGTGGATCTCGAGCTCTTCCATGCCCGCCATGGCTGCGGGAGACTGAGTCGACGCGGGGCCCGGGAGAGACAGGAAGAAGCAGCTGCTGGCCTGATGGCCTGGGATCGATCGAGATGGTCTGGGATGGAGGAGACGGCGTCGTTAGTCGAGGAGGCTGGCGCTGGCCAGAGCTGGAGTCTGGAGACGGCGCTCGGTAAGCCGGGGCGCCGAGGCTCCAGCGCCGATCGCAGGGGACGTGACGGCGGGGAGAGAGAGCACCGGCCAGAACAGAGAAGTCCAAAGAGCAGATGCTATCTAAAGAGCGAGTCTGACAGAGAAAGAGAGGAATCAAAAGAGAGAGACAAGGAGAGAGGGCTGTGTGTGCGTGTGGCGCAGGAGGTGAGCATTTTGCCCGTTACGGCTTCCAGCGCTTCCGGCAGCCGGCCAGGAGTACACATCTTCTCCGCTCCTCGACGTCTACATGCTTCTACGGTACCGACGGTGCTATTTTCGTATCACATAGACGCAGACACTCCAGAAATCGTAAATAGATGCCTAGCTGATATGAATTACAGATAACATGCAGGTGTATACTTCACAAGTCATCGCTCCACTCCCGCTGTATGATCCCGCCAACATGTATCAAAATTCAAGGGAACCAAATAGAAGATGTACCGGAGACAGATAATCCGCCAAACAAGAACATCGCTGCCGTGCATGAGACAGAGACCACCGCTACCGCCGCTTGCCGGCCTGCATGTTGGTGAAGAGCAGCTTGAAGCCGTTGCACAGCGCGCGCATGTCCGGATACGCGTTGCGCTGGAGCTCGTAGCCCTGCGGGATCACCTTGACCGGCCAGCTCTGCAGCGACGCGTTCTGGCCCGCCTTGAAGCACAGGTGGAAGTAGCCCGGGTACTTGGGGTTGATGCAGAATGCGTACGCCGACCGCTTCGGGTTCGCCTCCGTGTACGTCGTCAGCCAGCGCTCTGTCGGATGTCAGCCTCTGTCGACAAGAAGAGAGAGAGAGAGAGAGAGAGAGAGAGAGAGAGAGAGAGAGAGGAACTCACCCGTATCGCTCTTGCTGCAGTTCTGGTACTTCTCGTGCATCATCATCTCGTCCACCTTCTTGGCCATCGCCTGCACGTGGTTCACGATCAGCTCGTCCAGGTCGCTGTACGTGTACTTGCCGCCGATCTTCAGCGTCCGGCCCACCGAGAACTCGTTCTCCTTGTCCAGCTCCAGCACGTCGATGTGCTGGTAGATGCCGTCCGACACCTTCCACGTCACCGCCAGGTGGTCGATTCCCTTGGACGACGGCCGGATCACCACGTCGCCCCGGCTCATGCTGCCCAGGAACTCCTCCGCCTGCGCCGCGTTGAACGGCCGGAACAGCGGGTGCTTGATGACGCGCATCTGGCGGCCCCCGACCTGCGTCTTCTCCTGCAGCGCCTCCCGGTCCTCCTGCTCCTGGCGCTCGTCCCACTCGCCCTGCATGCGGTCCACCGGCTTGCGGTACCGCCGGCTGACCTGGTTCTCGCGGAGGGACACGTTGGCCGTGAAGTTCTTGCGGTTCAGGTACAGGATCTTGGCCTGCACCGTCTGGTGCAGCTGGTACAGGCTGCGCACCGGGATGTCGTACCGGTCGGTCAGCTCCATCTCCGGCACGTAGGCGTCGATGCCGCAGTCCAGCTTGCCGTCGATGTGGGTGTCCGTGATCCGCTTGATCGAGATCGGGACCACCATGCCCTCCGCCAGGGTGTCCGGGGTCTCGCCGGTGAACATGGTGAAGATGTCGTCCGTGCTGAGGAAGACGAACTGCTTCCGCAGCTCCTCGTACGGCTGCTGCAGCTCCGCGCGGATCGTCTCCAGGGTGGCCCGTTTGCGCTGGTTCAGGTTCTTCTCGAGCTGCTCCGCGTACTCCTCCAGGATGAGGTCGTTGACTCGGTCCTGCGCCTCTTCCTTGAACAGCTTGCGGACGATGGCACCCTGGCCGTTCTCATCCGTCTCGGCCTTGATATCTTCCTCGTCCAGCTCGAGGGCGTCTGCGGCCATCTTCCGAGCGATATCGTAGTCTTCGGGGTGGACGCGGGTGTTGTCCAGGGGATCCGCGTCGGGATCCGCGTTTTCAAAGTCGATGTAAAGGAAGCTGGCGCAGTTGTTCCACACCTTCACGCCCATTGCGGGGTACTGAGCGTTGACACCTAGGAGCTCAACCCGGCTGTTCACGACGCCACCGTTCAGGTTGACAATCTTCAGCAGATGCGCAGCCTTCCGAGGGCCCAGCCCACAGACATACGGGAGGAGGTTGGCCGTGGACGTATCGGTAATCGCCTCGTTGATATCGACACCGACGAGGTTGACCATGTCCACCAGTGCCGTCTCCAGCTGTTTCAAGATGAGCTCCTGCGAGACAAGCTGCTGCCCGGGCTTGAACTGGATCGAGACAATGTCTCGGCCAAGCGAGGCGTACTCCTTCAGAGGGCTTTGCAGATATCTCGCCAGCGCAACACAGTAGTGCGTCAAGGGAGCAAACCCAGGATGCTCGCGCTTGGCCCGCTCACTGTGCTGATAGAGCCGCGCGACCTCATCGTTGACAATGACGACCTCCAACCGGTCGCTGACTTCCTCATCGCGGTCGTCAGTGTATGGAGCGCCGCGCAGGTCCTTCTTGTCCACGAGTTCGGTGAGTAGCTTGTACAGTTTCCGCGTCTCAGGAGACCACCCGGAGACACCGATGACATCCGGCTTTCGCCGTTCGACGAGTTCCACAAAGGCCTCCACATCCTTCCCGTCCTTGATGTTGCGGTCCTTGTCGCCCACAGACAGGTCCGTGAACTTGCCGTTCTCCAGCACGCGTCCATCCTCTTCGACCCATGCCCAGTGGATGGGCTCTCTGCCGACAATGCCGGAGCCGTTGGACAGGGCGAGAACGCGAGGGACAGTGCCGAGAACCATGCCCTTGGGCTTGTATGGTGCCTGGTCCAGTCGCATGGAGAAGGCTTCTCTGCATTCCTTGGCAACATGATTCTCGCATTCCTGTCGGATGTTTTCCTTTAGACTGCGGCTCATCAATTTCTCCAGCTTCGTGAGTGCCATATCGAGGACCTCGCGGCGTTCTCGGTTCCAGGCGTCGGCGATTTCACTTTGGTTGTCGGACTCGATATCGGAGTACAGACGCTTCCGGAAGTTCTCAAAGTTCTGGAAACGGACCTTGACCTCGACCAGGCCCTCCTCTTCGGCCTTCAACATCCGCAGGTACAATTCTGGCCGGCGAGCGATGTCGCTCAGCTGCTGATTCCGCAGGTATTTGAACTCGTAGTATGGGTGCTGCTCATCGATTCTCTTGAGACCCTTCTCGGTCCGGAAACAGTCGACCACTCCATTCATGTAATACGCCTGGCGGACCACTTTGCGCATCTTGGGGCTCATGACGAGTTCCTCTGCGAACATGGTCCTTGCGGCCTTCAGGGCATGGGAGGCGCTCGAGAAGTCCGAGTCGAGCATCTTGTCTGCCATCTCCTCTGGCCGCTCGCTGGGATCCTCGGTGTACTGACGACGCCCTTCCTTCAGGGCATTCTGAGCGAAAGCGTCTGGCGTGATGCCAAACGCGCGGACGAGACCGTAGACCTTGCCATTCCGGACACGCTCAAAGAACGTCTTCGTCGTAGCCTTTTTCCGGTGAGCTGTCTGAGCTGCCTCGCCGTTGCCGTTGGTCTCTGATGCGCCATTCGTCGTCGCCGTCAAAGCCATGTCCTTGAGCTGCGACGCATACTGGAAATGGATGTAGTCTTGCACGTCCTGGAGCTCTTCCATGGTCACGGCCGCGGGGAGCATCTCTTCAAAGACGCTATCCTTGACATTGAACAAGCTCTGTAGATTGTCGTACGTCTTCTGGATTGTGTTTCGCTTGTCGATCAGAGCCCTGAACTTGAGATCGTAGTCGAAGATGTCCCACAGGTCCGTCATGTTCAGAAGCTTCTCCGCCTTGATCGTGTATTGAGGGGCATCCGGGTTCGCGGGATCCGGCGAGACGGGCACCTTGGTGGCGTGGATCACGTAGTCCTTGCGATGCTGGAAGATGAACGGCACCTCCCAGTCCTCCGTGACCATGAACTCCAGCACCTTGGCGACGGCCCGCTGGAACGGCTCGCGCAGTTCGGGCTCGATCCGCTTCTTCAGGAGCATCAGGTTCGAGATCCAGGCGGCCTCCTCCCGGAACTGCTCGTCCGTGAGCAGCACGTGCTTGTACGGTTTGCGCGCAAGCTGATGCCGCTCGGGCTCGTCGGTGAGGCGGATCTCGTTGTCCTCGTCGGTCAACATCTTCTCCGCGAGCTGCGAGGGCTCGAACACGTCCTTGAGGTCGAGGTGCCTCTCCTCGTCCTCCTGCTCCTCTTCCTCCTGCTCCTCCATCTCCAGCGCGAACAGATACTCGTTGCCGTCTCCAAACGCCGCGCGCATATCCTCCAGGGCGTTCTCGTCCAGCCCGGCCGCATCGGTGACGCCCAGACCCGAGATGCCCTTGCGGGTCGGGCGCGCGATCTCCTCGTCTTCGCGCGCCCGCTGGACCTCCTCGTCCGAGAAGACATCCTCCTCGATGAAGTCGTCCATCTCATCGTGGATGCCTCTCCTGTTCCGGCCATATTCGGCCTCTTCCTCCTCGTCGGACTTGAAGATGTCGTCAATGCCTTGGGAGGTTTGGCGGTCACGATCCTTGTGTCCGCGCTTCAGACGCTTGAACTTGGACTGTAGCAAGACAGAGTTAGAACAAAGTAAAAATGGCCTGATGTCGGCAATTGGACGTACCTCCGCCGCGACTGGGGGCTGGAAACCCGGGTTGTGCTCCCCGATCAGGTACAGGTCCTCCTCGTCGAGGCCCTCGTCCTCGCGCTCCCGCTCTTCCCTGCGGCGCTTCCGCTTCTCCCGACGGCGCTCCGTGCGCTCCTCGATTTCCTCATCCTCGTCGACGATGAATCCTTCACGAACCTGGCCGATTGGCAGTCAGTAAACAGCCCCGGGCGGGAATCGCAGTTCACACCGACTGGGGGGTCAACTCACCGCTCGGGCAGCCTCCTCGTCGTCCTCATCCTCATCCTCATCCTCCTCGCTCGAGTCGACGTAGGGGTCGACGGTGCCGGCGCCCTCCTTGATCTCACCGGTCACCTCGTCGAACTCCTCGTCGTTCTCCTCCTCGTCCAGCAAGGCCTCGCCTTCGATGAGGTCGTGGGTGCTCATCTTGGCGGCGCGTGGTCACAGGGGCGAAGATAGCACGGGAAGCACCACGAGCCAGATCGCACCGGACGCCAGGAAGGGTGACAGCGGATGTGAGTGTTCTGCAGAACGGGCGGCGTCGTTGCGCTGCCGTCGAGCTTCACCACCAGGGACGAAAAAGCGCGGCTCAGGCTGTGGCAAAGGCGCCAGCCCCGAGGCGGTATAGATGTGGCTGGTGGGTGAGGCTGGTGGGGGAGCTCACGGGACCGCGGATCACTGGACCAGCACGGATGGAGAGTCGAGAAGACGACGATGGACGAGCAACGGAGCCCTGGAGACCGCCCCACCAGACAAACGATCTGTCAGCGAAGCTCGGGACGTTACAAAGACGCATGTAGGCACGGTGCAGCACGAGTCCACAGCTGTGAGACCGCACAGGGCCAAGGGGAGGCCGGTGGTACAGGGGACAGCGCAGCGCACACCGAGCCCAGCCTACGAGCTGTCTTCTTTGTTTGACAGGACTGTCCAAGGACCAGATCACGAAAGGACTACTGTAGAGAACCTAATGTAGGGTGCTCTCCCGCACGGAGGTTTGACGATAGGTATCATATCATCCGTAGCTGTTTCGACCCGCGGCCCTCCCTGCGCGGTGGATACGGCGGAGGTACCGGTACCTGGGCGGCGCGCGGTGTGTGTGTGCTGCCCGCGTACCGGTACGGAGTTCTCTCCCCGCCGGCGCCCCCGTCGCGCCCACGGTTCACCTCCCGTCTCAGAAGCGCCCGGACAGCCTGATCATCGACGCCGTCGACCTTCTCCTCCTGCTCTCCTCCATCCTCCTCGCGCGCTGAAGGCTCTCCCGCAGCCCTTCACACTCACCTCTCCTGCTGGCTCTGCAGAGCGTCCGGCCGTCGACGTCCCCAGCGGCTCCCCCTGGGGCTCTGATTGGCGCTGCCTGCATCCGCCGTCTTCATTGCCCAACCCACGAGCCCTGTCCGGTCTCCTCGCGCCTGCGCTGGGAAAAAAAAGGGGGGGGGAAGGGGCTGGCGCTGGCCGATCCACGATATCCCGGCCCCGCCGTGCTCTAAGAAAAGCTCCAAGCAAGAAGAAACAAAAGGCGCACGAACAGAAGAAACCCAGGGCGCAGTCTTCCTCGTGTCGAGACCTCTTTCCATCCTTCTCCTCCCCCTCACCGTTGCTGCTGCATCTGTAGATCGCCTCTCCGCAGCTGTCAGCCATGACGGAGGGTTTCCAGGTTCGCACGCTGAAACGCAAGAATGTCAAGGGCCTGGCCCTGAATACGCCCCCCAAGACGGCCTCCAAGCCGTCCGACGGCGACTCCCAGATCCCGGGCGCCATTGGCAACACGGACCGCACCGATACCCTCGAGATTGGCCTTGAGTTCAAGCTCGACCTGCGCAGCGAGGACCTGATCACGCTCAAGGAGGTGGGCGCGGGAAATGGCGGCACCGTGTCCAAGGTCATGCATGCCACGACCAAGGTGATCATGGCGAGGAAGGTAACGTGCAATTCCCCGGCCCTGCTGCAGTCGTTGCCCCGGCTGACTGGACGGAACAGATCATCCGGGTCGATGCAAAGGAGAACGTGAGGAAGCAGATCCTGCGTGAGCTGCAGGTGTGCCACGACTGCAACTCCCCATATATCGTCACCTTCTACGGCGCCTTCCAGAACGAGGCCAGAGACATTGTGTTGTGCATGGAATACATGGACTGCGGGTATGTGGGCTGGCCCACGTTTCACCGGGGAACGTGGATATAGCATGTTTCTCTTTCCGATGGCTGACGGTTGTCCTTGCAGCTCTCTCGACCGCATCTCCAAGCAGTTCGGCCCCATCCGAGTCGACGTGCTGGGCAAGATCACCGAGGCCATTCTGGGTGGCCTGGTCTACCTGTACGAGACGCACCGCATCATGCACCGAGACATCAAGCCGTCCAACGTCCTGGTCAATTCCCGGGGTCAGATCAAGCTCTGCGACTTCGGTGTCGCGGGAGAGACGGTCAACTCGATCGCGGATACCTTCGTCGGGACATCGACCTACATGGCGCCCGAGCGGATTCAGGGAGGACAGTACACGGTCCGGTCCGACGTGTGGAGTGTGGGCCTGACGGTGATGGAACTGGCCGTCGGACGTTTCCCGTTCGACACGGGTGATTCCTCTGCGGGAGATCGGGCGAGCGCGGGCCCGATGGGCATCCTCGATCTGCTCCAGCAGATCGTCCACGAGCCGGCTCCCAAGCTGCCCAAGAGTGACGCTTTCCCTCCCATCCTGCACGAGTTTGTTGCCAAGTGTCTGCTGAAGAAGCCCGAGGAGCGACCAACTCCACGGGAGCTCTATGTAAGAATTCCTCCGATCCCTCGTCTTAGCCGTGGAGACGTGGATTCTGACGTGATTGCTGTCAACAGGACAACGATGCTTTCCTGCAAGCGGCTAAGAGAACGCCAGTCGATCTCCAGGGATGGGCCATGAGTCTGATGGAAAAGTCCAACCGCAAGTCGCATCTGGCGCCTCCAGCACCCAAGGCTCTCAATCGCGATGGTTCGAGAGCGTCGCCGAAGCCACCACCAAAGCCGCCAACCACCTCAACCTCGCGCTCCTCGCAAGGGCTGCAGAAGCCGGCCCACCAGGCCCCGACCTCCGGCGAAATCCCGCTGAACATCTCAAGTGACATTGCTGGGCATGGGTCCCACCACAACTCTCACTCCAAACCTCCTCCCAATCCGATCATGATGGCAAGGTCGCCGCCGCCTCCTTCGCTGGAGCACCTTTCCCTCGAAACAAGGGATCCCCATAGCAGTGACAGTCGCCGTAGTAACCACCTCTACCCTGGTGACCCTTTCTCGACAGCCGACCCCCCTGCACGCCCTACCTTGGGCCCTCGCTCGTCGAGCTCGCACAACACCTCAACAAGGTCGCAACTGCAGACTACCCTGCCGATCCGCGCAGCGCCGCCTTCAAATCATCTGCAGCCTCCCCCGGCAGTGTCTACAGGAGGGTCACGGGGAGCCTATCCGAACAAGGTGCGCGGCGACAACCTGATTTGACATGACCGTGCAGCGCAGTCCTGCATGAACGGGATATCTTGCTTCATCATTTATCGAGCGAGATGCGAAGCTTCAGCGATCAAAGAGATATACATGTGGTATAGAACATGAAGGCGATTTTTTTTTTCCGGGAAGAGCTTGCATACGTCGTGTTTCCAGATATATGGTTTGTGGCAGTTTTCCATGAGTTCGGTTGTTGAATAACTGGTCCGATCTGGTCCGTATGGCGCCGGTGCTGTAACCTCTTCCCTTTTTCCCTTTCTTCTTTCCCCCCCTTTTTCTTGATCACAATTCCCATTATGTCATGTATATGACCTGTGTCTGAGGGATTTTTTTAACGATTTCTTTCCTCGATTCCCACATAGCAAGGCGTCCATCTCTTTCTTTCCTATTTTCATATTCCCCGTGTCTCTGGTTTCATTTTCTATTTTTCTTCTCTTCTCTCCTCACGACTTCTGATGTAAACGCCGGATCCAGCGTGTATGCATTGATTGATTGATCGATTGACAACTGGCCATCCCGCACGGGCTGCCGTCGACGTTCGTGTAGCAGGAGACAAGGTGTAACCGTATCGCAGCATCATGTGATGATGATCGAATACCCTCAATCAATGGACTTGAAGTCACCCCTTTTTTCTAGCAAAAAATTGAAGATTCCTTCGAAGGTTGAATATTAAGAATTTGTCTGGATTAAGACGGTGATGGTGTACGAGAGTTGTAATTTGTTTCGTAATCCATGAATGCTGGTAGACGCTGTTAATCCTCTCGTACGGTAGCCTTGTTAGGGTTTATCCGTCCTTCTTTTGGGGCTCGGGTTCGGCGCAGGTAAGATCAGAATTAAGCTTAAATCGGGGCTGCTCCTTGGATCCATGGATCTGTACGGGCGGAGTGGATATGTGGATATCGTTCCGCTTTCGGCAACATAATATACATAACCTTATGACCCCCAGGTAACTACTATAGTATAACCAACGGTATATACAAACATCCACGTCATCCCATCCCATCCTATCCTGTCCTGTCCTTATATATATATATATATATCACCTACTCTGCAGACCGAAACACCCTTTCCAACCGCTCACACATCAGACTGATCGCCCTCCGCCCCGCCTCCAACACCCCGTCCATCGCCAGAAACGGATGCGGCATCCCCTCCATCACGACCAGCTCGACGTCCCGCACGCCCGCGTCCCGCAGCCTCGCCGCGTACGCTTCGCCCTCGTGCCGGAGGACGTCGAGCTCGCCGGCCAGGATCAACGCCGGGGGCAGCTGTGCCCAGTGTTTGATGAGGTTGTTGTCGTCTTCGCCTTCGGCGGTATCGGGGTATAAGAGCGGACTGGCGTCCGGGTTCGACCACTCCGCTGGGTTCGGGAGGTAGTGCCGCCGGTACCAGAGCATCTTGGCGGCGGGGAGGGCGGGCGTGTGTTCGTAGGCGGCGTAAGTCGGGTTGTTGGAAACGGTGGCGGTGTTGTCGGTGACGGGGACGGAGAGGAGTTGCACTGCGATATTGATCGGTTTTGGACTTGATGCTGATGACTCTGGCCCTGACTCTGGTCCTGATGGTGGAGGAGGAGAGGATTGAAGGTGTTGGTTGTGTCGGACCGCCTTGTGCGCCATGACGGCGGCGAGGTTCCCCCCTGCGGAGGAGCCGCCGATGGCGAGCTTGGATGGGTTCAGGGAGAGTTTGGTTTGTGTTTCGGGGGAGGTGAGCCAGAGGAGGGCGGACCAGGCGTCGTGGACGGCGGCGGGGAAGGGGTTCTCTGGAGCTAGCCTTTTTGATTTTCCCATTATATCGATCAGTCAGCTTTTGCTGTTATATATTACCTACCCTAAGTAGGTAGGTAGGTGAAATGTATATGAAATATAGGCAGAGAAAGGTAGGGAAGGAAACAAACCTATAATCAACAGTAACAACCACACACCTCCCCCTCTCGCACAGATGGCTACAGACCGTGTTCTCCGTATCGATATTCCCCAGCACCCATCCCCCGCCGTGGAAGTACAGCATCGCGGGCCACCCGTCCGCCGGCGTCTCACCCTTGGGCGTGAAGACGCGGACCTTGATCTCCCCTTCCTCCCCGGCGTCTGCCTCCGCCCTCGGAATCAAGAGATCCTCAACCTTGCCGACCTCGAGGACGGGTCCGCCCCCCGGGATCAAGACGCCGCTGGTCCGCGACGCCTCGACGGGCTGGTAGTGCACCTGCTGCTGGTCGATGACATGCTGGTTGTAGAAGGCGACGTATTCCGGGTGGAGTTTGTCCTTGACGGAGGGGTGGAGGGGGTAGGGCGGTTGGGGGGTTTGCGTTTCCGCTTCTACTTGTGTCGACATGATGTTCCTGAATTAAATCAGATTGATTTGAATCGATACATATAACGTGCTGTAGGAAACAGGGAGAACGAATGCAGTATGTATAAGTAGTACCTCTGTATGTAGTGGTGAAACGTCTCAAGACAAGGACGCTCCAGCGCGCCTTTTCTGGATACCTAGGTACTTGATATAATATGCAACCTTCCTCTTGTAGTCAAGTCTCCCACTACCACTCTGTCTGACTACCGCTTACCTATGAAGTAACCTGCGCTATCTGATCTCACATACCCACGTACTCTTCTCTTCCCCGCTCGTGATGTGGGATAAGGGAGGGGGTCCGTCCCATGCGGGGTTGATATGATAAGCCCGGTCCGTCACAAGCAGATACGATATCGGGAAATGCAATGCGGCCTGGTCCTTAATTTGGAAGGGTTTCTTGCCCGCGGACTGGTTGCTCGAGTCCCGAGGTCCTGCTAAGACATGACCGCTCCCGACGGTGGGATGGAAGATGATGATCGGAGATTGGACGATCACATCGCGTGCTCTGGAGCATGTCGCAGATACATATTAAGTTAGGTAACGGTGTCGGAGACATAAGGGGGTGATGGGATGACTATTGCTTCTGATGTCCCATGATCTTAAGGCGTCTGCTTCTGTTCTTCTGTATCTGTCTGTACAGTGCTCTTCTGTGTTGCTATCAATCTGTAGGGAACTTGAGTACTACTGTACCTACCTGAGAATTAGAGGCTCTACTCACCACCATGTCCTCCGTCAAGACGCCTGTCTTCACCGAGAAGGCCCCCAAGCCGCTCCCCGGCATCTACAACCAGGCAATCATCGCCAACGGCGTCGTCTATTGCTCCGGTGCCGTTGCGCTCGACCCGGAGACGGGCAAGCTGGTCGAGGGGGATATCAAGGCTCATACGGTACGACCTCCCCATTACTTACTGAACACATACCTATAGGTACATATCTAGATGTTGCCGAAATCAGACTAATTCTAGAATCCAGCACCAATGCATCAAGAACCTGACCCACGTCCTCGAGGCCGCCGGCTCGAGCATCGACAAGGTCGTCAAGGTCAACGTCTTCCTGGCCAACATGGACGACTTTGCCGAGATGAACTCGGTCTACATGCAGTACTGGGGGGATGTCAAGCCATGCCGGACGTACGTTCCCTCTCTGAATTGAATCCCTTATATGTTTCACTGTCGTGTGTTCTATACAGGTTGAGAATGCTGACGTTTTGATAGATGCGTTGCGGTCAAGACATTGCCTCTGAACACGGATGTCGAGATCGAGTGCATCGCGGTGTTGTAGCCTATAGACGGGATCGATATCTGTGGATGGACGTGTAGACAGATAAAACTGTTGGCCGCTGTGATGACCTTGAAGAACGATTTCAACGAAATAAAGCATTAATTTGTCGACTTTTTTTTTTTAAAGCCTCGGTCTCCTCGAGATAAACCATCGTTTATCTAATCACAGACAGGAATTTTTTTTAATTAAATACCTCACTAGATACCTGATAGGTACTAGAGGTATGTAGGAGGGACTCCGTACGCACGCATGTGATGAGCATGCTACACTGCTCCATCATTCCCCAGGCCTTCCAGTCTCCTACCCCGCGAATTCATACTTGGGCTGTCCTCTGGCATCTTTAGGCTTGTACATGAACATGTGCCCGCCTTCATCGTCTGGCTTTGCGTCTGGGCTCCGGTCCCTCCCAGTCGCGACGTAGAGGATGTTGTGATCCCTTCCACCCCATGTCGTGCAAGCAGGGTTCTTTGCGGAGAAGACAATGTCCTTGAGGTGCTTCCCCTCCGGACTGAATACCATCACTCGATTGGACGCATACACTGCGATCCACAGGTTGCCGTTGGTGCTGCGCGTTGGACATCCATTAGCTTGTATCACTGATTCAAGAGAAATGCGGATTGCTCACTCGACGACCATCCCGTCAGGCTCCCCGTAGGAGCTCCGACGGTCAATGAGGAGACGCTTGTTGGAGATGTTGCCCGTCTCCAGATCGAAGTCATACGCGAAGACCATCATGCCGACGGAGTCGTTGAAGTACACTGCTCTGTCTCAGTCGATTTCCGCAAATCGGGGTATTATTCTGAAGGGCCCTCACTTGTCTTATTATCCGGGCTCCATGCCAGACCATTTCCGCAGATGATACCGCCGTCGACCATCAGATGGAGACTTCCGTCCGGATCGTACCTCCACAGCCGTCCTTTCGGCTTCCCATAGCTCTCCGGGAGTTTGTTGGCCCCATACGCCATCGCCTTCCTGTCAATCTCCGCCAGCCAGAAGCGTCCCTTGGCATCGATGCCTCCGTCGTTGAAGCGCAGCTCGTCCCGTTTATCGGTCGGGATGATCTCCTTGACCACCTCCAGTTTCCCCGTTCGCTCGTCGAGGAAGCAGACCCCCTGATAGTACGCGGCGATATAGCTCCCTGGTTTGTTCTTCCGGAAGAAGGCCACGGTGACGCTCTCTTCCAGCTCTAATACTCGTTCTTCTCCGGTTGGGTCACCGGTCTCCGGATCGACTTTGAGGATGTGCAGCTCCGGAGGCTCAGAGAGACAGTCCACCCAGTGCAGAGTCGAGTCGCTGGCCCTGTATATTGGGGCCTCGCCGAGGACCATGGGCCCTTTGCGGCAGTAGTACCAGGCTTTCCCGCCGTCGATCGATTCCAATGGTTCCGTCATGTTGTCTGTAGTTCCGCGACTTGAAGATGGTTCACCCCTTCGGATTTCCTTTGCTACGTCCCGATATTTAACCGCTTTCTACGTTGCAATTGCTGATGCACACTAACCTTGGACAAGGGATTAAGATGCGGAGCAAATGTGCAGAAGCCTCCGGTGTCACGACTCCGAGAGGGGTGCGGAGATCCCCGCTCGCGCAAGACGAGAGATACATCCCACGCAGCAAACGGCCCGCAGCGACTGCGATAACACGGAACGGCAGCGTTATCCAGAACAGATGGACTCGATATTAGATATAAATGTCCCAGCCCCACACCTGGCAGCTCCAGAGAGCAAACGCTGTTTGTTCAAGCTGCAGCTGGCCCACCATGTTCTCCAAACTGCCTGCGCCTGCATCCGCGGGTGGATCGCGCTCTGCCCGCTTCAGCGTGTTTACATCCTGGCATGCTTTCCATAATGCTTTAAAGCTGGAGAGCTCGTCTGCTCTCGTCAACGAGGATCTTCTTCCCTCGTCCGCAGAGCGGCGGACTTGGACGGTGTGGGATTTCTTCTCCTACTGGTGAGCTGATTTAGATTCCACACTCATATACTAACTAGTACAAATGCTCCGAAGATTGGCATTCCTGATTATGATCTAGGTGGAGTGAGTCCTGGGCGATAGCTACATGGTCGATCGGCTCCTCCTGATCACATTGGGGGCAACAATCAGAGATGCATTGCTCGTCGTCCTCTTTGCAAATATTCTGTCATCTGCGGTCATTATTCTCAATGGAAGGGCTGCGGCTACCTATCATATGGGCTATCCGGTATTGTCTCGAGTGTCTTTCGGGATATATGGACAATACTTTGTGGTCGTCCTTCGAGCTCTTCTGAGCATCATATGGGGTTTTGCTTATCCCTTCCTCATCAAAGAGTTCAACCTCCTAATATATCTATCCGTTGTGCAGGGGGAGGG
>Ga0207748_1000047_pt1 | contig 133429 bp, 138 predicted proteins | sample HigsolmetaGSP13D_FD_184841 | JGI IMG/M metagenome (GOLD analysis project Ga0207748, IMG submission 184841) | High solid enriched microbial communities from the Joint BioEnergy Institute, USA - SP1-3-D (SPAdes) | ecosystem: Engineered > Bioreactor > SSF (Solid state fermentation) > Aerobic >...
GGGGGGGGGGGGGTCATTGCACATCGGAATCCTGCGCAGTAGTAGTAAGAAACCAGTAACGCTATGTTTTATTAGGTTCTGTTTGGATTTTGCATGACACGGATCTTCTTTTTAGCCCCAAACTATGACGGGTACCCGCGGTTAGGTACCGTTAGGGCCGGGTTAGCGCGGATGTGCTCCGTCTATATGGACTCCGGGATCCGGAGTACATAGCTTCGGTAAGTGTGGCAGTCTGCAGCAAGGAACCCTCCGTACATATTGTGCATATTTTTAGCACTGCTTCCAAGCGCCTGTGGGCACGGCTGGACTTCCATTTTGTATGAGGGCTGTACGGAGTAATATAAACCAACTTCAACTGGCTGAGTGACTTCCTGGCTGTCGTGCCAGACGACTAGCATTTCAGAATGTCTCTGATTTCGACCCAACTTGGGAGGCTTCGGCCAGCCCTCAGCCCTTGGCCTATTAATTTCTCTGTCTGAGAAAGGTATCCAATTTTCCCTAGTTGTAACTGGGTCGTTTCGAGGAAACGGAGCTTTGTCTGCTGACGTTATCTAAATGCGGCATTATAGGCACAGGCTGGCAATTTCCGAAAATGGTGTCGAATGCTTTAATTTACTCCGTCCTCCGTAATCAGGAATCGATGGATAGCAGCCAACAGGTTTCCACGATAAGCATAGCTGTGGCAATCGTCATCAACTGGCTGTACGGACTCGGTCTGAAAAGACAGGAGAATAATAATACCAGCGGCCGTGGTGCTGGTCACGCGACAATATAGAAGCAAAGATTCAGCTTTGCGTCAAATGCTAGCCATGATTGGACCAAATCCCAGTGTTCTTGACTGCAACGGAAAAGATCAAAAGAGAGCTGAAGATGAAGAGGGATCCGTGAAGAACGAAATGAAGCAATGCATATATTACTGGGAAGGGGCAGACAATCAATAATGCCTAAAATAAGTAGCGATAGACGCAGACTAATGCAGGGGAATCACTTCCACATGCGGGACATTTTGGAGAAGTGCCAGCCACGCCCTGGGCAGGCGTTCTCAGGAAGATCATGCGCGGGACAGCTCTTCAGGCGGGTATGTGTGACATTAATTAAATGATGGTGCCGGAGGACGAAGCCAGCTCAGGGGCTCGCGACCTCAGGCGCGCCTCACCTGATGGCACGTGTGCGCTAACCCCGGCCTCCCCAAGCGAAACGGACTGAAACGACGAGTCAGCGACGCCCATCCATTCGCCGCCGGAAACGATGCAAGGAGCATAACGTGGCCAGGGAGGTCATCTCCTCTTTATGTGAACAAGATCCCTGCTGCCCACCGCATCTCCTCTTAGCCCTATCATCAGTTCGTCACTGCATCTCTTCCACGCCGGCCTGCATCCGGATCCGCGGGTGGATCGTACCTGACTGGAGCTATCTCGGTAGGACCCAACTTTCCCAGATCTCGCCGCCGGGTCTTCACGAGATGGACTCAAGGTAGCCGTTTTCTGGGTTGCCTCCTCCGCTTTCTCGCCACGCCTCCTCCCCTCAGTGAATTCCCGTTCTCGCGACTACTTGAGATCGCGGTGACGTCTGCTGCCATCCCTTCCCCGAGTATAGGACAACGGCATGCCTGCTGGTGATGGAATCTCTGGTCTATCAAGATTCGCCCCTGGCGGATTACCTCGAACGTACGAAGGCAAACCCTAGAAGATCCGTGGGTCACGGAGGCTCACACTTCCGTCCAGAAGAAGGCGAACGCGACGAAGGTTGGGTCCCTCAGGAGATTCCTCAGGAGACCGAGAGTGAGCAAACCCCACCGAGCCCGAGTCCCAACTTCGCCCCTCGCGGGGCATCAACGTTCCAAGAACGAATTCGAAATAAGCTGCCTGCACCGTTGGATCTGAAGTCGTCTCGGAGGACGGGGCTTCTGGGGAGGATCCATGATGCATGCTCGGTACGACATCGAAGACCGTATATCCTCCGAGTCGGGTTAGCTGACCGAGGCGCAGGTTGCCGTCAGTTCGCAGATCGGCCGCAGCGATAATGAACGATTTCTGGAACAGTTTGGCTATGTGATAGTAGCATCCCAGCTCCTCAATGAACACAGTGCACCTTCATATACCTCAGCGGCGGGCATACTGTCGAATGTGCAGGTCACCGACGTACCGCCACTTTCAGCAACATTCGGTCTCCAAGGAGCACTTGTCACTGCAGCAACATCGTTTTCGGTCGCTTGGCTAGTCCATTGGAGTCGATCGCGAACTGGACCCGGACTCAACCCTCGGAGGGTGGGGGTGCTTTTGGTTCTGTTGCCCGTTATCGGAGCCGTGTTTTATGCGTTTGCAAAACGTCAATGGCTGAAATATGTGAGACATCAGGCCGTTGAGGCTGCATCTGTCCTCATAGGCAATGCTCAGGGGTTTGATTCTGCTGCTTCAGCATCGGTTGCTTTCATCCAGGAAGTGGAGCTCGTCTCAAGAGGCTATAGGATGTGAGCCTGATCGCTCTTTTCCTCCCAAGTATCATTTTTGGCTGACTAGGTTTCTAGAAGCACACCCTTGCCCCCGGTCAGCCGCCTTGAGGAGAATGCGCAAACGCGTAGATGTATGAGGTTACGTCGTGTCCTATCCGAAGTTTTGTTTTCAATGCTGGAACGGTACCTCAAAGCGCAGCGGAACCTACGGCCTCTTGCAGATTTCTCCAATCTTGAGAAATATTATGATATATACGACATCTCAACAGAGGAGCTCTACGAGGCCGAAGCAGGGTTATCTGAGCGGGGGGCGGAAGACCAGTATTCTTTGCGGTCACTTCGCACGCTCTTCAGTAGACTCTACATTGTAAGGAAGAGCATTCTATGCTGCCTGCTAGCGCTCAGCGCCGACGGCGGGGGATCGGATATTACAAGATGGAGCGCCGCGGTTGAAGAAATGCGGGAACTCGCCGTTGTAACGGGCACTAATATCCAGAAGTTGACCAATATCCTTAGTGAACAAGACCGTAAGTACACCTAGGCTTCAAGTTGCCAAGAGAAGTCGTGACTGATATCACCAGGCGACGTCCTTGCGTCATCTCCCTTACCTACCCCCTCTCCTGGGAAGGACACTCTCCGTACACAGTTCCGAAAGCTCAACTCGCTCTCTCAGGGTATTCGTGCGTTACATGCGAAGATGCATGTTATTCGCGAGGCTTGCGAAGGATCAAGCAATGAAAGTGATATTGGAGCGACTTTAATGGCTCAATACGAATCTATTGGCGAGGACATCAGGGAGCTTCTCCAAGAGTGGGAGGCCGGCAAATCCGCGTTGATGAGCAGTCTTGAGAAACCAACCGTACCAGATCGCTTGTCACGCTCCTCGAGCGGCGGAGCAAGGTCACCCCTGTCTCCCGCTTCCAGCCTCGGTGGTACAACTGCGGTAGAAGGAAGCCCCGCCGAAGCTCTCAAGGTATTGAACGGCGAAGGTCCATCTTATTTAAGTCCCGACATCGATATGGATGACGAGGAAGTATTTGAAGCTGTGGCACTTCCAGCTCGAAAGCGATCATCAATGACCAGGGAAGAGCGCATCGCTCGTGTTAAAGAGGAGCGTGCTAGACAGGCCGCTGCACGAGAAAGAGCTGAGGCAAACACCAAGATGTTAAAGGAACTCGAGACCGTCATCAAGCTCCGGCCGAGATCAATGGTACAAAAGAGGGTTACCAGCATCTGATTTTTTTTATCGCTCGTTCATGCTGACACATTCGCTCGTTTATATGTTCATTGCCCTATACTGTTGTATCGACATCGGCATCCGCCACCATTTCCTTATCATTTTATTATCATCACGACATGGGAGATCGATACCCGATTAGTATAATAGAGAGGATTGGCGTCATGGTTTCTGACCTCTGCTTGTTCAATTCTTCCCGACGTGTGACTCACATCGTTTTCCTTTAATCGTTGTACCGTGCCTAAGCTCTGTGAGAGCGAAGCACATTGATCCCGGCAACAGCCAGCAACTTTCCTATGTTCTATAGCGCGAGTCTGAGAGCATGTCTTTGTCTTTGGTAGCAATAGCAGCAATACATAGTTATGGTTTCTTCAACCATGGAATACGCTTTGTGCCACCAATGTTGGTGTTGTAGTCACCCATTTCGCTCAGTAACCTTTAACAGAGATTAGAGTATTGTAGTTCAGTTCGATCCTCTCCACCAAGATGTAGTCTGCTTGCGGGCCCAAATCTATCAGTAGAAAATTCGGAGTAGATTACGGAGTACAGCGGAGCACAATCTGTTATTTTAGACTGGTATCTCAGTAATTTATTGCAGCGAGTATCCGGATTCTGGTTTGTTTTTCCTACGTACCTAGATGTTATTTGACATTATCCCAGGGACAGGGTATATACAACAGCAGGACTTTTCACTTCTTGGAAGTGAAAGCGAGTCAAAGCGATTGCGCAGGTTCTGATGGAGCTGCTCGGTATGCTGAAAACTTGGGCTAGCCGCAGATGGTTTCATTCGGGCCGCTAGGCAGGTACGCGACCTCGGGCGCGAACGCGTCACCCCACTATCCGACGCGGATTCGCTCTTATACATCCCTCTCCGTTTCGCTTCTCTCACAATCCCAGTAGGTATTAACATCCGGCTTCACTGTACTTTATAATCACAATTCCACGTCTACCTTAGGGTAAGTAGTGATGTCCGTTGACTCAGCTCAGGCCCATACTGATCACGGCCGAACTCAGCAACTTACCTACCTCTTAACCTCCCCGTCCGGTTCCTCTCTTTCTACACCCTTACCTATCAAACATACCAAGAGTAAGTGTCGATGGCTTTTATGCCATTATTTTCACTTGTGACTAACCTTTACAGTGTTGGAAGCGCGGCTAGAGCAGGCGAGTCTGCTGAAGCGGGTATGCCAGTGTTCCTTCGTTTGGTCAGGCCAACAGCGCATATACTTACTCCCCTCCATCACAGATCGTCGATGCAATCAAGGATCTGGTGCAGGACTGCAATTTCGACTGCAATGACTCCGGAATCGCCCTCCAGGCCATGGACAACTCTCATGTTGCCCTCGTCTCGATGATGCTCAAGGCCGAGGGATTCTCCCCCTACCGCTGTGACCGCAACATCGCACTTGGTATCAACCTGGTCTCTCTGACCAAGGTGCTCCGTGCCGCCCAGAATGAAGATATCCTGACTCTGAAGGCGGAGGACTCGCCGGACGTTGTCGAACTCACGTTCGAGAGCGCGGAGACCGACCGAATTAGCGAGTATGACATCAAGCTCATGGACATTGACCAGGAGCACCTGGCCATCCCGGACACGGAGTACTCTGCCACTATTGAGATGCCTTCTGTGGAGTTCCAGCGAATCTGCAGAGACCTCAACGCTCTGTCGGAGTCCGGTATGTGCTCGTCTCCTGTCAGAAGAGCTCAAGCCCGAATTCTCGCATTCTCTTGCATGACCATGAGCAATAAGCTAACAAATGGAAATACAGTTGTGATTGAGGCAACGAAGGAGGGTGTCAAATTCTCTTGCCAGGGTGATATCGGCAACGGCTCCGTTACCGTCCGCCAGCACACCAACGTCGAAAAGCCCGAGCAGAACGTTACCATTGATCTCACCGAGCCCGTCGCCCTTACCTTCTCCCTCAAATACCTCGTCAACTTTACCAAGGCCACCAACCTGTCCTCGAAGGTGAAACTCTACATGTCACAGGAGGTGCCGCTGCTGGTTGAGTACGGCCTCGGTAGTGGCCACCTGAGATTTTACCTTGCTCCAAAGGTATGGTTTTCTTCCCTCCTTTCTATATTTTCGGTGGAATAGTCGCTCACATAGCTCGAAATACAGATCGGAGAAGAAGACTAAATTCATGCAAATGATACCAAAGCTAAAGAGGAATATAATAATTGTAAAGTTCTTTCACTGGATCCTACACCTGAGGACATGATAGGCGGGGCACGAGGTTAATCCAAGTATTCTGGGGACAGCATGAATGAAAATATGTCATGATATTCCCTGATCAAGCACGATATCGAATTTTTTTCCCAAAATGTCTGTTGCACTCAATAGGTTCCATGTGAGCTTTCGGTACTGTTGACAGGTTCTGAAATCCGCACTTCATTGAAATTCAGCAGTACTTGTAGAACCTGTTCTACGCAATATTACTACCACAGATGGGACTGCAAATTGAGGTTCAGTTCCCAAGCATAGCTCTCAGAGTGACACAGTGCTACATGGAATAAAACTCCGGCGAATCTTGCGCAGACTGTACAGCTCAGACCCGTGGGGGAACAAGTTCATTTATTCAGTATCCTAGGTGTATCCTACAGAGAGGACAAGTGCCTAAGATATACACCTCATAACGCCCGTCTCTCCTGCAAAGAGACACACCAAGATATTTCCCCCGTTCCGAGTTGCCTCCAACCCCAGGTATATGTACATCGACCGTACGGTTATTCGCATCCACAAGCACCAACGATCCCACGTCTCTTCCAACAAACTCGGGCTCACTTGTACAGAAACAACGGGGCCAAGCCCCCTCAAAATTAGCAGTATCCTCACAAAAAGGGTCCTTTCCAGTTTCCGTACAAAAGAGACGGCAAACGGCAACGGGGGGTGGCAAACTGACCTAAAGAAAGAGCGTGAAGCGTCGTCCCCACCAGAATAATCGGAATCGAATGATACCATCCTCCAGCTCCGTAGAACTGGAGGAGAAGGCATGCTGCGTATTGCACTCAAGTGTCATGCGTTGGCGCACGCGCCAAGCGCACACACAATCTTCGCAACGGCTCTCCCAAGGGGAAGAAAAACCGGCCCCGCAAATGCGAAGCCGCCCCGATGTTTCTGATGCCTGTTGCGGGCGAAATCCACGCCGGGCCCTCACGGGCAGCACCGGCTCCCTTCATCCCGCGGAACGAGACAAAGGGAGCGGGTTGCTGGGTGTTTGAAGATTCCTCCGAATTTCTCATTTGCATGAGTCCCGATTCTCATCTCTCTCTCTCGCGCGGATGAGAGAGAGAGAGAGAATCGGGGACAGGAGACAGCGAGGTCATCCTGCCGTGTGTAGCAAAGAAACGCAGCATTGGTGAGGACGACGCTTGGAGAAAGAGAAAAGGAAGAAAAAACAAAGTGAGTCGGTTTTTATGGACGTGGGGGATGTGGGAGTGTCATTGTTACGTAAGCGAGATGTGCCTAACCAGTCTTCGGAACTATTCTGGATTAGGTTAAGCGCCACCACCACCTATCTGGGCACCATATCCATGCCTGACATTGATGCCTAAGGTATAGCACATTACTACTGTACACTATTATTCCTACGAAGTACTTGCGTAAAATTATTTGAGGTAGCAGTATATACACCATGAACTAAATCACCTTAAGCAAAGTTCTTCTAAATCTTCCAGAGTCCTCGTTATCGGATACCTTATTCGGAAGTTAGATTCTGCCAGGATTGCGGGAACGAATCAGAACCACCTCACCGGAGGTACCTAGGTAGTATCTACCTAAGTAGGCAAACATCACGGAGGATGGGTTTATCATATCCGATGAGTAAATTAGTCCTATATTTCGATAAAATGCAGATTTCCAGGATTGTTGAGAAACAGCTCTGACGGAAACAAACAAACAAAAAAGTTAGGAAATGCTGGCTTAATTAAGCTAAGCAGACAAGGAATTCTTTTCTCTATATCGAAGCATAAATACGTGACTCAGGCAGCTTTGCGAGAGAAAAAAAATCAGCGAGGGCAGGTAGACTGAGTATTTCTGTGGATAAGTGGTTCTTTGCTTTTACTTGGACATGCTACTGGATGTCACGTGCTATGTATGTATGGATAAGAATCAGACGGGCATGAATGGGACAGGCATATCCATTTCATGGTTCTCTATTGCGGAGCTTTTTATGGCATCCCTGAGGGTGGTCAGCTCCGGGTAGACGTAGCTACTTTACAAGTAATGCGGGTTCCTGTTCATGGCTTGTTTTTTGCTTTTTGCCATACTGATCTAGTAAGGCCTTCTTCTGACTGGACAGGTTTTCTTGTTATCGAGTCGTGCAAATATCAATAAATTTAGCAGCAATGTTCTGCTGACAGTCGCCTTAGCCTCATACATTCTTTGTTAGGACAACACGTACTGCACAGTACAATGCGTTAGCTCCTATCTAGTACGCACGAACTGTGGAGAGTATAATTGGGTTGCTCCCACGTTTACTAATTTAGGATTCGAAGGTCCACCGAGCGGCCAGCTCTGCAGTCTTGCAGGACCCCATTCGCTTTGAGGAGGCACAAGGTTACATTGCATATTATTAGTCCATTTTCCCGTTCATTCTTTGCCTCTTTCACTGTCAGTGGGTTGTTGCCCCGTATTATCTGGGTGGGTATCCTTTGTCCTCCATGAGACAGTGAAGATACTCAGCAGGCTCAATGCGCGATTGTTTCATCTACAGGTTGGCGAGGATATGCATAGCTAGGCACGCTAGGACACTCGAGATGGGTATCAAGACTTGATATAAGAATGATAAGATATAGACTCCATCATTGTGGAGAACAGCGTAAAATTTTTCTTCAAAAAAAAGAAAGGGACAGAAGGGCGTAAGAGTGAAGTTTTGAAACCTCACAGGGAATATTTTTAAATGCATTTTCAGAACTCACTGAGAGGCGATCTTTCGCCGCTATGGAGGATCCAGAGAAGTAATGTAGGAGTTTTTAGCATCTTGTGTCATTGCTTGTGAGTCATATTCGTCATGCACATCATAGGGGACGTATTAGAAGTTGAAAGGGCCACCATTCGAGAGATCGTAAGGAGGATAACTTGGTCGCACTGAGTATACAAACTTGTTAGTCAGAGAGATGCCAGGATGAATGTTGCAGCTGCGTCAGGTGTTTTCACTGTCAGATACCACAGACAGCGTTGTGTTGATTGCGAAAGCTCTCTTGATGTGGAAGATCCGTTCAGTAGACGTGGAGAGCTAATGGCTCGAGATCCGAAGAGTGATATTTGTGTTGATACCAGAGCCAGAAGCTGGAATGCTTGCTTAGAGCCCCAAGCCCTAACAACCAGGGCACGCTTTGCTCCATGGGAGGCAGATGTGGGACGCCGGCAAGCTCGACAATACTGCGTACGGAGTCGAACAGCATGATATCGAGGGAACGTGCGACACTAGAGTACATCATGCTCTGGGGATTCTCCCCGCATCGGCATTGACAAGTATCTGAATTGTGACGCAGGGCGGCCTGTTGGCCAAAATTTGGGGCCATCTTGTCTGCCCTGCTGGGCTTGAACGATCTAGGTAGAGAAAACACGTGGCGTTCGGGCGCCAAGGACGGATTATTCGGTGAGTTTCAGAAATTTATAGAATCGGGTTGCTGCTTCGAAAAACGGCAGTCCTCCAATCTCGCGGTCATCCTTTGAGGCCAGCCCGTGTGTAATGAGCCCAAATCACTCGCTCGTCCATCGATTATCGCACAGTGCGGAGTAGTAGGTATCGTCGAGCGTGCGGAAATGCGATGCGACGCTTCTCTCGAGGCTGGTAGGAGATGAAGTTCCAGCCATGGACCAGATCCACGCGTCACGATCCAGGGGTACAGGGTGTGGCTGCGGCGGGAGCACGGCCACAGGGCACAGTCCTGAGGAGGCGGCCGCCGGCACGCCTGACCACTGCCAGCCCGTCTTGGCGTCGGCAGTGGATCCGGCCACCCGTGACTCGTCACCTGCGGCTGCCAAGCGTCGCCAGCCTCAGACACGCTCTCCTGGTTACTGTACGAGCGACGGAGGACGGAGGACGGAGGACCGGTGCTGGGTACGGATGCACAAGGCCGGCGTCCTGAGGCTTGAACGTCCGTCCTGTGGCTTCGTCTCTGCAGGACTGGCGGATTATTGTTTGATAGTCGGCTATTGGAAGGACAAAGGGCAAGATGAACGAGGTTGCGTAGCCTGCGTCGAGGATCGACCCTCTCGCGCTCGTAGGCAAATCATCTGCTGCGACCCCGCCCGCCGTGTCAGACGTTGCTATGCGGACGGCGTTCTCCGTCAACGACCTCAGCAGTGCCGGGTAGAATGGCAATGAATGAACTCCAGCCCGTCAGCGTAGAGACTTCCCGCCGCGGCAGGGTTTGCGTGCCTGTCGCTCGACCACGGGCTAGGCCACGGCGCCCCACCGGCGCTGAAGGCAGCGCGCCGCGAATCGCCATGCACCGCGGCACGGCGTAGGGGACGAGACCGTCTGCTGAAATACCGCCAGCCCGTCAGTGCCATTCTGGGCGTCGACGGTGCTGGCGCACCCCGGACGGCCACCCCGTTGCCAAAACGTCGTGAGGTCGATAGCATCGCCGGTGCGAACCTGTCGACTTTTTTTCATCCTCACTTCCCTTTCGTCTCCATCGTCGTCGGTATCCATCCCCCTCCAGCATTGTCGTCTCCATTGTTGTCGTTGTCGGTTTCATAGTTCCCTTGTCTTTGAAACGGTCCTTCGCTCGTTATCCCCCCTTCCGATCCTTCTCTGCCAATCGCCTCGTGACCGTGTTGACTCGCTCCGTCTCACACCCCCCCCCCGAACTTCGCACCCAGCATCCATCCCCGCTCGACACCCAACGTCTCACGCCCGCTTGGCAGCACCGTCCACATCGTCCCCTTTCTCCCAGAGTCTATTCCAGCCCTGCCTGCCGTCGCTGGACAGGTTGCAGGCGCTCACAACGACTACCACAAAGGCCGGGAAAGGGGTTCCAGACGGTCTGGAGTCGCGCTGCCCCCGTCTGTTTTCCTGCTCCGACCAGGCATACTGCGACCGTTGACTTCCTGACCTCACAATCATCTCAAGAGTCCGTGACAGCCATACCTCTTCTCGATCGCACACGCTTCTGCGCCGAACCCACCTTTTGGTGGGCATTCACTTTGAACAGCTTTCCTTAGTCGAACCCAGGGCAGAGCCGTCGAGCTCCGTTACGGAGCACTCCGTCAAAATTTACTCCCAAGACTACCGGCCGTCTCTTCTTGGGGGACGTGACCCCTCCTTTCGTCGCTCTGGCGGCTTTCGGTTACGAGAAGGCTATTCCAACGTACCGCCGGCGCCGAAGCGCAAGATGTACGTTCCAAATTCTCCGTGGTCATGGGCCTTCGTGATAGTATCCGTTATCCAAACGGTGCTCACGCTTGGCCTAGAATCGTAGGTCGCATCTCGATATGTGCTCAATGGAACGAAAGCCAGCTGACGATAGACAGCTATGTCTTCGCGAATTTCCAGATACAGCTCAACCCCAGCGCGGAGAATGTGAGCTCGTCGAAGACCATTCCAACCTTCCTGACTCTTTATATCTTCGGTTTCTTGTACGAGCTGGTCTTGGTTTACGATGCCCTGAGACTGAAGAACACCATCCAAGTCATCGGAATCTGCATCTGCAATGTCGGCCTCCTAATATATGGCGCGGTCCAGATGGAGCAGATTAAGGAAGCCGTGGGTGTCTTGATGGTCAATGACGCCATCAATATGGATATCTGGGCCGAATCGAAGCCATTCCTTATCGCTATTCCGTGTATCGTGAGTCTGGGATCCGCAATGATGGCATTTGTTGCCTGGAAGCTATATGACGAATTTGCGTGGACTATCTACAAGCATATCAGCGCTGACCTGCGGATGAAGCGCCGATATCTGACTTATCAGGTCTGTCGTTTCCTCGTCGATATGGCAGGGATCTGTGCAAAGCTGACTCGACATAGATCTACATCGCTCTCCTGAAGTTTGACTTTTTCTTCTTCCTTGGATTTACTGTCCAGTTCGTGGTCATCGTGACAGGCAAGACTGATGTGGAATTTGCTCTCACTCTTGCTGCCATCCCGGTGACCATTATCATCCTCTTCTTCGCGGCGTTCTTCACTCGTCGCGAGAACACAGCCGGCATGATTGTTATCATTGTATGTGGACACTGTTCCTCGATCCATTTTATGTTCTCTTTTCACTGACTGTGCCTCCAGCTCCTCTATTTTGGTGCTCTCGCATACTTCCTTTTCAAGCTCGTCCGCATGTATCAACCCGAAAAATATCGGGAATACCTTCCCGCTCGTCGCTCGCTTACTTTTTTCGCTATCATAACACTTGTTCTCATTATTGCGACCATTATCAACGCCTGCATGTGCACGCGCAACTTCCACAAGGGACTGCGGCCCCACATCTGCAAGACAAGAGTGAACCCAGAGGAAAAGACAACAGAGCTATCCTCTAACATGCCCGGCGCCCCGATGCCAACCCGGATGATGATCGATTAAGTGGGTCCCTAATACCACGATCGAAGAATCTGAAGGGGCGAAAAACAGGAGCCGTGCATGTTTTTTTGTGCTTTTCTTGTTGCATATACAGTCCTCTCACACCGAATATGCACACAGTGATAATCTGTTTGCATCTCGATGGCCGAGTTGCCAATGTATGGACATGTTTTAGATGCTGGGTTTGGGACGCATTTGGAAGGGCCACTACTATGATACCTACATTTTTATTTCTCAGGGTCCGTTTTCTTGATGACGACTGTCTTTGTTATGGTTCTATTCCCCTATATTCCCTCAAATTTTTCCTTGTCAAATATTTTGCTGCTATCGGGCTACTGGTGGCGTTGATCGAGCTGACGCTTTTATTCCCCTTGAGTATCTATCTGTCTCAAATATAATGAACATGCATTCCAGGATCTAGGTTTGCCGCAGTGATGGCAACAATTATGTGCGATTCTCTTCGCCAGAGATAGTTGATTTTAATCGGTGACCTTGCAAAGGCTAAGCTCAGCCTTAGCAACTTGCGATGGTTGTCGAGTGGTTTGGTTTAGAGAGTCAAGAACATCTGAGAAGCAATTAATAATAATAATCCGTCAGGTCTCTCAGCCGAGGTCCTTGTATGTACCTACGGGGTAATAGTAGTGCGAGTGCAAGTGCAACTGAGCCGGGGCTGGCTGGAAGCGCGCGTTAGCGTCCGTACCATACATGACGATACCGACCAGCGGGAAGCGTGATCGTGGCCTCTTTCTAGCATCTCCCAACCTCACCTCCATCACTATCAACCTTCACCTCCTCGTCTTCAGCTCTTAAATCCTCTGTTTTCATTCCTTCTCCTTTTTTCTTTTTTTCTAGAATCGTGAGGTTTTAATTTGTCAATACTCCTTCTCGACTTCTTCACTACTGAAGTTCCTGTCACAATGGTAAGTTCCACGCAATTCCGGTTCCTCATTGCCAAAGGCACACGCTCAATCGCAGCGCCAGCTGCTGCTTGTCCATCGTTCAATTCGACTCTTGTTTTTTATGCGATTCATAATTTACTTATGCTAACGGTATGGCAGGCTTCTCCTCGCGCTGGCTCCCCCTCCGGCGCCGAATCCGGTCCAGATACGAAGTCTCCCAGCTCTGGCCCCGGCGCTTCTGCCGGCTCTGGCTCTTCACTGAGCCGTCCCTCGTCGCCAACTCCTCCCGGTGGACCACGAACTGCTCTGCGCCGCCGCGCAGCTGCGGAGCACAAGGAGTCGCTGCGGAACCAGAGGCCGAACTCGACCCGCGCGGCGGGCGCTGGTGGCTCTTCGGGCACGATGCTGAAGCTGTATACGGATGAAAGCCCTGGACTGAAGGTTGACCCCGTTGTGGTGCTTGTTTTGAGTCTGGGCTTCATCTTCTCTGTTGTTGGACTGCATGGTGAGTTTTGAGTCTTTTTTTTTTCGATTGATGAGAGACTTCATTGCAGGCCTGGAGCGTTCGGAGAGCTAATGCAGCATGTGGTTGTAGTCATCGCCAAGATCACCCGCAAATTCTCTTCATGAATGCGTTATCGATATCGTCTTGTCTGATTCGGAGTCTCAGTCCCACACGGATCGCGAGATGATGGTTATGAGAGCTTGTGATGTCCGTATCTTTACTAGGTGACGGGTATACGTGTACCACCGTTTGCGATTCCACTGGCCTGGCGAGCGATCAGACGCGGCGATCCAGAAACGAACTCCCCTTTATTCTTCTTCCAATCAACGTCTATACCCTCCTACCTAATGCCTCTTGATCTTTCCCGATTCGTGGCAGACCTTGAAACGCAGAGCCTGCCTCGAACGCTTCTTCTCTTTTTCAACACCGAATATGGGACTAGCATAGGGCCTATCTGCAGCATAGTTGTTCCTGCGCTTGTCTCTGTATTTCTGCACGGGACGCCAGATAGATAATCGAAAATCCCCTTGACCGATTGCCTTTTTTTTGCCGCAGTAATAATTCAAATTTCTGGATCGCTGTGATCGCTGGAGGGGTGGTTTGTGGTGGAATGGAGTACACAATTGGTGGAAAGGGCACACGTGGCGGCAAGATGGAGCTGTATAATAACTTTTGTACCCTTAATTTGAATGAAAATGCGGCATATTGTGCTAGTCGACTTCACGTCAACAAACTGACAATTATATTATGCAGAACCTATCAGATTTTGTCTCCTAACTTCTCATTCACCGGACGGGGCATTCGTTACCGAGGCCTCTTCTTATTGTTAAATCAAATAATGGGTGCAACGATCCACATCGTGACGAATTGCCCTCGTCTCTTTTTCTTCTTCTTCCCAATTTCAGTTTTCATGCACATGCTGTGCTGTGCTGTGCTATATTTGCTGTTGCATTTGTCCGTCTCGTCTGATCTTTTCTGGCTATCTAGCTAGTTGAGTTGTGCCTGTGGCAAGCACATAGTGCTTCACTTAGCTACATAAACTAAGACACCCATACTTATGGTATTCAAATCCCCTAACCTAAACGGAGATCGTATTATTCCATCTCAGGCTATCGCTAGCGGAGAGTCCTTTCCAAGAAAGGAATGTCTAAAACCTGGGCAGGGCTCTCCCTTTGTTGAAGAAGGGCTAGGTCCATACTAAAACTTCCATCTTCATCCGGTATAGTGTGGTTAGATGTATGTGGAGTTCACCTAAACAGGCTTACGTATGTACGTACTCCGTAGTAGTATGCTCTTTTCCTCCTTCAGAACTTTTGTGTGGATTGATCTGTTTCCCGGGTATCCTCTGGGCGGAGTACGGGGCATGTCTTCCCGATTCCTTCCGATCCTTCCTGTATCTGTTAGTAGTCGCCTAGGCAGGGACTCTCGACACAATTGAGCCCGAGAGCAAGCTTCTGTTATGGTTTCGTTTTGAGTTCTGGAGTTTCGTTATTGACCAGCGAGCAGGAAGGACTCTCTGCTAATTACTAAAGCAGCAAGATGCAGATACTTGTTGTATTTACCGTGGATGTTGACAGTTGACTCTTTCCAAGTGACTGCCTGATGCAGTTACATACACGAGGCCTCTGACCCTCAGATGACTAAACTCACCTGGGTATGTACTCTATTACCTTGGATTGTGTGATGCTGGATAGATGAACTAACCGAGAAATAGCTTCCGCCCCAAGGCCCTGCTCGAGCCAGCATCCGGTCCGGGATTTGAAAGCATAGACACTTGGCCGGGTAGCCGGGCCGGAACAAGTTGCAGCACGGTGCTCGAGTCAAAGTCAGAAAAGGGGAAGGGGCAACTCCGAGGGAATGGTTCATGGATTCATGGACCTGGTCCTGTGGAGGCTGTGGACTCTGGTCCTCTGGAAGATGGGACAACCAACGAATGGCGAGATTGTTCCAAGCCTGCGGTACCTTTTTCCCGCAAAAAAAAAGCAACATTGTTCCTCCTTCCTCCTTTCACGGGGGTACTCCGTACACGGCACGGGGTAATCCCGCCAGTTCCACGCGGCATTATTCAAGCCCGGCAGAGTTACCCAAGGCAGCAGGTTCAGTGGTTGCGGATCAGTGGAGAACTGTTTTCCTCTATCGTTGAGATCATTTGGATTGCTGGTTTCGTGGGCTCGTGAGCTTCTTCCCCTGAAGCTAATGCTCGTGTGATCGACGAGCGTGTCTGGATGTGCCTTTCGTGGTGCCAGGCTCTCGGAGATCAGGGACCATCCATGGATCGAGTGACCATGTACCGTGAATGTACTGTACCTCCGATCCGAACAGAACACAGAGTATACGAATGTGGAGTACCGTTTATAACGTCTTAGAGAATGTATTGGATCCTGGATCTCCTATCAGTGACGAAGCTGCTCGAGAGAAGACATGACAAGAGAGATGGAGGCCATCTGCGCCAACGGAACCGACTCTGCTTGTTTTCGAATCGCCGTGTGCGCATCACTTGGCAGGCTTGAGTTGAGTCACTGAGAGACTCGAGAATCTTGGAAAACAGCTCTGAAACGAGACAGGTTAGTTAGATGTCTCTCAATATTTTTTTTCAGAGAAATCGAAAAATCGAAATGCCCACAAGAAAATTCATGAGTAGAAGCGTGGAGTAAGTCGAGGGTTGTTATCAGCTATCGCAATGTTTTACATAAGATCTGGCCGCGTCCCGAACAGTGACGCGCGACCCTGCAGGACATCTGCTGGTCGGTATTGCCAAAAAGTATTGCTCACCTTCTGGCGTCGAGTTGCTGTCATGCTGATGTCCCTTATCTCGACGTTGCAACGGGGCCAATGGGAGCGCGAAGCGATGGATCGCTATCTCTATCTCACGTGGAAGGCCCTGTAGATAAGGAACACGCGTAAGGATACCCGGCCAATGGCAACAGAACCAGCCTAGCGCCGGGCGCGGCCCATGGGCCGTGCGTGGATCTTCGCGGGGACCTGGAGCTGCTGTAGGTAGGCTCGCCGCAAGCTGCACCTCTGCTCGATTTCCGAATTACGAGAGAAGGCCCTTATCAGCCACCGTCGAGAGGCTCGAGATGTCCCTATCTAAGCTCTTGGCTGGTCCGCGAATACGACAAGCTGGAGTAATATGTCTGCGAATTCGGAGCGCGCGTCCGGGGTTTGCCCACGACATGCAGCTTCCTATATGAACCTGCATCCTCCTCCCGATGTGACATGGGATAAATTTCTCATTCCTCGTCAAGCATCGATTCGTCGACTACTGGCTGGCTGGATCAGTCTTTTATTTTTTTTTCCCCCGTCGTTGTTTGTTCAATTGATCCCTAGAAGAAAGCCTTGGCGGTTGTCAGCCTGACCGTCAGCATCTACACGCACTCGAATATCTACCTGTCAGCTCGTATTCCATGGCCTCCAACGAGGTCAAGTTTACGGCCCCCCTGGGCCAGGGTTTTGGCTATGGCATTGTTGTGGGGTTGGGTTTTGCTTTTGCCTTTGTTATGATCTTCATCACCTGGGCCCTGAAGAGGTAGGTACACAGTCATCTGTTGTTCTGATGCTTGGACACGGGAAGCAGATGCTCCACTATTGGCTTTATGAAGTGGTAGTTCCTCAGATCATATGGTTTCAGCTTCAACCTCCCTGAATAATCAATCACTATTTAATTGCTTTTTTATGCTGTGTTCAAGTTCCAGGCTTGTGCTGATCGAATACATGCGAAAAGATACCAGCATGAAGTTCAGACGTCCGAGATGTTCTCGACCGCCGGACGAACCGTCAAGTCGGGGTTGGTAGCATCCGCAGTTGTTAGCAGCTGGACTTGGGCTGCAACCCTTCTCCAGTCATCTGCTGTGGCATATCAATATGGCATCTCGGGTCCCTTTTACTATGCATCAGGTTAGTCTCCCGTTGTCCATGCATGTAACATGAATGGCCGTAACCTTCGAAAAATAGGGGCCACTGTTCAGATTCTCCTGTTCGCAACCCTCGCGATCGAGCTGAAAAGACGTGCTCCCAATGCGCATACCTTCCTTGAAGTCATTCGCGCCCGCTATGGAACTGTCGTGCATATCGTCTTTATTGTCTTCTGCCAGATGACGAACATTCTTGTGACAGCTATGCTGCTCACTGGTGGCTCCGCCGTTATGAATGCCTTGACTGGTATCCACACAGCTGCTGCCTGTTTCCTGCTCCCTATAGGCGTCGTCCTGTACACCATTTTCGGCGGCATCAAGGCGACCTTCATCACTGACTACCTTCACACCATCGCCATTGTCGTCATCATTTTCATATTTGCAATTTCCGCCTACGCAACGAATGACACCCTGGGGTCACCTGGCAAGGTGTACGACATCCTGGTGGAAGTTGCAAAGACCCGTCCGGTTGAAGGCAATGCCGAGGGAAGCTATCTCACAATGAGATCTAAGGAAGGTGGCATTTTCTTTGTCATTAATCTAATCGGTGAGTCATGATAAATCTTCTTTTTCGTTTGTCATTAGATATATACTGACGGTGTTCTAGGAAACTTTGGGTATGTTTCCTAGCAGATATGGAATAATTGATCTAGTTTCAAGTTTTATATGACAAAATTAGGCTAACATCTGAATCAGCACTGTTTTTCTCGACAACGGATACTACAACAAAGGTCGGTTTCTAGATATGCCCTGAAATGCTTATTTATGGTTTAGATATGCTGACATTTACATAGCTATTGCTGCGAGCCCTGTTCACGCTTTCCCCGGATATATCATCGGCGGTCTGTGCTGGTTTGCGATCCCATGGCTCTGCGCCAGCACTATGGGAATCTCGGCTCTTGCCTTGGAAGGCTCCCAGAGGATCAGCTCGCAGGATGTTACGGCTGGACTTGTCCTGCCATTTGCTGCCGTGAAACTGCTGGGCTATGGCGGGGCCGCTGCTACCACGATCTTGGTTTTCATGGCGGTCACATCAGCGTTCTCAGCTCAGTTGATTGCCGTCTCCTCGATCTGGACATATGATATTTACCAGGCTTATATCCATCCAAGTGCCAAAGGTAAAAGACTCGTCTGGATTTCTCACATGTCCTGCGCCGTCTATGCCCTTGCCATGGCTGGCTTTGCTACGGGCCTGTACTATGCGGGTATTGGCATGGGATATCTTTACTTGCTGATGGGTGTCATCATTTCTGCTGGCGTCATTCCTGGTGCTATGACCCTGCTTTGGAAGGGACAGAATTGGCTTGCCGCTGCTGCCTCGCCGGTTCTCGGGCTGGCTTCTGGGCTTATTGCGTGGTTGGTGACTGCGAAAAGCCTGTATGGCGAGCTGACCGTCGCCACTACTGGAGCAAAGTAAGTCAAACGCCTGCTTGGTTTGTCCCATCAGCTATTGACATTTTCCCAGCTACCCTATGCTTGCTGGCAATGTGGCAGCTCTGCTCAGTCCAATCATATTCATTCCGATCCTCACCTACTTGTTCGGCCCGCAGAACTACGACTACGAGTCGATGCGCAACATCCGCAAGGTCGACGACTCTGATGTCGCTGCCGCGGCACACGTGGATCTCGAGCTCATCCCCGGCGAGATGAGCCGGTCTCAAACCGATGCTCAGGAAGAAGAGCGTAAGCTCAACAAGGCGGCTTTCTACTCCCGTATCCTGACAGTCGCCATGGCACTCTGCCTCCTGGTCATCTGGCCGATGCCCATGTATGGCTCCTCCTATGTCTTCAGCAAGCCATTCTTCACTGGCTGGGTGGTCGTCGGTATCATCTGGTTGTTTTTAACTGCCATGGGCGTCATTGTCTACCCGCTCTGGGAGGGTCGCGAGAGCATCGTGCACACCATCCACTTAATGTTCCTCGACGTCATTGGAAGAAAGAAACCCGCGCTCTACGGTCGCGAGGGTAAGGTTAAAGAAGAGACTCCTACCGGGGAGGCGACGCCAACGGAGATCACTGACAAGTATTAATCGCGCATATAATGCCATGTCTATAACGGGTCTGGGGTGGCCAGGAATTTGGGGTAAGCAGTTTTGAAGAATTTTCGTTTTCAATCGGTGGTTTTTCGAGGTTCACTTTCGGAGAAGCCTTCTATGGATGTCCTGTATGATTGACGTCACTTTGGTTCCCATGATTGTGCAGTCTCTTCGAGTATATATATTAGATTTGCATGAGCTATATATAATCTAGACTTCAGGTCTGAGGTAATCAGACCAGCATTTAGATGTTTAAATTGATAATAATCGATCCTTCCCAGTGGGCTTAAAAGCATCGTGCTCGTGCACCTTGTTCGCCCAGCAAAAAAAAGGCAGGACGGGAAATTCGAACAGCATACAGCTACTCTTGAGTCATTCTCGTTCATTCCTCGCAGTACAGATCCTTTTTTCAACTGAAGCAAATGCTTCGGGCAAAGGAAGGCAAGAACATGCATACATCCTTAGCAATTTGACATGTCAATCATGACGGGGTAACATTTAGGGGCGGAATCGGAAGAAGAGCCAAGAAAGGGAAAACAAGGGGTGCAGAGAGCCACAGAGAATTCCAGACCCCGCGAGAAGGGAAGTCAAATGTAGCAATAATAGTGTTCAAAGTAAAGTGTTTGTGAGCTCCGGATCAGCAGTCCCCGACGCCACGTACAGTACAGTACAGTACATTCCTGAGCTACCTCGCAACAGAACAACCCGAAATTCCAATAAAAACGCAGATCATCAAAAGAGAACTTGATAGGTATCATCATGTAGTCATGAGAAAAACAAAAGAAACTGAGCAGTGGAGAAAATGAAATGGCAGAAGAAACGGAAGTAAGACCTTCAGCTTGCCCACCTGAGAAGAGCTAGCTGCTAGTTCACTTCACTTGTAAGAAAACGCTCCCTGTCCTGGAGGCGGTCCTTGCGGGCCGCCGTATGCACCAGGCGGAGGAGGACCCATTGGAGGAGGGGCCATCATTGGACCGGGAGGAGGACCTTGCTGCGGAGCGGCGGGATTTATGTCTGGCCGGTCTCTGTGTGTGTCGAAGGGTGTTGTGTTAGAAGTGTAAGGACATCTTTTACTGCTACACTGCTCTGTCAATGGATAAATGTCTTGACGTACCTGAGATCCTGCGTAAAGTGACATCTGGCGCAGGTGACTTCCTGAAGGGGCGTTAGAGATCATTGTATTAGGTGTTGGACATGTACTATTGGGAAGTAATACTGACCTTGTACTTGTGCGTGGATAGCGGGAGCACGGGCTGGATAGAGTTAGATACTGTACATATCAAGTTTGCTGTCGCGGGAAATCATACTATGAAGCAGACGGTAAACCAAGGCCTGAAGGGAGAATGTTAGTTAGCGTATTTACTCCACTTATATGGAGAGCTCAACATACCATCGGCTGATGCAATATCCATCCCAGTGGTGACCTGGATAGGGGTAAAGTCTCAGCTCAGGAACCTTGGACAAACAGCAGGCGTACAGGGGAAGTCCTCACAGTTGTAACAATATGCTCTAACATGCTCATAGCCCTGAAGCCTCGAGGTGAATTCTGAATATCATTCTGCGTCAGTTCGTGCACTCTGCAGTAGTGGCACGAGCCACCTTTGATAATAATATTCCACCTAGCGTTCGAGCTTACTTACCCTCAGTTCCGAACGTGATGCAAATCGCCATGGCTGTTGCGCGCCTTGACGACTGTCAAATGCTGTTCGGGGAAATTTTTAAAAGAGAGCAGGAATGCAGACAGAGACTGATCGCCTCAGGATGGCCCTCGATGAAAGAAAGAAGCATCTGCGCCTACGATGATGTCTGAAGCATGTTGAAACGGGCATGGTGACGCGGACCGGTGTGGCGCTGTGGCTTGGAAGCCTTGGCCCCTTGGCGTCGGCAGGCTGCAGTGAACGTCTGTTCCGCTCCGTGATCTGTTCCGCCCGCCAGCATTCACCGTTGATAACGGGTCTGGTCATCTTGACAAGGTCATGGAGATGGAGTGATGCAGGTTATAACAGCGATATTTGGTCCCATATCGATCAACAGCGGATTTGGCGAAATTTTAATCTGATACACTCACTTCCCCACATGCAGCAGGATGATCTTGGGAGAAGTAGTATTAATATATCAGTCTTCAGGGGCTTATCGATACAATAGCGATCTGCTCTACTTCAGACGCCCATCCATGGGAAACAGGCCAGCATCTAGGTTTCAAACTGGTATCAATGACTTTTGCTAATATAAATAGTTAATAATGTTTTCCTTATGAAAAGGATGTTGAAGCGAGGTAAAGGTTACGAATGGAGGTGAGAAAGCTATTGCAAAAATATACCGAGTAGTCGAGGCTATGGAGCGACCCTTTTAGGCAAAAATTACGGACATTCCTATATTTATCAGCAAGCTCTTTTTCTGCGATAATACAGGTACTCTCCTCATAACGGGCGTCTGGTCATTGTGGACAGGAAAGAACATCGTAGATGGTTCAAATTATATATTCTCTTGCGCCTGAACTGCTAGTAGGAAGAGAAGACATAAACGTGTAATATTGGCAACGAATCAAGGCATATTAGAGAAGGTGGAGAGCGTTAATACATCTTTCGAAAACTAAGCCCGTGGACGGAGAGCGTGCCTCGAACCCTGCGAAGGGTGGGTAGGTTCGTGCAACGTCAGTTCACTGTGTCTTGAAGAGCAGGATCGCGCAGTGTCCGAGGTAGAAGTAAATGAAGTGCTTCGTCTCTGCGCTCGTCGTCAGCAGAACCCATTGCGGCCTTCACATAACCACACCTACCGTGAGTGACGAAGCTGCCAAAGTTCCGTCCCACTATGCAATGCCATGTTGCCCCTTTACGAGCGTCGAACTGCCGGAGACGTCAGCACAGGAAGCTTGCAAAAGACGGCGCGGGGTGTCGGACCTCTTTCTTTATATACTGGGCAATATCCTGTGGACTAATCAGCGCACCTTCAAGCCAAGAGAGGTATCCCTACACACCTTCTCGATGTGAAATTTCTCCATGGCCTCGGTCGCTGGTGAAGGTCAGCTTTCCCTATTCCTCACTTGTAGCACTTCGGGAACCATACCAACTTCAATAGCCTCCTGCTGCATATCCTCGGTCTCCAGCAAAAGTAAGCACTCCATCCAAGGAAGGATCGTAGTCGGAAATTCATACCATGTCGACCGACTTGATCTGCGCTGCAAGTATATCATCGTCAGCAAGTTCGGCCGGAAAGGAGCCCTGACGTGCCTTACCTTCGAGCTTTTCCCTCTTCTCGGCAGACATCTTGCCTACTAGTATCTCTTAATACTGTACACTAGCTATTCGTGTGTCTGAGTGTAATGCGACCGTCTTGCGAAAAGTAGCAACAACTGAAATGGTGTGTCAAGAAGAACAGAGAACTTTAAGGAGATGCTCTTCCATAGCAAGTGACCAAGAAGCTTGGGCGCGCAAGCAGTAATATTGCCGCGTTACGGCTACGCACGGACCACACCAGAACTCCCTCACCGCCTTCGGCAGTACAAAACAAGAGAAAAAAAGCACTTCAGTTATTTCTTCCGGGTTTCTTGAAAAATTCCACAACCCCCCATTGTGAGTTGCGGTGCCAGAACGCAACAAAATGGATAACACCAGGGTTTTCGTTTCTGGCCTTCCGCCAACATTCACCAATGAACAGTTGGGGAAGCATTTTGGCAGCCGCTTCCATGTCACGGACGCTCATGTTTTCCCCAAACGCAGGATCGGCTTTGTGGGTTTCAAGACCCCCGAGATGGCTCAGGAAGCCGTCAAGTACTTTAACAGGACGTATATCAGGATGTCCAAAATCTCAGTTCAGCTTGCCAAATCGGTACGCGTTCTCACAACCCGTCTCATTTCATCTTGTGCAGGCTGACCTGTTTAAGTGGTCCTGAAGCTGACCGGAATGACCATTAGATCCATGCCGAGAAGGATGCGAGTGCAAAGTCCACCACAAAACGTAAGAATTCTGATATGAAGGATTCATCTCCAGCGAATACACTCAAGCGCAAACGTGATGCGGACAATACCCAGCATGATGCTAAACTCCAGGAATATCTTGCTGTTATGCAGCATTCGACCAAGACGAAGACCTGGGCAAATGACGAGACCATGGCTGAAGCTCTTAATCCTTTGTCTGCAAACAAGCGGCCCTTGGAGGAAGAACAGCCGAATGAGGAACCACCCCAGACCCAGAGGAAGAAAGCCAAGGTCGATGGGGCGGCTGATACTAGCCTTCCAAAGGTTCAGGCTCGTGACAAGACGGCAAATACCAATGGAGAACAGGTGCTATCTCAAGGCTCAGATGGTGCTAGGGTCGCAGAGCAAGACCATAATGAGGAGGCGGTAGACCAGGGTGCTCCTGCGGCAACTCAAAGCCAAACTGAGCCACAGTCAGATGCAGACTGGCTTCGGTCGAAGACTAGTCGCCTCCTTGGCCTTCTTGACGACGAGGAACAGGCCGAACAGGATGCTGTAAAACAGCGTAAAGCCATCGCTCCTGTGGAGGAGGACGACGATGATCCCGAATCCGGCGGTGTTGCGCTCGAGACCCAAGCGGCTCAAGTTCCCAGTGACGCAGAAAAAAATACGAAAGAGGAAGACGTTGATGCAAACGTTGACCTAATTCGTAACTCTGCTCGCCTATTTGTACGGAACTTACCCTACGATGCGACGGAAGCAGACCTCGAACCCGTTTTTTCACCTTTTGGAAAGATTGAAGAGGTGAGTGAATATCTCTTCCGAATTCCACAACTTTCTTCCCTGCCTCCAGATGTCTATCCCGGTCAAGGCACCGTTGCCGCTCGCATGATGATCTGCCAGATAGGGACATCCGATGCACAGCACATGATGTAACCTGGCCAGGAGTATTTAGTAGATGCTTCGTGAGATCTGAAGAGCGCGATTTTCACCAATTTTCTTGTTCACAAATCTATTGATAAAGGGCACATTGCTGACTTGTTTAGATACATGTCGCTTTCGATACCCGTTCGGAAAGCAGCAAGGGTTTCGCCTACGTGCAGTACGTTGACCCGAACTCAGCGATCAACGCTTACAAAAGCCTGGACGGGACCACTTTCCAAGGTCGTCTGCTCCATATTCTGGGAGCGACCGCGAAAAAGACCTACAAACTCGATGAAAGCGAGCTGGCGAAGTTGCCTCTGAAGAAGCAGAAGCAGATAAAACGGAAGATGGAAGCTGCATCTTCGACATTCAACTGGAACTCTCTCTACATGAATGTAAGTGGCTTCAATGTGCGGCAAAAGGGGTTCAATCAAGTTGACTGTGTCATAGGCCGATGCAGTGATGTCTTCCGTGGCAGAAAGACTTGGGGTTTCGAAGGCAGATCTTTTAGATCCCACCTCCTCGGATGCTGCAGTAAAGCAGGCGCATGCTGAGACGCATGTCATCCAAGAAACAAAGGCTTACTTTAGTGCGAATGGTGTAAACCTTGATTCTTTCAAGAACCGAGAGCGCGGAAACACGGCCATCCTAGTGAAAAACTTCTCATATGGCGTCAAGGCTGCCGATCTGAGACAGTTGTTCGAACAGTATGGCCAGCTTACTAGATTACTAATGCCTCCTAGTGGCACTATAGCTATTGTCGAATTTGCGAGACCAGACGAAGCACAAAGAGCGTTCAAAAGCCTCGCATATCGAAAACTAGGAGACTCCATCTTGTTTTTGGAACGTGCACCCAAAGACCTGTTCGTTGAGGGAGCACCCACGGTTGAGCAAACCGTTCCGGAAACGAAGGCTGTATCGCAGGGATTCTCCACTGCGGACACCTTCGCGCCAGATGATACTGAAGAAGCGTCAACGACATCTACCCTTTTCATACGGAATCTGAACTTTTCGACAACCACTGAAAGGCTAACAGAGGTCTTCAAGCCTTTGGATGGTTTCTTATCGGCAGTAGTCAAAACGAAACCTGATCCGAAACGACCAGGCCAGAGACTCAGCATGGGTTTTGGCTTTGTCGAGTTCCGGACTAGCGCCCAGGCCCAAGCTGCTCTCCGTGCAATGAATGGTTACAAACTTGACCAGCATGAACTAGTTATTAAGGCATCCCACAAGGGTATGGACGCTGCGGAGCAGCGGAGGAAGGAAGATAACGCCAAGAAGATTGCTGCCAGAAGAACGAAGATTATTATCAAGAATCTTCCGTTCCAAGCCACGAAGAAGGACGTCAGATCGCTTTTTGGAGCATATGGGCAGCTTCGCTCTGTGCGGGTTCCCAAAAAGTTCGACAGAACGTCTCGTGGTTTTGCTTTCGCCGATTTTGTAAGCGCTCGCGAAGCGGAAAATGCTATGAACGCGTTGAAAAATACGCATCTCCTGGGGAGGCGACTGGTCCTGGAATACGCGAACCAGGATGCTATCGATCCTGAGGAAGAGATCCAAAAGATCGAGAAGAAAGTGGGGGAGCAGGTGGACAGGGTGAAGCTGCAGAAGCTCACTGGCACAGGGCGGAAGAAGTTCACCGTAGGGGCTCAGGACAACGAGGAAGTCTAAGTCCCTTGACCCTGTTTATAGGGAGCATTCCAGTAGAAATGGATCGTTCTGCTGTCCTCCCTTTCTTGGCAGATCTAAGTCGTTGCCTACTGTACGTCTGTACGTTCTTCTAGGGTTGCTGTCAATGTAGGGCACGCGAAAGATCTCGTGCAAGTTAATTGACCCCTCCTGCCTTGTACTTTGTTTCCTCCCTTAACTCCCTAATTCCCACCTTTCCTAGTAGAAAGCTGCACCTCGGGTACACCGTTGCAAGGACATTGGAACCTAGCTTCCTGTCTGTGCATCCGTTTACATTCCAGCCGATATTCTGTTAATTACCTCTGCATTCTTCAAGCTGGAAGAAGTTCAACATAGTTGGACATCCAACATTCTTGAGCTGTCATCGCCACTTCCCCCACCACCATCACTCGTGTACCTGCTTTAGCTATTATGTCCTGCGTCGACTTTCTCGTGCATAAAATATCCGAGCAGCTTCTGACTGGATCGTGCTCTCCTAGCCCCCTTGCTTCATTTGGGTTTGTTCAACATCGTGCCTGGAGGTGTGGGAGACTGTCCTGATCGAGCTCTACAGAACGCCTCCGGCAATGCGCAGTCATACTCGGACAACATTGGAAAGAGCGATGGGACGGGCCAGGATGAACACCAGCAGCTCTCTTTCAAGTTTCCTCAGCCTGTTCCTGCTGCTCCAGCCCAATGTCACACTGGCAAGGATGGGGAGCCTGTATGGTCGGATGTTCTGGAAGATGCATTTCAGCAGAGTGGGTCGTCCTTCTGCTGTAACCATGTTCAGAATGCTAATGATTCCGTAGCCCTTGAGGCAAATCCTCCCATGGGTAAAAGGAAATGGTTAGAGCGTGGAAAGTCATACGGACGAAATGAGCTCATTGCAGAGTATATCTACAGATTAACAGGGAAGAGGCGGACAAGAAAGCAAGTCTCCAGTCACCTGCAAGTCCTTGACTCTTTCTTAAATGGTGATCCTGATTGTAGTTAGACACACGGCGTTTACCTGTCAGTGTTGTTATGAGTCTGAGTTTGAGACTGATGCAAGTATGTATACAAGGGAAAGACTGGTCAGGAAGAAGCCGGCAGAATCCCCGAAGAGCCAGTCCTAGACTTCTGTTCCGCGATACAGGAGTTATATCGATAACCAGATGTCCGCAAACTATGGAAATCAACTTCAATCTTCTTACCATGATCCGACTGGCGTAGTGCAACCATACACCGGAGAACTGCCGCCGCACCTTACGCTAGGGTCAAATGTCACCGACTCCCACACGTTCCATGCCTCCAGCTTCGACATGTAGGTGAGCGCTCCTCAACAGGAAAACCGCATCGACAAAGCGCTGCATGTGTACACTCGTCTCCAAGGAAATCAGCACCGCCCGGTGGCTCTTCCTATACCACTGGAAAACCTCGTGGGATGGCGAACCACGTTTCCTCACATTACGTCTGTGGTTGACATCAACGGTCCTCTTGATTTCGACTCCTTCTGGAAGTCAATCTCTGGTTAATGGAAGACTTTCCGCCTTCGGGCTTAGGGCTAGGGATTCAGTTGGAGCTGGACTTTGCCCATCCCACCGCAGACGATGTCTCCATGGTTAGCCAGATGGAAGACTGGACTTGCAGCACTTATATCTACCAACATGGCCGAAGGATGCTGGATACCTATCATGATATCCAGAAGGCCACATCGACAAAGCCAAGCCTCTGTTTGAGTAGTCCTGTTAGGCAAAGCTCTTCACGCAGTTGACACAAGAGAAACGGATAGCTGAGGAATCTGGTCAACCAGAGGCCGTTCGTTCCGCGGATGAGCACACAAGGCAGTTCGTTCGCTCACTTTCAGCCGTCCAAGAGCCCTGCGCGCTACTCCGCCAAGTCATCGACGGATGTCAAACAATTTCGCTGGTAACAATGGCGATGAGAGCCAGCGAATGGCTATCCTCCTTTGGAAGTTCCGTGCGTCCAGGGGAGGTTGGAACTACCACCTGAAGAAGATTGTTCCCTCCGCCGGGCAGGAGCACAACGAACAGTTCACGACCCGCCCCGAGAACAGAGCTTCCTCCAATTGCTCTGGATTCTATGTCGTCAGCTAAGCAGCCTCCAGATGTTCACCCGACTCCTCAGCATCATGATTTGGTGCAGCATAACAGAAACGCACAGCAGCAATGGCCAATGTATCTAGAGCCACATGACGTCAACCTGTTTTATGTACAGGGCACCTTCGATTTCCTGAACACCATGACAAAACCCGAGGACGGGCTTGGGGACAACACCGCTGTAAGCTCCATACTTGATCTTGTTCCCGGCCTACACCAAGATACGAGTCAGGCAGGAGGCATCGGCGTCTCCGGTGGAGGACCGGTCATGCTTAATGTCGACGACATCACGTTGTCGCATACCGACCTCGCTGGATACACCAACGGTTACGATACTCATTTCATGCTATCCCAGCAGCCCGGGGTCAGGATGCATGATAAGAACGGTGTCTTAAACTCCGTCTTCGGAACGACCGGGTCGTTGATTGACGACATCAGCCATACTCACCCATCTCTCTGGGACTCCCATGCCACAACGATCCACGATGGCGTTAGCAGCGGCTTCAGCCCTCTCCAGTTCCCGCCCCACTATTAACAGGTGTCCGTGTCGAGGGAGCTCCATCAAGGTAACGGGCTGGAGGGCATGATGCCTCCTGATGACCTCATGGACAAGATAGTGGGAAGTATCCCAGGGGACCCCGGTATGCATAGGACAGCATCTGATAATCTAAACCCTGTTTATGCAGAGAGCACTGCGGTTGAAACGGCGTGAGCATAATGATAATGATTATAACGTATCCTCCAATGGCATGTGTCACGTTTCTCGCTCGGTGTTTCGGAGAATTGGCACATGCAGTATGGTACGGATGTATATACAGTACAACGGTTCCCTGTCTTGCATAGGGCTCTTTCTGGTTCAATTTCATGATAGTAATTCGGTGAACATAGTTACTCCATAGGTAGTCTTGATTCAATTCAAATCAGGCATGTTACCTATTCCGACACAGGACGTCGGAGATTTTTCCTGCCTTAACCCACGTACGGTAGCCGGCGCAGGGTCTTGCCGCAGGATATGCTGCGTACGCTGTAGACTAGTGGTCAACTGTCTCAACATGGAATAACCCTTACTGGTGAGGGCTATGCATCATTATTCTAGGCAAAAATGCACAACGCAGGCGCTGTAAGGAAGGTTGCGGCGGGAGGCTCTGGATGACAAGCTTGGATTTTAGCCGGCGGGCGGTAGCGAGGCAACGTTGCATTTATCCGGGACCCGCAGCAGTTAGTCGTGGTCCCTCTAAGACTAGTTGACAGCCTCATGGCGAACGAACATCTCGGGTCGACAGGCGTCGCTTAGAGGATCCGGCATGCTGGTCGATATGGCAATCTGTCCTGCGCGAGAGCAATCGGACGCTCGAAAAGGAGCATGGCGTGGACGTGCCTGCGCGAGTCGTGGTTTCTGCAGGCGCCACCGCGAGCGGATCTCGAAGCCTTTTTGCCATGAGGATGTCGAGGCATATGGAACCCCTCCCCCGCCTCCTGTGGGGTTGCTGACGACGGGCCTGTTTTAGCCTTGGGCAGGATAATTCCACCAGCCGCCGGTGAGGAGGGGAGGAAAAAGATTTATCGCAGCACTTTTAAAGGTCGACGAGGTCCGTCCCTCTGCTTGACACCTCAGCCTGCTCACGTCTCTCGCACCGTTCTCTCTTGTCCTGTAAGTCCTTCGTTCCAGCATCAATTCCTGCGCGAATCGAGCCAATCGCGGGATCCGGAATCGTCCAGAAACGACAAAACCTCACATCCAGCCAACATGTCTACCCCCACCATTAAGCTGAACAGCGGCTATGACATGCCCATAGTGGGCTTTGGCCTCTGGAAGGTCAACAACGACACCTGCGCTGACCAGGTCTACAACGCTATCAAGGCTGGCTACCGTCTCTTCGATGGTGCTTGCGGTATGTGATTCCAACGGAAGTTTGGCACTTTTTTTTCCGCGTTTCTATCCATTTTCGAGGAGTCATCACAATTGACAATGTTGCTGACGGGATATTTTCTCCTCAGACTACGGCAATGAGGTTGAGGCTGGCCAGGGTGTTGCCCGTGCCATCAAGGAAGGCATTGTGAAGCGCGAGGATCTCTTCATCGTTTCCAAGCTGTGGAACACCTTCCACGAGGGCGACAAGGTCGAGCCCATCTGCCGCAAGCAGCTTGCGGACTGGGGTATCGACTACTTCGACCTGTACCTCGTCCACTTCCCCATTGCCCTGAAATATGTCGACCCCTCCGTCCGATACCCGCCAGGCTGGACCAGCAACGGTAAAGACCTGGAATTCAGCAATGCCTCTATCCAGGAGACATGGACGGCCATGGAGTCTTTGGTCGACAAGGGCCTCACCCGCAGCATTGGCATCAGCAACTTCAGTATCCAGTTGATCATGGACCTGCTGCGCTATGCGCGCATCCGCCCTGCTACCCTCCAGATCGAGCACCACCCTTACCTGACGCAGCCTGCTCTCATTGAATATGCCCAGAAGGAGGGCATTGCTGTGACCGCTTATTCCTCCTTCGGTCCGCAGAGCTTCCTCGAGCTGCAGGTGAAGAATGCGCAGGAGACCCCGGTCCTGTTCGAGCATTCTACCATCAAGAGCATTGCCGAGAAGCACGGCAAGACCCCGGCCCAGGTGCTGCTGCGCTGGGCCACGCAGCGCAACATCGCTGTCATCCCCAAGAGCAACAACCCGGACCGCCTGGCGCAGAACCTGGACGTCACTGGCTGGGACCTGGAAGCCAGCGAGATCGAGGCCATCAGCGCCCTGGACAGGAACCTGAGATTCAACGACCCTCTGGGAGTACGTATCTGCCGTTCCGACATTTGTCTTCCTATGTTTACTGACCTGGTGTCTAGTACGGACTCTATTGTCCCATCTTCGCCTAAATGCCCCCTCTCCGACACGACCTCCCATGTCAACATCTTTCTCACATCAACCCGCACTCCATTCACCTGTAATGGGTGGACACACGGGTTGCTGCGAAGAGTCAGTCGTAAAATCAGCGACATCGCCGTCATACCAAGGATGTATGCGTATCTCTCCTGTGGTATCGACCATGAGTGTCGAATGATATGACCGGCTTCTGTCTAGCTGACAAGCAAGCCTATATCCCCTTCCATCTAGTATATATGTCATGAATCAAGATCAATAAAATTTTAGACGGTATATGAATCAAACGCTGGATTGATCGCTGCATTGTCAAGCACTTTGAGTCGCAAATAGTATCAAAAGACATCGCATGTATCAGCACCTATCTGGTAGATTAGAAGGCTTCGGATATGAATCGAACTCCATGGAAGCTGCAGAAGCGAAGCTCGGGGGGGAGTCTAAGTATCGACCTGGAGAGTTTCCATCTCCCACAGCCCCGCGACCACAGAGGGAAAACGACCTCCAATAGGGACACGCCCGAATCTCTCACCGAGGAGCCGCGCTCAGGCCCCCAACGTGACCAACCCCAAACGGGCGTCTCCGCGTCGCGCCACCGGGGCCGGGGCCGCTGCTCCACCTCCACCCGGGCAAAAATCGCGGAGGCGTTTAAAGGGCAGGGAGCATCGGGTCAGGCCACCTCCCCTGGTTTCGTTCCCCTGCGCACAAACTCCTCCAGACGCCGTTCCTGTGCCCTTCATCGCGCTCCCTGGCCCCCAGAGGCTGATCTGATCTCGTTCCAGTCGTCTGCCATCATGTCAGCCCCGCCCGCGACCATGTCCGCCCTGCGCTCCAGGGTCGCATTCAAGCAGATCCACATCACGACGACCCCGACGCCGCGCAACCTGGCCGAGAGCAGGCTCGTTCTGCAGGCGCTGCAGAAGTTTGGAGAGGTCGTTACATTTAGGAATTTACGTGTATGTTATAGGTTTCTCTCTTATTTGGTATAATTCTATAGAGCTATTGTTTTTGCTTTTCCTTTGGCAGTTTCGTTTTTCGTTCTGTCGCTTTTTTTTTCAGGGATAGCTTCATCCTTTGTTTCTTCTTGTGGAAACGGCATTATGCGATGGAGTTGCATTGATGCGCATGTTTTGTCCAAAATTTCTGTTTCACTGTTTACGATTTACTTGATTCGAGAGCAGTTGATCGACTTTGCTCTTTTTTGAAGATTTGAGGCTGGAGCAAGACAATCTATGAAATGCAATATGAGCAATGATAATGTTTATCGAATGAAGAAGAAACCGTGTCGTTGATGATACCATCGTGATGGATCTTGGCTGTCTGGATTTCCTTTTCTGGTTATTAGAACATCCATGCATTTGTTTCTCTTTATATTCTCATACTTTCCACTACTTTCATAATTATTCTTATCTGGACGAAACAAATTGAATTCTTTCTAACCCCGCAACTATTCAAAGCAGTACGACACAACCAACACCAGCCCCAACCGCGACCGCGCCTGCCTCGCCATCTTCGACACCGCCGACGCCGCCAGACGCGCCATCGAGGCCTCACCACTCACCATCCCCGTCCCACCAGAGACCACAGAGACAAAGAAACCCGCCCCGGGGAAAGCCTTCGCCGACCCCTGGGCCCACGTCGACGCCGAGGCCGAGAAACCGCTCCGCGTCCTGACCTGCCAGATCCAGCACTCCCTCCACAGCCACGAGTCCGCCATGCTCCGCAACCCCTACCACAGCGCCTACTACGTCCTCACCAACAGCTTCCAGTACCACGACCTAACCAAGTCCACCGGCATCCCCCTGCCGGAGCTCGCAGACTGCCTGATGGGCCGCAAGCGCCACGTGCCCCTCCGCATCAAGAGGCGGATCCAGGCCGAGAACGAGCGGCTGGGGGCCACGTCGCTGATGAAGCTGTATGAGGAAGGGTTGGAGAATGAGAGGATCAGGAATGCGAATGCAGCTGCTGCGGATACGAAGTTGCAGCAGCATGCGCAGCAGGGGGCGCAGAATGCTGCCGCGCAAGCTCGCAATGCTGTGCCACCGCAGGGTTCTACTATTGAAAAAGATGGTATTACTGCCGGGAAGAATAATGATGCGAATACAAAGGCAGATGAGAAGAAGTTTCCCCGTCCTCTTGCGCCAGAGGACGAGCTGGAAGCTATGAGGGAGAGGTGGGGTGTTAAAGGTCTACTGGCTGAGTGATGGGACGAGCTACTATTACTGCGACCTTTTCGATCTTCCTACTTCCTATCTATCTCCACATGCCGGCTCCATATGTGTACTATATGGAGGCACACAGAGTCCGACGGACAGGAGCACGCATCGCAAGACGCGGTCTAAGGGCCATCGCTGTGGTTGTGTGATGTGATACCTTTCGTTCGAGCAGTCACTGCATGAACCTGAAAAAGCAGCACGTCGCTCACGATCTCACAAGATGTCTCTCCTCCGGTTACCGCAGAGTCGACCTCGATAGACCAGACCAGACCGTATCTGGATTACGCACTCTAGAGTTCGCGACATGGAAAATTATACCACGGATAGCGTCATGAGTCGGTCGATCAATGAGGGAGCACGGCTCCACAACTGAGAAGCTCGTCCCTACATAGAGGAACGCACGAGGTCAGCGCCTACGATATATATATAGCTTTCAGCTATCACTTTTCGCAACCTCGTCGATGAGAGGTACCACACGACAAATCAGAAGTCACGATAGCATTTGGAGAACCCGCTATGATAGACCTGCGCATGTACAGTACATAGATACATATATAGATAGATACGAATGGAACTAGAGGCGAGGAGATATGAGGAGCAGTTTGAGACATGACAGAAACGGGAAGAGACGAAACAGCCTTCATTCAGTAATTATTTAAGAAACAGGATGTCATTCACCATCTATCTGGCAAAGGGGAAAAATAAAATAAAATTCCTGACCGTCGTTATTCACATACACGCATATATAACCCGGTTAATCCACATCTAAAGTCTTACGTAGGCTGTAATGGGAAGGAACGAATTGGTTAGCAGAGCTCAAAGATTGAGTGGTATCGGCGCGGTCTTTGGTTCTGAAGGCCACGGGAAACACTGGAAGGGAAAAAAGTATCTGGAAGAGAATACGGATAAGAAGGAACACTTACTAGCATCAATCTGTATCACCTGCGGCAGCGCCAGCCGCACCTTATTCCTATACACCGCGGGACCCTTCGTCTGCAGCGGGTTCCCCTCAAAGTACACCGTCTTCAAGTTCTCCTTGTCCCTCAGCTCCTGCTCCACCTCCTCGAAGCTCGACAGCTGGTTGTTCGACGCCCACAGCTCCTCCAGGCGCTTGAGATGCGAGATGTTCTCGAGCTTGGAGATCTGGTTGTTGGAGAAGTCCAGGACGCGCAGCTTCGTGTTGTTCTCGAGCCCGGACAGGCTGGTGATGGCGTTGTGCGAGATGTAGAGTTCCTCGAGGTTCCGCAGGTTGGATAGCCCGGAGATGCTGGTGAGACGGTTGGATTGGATGGAGATGATTCGCAGGTTTGTGAGGTTGTCGAGATTCTGGTTTTTAAGAAGAGTCAGAACGATAGCTGTTCCTCGTTGGATTCGTGTGTCTGGTGAACAGTGTAGTTAACGCACCTTCATCTCGGTGATCTTATTCTTCCCAAGCCAGAGCTCCTCCAGAGCTGTCAACGTATCAAGGTTTTCGATTTCCTGTCGAAAAAAAAAGAAACAGCAACCGTCAGCTCGCTTCCATCAAGATGACAAGGCCGTGGAGATGGATACGGATGCGGGCCATACCCTGATCCTGTTGGCACCCAGCTCGAGATTCCTCAACCGGGTCAACCCCTCCAGACCCTCTATCTTCTGTATCTTATTCTGCACGAAATAAAGATCCGTCAAGTTTACCAGGTGCGAGACGTTCTTGATGTGCTTTATCTTGTTGAAGCTGAGGTCCAGACTCGTCAGGTTTGTCATGTCTTCGAGTCCCTTGATGTGCGAGATGAGGTTATCGTAGAGGTCGAGCTCCGTCAGGGTCGCGCTGATGTTCGGGGGGAATGCGATCTTCGTTATTTGATTTTGTCGGAGGCATATTTTCTATTGAATCCGGTAGTTAGCAGATGGTCTTCTTCTAAGATCCAACGTCGGCTCGTCTTAATAGGATGGGCGACTGTGGTAGGACTTAGGGTATATATACCTGGACTCTCTTAAATCGCTCTAGTCGCAGAGCCGGGATGGAGGTTATGCGACAGTGGACGAGGTCGATATCCTAAGTAGATGAGTCGAGTTTAGCGCGTTTTCATCACCAGGTCGGGGGGTTCAAAATCGCAACTCAAGACGGAAGGAAGAAATACGTCGATATCCTCGTCAACATCATCTAGTAGATCTGCAGTGAGAGTTGGACACGTTAGCTTCTGTTCATATCAAGAACGAGAGAGGCCCGATTAAAGCGCCAGCTGAAACGATGACGCTTGAAAAAGAAAAAACAGACCCGTCAAATCGCGCGCCGTACCTTCATCGGCTTCTATCTGCTCCACAGGAGGGGCATCTTCGTCTGTGTAGTTTGGATCTTCCAAAGCCTCTGGGTTGGTGATGACGGCATTGCGCTCCGCCTTCTGTTTTCCATCGCAGCCGTTGCTGTCCTTCATTTCTGTGTCGTTCGCGCGTTGCTGCTGTCCGTCCGCCTCTGCGGGCGCGGAGTCCGCGTTCAACATTGGGATGGACGGAAAACGCGGGGGTCGTCCGGAAAAGGGTGAATGAACAGGAGAGATCGATCGCAATATCAAACGCGCAACTCAGAATTTGCCCAAAACAAGCCCGATACAGAGCTTGGATGAGCTCCAGAGAGTTGCAGGAAGATGCGCGTGCAGAAGTTTGGAGAGACTCGGCTCATGGGACAGCTTAGTTACTGGTTGGTATGAATGGCCCGCCCGCCCCTCTCTGAGGTACGGAGTACGGTCGCCGGTTGTGGCTTAACTCGGTGGCGCCCCCACGAACACTTGGAAGGTGATACAAAGCTCTATAAACGCCCTCCCCTTATAGTTGCGAAGTATGTACCAGTTCAATTATTTCCAAGTATCATTACTTGAATTATTGAACCTTTGCATGAGGATTGCCAAGCAAGCTTCCCTCCTATAGCTAGTTCGTGGGGTTTAAGCAGATGAATTGTAGGACTCCACTGTTCTTAATACCAGACGCTTTATGTACAGCACACGGGCCGTCAAAAATGATGAGGCACATATACACTACAGAAGCACACGCAATAAGTGTGGCGAATTAATAAATGCAGTCACGGAAATCCAGCACTGTCCCTAGTGGCGCAAATGGACTAGGTACTAAGCAGTACATCGAGCCTATCTTTGTGAGATCTCTGGAAAAAGAGCCACTGTTGAGAAAAGGGGCAAAGAAAGAGGTGGGTAATAGATGAACACGACCTAATAATCGAAAAAGAGAAATGGGGTAGTAGTGTCATGCCTCTGTGGCGAATTTGAAGGAGAGAAAGAAAGAGGATACATGAGTCCAGCAACTCTTGGCTGATTACCAGAACAGACGCCTGCTGAATGCAAGGAGAGATAGAAAGATAGAAGTAGGGGAACAGGAAATAGGAAAGAAAAGCTCGTTCAGAGCACAGTAAGCGGATGCTACCACGAAATAGACGAAAGACCGTAGGAGAATGAGACACGCCAAAAAAGGGTAATGCTGAACTATGTCAAAAAATGTGGAGATATGCCGTCCGTTTCCTTTCTTCCACATCGATACCGTTCGCTTTTAACCCAGCTCATGTTCTTCTGAGCTGGCTGCTCGTCGTGACATGACGGAAGCGGTCAGGTGTACTCCCGAAAGGCACTCGATCATATGTGTATAGTGCAACAAGAGGGACCGCGTGAAGACGTCTTATTACGAGGCCACTCTAACCCCGGGTCAATCAGGGAAAGAAAATCAAGGATGCTCGCAATAATGGTAACAAGTGTATCAAAGGCACGGAAGCTATAACGTAACATCGAGAACCAAGCTCACGTCTGGAACTTTTGAACTAGCAAGATCTTCGAGGACGGGAATCAGGTCGAGGAGCTCATTATCGTGAGCGTCAGAGAACCAGCTGCTGATGGGTATCGCGTGTTGAGGATGGAATATATACGATGTCGGAGAATTATCGATAATAATTATCTCTCGAAGGTCGCGGCCGACTTGAGAAAGATCCTATCAATCCCAATTAGGAAACTCCAATGCCAACGTCTGCCGATCGAGCGGAGAAAACATACCTTGACATAATTTCCCTGATGGTTGTAGCAACTATCTCGGAATAACCGGTGGTGGACAACATGATGTATGTCCAATTGATCCAAGAGGGGATCACCATACTGTATTCGTCTATGAGCAACTGCGATAAGAGCTACACGGGGACAACTAGACCCACCTTTGAGACAGAGGCGGTGAACACAACCACTTCATATAGTTCACCGACACGTTTCATGAACTGGTCGACTCCAGGTCGTTTGATCACGTAGATGTTGTGATACTGACCTTCGATCTCGACAGGAATGGTGAAATCCGCCTTATCCAGGACCTGTGAAGTCGGGTTAGATTGTGCCAAGCCTGGGCCAACCGATATTAAGATTTAATAATACCTTGAAGCTACTATGGACAAGCGTTTCATCCAGGTCAAGGACTAGACATTTTCGGTTTTGGAGATGAGGTAGAGGTGGCGGTAATAAAAATTTTTGTTTGCCATCCGGCGGGCCTGGAGGTTCCGGCCTTCCTAATGGAACTAACGGAGGTGGAGGAGGAAGGTCAACAGGTTGCTGCATAGCACCATCGTGGGAAGGTTGTGCTTCATCGTCATCAGCGCTGTCATCTATCATAGGAGCTTCTGCCATGGGAACGTCTGCGTCATCTTTGGCGTCTTCTGGTGCTTGAACTGGCGCAGAAGATACGTCCTCCTCGGGTTTCTGCGTAAACACGTCGGTGCTATCTGCTCCCGTAGTTACTTCAGCTTTCGTAGACGTAGACGATGAAAGTATCTGAGACGACTCTTGGTCAAGACTGTCGGGTTTACGCCCTTGGGAGGATGGTTCGTCGTTAACTGATCCAGGACCGTCGACACCTGATAATGTGCCATCATCCCGAGGACGTGTTGCGGCACCCTTTTCTCCAACAAAATCGCTTTTCTCATCCTCAGCCTGCGACTGGGGTCGGCCCGAAGTGACGGTAAGGCTATTTTTCTCGTCGTCAAAAGGATTTGGCTCCTTCGATTCCGAGGCACTCGAATCACCTGCATTGGCATCCACTTTCTCCGGGGTTGTCTGTCTGCCATGGACAGGCTGCGGTTTGACGGCTTTCTTCGGAGGAAGCGTGGGATCCTCATTGTCCACAACTGATGAACTACAGCAGTTCAAGAACGCGAACAATTTCAATGAAGCTCTGCTCTTCTTCTCGACTTTTGATGAATTGTCCACGTCCGGAGTCCCAACCTTGGGTCCCTGCACATTCGACGCAGTTTCTTGATGGTTTCGTCGGGATCTTCTACTGCTTGCTCTGCTCGCATCCCTTCGCTTTTTCGTCATACTTGCATTTGTGCTTCCAGGCTCCTCCGCAGCCGTCGTCTCAGATGTGGATTGTCTGTTCAGCTTGGACGACGACCGTGATGGGACAAGCAGAAGCGAGCGCTTTTTCTTAGGCCGCTCAGGAGGGACATCTGCGGGTGCGCAGGATGGTTCTTGGGTGGAAGTGGTGCGCGAAGACTTCCGGTTGAGAGAAGCTCCATCGTTCGTCGGTTGAGGTTTCAACGTATCTATACCATCGGCGGGTGACCGAGGCGACTCAGAGTCTGGAGATAAAAGCATTAGTGGGCTGGAGCCCTTGAGACTGAGAGCGCATGGAACCGATCAGTTCAATACTCACTTGAGTCTGGTTTGTCGGATGCGGCTGTCATAGGTGCTGCTTGGGCCGCCGACTCCTGAGCTGACCGTGAGGAATCCCACCCTGAGCTCCCACTGAGCATTGGGGCGACAGAGCGAGCTTCTCGGAAGCAGCAGCAGTTCCAGCAGGCAGTCAAGGCGATATGGTGCACTTTAGCCTGCTCGATGAACCCCAGGGTTCCGCCAGAGTCGACGGGCGGAGCGGGTTCCTCCTCTTGCTGCCCGGGGCGGCTGGAAGGGGTGCAGTCACGCCTCCTGGACGCCCAAGTTTTAGCTCTCCCGAGCGAACGCCTCGAACCCAGATGCTAGTGCACGGCACCTCCACCTTCTAGAAACAGAGCCGCGGAACAGTGAAGCAGCGTGCAACACCAGGAAGATGCGTCGCCCGGGCTGGAACTGCAGATGGGGTAGGGTGCACGAAGTAGAGGAGTTGGGGACGTTGAGTAATAAGGTTCTTGCAGGAGATGGACGTAGTCGGCGGTACTGGTCAGAGCGCGGGGGCCAGGAGGGACGATCGACGGGGGCGTTCGAGGACCAGGGCGGCCTGGCGTCCGCCCGTCTCTCGACGCGAAGCCAAGGGTGCCGGGTCTTTTCTGGCTGCGACGGGGAACACTGGCTCTGGCGTCCAACCGACCTCAAAAAGGCTGGATGGTCGCGGGCCCCTCTATTTGCAGCAGATCCTAGACGCCCGGCCAGGTGAAAGCGAAATGAGGGATGGGAGCGTGCGACAGGTCTGGACCCCTAGGAACAGGGTCGCAGGCTTGAGCCCTTGGGGCTTAAGCAATAATCACCAAGGAGTCCGAAATCAAGGAGACTGCTCTACTGGATGATCTCCGGGAGCGATCGCCTCTCGGGTGTCTGGGGCTCCCTGAGTCGACGACACGCTCTGAGTCTTAGCAGTGCGGATGAGAGACCGTGGCTGGAGCCCAGACAGCGGGAGTGCTCTGTGGGGCTCCAGAGCTATGGGCCTCTCGGAGATGGCGGCGGAGACAAACGGGATAAAGAATCGCAGACAGCGAAGAAAGTCGACGGCGATGGAATAATTGTCTCTGACAGAGTAACAGGTCTGTTGAGCAGCCGTATCCCAAGCCTGGAGACGCTGGAAATTGCAGGTTCAAAGAAGGACTGGGGACAGGGGCAGGGGAAGGAAGCACGGTCTGCACCTAAAAGGGCCCCGGTGTTCGTTTAACGGAGGATCTTCCTACCGAGCCGCTGTAAAATACTAGAACAATAATGCTTAACTTCTGGACACTACGGAGTGCTCCGTCCATACTCCGTGCTACCCCAGATTCCTGGTGTACTCCATCGATGCTTCAGTCTTCACGGCACTTTGCATTATTGATTATTCTTGCTGAGGTATGGTACACACTCGCCTCCACCCCACCATCCCATCTCCTGCCTATCTCACCTATCTAGTTACCACGGAAGTTGCTTGTCCACCATCAATGGAAGAGCCTTGTCGTTACAAGGATGTTCTTTCAGATCCTGTGACTACTCTGCTAGCGAGGATTATGGATCATTATTCACTTCAAGGCAATGGCACACACCTCGGTGAATTGTCCAGGCTTGAGTATCAAACAGGATGAGCTGTAGGGTAGATACAACCACAACTAAGGAGTCGAGCCTTGCAGAATGGGGTTCTGAAGGCAATCCTGTACTTCATAATTGCTCTCATAGTGCACCGTACACTGTGTGTTCAACCAGTGTCAAGCATAGCAGCCTGATCTATTTCCAGCGTCTCGAGCACTGGTGCTGTCGCGGCCTGTTCGCACGCGCTGATTGGGTACGGCGTCAAACGTCTCCCACACCCAAGAATGGCCCTTGAGCATCTGCAAGCACATATCTCGTCTAGGTGGGCCTCCGCTGCCCACGCTCAGCTGCCAGTCTTCTTCCCGATTCGCTCCTTCAGCCACACTCTAACTGCCGCTGCAAACAAAAACCAGGGATGGTGCCTACCCAGGTAATTTTCAGATGCAAGTGAGTCCTGTGCAAAGGAGTCTGGGGAAGGTTTTAGACTATCCGGTGATCCGCCATGATCAACTTCGCAATCTAGTATTCCTGGTGCTTGATGTGGATTTCCACCGCGCCCGGTTATCAGCGATAGCAGGTTGCTGTACCTTCACGATATCTTGGATTCGTAGCGCGAACCTTAGCGATCCGCAACGGCATGGGAATTCGGAATACCTAGCTGTGCATAGCGAGTAGTCGATCACCAGGTTCTCGACACAGACCCGCAGACTCTTGATTGGACGTTCTGTGAACCTGGGCGCTTACGGACTCTCGATGATTGAATGCTGCCCGAATAGTGATATGGCACACTTGAAGACATCATACTTCTGTAAGGACTCACCGAGGCACACCATAATAATAAAAGCTGCAGCAACTTATTACAACATTATTATTGACGACGCTGTGTCTGCGTAGATAGTTCGCTATCTATTCACGTGGCTTGTAACATGAGGAGGATCCCGTGGCAGCGTGGCTAGCTGGCGGAATGCTATCCATAATCCCCGGCCCCGACCACGAGGACAACGTCCACTAATTGTCGGCTGTGGTTGGCCGGGCCCACGGGTGGCATTCTACGGATCGGTGTACAGCTAGTCACTCGCTTAATAGTTTAGCGCGGTAAGCAATATTTACCTAACGGCGGTAACCATCACATACTCAAGGGACCCTAAATTAGGGCCATCTTAACTACCTAAAGTTTATGCACAATCACCCCATGCACATCCCCCGGTCTGCCTTCAGGGCGGACAGAGATTGCTCTCCCAGCTCTTGCCCCATGTCGGGTTCTCTTAATTGCTTTCAGGTCGGGAATTGTTTTGGGAAATTCACTATAGAGTAATGTTGGAAGGATCTAAATGACGTTTCACGTTGCTGAGGTGCTGGAGAGTTGCTCTTTGCTAACGTCTAAGTCTACGAGGCATGGTAGGATGTCCAAAAAAGCTAAACAAATAGTTATGGTCAATTATAAGTTTAAGATCGCAATTGTAGATCTGGAATATATGACAAAGCTCGGGCCAAATTGTACCGGGAGGAGAGTTTATCCGGTCCGAGCTCCTCGCTAAGCAGCCCCACGAACTCACAAACCTCTTTTTCGACCACCAACTTGGGTAGTTAAGACGGCATCTATCTCAGACTGCTCTTGACAGCCACGCAAATCCCAATAAGGTAATACCTGCCTCCATCTCTGCTTCGAAGTGTCTTGTTGAGCCTGGAAGAAGAGCTAACAGATCTTCACTACCTCCAGGAAGTCAAAGCGTCGTCAACTTCGAACGTCAAGATGGGTAAGGTTCACGGCTCTCTCGCCCGTGCGGGTAAAGTCAAGTCGGCAACTCCAAAGGCAAGGCTTTCCTAATGCATGTACATTCTTAAAGATATGCTAATAGTAGTCGGTAATTAGGTCGAGCCTACTGAGAAGCCCAAGCGCCCAAAGGGGCGCGCCTACAAGAGAATGCTCTACACCCGCCGCTTTGTTAATGTAACCATGACTGGTGGCAAGCGAAAGGTATAATACTACTGCAGACTGGTCTTGGAGCATTTCACTAACTGTCTGCGGCAGATGAACCCGAACCCGACTTCGTAAGCTGAATTGAACCTCCGAAAGAAGAATGGATTGGGTTTGCATATGGGACAACGAAGCACTACACACGGTGGCTGTACAATGATATCATGCTTTTCTGGAGGTGGTAATGGCTGCCTGGAGTAGAGGCCGTGAGCTGCAGACCTCGCAGGCTTCGGGGCTTAAGATGCTCGTGGATAGGCAGTTTCATTGCAATACATGGACGACATATCATGTTCATCAGTGACTAAAGCTTGTCTGCTGGTCAACTAGAAACTGAAGACTCCAAATCAAAGCCTTAATGCTAGGAGTCAGATTCTTTGGCGTCCACAATCATAGAATAGTACTTTGATTGCCTGTGTACCCGTCTCCCTCATCGCAAATGAGAGACCGGTGACATAGTTAGATTCTCGACCCGTCCTGTTGATTTCGTAACAAGTATTAAACAAATTGTCATAGAAGCTGGAGAAGCAAGGTCCGACACTGATGCTAATTGTCGCTTATAGATCGATTCTGACCCAATCTGGATGTACAGTGTATTGTTGCTCAATAAAGCTTTCGCCTTTCACCATCACCATTCCATTATTGTAGGGTGTAGGGCATATCCAGCCTCTGGAGTTGATATAATGGCGTCCTACTACATCTTTGGAATGTCGTGCGAAACGGCACCTCGAGGGATCTTTGGCCGAGTGGCAAGTCATACAAGAAACATCACAAGTCTTCAGGGATGAAAATTTGAGACAGCAGCAATCCAAAGTACTATGTCACCAAACATTATTGTTAATATATTCATGCTTCACATCCATGTTAGAACTCCCTTGTTCTCTTGCATACGATGAAGCTGATTGTCTTGCCTGAGGGCGCACGTGAGTAGCTAGTCCCCGCAACCAGCTCGGCATTTGGCCCGAGGTCATCACATGCAAACGGGGAAGCCCGGGGGCGGTGGAGCGCGTGCCGTCAGCTGCAGCACCTCAAGCAATGCCTCCACCCATTGCGACACCATGTGATTTACCCTCCTGTATCTATTATTTCTTGACTTTTTGGCACACCAGCGACGTAAGGGGGATTCTTCCCTCTTGCAAGTCTTCTTTCTTTTGCTCTCCTATCTCGGACATCCGGGTCCAAGCATGCAAGAAGCTGCCCTTAGAACAGTCTGTCGGCCAGGCAGGACAAACTTCATACGGCGCCTCAGCTGGTGCAAAGTATCAGCTTAGGCAAGATGGCTGTTCAACCGACACTGCGGCACGCAGATGATCCCCTTCTTGCTGTATACACTCACTATGCAAACCTCCTTCGTTCCCGAGTGCGGCGTTCTTCCAAAACGACCAAAATCATCGCGGTAGTCGCCTTGCTCCTCTCGATAGTGGGATCGGGGTATGGTGGTTATAGCTGGCTGCGAGAAAGAGCCAAGGAGCATGCGCAGGGCAGGCGGCTGCTCCGCAGGAATTCAGGAATAAGAAGGAAAGATGGATCGCGTATCATATACGTGCCATATAGAGACTCTACAACATCAAAGGTCATTATCTACCCGACAAAACCCACGACATTTGATGCGCACAGGAGACTGTTCCTGAATCCACCCAGAGCGACTCGTCTCAGTGATGGGGAACCTCTCAGTCCGATTCCTCCGTCTACGAAACCGGGACTGAATCTGGCATTTTTACACCAGTTCCTCAGCCTCCTGAGCATTATGATTCCAAGATGGAACAGCAAAGAGACTGGGCTGCTGGTGAGTCACGGCGTCTTTCTTATGCTGAGGACGTACCTCTCCTTGCTGGTCGCGAGACTGGATGGTGAGATCGTGAGGGATCTTGTTGCTGGTAAAGGACGAGCGTTCTTCTGGGGAATCATCAAGTGGTGTGGCATCGGCACCTTCGCTTCCTATACAAATGCCATGATCAAGTTCCTTCAGTCAAAGGTGTCTATAGCCTTCCGAACCCGCCTCACGAGGTACATCCATGACCTCTATCTCAACGATAACATGAATTATTATAAGCTGTCGAACCTGGATGGGGGTGTCGGCCAGGGAGCCGATCAATTCATCACCCAAGATCTGACGCTTTTCTGCTCCTCAGCTGCGGCCCTCTATTCCTCTATTGGAAAGCCTCTTGTCGATTTATTTGTTTTTAATTACCAGCTTTATCGATCACTCGGACCTCTGGCTCTGACTGGGATCCTAAGCGGTTATTTCAGCACTGCGGCTATTCTGCGCAAACTCTCCCCGCCCTTTGGAAAGCTCAAGGCGGTGGAGGGGAAGAAGGAAGGTGACTTCAGAGGCCTGCATTCGAGACTCCTTGCGAATGCGGAAGAGATCGCGTTCTATGGTGGCGCCGACATCGAGAGAGTTTTCCTGGTTAAGAGCTTCAAGGATCTGCAACGGTGGTTGGAAGGTATTTACAGTCTGAAGATCCGTTACAACATGCTCGAAGACATTATCTTAAAGTACTCGTGGTCCGCATTTGGCTACCTCATCACGTCGCTACCCGTGTTCCTTCCAGCTTGGGGCGGTCTGGGAGGCGCTATGGAATTGGCCGAGGCGCCTGGAGAGTCCGGTCGGGAAAGGGGTCGCATGAAGGAATTCATAACAAATAAGCGGTTGATGTTATCTTTGGCAGATGCCGGTGGCCGTATGATGTATAGCATTAAGGATCTCTCCGAGCTGGCCGGTCATACGTCGCGCGTCTATACGCTTATTGCAACGCTCCACAGAGTGCATGCCAACGCGTATTACCAGCCCCGTGGGACGCATCCAGAGCCGTATTCTCTTTCAGACGTTCAAGGTACGATCCATAACGGCTTCGACGGAGTACGCCTCGAACACGTTCCTATCGTTGCACCGTCTCTATACCCCCAAGGAGGAGACGAGCTCATCGAGTCTTTGTCTTTCATTGTCCACTCTGGCGAACACCTGCTCATCTCCGGGCCGAATGGAGTCGGAAAATCTGCTATTTCTCGTATAGTCGCAGGGTTGTGGCCAGTGTACCGTGGTCTGGTGAGCCGGCCAAGAAACTTTGGCGCTGACGGTATTATGTTTCTGCCGCAGAGACCATACCTCAGCGTAGGAACTTTGCGCGACCAAGTCATTTACCCTCACAGCGAGATGGACATGCGTGAGAATGGTAGAACAGATGCCGAGCTTAGCAGAATTCTAAACGAAGTCCACCTCGGTTACCTACCGGACCGTGAGGGCGGCTGGGACTGTCAGAAGGACTGGAAGGACGTCCTTAGTGGAGGTGAGAAGCAGCGGATGGCCATGGCAAGACTCTTTTATCATGAACCGCGCTATGCATTCATTGATGAAGGCACGTCTGCTGTCTCATCCGATGTGGAGGGCCTATTATATGAACGGGCAAAGCAGAGGGGAATCACGTTGATCACGATATCGACGCGCGCATCCCTGAAAAAGTACCATACATTCAATCTCACGCTCGGCCTCGGACCCGAAGGCGAACAATGGGAATTTGAAAGGATCGGCACCGAGAAGGAGAAATTGGGTGTTGAGAAGGAGCTTCAAGAGCTGCGCAGGCGGCTAGATAACGTGGAAGAGTTGAAGCGACGCAGAGAAGAAATTGAGAATGAGCTGCGCAAAGTCTGGGTTGAGGAGGGAGAGCTCGCTGCTCCACCTTATCAGGAGGGAGATGAGGCAGCTGAGATGCAGACGCCGGTGGCAGAATTTATCCAAAGTCAGTAGAATTGGCGTAGAATGGAGCATATAAGGATCTTAAGGAACCTTGGATATGGTTTTCTGGATACATATATGAAAGGAGATGTATACCTGTATGAGGTCACACTGACGGGACAGAAGAGAAATCTAATATTAGTGATTTAACTAGACATGTCCTTTAATTCCACAGTATCTTTCAATTCAATTACTTCTCACTTGTTCCCTATCACTCACTTTAGCGTCATTTAACTTGAGTCGATGATAGACCATTAGCCACTCAAATACATTCAACTTTTTTACAGTTTACCTTCTCCACTAAATGCTTATTTTTATAATTCCAACCCTGGTATTGATTAATCTAAGCATATCTCATATATCACTTTACTTGACCCACTAGAGCTGATGGTGGATGATCGACTTTCAAATACACTATCTTTCAATTTGGCAATAGTCTACGCTTAGGCAACGAGTTTGCCCCTCCATTAGAAAAGCAAATAAAATCATAAAATCTCAGTTCCCGATCTCACTTCAAGTTTAATTCCCTGCGATATTTCTCAAAAATCCCTTTGTTCATAACCTACCTGTTACGGATTAGGATGGATTAGGAAGGAGGTCACGTGATGGATCATATATGATCCATTTCTATGATCCAACTTCATGATCCATTTCTATGATCCAACTTCATGATCCATTTCTATGATCCAACTTCATGATCCATTTCTATGATCCAACTTCATGATCCATTTCCATGATCCAACTTCATGATCCATTTCCATGATCCCAGGAAACAGCATGTATATAATGACGTTCCTTCCAGACAGAATCCGACCCTCGTGGTCGACTCACATAGCAACCTGTCATATAGACATTGCTAGTAACACAGGCTATTCTTACTATTCTATCGCTCACCCCCTTGTTTCTTGTCCTCAAGATAAACCCAACGACCCTATTAGGTCTAGTTATCTAGGCCTGTCGTTACACTACCCATACCCACCATGCCATATATCATGTGACTTGAATCCACTAAGGTCGCGCCGATTCATATACGGTAAAGTCTGTAACCATCCATGCCAAACACCCTTTCCACGCTACGGAGAGCCGCGCATTAGGTATATACCCTAAGAGGACGACATCATTGTCCTGCTTCACCTGGTCGTGTGGTTGAGTCTATATTCCAGACTCATATACGCAAGCTGTCGCGCGGCAAAGGCTCCCAATGCCTCCGCTGCATGGGACGCCCGCAGTCCCGTCGTCCGCCGATGGCGCGAATTGGGTCGAGGTCCCGATAAATCGATCCTTCAGCGATGGCGATAAATCAACTTGGCCGACTGATCCCAAGTATGGGCGCCCAAGTGACAGCTTATATCGCGAGAAACTGGCCAAGATGTGGATTCAAAAACGCGACGAATACGAGCCAGGTTGGTTTCCTTTCTCCGTGCCCTTCTATCTTGATGTTTCTGTCTTATTCATTCTGTTTTCTTCTCTGTTGCTTTCACTGCTTGTGCTCTTTCCTTTCTGTAGGATATTAGGGGAACTGACCTGCCCGTGTTGGGCGTCTTTGGGTCTGCGTATTTGGTATTTTGTGGGACTGTATCTTAACCTGGCATTGTCAGCTGTGCTGGCCATTATTTATCAAGGAGGATTCTTTGATATTCTTTAAATACTTAACTTCTCCAGAGAGTGATTTCAGGCTGTGGGACTTTTCTTTGAGTGTTCATTGATGGTCAAGATGAACTGCTGCGGGTTTTGGGAAGGTGACATGTTTGTTGAGTGTCCATGTTTGCGAGCGTCTACTACGCCCTCCTTACTGGTGAAGAATAACACCATAATCTCGGATAAATAGGCATCGGGATGTCTATACGTCCGGGCTGCTCTCTGCCTGGTGAACTGCTAGCGCTGTTTTATCAAGCTCTCACTTTCAAAACACACAACGTGCTGTTCTCCCCATACTGACATCGCATAAACATCTGAACAGGTGAGAATTATATCCTAGACAGTCTCCCAGAGGGATATGCACTCTTTGATAGACCCCGCCCAAAGAATCCAGAAATTGTGAGTTGATATCCTGAGCCAGTGTTGTTGCTCATGAGGTGACTGACGTGTTCCAAAAACAGCGCGATAAATATCTCTGGGGCCATCCATCTGGAGCTGTTTTCAATTCCCCTAACCGTTTCTTCCCTCATTTCTACTATTTGATGACTGGTGGAACCACGCAGTGTCCCTGTGATCTTTGCACCCACAACACCAAGGGGATGCTTACGTTCAAAACCGAAAGCGCAGGTGGAGAAGGTGATATATCCCCTTTCCCCCCATTTGTTACGCAAAATTACCTTCTAATTGGCAGCTAACCATTTACAGGCGGTACTAGAGGTCGAGGACGTCCACATGTCACGTCCCGCGTCCCCGTTGACTCTGAAGGGACCCCTGACGTGTTTAGGATGGCCGTGCTCAAACTTAAAGAAAAGGGAACATTAGATGAAGCCATTACTGAACCAGCCAGTATGGATTGGAGAGCAGAGAGGAAGAAGCTCCAGGTACATCTGGTCAAGCTGAACATGCAGAATTCCTTCATCCCTCGGGCCGGCGAGCTTGTTCTCTGGACTCCTTCTATGGAGGGAGAACTCCTTTACAACGAAGAACTGGATTCTTTCCAGATGTACTCTCACAAGGACAACAAGTGGCTCGGGGCTCCAGACTGGCGCGCTGGAACCGTGGGACAGACTCCAGAGGAGACCGTCGTGCTCGAAGACCTTGTTCAGACTACGAAGAAGACTTGGGCTGTCAACTATTCCGGGTTCCGTGTCGAAACCTTCCCAGATCCGAACAGCGACGATAAAAGCTACTCTTTGCACTACAAGTACGTTCATTTGAACTGCATCCGGCCGCTGAATTATTGGCAACTCTTTCTACGTGGTATTCCCGGGGATAAGCTCCACCCTTCAATCAAATACGCATTGACAGTCATGTCCTCCTTCAGCCTGCTTGACAAATACCACTTCAAGGGCACCTGGCCAAATGCAACCATCTATTCTCGTGGCATCTTCATCGGTGCCGAGCTCTTGATCGAGGGAGATGCCGTCCGCATAAAGCCCCCAGGTTATGACCCTGACAATCCTGTGGAGGTCACTGACGTCATGGTCATCAAGAAAATTCGATTCGAGCTCATCAACTGTGTCGCCGATGTAAATAACCCCCTTCTAGCAGAGAAACACGTTGTGCGTCTTGAGGGCAAGGTCTACACACTCTCTCCTGAGAGAGCCTATCGCGGACCTGGCATGACCGGACCACCCAAGCCTTTGACTCACGAGGAGATTGTCAACGCCTTTGAATACGTCGGAATGCGCGGTTATGGTGACTGGTATTATCTACATCAACCAGAGGCAGATATGGAGATATCTCAAGACATGGTTATCGGTCGTTGCTACGAGCCCGATGCCATGAAACTTATGTTCGACGACACGTCACTTGGCCTGGATCTTAACGGAGTTCTCAGTGGTCGTGAATACTCCCGTCAAGCCGATGAGCGCATCCCACAGGGAAAGCATTGGTTCTGGGGTGACTACCGCACCCAGGCCCTCGCGCTGGACTCCCTCAACGGCGAAGAGGTCGGAAAATACAGCGAGGCGCGTGATCCGAAGATGTGGAGGGCCAATCTCAAGGTCATTGACGGAACAGCGACCCCGGCCGACGTGCGTGATGCCAGGCTCCCGCGCGACATTGGACGACCTCTCGCGGAAAAGAAAGCCACCTCCAGTTTCGCTGAAGTTGGCAAGACAAGCAAGCTTGTCAGTAGCGCTCTCGGGGCCGCAGATATCAGCACCAATGTCAGTTCAGCGGACGAGGGTCCAGCCGGGAATGAAAGTTCAGAGGAGGAAGAGGAAGAAGACGATGATGAGGATGAGACCTCATCAGATGGTCTTGGGTTTCTGGAGGAGATACCTTACATCCGTGGTGGAACCGAAGAGACTGAATTAGGGGACTACGTCCCCGCGAACGAACGCAAGGCTAAACGCCAGAAGCAGAGCAAGTAGGTAATTCTATGACGGGTCTGAACGCTTGCGACTGATATTCCATACCCTGGTTCTCTTACCCTCGACGTGTTTTCATAATCATACTTTTTTAATCATACTTTTTGCCTTGGCATTGTCGGATGGCGTTGGCGGCACTGAACTGGACGGGATGGCTTTCAGATATTAAACCTCCTTGAACCTTTACACATCTGCATCTTGCTGCCTGATTTGACATTTCCTGTCTTCTGGGGGAAAATATCATTTTTTCTTTTTTCCTGAAGTCTTGCAGCAATCGGTGGAACGTCGCGAACATGGATAGCTTGAACCTCATCAGAGGTATTTCCTCATCCCTCCCCCCATTTTTCCTTCTCTTATCATTAATTTCCGCTACATGTACTGTACAATAGCCAGGATCAGTTTCGAAATGAAAATGTTTAATTATGACTCTAAATACTGCTGACAGTTGATAAAGGATATGTAGACAGCAACTAGATTCAGGGCCCATAAAAAAAGAGTGGTGGGGGAGATCATTAGAAAGGCATCCCGTACAGAGAGAGAAAATTCCTGTACCAATGACTTATATCTCTGTTTTATAGTTTAAATACAGGTGAATAAAACTGTAGGTAGAGCGAAGACTTATACAATTCAGGGTTTAAAATATACATGTACCATTCGTCACAGCATCAATAAATACCCCTGAAGTCCATGACCTATATTTCGTCAATGTCTCCTTCAGTAAGTCCTGTCTACGACCTCCCTCGCGAAGTCAGCAAACGTCTTCCCCGGCTCCACCTCCTCACCCAAGTTGGGCTGCGTAAACACAGCGAGGGTGTTCCGGGCAATCCTCGCCGTCCCCGTCGTCTTGGCCCCCTTGACGAAGTGCGGCACGGCGCGGAACTTGCCCCTCGTGATGAGCTGCAGCGCCTCACCCGTCTGGAAGGCCAGACAGTCCTTGGGGATATTGACCTTGACGATCTCGCCCGTCCGCGAGCGGATGTACAGGCCCGCCTCGGGGTCCGGGGACTGCGGCAGCTCGGGGAGGGGTTTGGAGGCCGTTGGATCCGCGGAGGGCGGGTTCGCGGCCTCGTCGATGAACATGGCGGACGTGAGGCCCGTCAGGCAGCCGTGATCGAGGTGTGTGGCGCACCAGTCGTCGTCTTCTTCTCTCTCCGAGGGCTTGGAGGAGCCGTCTTCGCCGCTCTCGCCGTTGTTGTTGGCCGGCGCCGGGAAGTAGTGCAGCAGCCGGGCCTTGGTGGTCAGGCTCGTCTTGACGACATGTTCCAGGTATCCGGGCTTGTAGCCTTCAATGTTCGCCAGCGCGTATCGGTCGCACGCCCTCGCCACGAGGGCTGCCGTGTCGATGATCAGGGTGCACAGCTCTTCGAGGCTCTTACGGAACGTGGGGAGACGCTCCGCTGGCGGCCAGATGTTGGGAGCGGTATACTGCGGGAAGTCTGGGAAGCCGTCTGCCGGCGCATTCTGCAGCTCTGGATTCTGGTAGAAGGCGCAGTTGACGTAGTACGACCCCTTGAGGGTGTCGAAGTGGCCGGACCGTAGGGTTTCCTTCCCGCAGGACCAGCCGACGAGGTATTTCGATTGAGGGCTCGAGAGTGCCTCTGTAATTCAAACGGGACGTCAGAAAGCCCAATGGGGCGACGAAATTGTCGAAACAGAGGTCCCCGTACCTAGCTCCTCTTCAGGGAGCGCGGCCAAGTATGATGCATTGGAGAGGACCTGCGCGCGGAGGTCTTTGAATTTCGGAGGCAGGTCCTTCACGACAATAATTCCCAGAGAGGAGGGTCCAAACGCCTCGGTCAGTGTTTCGAAAGACACAGTACCTGACGCGAGACAAGATCAGCAATGTGTGCTCCTCGCATAAGTTTCCTCAATTCCTCTCTTACCGTCGATAAGCTCCTGAAGGCTCACGGTGACCGGCTGGGCCGGCGACACGCTATTCGGCTTCATTTTGTGAGTCTCTTTGCTGGACGAACGAAACGAGCGTAAAAAAGAAAAATGCAGACTCACAATCCCTGCAAGCGATAAATAATACAAACCACGACCCCTCCCCCGCCCTTGTGTGTCTTTGGCAGTTTAGCTAGGGGTCTGTTCCAGGCGCGGCCCGCTCCGACCTTGAAAGCCTCGGCTCGCTGCGACGACCACTAGGAAAGGCACTGGAGCGCCAGCAAATTTTCCGTGCGGTTAGTGGCGGAGGGCACTCTCTTATCGCTTTTTTATCTACTTATCTCGCGTGCTATCTTCCGTGTCGACCAAGGTCAAAAGATGATAAAGGTGCGCAGAGAATGGCTCAAATAAATTCTCTCTCCGTCTCGTGTATGACAGTCGTACTATACGGAGTGTTGGATCAAGGTACCCGGGCTGGAGTTTTCCTCTCCACATGGATCCAAATGATCCGCAGCGTCTCCCCCAACTTCCCGCCTTGGAAGTTGACGGGTAGCGGCTAGTATGAGAAGAGATATCCGGATTGGTGATACACTATGGAAATTGCTCGTAATTGGTCTTGGGACGCTCTGTCTTGGCAGCCCTATGCCCATAACCGATATAGATTTACGGTCGGTAGTAATCGAAATGGAAGCCGATGCTTCGTCCCAGGCGGAGACCGGCGGAGTTCCTTGGCGTGCCGTACTTCTGAGCCACTGAGCGGAACCCTTGGTGTCACTGAATAGAGTCGGGAAAAGGTCCAGCAACGCGACCATCCAATACTGAATGTGAAGACTAATTCCGTTTTCATTAGTGTCATGAAAAATAATATACAATACATATGGCATCGGAGCATCTTCTGGTCAGTGTAGTATACAGAATGGCCTCCTGGAACAGCATTATTCCCATAGCTGAGGCTATGAAGCTTGAGGAGCAGCAAGAAGGTCATCGTTATCCCACTCTGCAAGATGATGATATCTTCTCCTTTGAGAAGCACACAGAGCGATGGATCAACACCCTCACGATTCCTGGTCCTGGTCCCGATGACTCGACGGCTCATGTCGTCGCGTCACAGTCCGCAGGTTCCCAAATGACAAAACATCCCCGATCTTCTTCGCGCCCGTGAGGAGCATGCAGAGCCGGTCGATCCCACAGCCCCATCCTCCCGTGGGCGGCAGACCCCATTCCAGCGCCTGCAGGTAGCTCTCGTCGATCTCTCCCGGCTCATTCGCGGCCTTGTAAAGCAGTTGCTCCTGGAACTTGCGCCTCTGCTCGAACGGCGAGTTCTCCTCCTCATACGTGTTGACGACTTCTTTGCCTTCGATGAACAGTTCGCCGCGAGCGGCGACACGCTGGTTATTGGCTGGGTGATTGAAGGATTTCGAGAGCGGAGAAAGGCATTCTGGTGGGTTGATGATAAAGGTTGGGTTTTGACATTGAGGTTCAAGGTAGGTAGAACAGAGCTTGTCCAAGAGACGGGGAAGAGTAGGGTTTTCGGGAGGAGGCAGGGAAAGGTCTTCGAACAATTGCTTTAGCTTCTCCGGGGCTTCTGGAGACGTAAGGTCCGGTAAGGTGCGACCAATTGCCTCCTCGATACCGAGGATAAAGTCGATTCGGCGGAAAGGGGTTGAGAAGTCAACCTCTGTCGGTTTCAAGGTTCCTGTGCCTTTCTCGTTGAGTTCACGGACATGTGCTGCCATACCCGATAGGAGGCTCTCAGTCATTGACATGAGATCCTCCAGGTTGGCGTAGGCATGGTAGAATTCACACGTAGTGAACTCCGGGTTGTGGGTTTTGTCGAGGCCTATTGCCGATTAGACCTGTGTTTGACAAACCATCGCCATTCCACGGACTTTATATACCTTCATTGCGAAATGATGGCCCGATCTCGAAGACTTTGTCGAATCCACCAACCACCAGGCGCTTAAGCCAGAGCTCCGGCGCAATCCTCAGAGAGAGTTTCCTCTCCGGAAATTCGGTGGCAGATGTGTAGAAAGGCTGTGCTACCGCTCCGCCGGACTGCGCCTCAATTATCGGTGTATTGACCTCTATGAACGACCGATCCAGGAAGAACTGGCGCAGATACTGTATGATAGCAGACCGTGCTCTGAGAATGTCCGCCGCCCTGGGATCGGCGAGAAATTGGATATGGCGGGCATAGGGAGAGTTTTCGTGTTCCGTCGCATCGACTGGAATATCATGCAAGCACGGGGACAGCAATCTAGGCAATTCTATTGCTTTGACTGTGAGTTCTCCTCGCCCGGTACGGTGCGGTCTACCCGTTACAGCTGCGATGTCTCAGTCTGGCTTCAACCTTTGAAGGAAGGTTTCCGATGTACATACAGAAGGCATCTCCACGACGGAGGAGGCGATACAGCTGTTTGAACTTCTCTGGCGTTACTCCAGACAGGAGGCGCTGGTTGCACATAACCTGCACTTTGTGGCCATCTTGGACAATATCAAAGAATATCAATTTGCTCCCGGCCAGTCTATAGGTACGTATCCTACCTCCTAGACTAAGTACAAAGTGTGGATGTGACCTGAAAACTGGTACCTACCATGAATGGTAACAGTATCATCTTCTATTGTCTCATCATTTGCCAGATGCTCATATTTGGAGCGAAACTCCGAGCAGCTTATAGACCGGCCACCCTTTTCAAGGCGAGGATATGGCTCAGGGCAGGCATTATTGACCTCTTGTACACGATCCCTAAATGCCTTTTCTGGAGATGCCGTAGCAGTGCTATATCTGGTGATACTAGAGAGGAAAGGGGGCCGTGAAGCTATACGGAATTCACTCAGGTGAGTACGAGAAATGTGGGATAGTACCCGAGCTCTGCGTAAATCTTCGTCAGCCGATGGCCCATGTCAAATTAAAGACGTCATCTAAAGGAATAAGGACATAGCGCTTGGTTATCAGAGAACAATGTAGGTCCCGTTCTGATCATCGCTTGAATGACAAGCATCATCCGCAGCGGTTCTGATGATACAACGGGATTTCTTCTCATCACATGGACGCCAAAGAGCGTGAAATTTCCAAAGATGCCTTACCTTTGATGGAAAAGCCCGCCCAGGCTCTGCTGGGATGCCCACCTGGGGCAAATTGATAGCATCTGCTCAACGGAGGAATCCGAGATTGCACATCACTACTTCAGACGCGTGGGGTAAGTCAAAAAGGTAAGAATTGCGTTTTCGGGCGGTCGGGGACGAAAAAAAGTGTGTAACTCCGGAGGTGGTCCAAGCTCCCGATCCCACTCGAGATCGGAGAAGACTTGAGACGTCAGTCCCGCAGTTATATCAACCTGAATACGCAGAGGGTCGCTGCTAGTATTTCATATAGTACGTGCATAAACGTCTAGACACGACTTCTAATGCTGACGATAAGCCTTGATCTAGTTTGTTCGACGGTTTCGTCGCCCCCGTGATCAGTTTTCTTGATCCAATTCCGACTCTTCATCCGTCAATATGTCTTTCCTCTTCGGTGGCCGCAAGCAACCATCCTCAGCGGAGAAGATCGCTGCTGCAGAAACGGAGGTTGAGATGGTCTCGGATATGTTCAACCGGTGAGTTCCGTCAATGTGCTGCGACGTCAGCGCCAACAATCCTGACCTGCCATTTCTTGCGAGATCTCAACTGACCATATTTTGCTCGCATCTTCTAGCCTGACCGAATCCTGCACCAAGAAGTGCATTCCTCCCGACTACCGTGAAGGCGATCTTAACAAGGGCGAGTCTGTCTGTCTGGACCGCTGTGTCGCCAAGTTCTTTGAGGTCAACATCAAGGTCAGCGAGAAGATGCAGGGCGAAGCGGCTGCCAAACAGGGCGGCTTGGGCCTTGGCATGTAAAAACTGAAATCTTCATGACGGATGATCGCTTTCCGGAAGTACAAGGGTTATGCGACTCTTTAATTGCGGCTCTTTATGGGGTTCGGGTCCCTCCCGCACTTCACTCCAATCTTTATTCATCGAGTTGAGAACAGGATTACTCCCTTTGGACATCGGAGGGTTTCAGTACTGGCTCACACCTCTGAAAATGATTATATTATTATTGTTGTCTTAACGATTAAGGTTGGTAGCAACCTCCATTTGTATTTCACTGTTATGATACATGGTTTGGCTAGGTGGGCTACAAGCCAAGGGTTAAGTGCTGGTGACGCCGTGTAGATTCCGAAAAGTCTAGCATGTACTGTACATTAGTGGGTATATGGGAAATGCAACGTCCCAGTGAAAATGAAAAAGAACTCCAGTCGATGCATGTTAATGTATCACATCACGGTGCTATGCGACTGAATATTCTCGCTAACCACGAGAACCATGAGCCGCTCTTTCTTCCCTCCCCTTCAACGAGGTCCTTTATTCTCGTCTCAATCTCAACGACGTGCCGTTCAAATTCTTCAAGTCCAGCCTCAACATCTTCGACTTTGGACTCCAAAACTTCAAGTTCATAATCCAGCTTCGCCCCAAGCAGTTCAACCTGCTTTAAGCCGGCCACCACGCAAGAATGTTCTTCCGTTAGCAGATCACTTGACTGCTCCCGGAGTTTCTGGAATTCTTCGAGTCGCTCGAGGTAGACTGAGCTAAGCTCTTCTTGGCGAGCGTTGGCCCTTTGATTTAGTTTGTCAACAGAGCCCACCTGGCGCTCTACCCAAGGAACGGTTCCTTCACTCAGCTCCAGGATCCTAGAATTGAATATCCGTCCATCGGAAGTCAGCATGTCCTCTTGACGAATTGCATTTTCTAGGCTGTCGTCCGTGTTCTCCTGGATGGATTTTCTGCTCCGGAAGCCTTCCCAGACAAGCACTACCTCCTCGACGGTGCTAAAAGATAGATGACGGGGCCAACGGGCATCTCTTTGCCCGGGCTGCTCTTCTGCAAGAAACTCCGCGCAGCTCTGCGGACGACGTAGAGACTTTACTGCCATTCCATCAAATTGCTCCTGATCTGTTGGGGCTTCCGTTGATCTTGACTTGGAGAGCTCAAGTTCGTGGTCATCATTTTCTTGTTGAACGGGCAGCGATTTCTGACTTTCTAACACTGTGTCGGACTGTGATTTTAAGCCCTGGTCAGGTGTCATGGTTTCAATGGTTATTTCCGGAGCGGTAGAACCAGAAGCTTGCGGAGGAGCAGTGGACTGTGGCTCAATCCGTTCTTCTATGCCGTTATAATGAATCTCTTTAACGTTTCCGGGTTCCTGTTTAGCTGGACTGCCGGCCGAATTCGGTGCCTCGGTGTCACTGACAGCGATGTATGAAAGATCACTCTCCAGGTCGACACCATCCTTAGGATGTTTGTGGTGATGCGAGCGAAGACCAGGCAGTCCGACAGCATCCTTGAACCTGCCGAATCCTATTCGAGCATCTGAAACCTTTCCACTGACTCCTTTAAGAACCATTTTGCCCAGTTGCTGATCTCTGTCATCCAGCATATCTGGTGACTCAAGCGCTTTCCCTGAGCGCTCCGATTCCGGTAAAGGACGATTGGCAGCCAAGTCCTCGTTTGAATGTCGTTTCCGACTCGTCCAGACATAGCCACCTTGGTCGTCCCTCATAAATACCATCGCTTCGGCCCTTGGGATATTTCCAAAACCACCACTGACACCGGTCTTGCGAGGCTTGCCCAGCCACAGCCATTTAGATCTTTCGCCGCTGACGAGTTGGACGAAACGGTCCATATCAAGCGTTTCGATGTCTGCTATGCCCGCCTTTTCACGACCTCCAACCATGCCCATGACCATCTCACCACCTTTCCCACTCAGTTCAGCGACAGTCGACTTCACTGCGTCAGTCCAGCCTTCCGAACTCGCTGCTTTGGCGGTAGCTCGATGGAGCTTGTCGAGAGTTTGCCGATCTAGCCTTCGCGTTCGATTTAACTTTTGTGACTTCTGGAAGCTCCCTATTCCTCTCTTGAGGCTGGAAAGGTCAAATACATCTTTCCCTACCGGGGCACCAAACGCATGAAGTCTGTTTCGAGCACCCATCAACGTCCCCAACAGCGCAGCGACAGTTGTTGGTCCGAGGATACCATCACTCGGCTCAATGTTGTAGAGGTCGATTCCGATATCCGTCCACCAGTCATTTATCGCCCTTTCCGTCACATCACAGAGCAAACCGTCGACATACTCCGGTGCGAGTTTGTCGAACATCATCAATGCCATCTGGCATTGCTTCACCAATTCTATGACCGCACTATATATGGGCACCCGCTCGCTTGTTCTATAAAGCTGGTGGAATTTCGCCTCCGTAGCTGCCGTAGGGGGCTGTAACTTCAACCCTGCTCTACCTGAACAACCGAGTCTTTTCAGATTCTCGTTGACGACAAAGTCTTCTCTATGCTTCTCAACATCACCGTCTGGGACAGGGATGACGGTAAGAGCTGACGGAAATGCACTCAAGTTTGTCACCATGAGGGTACCCAGTGGCGTATCCTTCTTTCGAGCATGGTATTGTGCTACCGCGTGGAAGTAAAGCTTCAACCGCGGGGACCAGGTGCTCTCATCAGTCGGAACGCTGAGGACCCCAACCACGACCGTGTGCAGAGGGTCCCCGGTATAGGTCGTAATAATAAACGTTGGATGAACTCTGGAACAGGCCCATTGCTCAACAATGTATATCTCGTAACCCTGCAGCGTAGTGCGTCGATTCAGTACTACTGTCGAAGGATCCTCTTCAAGGTATCGGAATGCAACAGGGTCCGTAAAAACAAGTCTTTGGTGCCCTTGCCGAAGTGACTGATCTCTCGATCCGTCAGTCTGAGGAGCACTACTTTCCTTGTCACTGACTGTCGACTGAAGAACCTTGCTGTTTTGGCCCGAACTAGCGGTAGCAGCTGTTGAGCTCGTCTGCTCGAGGGTCGGAGCCATGGTAGGCGCAAGGCACCCCGTGACAGGAACAGAAGCTCCGTATCCTATCTATCTGCAATCCCAAGAAGCCTCGTCAAGGGGCATTCGGAAGTCGAGGTCAAGACGGTGTGAACGGCCGAGTCGACCCCGCTGGGGTCTTCGTTGACAGCTGCCAGATGGAGGAGGAATGGGGCATATCTGAGAGATGACAAGGCGATATCTCTCGGCCGCTATAACATCGGCGGATGGTGGGAGGAGGCGAAGGCGTGGACCGTCATTGCATCTCGATGCCAGGAATATGCAGGGCGTCTCTCCTGCCCGGAGTCCTGAGCCGCGCTGTACTACCAGCAGACGGACAACGCACGGAGCGGCTGACGACGTCAGAGCCCCGGAGCCTCGGGGACGCAGCTCCGGGAGACTCTGGGGCGGTGACCCCGACAGAGCTCGCGGAGGTGCCGTGCTGGCCTGCGGGCATGCGCCGCCGCCGCCCACCCGCCGCAATCAGACAAGCCCCCCAATCCACGCTCGGCCACCTGCTCCAGACTCATGACAACTGACTGCAAAGACCTTGTCCGTTGCTCTCGTGTCCTTCGCGTCGAGTGCTTGACCGCTACGGGAACCGTGGCACTTCCGTCCGTCCTTTTCTATATGGCACTCGCCGCGTTCAGTGTCGTTACTGTTCAACTCCGCCGCTGTCGTTCGATTTCAATTAAGCCATAATGGATTTGGTTCACAAGGAGCACGAACGCATCTGGAAAAGGCTGAAGAGCAATAAGACCCTCAAGGATGTCCAGGCCACCATAGATCTGCTGCAAGAAGCCCGCGACACCGTGGCAGCAGGTATGCTCCTCCATTGGTCTATAGACCTGCCCCTCGAACGCTCGACGTTCTACATGACAGGAGGCTGACAATATTTTCTAATTCACAGATCCGACTAAAGCATCCATAACCTTGGCGAAGCTCCAGAATCCCATCAAAGCCGCCTTTGACGCCACCAACGAGAGCCTCAAGGAAGCTCATAGTACCCTTAACAAATACACCAAGGCTCTAGATAAGGTATGCTGCGCGGTCCAGGTTGTTTGTGAGGTTCAGGCAGACTGCTGTTAACACCTCATGCAGCTATTCAAAGACAGACCGCTACCAAGCACCGAATATGACGCTTTGGCATCTCAACCTCATCTCGTCAATAGGGCTATCGTTATGCACCTGCTCCGAGAGGGGCAATTCTCTGTGGCGGAAACATTCCTGTCAGAGATAGCTGAGAAGCAAGCTTTGGCCCGGGCAAAAGGCGATTCAACTGAGAACGCGGATAAACTTCTTGACCTCGACCCTGAACAGTCCGACGAATTCCGAAGGCAGTTCGCCACTATGTACCATATCCTCCACGAATTGAAGGAGGAACGCAACCTGTTACCCGCTATAAACTGGGCCAGGCAAAACAGAGATGCTCTGGAAGCAAGAGGAAGTAATCTGGAGTTTGAGCTTTGTAGGCTGCAGTTCGTCTGGCTTTTCCATGGCGGAAAAAATCCACAGGCATCGACTGCCGAGGGTAGACAGGCAGCCTTGGAGTACGCCAGGCGCGAATTCCAAGGGTTCCTTCCCAGATATCTGCGGGAGATCCAGCAGTTGATAGGAGCAATGGCTTTCTGCCCGAATCTCGAAGACTCGCCATACAGAGCCATATTCAACAACCCGTCCGCGTGGACTGATGTCGCAAATTCCTTCACGCGCGAGTTCTGTTCGCTTCTGGGCCTTTCTGCTGATTCGCCTCTGTACATCGCAACGACGGCTGGAGCGATCGCTCTACCTACTCTTCTCAAGCTACAGACGATCATGAAGGCGAAGCGAACAGAGTGGACCACACAAAACGAGCTACCTGTAAGCCTTCCCGTGTGGTGCCTATTGCTGTCAAGCTGCGTTGCTAACATTGTGCTTCCTGACCAGGTCGAAATTCCTCTCCCGCCATCATATTTGTTCCACTCTATATTTGTCTGCCCCGTTTCAAAGGAGCAGACAACGGACCAAAATCCACCCATGATGATGCCCTGTGGTCACGTCATTGCTCAAGAATCGCTGACTCGGCTGAGCAAGGGCAGCAGGTTCAAATGTCCCTACTGTCCGAACGAAAGTCACGCTCGCGAGGCGAGAAAGGTCATTCTGTAACCACGACTACTCTAAAATACGCGGAAGTAATATCGCTGCTGGCGTCGGGTTTGGATCTGGGGTTGGGCGCTTCTCGGAGAGGGAACCGATGGACGGTATGGGAATTTACACGTGTTGAGGTAGCGTGTTATCGGACTCTGGGTTATTTGGCATTTTATGATTCAACGATCATATCCATGTTTTGAATGGTACATATATAAGGAACATTTTTAAATGATATCTTTAAGCTACTCCAGTCAGCATATGCCCCTCCGAGTTGAGCATTTCAAAGAATGAAATTTACATGGGAATTTATATCGAAAACCGTCTTTTTCTGCTGGCTGGGATAGAGATCACCGTCTTTGATGTGCGGGCGCTTGGCCATCTCGGTGCCTGCAGCCAGATCGCTCATTACTACGCAGTACAAAGTCTTTGTCAGCAATTAGGTAGCCGGATTTCTACGTGGCGCATATGCTTGGCTACCTTCTGCTGACCACTCAGCATTCTCAGCGACTGATGGATGGTCGCACGGGATTTGTTCCCGGCCCCGATTAGGTAGACCTGTTACAGTCGCACCATTGCGTATGTGCAAAAAAAAAAAAAAAAATCAAGGATGTATCAGGATGGTAGTTTCAAGCTTGGCGGTTGCCTGTATCCTGCCAGTCCATGACTGGCATAGTCTATCGGCCAAAGATGTCATAATAGCTATAGCTTGAGACGGCAGCGCCGTGCCGTTGGCCGTGTGAGACATGTGCCATACAGGTGCCTTTTCTATCTATGGATCGAGCTTCCAAAACTGCTCCCCAGCAGGGATGTCAGCAAGGGATATGACGAATATGGCGTGACTGACAGCGCAAACGGAGGCTGATACGGATGGGCTACATCAGGGCCAACCGAGCCGTATCTCATCTCTTCAATTCCGCTGTGCACAGAATGGCGACAGATGCAGGGACAGCCGGGGACCTGAGCTGAGCTCCATGTCCATCTGGAAGTAAGAAAGTTCAAGCTGCCCAGGCTGCCCGGGTGGACGGGTAGCGCCCGCCGAGCATCCACCCCTCGACCGCTGCGTCACAGGATGAATCACAGCTCCCACACCTTCTCCCGCATGATCCTGACCATCCCGTCGCGGAGCTCGGCCAGGTCGCCCTGGTTAAACTCTCACTTTGGCAGCCCCTTCGCTGCCCTGGTCCGCGGGTTTTGTGCCCTGCTGCTCCGATTCGTCGGCGCCGTCCCGTGACCTCGCGTCAATATCGCGTTTGCCAATAACCACTTTACGCGTCCTGCTCGCGTCGTTTCACTGCAGCCTCGAATATTAGGCCAGCAGGGACTGTCTTCTCTGAGCAAGTCTCAGACTGACTCCCTTAGGTAGCCATCGCACGTAGAGTCTGTCGGGGCTGAGCGATATCCACGTAACTTAAATATAAAGCAGCCTTCTCCCTCGTCATCGGTCGCAAGATGCTCAGATGTTGCTTCTGTTCCGGTCTTGAGGCCACAGACTGGACAGACCTGAGGCACCGTATTATTATCTCCTACCTCTACCGTGGAGATACTGCTACCTGAGTTCCCCTTTTGCAGTAAAGGCCGCTTAATACGGAGTAAAATCATGTTCTCGAAGCGACCATCTCACGGCCACTACGAGAGCTTCTCATCGAAATATGGAGCTGGCAAATTAACGACATCTCGGACGAGGATATCAATGAGAGAACATTCTTCAGGGTCAAGGAGAGCAGAAAAGGCCCAAACCCCAGACAGTCCTCCGGTTGGGAGGTAAGCCCATATCCTGCTACCTTCCTATGCCTTCCTAGTAGTCCAGGGAAAATCTATTTCAGAGACAACCTCTTGATTTGAAGACCATTTCTAACGCGAGATTGAACCAGTTCCTTAACTTCCGCAATAATCACCATCTGCGTTGGCCCCGAGCGACGTCTCTTCGCTGCTCACGAAGACGTCCTCTGCGTCTCTCCCTTCTTTGTCGCCTGCTGTCGCGGCCAGTTCTTCGAATCCCACAGCAAGCGAATCTACCTGCCCGATGAGCAACCCGAAATACTCTCCTGCATCCTCGAGTACCTCTACAAGGGTGACTACTACCCGAGACTTCTCTACAACAGGCCCCACAATTCCTGGGAACTGGAGGATGCGGGGATGGACAATGGCGGGCAGAGCAGCGAGTCGACGATCTTCCACCAAGCTGTCGGAGCAGTAATACTGAAGGATACAGCCATCTAGTGAGTTGTTCCCCATAGAATCTTACAGCCATTTAGGTATTTGTCTCATTGCTGATGATCTTTCTTTTTTTTTTTTTTTTAAAAAAAAAGCTGTGCTGCAGAAAAGTACGGTCTCGACGAGCTCAAACGTCTGGCCCTCCGCAAGCAGGGCCTCCAGTCTGGCATCCAATGCAGCACCATCCTCACGAGCGCTCGATACGCCTACGCCAATACTCCGGATACCGACTCCAAGCTCCGTGCGTACTACCTCGCCTTGATAATCCGTAGCAGGTCTACCTTCAAGCGCAGCGGTACGATGCAGATGGAGATGGAGCGGGGAGGGAAGCTCTTCTTCGACCTCTTCGTCGCGATGTGTAACCATATGGTTCGTTTTCGTCTCCTTTCCCTCTTTCTTTCCCCGGGAACCCTACATATATTTGCTGTACGTACAGTTAGTGCTTACGATTTTCTATGTGACAACAGGACGATATCATCGCCGCCTCCTCTAAGTCTCCATTCTCCCGTTAAGCTTATATTATAATAAGCCAAGTCCCTATTCCTAGTCACGGGTACTTAGTTCGCCACTCTCAGTCTCATCCTGACAGATCTTGACGCACTACTCATTCTATGACCCCTTTCCGCTCCAACTTCTTTCTTGCATTTTTCACTCCAGCCTGCGTAATATCCCTTTCGGTTATGTATTCCCCAGATTGTCCGTCAAGTTCTTGTACGATTATATTACATTATGCTCCTAGCTGATCTGTTGTCCACATTCAAATCGCTTCGATATGGCTGCAATTTTTGATTCCCTGTCATGTCTATTTACATTTTTTCGATGGGATAGCCTCTTGTATGTCTGTACTGTACAATACCATCCACCTCGCCCCTCCGTCTCCCCTTGGAATGGCAAGAAAGGATCGAGACCGTTGTCTGTCTGCTTTTGGTCTGGTTTTGTTGTCCCTGATATCGATGATGCGTGATTATTCATTCATTATGTGTCCACGGAATTAGGACAGGAATTGTTAGGCAAACTGAGATGTATGTATGTATAGGTATCTTATGAGGAGGAGGAAAGGAGAAAAGAAAAGAGGGGCTAAAAATGATCGATCGTCCAGACGGGGTTATTAGGTAACTAGCTATTCTATGTGGGAAATGATTATGATTTCTCTGGAAGTAGATCCTTCTGTCTACCTTTCTAGTATCGACTGTGTAGAGAGTTTCCGAAGAGGATCTACTTCAGTAAATGACCTCTATGGATAGATACGTTACCGTCTACTGTTGTTACATGACTTACCTAGTACAAAATCAGGTTTCAAGGTCTTTTATGACATATTCCATTTTAGGAAGGAGGAGGGGTACATGGGCATGCGTGGACTGTGAGCCACAGGAGATGCAAGGACGGGATGAAGGGAGAAGCTAAAACTCTTGTCATGTTTTGCATATTACATATGTAAAGTACGATACAGGATGGCTTAACATGGATTGATGGCCTGTGGGTTTTTGCCCCAGCGACCGGGGAACAGGGGTGAAAATAGGAAGCTCAGCCGTTACCTAGGCATGTTGTCCAGTCTTCCTGGTAAGACCAACTCCAGCTCTATAGACGGCTTGGTTTGTGGTCATGCCCGTTCCTGCAGTATATTGGAAGTTCCAAAAGTGATCAGAGCTACCTTGCCGGGCATGGCGCACAGGTATAATTCCGTAAAAAGTTCCGGCATAAAACATGAGTCGAGACAGTTTTCAATGATACTTTCATGACCGCAGCTGCGATATGACATTAAACGTTTGCAGTGTAGCCTGTATGTGCAGCTCTTGCATACGAGTATGACTCGACGTCGCAGTCATTCAGTCACTGACGCATACAGGTCTCGTGACTAGGAAAAAGTGTATAGAGGCGGACAGAGCCCATCAAAGGGCATGACGGCCAATTGTTTGAAAATTGTCGCCTCATGATTAGGCAGTCATTGTTTGTGTAGTCTAGACGCCTGTCCCTGGGAAAGCATTTCCACCCTTGCTGAGGACAACGATGCCCCGCTCACGGGCGATGTAGCCTTTCATAAGGTTCTGCGACGAGGTAATTAGCCAATAAAATTCTGGGAGAATGGCTCGCATCTCCTCTATCAAGTAGATTATCTGAGGTGATGTGTCTCAGAATGAACTGGCAGACAACTCACCTTGTAGATCAGATTAGACAAGAGGCATTCAACCTCGTCGAAGTCAACCCGTGACTTATCCTCTGCATGGGTCCCTATTCTCAAGGCTGCCGCAAACTCAGCAACGGGGACACGTGTCCGTCGAATAGGGGGCTGGCCATCCTTGGGCTCGTCGAATCCTCCAGCGATGAAGACCTTTCGGAACAGATTTCGCAGGGCGATATCGCGTCCCCTCTCAAGTGGCAAGTAGATACGCCTCTTGACAAATTCGTCCTCTCCGGCAGACATTGCTGCGTCGAAGCCAACAAGGTCTCCCTTCTTGATACAGTTGCACAGTGGGCGAAATAATTTCTCAAGACGAGGAAATGGCGCAAGAAGCTCCTTGCTTGGCAAGGTATGTGTCATGACAAGATGACAGGGAACAAGATAGGTGAGGATCAGTCTTGACCTCATTAGTCACGGTCTTCTAAAGGACGAATAATCACTCACTCTCTGTTCCTGTGGGCATCCTTGTGACACATCTTCCAGGCATACGTCAAATGCTCTTCTGCCTGCCGATAGTCGTAGTGATTAGCTCTATCTCAAAAAGTGGACCGTTGGATGTAACATACTTCTGCATAGTTCTCTTCCAGGAAGCATATGACCCCAACATAATACTTGAACGTAACTATGTGAGACTTGGGAAAGGCATCCATGTCGGGCAGGTCCGCGGAAGAGGCGTCCAGAGCACGAAGCACATTTCTGGAGAGTTCAACTGAGTTGAGCTAGACAAGGATGTTAGAGCATTGCTGCAGGGGAGGTTTCGTGGGTCAACCATGCCTTAAAGTAAGTCTTGAACAACAGGTTTGTTGTATTATAGATGCCCCATTTCCGTGACTCTTCAATCGGTGCTCTGATTCCATTATTTAGCAGGGAAGAGTAAAAAAGAGCCTGAATTGTGAATTTTACAGGATGACTGCTTACCTGTCGCTGAGACAAATAGTGAACATCCGGTTGATGATTCGAGCAGCCTCTTCGAGGTTTACTTTCTTCTCGAAATCCGCAACAACATCATCTTGGAAGCCATTATCATAAGCGACTGACTCTTGCGAGGAATTCTCTGCGTCTGCTTTGATGGCAAATGTTCGCAAGTATTTTCCGACGACGTACAAGCATGGCACAGTCCACGCCTGAAGCCCGCCGCTTGAGTAGCCTCTGATAAGAAGATTTGCTACTTCCTTCCAGGCTCCAAAGGTTTTGACCCAGCTACCGCGAGGCGGGGATTCATCAAACTTTAGAATCTCACCAACGGCTCTCCAGAAAGCGGTAAAGATGTCAACCCAAGCGTTCTGCTCCTGTTTTGGCACTTTCACTGGAGTGTTTCGATCCTGAAAAAGGGCCTGACGGAGGTCTGAAGATACATTTGCGGCATTGGAAGAGTAGTAGAAAGAAAGCAACCGGTCCGGGTGTTCTGGAGGCGCAACTGGAGTAATTGCAGTTGCCAAAAGAGGGCCAGACCCAATTACCTGGGCCTCCCTAAAATCGGCAAATACTGAAGCCATGGTCAAGGCTTTTCTATTGTTTCAAGATGCCTTGACAATCCTGCCGGTCAGGTCCTATATATGGTGACTCAAGTCCCGATCAGCCATTCCACGAATCTATTATCATAGTCTGATAGAAGTATTGGATATCAAGTGACTTTAGACCAGGTCTCGATTTGACGTGGTTGTGGGGACCGGCGCGATTATCGACGCCTCACGGGTGGTTGTGGCTGAGCAGCCAAAATTGGCTAGCGTCGCGTTGAGCCTCCACTCGCTTAACCGGAGGGCCACAGCCCTAGCACAACAAGTTCACAAATCCTCAATTTTGGCGACAGTCAACGGCACACCTCTCTCGAGACAACCACCATAACTTCAGTCAAGGTAAGTGACGGCTGTCCACCATTTTCCTTATTGAGCTATTTAATGACTTTGTCCTCAGATGGGTGAGTAGATCCCAAAGTCTCCTCGTTTCCCTGCGGTTTGATTTCGATGCCATTCCGCGAATTTTTGAGCCTCGACACTCCGGAAAGATTGGGACGGAATGGTAGAAAGATCTTATAGTGGAATGGGGCATTTTGGGTTCAATTTGTTATAATGATGGGACTTTATGCAAGAGGAAGTGAAATTTGTGGCATTGGCCCGGAAGTTGGTGGAAATCTCGATCGCACACTGTCGATGACTCGGGTCCGCGCGCATGTTGCCCTCGAGATCAAGCCGAATGCAGTCTCAACATACGCGAGAAGTACGCTAGACAATGGCTGACGGGAGCATCTTTTAGGTCGTCTCCACGAGTACCAGGTCATCGGGCGTCACCTGCCCACTGAGGCGAACCCGACGCCCAAGCTGTACCGCATGCGCATCTTCGCGCCTAACCCCGTTGTTGCCAAGTCACGGTTCTGGTACTTCCTGACCAAGCTCAAGAAGGTCAAGAAGGCCAACGGCGAGATCGTCAGCATCAACGAGGTATGTTGCCTTGAGCCGGAATATTGGTCCACGGCAGCCGGAATCATCTTTTATGGACATAGTCAATTGCAGATTTGGCTTACATCCTCGTTCTTTTTAGATCCACGAGAAGCGCCCTCTGAAGGTCAAGAACTTCGGTATCTGGCTCCGCTACGACTCTCGCTCTGGCACCCACAACATGTACAAGGAGTTCCGAGAGATGTCCAGGACCGACGCCGTCGAGGCTCTGTACCAGGACATGGCTGCTCGTCACCGTGCCCGCTTCGGCTCCATCCACGTAAGCTCCGTTCTTTTTTTTTCTCGAGTTTGGCCGAGGACTTCCGCTAACAGATGTGCAGATCCTCAAGGTTGTTGAGATTGACAACCCCGACTCCATCCGCCGCCCTTACATCAAGCAGCTCCTCCAGAAGAACCTTAAGTTCCCTCTGCCTCACCGTGCTGCCAAGCAGCCTGGAAAGAAGATCTTCGCTTACAGGCGCCCATCTACCTTCGCGTAAATGTGAAGTTCTGGGTCTCGGGGGAAGGGATGTGTGGTTGAATGACTATGTTATGGCCATGGCATGCAGACAGGACAAAGATAGACGGAGAAAAGAGCATGTATCGACTACCCAACATACGGGAAAGGATGATCTCGATGTCACTTTAGTCCTCTGCAGCGACCCTTTCGATTTCCATGTCAAAAAAATCGGGTTTGATTATTCTGCAAAGCATCATCTTTCGAGGATAATATATACGGCTTCGTATCTTCGTGAGGAAAAGTAGGCCTAGAATCTGTTCATTTTAATGGCCCGTTGCTCGTGTAGCCAGTCCGTCTACCTTAGACATGGCCTTCTCACTTATCAGCAGAAATGGGATCGCCAAAGTGTCGGTTAATCTGTCCATATGGAGTCATCATGATTCTATATCCAACTTATTGGTGAGGTTATGAGAGGAACACTGGCTATCTGATCTTATTTTCCTGGTTCACTTTTCAGTTCCCTGGTTTGTTCTTTTATCGGTTCTGTCTCTTTTCTCTTCGGTAAAGTATAAGTCGAAGATAGCTTGAGTGCTATCTATCTACACATACAGCTTCCTGCCTCACATATTCAAGTCACCGTCAACTGTAGTCGCTGTTCATTCTCCAATTTCCCTATTACAAAAAAGGCGAATCTGATATTTGGGACGTATCCTGAGATGATAACCAGGGGAACTGAAACTTGATCTAAAATAAAGGTCGATGTAGGATTTAGTAACGGGAAGCAATAGCCATTGAGCACAAAAATCCTGTAAAGTGCTGTTGACATCAAGTTCTGGCCATATTAGAACAAATAAGAAGATGGAGATAAATACAGTACCTAGGAATGCTATAGTTCTACCTTTAAAATAACATGTGGAGAGTTGTGCAAAATTATATTGGAAAGGTAATTCACTAACATAAAAATATCCTTTAACAGGGTAAATCAGATGCAGTCGGTACACGCATATGAAAAGCATGCATCAACAGTCGATCCCAAAATATTGAAGTCAATGAAGTTTTCATTCCGAGGTCGATAAAAAGGCTCTCCACGACTCCACGACGGGAGATATTGGAAATTGAGAGCATTTACAAGCACTAACATTAATAACAATGACAGTGGAAAATCGAATTGCTCGGGCCCAGCGTTCCGAGTCAGGCACAATCGAATCAGCTGAAAGCGGCGGTTTGTTCTTAGCGAACATTGGCATGCGGCAGCCCCAGTATAATTGCGTCATGAGCAATCGGCGTCGGAAGCTCACAAGGTGCGAGGACAGCCGACATTCGTCCTACTGCGCGGGGATCTTCAGAACCACATCGCTTTCTTACCTTCGTTCCTGTCAACCCACGCATCGGTTGTCCCCATCGTCGCCATTCTTTAGCTAAGATGTTTGCGCGTCAGGTTTTCAGGTGTTCGCAGCCTCTGAGGCAGGTAAGAACCCCGCATGCAACCTTATGCCGTTGTTTTCCGCGTCCCTATAATTCAGCTAAAAAAATTGCAGAGCTTCCGTAGCTACTCTTCGGAAGCCCCAAAGGGCAAGTCCCTCACCCCGATCTTCCTTGCTGTCGGTGCTGCTGGTCTTGCCATCGGCGCATACCGTTACTCGCAGACTGCGGGTGCAGAGCCCAAGAACCGCGAGAAAGTTTTCACTGGCGGTGATCAGGGATGGGTTACCCTGAAGGTGGCCGATGTCGAGACCCTCAGCCATAATACGAAGAGACTCCGCTTCGAGTTCCCAGACAAGGAGGCTGTGTCCGGTCTGCCGGTTACTTGTGAGTAGTCTCTTGGACAAGAAAAACATGCGGAGATATGTGCTCACCAAAGCTACTATTAGCTGCCCTGTTGACCAAGTTCCAGCCGCCTGGAAAGGACAAGCCCATCCTTCGCCCATACACACCTGTGAACGATGAAGGTATCTCCGAGTCCCATTTAATTTCTACCCGCGCGATACTTACACTTCGCAGATGAACCCGGCTACCTTGATATTGTGGTCAAGCGGTACCCCAACGGTCCCATGTCCGAGCACATTCACAGCTTGAATGTCGGAGACACTCTCGATTTCAAGGGCCCTCTTCCCAAGTACCCGTGGGAGCCTAACAAGCACAAGCACGTTGTGCTGATTGCGGGAGGCACTGGAATTACTCCTATGTACCAGCTTGCCCGGCACATCTTCAAGAACCCCGAAGACAAGACCAAGGTCACTCTGGTGTTTGGCAACGTCACCAAGGAGGACATTCTGCTGAAGAAGGAACTGGATGAGCTCGAGAACACCTACCCCCAGCGATTCAAGGCATTCTACACCCTGGACAAGCCACCAAGGGACTGGACTGGTGGCAAGGGCTTCATCACCAAGGAGCTCCTGAAGACCGTTCTTCCCGAGCCAAAGGAGGAGAACATCAAGATCTTTGTCTGCGGTCCTCCTGGAATGTACCAGGCGATCAGCGGAAACAAGGTGAGCCCAAAGGACCAGGGCGAGTTGTCAGGTTACCTGAAGGAGCTTGGATACAGCAAGGATCAGGTCTACAAGTTCTAAGCGGTTGAACTGCGACATGCGACAGTTCCATGTTAGATTACCCCCAGGAAGCTCTGTGATCCCCTAACTCTGTCTTCGTGATGGAAGAAATTACAATTATAGTGTCACAATAGAAAATCTCCCATAGAATAGCAGACACGCCTTTGGGAACAGCATGGCTCGAACATTTCACACACGTCTAGAACGGTTGGGAAACCCTGCAGGGCGCTGTATGAATGTAACTTCTCAAATGGATCTTCTGTTTGAACTTAAACCTTGGGTATCGTGGTATACATCACGCGGGAAGTCCTCCGGCTAATTCTGCGGCCTGCCCGTCGTCAGATCACCTCAACAACTACCTTTCGCTCGTGCTCCTTCCGAGATTCAAACCCATTTGCCTTGATAGCTTTTCTGGAGACTGGAATGGAATAATCTTTAAGATTGATTGAATGAGCCGACAGAAGCATCAAAGCCTTATTATTCTGTGGTATCATCTCGCTTAGACGGCATATTATGTACCCTCACTGAGGGCTGAATGTGAGTCAATATCATGCCGACGGTACTGTACCACTTCTGTACCACCTTTTCTTTATTAAGTCAGCATGCCATTAGAGTAAAACAAACTTATAAAACTCGGGCTTGAAGAGAATTTCCCGACACCAAGCGTAAACGAAATTCGTTTTCGAGCTAGAGATTAGGGACCTAGGTTGGTAAACCATGGCAAATCCAGCCCTCCAGTCTAATCAATTTGATACGCACATATGTAGCATATTCTGGAGTCTAGCAGTTCACACGGCCACCGAACGCTATCCATTTTTGGAGGCGTTCATAGGTACTGTACTAGTGGATACTGGGGTCGCCAGCGGCAGCATGCTCCCCTGGGCATAGTTGGATCCAGCGGGCTTATTAGTATCCAGTTCAATATGGTTAGGCCTCAGCTTGCGGCTGCGCATCATTCTAATTAGGAACTACCTCATACCTAAAGTTCTATGTTTGTTATTTAAAGACTTATATTTGAGATTGTTTAAAATTGTTCACTTAACCGTTTTAATATCTTCAAACTATGCGAAGCCTTGTTTCTCAGCTAAGCTCTTCATCGTTCTGTTGAAGGTGTATACATTCTCAGAATAGTTCAGGACTCGACCAACATGGTTCCTATAACTCACAATTACCCTTTGATAATAGATGCTTGAACACTTTACATATCTACTAGCAAAAATGGCCTTTGCACATTCAGAAGGTTCTTGTTTCTGGTCCTGTAATGGAATCATCAACGCAAGTAGTCTTATCTACTCTCGCGGATGAACAAAGAGATCCACCTGACTTCACGTCATAGAAATAAATCCTGTAAACAGAACGTCTTTCGTGAATCAGAGAAGCAATTGACATCTTTTAAGGCAATTCTTTTTCCTGCTGTTTCAGTGATTGGGGCTTTTTTAATAAGCGAATCAAATGCATGGTGCGTGGGGACTTCACTGTACCTTATAGAAAGAAAGGGTTTCCAGCAGCTATTTATTATCTTTCACTCGTGATCGTTCCCGTCATGTTTTTTTTTTCTTTTCCCCTGATCAATCTTCTTATCTTCCTTATCCTTCTACTTATTTTCTTCTGGTCCTCGCACTTTATGAACTCCGTGACTATGTATTCGAGTTAAATCTTTCTTCTATGTACTGTACTAGAGTTTTACCATTCACGAAGTACCTCACATTCTTTTAAGTGTTTCCATGCATTAGTCCCGGTCTTGGGAGTTTTTATTTATTTTCATTTACACAAAATTCTCCTGTGGCTATGTGCTTTGCATACCGTAAAGTATCATTCGATGCGCGTCTCATGTCAATTCAATTGGACCTATTCAAGTACCCATATTTCACATCAGAAGAGACAAAGGAAAAAATAATGCGCTGGATATGCCGCATCTTTTTTTCTTTTCTCTTTCAACTATGAGAGGAGATCAGAAATGCATTGCCAAAGTCAGCCCTGAGAAAGAGAACAATAATATCGCTCAGTAGACAATAGGTACTGTTCAGGTACTCAGTAGGCAAAGGTTTCGACCGGGTATGGAATATGATGGGTTATTTCTTTCTTTCTTTTTTTTCCCCTAACGTTGGATCTTGCACTGCTCTAATAGACTCGGATTCAGCTTGGCTTACTGCGCGCAAAGTAAAAGCAGGTAAGTAAAGCAAAGCATGCAAGGTAGAAACGGTAGCTTTGGTAAGCAAGTATGTACAGTCAGGTGCCCTATGTATGCAACTTGCAGTTTTGACCAATCCTTCTGGTGTAATTTATCTGCCAATGGAAACAGAATTTAGAATCTACTCCTCAATAATTAGGTATCTTACCGCATCAGTAGTAAGACAGTGTTATCAGCGGTCTGCAGGTTGAATCTAGAGAAAATCAAGTGTACATCCCTATTTTTTGGTGTCCTTCACGTCCATTGTCCAGCTATAATTTATTGCTATGTATTATGCTATAATATCACGTCACGAGACATGGAGCCTTATAGGCCGAAAACGCTCCCCTTGCTAGCGACGGATCCAGGGACAGGACTATCATCAACGGCTAAAGAACCTCCAGGAAAAACATCGATGTCAGATTATCTCCCGAGGAAGCCGAACGAGACCTGCGCTACTGCGCTTCTTCAACTGGCGCCCCGTACCTAATGCACCTTTCTTCTAATATGATTTAATTCTATCTACACTGAGGGCTTTTGCATGCTATACTATGTAGTTAGTTAGTATATGCACCGGGGTTTAGTCTGTCGGGAAGCAGAGCCGTATGTATCGATAAATAGAAGATGCAGTTCATGGGATGTGCATGGAAGAACATCTGCGGAAATGCTTACGGCATGGTTTGTTTCTAACTAGGTGTATGAGGTAATAATCACCTTGAAGGATCGCTGCGGGTTTGTAAGAAACATATTTATATGTATAGCATCATAGAAAAGTTAAGGAGGGATCATCATGTCTGTCGCACTGTGGTCATCGATAGTTCCAAGGCTCAAGGTGTTATAAATAAGGTGACTCGCGAGAACCCTGAGTTTAGGTGGCTTAGGTAGACGAAGAGTTTAAAGTCAATTACTAGCAGGTACAGGTATATCGGGCACGCCAGGATAAAAATAACTCTGGACCGCGCGAGGGCCGAGGTAGCGGAGGACCGACAGGACGGGGACGAAACGCATATGCTAGCCGAACCCTGCACTACTACATCAGAGTGCCAAGTTTTTCACAATCTCCAATACAAAAAAAACTGCGTGTTGGACTGGTCTGTTCAGTTCTATTGCCACGGATATTATAGTCCACATGTGCTGTGTTAACGAAGCTTCGAAGATGATCTGGGAAATTGGTAGATAATGTTAGATACATCGACAGGTAGAGATCAAGAGAAACTCTCAATCTCATGTATGTACTTGATGGTGTACATACAACAGGTACATAACTACTAGGTAGAACGTACAGTACATGGGTACTATGTACAGTACCTATATGCATATAACTTGGGTGTCATTTGTAGGTTAGGATTCAGTGACGTGTAGCAATAAATCTCTGCGAGGGATAATAGAGATAAGATTGACGACACCTTGATTAGTGCTGTCTATTCTGCAGTACCCACTATAGGGCGCCGCCACCTGCAGTGCAGGACCACATGGGGTACAGTAGTAGTGAGTACCGCCCCCAGGTACGGAGTACTTACTATAGGTCCTGGCACCTGGGTACATGGTTAAGCTTAGGCAGCTTAAAGCGACGGACAGCATTGGAGTGTACCTCGCCTACCTAATAATCTCGGTAGGTTACCGCTCCCCGACGGGTCCGCAGCCCAGTGGACGAGCAACCTTGATACCCCGAAATGATGATCTGCATCAGGTAGAAATCTGCCAATTCTTATCAAGCATTATTAAGTATGAAGAGGCAGGTACACAAAGTGAGAATCCAAATTCTGGTAAGTTGACACTGCTCTGAATGGATATACATGTTTGCAGTTCACCTGACCGTTGGGTCTTGAGGTCTGCTTGTCACTCCCTTCTCTAGCCCTAGGTATGAGATAGGTAAAAGGTCCCCAAGTCATTACATGCCTCCCATAGTGGAGTCCCAGTTAGTGCTGCCATCTCTGTCACTTTCAGAAACATCACATTTGACATTATCCTAACGTCTAAACTGGATTTGCAGTCTCTAAGATTCTCTGTTGTCGCTTCTCAAGTACAGGGTCGCATATTGAGTGCTTAGGCAATAATTGTTTAAAGCTCAAGGTGAACTACCTAGGCACCTGGTATCAATATAGGTAGTGCATAGTATCTCCCTTTTGCAGAATTCCTATCAAAATTTATCACTGAAGACGCTGGGCAGCTGAACACCTTCTATCCATAAAGATTGATAAAAAAAAGGTACTCAGGCTGTTTTAGTGGTATGCTTGCCGAGGTAAAAGCACTCTCCTTAAGCCAGGAAGCTCGTGGGTACCTGCGTGGCCTAGGCGCGGAAGGGTAGATAGGGTAGATTAGGTAGAGGAGGCGCGGGCCGTGCCCGACGCGCCTCCTCTACGAAGCAAAGCTTGGGCTGCCCACCCCTGTGACACAACTTGGGAATGGTGATCCCAAAGCAGAGGAAAACAGTAAGGGAAGATAGCCGCGCATATCTTGCTCAGAGTCTAAGAGATACATCAAAGGTATAGCCTAAATGCTTACTGTATATACGCTCCGCAGCTTTCAAGAATATTAGCGCAGAACTTAGCCGGTAACTTCACAGTCGAGTCCACGACGAAGACCATGCTTGCTTGGGTAAGAGGCACAGAGCAATCATCAACGGGAATCATTAACATTCAATCTAATTATGGCTGACATGAAATGACAAACTTCACCGCTATCTCTGCAGAAGCTTCAGTATTGCGCTAAAAAGGAGTGGCGAGTCGCAACTGAGGACTGTCGCAAGTAGCCGCCAAAGATGACCCCCGGCGCCGTTGTAGAAGCCGGCCGCCAGTGGGATGGCCGACGGCCGGTGTCTGCCCACCACAAGCTCCGGCGAGCGCGGGGCGCCGAGGGCGAAGACTTCGCTGGCGTGCTGGCCGGAGCACTGCGCAGGGAGAGCTCTAGCCCGAGCGGGGCCCTGGGAAAACAGGAGGGGCAAACCGCTTAGCCGTGGGCCAAGCCAGATCAGAACGCAAAAGAAAAGCTTTCACTGGGGGTCCATAGCGTAGATTTATGCTCTCTGCAGAGCATGTTTTCCGCATAACTTCTACATTGTTTTCAAGTGTATAGAGCGGCCTGCCCTGGGGGCAGGTGTTCTGTCATGCTCCGCCAGCCGCCAGCGCATGCTGCCCGACTATGAAACGTTAGCGGGCGCGCCTTTTGGCGCGTTGTCATATCCACCTCCCTTGCGCTGCGAAATCGTACTGTACCAGGGCGATTGTGAGTTTCTAGATGGAGGTGGTACTGCTGAGAGAGATATTATTGTTGCGAGAGACTTTTTCGAAAGGACAAACACGTGTCTGAGGATGAGGTAGAAGGAAAAAGCTTACCTGGTAGCTAACAAGGCCAGACGAGATCTGACGGTCTCGGAGCGCAGTGGAGACGAGAGCTGTCGAGGCAAAATGGTGAGAGACACTGTAGTAGTGGGGAGAGATGCCATCTAACCATCTTAGAACCATTCCATTTAAAGATTCCAGCGATTCACAGCAGGCGAGTGGTGGCAGTGCAGAGTGCCGCAAGTTGCGTGCTGGGTCCTGTGAGTGCTGTGGAAGGAAACTTGGCGATCAAGTGAGTTGGGGGCGATCTTCATAGAGTAGAGCAAACGCCGTATACCTCTAATCTCGGGGCTGGAAGGGCGGGTTTGAAGGCCTTCCGGTAATACGCTGTATTGCTGTGTTTGTGGCCAGTGTGATCAGCTGGGCAGCAGAGTTAGCCGCCGAGATTGTTTGGAACTTTTCGAGACCGAGGGGTCTGCTTGCAGAACACCGGCAACAGTCAGTTGGTTAGCTAAACATTCCGTGCCCGCGGGAAGAGGTGCAGGAACAGTCGTGATTTGGGAACCTGCGAGAATCGGGGGGCAGGCTACGAAGCACTCGCTCGTCCCAGCTATGGCCCGGGGTGTTTAAGCACGGGAACGAGGATGCTGAATGTCGTGTATAGAAGGGGAAGGGCTTAGACGAAGTCTCCCGGGCAGGCCTTACGCGGGCAGCTTGGGGAGGCATGTGTGTCCGTCGCTTCTGGGAGCACGGGGGGCGCCCGCAGTGGACGGCTCGAGGGCTCCGTGACGCTGCCGGACCTCCTGAGAAGAGCGCCCAGGTGCGACGACTGGAGCGGCGACAAGGGTTGCCCGACTTGGGGTGGCTCCCTCAGTGCCTGCAGTAGGCTGGGCAGGACGCCCAATAGGGAGCGGAAGCCCGCCTACAGGGCGGCCGGGGGAGGGCAGCAGACGGTCGCGGACGCGCCCCGAGAGCCCGCTGATAGGGGCGCCGGGGCGTGCAACAGCGCCCGCGGGAGCGCTCGGAAGGGGAGGGTGCCCCTCGGCCTAAAGCAGCGACCCGCTGTAGTTAAGTCGCAGCCCGGCCCTTTAACTATTTAGTGGGCGCCTCCTCCCCCGAAATTTCTTCTCCCCTTCCTTCTTCCTTCCCTCCCCTCCCTTCACCCAGCCTCCCTCCGCCCGCTCATCCTTACCTACCATCCCTCCCCCGGTCCTCCCCGTTCTTCCTTCAGTGGTGAGCCTCGACATTCCTCGCGCGTATACCCGGCCCCTTTGATCAGCATGTCGCGCAAGGACGATTCCAAGGCGAAAGACGCCATTATCACCGTCAACATTGACGATTTTACCAGAACTCGCGACGCGGTAAGTTCATGTCCCTTTTCAACCCTTTTTTTTATGCGGTGTTCTCCCACCCCGCGCGCGAGTAAACAATAACACCCGACAACCCATTCATCATACAATCCCTTCCATACATTCGTTTCTTCCCACTCTTCTTTTGTGGACCTCCTTGATCGCGCTTCCCCTCGCTCTTCGGTTTTGCACCTTACACCCTACTTTGACAGCCCCAATATGGCCCGCAGTCGCATTGCATCGCCGCGACGCGTGCGCCTCTCCGGGGGAGATTTCGCCTTGTCCATCCAACGTGCCGCTCATCTGACCAACGCCGCCTGCACCGGCATTCGCTCTCTTTTTGGCGTTCGCGATCAGGAACAGCTGTGTCTGACATACTCGCAGGTCATTATGAGCCTCGCGACGCTCCAGTCTGCAGTGTCTGATCTCTCGCGCGCGTACATCAACCACGCAAACACGGTGCTGAACCGTGGGAACCTCGACGCCGGCGGTATTACTAGCAACAGCATCACCAGCAGCCTTCTGGAGAATGGCCTGCTTGGTAACCGCCACGCGAGCCCTGGGGTCAAGTCGGAGGCGGGAGAGAAAAAGAAGCGCAAGCGCGCTCCCCACGACCCGAACGCGCCAAAGCGCGCCTTGACCCCCTACTTCTTGTACATGCAGCACAACCGTGCCCAGATCGCGCAAGAACTCGGTGCCAATGCCAAGCCGAAGGACGTGGCCGATGAGGGCACCAGACGCTGGGCTGCAATGCCCGAGGCGCAGAAAGAGGTATGCGCCATCCATCGCCTTGCAGCGCCTGACCGATATTAACACTATTCTCAGGTCTGGAAGAAGCTCTACGCGGACAACCTCGCCGTCTACAAGGAGAAGATGAAGGCATACAAAGCTGGTCTTCCTATTCCCGATGACGACAACATAAAAGCAGCCAACCAACTTCAACAGGACGCTGCTGCTACCGCCGAGGCCGCCTCCGCTGAGGAATCTGAGGAGGAAGAAGAACAGGAAGCAGAAGAGGAGGAGTCTTCTCCGGAGCCAACCAAGGAGCCCACTCCTCCACGCAGTGGCAAGCGCCGCCGCACTGGCGAAAACATCAAGCCGGCTAAGGAAGCCTCATCCCCTTCCAACAAGAAGGGTTCCCCTGACAAGAAGAAGAAGGCCTCTAACTCTAACCCTAAGGCGGAGCCATCCTCGGCTCGAAAGTCCACCGGGGGAGCACCTGATCAGAAGCGCTCGAAGAAGAAGCGTAAGAGCGAGGCGGGCGCAGAGGAATAATTGTCTTCACCCATCCTTCCTATGTGTCTATATGTTGATCTGCAACGCAGTTGGTCAGCTGAGTCTGTTTCGACGGACGATTGAGTGACTTTGATTGGAAATGGCTGTGTAAAATTTGGTGTGAAATGGGCTGGCAGGTTGTGTTTTCTTGTTGATGGCCTTGCTCTATTTACCTGTTCTTGAGATATGTCTCCGGCGGTTTACCTTGAAATGTTTCATGATTGTATTTGAAAACTTCAATGCGTGCAGCAGGTCTGGGCTGGCACATGCAGGGTCTGCGGGGTTGTAACTAGGCTCAATGCCAATGGATTCATTCCCGGTCAAAGTTGAAATACGTAGTTTCCCGGCTTTGCTCTTTTGAATTGTGGAGCAACTGGGAGTTTACTGCTCACGCCGAGCAACGCGCCGTCTGGCTTGGAGCTCTCTACCAAAGAGCTCGACTGGGGCTGCCGCGGGGTTGCTCAAGCACTCGTGCTGCGGTACCCTGCACGGGGGCTCGAGGACAGGCCGAACTCCCCTGTTTGCTGCGGACGGACGCGGGAGAGCTGGTCGCGCTCTCTACCTAGTATTTCCCCTCATTGTGGGAGTCTGTAGACATGTCTTAGAGCAATGCTGCGGGAGGGGAAAAGTAAGGGGTCCGCTGGGGACGGCATCGCTTGGCGTCGAGATAGGGACGGGTCTTATCAGCTCCCCCAGCATTACCCCACCATAAACAGCGATAAACCAGTTCCAGTGGCTCTGTCCAGCGCGGGCTGGGGATCGAGTTCGAGATCCAGGCGATCCCGCTCAACGCCTCCACTTCACTGGATTTCTCCCCTTAACTTGCCTCTTGTCTGACTCCTCGCTTCTTCGGCTGCGAAAGCATCATCTCTTATCGCCCTTTTCTTTTATCAGCCACATCGTCAAGATGCAGCTCATTCCGAAGGAGGTATGTACTCCCTCACTATAAATGTGAGAGGCGCCGTGGAAGATGGAGATGTGGAATGGCTGTCGCCGGAGAATTGAGTTGGCGCAAGGAGCTGGAGCTGGTTTGATATCGACAAAAAGCGCGAGGGGTGATGTTTTATATATATAGGATCTGGGTTTGCAGCTAACGAAAAGATTTTCCTTCCATTCTATCTAGCTCGACAAGCTCGCTATCTCCCAGCTGGGATTCCTTGCACAACGTCGTCTCGCGCGTGGAGTCCGGCTGAACCATGCTGAAGCTACTGTAGGGAGACCATCCTGTGACCCTCTATCGCCACTTCTATATTTTCCTTGAAGGATAAGGATCCTCCCTATCGTCTAGTCAACATGCGAAAGCAAGCCTGGGATAAAAAGCAGGTTTCAATTGCTAATATTATTGGAGTAGGCTTTGATCTCCTCAGTTCTCCAAGAGGTAACGCCCCCTTTTTCTCTCATAAGTTCCTTATCGATGGCGGATATGTCGAACCTGAAGCAGCCACATCTGCTAACGCATGGTGCAGCTCATCCGCGATGGTAACCACACGGTTGCGGACCTCATGTCCATTGGCAAGACCATGCTGGGTCGCCGCCACGTCTTGCCCTCGGTCGTCTCTACCCTCGTCGAACTTCAGGTTGAGGGCACATTCCCGACTGGCACGTACCTGGTAACGGTCCACAACCCGATCAGCACTGATGACGGTGACTTGGAGAAGGCGCTGTACGGCAGCTTTCTGCCAGTGCCGCCCAAGAGCGCCTTTCCGGACCCGAACCCGGAAGATTATGAACCGCAGAAGATGCCTGGCGCTGTGATACCGGTGAAGAACACGAGGGTAGCGCTGAACGCCGGCAGGAAGAGAATCAGGCTCAAGGTCATGAGCAAGGGAGATCGACCAATCCAGGTTTGCAATGCCAAATCACTAATACCATATGTTGAAGATCTCGCGTGCTTACATCTCCTATTCGCTAGGTTGGGTCTCACTACCACTTCATAGAGACCAATCCGCAGTTACATTTCGACCGGTTAAAGGCGTACGGGTATCGATTGGACATACCGGCCGGGACATCCATCCGTTTCGAGCCGGGAGACACCAAAACTGTCACTCTTGTGGAAATTGGAGGGGACAGGATTATCCGTGGAGGCAATTCAATTGCATCTGGAAAAATCGATTTAAACCGAGCAGACGAGATACTGGAGCGGCTGCAAGCAGCGGGCTTCGCGCATGTGCCTGAGCCTGCAGGGGACATGGCGCATATCGACACTTACTCCATGGAACGAGAAGCTTACGTCCGCATGTTCGGTCCCACCACGGGTGACCTGGTGAGGCTTGGGGCTACTGATCTTTGGGTTAAAGTTGAGAAAGATCTTACTGTGCATGGCGATGAGTGTTCATTCGGCGGAGGCAAGACTCTTCGAGAAGGGATGGGTCAGGCCACCGGCAGAAGCGCAGCCGAATGTCTGGATACCGTCATTACCAATGCGTTGGTGATCGACTGGACCGGAATATACAAGGCTGATATCGGTATCAAAGACGGAAACATCGTGGGAATCGGCAAAGCTGGAAACCCCGATGTTATGGACGGCGTCCATCCGAACATGGTTATTGGCTCGTCTACGGATGTCATCGCTGGAGAAAACAAGATCGTGACTGCTGGAGGAATCGACACCCATATCCATTTTATCTGCCCCCAGCAGGCCGATGAGGCACTTGCTTCCGGTATAACCACGATGCTGGGAGGTGGCACCGGTCCAAGTACCGGCACGAATGCCACCACCTGCTCACCAGGTCCGAACCATATCCGTCAGATGATCCAGGCATGCGACAGCTTGCCCGTGAATATCGGCATCACTGGAAAAGGAAATGATAGCGGCAAGCAGAGTCTACAGGAGCAATGTCGTGCAGGTGCAGCCGGGCTGAAGTTACACGAAGATTGGGGCTCCACGCCCGCTGCCATCGATACTTGTCTCGAGGTCTGCGACGAATTCGATGTCCAGTGCATGATCCACACAGACACACTCAACGAGTCTGGTTTCGTGGAGCAGACGATCAAGGCCTTCAAGAATCGCACGATCCATACTTACCATACCGAAGGAGCTGGAGGCGGGCATGCCCCCGATATCATCTCCGTCGTCGAGCACGGGAACGTGCTTCCAAGTAGCACAAACCCGACCAGACCATTCACACTCAATACCCTTGATGAGCACCTTGACATGTTGATGGTCTGCCACCATCTGTCGAAGAACATCCCCGAAGACGTTGCTTTCGCGGAAAGCCGTATCCGCGCCGAGACAATCGCGGCAGAAGATGTCCTTCACGACCTCGGAGCCATCAGCATGATGTCGTCCGACTCGCAGGCAATGGGCCGCTGCGGTGAGGTGATCCTGCGCACATGGAACACGGCGCACAAGAACAAGCTGCAGCGGGGACCGCTGGAGGAGGACGAGGGAACCGGCGCGGACAACTTCCGCGTCAAGCGCTACATCAGCAAGTACACCATCAACCCCGCAATCGCGCAGGGCATGTCCCATGTTATCGGAAGTGTGGAGGTGGGCAAGGTGGCGGACCTTGTCCTGTGGAACCCCAGCAGCTTCGGAACCAAACCGGCTATGGTCTTGAAGAGTGGAATGATAGCAGTCGCTCAGATGGTTTGTGCACACCTGAACTCGAATATTCAATAAAAGAAAGGTCCACTGCTAAGAACAGTAACTCTAACAGGGCGATCCAAACGCCTCGATTCCCACCGTTGAGCCGATTATCAACCGGCCACAGTTCGGGGTAAGTACATACCTTCATTTCTCCGACAGCTATGTCGTTTCCTTTTTGGACCTTTTTTTTTCACTTCTTCTAACACCTGAATCCTCCACCCGCAGGCCTTCCTCCCCAACACCTCCATCATGTTCGTCTCCCAGGCGTCGATCGACCTCGGCATCATCGCATCCTACGGCATCAAGAAACGCGTCGAGGCCGTCAAGAACTGCCGGAACATTGGGAAGAAGGACATGAAGTACAACGACACGATGCCCAGGATGAAGGTCGATTCGGAGAATTATGTAAGTGTGGATTGCAGAATCTTTCTTTTTCCATTATGCTATTTTGTCCTCTTGGGGGGAATGGTTTGTTTTAAGAGAATATACTCCATCTAGAACCCTCCGTTAAAGAAGAACATGATAGAAACTTGATGCTAACTGCTCGGTTGTTTCAGACTGTCGAAGCGAACGGCATGCTCTGCGAGGCGGAGCCCGCGTCCGAGTTGCCGCTTACGCAGCAGTACTTTGTCTACTGAGCGATGATGGAGGAAGGGTCTTTTCCTTTTGGTTAGGGAACCGTTTGGTGGGATTGAAAATGGAGAATATAGTAGTATATCTAACTGTTCAGCCCTCCTACGTATATTCATCTATTTATTTATACTGTATTTACCCGTTACGACTGACTTAGTTTTCTGCTTTTATTGCTAGTTATGATGATGATGATCCATGGATTATTGTTAAATTCAATTTAGCATTCCTAGTTCAGTTTAATTACTGTACAGGATAAAATAAAGAAAAAAGAAATCAAAACCGTCATGTCAATCCCATATTCGTGGACTTTTTTTTCGGTTTTCTGTCTCTTGCAGTATCGATTCCGTTGGTCATCAGTAGTTCAAGTTCCCATCCGTCCCGTTCACGCCGCCATCGCCAATCTCATAAAGACATACACAGTATTAGCTAGCTCTCTCCTTGTAAAGGAAAAAAATTAAAGAGAGACAGAGAAAAAAAAGAAAAAAACCTATTATCCATACATGTCCAGCAGAGTTGGGAATTCGTCCCATGTCAATCTGCCCGCCATACGCCATAGTAACTAGTTAGGCGCCGAGTAAACTCCCCTTCCAACCCATTCAGTAGCAGGTAGTTAGTTATCATCCCTCCATCCTTCAATCCCAGAACCCGATGCCTTCCTTGAATTCGGATTTCCCTTCCGTCCATATCCATTTTCTCAGACTAAGAGTACAGTATTAGGCTGCTAATTCTTCTCGCAGACTGTGTTTGTATTCTTCTTAGTGTAAGGAGACCCTTGAAAAGGAAAAAAAGAAATCTCTCGGTCTGGGTTTCTCAGTGTCGTTTATCGTGTGATTGTATGGTATAGTAGTTGTAGTATGTGTCGTTCATTCATTGAGAAAAAGCTCAATGCTCAAAGCTCGATCTCCTCCTCCGTATGATTGTTCCCCGCCGACAGCAGCGCCACGTCACTCCAGGCGTCGTAGCTGCCTGCCCGCGCTGCGCGGTACGCCGCTTTGCGGGTGCGGATGGCAAGGGTGCGGGTGAATGTGTTCCTTTTGTTCTTCTTGGTGGTGGTGGTATCCGTGTCCGTGTCTACGTCATGTGGAATTGGAATTGGACTGCTGCTGCCGTCTTGGAGTGGATTGACGACCATGATGTAAGCGGAGTCGAAGTCGGAGTCTTCTCCTGCTGCTTCTTGGAAATGGTTCTGGGAGTCGAAGGCGGCATCGGAGAGAGTTAGTTGGCTCTCCTCTTGCTCGGTGTTGGTGTTGCTGTCCTTGTTTTTGGTGGTAGTGGTGAGGCTGTCAGTGTCCAAGTCGGCTGGCTTTGTGGACTTTGTGTTTGTGCTAGAGGCGTGCGGGTTGTCCTCCTCGAGATGTGACTGCTTGTTTGAAGAGGTCTGTTGCTGCTGCTGCTGCTGCTGTTGTTGTTGCTGTTGTTGTTTTTCTCGCTCTGCTTGCAGTTGACGCTGGTATTCGTCCTCTTCTGCCTGCAGGTCCGGCGGAAGAGGATGGACGTGGAAGAGCAGTTCGTGTCTCCTCTCCATCAGCATTCTCCATATCGTGCGGATTCTAGCGCGTCGAAGCTTGTACGCTTCTTCGTCCTCCTCAGACTCTGAGCCGAGTATGGATTCATCTTGCCCAGGTTGCAAATCTTCCTCGTGCAACTCCGGCTCCGGCTCACACGATGGCTGCGACTTTGTGATGATCGGGCGACCGTCCCTGCCTCTCTTCCTGATCAAGCCGCGTTTGATCATCTCATTCTTGGCTGCGCTGCGTCTTGTCATAGTGTTCCTGTTAATAAATTTCTGAATGTTCGGGATGTCTTCTTCCTTAGCCGTGACTGTGCGAGCTTCATCGATATCAAGATCGACATCAGAATGGATGCTTGGAAGCGAGAGCGCAGGAGAGGAGCTTCTGGAGCTTGCATACTCGTTGTCTTTCTCCTTTGCCTTCGACTGTTTCTGGTTCATAATGTGTCGCATTTGGTTATCGTGTGTGAAATTGTCTCCAGAACACAAATGGCCAAAGAGAGTGCTCATGGAGATCTCTTCACTCCAGGTCTCTGGGTCAACGGTACAAGGAAAGACTTCTTTCGGCTTGAAAGCTGAAACGAACTCACAGAGTTCTGTGTATGAGGAATGACGGGAATATGGGAAATGCTGGTCTGTTGTTAGAAGCTTGACTCTTCTTGCGCTGGAGATGATTGACATCAAAGAGGGTGAGGGAGCAGGGTAGAAAGAAAGTCACTTACAATCACATTTGGCAATTGGCATTGGTCTTTGTCTTGCCTATCGGCCGACGTAACCCTCCGCGTGAATGAACTGTCCTCTATGTTTTTCCGAGACTGGCCGTCACTGAGGATCGTGACCAGTTTTCTGAGGGATATGTCAGAATCCTCATTCAGACCGTACTCGTTGAGCGAAAGAGCCCTCCTCTTTGATTTGAAGGCTGAAAATAGGGCTTCCCTAGTCTGTAAAAGCTTCTCGCGATCATGGATCTGTTCCAAACACAACTTTTCCAGCTGCTCGACTGCAGATTCATCTGGCAGTTCAAGCTCGTGAGTTTGGTACAGGTCCCCAGACCCACCACCTGCTCCAGTCTCAGGCACCTCTGAACCATCCTCTGTACGTGTCACGATGGGTATGATGTAGACAGCCTTTCCAGAAGCGACCGTGGAGCAGAACACCCCAGGCTCGCAGCTGTGGATGCGGGAAGTTTCGTCGTCAGTCAGACACCCTGAGACAAACTTATTTCCCAGGTCGAACCCGCTGAGAAAAGGTGCTTCGTTCGCCCTGTTTCTGTCCCGAGGACTTGGACCAAGTGACCGGTAGAGTTCGAATTGATACCGATCTACATGAATCTAATTTGTGTTAGGACTCGACAACAAGGATATACAAGCTAGAACGTACTTTGGAATTCAAAGCCGCAGACAGAGTTTGCCAGACGTCTTCGTAACCAAAGGTCCATGCTCGAAAATAGAAGATTGTATCATCCGGATAAGCCTGGACTTTTTCCAGAAGCTCCCTTATACCTTCAGCTTTCGATGGAAAGTCACGGTAGATATCGGGTTTGACGGCGAAAGTAGTGTCAAGATAGATCTTGTCGAGTCGTTTTTGTCCAAGTGTATATGGGATGAGGACAGGGTTCCTGATAAGGCTGTTCACCCACCAAGTCTCAGCTGCTAACGTTAGAAATAGAATTGCATGTTTGTCATTTGAGGACATGTAACAGACATCCCCCACCAAATAACATCTATATGCATGCACACTACTTACCGCGAATATCACCCGAATACAGAATTGCCTTGCCATCTCCTTCGATGAGGAACATCACAGCGCCCGCGCAGTGATTGGCATCGAAAAGGGTGACTCGGATCCGCAATCGAGGAGTCAGTTCAATCTCCGTGGGCGTGTTCAGTGGAATTGGACGCTGCGAGGGGTTCAGCACTTATGTATATTCGACCTTAAAGGCGAGCTTACTAGCAACTTGGCTAAGTGCTTATAGTGCTGCTTCCTCGACTCCAGGATTCCTTTGCTGAAATTCATGCGGTGTGGATATTTTTCGATACGCAGGAGAAGCTGATTTTGATTTGGCAGTTAGAGCAAAATAATTACATATACACAATGGAGTTGACGGGCGTTGGCCCACTGGAAAGGGGTAAACCCTCTTCCTTAATATTACTGAATCGCCAAAGTCGAAGTGATGGAATGGCCAGTTTTAAAATATAAAAAAAGCTCGACTCACCTCTCTCGTTGCAGCTGAGCAATAGATGAAGGGAGCCCGCAAGGACTCCAGACCTTGGAGGTGATCACTATGAACATGGCTGAGGAAGCATGCCAACGGGGATGGCCTGTCGGGATTCTTGCGGAAATAGTCGACTGCAGCTTTCAGTATCAATCAGGCTAGAAACTCAAATGGATTCAAACTTACTCCTGATGAAAGGAAATTCTGTCGATAGTTAGCTATTTGTAAGTATGACTTGCGATATCTGATACCGCATACCTTCGATGATCCCGTCAAAGGTCGACATCCTGAGAGGATATGCTGGAGCCTACAAATTGGCTGCCATGACGGCTTTAGGGTAGCTGGAAGAGACAGAATCAACGGGTATTACAGAGATAACTGAGCACCAGTCTATTTCCTACCGAGTGGACTCTGGCTGATGCCTGGCAGAGTTCTCGCCAGATTGCCTTGGGACTGAAGTCTGGATACAGGAAGACACGTGACCCATAGGTATTTTTTGGAGAATCCAGAACGATCGAGATTGTCCGGCTTTCCGAGAACCTGGAAGCTGCCGCTGCTACTGGTGATGATTCACGGCGGTCTTCTCCGCGATACGGCAATAATAATGATAAGAATTCTTACGTCCACAATCCTGGATCGTACTGTGGCCCAGGACGTCTACGAAGGGTAGGCGTGGCCATGAGATCCCTGGCCCCGGAGAAGCACCACGGTGATGACACACATATATCCATACACTGTAGATCAGCCTTGATAATCCAGCATGGGCGCAAGGAGCGTTGCAAGGTGGATATCTGGCGTGCGATGCCACGATAGGCAGGCGACGTTGCAGGAGCACCGGCGACCACGGTGGCCATGCAGCCAGCGCCGCTGGGAAGCGCCCTGCGCAGTATGATTAGCGGACGATTCACCACCACGCAGTCCAGCGCATGTTTGCATTGTCCACTCCAGCCCTGCAGCCGGGTGCTGTGAAGATACAGACAGGACTCAACTTGTCACAACTGGAGGTGTGCTGCGTTGGTCACTTGCGCGGAGAATCCGGTCAGCAGGCATCTGCCGCCTGTTCATAAAAAGCCTGTTCCTCTGCTTCACTGCTCTGCAAGCCATCATCTTCCACGTCCACGTCCACGTCCAGAGCATCCACGCCCTCCACGACAAGCTCCATCCGATCCGATCGGGATGTGCAGTTGAGACTCTCAAAGTTCCCAGTCGACTCGCCGGCCTCGTGCGGGATCTCGGAGGCGAGCGAGCTGGCCTGGCCCCAGCGCTCGCGTACCTGAAGCTAGGCGCCTCGCCGTCTCACATCCTTACCCTCCTTGTCCTGGACTGCTCGTCTGCCATTCGTCGTTGCGCACTCGACCGGCGGGAGATCCCAGAGAGTGCCAATCTTAGATCGTCATCTACTCAAGAGTCGAGTCTCCACGTCTTCGAAGACGTGGATATAACTCCTCTGGTGGCCCCTCCGGCGGCATAGTCCCACGGCCCTACCAGCACCACGTTCCGTCATACTTGCTTTTCTCTGCCAGTACAAAGCATCTCCATGAAGGGCGCCGGTCGCACGATCGGTCCTGTCTAAACTTTCAGAAACACCGGGTGGATTGCTCCAGTCGAAGGCAGACGCTTCACTTCCAGCGCCCCACTGTTGACAACGGTTTGGGCTCGCCCTCTTCTCTGGGTATATTATCCCTTGATACGGAGCAAGTCCCGTCAATTGAGATCGTGGTGACAGAAAGCTGGACCATCCCCTGTGCTCCGTCTGGCTATAAAGTTCTCTGCTGCCTGCTTCTTCTCATCCCTGAGAGAGAAGATCATCTAATCCGATAACGTGCTGCTCTATTCATAGTACCAGGCACCCTGGTGGTTGCACTCTCGGTTCGGTTTCATCCCTTGACGACCCATATCTGAGCGCTGCTATTCCACGAGTCCTTTCCACCTCATCACCACGAAAGCTTCCCGTTCCCACTTCAGCGCCCAATATACCTGAGCGATTCACTCTTTGCAAACCAGCGTTGAAACCAGTCCGGCCTGAAAAAAAAAAAAAAAAAAAAAAGGCTACGGCAGAGGGTTACGCTTCTTGACGGTTCACCATGCATAAACCTTCCATTGCTCAGATCGTCTACAATGCGATGTTTCCTCGACCCCGTCCCACTGACCCTGCCTCGTTCTCGGCACATATCACGCGAAATCTAGTTCCGGAAGTCCGTATTGAGACCTCCACCTTCTATGGCTCTCTGGACTGTATTGAGGCTCAGTACCCGGGGCTCGATTATTCATATCCACCTCATCGAATGCGGCTAGGCCGCTTTCACTGGCATCGCAAGTTGTTCAAAGTGTTCGACGAGCTGGGTTTGACTGAGGCAGAAATTTCCTCTCTATGTCGATGGGAGGGCACCAAGTCGGCTCGAGAAAGGTACGAAAAAGAGGAAGGTGTCATCGTCCGAGACACAACTGCCGACAATATACGAGCAGCGACACCGCCTCCACCACCTACGATTACTGTACACTCGGAGAATCTTACGGAGTTACACAATGAGCGAGAACTGGAAATGGAAGCTCCAGATGATGATGTAGTCGATGATGTGCCGGAAGAGGAGATTGGCTACCACTCTGAAAACAATGAAGATGAAGAGTCAAGCGATGAAGAGATGGAGAGCTATGGAGTTGAGTTGAATAACCGTCTCCTCGTTGCAACGGCTGCGCGGGAACAAGGGGCGGACGTGCCGCTCGACGAGGATTGGGAGCAGTGGTTGAAGGAGGCTGTGGAGAGGGGGGGTTACACAGACATGATCAATGCGATCAGAACAGGGCAGCCCCTCAGTTTCTCGTCAAACCACCCGTCTTCATCACTGCCAGTTCCCAGCACTACAGGCATTGCTGCGCCGTCGGCGTTGATCTCGGAACAACTTCTTCTATCCACACCGACCAATATGGTGCCTCCAATTATGTCCCCGAATTCCGCTCTTCAGCGTTCTTCCGATTATCGGTCTGGGACTCCACGATGAGATCTGTTTGACCGGATGCAGTACAGTCAGCTACATCTCTATTCAGGGAGTGACATTCCGAACTTATCGCTTCTGTCTATTCCTCTGCTATTCGGTGTGAAGGTCATTTTATTGGTGTGCATTCATGGCGCTTTTTGTGGCATCAGTCTGTTCTGGCTCCTGGTGTCATCTTTCATCGGTCCCATGGCGTTATTTCCAGGTTTTTATGCCTTTTACGAAGAGTATGCTCTTCCAGAAATTGTGGCGGATATGCCGTTCCATAGATTTTATGATGTTCCCCTTGTCTTTCAGCCCTTTTTATGATTTTTTATCAAATACCCTAGCGATTCTTCGGATAAACGAATTACAAACTAGCTAGTAACACTGCAGTGCACAGTATCATACTCGAGGAATATACAATGATTGCAGTGCTAACTTTGATAATACTGTGCAAACGGGGACACAGGAGCTACCAGTGAGTCTCTGTAGGAAGCCAGTCAAGGAGAATCATATCTTTTCCTATATCAGTACGTCTTAATAAGTTAAGCCGTATAATAGCGAATAGTTGATCGATCCAACAGTAAGCGCCTAGGTACCCCAGAGACCGAAGGCACGGAAGGCTTGTACTCTGCAGCTTTAGCATCCTGATCAACAATGAAATAGCTTATAATCAGCCCAACCAATAATTCACCGATGGACCATTGTCATGCAGTTTTAGGCTCGACACGATTGGTGTTATTGCTGTCGACGCTGTCTTGTAGCGCTCTAGATCGGCCCTCCGAAGCCGACTAGCCGACTCCAGTTCCCCAGGCTAGAGCCTCCCCGCGTCTCCCACCCAAGTCGCGACTCGCACCATTCATAGCAACCAATGATGGCCTTCAATGCGCAACCGGTAGACGCGTGATGTTTTCGTCAATTGACCTGAAACTTTTATTTGGAATTATGCCTTGGATATTATTGCGAGTTGAAAAACTGTCGTGAGGCTGGAATGCCGCGCTCAGCGACCTCTTCGCTCGACAGCAGTCGCTCCGACCGACCATGATAAAGGCTATCTTTTACAGTAAATTCGATACCCAGGAGGGCAAGTAGAGAACCTCCAATTCTCTTCTCATAACCAGCAGCTGACAACACCAACCTCAGGTCCCAAGGTCGTCCATCAAGTCCCCGATGGCGCCATCGTTCCCTCTGCGACGGCCCCGCAACAGCAACCTATCCTCACCTTCTCCGACATCTCCTTCTTCGTGATCCCCCGGCAGGAGCTCTGCGGGAACCTGCTGCAGGTTTGCACGGGCGGGTATCGCATCCTCGGGTACCCGATCTGTATGAAGTCGCCGCGCTATGACCGCAACGAGTTCATCTTCAACTTTTGCATCGTCTTGGCCGAGGAGGAGGACTTCAGCACATACAAGAGTGTCGTGCAGAAGCTGGCGCATTTGATGCATGGCTTGGAGGAGCAGAGCGGGTTCCTGTCGCGGGACCATTCGAAGAGCGGGGAAGGGAAGGTATACAGTCTGTGCGAGACGTTGATGGAGGATTTGAATAATTACTGCGAGTGCATGATTCCGATCGGTATTGTTTCCATATTTCAGTGGATGAAGCGATTAGCCGACTGACCATCCTATCTCCCAGATGAACTGAATACGTTGAACATCAAGCTCTTTCCAATCTATCCGGCTCCTCCGCCTGTCAAGGCGTGGCACGTCCCGCTGTTTACAGTTCGCTACGAGGCTTTTATGGACGAGAACTGGGATCTCACAATGCAAAGGGTAAATAATTCTCCTTGGCTATTTACCTGTTTAGTTTGCAGACCAATTGTTGCGTGACTTTGAAAACTGAGGTCTTACGAGCTTGATTCCTACCTAGATCGTCCCATATATCAACGGCGTGAACAGCGTGCGCATCATCTCGGTCCTCGCCGATGCGGACTTCTCTCTCACCTGCCGCGCTATCAGACATCTCCTCTACTACGGATGCATCTTTCTCCTGGACATCTTCTCCTTCTCCGCCATCTACGCGCCCACGGCGCAGTTCAGCTCCACAATCGCATCCGACGAAGAGATGCAGAGAGAATGCGCCCGCTACGTCAACACCCGCTTCGCCCCTGTTCCAATCAATATGGCACCGCCGTCCACACCCAATGCAGGTGCCCGAGCATCCAGCTCCCGCAGTGAAGCCGCGACCAGCAGTAGCAACCTTGGTGGCCACCGGTACGACAGCGACGACATCTGGCCGCTCGTTGGCGGCACCGGCAACGAGAACGGCAAAGGCCGGGAGATCGTCGACGGCGTCGGAATCGTCGAACTTTACGCAAGCCTGAAACAGGGTCAGAGCGTCAAGCAATGGTACTTGAAGCACAGCCGCGAGCTAGCAAACATCGACATCCGCCGCTTCATCACCTTCGGCATCATCAAGGGTTTCCTGTACCGCGTGCACAAGTACGCGATTGCCACAGGCCAGCCCGCACCTACACCACCGGCCACGCGTGCCACGACCCCCGCAACCTCCTCCTTCCACGGCGTCAGCAGGCTCGGCTTCTCCCACGCCTCGAGCGCGGGGGGAGAAGGGCTCAGAAGCCCCAGGAGCATCCGCGAGCACGACAATGACGATGACCACGACCACGACGATAGCAGATACGAAAGCATGCTCTCGTCTTCGCGGTCCGTACCACTTCGGGGCCGTCCTGGCTCTGGTGCCGGGTCCGTGGTGCACCTGGAGAAGGAGAACGAGGACGAAGACGAAGATTTCATTGACGACAAGACGCTGTCCAAGTATCTCGATGGGCAGCACTGCTTCGACCAGATCTGTACGGAGTTGGAGATTAGCGAGAAAGAGCTGACGGCGCGGTTGAAGCGGTATCCCGGTGAGGTGCTGATCATTCATCGATGAGCCAAGCCACCCATGTATCTATCTATTATCTTAGTCTTTTGATTTCTTTGTGATGTTTTATGATACCTCAGCGTAAGAGATAGCGGTTACGTTATCATTGGTATTCAGGAGTACACACATAGATGATGGATTGTGCATTGCTGTTTGATTCAAAACCACGAAGAAATCCTCACCGAACTCTTTTGATATATATATGATGTCCAGATGAAAAGTCATTGTTATGTTGTGAAGACCCCGATGATCCTTTGAAATTTGTCGCAGAAAAACACGTGTTCAATGTAATTGATAGAGCCTACCCCTTCCCAATAGCCCTCCTGACGCCAGATATATGACCATCATCATCGTCTCGCTACTCGGCTCTCAGCTCAGTCCGAGCAGGCGCACGGATGATGACGACCCATTAACCCATTAAACATGCACACTTAGACAAATATGTACAGCCTAGAAGAAAACAAAAGCTTGACCGGTCTACTCCGGTACAGGGGAACTCGACCAATCCGTCATTCCTGCTCCTCCTCCCAGCCCTCTAGTTCCGCCTTCTCATACTCCGCCATAATGACTGGATCAAAGATCGTCTCGCCCTTTTTGGGCACGCTGAGCTTGCAGTCTTTAAAGACAGGTCCGATGCATTCCCGCCAGCGCTTACGGCGGTCCATGAGCGTTCGTGCAACATCACCGATGCCTGGGCGACCGACACCCGCAGCGCTGACGACGTGGCTTCCACCACCAGCTCCACCGGGACGGTGCTTGGCTTGCGAGCCCTTCTTGCTCTTCCCCAGCGTGCGCGTACGTCTCAGATACGCCTGCTGCACCTGGGCGTCGAGGTCATCGTGGATGGTCATGTACTCCTGATACGCCATGCGCTCGCGGGCGATCTCGAGGAGTCGCGCCTTCCGCGCCCCGTTGATAATCATCTGTTTCTTCAGCTCGCTCTGGAGGAGACGCAAACGTTGTGCGATGTCATCGTCATAATGTGCATCGTAATCCGGGTTGTCGTCCGGGCCAAGGAAGCCCACATATCGGAGTTCTGCCTTCAGACGCTCATCAAGCTGAGCGTGTTCCAGTTTAGCGGCAGGGACTTTGAAGCTACTTGGAGAAGCGTCAGGAAAGGATGTAGCAGAAGGTAGAGGTTTGTTGTCTGGTTCACTGGCTGGGTGGTCAATGTCCATAGCCGAGTCGCCATTTAGCACGCCGTTCGCCGAAGATTCTCCGTTGGCAGTCCCGTTCGCGGTGTTCTCCTCTGGAGGAGCACGGTGCTCGTAACGGAGGAGAGAATAGAGACGGCTAACCAGGGGCCCGACGGAAACCTTATCCGTTTCCGCTGTCTCATCGGTAATCTGATCGATATTACCACGGCCCTGGTTCAATGGAAGGCGTTCCCTCTCAGGATTCGACTGATCAACGCCAAGCGCACCATCCTCTTCCGCCCATATCTCAGTGTAGTGCTTCTTTCCACGTCGAGGCATGATAAAAGGTGTGGTACGATCTCCCTAGTCGACGTCAGTGTGAATGGGATATGATCGAGGAAAATGGAAAGACTAACCCTTTCTTTTAAGAAAGCAATGTCCTCCTCAGTTAGGGGACGGACATAGGGATCAATGTACGAAGCGAACGTGTTGGCGCTGACTTGGTTTGTAGGCCTCGAGTTGCTGAAATCCTTATCTGGCGGCGTACCAGCCATCAGATGGCTTAAATCACTTTTAGGAAACGAAGCGACACAGTAGATTTCTTTCTTTTCTTCATCTGTCATCCCCGGTGTCACTTCACGAATATGGTATATGGTCGGATCGTCGAACGTCAGCGGATTGGGCCCAAAGACTTGATATTGAGGAACCGTTGGCGCTGGTTCCGGTTGGTGCGAGTCCGAGCTGTCTTCTGACAACGGTGAACATGCCGCCGGTACCTCACCAGCACCAGCAGGTGGAGGGGACGCCAATGAGGGGGGAGAGAGTGAGGACGTGCTGCCCGACGCAAGGTTCTTGGTCCTTTTCGACGACGGGGAAACAGTTTCGCGGCTGCGTTTGCGCTCGCCTGAGCATAAGCAGTCAGTAAAGTCAGCCTTCTCCAACGGTTTCACATTTTCCATTGTTGTCGTCGCCTGGATAGGATACGGGTATAGGAGCGAATGAATTGACATGAAGTGGGGTTGTTGCAGGAAAGTTGATTCTCGACGAGATCCATGCCACGTTGAAGACGAGGTGAATGAATGCTGAAATTGCCGTGACTTACCTTCAATTCCTCCATCCTGCCTGGTTACCTCGTGAGCACCGTGTGATAATGGACGCTCTTCCCTGAGAGTTCCGCGTTCTTTACGCTTCTTCAGTTTCCCACCCTTAGATGCCCGGCCACCCTCTTCGTCATCCTCCGCCTCTCGCTTCATTTTCACTCTATCTTCAGCATCCCGATCAAGGAGTTCCTGCTCCCTTTGATCCTCCACTACCTCCTTCCTTCTCTGCGATAGCTCTCGCATCCCCGCATTGCAAGCATCGCTGCGGGCCTCTGCAAGTTGACTGAGTGTCTTGAGCTGTTCAACCAGCACTTCCAGCGACTTGGAGTCTGGGATTATGCCTCCACCAAATCGTTCCAGGATGTCAGAATATTGTACGGTCGAGGGTACGAGAAGCTGGGAGACGTCGCTATCGAGGTAGCCCGGGACGGAGGAAGCACCCGTTGCGGTGCTGGCGCTGAGACCGGAGCTAGGTGTGGTATTGCGACTACGAGATTGCCTGACCTCGCGGCCCTTGCCCTTCCCCTTGTTGGCGAGAGGCATCCTGGGTGGAGGAAGCAGATGGCGGCCGTACTGTGGCGGGCGGGAGGTGTCTCTGACGGCGTTATCAGGGGGCTCAACGGCAGACGTCTGCGGATCCCTGGAGAATCAATAGAGGAAAATGCAATGCAATCCTGAATCAGACCGTTGGGGCTCAACAACGCATATTGCCGTACAGGAGGAGCGCAGAAGGCGCGTTTCGGTTGATTCCAGCTCAACAAACAGGAGGTGCCACAACACACATAAGTCCAGGCATCTCCCGTTAGGCAGGAGATGGACCGAGAGGTGTCTGATAATGCGACAATGAAGACAATCTATGCAGCAACGAGCGGGCGGTGGTCGTCGAGATTTGCACGGCAACTTGACATGTCGTTGCCATCGCTGCCGGACGTGCTCCCACCAATATCACGTGACACATAGCTTCTCCACGTCTCGGCACCGGGGAGTCCGGGGCCCGGTACTGGAATGGTACGGTAAGCGACCATACGCTCCCACATTGCTGGCGAGGGAGCGATAGAGATGTCTGAAGGCTTCCCTCTCACTTCTCCTTCTCTTTCTCTTTATCTCTCTGTAGAGTTGCTCAATTCTTGCAAAGCCCACAAAGCAGTGAGCCTTTGTATGCTTCTTGAACATCTACTGTGTAGTAAGGAGTAGACCGCGCCCGCTCTCCGTAGGGCTGTGCTCCACCGGCGATCCACGGCCGCGCGAACCCCATCGAATAGAGCTCCCGAAGTCTCTAGCTCCTAGACAACATGGGTCGCATTCCGCCAAGGACTTCTCGATTGCACGGAGGAGGCCGATGTGTCTGTCGTGCACTGCTCTCTGTCAGACGCCTGTGAACCCCGCAAGCCTCGTCTTGTCGTCTGCAGCCGGCGCTTTTCCCCTCCAGCCACCCCGGCGTCTTCATGACGCTGCTGCTTTCTTTTGTCCAGCTTTCTGGCCTTCTCTGAAAGCTTCTCTTCTTTTCTTGTGTATCTATGCGTGGTGGAAGATCGATAGGTCTTCTGCCCAATCAGCTTGCAAGTGCCAGTCCTTCCCATTTGTCTATTGTTGCTGTCTGTCGCATTCTTCGTATTATAACCATTTCCTTCATGTCCCTTGAGGATCATCCCAGAATGACATGCCACATCTGATTCTGCTGACTTTGACTTCATCCAAGAGTCTCTTGTCGCAGAAAGCGGTTGCAGCATGAGTATGTCTCCCAGAGGCTGGACGCGCCAGATAAACTGCCCTTGTGCTTTACGTGGTGTTACCGACTTTCCTCCATAGCACTGGCTATGATTTGACTGATTCCGTAATCCCGAATCTCTAGCTGCTGAATCATTGACCTCGTCCGTTACTCTCTTTGCGGGACCGGGCAGACCTCTACACCGACCTCCGTTCGTCAATGTGAGATCGCTCTTCACTATCACCTGTCCTACTCCCAGATCTGACGGCGGACGTATAATTCAGGAAAGCATCTCTTTTCGTTTGGTTCTCGATGGCACGGTCCAGACCTTGTCCCCTAATAAAACTCCCGACGGTCACTCCTTCGATGGGTTACTATTCGTCCCTAGTCTCGACCCTCGTGATCCTTGCAACAACATCACGGCACCCTTTATTCCTTGCACCCGTGAGGCAGATCTTCCAGATCTCGGCTACAGCATTATTGGCTTGGCGCCCTGGGTTTCTGTGAATTGCACACAGGCTTATCTTGCTGCATCTAGAAAGGCCGCGGTTACAGCTCTTATATTCTACAAACCGAGTCATTATGACTCAGGAAAACCGCCTCCTGCTAGCGACTCTACATGGAGTCTAGATGATGGAGGCGCTTGGAAAAAGGACAATAAATATCCAGTGTATGCCATTCCAGGTTCAGCAGGTGCCACGTTGATGCACGAGCTTGCTCAATACCCGGGGAATCTGAGCAGCGTCGAAAATGCTACTAGTTCCGCTGAGGTTGAACAAGCTGAGCATGCAAGGCTTTATGTTTATGCTCTTATTAATCTAAGTGAGATTCTAAGGAACTGAAAATTGTAGTTTGCCAGTCTCGCTGACAGTCGTATAGAGAAAAACAACGGCAGACTTCCTAGCCTCTGGATTTCCATCCTAGCAATTTTGGGAATCCTCCTCTTCCTCATTATGTCATCAGCTGTTACCATGCGAATTTTGCAGAGGAGACGCCGCGAGAACCTACGAAGACGGATCTTGGCCGGAGAAGTTGACCTCGAATCTCTCGGCATAAAACGGACGAATGTGCCTCCAGAGGTCCTAGATAAGATTCCACTCTATACTTATCCTTCTCTTGCCACTCCGTCTAGAGCTGTTTTACGAGAGGACAAGAAGCCGCCCTGTGCTTTTGTCGAAGATAATGATGTTGAATCTCCTGTTGAACAGGCCTCGCAAAGTAGCTGCAGTTCCGACTTGAGGTCTTTCGCGATCAAGGAAGACAGGAACGTCAGAGAGATCCCTGCTCTTGCAAAGAACACTAACCAAGAAAAGCGGCTTACGTATTCCCAAACTACCTGCGCCATCTGCCTCGACAACTTTGTTCCCGGTTCTTCTACGGTCCGTGAACTGCCATGCGCTCATATATTCCACCCCGAATGTATAGACAATTTCCTCTTACAGAACAGTAGTCTTTGTCCTCTGTGCAAGAAGAGCGTTCTTCCACCAGGTTTCTGTCCTGACAGGGTGACCAATCTCATGGTTCGCCAAGAGCAGCTGATGAGAAGACACCATCAACACAACAGTAATGTGACAGCTGGAGAGCATCGTTTCCCTGCCGTCAACTCCATGCAGCTGCGAAGGGCCCAGGTGCCTCCGCCAGCGGCGGGTTACCTTATGTCTTTCTCTGACAGTGGGTCGACCTAAACCACCTCAGTGCCAGGAACCAGGCGATAGCAACATCACTACTTGTCCAGCAATCCGTTCTATCAGATGGTCTAAATCCCTTCGCCGACCAAGATGACGATAACACGGCTGTCGTTCAAAGCCAGCATGAGAGAATGCGGGGAAGGGCCGTGACGATGCTTGGCCGGCACCGGACAGTTGAATACGAGAGGGAACGCTCAGAGACTATGCCGAAATGTAGGCATCTTTACCTAGCCTTAATTGCAGGCTGGCATTGTTTCTGGCCTGAAACTCCCTGGCTCAGGTCCTAGTCCAGCCGTACACTCCCATGTTATCGAAAATATGCTTTGCCAACTCGGAATCTCACAGGGAAGAGAGTTCTCCGTAAATTCTTTGCAAAGTTCTTGACACTTTAAATATAACTCCTCCAGCATCGATCGAGCTGCGACGATTTCCATCAAAGAACGGTTACGCAACGAGGCGAACGAACTATGGGAGTTGGATTTACGTTCGGCTGGACACGTATGGAAGTTCCGGAATCTTACCTTTTGTATAAAATGTGCATTATGTGGCTGGAGATAGCCCCTTGACTTGGTTTAATATTTATGTTTATTTCAGCAGTTGACTTTGTTTCCTTTTGTATTCCAATTTTATTGGAATTTTGTTAACTTTTTAATCTCCTATTGTCTTTCGGCTTCTTTCCTCTCTGGAGCCTGTCACTTTCTTGAACTATCTCGGGTATGGATGTACGAGCATGTGTTATTACCAGTTGTCTTCTAAAATCCTTTCGAGACTAATAAGCAGGATCCACAAAGATGCACAGGCCTAGGTGAAATCTAATGCAATCAATCAATAATCTCTACATTCGGCCCACATCTCCTTTGAGGGTCATTGGAATATTACAGCGAGAATAGATACGCAGAACTTTTCCAGATTTCTTGGTCGCACCGAGCCTAGGAGGTCACAGCCGTCTGGTCTCTAAATCACAAAAGCTACCTTTATTCTTCCCCGCTATATCTCACTTTTCCGTGAGTGGCATAAGTGGGAAGGCCAGGTTAACGAGGATAAAAGGCGATCCGAAAGTGATAGTCTCCGAGGATATGAGGACAAGACGTTCGCTGAACGACAGCCGACTCGTTGCCCGGTACTATATCCTCTGCGAACGCGTACAACGCCTGTGGCTCTGCCTTCAATCAGGCTATCACGTAACCCTCGATCTTCGCCTCTGGTATCGTTTACCGATCGGCGAAGGGCCACATGCCTCGTCGTATGAAGCGATTCCTTGCATCTTTCTTGCTAGTGCTGCCATTCGTCGTCATCGTTAGGACGTCCCATTCAGGCTTAAGAGCTCAGAGCCCTTCACCAGGATCTCAAGGACAAAAGCCTCCGTCCCGGCACGGAAGTGATTGAGGAACGAGCTCGAATCGCAATCAGCATCCTCCTTCGAGACTCAGCATGCAGCCACGCAGACGAGGCAGAGACGCGGGGCAAGAAAAAAAAAGATAGGCCTCAAATCACCACGCAAATTTATCATGCTTCCCCTTGACCCTCACATCCAGGACCTCTTCGTGGAAATTCCCTTCCCTTCTCGCCTTCTTCAGCCTCTTCACCTCGTGCTCCTCGAGGCGCCGGCCCACCGCAGCCTCCAGCTCCCTGCGGGTGATCTTCTCGCGGGCCTTGCTCTCCTTAGACGCCTTGACGCGAGGCTTAAAGCGCGCCTGCATCCGGATCCGCAGCGACGTCTCGAACGAGAGGCTCGTCGCGTCGCCGCGGATCTCGACGGCGGCGGCGGCGGACCTCTTCGACGACGACGACGACTCTGGCGGCTCCTTGACGGCGATGAATTTCTCCACCTCCCCGCCGCAAATCTGGAGGGAGAACATGCCGGGGGTGTCGGGGGCGGGGAGGACGCGGAAGGACTCGAAGTGCGAGATGGCGGAGGCGGTTGCGCTGAGGATGCCGTATTTGTCGCAGCTGAGGTATCTGTTTTTTTATTCAAAATCAGCAGCTGTCCTTTCGAAGACTTCACAAAAGGGAAAAGAACTCCTACTCACTTCCCATGATGCCCCTTGAAACTGATCGACTCGCTCCCCGCCACCCTCGTCGCGACCCAGACCTGCCTCACATCATGCGGCTCCGCCGTCGATGGGTTCCCATCGATCAGGTTCTCCAGCTCGCTGGCAAAGACCTTGCCGTTGGCGTCGCACGCGATGCAGGTCGGCGGGGACGAAGGCAAGACAATTATTACGGGCCCGTTGACGTCCCCGGGGACGTCCGCGGAGACCCAGCTCTGGTCCTCTGGAGTTTCCTCTTCCGCTGCCGCTGCCGCCGCCGCTGCTGCTGATGGCTCGGACTTGACGTCGTCTTCGCGTTCGCGGCGCTTGCGCTTCTTGGGCTTCTCGCCCTTGAATGTGAGGGGCTTGACCATTGGAATTTGGCCAGCTAGACTAGCTAGCTGGTGAGGATGAAGGAGAGGGGAAATAACGGTATTGAATGAAAATCAAGTGAGGCGGTAAGGGCGCATATGGATGCTCGATCTCAGCAGCGATTAGGTACTTCATGCTAGGTCCGGACACACCTCAGCACTAGCTCCATACTTAATTGGGATGGGATGGGCCGGCGTGATGTAGTTTGCAGCCTTAGGCATCAAGTTTGCGGAAACGTAAATTACGGACCGATTTACCCGTATTTTACACCAAAGTTGACCCAGCACGCTGGCATCCTTGTATTTTTTTTGTCTGCAAATCGATGGGTAAACAAATTGATATGTACATACGCAATAAATATAATTTTTTCTCAAGATGCTAAATATGAAAATGTATTTCTTGCCTTAGGTAGGAAAACATTATTGTAGCTTACATATTCCGGAGAGTCAATGGAGTCTCACAGGTCCTACTGTACTGTACTTGCGGGGGTGGGGATCCATTATTATTGCCAAGTATTATCTGTATCACATTGTCGCTGCTTGTCATAGATCTTCCTCACACAATCGGTGTGTTGCGTCAAAAGGGCCGTTGCCAAAATGAACTCCTCCAGATAGGTACCTACCTAAATTTGCCAGATAAACTTCTCCAGAGGAAGGAGTGACCTTGCTGGACTTAACTGTCTTCTTGTGCTACTTAAAGTTGGAAGGTTCCAAGGTCCGCCCGCCGGGAGCTGCCAGGGTCTTCCAGGGCTGCTCTTTCCGGCTAGTACGCATCTCCGCTGGACCGCCCCGGCGGTGTTTGCGATAAATGCTCCTGCTCTGCCCGCACGACTGGCCATACACACACCGCAGGATACACGCTCCAGCAGCCCTCTGGTCGTTGATACCTTGGTGGAAAGCGATCTGCAGACGAAGGGCGTCACGGGACGAGGTGGCTAAAATAGTCCGCCACGTTCGTCAAGGTACTCAATTCCCCCGTGGTAAATAAATGGTTACACTTCCCCCAGTCTCTGGGCTCAAGAATCAACTTGAAAAAAGACTACTGTGATCTTTCGACACATTATTCATGCATTCAGATTCATACTTATGTATTAACATGAAACACCGTCCTCTAACATCATTTACCCAATCCAGTCCCAGAAAAAGTAAACCTCCCTAACCCAACCTGATCTATCTATCTATCTAATCAAAGGTGATGGCGGCCTTGATCGCACTCTTGTTCCTCAGCGCTTCCAGGCACTGGTCCCACTCGTCGATCTTGAAGACCTTGTTGACAATGCCCTTGACCTTCACCTTGCCAGAGTCAAGGTAGTCGATGGCGGCGGGGAACTTGTACACTTCGGAAAAGCTGCCGAGAATCGTGATCTCGTCACCGACTGCGAACACCGTGTGAGCAAAAGCGAGCGATGACAGAAATAATGAGCAGGGATACTCACAGATCTTGCTTGGAGGCCACGTGACGCGGTCCTTGTTGGCATAGACGCCGTACACAACCAGCTTACCACCGCGGCGGACATAGTTGATGGCATCCTCCAGGATCTTGACGCTTCCAGTGGCCTCAACGACAATGTCAAAGCCGTATGGGTTGTCGGCCTTGAGTTTGGCGAACTGAGCGCTGGGGTCCTTGCGGGACAGTTCGATATATTCGTCAGCTGCGTCGAGGGACTTGGCAAGGTCCATCTTGAGACCCTCAGGGGCAGCAATAACGACGCGGCATCCGCCGTTCAGTCGGAGCATCTGAGCAAGGATCTACATCTCTTGTGAGCAATTGAGCCTTGAGAGGATGAGTGTGAGGTGCATACAAGACCAGTAGGGCCAGCGCCGAACAGGAGCACCGAAGAGCCCATCTTGGGAGCGATCTTGTCAAGACCGTGGGCCGCGCAGGACGCAGGCTCGAGGAGAGTGGCATCGACGTCGGAGAGGTTCTTGATCTTGAAAACCCTGCCAGCTGTTTTTTTGGATTATGAGCCCCAACCTTTCTAGCCGGCAATTATCAGTGCTTACCAGGGTATGCGCAGTATTCAGCGAAGCCTCCGTTCATGGTGACACCGTGGGCTTCGAAGTGCTCGCAGAGCAGCTCCTCGCCACGACGGCAGTAGAAACACTCGCCGCAAAGCTCCGAGTTGTCTGCAACGACACGGTCGCCAATGTTGAAGCCCTTGACCTTAGGGCCCACGGCCGCGACGACACCGACAGTCTCATGGCCTGCAGGAAAAACATCAGAACCTAATCTCGATCGTTGGTCGCAGCAATCTGCTGCCAGAGCTGGTGAATATTCGACATACCAGGAATCAAGGGGAACTAGAGACAACTGTCAGTTCAACGGTCGAGATTGAGAACCAAACAGGGTCTACATGCCTTGGCAATGAACTCTCCTTCGTGAATATGCAGGTCGGTACCGCAGACACCGCAGGCTTTGACTTTGATCTAGACCCGTCCAGCCATCTCATGTCAGCTATGCTGTCTCTTCGAGTGATTGGCCTACGAAGAGCCGGAGGACTCCCAGGGAGCATTACCAGGACATCGTTGTCACGTAGAGTTGGGACAGGAACTTCGGCGACGCTGTACGTCTCGGGCTTCTCATATCTACAATGAGGAAACATCAATGTTAGCAAGAATACTGGAGGGCCAGCAGGAATGTTGACATTGGACCCAATTGAAAACCATCGGAATAGCCTCGAACGGGACATGCCACCGATAAGTGGCTCCACCGGCCCAAATACGCAAAAGAACAGTGCAAGAGGCCTGGAAGAGGCTGGAAATATGGGAAACGAGTGTAGTCTCCTCTCTACCGGTGACATTGACCAGATAGCATGCTATCTCGGAACGACGCAGCCGGTAACAAACAGAGCAAATGGGAAAGTGAACGTACCTGAGAGCCCTCATGGTCTTGGGGATATCGGCAGCCATTATGTTTGGAGGAGGCCAGAAAGACGATAGGAAGAGAGAGTTCTGCTTGTCTGGGAGAGCAGGGTCAGCGCCTGAGGTTCCCCGTGTCGAGAGTTGGAGAGCTCTGGGAGGAGAGATAAGCACAAGGGATTGACGACCAGACGGGCACTCACCGTGAAGGAGCAGAGATTGAGCTGAGACAAGGTGAGCGCGCTACCCAGGACTCACTCCGACTGAAAGATGGATAGGGAAAAGAAGGGAGGACGGGGAGCAGTGAAGTAGAAGTACTGCGCAGAGGGGTGAGGGGAAGGGCACGACGCTTGCGGTGGGGGAGGCGCCAAGGCACACGCCGATGAGGTCAGGTCCCGGATGGACTCGTATCGTCACAACTCGCCACCGGCGGATGTCTCCAACCTTGCTTCAGCAGTGCAGATCGCTAGTGCCCGACAACAGGACAGCTCATCCGGCATGACCGGCCACGGAGAACGTCGTCCATGCCGCGGGCGGCAGGATCAGTCACCAACGGGAACCTAGCATGCCTGCGGCACCGGGGCCGGGTTCTCCAGCTGCGCGGGCGGCGTGCCGGTCAGGTTGCGACCCAAGTTGCTATACAAAGTAATCGAGGACCTGCACTGTTTGATACCATCTGGCATCAACAACTCCGCTCAGGCATGACCTGCGGGAAAGCGATCCATCATCATCGATGACCCCTGGGCACGAGAAGCTTGTGCCAGATAGCGCTGTACAACATGAGATTAGGGCTGGTTTTGTGATTGGGAGCCAGCCCGCGCGGCATATTTTCCTCTGGTTGCTAACGACGACTACTTTTAAGTGCTTACTGTAGGTGCGTAAGTGGAAGGTGTAGGAGGAACGCGGGAGAGAGCGGTCAAGCCTTGGACGAACTCCCCGCTATGCCCTGCGCACAAGCCACACATCCCGTCGGGTCGCAAGTCATGGGAACAGGAGAATTTTTTTTTATTCCCCAGTTCCCCTGAGCTTTCCCACATTCATCTCCATAGTGAGGGACGGAGCGGGGATCGCCGCGGGAAGAGGCCCCAGTGCGCACCTTTTCCTGTTGTTCTTCTTCCCTTTCGACGTGGGAGGCGTTGGTTGGGGGAGGGAGACGGTGGACACTAAACTAACGATGCCTTGCTGCCGGGTCTTTTTTAGGATGAAATTCGGTGATTCCGATCATTCTTAATCGTCGAACACGGGGTAAAGAATGGGGAATGTACTGGAGACGTGTACATTATGTGCAGTAGTGCATTGGCGGTTTTACCATACGACACATGGGACGCGGGGAGATGCAGCCTTTGATCCCGCTATCTGCTAGCTACTTCTACCATGACTTGGACCACTTGGATACCTGTGGATATTTCAGAACATAGGCACATCTCCAGCATAACTCCTGTGTTGATCAAGGAAAAGGGAGACAGATAGGGAAAAAAAAAAAGGAAAAAAGCCAGCTAGCAGAACCACGGATCCCAGGTCCATGGAGAGACTTTTGTACTGTACGGGCATGTGTTGGGGCTCTTCCGGGGCCCCCGCGGAACCGCACCAAGTTCTCCGGCGGCGCCGGTTCTGGTCCAGGTCCAGTCCAGGCCGGTTCGGACTCCCGGGATCCCGTCCCTGTAAAAATTCAAAAAGTCTATTGCTATGCTATCATTGCCATGGGACCGCCAGGGCGAGACTACTGAGACAAGACATGGACAAGAGAAGATCCTCACGGATTTCTCGAAATTCCCTGCTACTACTCCGTACGGAACGGCGGGACGCTCCCGTGCTTGCGAGTCTCGTGACTCGTGACTAATGAGGCATTAATTTTAAAAGTTCAGGTACACGGCACCTGAGGATGATGGATCATTGATCAGGTATCCATGGTCCTACGGGACGGGGTAATCTAATTGCTACTATTATTGTTATTTATTACTATTTGATTGTTAAGGTTGATAGATTGGTTATGGAGTATTATTTATTATTGATTTTGGGGTTGGGCATTAAAGATTAGACATTTAATAATATTGTTTAGAATATTATTATTATCACGCTAGATTTTTTTATGCCTTCTGGAAGTTTTGGTCCTTCGCGTCTCTCCCCCCCCCTTCTCCCCTCTCTCTCTCAACAGCGCACTAGTAATCTGAATTATTCCTCTTTCTTTCTCCCTCATAATGTACAGTACAGTAGTACACGCACAACTACCTACACACACACACACGCACACGCACAAAACACGCAAGATGATAAAGAAAAACACTGTATACGCAGTAACCGCAGTAATACTACTTATGGACTTAATTAAGGAGCAATGAAACGGGTTTATTTGAATTTTTTTCCCACTTCGCTTACGGGAATAGCTGACGTATCCCGACACAAGTTCCTCCCCCATTATTCTTGCCCTCGGACCCCCGCGCAAGTACTGTACGTACCTAGATGACCGATCTTTTCCTTTGGCTTAGACCTGACTCATCCATCACGTATCAGCGGTGAGGCGCTCGCCAGCATGCCCCGGTGAGCGACAATGGTTGCAACGATGCAGGTCCCCTCGAAGATTGGCAGTGGGACGGCGGGGAAAAAAAAGCCTGAAAATAAGGTTGCGGCAAAGCTGTCACATGGACAGATTATCAAGAACCTTGAGACGCAGCGCGGGAGATGGTTTTGGACGATCTCCGGGCCCGGGGCTATGGCCGGCGGCTATTTTCTACGGCGTACCCTGTACCTGGCCAACCTTCAGAACGCTCTCGATTATTCTGGACTGAATTTTAGTTGATGGCATGACCCACTTCGGGTTATATTGTTTAGGGGACTACTGCATTCTCGAAAGCTCACGGCCTTCTAACCAAAAGTCAATCGGGTCATTCATGATTTCCAGTCTTCCACTAACGATATCTTTCCGTCCAGGGTATAATTTTGCTTCACGACATTATTAGCAGCCAGGTTGATCCTGCCCCTACTGCTGCTGATGATAAATCACCTCAATCCGAATCCTTCGCTGTTAGCCACGGCGCCCCAGAGCATCTTCGCCAGCTTTTCTTTGGTAGCATATCGGTACAGGCCCAGGATGTTGAAGCATGTTCGCGCGATGGGATACCTGGGCGAGTCGCCTCCAAGGCATGCAAGACGGATGATGAGGTTCGTCGCCCCCATCGCCGGGATCCGGTCGCTGCCCGTTATGAACGAAAGGAGCTTTCTCTGGTCCTGAGCGGATGCACTTTCAAAGAGCTCCCAAAACCACCTCACCGCCGGCTCAGCCTCAGGATGAGGGGTGGACCAATTTTCATAGGTAGCAACAGCACGGAGAGACGCGACGTCCAGAGGTTCGTCGGAACCGCGGACCAGCAGCTCTATCTCCTCTGGTCGGAAGAGCGACAAAGCATTCCCGCCGCAGACGGTGAAGAATCCTCGTTTGAATGGCTCGAACTGTCTAGACACGGCTGTGTCCAGCAGATAGTGGACGTAGAGATCAACAAATTCTCGTCGGTTGGCATTGGTCACAGCTCTCTTCTCGCCTCCAGGGCACAGAGGGACCTCAATGATTTCGCCATAGCGGTCCACCTGGGCAACAAAATCATGACAAAACGTCTCCTGGACGTCACCATCATATTCAAGAAGGGCCCGGAGACCCTTGGCCAAGGCCGGTCGATATTCTGCCAGGTCATCGAGTGTCAATGTGAAGTTCGATCGAGATGTCGAGGCCGCCGGGGCGCTCGACTGTGGGGCGGAAGCTAGAAGTTTCTTGAATGCAAATGGCGGCAGAGCGATGTCTAGAATAGTGGAATTGTAGATCGCCAGACCCAGGAGCACTCCGACCAAGAAGAACTGCTCCGACGACTCAAAGCAAAAGGGGTTGAAATAACAGAACCGAGAATCTTCGTCGTAGATGAAAAGTCCTAAAAACAGGTACAAAGTGAGCTAAATTCCTCGCGATCCAAACATGGGGGGCTGTTGACATACCATGATTAGGGTCAAAGACCTCTCGAACGAGAAGCAAAAACCACTCTTTTCGGAGGCCTCCAGCGTCGACGCCCTCTTCGCCGAGGAATTCGATGCGCAGACCCTTTTTAATCTCCTCTCGGCCGGAACCAACCACTTCGCTAACGCCACGCAGACTGTCCTCAACCAGACAATCTCGCCGGACTTTTAGAACCAGGTACTGGCTCTCCGCCTTGCGAGTGAGTATGCTGTTGAAGAAGGCCTCGCGGGCTTTGACCTCCATCTGTCGGCGGGCATCATACTCCAGAATATGAATCTTGGCCCAAATACTAAGGAAGAAAGGATACTGGCAAAAAGAGAACTTTGCACTCCTTGATTCCCATGCTTCAAAATCTGCCACCAAATCGGAATAGTCGAGCAACGTGTTGTAGAACGCGCTTATGGGAATCATCTGACCGTGGCTATATGAGTTGTGTTTTGTCGTCACACCGTTGCCGGGAGATCTCTGATCGGACAGGATACCATCGCGCTTTCGGGGAACATTGGCATTGTTTGCTGCAAAGAGCAGTGACATTACACGCGCAGCAGCCCTGATTTGCCAATCCTCGCTGTAGACAATAGGCTGATGACTACCGTCTTTTGGAGATTTAGAGGGAGTTCTTCCGCTGATTGCGGCGTGTAATTGAGCATGGGTGTCTCTGGCTGTGCCCGAGAGACTTGGGACCAAGCCGTTATCATTTTTCGAGGACTCACTACGCCGCCGTCCTTGCTGACGGCTCAGTCGATATGTGACAAAGCTGCCGACGAGGTCCACAGTCCTCTGGAACTGTCCTTCCGAGAAACGGGAAAACCAGGAGACAAAGAAGTGGTGGCACTCGTTCGGCAGGTTTGAAATCAATCCCAGTAACCTCTTTATGATGCCAGAGTGGTGTCCTGGCCCGCCCGCATTTTGTCCGGGGGGAATTAGTGCGTCTCTGCGAGATGACTTGGCGTTGCCTGTCGTGAATGGGTTGCTGTCCTTCGATCTCGACCTATCCCTTTCATCCTTCAATGATGAGGAAGGTGCTGATTGCTGTCTTCGAGACGAACTTGGAGAATATAACAAGGGATTTGCGAGTAATATCAGAAGGAATCTGGTATCCTCCGGCTTCTTCAGGGGTCGTCGCGGCCGCTTAAGGAGATTCTCCGTAGCTTTGAGAAGGGTCCTCTGAGCATGTATACGTGATTCAGTGATCTCTTTCTCTATGATAGACAACTCAACTGAATCCCATCTCTTGCTTCCTGAAGATTTCCCTTCACCACGCCCATTGTCTGGCATCATCTCTGACCACTTTTCAAACCACGATTCACCTGCAACCATAATCAACCTGTACCATTCCGCGAGCGCCGCCCAATCTATTCGAGGGCTTCTTGGAGTAACAGTCGCTCTGGATGGATCGGGAGACCGGTCTCTTGCTTGCGCGTCTTTAGTATCATGGTGCTGCGGCCGACCCCCTATCCACCACGAAGAGTTTTCTCCGATGTCCCCCAGACGTAGAGTCTTGGCATCAGGTTCGAAAGGCTCGAACGCGGGGGGTGCGTGTAAAGGATTAGGCAGTGAGCTTGGATCGAGATTTGTTCTTGATGGGTTGCTCTCACTGGCAGCCCGAGGGCGGGGTCGTGGAGTCACAAATGAGTTATTAAGGCAGTCGCAGCCTCTAAACGACGATATGATATAGTCCTCTAGCGGTCTAAATATAGAAGGACGGCTGTCTGACTGGCTCTTACTCTCAGTGACGTTGGGCGATTGGCCTCTTCCTCGAGGTGAGCGATCTCTCTCGGGCGTGGTTGGGATATCAGAACCGGAGAGGCCTCTCCTTCGAGAATATCTCCTGTCTGCATCCGAAGGAGACGGTGCGAGAAGTCCGTTGTCTCCTTTCGCATAGGCCCCCACCGGCTGTTTTGGTGACAAGCTGCGACCATCGACGTTTAAAGCTTGCCTGGGCGACGATGGGGGTCTTGAAACCGGAGATGGCGTCCGTTCTACGCGCCGTTGGGCGGCGTGGGGTCTCCTGTTCTGTTCACTGACACGAGCATCATCAAAGTGCTCTACGGAAAGGCCAGGAGGGGGAGGCGGCAGAGGCTTGTTGATGCTGTCGATACGGCTCCGGAGGTAAGTAGTGACGCATCGGTCGATAATGCTCCGAGTTCGCTCGACCGATAATGGCACAGCTACGCGATACTTGTGAGATTCGTGCACAAAATCACCTTTTCACGGGCTTACCTTTTCTATGAATCTCGTGCGAGTGGGGCGCATCATGCGAGGCAGGATGGCCATGAGCTGGAAGGTCATTCGACTCTCGACACGGCTCCAGATCATTGATTGTCAGACATACGGTACACCTGAACACCTTGAGACCCCGTGGCCACCGCACTGTGGAATCGCACGTCATGCATTTGCCAGTGAGAAAGTCCTCCGCGGGAGTCGCATGGTGCGACGGCCTTCGCGGGCTGCTAGACCTGGGGTCCGGCGCATAGGTCACATCATCGTCATCCGATGAACCGAGGAAATCCCGCTTGCTAACTTTCTTGTCACTCTTCTTGCTGCTGCTGCTGAAGAGAGAGGGGAAAGGATGGCTGAGTGAACGCGAATGCGTACGGCGAGTCGGGGGTTTGCGGGCCGGAGTATCTAAGGGTAGCAAGACCGGGACATCGTGATTAAAGGACAATGGCACATTCCTATCTGAATTGACAGCGGCGGAGGTGTTTGAATGAGTAGCATTCGAGCTCGATGTCGAAGTGCTCGAATGCAGGCGCGCTGACCACGACGGCATATGGACGCATTTATTACTCGTACAAGGAAAAAAGAGAAACTGAGACGATGTCAAGTTCGTGATTTCTCTCGAGGAGGACGGAGACGAGGTCTTTGACTCCCGAAATTCATTTATTCTGGAGATCACGTAGAAGAAAGGAATGAAAACGCCGCGTTATCTTCCCATTAGCAGATGGGGAGTGTCTCACGTCCCACCTGCGCCTGCCAAGTAACAAGGCGAGCTAAGGGGGGAATGTTTGGGGGCCGGGGAGGAGCAAGAGCTCAGCTGCTCTTCCAAGATATCACTCGAGACACCGAGGAGCAAAACCTTTGCCACTGCAGAGCATACACAGGCACCTGCCCGCGCATAGCAGGCCGCTGGAGACTGGCAGGTGATGAAAGGAATGGAGATGGAACAGAATCGAGGGCGAGGCCTACGCGTGCGTTGCCCTACGACGATCATATCCGGGGCACGGTGCCGGGCCTACTCAATGACGGCGCCGACCGGCCGCCAGACCTGGAGCTTGGGCCCGCGCTCGCCGAGTCGTCGCTGCAGTCTGTGGCGGATGCTGGATAACCGCCAGGCGCTCCGTATTCCGTCCTCCGTCCCGCCGTTCGGGGGCCTGAGTAATGCCTATTTTTAGTGTGGCCATTCGCCAACCAGCTGGTGGCTGACGTTCGGCGCGTACGTGTACATCGGTCCATAGCAGTGGTACGGAGTATGAACTACACTACAAGGCGATGCCCGTTTCAAACCGACGCACAATGGCTAGGTTGTTTCTTCGAGTCGATCGTGACGTAATACCCTACATGCGAAGGTCGCGAAACGCTGCAGTTCTGGCTGGTCCCAGGCACAATTGTACTCCATGAGCAAAGGTAATAGCATTCCTTGCGGACATATCAGATCCGAAAGAGCTTTTGCATAAAGCACATGCTGGAAAACTTCAATGACAAAGTCGTAGAGAATTTTGTCAAGACCAAGCGCCTCAACCACGAGACACAGGCGCCGTAGCCACAGCCCACAGAAGAAAAAAGACTCCCTAGCTTTAACGGTATCTCCAGTAGCTCTGAGTGTTGTGGCGCTTCCAGGTCTTCCGTCTTCCGGCACGAGTCTTGTTGTACAGGTGGCCACGCTTGATACCGCGGTTCTTCTTGCCGATCGAAGTGAGGCCACGAGCCTCGCGGTGCTGTTTGTGAGAAGCATGTCAGTAATCCACATAGCGTACGTATTCCCTCCTTTGTTGGCATAACGGACCTTGTGGACAGGCTTGCAGATCCAGTTGATGCGCGGGTCGCGGCGGATGGCCTTGTGCTGCGGGTCGACAAGGATGACCTCGTAGTACTTGTAGGTCGAGTCCTGGTTGATCCAGTACGAGTTGAGGACGCGCAGATTGGTGCAACGGCGGCCAACACGCTCCTCAGCAGTGGCCCTCAGGGAACGCTGGTACTTCAGCTGGTTGACACCCATGTTGGTGGGTTTGCCTAGAATTTGCTCGCATCAGCAACTCCGTCCACATGTCACGGCAATTCTCCAAACTATCTCGAGGAGAATAAAAATGCACGGGGTTTCCGTACCGTAGGTGGCACCCTTAGGGACGGGCCTCTTGCGTCCACCGCGTCTCACACGAGCACGGTAGATGACATAGCCCTGCTTGGCCTTGTAGCCGAGACGACGAGCCTTGTCGGGGCGCGAAGGACGGGAAGCACGGTGGATGGCATTCAGTTGACGGAGCTATATTAATGCACTCTCAGCAAAGTTCAACGAGTGTATAGCAAGACACACAAGAATTGTGTGCCACACGTCCACCCGCCGGCAGGAAATCGAGCCCGCCCAGCAACACCACTAAAGGCATCCTACGGCAAAGCACACGAGCTTTCCGGCGAGTGTTCATGTCGGATATTCGAGGGGTCTCACCTCCCAGCATCGGACGCGCAGCAGGAAGCGGATCACGTCGGACTGCTTCTTCTTCTGAAGCTCTTCCACGTACTTGAGGGCACCCATCTGGAGCGGCTCAAATGTCAGTCCGCAGGATCAAAGACCAATTCCCCTTCTAAGGACTCCAGGGACCGAATTCGACTCGAATGGATGGCAGAAGACATACCTTGACGGCGTGGGCTGGTTGTCGGCTGTCGTCGTTGTCGCAGAAAACTGAAAGTTGCGAGATTCTCTCTTGAAGTGGTTGTGTGTGGGACGCTAAGGGTTAGGCGAGCTGCGCACAATTCGCATCCGCAGCCAACCACAGCCGCGCGAGCGGGGCTTGGCGACCTCGCGAGGATATCTACACATGGACTGCAGAAGAGGTGCAAGGTCTTTCGAAGAACGAAGAACAGCATTCTCACATAGTGAGGACCTCTGTATAATTCATAAAATGGCACAGTCAACATATCCCGAGAGAAAAACAAGGAGCACACCGATCGCGCTCCAATTATCAGGGTCTGCACATTTTACCGCCAACTCACAATAATAATAGGGTCCCTTAGGTCTACTCATCCGGAAGAGCCTTGATAATAGCTTTCATTGCCTTCTTAGCCCCAGATGCGACCTTACCCCATCCATAGACTTTCTTTCTATCATCCCCAGCTTTCCCGACGATCTCCTCGCGGCCCATCTTCAGTGTCGCCTGAAGATGGGGATCATTGTCAAATGCTTCCATGCCATCGTCATCGTTCTTGTGCTCATCATCTCCAACAGATTTTTTATTAGACAGCTTCTGCCGATGCCGCTTCTTCTTTTTCTTCTCCTTCTTCTCCTTTTCAAATCCCAGGAGCTTCGCGATCTCCGCAGCTGAAGCTTCTTTCCCGACGGAGATGATGCGGCGCGCTTCTTCGTAGTCCTTTTCCATGGCACTGGCCGGGTTCTCCGGTGCTCTCACCTTGACGATGTGTTCCTGGAGCGCTTCGTACTCCTCCACCAACGCCTGTAGGTTATCGAGGAGCGTTTTGGAAAGGATATAGAGCGGATGATCGTCCGGGGTGGGATCGAGCGGCAGAGGCTCCGTGGTCGGTGAAGGCTTCAGACCTGTTGGACAGAGGGCGGCGGCCACGAGTTCAGCGAACTCGGCTTCGAACTTCTCCTCTTCGGATTTCCTGTCCATGTTACAGAAATTTAGAATGCAAAAGTGAAGTTAAAAGGTCAAGGAAATCTGACATCTCTTTCTCGAAGTCTTCCAGCATTCCAAGCAACCTCTTCTCATCTTCCTTGACCCTCTTTTCGAACGCCTTTGAGGATTCGCCCTTTTCCTTTTCCTTTTTCTTCTTGCCAGTTGATTCGATTAATGATTGCAGTTCCTTGATTGCCTCCCTGCCTCAGTTTTCGTTAGAGAAATTGCTAGTTCATTTACCACAGAGGATTCCTGAGCAAAGCATCCATACCTCGCCTCCTCCGTTGTATCCAAGGAGCTTCCATCAGAGCCGGAACCATCCTCAACGTCATCGGATGCCTGAACTTTCGGGGACGGAGCCTGAGTCTTGGCTCTCTTCGACTTTGGTTGGGATTTACCCGCTTTCCCAGCTATCCAGGGTCTCACTCGTTAGAACGGAGACAAGTCACCCACTTGCAGCAGTGCTCAAAACTTACCGGTGCGCTTCATAGCACGACGAGGCATTATTCCAAACGCTTGCGCCAGTTGTGTATTCGTCGATATTGAAATGACGCGAGGCCGGGGAATCCAAGGCTGGAATGGATTCGTAGCTGATTCCCTGGTCAAGTAGAGTCACCTGACGGCTATTTTCGAAGGCAAGAAGGTTCCGCCATACGCTGCAAAATGTACTGTACAACATGAGCTACAGGCATCGTAATCATCTGAGACGAAAATGAGTCCCAATTTTCGGACTACAAGCGTCTGTCGACCTTGGAATTCATCATGCCAAATCTATTGCAGTCTGTGAAAGCGGAGAAAGGCCCTACGAATTTAAGCACTAGTCGAAAGAGAGCCGAGACTGGATAAAAGGTAGCTATAAAATCCAACATAGAAATTAAATCCGTTTTTAACTAGGAGTGGAAGAGAAGAGTAAAGTTACATACAGGAGAACATAACTAAAAGCTGCAGAACTTTGTCCGTCCGTATCTAACCCCATGATGGGTCCCTTAACCCACATTGAGAAAGAGACCAGGAGGCCAGATCGGAACTCGAAACCCTCTGCCGGTTCGGCCTGAAATGATGACATTTTCTCTTTGCCTCATACCATTCCCAAAAATGTTTTCTCCCGACGGCAAGAAAAGAAATTTTCAAAGATGTCTTTGGTTTTTTTTTTCTGGATTTAAGCCCTTTCCAGCACTGATAGTCATGGCCTCACAGTAGCTGCAGCTGCGAGAAACCGACTAACAAAACGTGGATTTGTAGACACATGAATATGGCAAGGATGCACAAAGAGAGAAAGCAGATGAGCGAGTCTTTTTGCTGATTCAGTCACTGCGACTGAAATCACAACAACAGGAGGGGGGAAGGACAAGAAGACAAACTAATCCATTAACTCGTGAGTTGTGGTAGTCTATCAGGTATCCATCGAAAAGACTGGTCATAGATTCTGTTGAATTACTTCGCCAACACAAGAACAGTAATCTAGCTTATTGTATGCAGAACGCGGGCAACAAATGAAGATGGATTCTCGCTGCTGAAGTTGGGATAGTGTAAGTTCGTGAGCAAGCACTGGATAGGGTCGAAAGAGAAGTAAGCCTCATGGGGTCGCCATACAGCGACCTAGTAGAAGTAAAATCACGTAGAGTCCCTTCAAGAACCGAGGGATAACCCTTGGAATCTGTTGATCCAATCGCTTTGGACTGGATTGGTACGCTGCGCGCTGCCTGGGCCAGCACTGTTTGCGGTCGTATAGTCGGCAACCCCAGAATCTAACATGCCATAGCCATTCGACGGACATGGTGAAAAGGGATCAATTTGCGGCTGCAACATGGGGGCGAAGCCGGTCAATCCTAGTTCAGGCTGGCGGGGAGCCTGGCCGAACGGTTGGTAAGAGTCCATGTAGGCGCTTCGAAGGATACCTACTGGGTTCGTTACCGCGTCCCTGCTAGCGTCCAACGGATCCCGAGCGTTGCTGGATGACACCTGAGACTGAGCGAGGCCGTATGTCCTATGGTCATGATGGTGACGACGATCGGACGATGTCTCTTGACCGTACCCTAAGCTGGGCGGCTGCAGGCCAGCCGTAGGCGATGCAAAGGATGCTGGATTGATAGCGGACATCCAAATCCTAGTCTTGTAGATTTTGAACAGATCTGTGACGAGAGCATTGAAGTTGATATATGTGTCGGCAAAGTAATAAAAGGTGAGTTTCTTCCAGTCCCTATATGCAAACTCAGTAACGATGTCGACAGGAAGATGAAGTCAGGCGAACTTACATTTGAAACTCAGCATCGAGAATCTCCATATTCAGCCTGTGCTCGGCGACCTTCTGCTGGCAGACACGCTTCGCCTTAGCTTCATTACCCTCCTTGTCGCGAAGGGTGAGAATCTCATGGTTTTGAGCGAGTCTCTTGATAAGCTTAGGTTTAATTTCTGTGGCCTGAGATTCCTGCGGGCCGTGCAGACCATGATGCCCCATGCCCCCCATGGCGCTTCTGCCAGGCAAGCCTCCGTTAGGATTGACACCGTTCGATGCCCCGTTTTGGGCTTGTCTGGAGAAGAGCATGAGCCATTTGTAATGTTCCTCGGCGTACTTCTCCTTCAGCTCGCGCGCTTTCTGCAACGTGACGTTCGCATGCTGGATCGTTCCGAGATCTGTGCCTCTGTCCGCTTCGACAATCACGAGGTCTCCCGGCTTCACCTGAAGGCCGGTGTCTTCTTGGATATAGAAGACATCAGCACGGTGACATTTGAAGGTGACTATGTACAGGAGTTGGTTCTGATGAGGGTGTGTCAGGTTCGATTGCTGTTGACGACCGTAGGTGGTCGGCATAGGGTACGCCGGGTGGAGCGACGGGGGTATCCCGGAGGAAGGAAGGCTTTCCGCGGCACGAAGGGCGTGTTCTCGACCGGAGAAGTAGGAGGCTGCGAATTCTCGGGCTCGTAAATGCTCCAGTTCCATTTCACGCTCTGCAAGGTGATGGGTCATACGAAAATGATGATACTCACGATTCTCTCCTGGGGAATTTGTAAGGGTACCCTCGGCGAAATTCGTATATCCTTCATCTCGATCGCCCAGGCCAGATCGAGTGTTGATGCCAGAAATATTAGCCTGCGAGTCGCCTGCCGAACTAATCGATGAGTGCCGTAAGGGTAAGTCCGCAAAGGAGTGTCGACGACTCTGGGGAAGGTCTGCGATACTGCCGAATCCGAGAGAGGTCTGCCAATGAGCCCTCTTGACGTTCTCGAGGGCACGGTTCTCCAGTAAGGAGAATGTCGGGAACTGCTTCTCAAGATTAGCTGAATACTCGGAGAATCTTCTCCTCGTGCTGCTGCGGATGTTGTTATAGCCGGGAATATCGCCTAGCTCATCCAAATCCTCCACGGCAAGATCGGACTCTTCAGGAACACTGCCTCGTATACGATGCAAGTTATGAACACTGCTTGCAACGGAGTATCCACTGTTGGCAGAAGCGGAGGACACAGCGCGGTCTCTTAATCGTGAATTGTCCAGTTGACCGGCTGCTTGGCGTAAGAGCGCATTTTCCCTGGAAAGCTGTTCTATAGTACGAGCTGCATTCGAGCCCAAATTGTAGCTGCCGTCGGAGCCGTTTGCACTGCCTTCGTCGCCGTCGTCTTCACGAACCCGGCCCAACATGACGGGATCGTGTCCCAACTCCCCGAGTAAGCTCGGTCGAGAAGAACGATGCTGCAAGGCAGAATATTGGCCACTGCCCCTGCCGCGAGTGTTTGAATAAAGAGCAGCGGCCCTATCAGTCGTCAAATTGACTGACTCGGGATCCAATTGGCCCACAGAGTACGACTGAGAACGATATGTCTTTGGAGTGGGATAGAGAGGGATGGTAAAGGGAAAAGAAGAATCGCCCGAAAGTGTGCGGGTAGTCGGACTGACCACCTCATCCGTAACAATACTGCTGGATTGGACTATCTCTGTCAGTCGTGGAGGCGGTTCTTTCCTAGTCTCCGCATTCCAAATCCCAGTGCTCCAGGGAAAGGAGCTAGTGCCAGTGTGAGTCCAGGAAACCGAACCACCCAGCCCAGGGCTGGTACTTGCAGCCCAAGTGCTCTGATCAATGGCTGGAGTGGCCGGGTTGGAACCAGCGGAAGACAATGAGCTTCCGGCAGGAAGGGAAGCCTTTCTGGGAATATTCGGAGGCACTTCGTTGAGCCACGATGTGCGTCTTGCTGCCTTTGGCGCTGGTGCACTTGACACTGCCTGGGTCTGCTGATGTTGCTCTACCTCATCGTCAGAAGACGCGAGCGCTTCTGAGTCAGGAGTAGAGCGACGAATACCAGGGTGGCTCTTCTCCAGTCTAATCGATGCATTGCTGGTGGAGGCAGGAACAGCAGCAGGCTTCGGAGCCTGAGTAGACTTGCTGGACGGTGCTGCCATGGTGAATTCGAGATTATAAAAACCGTTATCAACTTTGTTTAAGAGATATCGGCGAGAATATGCAGGTCACTGAGCTCTCTGGCAGTATCGACCAAGACACTGAACACTCGGAAATCGATCAAAACCACTAAGCTAGAAGACGCCCGTAAATGACGCCGACAGAACCAAGCGCGTCTAATCGACAAATGGACACGTAGCGGCCCTACTGAAAATGATCGAAAACAGTGCATGTTAGCTTCTAATGAAGCGGTAATGTTCATCGAAGCCATTAATAAATACAGAAGAGAAATGCATTTCTTTTCCGGGCAAAAAAGGGAGGGACATAGTGGAGAGCCGGCTAGTTCAAAGATCACCCATGAGAACACATACCTTTTGATAGGTTACATCTATCCAGAGGACCGCTGGGAAAGTGTCTCGAGATGTGTTACCACGCAGCGAGAATAGTTCTGGTCTTCAGTTCCGCCTAGGTTGCAGACGTCGCGAGACGAAGTGAGAAGGTGAATGTATCGTATCGAAAGGCAGAAGCTGTAGATGATGCAACGTGTCTTTGAAGATCGGAGAGCGAGATAATTAGTATTTTTCTGAAAGATTCGGAGGTACTTCAGCAAAAAGTTCTAGCCTGTTTCGAGGTTTGACAAGGATCGAAGTTAGCTTGACTGGAATGGTGTTATGCAGTGATGATAGAAGAAAGAATGCGGGAATGAATGCCATAACATGTCAGACAACGCCGAGAAACGCCGAGATATAACACAGCGAGCATTTAACTACCCCAGAACAGTGTTCAGGTTAGGCAAATGAATAGGTTCCGCGCATATGTACGTGTGGCGATGTGAGAAACTGAACAGTCACAGTGGAAAATGTCCTTAGATCTCAACACCAAGCCGATGCTCACCACGGAGTTCTGACATGTACTGGCCCAGCTGTCAAATTGTTTCCGAAGATATCTGAGCCTAGTCAGCCAGCAACGGGCAGCCATGTGACGAACAGCCGTTCGCCCCCACGGACCCTGGCCCTCTAGACCAAATAGCTCGACGCCACAACAACGGCCCAAGGCATAGATGGCTGGCAGTTAAGGAGTAATCAAGGAAAGAAAGACATTGAGAATGAACACTACAAGATAACAAAAGAGCAGTAGAGCGACATCCTCATGAGCGGAGGGACTCCTTTGGGGAACCAAGGTGCTAAAGTCGCCCCTCCAATCCGCCTGAACACAAATTCCGGGTGTGATTTGAAGACAACAGCTGGTGGATTTCAGACAGAAGAGAAAGAGATTGTCACGTCATACGATGATAAAGGAAATTGTGCAGCTTACCTATCGTGTGTATGACGAATTCTAAACGAAAACAGAAAGTCTTGTGAGGCAGAACAGAGAGGTATTTAAAGGAATAAGAGTGATGCGGTCGTAATCGTGATCTGCCATGAGACCCGCGTTACAAATGTCTGCTTCCACTCCGAGAAGCATTGCGCCGCGAGGCATCGCAACTCACCAGTCTAGAGTGATTTCTTTTGTATTCTATCCAACAACCGTGCACTATACCCTTTATCTCCCAGGCAAATACAATCCAGCGTCAAAGAAGCGACCAGGCTTCCAGCTTTATAAGGCGATCGTCAAACGAAAGAGCAGAGAACGACTGCGCAGAACTACGTTGGCAGTCGTGTCCCAGCTGCCCAGTCTTTGGGAGTTTTTTTATCGTTCCCGTCGTTTGGATTCGGCGTCGCAGAATATATCGGTCTATAAGGACTCAGGATACTCGTACTCGACTCGCGAGATGATTTCTCGACAAATTGCAGGGCTCTCGGTTGGGAATGAAGCGCGATGGTGGTTGCGTGACCGCGGATTGCGTTGCAAGCGGACTGGCGCCAACGAAAGCTGCGCAGGTCCCTACGAGCAACGCATCTTCAAGCAAGTCTGGCAGGAGAGGACAAAGGATTAGTTGCGATCGACGTCGATGCCGTTGGGAAGTGGGTTGTTACATAAAAGGGCCCGGTGGCAGCACGCGACTGTTGCGGGACGGCAGCCGGGCTGATGTCGAAAGAGCGCCCGGCTTGCCAAGCCTATGCGCCGTCTAAGAATGCGGAGAGGGGTGGTGTCTCGAAGAAGATCAGGCAACGAAGGGCAGGGAGGGAATGCAGATGAGGATCTCTATGATGGGACGTCGGAGGGAGAGGTCGTACAAGACAGAGAGTCCTCGAGCAGGTGGGAGGAGGAGACGGAGACGGACGAGCCGCGGGTAGGGACTGGGAGGAGTGGCGCGAGGGTCAACCACCTGGAGATGGAGTGGATGAGGCGACAGGAGACCCGTGCTCCTGGTTTATGACAGCGAGCAGCAGCTGCAACGCCGTGGTCCAGCGGGTCCTGCTAAGGTCGACGATCTCCGGGGATGTGACTGGCGGGCGCAGGCCCTTTTTTGGCTTCAGCGTTGGGGCGGCCAGCCAGGACGCCCATGGACCGGCCGGTTTGGGTCTGGGACAGCTCTGCTCCAGGGATCAAGGGCTGCGCATGCTGATAATGCGGAGAGAAGGACCGTTCGCTCCTCTCTCTCGCAGCGCTCGTTCCCTGTCCGGACCAACCGCCGGCCGCGATGCCTCGCGGAACGGTCGTAGATGCTGCTGTTAAGAAAGCAGCAGTACCGATCCAAGGATACCGAGATGCCAGAGCATCCGACTCTGCACCACGCAGACGATGCGTTCCATTGTGGGGTGTCCCAAGCTGCTTACTCTGTACGTACCTACAGCGTCCATCATCCGTGGCACAGAAGCTTCGTGACCAGAACTCGGGAGTGTCTACTCTACTGTACGGAGTTCAGCAGTGAGGACGGGGCCAACGGGCAGATTGGAGGCTTTCTCGATGTGGGAACGGCCAGATGGGACTGCCAAGCGGTTCACGTCATCCTGTCTCGTCAATAATCTTTAATTCAACAAACATCCTCCGCTGCAAACGCCTATTCAGTGACCCGGTGGCGGAGTCTTCGTCCAGCCCACCTCGCGCATGCTACTGTAGCTCTTCAACCATGCCCGAACCCCTCGACCCTTGGGCCCGGCGCGCCATGCTTCGAACGTTCGAGCGGTCGGGTTGACCACGCAGGTCGACCACGCAGCGCAGCCATGCACCGTGCGGTCCATGTGGAGCAGCGCGTCTTGAGCCCATCTGCTTCCAAGGGGCAAGCTTCGCAAAGGTGCGATCGTCCAGCTTGCGGAGAGAGCTCAGAAGCGCAGGAAGCGAGCGCGAGCCCCTCCTTGAGCGCAGTTGGGCCCCGCCGGAAGAGCTGCCTAAGGATCGTCATTCGACAAGAGCTGGCCGGGACGGGACCACCCACGGTTGGCCTGGAGGACGGAGTACGGCACAGGCGAACTAAAAATCGCCCAGGTTAACGCTCCGGCCGAGGTCTGGGGAAAGCATCCACCGTTGACCGCAGTCGATTGGAAACAGCGCGAATCCTCCTCCCACGGCTGTGTCAGGGTCAGCTCGATTTCGCCCCCCTTGAAAGAAAGGAAAGCCATGGCTTCGCGCAGGTGACGGCGTGCTTTCCCGGCTGGATTAGTTAGCGCTAGTCTGCAGCATCAGTCCTATCGCCCCCTCGCCCGCCAGACGAGGCCGAACAGATTCTTCCGCGTGCTATGTATGTATGTCTGTACAACATAGTACTCCCGCTTGCAGTTCCATGGAACGGGGTCCGACGAAGGGCTCCTGTATGTAATATACATACATACATCCTGCTGTTATTGCTGCAACACCCAGCGAAATTCCACAGGATCAAGATCCACGGAAATATATAATAACGGTCGAGATTGTGGGACCGGACAGAGCTCGCATCTCAGGCTGACAGGACTTGCTTGGGCGGGAGTTTTGCAGTCAGCAAGCGCCTCAAAGAAGCAGCTGGAGAGCGATCATTCCACCAACCGTTGCATGTGGCGATAAACCTAATCCACACATGGCGGAACAGCAATCCATGCCGTCGAGCTCCTAGGACGAATGGGCCTTATCCCGAGCAATCCGCCCTGTTCACAAATTCCAGCCTCCATATCGGCTCAGGACTGCCTGGCTTTCTTCATGTCGACAATCCAGACGGAGACACGATCAAATGCTGGGTATGTACTGTGGCATATGCCTCAGCTTGTCAGTCAATGCTCGTGACGCCATCCTCTTTTTGACCGACCCGCAGGTTGGGCCGTTTAGAGATCCCTGCAAACACATTGTCAATAATAATAACAATAACCCCGGTAGCATACGCCGTACATAAAACGGCACTGCTAGTAGTTTCTTTCATGAAATGCAAGCGGCAGATGTACCCCACAGGTCCAGCCTGATGTGGGGATCCTGGTCCTCTGGTGGCGTAATACTAAGTAAGCGGACGCCAGGGCTGGTGGAGTTTTTGCTCTGCTGAGAGTGGACGGAGGGGCTCATGCCAATAGGGGATGGACCGATGGAGGGGTTGCCTCGCTAGGTCCCTCATCAGCCCCTCCTTTTTAGTCCTCAGGACCATGCCTAGGATGGAGTACGGAGTACCCGGCCCGGCGTAGTAGTGCCAGTCGGAGTCCCTCTCTTGTCCCCATAGGGATATACGGCTGATTTTTCCCATTGTGGCCAAGATATCAAGAATAATAATAGAGTAGTCGTACGGAGTACAGTACAGTACACGCATCGTCATCCAGACCCCCGCGATCGTTTTTCCGTTCATCACTGGGCCTGTAAAAAGAATGTTTAACATTCCACTGGATCATACCATGGCTGCTCAGAGTGTGCATCATGTGGATTGGTTATCTTTCCCCAAGAAACACTATTTCTCTAAGGAGAGACGTTTAGAAATATTACAAGCTGATTCGAAACACGAACGAGTTTAAAAAAAAGAAAGAGAGAGAGAGAGATAACAATAACAACCATAATAAAAGAAAAAAAAATCAACAATCGTCTTCTCAATCCATTCGAAAATAGGAATGAGACAATTGCTTACAGATAACCAGAAATCTCCTGGAACAATCCGATAGGGAAGACGTTACGGCTCCACCTTAACATACAGTTAGGTTTGCTGCGGAGCTACTATTATTGAATGAGCGACTACTTGCAGCAGCATGCAATGCACCCTGAGCATAGTTGGAATGGATGCAAGCAGCAGGTGACCCTACTGTAAAAAGGTAAATCACTACTAACTCTATCTTTGGTGGTTACCCGCCTAACCTACCTAACCGTGGCTTTCTTTTCTTTCCTGGTCCGATCTTCGCGTTGTGGATCACGGTGTTCGATCCTGATTGCTGGGTTCCCCTTCATCATGATGTGATGACTCGTAAGACCCGCTCCTCGTGACCACCATGCCTTTCCCAAGGTGGGTTGTACAAAGTGTCTTGAAGAGGAAAAAGACAACGTAATGTTCACTTTTTGATAGGACAAGGGGAGATGGCTGAAAAAATCATATTGATACATCGCAACGTCTCGACACCTAGTCTATCGTCTAAAATCGCTAGACTTCTAAGAAAAATCCGCAAGACCGAGAACTCAACCGGCATGGCAATGTGAGCCCGGCTTCTTCTCCTACTACTAGTACAACAAGAAATTGAGCTTGATGTGATGGAAATGCCTGAAGCTGCTCTGACAGGGCTGAGGAAGAAACCGTAGATGTGTATCGTTACATGCCCCTCTACCCACCATCTCTAATCGCTAGAATACCAAAATTTCGTAGGGACAAAGGAAGAAAAGCTTGCAGGGAATGCGAACGAAATATTGACCCGTAAATCCCTTTATGCCTCCGCAGTATCCAAGGGTGATGATGCGGTGGCACCGGCTCCCTTCTGCTGTCGGAGTTTCTCTTCAAACTTAGCGAACTCCTGCATCGCGATCTCTTCTTCCTGGTCCATGACTTGCGTCACCCCCTTGACCTCTTCGATCTATTCACAGTCCGTCAGCACAAGTCCTTTATACATCAACGTAGAATCGTAGGATTGGGGGGAATAGAGAAGGCGTAAGACGTACATAGTGCATCAGCATCGACTCAATGCCGTTCTTCAGGGTCACAGTGCTCGAGTCGCATGTCCGGCAAGCTCCCCGCAGCTTCAAATACACCATGCCGTCTTTGAAACCGCGGTATTCGATATCGCCACCATCCTCCTGGATGGCAGGTCGGATTCTGGTCTCCAGCAGCTCTTTGATCATCGCAACGACTTCGTCGTCATCCTCGCTGTAGCTTAGCGAGTCCTCCTCCCCGCCTTCCTGCGTGTGTTCCGCGGATGTCCGTTCAACTGTGTTGACGATGTTCTCCCCAGACGTGACCGCCTCCGTAATCAGACTGAATACCTCCGGCTTGATATGCGCCCAGTTCGCATCGCTCGCTTTGGTGACTGTGATGAAATCTGGGCCGAAGAAAACCGACGAAACCCCGTCCACGTTGAGCAGTTTCGAAGCCAAAGGAGACGGATGGGGCGGAGCGACTGTCGACCGCGGAGATAGGTACTCTATGAATGTAGTCGGGAAGTTCTCAGGGAGCACCCGGTGGTTTGGGAGAAACTTGAGAGCCTACAATTCCATTTCATGACAGTCAGCAAGATATCCACCTGCTAACTCGCCTAGAGGGAGATATCCGGGCAACTCACATCCGGGTTCGGTGTAGTCTCAGTCTGGATGAATATTGTCCGCTTGTTCCCCGTAGACGGCCCATTCACCTTAGACTGGGCGACCGGCTGGTGGCGTGGTCGCAGAGTCGGTCTGCGACGAGCCTCCGAGGGTGTGATAGTGGGAAGTCTTGCCGTATTATGCACATTCCTCGATGCTTTCGACGCAACTGCGGTAATTGTCCAGAGAGGGGAGAATTCCACAGCGGACGAAATTCGAGCCCCGAACCTGGGGCTGAAAATCGTCCGCGTAAGGACATTCCTTGACGCTGACTGTACCGACATCGTGTGAATTGATCTCTATGCGCTTGCGAAAACAGGTGGTCTTGATGACATTGCTTGGTTGATGACAAAACCGATGCTCGGCCGCAAGAATTCGCCCCAAGGTTATGGGCGCCCCGACGGCCCGAGAACTGACGTAATTAAATCACGTGCAGACGACCATGAGCGAATAGGGCGCGATCGAATAAATACATCTGGATGCTCACCAAAGCCACTATTAATTGTAGAGAAAATGGATATGCACATGGCGCCCCTACTTTCTGAGAATCTTTCTTGAAAGAGTTTACCTCCATGTTGTGGGCATAGTATCAGCCCAGAACGTATCCATATTACCGGTTTGCCCGGCCTTTTTTTGGTTGGCATTCTCCCTTTAACCTTTCCATTGGAAACGCTGGATGGAGTCCAGCTCAGCCTACCTCTTTCCGGATGTCGGAGGAAAGTGCTCTGTCAAACGTCCAGCAAACTCTTGTTTTATGCCATTTCTACAGGGAACAGGGATTTTTCACAGCTCAAAAAAAGTGAAACCTGATCATTCAGCTCTAATTCACAATTTCTCACTGTACAGTAGGCTATGGTGTTATCAGTGCCCGTGATTTCCCCTTGCATCCTATGGTCACAGCGTTGTTTCATCCAAACTATGCACGTAGTTTGCAAATTTGTTTCAGAACATGTGGATCATCCACCATAGTTTTGAAATCGACTCCCAAGGGATTAAGAAGCTATTGTTCTTATTATTATTATGCGCATGTAGTAGCTACACTTCTGTTTACTCATTTTGTATGTTGCATAACCGGCCAAGCAAAATGATGCTAGATAGGACGTTCAGGCGTTAAGCAGTCCTTGAATCTTGATCCAACCCCCAGAAAATCAGGCAGGTTCTGGATAGTGGACAGTGGGAGGAGACCTGTAGTCCGTAAAAAGAATTCCATTGATTATTCATAATGAAGTTGATATGGCTTGGGACCCAAATGGGGCATTTATGATTTTGCATGCATGGTTAACAAGGTCGCACGAAACTCTGAGCAAGAATAGAAGCAACTATTATCTCTCGGATATTCAGAATAGCACCACGCGATACATGCATGGTGTGCTGCATAACAAAGCTCTGTATGTGCCCTGATTTGTGGCTGGTAATAGGGAAGCTCTGCACGGTCCACCAGTGTAGCCTGCGGAGTGGCCCAAGCTCGTTGATGCATTTTTACCCTGTGGGGAGCTATGACGGGATCATGAGAATCTCTGCCGCTCCAGTCGTCAAACTTGACTCCCCTTCCAACTTTGCGTGTTTGATACCAGAATCACGCATTTTATCTTGGATACAATAAGTGAGGGAGTATTTCTGGATAGAAGACCTACATTTGGCAGCAGAGGCTGCTGATCAACCATGCAGGATACGTTCTGATCAGAAGAGCCGAACTACTTGGTTGCAAGCAGCTTTTGAAGCGTACACCCAGGTACGCAAATCAGCATGCCCACCACATGCGAGGTCTGCTCCTCTCAGCCATCGAAATATCGATGTCCCACTTGTGGAACTGTGAGGTGAGCTTACCAAGTTTCTTTCGTCCGAAAGCGCATACTCATTGTTCATCGTGACTCGACACAGCTGCTCCCTTGCCTGCACGCAATCGCATAAGATTTACTGCGCACCTAAAGCCCCCCCAGCATCTGAACAGAAGCCACTCCCCGCCGTGACCGACACGGAGTCCGCACAGGCTACTACCAACGGACATGTACCAGAGCCGGCGACCGGTAGGAACAATGACTCTCTTGAAGCGCTGTTGTCATCACAGGAGCTCAAGGACCTCTTCGCTCGTTACCCCCGCCTTCGTGGCCAGCTACGAGATATCTATAGGCTCACACTGGAGGAAGAGTGGATAGAGTCACAGGATCCTTCCGGTCGCGGACGCAGGAAAGGAGGCCGCCACCGAAACACTGCGGGAAACAGAGGACCTTGGACCGCCGAAAAGGGATTCAATAGAGGACTGGGAAGGGTGAGAAAATGGAGGGAAAGTTGTGAAGAAGGAGAGAGCACTGGAGTTGACGCAGAGGCGTTCATGAGATTTGTCGCCTTGGTTAACGGCGAACCTCTGCCCGAGTCCTAAGCTCTTAAATGGATGAACAAAGGGAAAACAAAGGCCGAAGGGTGAATATATTCCGGCCGCGGTTTCCTCCATGGTTTCCGGTTCTCGAGCTAGAGGCTGGCCTTATATTGAGTTTTCCATACAGGCGCAGAGAGAGTCACCCAGATGAGATACGTACTGGACCAGCTGAGCGGGCCTGCGACAAAGTCAGAAATGCTCCTAGGACTATCTGAAGCAAGGCAGCGGAGTTTTAGAACGTTGCGCGGCTTGTTTAAAGTCCTCCAGTTGCACTGAGACGCACATGACAAAGAGGCTTCTTGCTTGACAAACCGGGTCGATCAAGACCAAGCTCTCATGAAAAACACGAGGGTAAGCAGAGTGATGGTCCCTGCAGAACGCGCATGTGGCAGTCAAATGGCCAGTTTTGTTTTCCTCCGCGTAGCTTGGGTTTCAAAGTTTTAAAGATCTTTACAGGTTACCCTGCGCCATTCTGCCTTGATGCCACGGAATATGTTCGATGGTCTCTGAAACCATTAGAAGGTCTTAGTATACTGCCATTTTATACTATCAATCTATCTGAAGCTCTTTGGGTTGCCTTCCGACCTTTCTAGTATCTCATCAATTCCTACATTACTTTTAAGGACACTGTGTCTATTTCGACCATAAGTAGCCGCCGCAACAAAGAATCTCCATTAGATAGTTCAAGGGATTGATCTCGGAAGTTTTCCAATGCGTATGAGACTAAACACCTTCTTTGGAGAGTAACTGTCGTTGATCGCAAGCTGTTGAGCTCTCGGTTTGCTCAGCTGTCCTGAAGGGGCGCAGGTGATGAAAATTGACTCGTGGTCGGGGTGCGACGCGTGATTCCTACACTGACAGGCCGCAGCCCGGTATTCTTCCCATGCGAGTGTTAGGGAAAGAAGGATCTACTGCATGGATTCATAATGACAGGAGACGAGCCTGTTGAAAGGCAGCAATGGCCCATGAGCTTGCATATCTTGTGACCTGTTGGCTGACCGAGTAGAGCCGTTAATAATGACTCGTCACTGCCCTCGAAGAAGGGGACCGAGTGGAGGACGGGAACCTGGATATGGCGGTCCGCCGCCTCCAGTAGGAGACTGCGCGGTGGAGATAAACGTCGTAACATGTAATCCGAATGGTGTACCAGTTTGCGGTCACAAGAGAGAATGCAGTTGCTGCACTGCGTACTCCATACGGACCTGTAGCGGTAGATCACAACCTTGGAGCGCAGTTGATAGTTCGCATGAGGATGATGTGAACAGATAGCATGCAACCAGCGAATAGTAGAAGCTGTGCCCAGTTCCGGTTAGGTATTGGGTGTTGCGCAGGACGCACATTGTCCACTTGTTTTGCATGGCAGCTCGATCTACATACAGCGAGATGGCCCACTGGCACTTGCTAAACGATGATTCCTGGTGATGGTGGTTTTACTCCGTACGGTGCGGCGCGTCCTGGGATGGGCTGGCCCTGCGAGGAACAGGCGCAAGGACATGACCGTTGGACAGTGTCTACTGCGTACTAGTAGCTCATCCAGGGCACTGCATCGTCCAATCTACGGTTGCAGCTGAGCTTCTGTCGATGGGAGGTGTTAGCTACAGCTTACCGGGATCTACAGCTGTCCGTACCGGGTGGCTCCGTACAGCCCACTTCGCGACTCCACACCGCGCGGCGACGAGTCGAGAGGCCCTAACTCATGGATGGAGTGGCGCACACGTAAATCGCGGAGGTCGAAACACCCTGAAAAGGCCGCCCTGACCCCCTTTGGTTCAGATATCTCCTACGCGGAGTCGACTACTGCGGATTTACCCCAGATCGACGCCGCCTCACCGGCGTTTGCTGCTCTTTATTCTCGTCGTTCCGGAAATGCAGCTTTCCCTCTCATATGGCCTAATCTGAACTCGTCCGCGATCTACTCTGCAAGAGACCACCTCCCTTGACGAGCGACAACGCTGACGGGTACATCACGTTGCCAATTCGCCATATACACCTCCCTCCAGTCTTTTTCGTCGCGCGGTTTTTCCGGGAGGGGAGGATACCAACGAGCTCTTCCCTTCGACCCTTCCTCCTCGTCCCGAGCGACAATGGATGAATTGCTGTGCCTGTCACAATTGCTCACCTAGGGGCCAAAGCAGGCGCTATCCGACGTCGCGCTATCTCCCTTGATCTTCCGTTTACAGAACTGACAATTCGAGAGAAATTCCTTCACCATGGCGTCTCAACAATCCAGGCGGGCGCGGTCATCCAGTGACAAAGCCCAGGGTCCGCCCCCAGTTGCGCCTCCACAGAGACCTAGCCTCCAGAACCGTACAATCTCGGCGCCGGCCGGGGATATTTACACGCTGAATCTCCAGAGAGTACCTCCAAATGTGGAGAAAACGGTCATCGAGGAAAATGAGAGTCACCCGCCTAGTCCGAGCGGCAACGCTGTCAAGCCTGGCCATATTGCCAAGGGAAACGATGAAGTACGTTCCAGGGCAATGATCCCTCGAAGAGAAGGGGTGGAAGGTCTACACTGTACCAGGGACTAAGTTGCTGACCGGTGTCTGTGCAGGCCGCATCCTCAAAGATAAATCTCCCGCATGTTAACCTTGCTGTCGTTGGCGCACGAGGAGTAGGAAAATCGACGTTCATACAGTGTGCTCTAGATATGAAGCATCCGCCTCTTTCGCGCTCGTGCACAAAGAAGATGTCCCTAGAAGGGGTTGTCTACGTAGTACGCTTGCTAGAAATATCGCTACAGGAAATAACCTTCGACGGAAGCGAACATCTTGTTTGGCCGCAATCTTTGGATGATCAGGCGTTACCGATCATCGATGGAGTGATAGTTCTTCACGACGTGACTAATCCAAGCAGCATCACGGAATGCTCCCGGATACTGAGTGAGTGCTACCCGATCCTTGGATCCTGCGTTGTAGTCTTTAATGGTGTCATTTTCAGCCTCTACTTACTCCGGTGCATCCCTACTATATAGAGCTGTCACATATTCCCATAACTCGCAATGCTTCAGTTCAGTTTCCTTTGTTCAGCTGCTGATTTATCTTCCGGACAGATGCCTTGGCTAAGTCTGCTCTGCCATTCGTGTGCGTCTCCTGCAAATGCGATCTTCCGCACCCCTCGGCTATCGAACAAGCAAATCAAGTTTTTAATGGGTATGAATTGCAGAAGACATCTTCAGATTCGCCGAGAACGCAAAAGAGATGCATCTCTATAGTCTTACGATCTATCATTGCGAGGACATCAGGTAAGCATGAAATTCCAGCCTATGCCCCGTCCTCGGAAGTCGTCGTTTGATCGGTCGAATTTCAGACCATTTGGAATTTTTGTTCTTGTTATACCCCTTACTCCCCTTGAGTCGCCTTCCCCGGCAAGCAGTCCCTGTGCAGTTGACATGGATGCCATAATTTGAGACGGCCAGCCCCTTTGGTGGTCCACTGCGTCTGCGCTATTTCTCGCGCGGCTTGCGCCTCGGTCGTGCTAGCGCTCGCGTGCCCCTGTCTGTCATCACCGCCGATCACAGTGTGCAGCCGCAACACGAGGCATTAAATTTGCGATAGCCGCACTTTGACAAAGGGCGATAAAATTTGCATCCAGTGCTGACTACTAGTTGTTAGATGTCGCTCGCGCATACCAGAGCAGGAGTAATTCCAATCCCTCGGGTCCCTTATTTCAGACGGAGATTTCGTCTCAACCTCCTGTAACGCAAGATTGGCATTACAACCAAGCGAGTTCTGAAACTCCCAGATCCACACCCACTGAAACAACAACTGCCATCGAAGCTATCGCATCTGATCGAAGAGTCGATGGGAACGGTGGATACCATCGTCCCCACGACAAAGCTAACGACTCCAACCTGGCTCCCAATGTCCCAAACTCTAGGTATGGCCGGAGCAACTCACACCCCGTGCGACCGCAGACACCTCCCTCCGGGGGACGGTTGAATCCACGCAGACCATCCGTATCCGGCGTCGCGGATCTCTCCCCGAGTCGGGACCGAAGTAGACACCGACGCCATACAGCCTGGCGCCACAGCGCCGGGTCCGACTCTTTTAGCACCTATTTGGATATGGAGGACGAGGGGGACGAGCCACGGAGCACTCTCTCAAGTCCAGATATCAACAAGGAAAAGACAGGCGAAAACTCTTCTAATGAGACTGGATTTACTTTTGATGAACTCGTTGACCGCCTTGTCTCGTTACCGGTGTCGAAACAGGACTCGAAGTTCGCGGCAATTTTCCTGTGCCTTTATCGCAAATTCGCCGCTCCAGCGACTCTCCTTAATGCTCTGATCAGTCGCTTTGAAACGACTGAGAAAAGCCCAACGGCCCAGCTAACGCGAATTGCAGACCAACTCAGGCTGCTCAACGTTGTGGCGCAATGGGTGTCCGAGTATCCCGGAGACTTCGCTTACCCAAAAACTCGGAAGAGACTGGCCGACTTTGTCGCTTCACTGGAGAAAAGTCCCGTCTACATGTTCGCTGCCAAAGAGATCGGTTCCTATCTCGAGGTGACTGTGGAGGATGACGACGTCGGCTGGCCGTTCCGTGATGGCGATAATGACGAATCCAACAACGTCGAGACGTTCCTCAATTCTTCTCCACAAAACTCGCCGTTAATGTTTCTCTCTCAGAGCTCTATCTCAGAAGACCCACTCTACAACATCAGCACTTTAGATCGTAGTGAGGAGATACCTGATACCTCCTCCCGACACTCTACGACTTTATCGAGCGCTTCAAGTGCTGGTAGATCCGGTATTGCCTTTAACCAGTCGATTTCGACACTTATGACCGTTGAAAATGCGCAACGGGAAGCGCGAACTCTTGAAATTACACCAAAGCATGTGTTGACGAAGCTGCAGTGGAGGCAGTTTATGGAAATTCCAGATGAGGATTTTGCTCGTGAATTGACGAGAATGGACTGGATAATGTACAGCTCCTTTCGGCCTCGGGACCTTGTCCGTCATGTGAGTATATCTGGAGACAAGGACAAGATTAAAAGCCTGGAACACGTGAATCGAATGATCAAGAGTTTTAATCATTTGGCCTTTTGGGTGGCCAGTATGATTCTACTCCGGGACAAGCCAAAACACCGGGCCAAAGCTTTGGAGAAATTCATGAACATAGCCCAGGTGAGTCACGCCATTCGAATTTTTTGGTTTACTTTTCCTTCCGGTGACACAGCTAATGCAGTGGTCACTTGTGCAGAAACTGCGTCGACAGAACAATTATAATTCCCTTGGCGCCGTTATGGCGGGAATCAACGGCACACCGGTACATCGGCTAGCACAAACTCGAGAGCTCGTCCCTCCCCACGTGCAAAAGGAGTTCATGAGGCTGGTTATCCTCATGGGTACCCAGAAAAGTCATTTTGCCTACCGTTTGGCTTGGGATAATTCCTTTGGAGAGAGAATCCCTTTCCTTCCGCTCCACCGTCGCGACTTGGTATCGGCGGAGGAAGGTAACAAAACGTTTGTTGGTGATAACAAAAACCGCATCAATTGGAAGAAGTTTGAAATAATGGGAGAGGTGGTACTGGGAATTCAACGGAGCCAAAGAACTCCATACCCTCCTCTGCAAAAGAACGAGGAGGTGCAGCGACTGATCCTAGACACCAAGCTTTCGAACGATGAAGATGTGAGTAATACCGCCTCTCCAAAGTTTATGAATTTATCCACATTTTTTCAGTTTGGAATTCCCTCTGACATTATCCTCTAGGATCTGTATGCACGCAGTCTGCAGGTCGAGCCCTCTGCTGCCGGCGGCGAAACAGGACGCAGAAAGTTTGGGTGGCTGCGGTCATGACCTCTCACTAGCCTTCCTTTGGTCGGCTCCATGCGCTCTTAGGAAGCTCTATTGGATGTCTCTCATCCTCATGTTCCCGGTATTTCTTCTTTTTACGACGCGAAGAAGATATTGCTTCACTCGCTTGTCCATTTGTACGCAACCTCATACCCCTTCACGCAGATACGCCTTTCCATGATCTATTAACGATTTGGCTCCGCCATTTTGTGTTCCTTATGCAGTTAAGGAGTAATCAATTATATATGCCTCTGCCTAATTTTGAAGCATGTATATAAAGCGCGCTTCGCTGTACTGTACTTGTTGTCGAGCCAGCAGACATAAATCATTCCAAGTATTCACTTCCGAGCTCTATTAACTTGCTCAGGAAGATCAGCCGAAATCCTTTCCAAATGTTACTTGTGTAACAGACTAAGTGGGTGTTCTGAGAGAAGTATTCCTGCTAGGTCTGCGATGTATTCTGCTGCCAAGATTTTGTGGGGATATGATAGGAGGATTGTGACATAGACCGGAGCTCATGTGTAATTACAACATTGGTAGGACTATATAATCATCTGGCAAGCGATTTTTTTTTTTTTTTTTTGAATAGGAGTCGTGCTCTGAATTCTACTCACTGAAGTCCTAGTCTGATCACAATCTCTGAGGACAACAAATGGATATGCCACAAATAATAATAACAAGCAAGAATTCCA